>Ga0070731_10000063_pt1 | contig 211019 bp, 188 predicted proteins | sample Coa_R1_2_FD_66448 | JGI IMG/M metagenome (GOLD analysis project Ga0070731, IMG submission 66448) | Surface soil microbial communities from Centralia Pennsylvania, which are recovering from an underground coalmine fire - Coalmine... | ecosystem: Environmental > Terrestrial > Soil >... | reverse complement strand
GCGACTGCGTGATTTTCTGATTTATCGGTTCGGAGGGCCACAGCGATATATCGAACAGCGAGGACATCCACGCTTGCGGGCCCGGCACATTCCGTTTCATGTCGACCAGGCTGCGCGCGATCGATGGATGCAGCTCATGGGCAAAGCTCTCACAGAAGCGGCGCTTCCGGGCGAAGTCGAACAATACCTGAGGACATTCCTGGAACAGATGTCCACGTTCATGATCAACCGGTAGACAGGTCAGAGGCTGGCCCCCTGCAATCGCTACTGATCTCTGCAATCCGCTAGAATCCCTCGGTGTCTGTTCAACTTCAAATTGAAGCAACTCGGGGCGCGGCGCGCGCCGGCAAGCTCATCACTCCGCATGGAGAAGTCGATACGCCGGTATTCATGCCGGTCGGGACGCTTGGTTCGGTCAAGGGCATTTCGCAGGATGTGCTCGAAGAACTGGGCGTCGAGATTCTGCTCGGCAATACCTACCACCTTTATTTGCGGCCCGGAGTCGAGACGGTCCGAAAGATGGGTGGTTTGCACCGGTTCATGAGTTGGAACGGGGCGATTCTTACCGATTCGGGCGGGTTTCAGGTTTTCAGCTTGACCGATCTGCGCAAGGTCACGGAAGAAGGCGTCGCGTTTCGTTCGCATCTCGATGGGTCTGCTCATTTTCTTAGCCCTGAAAAGGCGATGGAGATTCAGATCGGTCTCGGAGCGGACATAATGATGGCCTTTGATGAATGCACCGAGTATCCAGCGACGAGAGAACGGGCGCGAGCTTCGATGGAGCTGACGCTGCGCTGGGCGGAGCGATGCAAGAAGTATTTTGAGGAGCATAAGAACGAGGTGCCGTGGAGCAGGTCTCAGGTCTCAGGTGTCAGGTCCGAGGAGAACGAGGTCCTTCGCTCCGCTCAGGATGACACCACTACTAAAGGCGGTTGGGATCGACAGACTCAGGCTTTGTTTGGGATTGTGCAGGGAGGAATGGACGCGGAGTTGCGCCGCGAATCGGCGTTGCGGACGATCGACATTGGGTTTCCTGGATATGCGATTGGCGGGCTCAGCGTTGGCGAGCCGCGCGAACTGACTCGCGACATCGTCCTATCGACTCTGGAGCATCTGCCTTCGGATCGGCCGCGGTATTTGATGGGGGTTGGGACTCCCGAGGAAATTGCGCTCTATGCTCAGTCGGGCGTCGACATGATGGACTGCGTCTTGCCGACGCGGGCAGCGCGTCACGGATTGCTCTTCACCTCCGAGGGCAAAGTGTCGATCAAGCAGGCGCGCTATGCGCAGGATGAGAGCGCGCTTGATCCGGCTTGCGACTGCCGTGTTTGCCGACGTTATTCGCGTGCGTATCTTCGTCATCTTTACGCCGCGAACGAGTTGCTGGCGCAGGTTTTGAACACGATGCATAACCTGCACTACTACCTGGCGACCATGCGGACGGTGCGGGCGTGGATTCGGGGCGGGAACCAGATGTAAATTCGGCGTATCCGCCTTGACACCTAGCGGTGCGTCCGGCATTCTATTCAACTTGGGGATAGTGTCGGTTTCTTTCTGTGCCGTTCTGGGCGCTACCGGAGCGCGGCACCGCCGGTCTTAATCCTGGCCTGTCATCCTGGCCCGTCAGGGATAGGTCTCCGGCCTTAGAAGAATAGAACTCCCGCAGGTTCAGGCACGAAGAGAAAATCGGCGGTGGAAGCAGCAAACTTGTGCCGAGTTGCGTCTGACCGGATCGTAGCGGATCTCCAGTAAGGGGCGTTTTGCTCCTGATTTCGTTGCTTATTTTGTTACAAGGGATCGACTTGGGAGCGGAAATCACTTTGTTTAGCTTGGTCTTTAGCTTCGTCGGGGGATTGGCGTTTTGGTTGCAGCTACCGGGGGGCTCGAGTCTGTTTGGACTGGCTCCGCTGCTGTTTATTTTTGCGATTTTTTACTTTGTCCTGATCATGCCGCAGCAGCGGAAGCAGAAGCAATGGCAGGCGATGCTCGGCCAATTGAAAAACGGGGACAAGATCGTGACCAGCGGCGGCCTGCGCGGGACGATCCTCAGTATTAAGGACGATGCGCTGGTTTTGCGCGTGCCGCCCGACAATCTTAAGCTCGAAATCAGCCGCGCGTCCGTGGTATCGGTGACGACGGCGGAAGAAGGAAAGTAGGAAAGCTGTCGTTGGTCGCTAGTCGTTGGTCGTTTGCGACAGGCAAAGGGCTAACGACCAAAGACTAGCGACTAACGACCGGTTTTGATCATGAATAAGAATCTCTCTGGCAAGCTGGCAATTATCGTCGTAATCCTGCTCGTCTTCTTGTTCGGCATCTTCGGCGTTCCGAAGGATTGGTCGGGCAAGGGGATCCTCGCGGCCATTACCGATCGCATTCATCTGGGACTCGATCTGCGCGGTGGAACCCACCTCATTTTGCAGGTGCAGGTCAACGATGCGGTCAATGTCGATTCCGACAACGCGATTGCGCGGCTTAAAGAGGACATGCGCACGCGCAAGATCAACTACACCGACATCACCAAGCCGGATCCGGTGAATCATCCGGAAACGGTTGTGGTGAAGGGCATTGACCTAAATCAGGGCAGCGACTTCAAGAGTATCGTTTCCGACCGGTTGCCGGACTATGACGCGAGTTCGGGCGCGGAGAATTCGTGGACGGTTGCGATGAAGCCGCAAAGCCTCGTCGATCTGAAAGATCGCGCGGTCACGCAAGCCATCGAGACCATCCGGAATCGAATCGATGCGCTCGGCGTAAGCGAACCGGTGATTCAGGAACACGGTCTTGGGCAGTATCAGATTCTGGTGCAACTGCCGGGCTTCGATGATCCAGCGCGAGCGAAAGAAATCATGCAGTCCACAGCGATGCTTGAATTCAAGCAATCGCTCGGTGGGCCGTATCCGAGTGAACAGGCGGCGCTCCAGGAGCACAATGGCATCCTGCCGCCCGATGCAGTTTTGTTGAAGGGAAAAAGCATCGGATCGAGGAACAACAGCGATAGTGGCGAGCAGTGGTACCTGATCACCCGAGCCTCGGCGGTGACTGGGCGCGACCTTCGGACTGCGGAACCGACGACCGACGAAAATGGTCAGCCCGCAGTGAGGTTTATTCTTACTGGCGAAGGCGGCCAGAAGTTCTACTCCTTCACGTCGGCGCACGTTGGCGACAATCTGGCGGTCGTCCTCGATAACCAGGTGCGGGAAGTGGCGGTCATCCATGACGCCATTCGCGACACGGGAGTTATCAACGGCCGGTTTACCGACCAGGAGACAAAAGATCTCTCGATGACGCTGCGTTCCGGCGCTCTTCCGGCGGGGATCAAGTATCTCGAAGAACGTACGGTCGGACCGTCGCTCGGCGCGGATTCGATCAAGTCGGGCGTGCAAGCAGCGATCTATGGCATGCTCGCGGTTCTCATCTTCATGCTGGTGTATTACCGCTGGGCGGGTGTGAACGCCGATATCGCGCTGATTTTGAACCTGGTCATCCTGCTTGGGTTCATGGGCTATTTTGGAGCGGTGCTGACGCTGCCGGGGATTGCGGGCGTCATCCTGACCGTTGGCATGGGCGTCGATTCGAACGTTCTGATTTTTGAACGAATCCGCGAAGAGTTGAGGAACGGTAAGACGCCGCCCTCGGCTGTAGAGCAGGGATTCGCGCACGCATGGATCACAATCGTCGATACGCACGTTACTACGATTGTCTCGGCGGCGATTCTGTTCCTGTTCGGTACGGGGCCGGTAAAAGGATTCGCAACGACTCTCGTGTTTGGATTGGCGGCGAACCTGTTTACGGCAGTGTTTGTGTCGCGTGTGATTTTTGATTGGGTGTTGAGCAGGAAGCAGCGTGGAGAAGCATTAAGTATTTGAGGTCGTCGATGGTCAATGGTCGCTGGTCGTTCGCGAATCTGAGACGAACGATGCATTCCGAACGACCAATGACTAACGGCCAACGACCGATTTTGAAGGGATCATAAGCAGCGTGGAATTCTTTAAAAATACAAACATCGATTTCCTGGGGAAGAAGTGGTACTTCCTCACCTTCTCGCTGATTTTCAGCGTGGCCGGCTTGCTCTCCATGGCGTTCTGGCACGGTATCCCACTGGGCGTCGATTTTCGCGGCGGCACGATTGTCTATGTGAAGTATGCGCACACGCCGGATATCGCGGCAATCCATTCCGCGCTCGACCGGGCTGGACTGAAGAACGCCCGCGTTCAATCCATCGTCGGCGCAGGAGCGAACAATGAAGTATTAATTGCGCTCGACATTCAGGAGACCAGCGAACAGGATCTCAGCAAGGGCAGGGACCTGATCAAGCAGTCGCTCGAGAGCAACGCGGTTCCGGGCAAGCAAGATCTTAATAATTCCAGTTCCATCGCCATCGCAGATAACCTGCTGAAAAACGATCCGCTCCACTTAGGGGCTGGCAGTGATGCAAACCCACGCTATACGGCCATCGCGCAGGCCATCGTTGACTATCGTGACAAGACTAAGGGTGGGGTACTCAACTCCATTGACGAACTGAAGACTGTGGCGGACCCGACTGCGGTCGCTTCGCTCGGGAACAGTTTTTTCACTTCCGATTTCGGCGTCCGCAATGTCGAGATTGTCGGCCCGCAAGTCGGTAAACAGTTGCGCAAGCAGGCGCTGCTTGCAACCCTGTATTCGCTGGCTGGGATGCTGATCTACCTGGCGCTCCGCTTTGAATGGATCTATGGCGTGGCTGCGGTTTTGACCGTATTTCACGATACTTTGATCACGGTCGGCGCTTTCTCGCTACTGAATTGGGAGATCTCTCTGACAGTGATCGCCGCGATCCTGACGCTCATCGGATATTCCAACAACGACACGATCGTCGTTTTCGACCGAATCCGCGAAAATATCAAACTCCTACGGCGGGACAAGCTGGCGGATATCGTCAACAAAAGTATTAATCAGACTTTAAGCCGAACTATCTTGACAGCAGGCCTGACTTTCCTTACCGTGCTTGCTCTGTTTCTTTTCGGCGGCGAGGTGTTGCACGGCTTCAGCTTCGCGCTGGTGATCGGCATCCTGATCGGAACCTACTCCTCGATCGCGATTGCCGCCCCGATTCTGGTGGCCTATCAGGAATGGCGCGGGGAACAGGGTAAACGCCCGGTTGCCATGCCTTTGCGGACGGGTAGCGGTCCGGCGCAAACGAAGGAAAAAGTTAAGGCCTAAATGGGCTATTTGGCGTAAAATCGCTGACCTGCCCGAAGAGGCAGGGAGCAAGAGGCAAAGGCTCCAAAGAGCGGGAGCAAACAGGATGCAGCCGGTGTCTAAATTCTCGTACGGTCTGGTGTGTAGGAGAAGCCTATGTTTGAAGATAGCCTGATTGAGTCGGGTAACAAGCTAAAGGACAAGCGGTTAAGCACAACCATCATCTCGTTTTTGGGGCAGTTCGGCCTGATCGGAATTTTGATCCTGATTCCGCTCATTTATACCGATGCACTCCCGAAAACACAGTTGATGACTTTCCTGGTTGCCCCCCCGCCGCCGCCTCCTCCGCCACCCCCGCCGGCCGCAGCCCCCAAGGTCGTGAAGATCCAAAGCGAAGTGATCAACGGCCAGTTGCGCACGCCAACCAAGATTCCACAAAAGATTCAGATGATTAAAGAAGAAGAAGCGCCACCGGATCTGGGGGGCGTCAGCGGCGGAGTCCCGGGCGGAGTACCCGGAGGCTCGGCGGGCGGCGTGATGGGCAGCATTTTGAGTTCGACCAACGTGGCGGTGCCGAAGGTCGCGACCCCACAACGGGTTCGTGTGTCGTCAGGTGTTTCAACCGGCTTGCTCATCAAGAAGGTTCAGCCGAATTATCCGCCACTGGCGAAACAGGCCCGCATTCAGGGATCGGTGGTTCTGCAAGCGGAAATCAGCAAGGATGGAACGATTCAGAACCTGCAATTGATCAGCGGGCACCCTATGCTGGCGCCGGCGGCGATTGAAGCGGTGAAGCAGTGGCGCTATAAGCCTTACCTGCTCAATGGCGAACCGGTGGCGGTGGATACGCAGGTGGTGGTGAACTTCAGCCTTTCTGGAGGATAGATTCCACGGATCGGCATGGCGCGGTGGATTCGCGCCGATTTTCGATTTTCGTTGGTGGCAGGTTGCAGGCTCTCCCCCGTCCTACCTTGAGCCGAGAACGGGGCGGCGGTTGTTTTTTTGACGCCTGAGGGCTATTCTGCCCACTTTGGATTTCTTGCATCTTTTGATTTTTTGCATCAAAGAGTCTTGGACTGGTTTCTCTGCAGGACAGTCTTGAGTCTTTTTGAAACGGGTTTGAAATAGTTCCGAGGAGGAAAAGCAACTCATGGTAGCAAATCTGGCAACAGTGGCACTCTGTAATTTCCATCTTTCCGCCGCTTGGCTCTTGCAGGATCAGGGCTCGGTCGGTTGGGACCCGATTTCGCTCTGGAAGCAGATGGGGCTTCTGGCGAAAGCCGTGGTTATCATTCTATTCGTCATGTCGGGCTGGTCGATCGGCGTGATGATTGACCGCTGGATGGCATTCAATGCCGCCCGCAATCAATCCCGCTCGTTCGCTCCCGCAGTTGCCGGGGCGCTGCGCGAAGGCAAGATTGACGAGGCGATCAAAGTCGCCGAGCGCAACAAGAAGAGCCACCTGGCCAAGGTTGTCACCGCTGGCTTGATGGAATTCAAAGCTCACCAGGACAGCCCGGGCGAGATCCCTGGCGAAACCATTGAAGCTTCGAAGCGCGCACTGGAACGCACGGAAGCCATCGTTCACGCTGAACTGAAGCGTGGATTAGGCGGTCTGGCGACGATCGGTTCGACGGCTCCTTTTGTGGGACTGTTCGGGACGGTGGTCGGCATTCTGAACGCTTTTAACGGCATCGCGAAGGAAAAGGCAACCGGTCTGGCAGCAGTGGCCGGCGGTATTTCCGAAGCGCTCGTGACCACCGCAGTCGGCCTGTTCGTGGCGATTCCGGCCGTCATGATGTTCAACTATTTGACCGGTCGCGTGGAAGCGTTCGACGTCGAGATGGATAACTCGTCGAGCGAACTGATCGACTACTTCCTGAAGCGCCGGAGCATGCGCCGGTCCTAACAGCAGGTCTCAGGTCTTCGGTGTCAGGTCTCAAGACTTGCGCCTTCCGACTTCGACCTACTTGGTTCGTCGCTATCGTTCGTCGCTACCCATGAGTTGCGAAGGTGGAGAGCAGGCTACGGCCGGCTCTCCACCGCAGCAATGAACCGGTGGGTGGCAAGAAACGCAGGAGACTGAATTCCATGGCATTAGCGAAGAGAAACGAAGGAGCGAACGTTAGCTCCGACATCAACGTCACGCCGATGGTGGACGTGATGCTGGTGCTGTTGATCATCTTCATGGTGGTCACGCCGATGTTGCAGCACGGCAAGCAAGTGGACATGGCGCAGGTCAATAATCCGACCGACATGCATGACGCTGATAAAGAAGATGCGTTGCAGGTGGCGGTCACGCGCGATAATAAAGTTTTCTTCGGGACTGATCCCATCAATCCTGACGACCTGACGCAAAAGATCAAAGACAAACTCGCGAACCGCACCGACAAGCGCGTCTTTTTGAAAGCGGATGCGCGCGCGAAGTTTGGCTGGGTGGTCGCGGTTGTGGACGACGTGAGAGCAGCGGGCGTGGATCAACTTGGACTACTGACCGAGCAGAGAAAGAACAACGGATTTGCTCCTCCACCGGTCAGCGCGCCAGCCCCTACAGGCGGCCAGTAGAGACTTAGAGGTTTCTTCAGTAGGAATACAGGAGATCGATTATGGGTATGGCAATTGGCTCCAAAGGGGGCCAGAACGCGAACATGAACGTCACGCCGTTGATTGACGTTCTGCTGGTGCTACTGATCATCTTCATGGTGATCACGCCCTTGACGCCGAAAGGCTTGGACGCGCTTGTCCCTCAGCCTCCGCCGAAAGACCAGAAACAACCGCCGCCAACGCCCGACCGCACGATTGTGGTGCAACTGATCGACCACGGCGCCAACAACCCACCGGGACTCAAGATCAATCAGGACGAAGCGACTTGGGAAACTCTGCAGGGACGGTTGGAAGATATTTTCAAGACGCGCGCCGAGAAGGTCATGTTTGTGAAGGGTGATGACAATGTGCCGTTCGCCGACGTGGCCAACGTGATCGACATCGCGCATTCGGCTGGAGTAGACAAGGTCGGACTGATCACGGCGAAAATCGAGGCAGGCGGTTAGAACTTCTCTCGCTCGTGGCTGGACGGGTGTTGTGCCGGTCCAGCCGGGCGGGGCCAGAGTTATATTCTTCTTCAAATTTTCCACTCCGGCAAGGGAGATTCATAAAGCAATGAAAACGACTCAACGGCTTCTGGTGGTTTTCGCCGCCGCACTGGTGATGATCTGCAGCACCGGCTGCGCCAAGTTGAAGGCGCGCGACCATCTCAACAAGGGTGTGCAGGCTTATAAGAATTCGAAATTCGAGCAGGCGATCGATCACTTCCAGCAGGCCGTCGCCCTCGACCCGACGCTGATCAATGCGCGCTTGTATCTCGCGACTGCTTATGCCCAGCAGTACATTCCAGGGGCAGATACTCCCGAGAACAATCACAATGCCGAGCAGGCGATTGATCAGTACAAACAAGTACTGCAGGTGGATCCGAAGAATATCAACAGCATCAAGGGCATCGCTTATCTCTATCTCCAACAAAAGAAGTTCCCCCTAGCGAAGGAGTTTTACAAGAAGGCGTCGGAAGCCGATCCGAACGATCCAGAGCCGTACTACTCGGTGGCCGTGATCGATTGGACCCAAACCTACGTGCCTCGTCAGGAAGAGCGCGCCAAGTTGGGCATGAAACCAGACGATTCGCTGCCGGCCAAGGACAAAAAAGTTTGCGCCGAGATGAAGGAGAAGAATACGGCGAACGTCCAGGAAGGCATCGACAATCTGACCAAGGCTTTGCAACTTCGTCCTGATTACGACGATGCGATGGCTTACTTGAACCTGATGTACCGGGAACGAGCCGATATACAGTGCGACGATCCGGCGGCTCGCTCGGCGGACCTGAAGACCGCGGACGAATGGGTCGACAAGACCATGGCGGTCAAGAAGCAGAAAGCCGAAAAGCAGGCTGGACCAGGCGGCATTGTCATGGATCAGAAGCAATAAGAACGGGTCTACATTTACCTCAGAACTTCTACCCCAGAACAAGGCCTCGGGCTTCACGCCCGGGGCCTTTTGGTTTTCTTGGTGGAATGTTCCGAGGTTCGAGAATCGGGCCTCAGGAATTGAGGCTCAAGAATCATTCCGGTACGTGATTTGCGTCATGCACGGTTGGCAGATTCGCAGGTAAAATCAGTCGGGCGCGAATCGGCCGGGCTGAACTCCTGATTCACGATGTTCAAAAAGATTCTCATTGCCAATCGGGGAGAGATTGCGGTACGCATTATTCGCGCTTGCCGCGAACTCGGCATCTCTACCGTTGCCGTCTATTCGGATGTTGACCGAGCCGCACTCCATGTTCGCAAGTCCGACGAAGCCTATCCCATTGGTCCAGCGCTTGCGTCGGAATCTTACCTCCGCATCGACAAGATCCTCGATGTAGCAAAGCGAACCGGTGCTGAAGCGATCCATCCGGGCTACGGATTTCTTTCCGAGAACTCGAAGTTTGCCCAGGCGTGCGCAAACGCGGGCGTGAAGTTTATTGGGCCGACTCCGCAAGCCATGGAAAGGATGGGATCGAAGACACGCGCGCGTCAAGAGATGGAAAAAGCCGGCGTCCCGTTGGTGCCGGGCACTTCGCGTGGTCTCGCATCCTCCGAAGAGGGCGAGGAGGTTGCCGAGCGCATCGGCTATCCCATAATGCTGAAAGCTGCCGCTGGTGGGGGTGGTAAAGGCATGCGACTCGTAAATTCGCGTGCTGAGCTGCGCGCGGCCCTCGAATCGGCGACGAGCGAGGCGCAGCGTTCTTTTGGCGACGGCGAAGTCTACATCGAGAAGGCAATCATCAACCCGCGGCACATCGAGATGCAGATTCTGGCGGATGAGCACGGCAATACCGTGTGGCTCGGAGAACGCGAGTGTTCGATCCAGCGTCGTCACCAGAAAGTCATGGAGGAATCGCCTTCGCCGATTGTCGATTCGGCAATGCGGCGGCGAATGGGCGAAGTTGCCGCCAGGGTCGCGCAGGCCGCCGAGTACACGAATGCCGGCACAGTCGAATTTCTGGTTGACGGGGAAAAAAATTTCTACTTCCTCGAGATGAATACGCGGTTGCAGGTAGAGCATCCGGTTACGGAGCTAACCACCGGGCTCGACCTGGTTCATCTACAGATCCAGATCGCCGCGGGCGAGAAATTGCCGTTCTCGCAGCCGGACGTGGAGATTCGCGGACATGCCATCGAGTGCCGGATTTATGCCGAGGATCCCGACAACAATTATTTCCCCAGCCCCGGCAAGATCACAGTGCTGCTTCAGCCTTCTGGGCCGGGGATTCGTCGTGATAGTGGCATGTACGAAGGTTGGAATGTTCCGATGGATTACGACCCTCTGCTCGCCAAGTTGATCGGGTACGGGGGCGATCGCGAACAAGCGATTCAGCGGCTGGAGAGAGCACTCTACGAATATTTCGTGGCGGGGATCAAGACCAACATTTCTCTGTTCCGGCGCATTTTGGACGATGCTGATTTTCGGGCGGGCAAACTCGACACGGGATTCCTGGATCGGCTGCTCGCGAGACGCTCCGAAGCTGGAGTGAGCTTTAATAAGGCTGAGGGCCGAACCGGAGAAAGCGTAGAAGCCATTGCAACGATTGCGGCGGGAATGTTTGCGGTGCTCGATCCGGAGTCGCAAGGCAATGGGAATGCGAACGGGAAGGCTACCGGACCGGTGCCGGCTATATCCAGATGGAAGCAGAAGGGGCGCACCGAAGCGCTGCGCTGAATCGATTCCTATGATTTATGAAGTAGTGGTTGGAGGCAAATCGCATCGGCTGCAGCTTGAAAAAGCGGCAGGGACGTGGCTCTGCCACCTGGACGGACGACCGGTAAACATCGATGCAGTGATTCCACGGCGCGACGTTCTCTCGTTGATCGTCGACGGCCGCGCCTATGAAATCAAACGCGAGCAGACGGCGACCGATCTTCACATGTGGGTGGGCAGCACGCGGTTTGCGGTCGAGTTGCGCGATGCGCGTTCGCTGCGATCGCGACAGAAGGCGGCCGGCGACGCAAAAGGGCCGCGGCAAATTCTGGCTCCCATGCCGGGCCGCATCGTGCGAGTGCTGGTGGCCGAGATGTCGGAGATTGAGGCGGGCCAGGGAGTCGTCGTGGTCGAGGCGATGAAGATGCAGAACGAAATCAACTCGCCCAAAAAAGGCATCGTAAAGAAGCTGTCGGCGACGGCGGGGACTGCCGTGAATGCCGGTGATGTTCTGGCAATTGTGGAATAAGCGCCGGTGGCAGAAATAGCCACAACACCAAAGTCATCTCAAACCAGTCCTCCGCGGCGCGTACCATATAAGCGTGCCGTTACTGCAGGGAGGCGTTTATGAAGGTGCAGCGGATCATAAGTTTCGTGACCCTGGCAATTTCGATTGTCACACTCGTTCTGGTGTTGAAACGCCCGGCGCCGGTTGCAACAGTCTTGCCGCCCGCAGCGGCCGCGGCCAGCGCGCAGTCGTTTCAAGAAAAAGTAAACCAGCTGGCTCAGCCGAAGGTGCCGGGAGAAGGGCAGAGCGAAGTTCGCATCAACTCGAACGAATTGTCGGCGGCGCTCGCAGAGGCTGCTGGTCTGATGCCAGCGGCGGCTGTGACTCCCTCGAGCACGAGTTCTTCGGCGGGCTCTGCGGCGAATTCTCCCGCTAACTCTTCAGCCCCGACTGGGTCGGCAATGGAATTCCCTGGAGCGGTCCCAAGTGTTAAGGACTATCAGGTATCCATGGATGGAGACGTTGTGCGCGGACAATTTCTCACGCAGATCGCCGGCAAAGACGTATACCTCACGCTGGCGGGACATCTTGGCTCGAAAGATGGTTACGCTACGTTCGATGCAACCGAGATCAAGGTGGGGGATCTCTCGGTGCCGGTGTCGTTGGTCAATGAGGTGCTTCAGAAAAAACTGAATGAGCAGCGCGATCAGCTGAAGCTTCCGAGTGGCGTCAAAGACCTGAAAGTGGAAAATGGCGAGCTTGTGTTTGTAGAAAAGTAAGTAGAACGGTAGGACTGCGAGCCGATGGAGACTCAACATCGGCGCGGCAAAGAGTGCTTGGTAATACCAATTCCTCTCGCTTGTAAAGCAAAATGCACTCGGATCGCCACACGATGGATTCGTTCGCGCAGAGTTTTCTAATCTTCATCTAATCTGGTTCTAATCCCCTCCGCATTCAATCGAGTGATGACGAGCCTACCCACTCCATCCAATTATGCCAACCACGTCCTTGTGGCTAGCCCAAGTCCGGTCGTTCGCCAACGAGTGTTGGACCAATTACGTTCTCCTTTGCGCCGCTTTGAGCAGGCTAGCGGGGGGGCAGATGCGCTCGCTCGATTGGAAGGCGGTTTCTGGCAGGTACTTTTTCTTGATCGCCATCTGCCAGATCTCGATGCCACGGAATTGAGCGATACGGTACGCCAGCGATTCCCCGAGATCGAAGTTGTGTTGCTCGATCCCGAGAACGACGCAGGGCCGAACATCGTCGATGACGCGATCGAGAACGTGACCGAACGAAGCGCAAGTCAGCGCGCAGAAACGTCTTCCTCAAGGCAAGACGTTCCCGCCTCAAACGAACGGTGGCTCGGGAGTGGGGTCGAGAGTGGCTGGGGCGCGGACAAGAGTTCGGCCGTTGCCGGGGATTTCGTTCCCCAGTTCGCCGCCGAGTCTCCCCTGCCAGGAATGGTTGGACGATCACGTGTCATGCAACCCGTCTATCGCCTGATCCGTTTGCTCGCACCGCGCAAGACTACGGTTCTGATCACTGGCCCAACTGGCAGCGGCAAGGAAGTCGTTGCCCGAGCCCTTCATCAACTCAGTCCTCGCGCCGGGCATGCATTTGCTGTCGTAAATTGCGCAGCCATTCCGGAGACACTGTTGGAAGCCGAGTTGTTCGGATACGCCCGCGGAGCTTTTACGGGAGCGATGCAATCGTATGCGGGAAGAATTCAGGCGGCGCAGGGAGGCACGCTTTTTTTGGACGAGATCGGGGAGATGCCACTGAGCCTTCAGCCCAAGCTACTGCGCTTCCTGGAGCAGAAAGAACTGCAGCGCCTCGGTAGTTCTGAAGTCGTGCGCGTGGATGCCCGTGTGGTATCGGCCACCAATGCCCATTTGCTGTCTCTGGTGAAAGAGGGGAAATTCCGCGAGGACTTGTATTACCGCCTCTGCACTTTTCCCATTGAGATTCCTCCGCTACGCGAACGATCGGAAGACGTTGTGGCCCTCGCGGCGCACTTTCTTGGAACCCTCTGTTCACGACCATCTCCGCCACAGCTGTCGACACACGCACTTCAAATGCTGAAAGCGTACTCGTGGCCGGGCAACATTCGCGAACTGCAAAATGTGATGGAACGGGCGCTCATTCTCGCCGAAGACGGACCTCTGATTTGTCCGGAACATCTGATGCTGAACGACGGATCCGCGAGCGGAGCACGCTCAGCAGTCAGTCCCGCAGTGGTCGATGAGCTTCATCGTCCATGTTCCTCTGCACGGGGAATAAGAACGTTCTAAGGCAATTTATGCCGCTCTGGCACAGCTGTTGCTAAGTAATCTGCATGTCATCGTCCTTCCCGACGCCGCGCGAACCGGCCGGCGATCCCGAGCATCCGCTGGCCCGAGCCTTTGCTTCATTCACAGAAGCGGCGGGGTCGCTGGAACGCACCTATGGCCAACTGAACGGGCAGGTGGCGCATTTGCGCCACGAACTGGAGAGCACGAATCGCGACCTCGCGAACAGCCTCGAAGAGAACCACCGCATTCGCGAGCGGCTGCGCCGCATTGTTGAAAGCGTGCCGTGCGGAGTGCTGGTGGTCGAGGCGGGGAAGCGAATTTCGACTCTCAATCCAGAGGCGGCGCGCCTGGCCGGCGGCAATTTCGAATCGACGGATGCGTTGCCGGCGGCACTCGGCAGCGCTCTCGAAAATGCGCGCCAGACGCGCGAAGAGTTTGAATTGTCGCTTGCGAATGGGCAAGCGAAACCAGCGTGGGTAGCGGTTCGTCACGCGTGGCTTGAACAAAATAGCGCGCTCGCGACTTCCGTCTTCATCCTGCGTGACGTCAGCGATGCGAAGAGACTTGAACACGAACGCGAGCATCTGCGCCGGCAGCAGGCACTGGTCGAAATGTCGGCATTGCTCGCGCATGAGATACGAAATCCACTGGGCAGTCTTGAACTTTTTGCGGGGCTCTTAGCCGAGTCAAATTTAGTCGGCGAAAGCCGCCGCTGGATCGAGCACGTGCAGGCTGGTCTGCGCACGCTCTCCGCTACCGTTAACAACGTCCTGCATCTTCACAACACACCAGAACCCGAGCTCGGGCCGATCAATGCCGGACAATTACTTGACTGGTCCTATGATTTCCTGCTGCCGCTCGCCAAACAGGCACGCGTGGAACTACAGGTCATCAATGGCCTGAATGATGTCATGATCGACGGCGATCGTCATCGTCTGGAACAGGTTTTGCTCAATCTGGCGCTGAACGCGTTCCGCTTTATGCCGGGTGGGGGATGGCTTTCGATTCGCGGCATCGATTGTGCCGCGATCGATCATGCCCAGTTCGACAGCGAAGATGCATTGGCTGGCGGTATCGAAATTGTCGTGCGTGACACTGGACCGGGCATCGCACCGAGCGACCTGCCGCGCATTTTCGATGCAGGATTCAGTACAAGGCCGGGGAGTTCCGGGCTCGGACTCGCCGTGTGCCGGCGCATTGCCGAACAGCACAGAGGTTCGATCGTGGCGGAGAGTCGCCCCGGCCATGGCGCGAAGTTTCGGTTGCGGCTTCCGCGTCTGAAAAGGATTGCGGCGGTGGCCGCACGCGAGGTTTTGCCTCCGGGCTGGTCGGGGCATGAACTGGAAGCCGACGACCAAACCCGGACGAGGCATTTTTCGGGAGGTTCTACCGAGGTGCCGACGGAGCGAGATCGCCAGTGTGTGAGCGCAGCAGGGGCGGCACCGGAGGCTGGACAATGACGCGGCTACTATCAACATCCCCTGCCCGAAGGCGTTTGCTAATCGCCGATGACGATGCCGGGATGCGGGCGGCGCTCGAAGCTCGATTCCTCGGTCGCGGATGGCTGGTCGATGTCGCTGTCGACGGCAGCGAAGCGTTGACGAAATTTCGCGAGGGGCTGCATTCGCTGGTGATCACGGATGTGCGCATGCCGGGGCGCGATGGCTTTGCGTTGATGCGCGAAGTGCAGACTTCGTCGGCGCACACTGCCGTGATTCTGTTGACAGCCTACGGTTCTGTCCCGGACGCGGTGCGGGCAATGCGCAATGGTGCTTGCGATTACCTTGTCAAGCCAGTGTGTTTCGAACAACTCGAGGTGGCGGTCGAGGGAGTTTTGCGTCGCGCCCAAGAGTTCGAAAGAGACACAGAGACGTTGATCGGGCACTCTCCGCTCTGGGAGCAAGCGGTCGATCAAGCACGCCAGGCGGCGGCCACTGACGCCGACATTCTGATCGAGGCGGAGAGCGGCACGGGCAAGGAACTGATCGCGCGCATGATTCACCGCACCAGTCAGCGCAAGACGGGGCCTTTCATTGCCATCAACTGCACCGCCTTCCCGGAAGCGCTGCTCGAGAGCGAATTGTTTGGGCATGCTCGCGGCGCCTTTACCGGGGCGTCAAGTGCGCGGGCCGGCAAGTTCGAGTCTGCCGACGGCGGAACTCTGCTCCTCGACGAAGTCGGAGAGATGCCTCTCGCCTTGCAACCAAAATTGTTGCGGGCGCTGCAGGAGCGCGAATTTGACCGTCTCGGATCGAACCAGACGGTGCATGTCGATATCCGCGTCATTGCGACGACGAATCGTCCGCTCGAAGCGGCGGTCGCCGACGGCTGCTTTCGCGCCGATCTCTTTTATCGGCTGAATGTGATTCCTATTTCGCTGCCGCCACTGCGCGAACGCGCCGGCGACATTTGCGAACTTGCCGAACACTTTGCGGAACTCTACTCCTCGACGTCAGGAAACCGCTCGCGCCTGTCGCGCGAACTGTTGGCAAGTCTTGAACAACACAGATGGCCAGGGAACGTGCGCGAGTTGGCGAACTTTGTCCGCCGGGCGGTAGCTTTGTCACGCGGTGGAGAGATTGGCATGGAAGCGCACCATGGCAAAAGCATTCTCGGGCAGGCGGCGAAGGACCAACGTTCACGGTACATGGCTTCACCAGACTTGGCTTCACGAGACTTGGCTTCACGAGACTTGGCTTCACCGCTTCAAACGGCGCAGGCTCCGGAGTGGAAACCAGGACTCTCGCTCGGTGAAATGGAGCGCGAACTCTTTGCCATGACTCTGGCGTCGACGCATGGAAACCGGGCACGCGCGGCCGAGTTGCTCGGCGTAAGCCTGCGAACGGTGCGGAACAAAGTTCGCGAGTTCGGGCTACCGCCGCACACCGACTATCGCCAGACAATGACGCAACAGACCATGACTCGCCAGACAATGGCGCAACGCGTTCTACTCGGCAAACCCAGCAACCAGAAACTCGGCAATCAGGAGCACCCATGCCCAAGTCAATCTCAATGATCGACACCCCGCTGATGCGTGGCCTCGAACGCGTGCTCGACATCAGCGCGTTCCGGCACCAGGTGATTGCGTCGAACCTTGCCAATGTCGACACACCGGGATACTTACGCATTGTTTTCGATGTCAGCCTGGTCTCCGCGGAACACCTCACCTATCGTGAATTCTTGCAGTGCGTGCCCGAAAAGACCTATCTTGCGTCGATCGACCTTGATCCCGCTGGCGCGACTGCAGTCCTCCAACTGGATCTCGCCATCGCATTTCCCATTATCGACGTGATGCTTGGGGGCGAAGGCAAGAGCACCGAAATGTCGCGCGACATCACCGAGATCGAAGAGCAGGTTCTCGAGAGCGTGGTTCGCATCATGTGCCGCGAACTGCAAACCAGCTGGCAGGCGATTTCGCTCACCTTTAATTTCGGGGAGCGCCAGCAAATTCTTCAAACTCAGCGCCTGATGCCCCCCGAGGAAAAAAATCTCTGCCTCAGCTTCGAGATCAAGATGTCGGAAACTCGCGGTACGCTGAATCTCGCTGTGCCCGCAGTAGTGTCGAACGCCTTGCTCAGAAAAATTTCGGCCGACTTTAGCTACCAGCGACCTCGATCCTCTATCGACGCGCGCCTTCAGATTCAGAAAAGACTGCTCAATTGCCTTTTCCCGGTCGAGCTTTCTCTTGCCGGATTGCCGTTGCCATTGCAGGACCTTACAAACCTCGCTCCCGGCGATCTGCTTACATTTGCCCGGGACTCTTCCGCCACGGCTGCTATGACGGTTGAAGACGTTCACCTCTGTTCGGCGATGCCGGTCCAAGTCAATGCGCGACGCGCCGCTCGGGTGATTGCCCTCGATGCCCCTCTCGCAAAACCTGGCGAGGCGAATGCTGGAACGTGATCATTGAAATTAACTTCTGGAAATGAATTCCGGGAAGTGAATTCCGGGAAGAGCGAGAATGACTGATGACTGACGACTTAAATACCGACGGCACACCTCTTAGACCTGAACTTCTGACTTGGTGCGAAGCATGGAGAGACTGCCTCCAGAGCGCACTCTCCCAAGTTTCGGGACAGCCGGCGGCCTTCGAAATTTCTTCTGAGCTTCTGCCCGCTGCCGAAACCGACGTCTGGTACACGGTGGTGGCCGCGGGCGCACTCCGGGGTGAAATGACGTTGCGGCTGCCGGCGGCATCCGCTCTCCGACTCGCGAGAAAATTTCTCGGCGAGCCTGAACCGCCTGCCGCCGTCGACGGCGCAGACACCAGCGCTACCGAAGCAGTTCCCACGGAAAGCAAGGAAGCCCTCGAAGAACTCTTGCGCCAAATCGCCGGCCTGACGGCCACTTCGGTGGGTGCAGCCGCGGGCGGCGAAGTTCGTCTGCAACTTTCCGCTTCGCCTGCGCCCTCCTGGTCTGCCGAGGCGGTCGTCTGCCTGTTGACGCGCGACGAGGCAGGCACGGCAGTCACCATCGAAATTAAAATCAGCACCGCTCTCGCTGAGGAGCTCCGGCCACGGATCGTGCCTCCGGTGGTCGCGAATCCCACCGCCGCGAGTCCAACGCCACATGCGTCGTCGCCACCTCCACCACCGCCCACGCCTCCGCCTCCAGTGGATCCGGTCGAGGTGGCGAATTATCGCCGCCTGATGGATGTCGGTCTTGACGTCAAGCTGCGGTTTGGAACTCGCCGCATGCTGTTGCGCGATGTGCTAGCCCTTAGCGCTGGTGTCGTCGTGGAACTCGATAACACTCTCCACTCCCCGGTCGATCTATTGCTCGACGGCCGACTCATCGCTCAGGGAGACGTCGTTATCGTCGATGGTAAGTACGGACTGCGGGTCACAAATGTCGTGGAGCCGCCCCCGCCCGGCGTGTCACCGGTTTGATTCGGTTTTCGAGGTGGGGAAAAAATCGAGTCAGGAAGAAGGACTGCCCATGCAAAATTTCTTAAAACCGCTCGGTTGGCCCGTGCAATGGATCAAGCGCCGACGGATTGAATCTGCTGAACCGCCGTGCTCGCTTAGTTCTTGCAATCGAACGCGATCGCTCTGGCAAAGCATGCGGCACCGTGACAATGGGAGCCTGTTGCAGGGCGCGTTCTATTGCCAGCCTCAATGCCTGGAGATCGCTCTGCTTGGCCAACTTTCTCGTTTGCGAATTCTTTCGTCTCCGCTATTGCCGCCCAACCGCATTCCACTTGGATTGCTTATGGTTGCGCGCGGAAAATTAACTCACCTCGAAGTTCAAGCGGCCCTCGATGCCCAGCATCTCGCTCGTCGTGGAAAGATCGGCGATTGGATCGAGCGATTGGGATTTGCCACGGAGCAAGAAGTCACCACCGCGCTAGCCCTGCAATGGGGATGCCCGGTGGTCTCTTCCATTGATCCATCCACGGCGTCTTCCGTTGGCAACATTCCGCTTTCCATTCTCGAAGCTTTTCAGATGCTGCCCTTCAACTATGCGGCCGCGACCAATACTCTCTATGTCGCCTGTGGAGAGCGGGTCGATCACGCTGCGCTTTACGCCATCGAGAAAATTCTGGAATGCCGCACTCAGCCTTGTGTTTCAAGCCGAAAGACGATTGCCCGCCAACTGGAAGCGATGCGCCAAACGCCACGTCCAAATGACGTGGAATTTGGGCCAATGAATGACCTGGCCGAGATGTCGAGCATCGCCGCCAGCTACACTTCCAGGCTTAGTCCCGATTCAGTGCGCTTGAGCCGGGTTGGACGTTTTATCTGGCTGCGGCTTGAGGTGCGTTTCGGCGTGCGCTCGAAGACGCGAACGCAAACAACAAACTTAGTCTTTCGGCTGCCTGGTGGGGATCGCGCTACAACGTCCGCTTAAACAGTGGCACGGCCAGTGCCAGCGTGACCACCGCAAAAACGCTGAGATAGATCATGTCTGGAATAATCGCCGCCAGTCCCGTCTCCTTCAGAAGAAGAGACTTAAATCCATGCACTGCATATGTGAACGGATCCACCTTAGCGATCGCACGCAGCCAGGTGGGGAATGCCTCGACCGGGTAGATCGATCCGCTGGGGAAAAATAGCAGCGTATTCAGAATGCCGAATATTGCGCGCGGCACGAGAGGATCTTCGATCCTCACCATCATCAGGAACATCATGGTGTTGAAAGCGACCGAGGTCAGCACAATCAGAACGATCAGCCCCAACATCGTTGCCGGACTAAAAATTGTCCCCACGCCCGACAGCAGGGACCCGACCACCGTGATTACGACGCCGGTCATCACGGCCTTGATCGCGCCTGCGCCGTTCAGGCCAAAAACCAACTCCGCCTTGGTGATTGGAGTCACGAGATAGCCTTCGTGCACGCCGCGGGCCTTGTCGTCGATGTACAACATGCCACCACCAATCATTACCGACACGAACATGGCCAGCGTGATCGAGCCCGGCAGAAGATATTTCATGTACTCGATGTATGGATACAGCTCCACCGTTTCGAGCGCGGTCTGTTGCAGCAACCTCGGAGAGACGTCGGGCTGGTTCAGAGCATCCGTGACCTCGGCCATTTTGTCTTCGAAGGTCGAACTCATGAAGTTGTCGCTGTTGTCGACAATCAGCGCAATCCGAGGATGATTTTTTTCGTAGACCATCTTCGAGTATTGCGCGGGTATGATCACGGCTCCCTGGATCTTGCCGTTGCGTACGTCCTCGCGCGCCTGAACTTCGTTGTCATAAGGAACGGAGATGAACGTTCCGGCGTTCGATCGAATTGCGTCGAACGCTTCCTTGATGCGGATGGCCTGTGTGCCATGATCTTCGTCCACGAGACCCATCTTCGCGTCGCGGATCTTCCCGCCAAAAGCGTTGCCCAGCACAATCAACTGCACCAGCGGAAAAATCATTGACGCCATCATCAGCGCAGGCGAACGAAAAAACTTCCGCATTTCGCGTTCGATAATCGCCATCATTCTGTTCATGGTCGCAACCCCGGACTCTGCGGCATGGTGAAGGCGTGTGCTTTGACCAGCTCGTCGCGCAGCTGGCGCCCTGTGTAGTGGACGAAGACATCGTCCAGAGTTGTGTTTTGCACCGTCAGCGTTTTTAGCCCGACGCCAGCGACCACCGCCATCTCCACCAAGTCAGTCGTTGTCCCGGAGCCGTTGGACGTCAGCACGCGGAACATCCCCGCACTTTCGTTCTGGACCGAAGTCACCCCGGGCAATCCACGCAGCCGCGCTTCCCAGTCGTCCCAACCGTTCGGGGGATGCTCGAAGTGGGCTTCGATAACGTTTGATCCGGGTACACTTGCCTTCAATGCCTCGGGAGTGTCGAGCGCGACCAGTTTGCCGTGATCGACGATTGCAATGCGGTTACACAAACGGTCGGCTTCGTCCATGTAGTGGGTTGTGATCAGCACGGTCAGCTTGCGCCTGGCTTTGATATTGGTCAGCATTTCCCAGACGGCGACGCGTGAGACTGGATCGAGGCCCGTCGTGGGCTCGTCGAGAAAGAAAATCTTGGGACTGTGCACCAGGCCCCGCGCGATCTCCAAGCGCCGCCGCATGCCGCCAGATAACGTTTTTGTTTGCGCTCCCCGCCATTTGGTTAGGTCGACGGTCTCAAGCAAGTCCGCGATCGCTTCTTTGCGCCGCTTCGTGGGAACGTCATAGAGCTTCGCGTAAATATTGAGATTTTCTTCGACCGTCAAATCCAGGTCGCTGGTGAGGGCTTGAGGAATCACGCCAATCGTTCGCCTGACAGCGTCCGGATCGCGAGCCACATCATGCCCTTCGATGCGTACGAGTCCTCCGGTGATCGGAATCAGCGTGGTCATCATGCGGATCAAGGTGGACTTGCCCGCGCCATTCGGGCCGAGCAAGCCGAAGATTTCGCCTTCCTTCACGGAGAATGAAACATCGTCTACTGCCGTGAACGTTCCGTATCGCTTGACGACATGGTCGACGGTGATGGCTTGAGGAGCGTCGGCCGCGATCGCTCCGGGACGATCGAACTCCGAGGCGGGAACAGCTGCGCCGTTGGCCCTAGTAGCATCCATTAGTAGCATCCATTCGAATCTGCACGACTCCACATCACAATCACTTCGTACCGGCCGCCTGGACCGTTCCTTTCAGCTGATCGGGCGATACCAACACCTCGGCGGTCATGCCCGGAACGTAGGCTCCCCTTGGGTTCTCCAGACGAACTTTTAAAGCAATCGTGCGGATATCCCGCTTCCGGCGTCCCACGTCACGCTGCGTGGCGAAGTCCGCTTCCGCAGCTTTGTAGAAGACTTTGCCCGGAACGATGGTTCCGCCCGGCAACCGGACGCGCAACGTGTCTCCAATTCCAATGTGATCGGAGTCTGTCTCGGGAATCGCCGCAAACGCCCAGGTGTCGCTGAAATCAACGACGGTCACGATCGCCTGGCCTGCGTTCACCACTTCTCCCTCACGCGCTGCACGCACCAAGATCGTGCCCGTCACGGGCGCGTAAATCTTCGTGTAACCGAGGCGAACTTCTGCCTGTCTCAGTTGCGCCACTGCGTTATCCACTTGCGCTCGCGTCGATGCGACCGTGCTTTGCGCAGCCGTTGCCTGATTGGTACGCGCCATCGCAGAATTCAGGTCTGCTTGCGCCGCTGTCACCTGTTCCTTTAATGATTCAACGCTCGCTTGCTGCGCTCTCAGATTCATCTCGGCTTGCACGCGGTCCTGGTCCGATGCCACGCCTGCCTGCGCGAGTCCGATGGTGCGACGGCTGTCGCTTTCGGTGCGAGTCAGCGTGGCTTCGGCCTGCGCGAGTAGTGCCCGCGCGGACTGCAACTTCGCCTGCGAGTTGGCCACATCGCTCGTTGTCGACCCTGAGGTAGATTTCTGTGTGTATTGATTCGCGCTGACCTGCGAACGCATGTTCGCAATCGTGGCGGCGGCAGCTCGCTCCTCAGCCTCCAACTCCGATGGATCGAGGATCGCGATCAAGTCCCCTTCCTTCACCTGCGTCCCTTCTTCGACGAGCAGCTTTGAAATCCGGCCTTGAATCTGGGGACTCACCACGATCTGGTTGGCGTCGACCGTCCCGACCAGCACCAGATCTTTCCCCCCGGGTGTAGAGAAGAGGTAATATCCTGTCGCGATCACGAGAATGATCGAGAGGACAATCAAGAATTTATTTCGTGCACTCATTTGAAACTCTCCGTGAGGCTCTCCGTCGCGAACATGTTTCCGGTCACCTTGCGTGTCGGCGTGATTAACGAAACAACGCCGACGAAATGAAATCCAGCACAAACGCCCTGCGCTCGCGGATCCGCTCCGCCGATAACGGGTCCACTTTCATCAGCGCCTTCATCACTGGCGCCGCGCCGAAATAAAACACGACGATCGCGGCAATCGAGGGGACGAAATCCATCGGGTTCACGGGTCGAAATTGTCCGGCCACAACACCCTCATGCAACACCCCAGCGAGCTTTCCGAAGAGGGGACGGAAGTATTGCTTCGCGATCCGCTGCATGTGTACGCTGCCCTTCGCTCCGGATCGCATCCACTCCGCTTGCACGACACGCGGAAATTGCGGATTGGCAGCGATATAGTCGAAATACGTCCCTAGATACTCGAGCATCTTTTGCCGGGGAGGCGACGAACTGTCAAGCACCGGCATGAGCCGCTCGTGCATTCCGCTGAACACGTGATCGAGCACCGCTTCGTATAGCGCATCTTTGTCTTTGAAGTAGTAATAAAGCAAAGCTTTGTTGACGTGCGCCGCCAGCGCGATTGCGTCGGTACGAGCCCCGGCGATGCCGTGTTCCGAAAACTCCGCGACTGCGGCTTTCAAGATGGCGGCCCGGCTTTCCTCGGGGCGACCGCGAGTTCCGAATCGGGAAGGGCGCGAGGCGGCAGGCGCTCGATCCGCGGGACGCCGCACCCGGACGGGACCGCGTTTAAGGGCTGACGATTTCATATAATTAACCGGTTAGTTAGATACTACCATACTTTGCTTGTCCAGCGTTATGGCAGCGACACGGCAGCGCTTCCCCAGCGCTACGGCAAAGACACTTCGGGCAACTCATCTACATTCGTAGACGAGTGAAACGTAGAAATATTTTATGGATTTCAGAAAAAACAGGGACAGCGAAAAGCGTAGGTCGCCAGATGGCTAGGATGACGCTTCCTGCCGCGAGTCTATTTCGTTCGCCGCGCTAGTCCGCGCCACCCGCAATGGACGGCACTAGCAAGACTTCGTCACCGTCCTGAAACGAATAAGACGCACCGCCAAGGAATCGGATGTCTTCTTCGTTTACGTAGATATTCAGGAAGCGTCGCGTCTCTCCTGCCTGGTCGCGGAGATGAGGCTTGAGGTCGGGAAATTGTGTATCCAGTTCTGTGAAGAGTTCGTTGAGGTTCGCGGCCTTACAGATTACCGTCGGAGTCCCCGAGGTAAGCCGCCGCAGAGCAGTTGGAATTTGTACTGTGATACTCATGAGACCTCCGAAGCAGAGTTCGAGAAAATACGTCGTTAGTCGATAGTCGTTGGTCGTCTGCTAGCGGCCCACGACTGCCGGCTCGGCTAACGCCGCTGGCAGCGCACCCGTCTTTGACGCGAGATGTGCTGCGAGATACGCTTCAAACTCCGCTAGCTTGGGCGAAATCGGAGCCTCGGCCTGGTACTTGTCTGCGAGCACGTCAGTCGTCTTCAGTCCGTTACCGGTAATGCAGAGAACGGTCGTTTCATCGGGCAAGATGCGGTCTTGCTGGATCAGCTTGCGCGCCGTGCCAACCGTGACGCCGCCCGCAGTTTCGGTGAAGATGCCTTCACTCTCCGCCAACAATTGAATGCCGTTGACCACCTCGGGATCGGAAACGTCTTCCGACCATCCACCGCTCTTGGTGATGGCCTTCAATGCATAGTGACCGTCGGCAGGATTGCCGATCGCCAGCGACCGCGCGATTGTCTTCGGGCGTTGCGGCTCGATTTCGGTGCTGTATTGCTTGATCGCGGTTGAGATCGGCGAGCATCCGGTCGCTTGCGCACCAAAGAACTTTACTGGCTTGGGATCGACCAGCCCGAGAAGAATCAGTTCGTCGAACGCCTTTTTAATCTTGGTAATGAGAGAACCGCCAGCCATGGGCACGACCACGTTATCGGGAAGCGTCCATCCCAACTGCTCGGCGATTTCATAGCCGACCGTTTTCGAGCCTTCCGCATAGTAGGGGCGCAAGTTGACGTTCACAAATCCCCAGCGATGTTCGTCGGCAATCTGCGAGCACAGGCGATTGACGTGATCGTAACTACCGTTGATGCGCACCAACTCCGCGCCGAAGACTTGCGTTCCCAGAATTTTTGCTGGCTCGAGATCGGAGGGAATAAAGATCCACGCCTTGAACCCTTCGCGGGCGGCTTGAGCGGCAACCGAATTCGCCAGGTTTCCTGTGGAGGAACACGCGACAGTATCGAACCCGAAACTGCGGGCGTTCGCCAGCGCGACCGCGACGACGCGGTCTTTAAAGCTCAGCGTAGGCAGACAGACCGCGTCATTCTTGACCAGCAGGCGACGCGATCCGATCTTTTCTCCGAGACGTGGCGCGCTGACCAGCGGGGTAAAACCAACTGGGAGGGAGGGCTGATACCCCGCTGGCAGCGGCAACAACTCGCGATAGCGCCAGATATTGGGCGCGCGCGAGGCAAAGATTTCGCGCGAAATGCGCGGACGAATGGAATCGTAATCGTAGGTGACTTCGAGCGGCGAGAAACAATCTTCGCAGATACTGCGCGGCTGGTTGCCCCAGGTCTTGCCGCATTCGCGGCAGCGGAGCTCGTACGTACTCGTCCCCATGATGCTATTTCCTTCTGTGACTGCGGGACGAGCCGGGTGAAATACCCCAGTAAATAGAAATCCCCTTTTCCAAAAAATGGGAAAAGAGGCTCGGGAAATGCGAATCAAATTTTCGCGTACCCGAATCTCATGGTCCCCGTTACCGGGCGAGAGTTGGCACCTGCGATCAGGATAGATGATCCGAATCCGGTTGCCGTGGCGTCCTAGGGCTCGTCCCTCAGCCACTCTGCATGAAATTCCAGCTTGCTCAGTTAAGAGCAAACTTGAATAAAACAATATTACCGACCGAGCGGTCTGTCAAGCGGGATTTTGGTCTTCAGGACGGAGTTGCAGAAGTTTACAGAGCCTTAACTTTTTGGGAAATCCTGCACCGTGCCTCTCATCGGCTGTACTGATTCCGTTTCTTATCCTCGTGCCGCTGAATCCCCAACTGAATCAGCCGATCGATTAAATCGGAGTATGCCACTCCTGAAGCCGCCCACATTTTCGGATACATGCTGATTGCCGTGAACCCGGGCATGGTATTGATCTCGTTGACATACATCTTGCGGTATTTGGGGTCCATCAGAAAATCTACGCGCGCCAAGCCGGTGCAATCGACGGCTTGAAATGCCGCGATTGCGAGTTTCTGCGCCGTCTTCATTTCGGCTTTCGTGATCTTCGCGGGGATGACGGCTTCGGAACCTTCGCTCAGGTATTTTGCGTCGTAGTCGTAGAACTCTTTCCAGGGAATGATCTCGCCGACGATTGACGCTGTCGGTTCGTCGTTGCCGAGGACGCCGCATTCCAGTTCGCGAGCTTTGTTCTTTTTTCCGCCAACGCCCTCTTCGATCACAATCTTGCGATCGAACTTTGCCGCTTCGGAGATTGCTGGGCCGAGTTCCTTGCGATCGTGCGCCTTTGAGATCCCTACCGACGATCCGAGATTCGCCGGCTTCACAAAGACGGGATACTTCAGTTTGTTCTCGACCGACCTGGTTACTTTTTTCGGGTCACGCTCAAACTGGCTGCGCAGAATTGTCACGTGCTTGACGATGGGCAATGCGGCGGCGCGGAACAGGGACTTCATGATGTCCTTATCCATGCCCGCGGACGAGCCGAGCACGCCCGCGCCGACATAGGCCATGTCGGCCAGTTCGAGGAGGCCCTGAATCGTGCCGTCCTCGCCAAACGTGCCGTGCAGCACCGGGAAAATGACGTCGACGTTGATGGCTCGATCGGAGGCACGCCGCAAACCAGCGTCTGTCTTGACGTCCGTTTGAAACGGAGCCAGTCCGGTGTCGCGCCGCACGGGCTCCGGAGGAACTACCACCGACGCGCCCGAGGCCAGCACGGCCGCTCCCGGAGTTGCCTCAGGATCGCCGGCCCGCAGCGGGCTGGTTGCGGCGGCTTGCGCGCCGTCGCCCGTGCCTCCCTTCAACATCCTCTCGGCGTGGTCCGCGGTCAGCCAGCGACCATCTTTGGTGATGCCGATAGGGACAACTTCGTATTTCGCTTTGTCGATTGCATTAATAACTGACGCTGCGGACAACAGCGATACTTCGTGCTCACCGCTGCGCCCGCCAAACAGGACTCCGACCCGAATCTTCTTGATGGCCATGTCATTTCAGTCTGGCGCTCGCTGTGTTTTCCGTCAATCCCCGCTTTGGTTCAGAGGTGCCGGACGCCAGGACACTTGCGTAGGGCAGAAAATTTGTCTCAATTTAGGCACATCTTGTTGGGCACATCCTGCCCAATCGCACTGATTGACAATGTAAATTCGCAGGGACTGTCTTGACACCGCAATGAAACGGGTGTGAAATTATCCGGACTTCAAAGGCCGGTGCCGGCCCTTCCCCTTATGGCACTCGGACCAAAGAAGCTCTCGTCGAGAACTCCACAAGCAGAGCTGCGACTTGGATGATCTCCAGTCCAAGCGGACAGGAATTTGCGGTGGATTCATGGAGAAGAGCTTCGTATCTCACAGGAGTGACTATGAATTCAAGGAAACGGGACAGAAACATCCTGCCGAAATGGTCCGCATTGCTCGTCGTTGTCGCATTTACTGTGATGGCTTCAGCTGGATCGAAACCCTCAGCGCCAGCTCCTCACGCATCCGCTCCAAGCCGCCCTTCAGCTCCAGCAGCGCGCCCATCGGCGCCAGCGTCGCGTCCAGGGGGCGCGGGTGCAAACAATCGCGGCCCCGGTGGATCGAACGCCAGCCGGCCGGGGACGCCAGGTGGCAACAATGCGAGCCGCCCGGGCGGAACTAACTCGAACAACCGCGGCCCAGGCGGAGCAAGCCAGAATAAACCCGGAACGGCTGGCGCAAACAACCGCGGCCCCGGGGCCAATTCAAGCAACCGCGCGGGAACGAACAGTGGCACTAACAACGCGAATAACCGTGGTGGAGCCAACACCAACAATCGCGGAGGCGCCAACAACAACCGAGGCGCCAACACCAACAACAACCGAGGCGGCGCTAGCAATGCGAATAATCGCGGCGGTGCGAACAATGCGAATAACCGCGGCGGCAATAACAGCGCCAACAATCGCGGCGGTGCGGGCGCAGGCAATCGCCACCAGCCTGCGGGAACAAAGACCGTTTCCATGAAGAACGGGGGAAGCGCGACCTTCCGCAAAAATGGCCAGGTCCGTTCGGTCCAGACTCACGGAATGAACATCAATCACGGGGTACGCGGCGGACGCCGAGTTGAGAGTATGCACAACGGCCGACGCGTCGTCAGCTACGGAAGACACGGCGGATATAGCCAACGCGCCTACTACAACCGCGGCGGGCGATCCTATTACCAGCGGACCTACTATCGGGGCGGACACTACTACGCCTACGGGTATCGCGGCTACGGTTGGGGCGGACGTACTTATTATGGTTACGCTCCCGCCTACTATTACGGGCCCGCCTACTACGGATGGGCCTACAATCCCTGGCCAGCGCCGGTTTATTACGGCTGGGGCTGGGGCGGCGCGCCGTGGTATGGATACTACGGCGCTTATTACCAGCCATACCCGGTGTATCCAACGGCCGCGTTCTGGCTGACGGACTTCTTCATCGCGGCGAGCCTGCAAGCTGCTTATGCAGCGCAACAGGACAACGGAGACAATAACGGGTGGTTACAACCTCCACAGCTTGGACCGGAAACCAGCGACGTAATCGCTTCGCTGTGGTCTACGGATCCGTTGGTTGCGGCGAATCTTGAAGCAGCCTACGGACAGTACATGCTGGGTGCGGCCGCACCGGCGGCCAAGAGCGGAGCAACCGGATTGCCTCCGGAAGTGAAGCAGGAAATCGCCGACGAGATGAAGGCCGAAATCGCGGCGGAAAAGGACGCTGCTGCGAGCGGGAACAAGGACACGGCTGCAGGCGATCAGGTGCCTCCGGCTCTCGATCCGAAGATTAAAATCTTCGTCGTCTCCAGCGAAGAAGACCTGACTACCTCTGACGGCGTCGAATGCGCACTCACGGCTGGCGACGTGATCTCCCGCTCCACGGATAAACCGGACGATGACAACATGGTCGACGCCGTGGTGAAAAGCAGCAAGAAAGACGAATGCGCGGTTGGCGCCACGGTTGGTGTGGCGGTCGACGATCTGCAGGAGATGCACAACGAACTGCGGGTCCAGATGGACGCCGGGCTGAAGGAACTCGCCGACAAGCAAGGCAAGAACGGTCTGCCGGCAGCTCCCGACACAAAAACGACGCAGGGCGAAGTCCCGGCACCGCAGCCAGACACGAGCGTAAGCAGCGATCTGGAGCAGCAGCAGAAAGACGCTGACGCAGCGGAAGCGGAAGCCAAGCAGTCGAACAACTGACGTACTCAGCAACCCGTGATGCGAGGAGCGCCGCTGGTGAGGCGACGCTCTTCGTTCCAGGTTTCTAGTTTCTAGTTCCTACCGGCACTAAAGAGAGAACCTTATCAAGAACGCTCCAGCTCATTGTGGGATGGAACAGCAGCTTCACAGGAGGAAGTTTGCGATGCGTCGGAAAATTGAAACCGCCGTTTTGGTTTTAGCATTGATCGTTGGAATCATGCCGCGCTTGATGGCGCAGGTTTCGCTGCAGGATCAGCTGAACGCCCAATACAAACTGGTGAAGATGGGAACCGACTCGAGCGGTGCCGCCGTCGTTGAGGAAGGCACCATCCTCGTCGTCAAAAAGGGCGGGATCCTCGGCACGGCTTATACAGACACAAATATTTTCGCGACTCACTACGAAAACGGGGCGGTACATTCTCCGAATCCCCTGGGGCAAAAGGCTCTTGGCTTTGGTTTGGGAAAATTAGGCAAGCAAGCGCCTACAACGCAGTTTTTCCAGGCGAACGTAAAGGTCTATCCCTCCAAGGTCGTCGTCAATCTGCCAAAAGACCAGGTTGTTATCGGAATCGTCGATTGCGATTCCTGTAATAACGTCGATCCTAAAACATTCTTCAAAGCCGACGTGGTTTTCCAGTTCCCGCACGGAACGCTGGCCACGGCGAACCCATCGAACGTCGAAGATACGATTGCCGGCCTGCTGGCGACGGATGACAGCGGTGGCGGCGATCAGGGCAACAACCAAGGCGGGAATGGCAACGGCAGCGGGAACGATCAGGGCGGCAACCAAAATGGAGGCGGTGGGAATGGTGGAGGTGGCGGAGGACAGGCGCAACAAGGCCCACCGCCAGAACCGCAGCAGATTGAGAAGGGTCAGACCACCGACCAGGTAAAAGCCGCGATTGGCGTGCCCGACAAAATCGTGAATCTCGGCGCCAAGCAGATCTACGTCTACAAAGACATCAAAGTCACATTTCTAAACGGAAAAGTTTCAGACGTACAGTAAGCCGTCTGGCAGGAGGAACGACATGCGTCTTACGTCCGGCGCCAGACTGTTCATTTCTGGTCTCGCTCTCGTCATTTGCGGGTTTTTGTGCCCAAGAGTGTCGGGACAGAATGCTCCCACGCTTCAGGAGCAAATCAAAGCGCAGTACAAACTCGTCAAAATAGGCTTTGGACCGAGCGGTATCACGGTCACGAGCCCGGGCACGGTCCTCAGCGTCCAGAAGGGCGGACTCCTCGGTGTGCCTCCGCAAGCGATGGCTCCTTGCGCAGCAAAGTTTCAAGACGGCACGCTCAAGGGTCCTACGGGCATGTGCCCGGCGATGATGAAGCAGATATCGCGCTTGATGCAGGTCGGCGACAAGGTGTATCCCCTGAAAATCGACGTCAGTTTGGATAAGGACCGAGTCGTGTTTCAGATTGTGGAATGCGATTCCTGTAACGGCGCTCAGCAGCCCTCGTTTTTCAAGTCTGAAGTAATTTTCCAATTTCCAAGCGGAAGCCTGCAAAGCACTGGTGTTTCAAAAATCGTAGATACGATAGGACAGGTTCTCTCCATCGACTCGGGAGATGATTCGCAGCAACAAGGCGGCCAGGGAGGGCAGGACCAAGGCAGTCAGGATCAGGGCGGCCAGCAGAACGGAAATAACCAGCAGGGCAACAATAGTAATCAAGGCGGTAATAATCAAGGCGGTGGGCAACAGGCTGCGCCCGCGCCTGAGCCACAACAGATTGAGAAAGGTCAGACTCCGGAGCAGGTCAAAGCCGCACTTGGCAATCCGGAGAAGATCGTCAATCTCGGCGCCAAGATGATCTACGTCTATAAGGACATCAAAGTCACATTTCTGAACGGCAAAGCGTCGGACGTGGAATAGGTCCGTTCCACTGGGCTAGAGAATTTTCTTCCCAAACGCCGACAGAGCTAATTCAACCGCCAAATCAGCCGTCTGGTTGTGTTCGTCGATCACCGGATTCACTTCGACAATCTCAAAACTCGTCATGCCACCGTGATCGGAAATGATTTCCATCGCGAGGTGAGCTTCGCGATAAGTCGCGCCGCCCCACACCGGAGTGCCCACTCCGGGGGCATCTTCGGGGTCGATCCAGTCCATATCGAGTGAGACGTGATAGCCGGCCGTGCCACGGCCGGCCAGGGCGAGAGCGTCTTCCATTACGGATCTCATGCCGCGCTCGTCGATATCGCGCATGGTAAATACCTGGACTCCGGCCTTGCGGATGTTTTCCTTTTCAAAATTGTCGACATCGCGAATGCCGATGAGCACACAATTTTCAGGATCGACCTTCGGAGAAAATTCGTATATATTGCCGAGTTCTGCGGGTCCGAGTCCCATGAGCGCGGCGAGCGGCATCCCGTGGACGTTGCCGCTCGGGGAGGAATCGGGAGTGTTCATGTCGGTGTGCGCGTCGATCCAGAGCAACCCGATCTTCTGATTTTTGCGGCGAAAGAATTTAGCAACGCCCGACACAGTGCCCGCCGCGACCGAATGATCGCCCCCGATCACCAGAGGGACTTTGCCGTCTTCGAGTGTTTTCATCACTAGATCGGCGCTGGTCTTGCAGGTGGCAGTGATTTCTTTGAGATACTTCGAGTTCGCCGCGCCTTCTTTTTTCTGTTCAGGAATCGCAACCGCGATATTGCCGGCATCTTCGACGACGTGGCCGATGGCTTCGAGACGGGCTTCGAGTCCGGCGACGCGGACCGCCGAAGGCCCCATGTCGACGCCGCGCCGCGATTGGCCAAGGTCAAGAGGAACACCGATGACGCGGATCTGACGGGGCGTGATGCTGGAGTAGCTGGTGCTTCGTTGAGCCATAAACAATTCTCGGTTGGCAGTTCCCATTCCAGTTCGCGGTTTTGTCGGACAACCGGAAACTGAGAACTAGGGGTACAGCCGGTGCAACATGCGCGGGAACGGTATGGTTTCGCGCACGTGCTCCAGGCCGCAGATCCAGGCTACGGCTCGCTCGATGCCCATGCCGAAGCCGGAGTGTGGAACGCTCCCGTATTTGCGGAGATCAAGATACCACTTGAAAGCTTCTTCGGGCAGATTGTGATCGTGAATGCGCTTGAGCAGCAGGTCGTAGGAGGCCATGCGTTGCGAGCCTCCGATGATTTCGCCGTAGCCTTCGGGGGCCAGCACATCGACACACAGGGCCAGATCAGGACGGACGGGATCAGGTTCCATGTAAAACGCTTTAACGCTTGCCGGGTAGCGATGCACCATCACGGGGCGGTCGTAAAGTGACGAAAGATAAGTTTCGTCGGGCGAGCCGAGGTCTCCTCCCCACTCGAATTTGTTTTCGAGTTTGCCTTGGGCGTGACCTTCCTGCAATTTCACGACGGCTTCGTCATAGGTAATCCGCGGAAAAGGTGTGTCGATTTTTTCTAGCTGCGCGAGGTCGCGGCCGATGGTGGCGAGGTCGGGGCGGCGGCGCTCCAAACATCGCTTAACCAAAAATGTCAGCAGACCTTCCGCGAGTTCCATCAGATCGTCGAGAGTGGCATAGGCCATCTCGGGTTCGACCATCCAGAATTCGGTAAGGTGGCGGCGGGTTTTCGATTTTTCCGCGCGAAAAGTTGGGCCGAACGAATAAACCTTGCCGAGCGCCATCGCGGTCGCTTCGATGTAGAGCTGGCCTGACTGCGTCAGATAAGCCTGCTCTTCGAAGTAGTCGACGGGAAAGAGCGTTGAAGTTCCTTCGCAAGCGGCGGGCGTCAGGATAGGCGGATCGGTGAGCGTGAATCCGTTGCTGTCGAAAAAATCGCGGGCGGCGCGAATGATTTCGGCGCGGACTCGCAGGATCGCCGCTTGGCGCAGCGAACGCAGCCAGAGATGACGGTGTTCCATCAAAAAGTCGATGCCATGCTCTTTGGGCGTGATCGGATACGGATCGGATTCCGAAACGCGCTGCACGACCTGGACGTTGGCGACGTCAAGTTCGTATCCGCCGGGAGCGCGCTTATCGGCGCGAACCTTACCCTCGACGACCACGCTCGATTCCTGCGTGAGCCCTTTGATCGCGTCGAAAACTTCGGGCGGAACTGCATTCTTAGGGACTACTCCCTGAATGACGCCGGAGCCATCGCGGAATTGCGGGAAAAGAAGTTTGCCGCTTTCGCGGAGGTTGTAGAGCCATCCGCGGATGGTGACGGACTGGCCTTCATGTTTGCCGATTTCTGCAATTGTGCTGATGGGAGAGGGCATAGAAAGAGGATTTGCGTTTTGTTTATCGAGAGGTCAGAGGTGAGAGGTCAGATTGCAGAAGTTAAATCCAAGTTCTTACCTTTGCAATCTGACCTCTCACCTCTGAACTACTCTTACTCGTCTTCCAATTTCTGAAACGTGGCACTCACTTCGTCGCTTGGGTTTTTCTTTTCTTCACCGTCGATCTCGAGCAGGAGGGGCGGCTTCTGGGGAGCGGTGCGCAGCAACTCCATGGTTTGTTTCCAGTCGATCGATCCGTTGCCGGGCCACAGGTGAGAATCTTTATCGGCGTTGTTGTCGTGCACGTGCGTCGAGCAGATATGGCCTTTCAGTATCCCAAACGCCTCGGGAATCCCGCCCATCATGTGCGCATGGCCGCAATCGAAACAGACTCCAATGTCGTCGAAGTGCATGGTTTTGATGAACTCGACGAGGCGATCGGGAGTTGAAAGTTCGTTTGGAATATTTTCCACCAGCATCCTCACCCCGAGCGGTTTCGCAAACGCCCGCAGGTGTTCCACGGAAGTCATCGCAGCTTCAAACTTTCTCTCGTCAAAAGCGTCATTCGGATTGCCGATGTGTTGCACGAGAAAACGGAAGGGGATGTGCTCTGCGACTTCGAGTGCGCGTTTAATCTCATCCATGGCATCGATGCGCCCGGCGCGATCGGTCGATGAGATATTGACTGGCGGCGACCCTGCGCGGCCCCATTCGTAATCGGAGTAGAGGGGCGCGTGGATGGAATTCAGAGGAATGCCAGTGGACTTGAACCAGTCGGCAATTTCGCGTACGTGCTGCTTGCGGTTGGCGTAGTCGAAATGCTGGCGGGCGGCGAAGATTTCGATCGACTGGGCACCCGCCTTGACCAATTCGTCAAGCAGGCCCGGATGGAGCCGTTCTTTTACATAGACGTATGTCGATACCGCCCTCTGCATCAGTACCCTACCGCCTTCCCATTATTGCGCGCGTCGCTCGAGCCAAGGCGCTCGCCAGTCGCTGGGTCGATCATGATGCACTCGCCGTCGCCCCAGAAATGCTCCACTTTGAGCTTGTGCCCCTTGGAACCGAGAACATTCATTGTATCGGGAGAGAGGCGGTCCTCCACGAGAATTCGATCTGGAAGCCACTGATTGTGAAACCTTGGTGCATTGACCGCTTCAGCAATATCGAGCGAGAAATCGACCACTCCGATGAGCACATTGGCGACAGTCGTGATGATGGTGGGGCCACCCGGCGATCCGAGGACAAGGAAGAGCTTGCCTTCTTTTGGCCCGTCTTTCTTCAGAACAATCGTCCTTAGAACAATCGTCGGGGTCATCGCCGACAGCGGACGCTTGCCGGGACCGACGACATTCGCCGGACCCTGGATCAGCCCATAGGTGTTGGGCACTCCCTGCTTCGCGGTGAAGTCGTCCATTTCGTCGTTCAGCAGAAAGCCCAACCCTTCAGCAGTGACACGGGAACCGAAAAGGTGATTCAGCGTATAGGTCACAGCAACCGCGTTGCCATCGGCGTCGACTACAGAATAGTGCGTCGTGTCTTCCGGTTCGCGAGCAGCGGTACGCGCCTCGGCGACGCGCTCCAGATTGTCAAAGGCGGGGCGTTTGAGTTCCTGGCTCAGGCTGGCATGTTTCGGATCGATGGAGTCGCGCCAGGCGGCGGCGTATTTCTTATCGATCAGCTGCGCGACCGGAACTTTGGTGAAGTCGGGATCGCCCATAAAATCCACGCGATCATAGAATGCGCGGCGAAATGCTTCGGCTTCGAGGTGGATGGTATCGGCGGAACGGTTGCCGAGTTTGGCAAGGTCGAAGCCCTCGAGGATATTGAGGATTTCGATGAGCGCGACTCCGCCGGATGACGGCGGCGGCGCGCTGATGATCTCATATCCGCGATACGACCCGCGAATGGGCTCGCGCTCCTTCACTTCGTAAGCAGCGAGGTCTTCAGCGGTGACCAGGCCTCCGCCTTTGTGGAGGGCCGCTGCCAGTTCGCGCGCCAAGGCTCCGTGGTAAAAATCGTCGGGATTTTTGGCGATGCGTTCGAGAGTCCGCGCTAGTTCAGGCTGCTTGAATACTTCGCCAGGCTCGTAGTAGTTCCCATCGCGCAAGAAAATACGTTTGGATTCTGGAAACTGCGCCAGATATTTATCCTTTTTCAGGTCTTGGGTGTCTTCGTAGGACAACGCAAAGCCCTCGCGAGCAAGCTTGATGGCGGGCGCGATGACTTTTTCAAGCGAGAGCTTGCCGTACTTCTTCTCGGTGTAAACGAGGCCTGCGACCGAGCCCGGAACACCAATCGACCGGTATCCGACGAGGCTGGAATCAAGGTTCGACTCCGGCAGGACGTTGCCCTGCGCGTCCAGGAACATATTCTCGGTGGCACTGGCGGGGGCTTTTTCGTGGAAGTCGATGAAGCGCGTTTCGCCGCTGGCGTTGCGGAGAAGAAGAAATCCGCCTCCGCCAAGATTTCCAGCTTGCGGATGCACGACAGCGAGGGCAAACCCAGTGGCGACGGCAGCGTCGACCGCATTGCCGCCGGCCTGCATGATTTCGAGACCGACGTGCGAGGCGAGTTCGTGAACGCTCGCCACCATGGCATGCGGAGCGTGTTCGGGGCGAAGCGGTGCGCCTGCGACGGTAGCGAGCAGGGCACCGAGACAACTCAGGGTCAGACAAATAGGCCGAATGCGCATGAATCGGGGCGAAGACATGGGGCAAGCCTATAGTGCGAAACTATCGGGCGAACCTATGAGGCTAGTTCACGCGGTCGCGGGGAGTCAAACCGATGGTGGCGTGTCCTGCATACACATTGGCGTGTTTTGAATATCATTGGGCTTCGCGAGCATCTAGATTAGTCATATGCAGAAAGCAAAAGCCTACTCCGCAGCCAGTGCTACATCGCCGCTAGCATCCGCTACGATCGCGCGGCGCGATCCAACCGAACAGGATGTGCAACTCGATATTCTCTTTTGCGGCATCTGCCACTCCGATCTTCATCAGGTCCGCAATGAGTGGAGCGGCGCGATGCCCACCGTCTACCCGTGTGTTCCCGGGCACGAAATTGTCGGTCGCGTCACCAAGGTCGGCTCGGCTGTTTCCAAGTTCAAGCCCGGCGATCTCGCCGCGGTCGGTTGCATGGTGGACTCGGACGGAACCTGCCCCGAGTGCAAGGCGGGCCAGGAACAGTTCTGTCCGAATTTCACCCTGACCTACAACTTCCCTGACAAGCACCTGGGAGGAGTGACCTACGGCGGCTACTCCGACAGCATCGTGGTCGATCAGAGATTTGTATTGCGCGTCCCCTCGAACCTGAACCTTGCCGGAGTTGCTCCGTTGCTTTGCGCTGGAATCACAACCTATTCGCCGATGCGGCACTGGAATGTCACCAAGGGCAAGAAGGTTGGAATTGTGGGGCTGGGTGGATTGGGCCACATGGGAGTGAAATTCGCGCATGCTCTCGGAACCCACGTTGTCGTCTTCACGACTTCGCCGAACAAGAAGGACGACGCGCTCCGTCTCGGGGCAGATGAGGTTGTCATCTCGAAGAACGCGGATGAGATGCTGAAGCACGCCGGCAGCTTTGACTTCATTCTCGATGCTGTCTCCGCCGATCACGACATAAACGCGTATCTCAATCTGTTGCGCCGAGATGGCACCCTGACCCTGGTCGGCGCTCCAGAGAAGCCTCTGGCCGTTTCGGCGTTCAGTCTCCTCATGGGCCGCCGCAGCCTTTCTGGTTCGCCTATCGGCGGTATCGCCGAAACCCAGGAGATGCTCGACTTCTGCGGAAAGCACAACATCACTGCCGATGTCGAAGTCATCCCGATGCAGAAAGTCAACGAAGCTTACGAGAGGCTGCTGAAGTCGGATGTGAAGTACCGCTTTTCGATTGACATGGCTTCTCTCAAGTCTGAGTAAAACTGATGACAAAACATTTTCGTGTCTCTCGTAGCACTTTTGTGAAGTTGGAAGAACTGGGAGTCCCTGTCTCTGCGGTGCTGCGCAGAGCCGGGCTCCCGCTTGAAATTTCCGACAAGCCTCGAGTGCTCGTGAGCACCGAAGAGCTTTTTGCCCTGTGGCATGCCATTGGAGAAGCCAGCTCGAACCCCGCGATTGGCCTGCTGCTAGGCATCGAAACGAAGATTGAACGATTCCACCCAGCCGGGTTGGCCGCTCTTTCGACTGAAAACTTCGCCGCGGCCATCAATCAAATGGCTCGCTACAAGCAGCTTACGTGCCCGGAAGAGATTTTGCAGGAAAAGGACGATGAAGAGTGGACCATTCAGTTCCGCTGGTTGCTGGCCGATGAAGTCGAGCCTCCGGTCTTGATCGAATGTTGCTTCGCCTGGGTGCTCTCGATCGGCCGCGGCGGGACTGGTACGCGACTTACGCCGCTCCGCGTGGAGTTGGTGCAACCTCGCGCGCCGGTCAAAACCATCGAGAGACACTTCGGCTGCGATGTTGTCTGTGGAGCTTCGAGAAACGCGATCGTGTTTCGTGCCGCCGATGCAAGCAGGCCGTTCATCACTCGCAACGATGAGCTTTTGGGAATGCTGGCGCCGCAGTTTGAGGAGGAATTGAAGCGACAGAACGGCAACGGGGACGAGTATGAAAACTTCGTTGAGCGCGTGCGGTTGGCTGTGCAGCAAAAACTTACGGGACGACGCCCTACTATCGAAGACATCGCCGACGCGTTGCACATCAGTTCCCGCACTCTTCAGCGACGCTTGCAGGACGCTGGATACAACTTCCAACGCGTTCTGGAGGAAGCTCGTCACCGGTTGGCTCGCCGCTATCTAAATAACTCCGTCCTCGAATTGAATGAAACTGCCTATCTTCTCGGATACGAAGACGCCAATTCCTTCGTGCGCGCTTTCCGCACATGGGAAGGCATTCCGCCGGCTCGTTGGCGCGAAAATCAGCGCGCGCTGGCAGCATCGTAGCGGGGAGTGATTCGTAAGGAAAAAGTTGGTCGAAAGGATAAGGATTAAGTCATGCAAAAACGCAAACTTGGAAAAAGCAACTTAGAAGTCTCCGCTCTTGGGCTCGGCTGCATGGGAATGAGCTTTTCTTACGGTCCGCCCAAGGACAAGCAGGAGATGATTGCTCTTCTCCACGCGGCTGTGGACAGCGGCATAACATTTTTCGACACGGCTGAGGTCTATGGTCCGTTCACGAACGAAGAACTGGTCGGCGAAGGACTCGCGCCGTTTCGAGGAAAAGTGGTGATCGCTACCAAGTTTGGATTCAATCTGAATCCCGACGGAAGTCCTGGATTCACCGGTCCCAACAGCACGCCTGAACGCATCAAGGCAGTCGCCGAAGGCTCGCTCAAGCGGCTCAGAGTGGATGCGATCGACCTCTTCTATCAGCATCGTGTTGACCCTGCTGTTCCCATTGAAGACGTGGCCGGAGCGGTGAAGGATCTGATTCAGCAAGGCAAAGTGAAGCACTTCGGCCTGTCTGAAGCGGCGGCAAAGACGATTCGGCGTGCTCATGCCGTCCAGCCAGTGACCGCGGTGCAGAGCGAATATTCGCTGTGGACGAGAGGGCCCGAAGCCGAAGTGCTGCCGACTTTGGAAGAACTCGGGATCGGTTTCGTTCCCTATAGCCCGCTCGGCAAGGGCTTTCTCACAGGAAAGATGGGTGAGAGCACCTCGTTCGATAGTACGGACTTCCGCAGCAAACTGCCGCGCTTTACACCGGAGGCCTTGAAGGCGAATCAGGCTTTGGTTGATTTACTCGGCACGATCGCGCAAAAGAAGAAGGCAACCCCTGCTCAAATAGCACTCGCATGGCTGCTTGCGCAGAAGCCGTGGATCGTTCCGATTCCGGGGACAACCAAGCTGAACCGCCTCGAAGAGAACAACGGGGCGGCGGCGGTTGAACTTACATCCAGCGATCTTCGGGATATTGAGAGCGCCGCAGCACAAATCAAGATCGAGGGTGCGAGGTACCCCGAGGCTATCGAGAAGATGACGGGACTGTGACGCATCACACAGCAGTCGAGTGAGGGGATTCAGAATATGGAGATCAAAAGAGTTGGCTCGCAAGCTTCCGCGAAGGGGCCGTCAGACTGGTTCACTGGCACGGTTCGGATCGATCCACTTTTCCAGGCGCCCGATCCGGCTTTTGTTCAAATGGCGAGCGTTACCTTCGAGCCGGGTGCGCGGACAGCCTGGCATACGCATCCGCTTGGCCAGACTCTCATCGTAACGGCTGGCTGCGGCTGGGCTCAACGCGAAGAGGGCCCGGTCGAAGAAATTCATCCCGGAGATGTGGTCTGGTTTTCACCCGGCGAGAAGCATTGGCATGGAGCCAGCCCGGCGACGTCCATGACGCACATCGCCATTCAGGAAAAGAAAGATGGCAAAGTCGTCGACTGGATGGAACACGTCAAGGATGAGCAATACCGCAGGTAGATCCGTTAATGCGACTTCGCGGCTACGCGCGTATTGACGCCTTCTTTTTAGCGTCACGCTTTAACTTCACGCTTTTTTTGGGCGCCTTGGCTGCGACCAGGTCGTACGATCTGCGAATCAGGAATTCCAGTTCATCGGTCGGCAGAACGTTCGAAATGGCGAGCGTCACCCAGTTGTAACGTCCTACGTAAGGAGCGATCGAGATGCCCTCGACCTCCAATAATTCATGAAAAGCCTCTGGCGTGCATTTTAGGGTAATGCGCGGGAACCGGCCGTCCGATAGAAGTACACCGGTGAAAATCTTGCCGCGGACTTTGAAGCATAAGTCGTCATCCCACGGCATATCCTCGGTGACGTCAGGCAAGGAGCGACAGAGCTTGCGGATCCATTCGAGGTCGGGCATGTAAACGATGGTTGCCTGGGCTGAAACCGTCAAGATGCGCACATCACGTGGGCGGGAACATCCGCGCCACAAGCGTCGGCTAGACCTGATCCCTAGCCTCCCCGAGCGCCACCGAGACCTCCAGCTTCTTCTTCGCGCGGAAGATCGTCACCTTCACCGTGTCCCCGGCACGATGGCGATTCATCATCTGGGCCAGGGCCTGCTGGCTATCGATTTTTTCTCCGTCGATGGCGACAATCAAGTCTCCGCCAATCATGATCGGAGTGTTGCCGAGGTAGGCGCGATCGGTGCCGCCGCGCAATCCGGCGCGGTCAGCGGAACCTCCCGGGACAGCCTGTACGATGAGAAGCCCGTAGTCGGCGGCGAGGCCGAGGTACTCCGCAATTTCGGCATCAATCGGGATGGTACGCACACCGAGAGCGGGACGGCGCACGCGCCCGAGCGTCACCAGATCGTTGACCACGGCCTTGGCTGTGTTGATCGGAATCGCGAAGCCGATGCCGGCGCTCTGCCCTACGCTCGACGCGATCATTGTGTTGATGCCAATCACTTCGCCGTGCCAGTTGAGCAGTGGCCCCCCTGAGTTGCCGGGATTGATGGCGGCGTCGGTCTGAATCGCTTCGTCAATGACGAGACCGTCCGGTTCCTGCACCTGGCGGATAGAACTGACGATGCCGCGAGTGAGAGTTCCCGCCAAGCCAAACGGATTCCCGATGGCATAGACTTTCTGGCCCACCTGAAGATTCGTGGAGTCTCCCAACGTCATCGGAACCAAGTCGGGAGCTTTGATCTGAACGATGGCCAGGTCATGCGACTTGTCGGTGCCGACGATGGTGGCTTTATATTTTTTTCGGTTGTGGAGTGTGACTTCGACCTGACGGGCGTCGGCGATGACATGGTAGTTCGTGAGGATGTGTCCTTCTTTGTCGAAGACAAAGCCCGAACCCTGGCCTTCTTGCGGGACGAGACCGTAGAAGAAATCAAAGGTCATCACGCGCGAAGTGATATTGACGACAGATGCGATGTTCTTGCGGTAGACGGTAATGTTGTTCTGCTCTTCGGCGTCGAGCGCTTCGTTGACGGCGGCTTCGGTGATCTCGACGTGCTGCGGACGGCTGATCCAGCTGGGGGAATGGAGTCGTCCGCTGCGGTAGGTCGTGAAGTAGAAAAAGGCCGACGCCAGAATAACGGCGAAGATAAAAGGCCGTGCTAGTCTCATCGATTAACCCCGTTCGATATTGCCCCTTTGAATTCTAGCGAAAAAAGCCCTTTTGCTGCTGTGAAGCTATCGGGATTGGTCGGGTGGTACGGTCCGACTTATTGGTTTTCCCCAGCCACCACCACCGGGTGACTCTATGCGAACTCGTTCACCGGAATTGAGCCGAACACTCGTCTGGCCGGGAAGAATTTCTTCCGACCCGTCGTTCCGGATAATTGTGGTGCGACCTGCAGATCCGTCACTCCCACCGGCTAGACCGTATGGCCCGCGGGAACGACGGTCTGCCAACAGAGTGACCTGAGCATGGGTCGAGACCTCAATCTCACGCACGATTCCATCGCCACCACTGTGCAATCCTTCGCCGCCACTTCCAGGGCGCAGGGAATACTGCCGCAAACGCACCGGATATGCGTATTCAAGGGCTTCCGCCGGAGTGTTCAGAGAATTAGTCATATGCGTGTGGACGCCGGAGACTCCATTCTTAGTCGGACGCGCACCCATACCTCCGGCGATGGTTTCGTAGTAGGCGAATGGTTCCCCGCTACGAAGATCTTTCAGGCCGTGATCTGCTAGACCAGTGTGTGCCAATCCAGTGTCTGCCAATCGAAAATCGATGCCTCCAATCGTGAGGTTATTCATCGTGCCCGAAGCCGCGGCGGGAATGCGTTCGGGAATCGCCTGCGCCAGCGACCTGAGCAGCACGTCGACAATTCGCTGCGAAGTCTCGACGTTTCCGCCGGCGACGGCAGCTGGAGGCCGGGCGTTGACCACGGTTCCGGGAGGAGCAATCACGCGGATAGGGCGCATCAAGCCGGTCGTGGCCGGCACGTCGTCCTGCAGCAGACAGCGGAAAACGTAGAAGCATGCCGAATAGGTGATCGCTTCGACAGCGTTGATTGCCCCTTGGACTTGCGGGTCGCTGCCGGAGAAATCAACGGTGACGTGATCTGATCTGCTTCGAGGCACCGTGATTGTTACGACGATACGCACCGGTTTGCTTTCTACTCCGTCGTCGTCCAGGAAGTCCTCTGCCTGGTAGCGGCCGGGCGGGATCGTGTGTAGAAAAGCGCGCATCATCTTTTCGGAATACGCGATGAGATGGTCGGCGGCTCTTTGAGCGCGGGGAAGTCCGTAGCGCACGCAGATTTCACGAAGTCGCCCGGCACCCGTCTGGCAGGCCGCAATCTGAGCGCCGAGATCGCCTTCACGCTCCTCTGCGGTCCGAACGTTGCTGAGCAACAAGGCCAGCACATCGGCAACGATCTTTCCGCCGCGCATAATCTTGACGGGCGGAATTCGAAGTCCCTCTTGGTAGATTTCGCGGCAGGGACCCATTGACCCGGGATAGGTGCCGCCCACATCAGCATGGTGGGCACGCGAAGCGACGTAAAAATGGGGAGCTTTCGTGTGAGCCGGCCGGCCACTTCTTGCCCGGCCAACGTAAACGGGCATGACCATCGTGATATCGGGAAGATGCGTCCCGCCGCGGAAAGGGTCGTTAAGCATCACGACATCGCCCGGATCGAGCGGGCCTTGCTCGACCGCCGCAGCCACTGACATGGGCATCGACCCCAGATGCACGGGCATGTGGTCGCCCATTGCGATCACTTTTCCCGCGCCGTCAAAAACCGCACAAGAATAGTCGCGACGCTCCTTGATGTTGGGAGAGAAAGAGGTGCGGCGTAGCGTCGCTCCCATTTCCTCAGCGATGGAATGGTAGAGGTTCTTGAAGACTTCGAGTTCAACGGGATCGCGCATGGCGAGACGAGTGTATCCCAATAGGCGACCGTCGGACGGTTTGAGCCCGCGAGAAAAAAACTTTAGGGAGTCACGCCCCGACTAGCAGGACCGTGCTGAGCTACTTGTTAGGTGCGTAGTAACCTTTTCGCGCGTGGATCCGCAAGCCCTGTTTACCAGAAGTGACTTCGATGGAACGAAACCTCCCATTGGCCTCCAGATCCGGCGGTGGATATCCGAGAGCATACTGACTACGGAGTATTTTTTCGATTGTGTTGAACGAATCCTTCAGGTCGGCTTCTTCCCGTGCCGACAATACGACCCCCCCGGTTTCACGAGTCAGTCTCTCCAGCACAGGGCGGCCTTTGGGGTGCATTTCATAAATGGAGTTTGCGTCGAGCGCAAAAATCGCAGCCTCCGATCGAATCGCGGCTTCCTCGGCTGCGTCTAGCGTGGCCTTGCTGGCAGTGTCATCGCCATCGGTGATGAGAATAATTACCGGACGCACCACGGTTGTCCGCCTGCTCTCGCGGAGTTTGCGACTGGCAAGAATGATGGCGTCGTACATGGCGGTTTCGCCATTGGCCTGTAGCGAGTGGATGGTGGCGTCGAGTGCCTTGGCATCGTTGGTCATGCCGGAAGTTTTTTCCTGTACGGTGCTTCCAAAAGCGATAATCGCCGCCCTATCGGTTTCCTGGCGCAGAATTCGTTTAAGAAAAGTGCTCGCCGCCTTCTGCTCAAAATTCAGACGTGGGCGGATGGAACTGCTGACGTCGACCGCCAGAATCACATGCAAAGGGAGGTTGGTGCGGGCCTGGAAATAATTCCATTTTTCAGGCGATTTGCGATTGTCGAACAGTTTGATGTCGTCCGCTGTCAAGTCGTTGACGAATTTTCCTTTCGAGTCAGTAATACTCAGGATGAGGTTCACTTCGTCAACCTGTTTTGAAATGGTGAACCCCATATCCTCCACGGGCTCACTTTGGGATAACGGACGCAATTCCGGAACTTTCCTGGAATCACCCCGTGCCCTGTCTGGCATGGACTCCGGTGGCCCTGGACGCTGAGATTCTTGGCAGTAGGCCGATGCCGAGGGCAGAAACAGTAGGATGATCGCTATTAAGGCAGGTTTGTGCATGGGCCCCTTTTCTAGTTCTTGCCTACCAACACAATAACTACCGCGATTAGACTTGAGAGACGCCGACGAGTGGGGGATGGCTGTCGCTTTGAGTTTTTCGCCAATTTCAGCGGAATGATACTGACCGAAATCTGACTCGCAGTCGACCTCGAACCGCGCCGTGGCCGGAATTATACTCCCGGCCTGCCACAGAAGTCGCTAATTCCTTCGAGATCACCGAGTGGATATGCCGGATGCACATCACTGGCGGACTCTTTTTCGTCTATACTGGCCGCCTCTCCCTTTGTGGAAAGACTTGCTGATTGGAGGCTCTCGATGCGATTCCTTGCGGTGCTTTTTGTCGTGGCGGCGACGCTCTCGGTGTGCTTAGCCAAGGATGAGATGCAGGTTGCAGATTTGGTGAAGCAGCATTTGAGTTCCATCGGGACCGAGCAGGCTCGGTCGGCTGTGACCAGCCGCGCAACCGAAGGAACCGTAACCTTCCTGGTAGAGAACTCAACCTCAGGGCACCAGGATGGGAAAGAGGTCTTTGTTTCAGAGGGTGGCAAATTCGTTTCGTTGCTGAAATTGCCAAATCCCAACTACCATGGCGAGCGGTTCGTGAGCGATGGTAAGAAGACTATGATTGCGCAGGTGAAACCAGGTGCTTGGTCCAGGATGGGAAATTTTGTAATGGTGCACAACGAAATTCTCACCGAAGGCCTGTGGGGTGGCACGCTTTCCACGGCGTGGGCGCTGGCGCACCTTGACGAGCGGCAAGCAAAGCTCCAGGACCGAGGCCTCAAAAAGGTTGATGGACGTGAACTGCGTCGAGTCGACTATATCCCAAAGAAACGCAGCGATCTTGAGATCCAACTTTATTTCGAGCCAGACACGTTTCGGCACGTCATGACCGTATATTCGATGACGATCAGTCCGCAGATGGGGCGGTCAGAAATTGCGACGGCGCGCCAACAGGAAACACGCTATCAACTCGAAGAGCGTTTCGCCGATTTCAAGAGTGTTGACGGTCTCACCTTGCCGCAGCGATGGACGATCGAGTTCACCTTCGAAAATGGGGCGGGGGCGATGGCCGGGGCGCAAAACCTTACTGCCGTCCAGACCGGCGAGGCTGGCATAATCCCTATCGGCGCTGAGGGAGTCGGGGCGGGGAATTCTCCGGTGAGTCATTTCGAGGTAACTATAACAAGCGTCACCAACAACGCCCAGCTCGATCCCAAGAACTTCGAGGTCAAGTGACATTCGCGCATTAGGCTGGCCAGAGGTGCCTGGTGCTAAACTCTTCTCATTATGGCTGAAGGTCGTTCGCGGGTTTGGTTGTGGGTGCTACTGGGCGGCGGGTTATTTACGCTGTTCGTGGTGGCCGTGTTTAGCCTGGTCTACCTGAGTTTTTCGGGGCGGGACGACGAATCGTTTACCGGCTTCGGCTCCAAGATTGCCGTCGTCGATCTTGACGGTGTCATTTTCTCTCCCAAACAGATCGTCCCCCAGCTCAAGAAGTTTGCCGATGACGATTCCATCAAAGCCATCATTATTCATGTGAATTCTCCCGGAGGCGGCGTGGCCGCATCCGAGGAGATCTATCGCGAAGTGAAACGCATCCGCGACGAGAAGAAGAAACGGATCGTAGCCTCGATTGAAACCGTGGGGGCAAGCGGCGCGTATTACGTGGCATCCGCCACCAACAAGATTTATGCCGACAAAGGCAGCATCGTCGGGTCGATTGGCGTGATCGCCCAGTGGGTGAACTATGGCGAGCTGCTCCGCTGGGCGAAACTCAACGCCATCACCATGAAGGCGGGAGAATTCAAAGACACCGGCAGCCCGACCCGCGAAATGACTCCGGCCGAACGCGAATACATGCAAGCCCTGATCGACAACATGCACACGCAGTTTATCCAAGCCGTGGCCGATGGCAGGCACGCGAAAGAAGCTGATATTCGCGCGATTGCAAACGGCAAGGTCTGGACTGGCGAGCAGGCTCTGTCGATGAAGATGGTCGACCAGGTTACCGACTTCGAGGGCGCGGTTAAGGATACGGCGCGCGCAGTGAACATCTCGGGCGAGCCGACGCTCGTTTACCCTCCCAAAGAGCGGCGATCGGGACTGGACCTTCTTTTTGGGGATGTTTCCGATTATTTGCCCACGCGGGAAAAACTGCTGGAGCAGCAGGTTGGGTTTTACTATCTGTGGAAGTAGCTTTGGCGACAAGGGACGGAGTGATCCTCAGGTTCGCCCCTTGTTTGATTCGCCAAAGGGTGCCAGCTTCTCTACTTGCACAGAACCCCTTAAATTTGAGAAGGTTATAGGGAAACGCACCCCAAGGGAGCCTTTGAGCTATGACGAAAGCTGACCTGATCGAAGAAGTTTCACGGCTGGCCGAATTGACCCGGAAAGATAGCGAAGTGATTGTGGACACGATCTTTGACAGCGTGGTGCGCTCGCTGCGCGTCGGCGACAAGATTGAGATCCGCGGCTTTGGCAGTTTCCGCACCCGCCAGCGTAAGCCTCGCGTCGGCCGCAATCCCAAAACGGGCGATCGCGTAGAAGTTCCGGCGAAGAAAATCCCCTTTTTCAAGCCCAGCAAGGAATTGAAGGATCTGGTGAATAACAGCCCAACGCCCGCGCCCGCAGCGCCAACGCAGACGGCGCCACCGGTCGCACACTAAAACGCAAAATCCCGGCTCACGCAAACGCGCGAAAACACCAATGTTGTCATTGGATGAAATGTCTTGGGTGAAATGCTCTGGGTGAACTACTCTCTTTGCTTACTTTGACGCGGCACGGGCTCGTGCCGATTGCGTCAGAGCCTCGAGTGCTGGGAAGGACTTGGCTGCGGTGAAGGTGCGCTCCAAGGGCAAGGTTCCAGTCGCAATCGACCGGCACATCATCTCGATTGCAATGTCGGAGTTCGGTGGGATAGAAATCGTGGCGGTCAATAATTTGTTCCGCACCCATTCTTGCCCGGTCTTAGGCAATCCATCGCATCCCAAGAACGGCATCTTCTGCCATTGTTTCTCGTTGCATTCTTCCACCGCTTTGCGGGCTCCGATGGCCATGGAATCGTCTTGCGCGCAGACAGCTTCGATCTGGGCTTGGCGAGACGTAGAGAGCTTGAGCCAGGAACTGACTGCTTTGTAAGCGCTGGCTTCGGTCCACTGCGCCTTGAGGACTCGGAGTTGCAGGCCTTCGGATTTCGTTTCCAGCGTCCCGGTGTAGCGCTGTTTTGCTGCCGCACTCTCTGCCGGACCCTGAATGTAAAGAACAACTCCACCGGCGGGTAGCAAAGCGTTGAGTTGCTGTCCCTGGATGCGTCCAATCTCTTCGTGGTTTGAGGTAATGGCGAAAGCCGGAACATTAAATTGACGGCGGAGTTCTCCAATGTAGCGGTCGTCGCGATTCAGCAGCACCACTCCGATCCCAGCGGCAGCAGCGGCACGAGCGACTTGCGGATGAGCGGTCGATCCAGCGGGCTCGAAAATGATGGCATCGGGGCGCGGAGCATTTGTGGATTGAACCCCAGCCAGTAATTGCTGGCTCTGAACAACACCTTCGTTACCGGCATAAACGATCTCGAGGTCAACGCCAAGCTTGCGGGCGGCCTCCTTGGCGGCGGAGGTCTGTTCGATCTGATAATCGTTGTCGTCGTTCGTCAGAGAGAGCAGAAATCGCAGCTTTTTCATATCCGGTGCACACTTCTCACCAGATGATATCTTCCCGGCGCGAGACATGATGCGGTTGTCTAGGGATAAACATGACGATAGTAATAGTCTGTTCTGCGGGACTTCACTCGGTGATCTCGAGTCAGTCATTGCGACTGAGGCGCCCGCGGCACTCCATGTTCGCGAATGTGTAAGATATTGGAAGGAAGGGCCCATAGCTCAACGGTTAGAGCAGCAGACTCATAATCTGTTGGTTCTAGGTTCAAATCCTAGTGGGCCCACCAGACCCTTTTTGACTGTCATCTCTGACTGTCATCCCAGCGGCAAGCTGAAGTAAAAAACCGACCCGTGCCCCAACTGGCTCGTCACGCCAAGCCTCCCGCCATGGGCTTCGACGATTGCTTTGCAGATCGCCAGGCCCATGCCGGTTCCGTGGACTTGCACACGCTGGTTGCGCCCGCGATAAAACTTTTCAAACACCAGCGATTGCTCAAAATCGTCGATCCCGGGGCCGCGATCGGCAACGCTGACGGTAAGGTCTTTGTCCTTAGCTTCCGCGGTGATGCGGATGGGAGCGCCGACCGGCGAGTATTTCGCGGCATTTTCGATCAGGTGTACCAGCACTTCCTTGATGTGCGGCGAGTCCATGCGCGCGGTTGGAAGGTCGGAAGGAATTCGCACTTCCACCGGATGCTGGACTAGCAGTTGCTTCAACTCGTCGCGAGCCTCCGAGACCACGGGAGCGATCGGTGAAGGTTCAAAGCGAAACTCAACTTTGTTGGCATCGAGCTGCGCCATCTCGGCGGCTTCTCCGATCAACCTGTTCAGGCGGTCGCTCTCCTCGTTGATGATGGTCAGCAGTTCGTGCCTTTCCTCATCCGAGTGACCGGAGGAATCGCTCTCGGAACCACTACCCGGTCCCTTCGGGCTGCCGAGCAGCGATGTCACCGAGGCTTTGATGGCGGTGAGCGGAGTGCGAAACTCGTGCGTCACGGAATCGAGCAGGACTGAACGCAACTGTTCGCTCTCGCGCGCAGCCTCGGCGCGACTAAGTTTTTCGACGGCGCCGGCGCGCTCGATCGAGATGGCCACCAGGCTTCCGATCGCCTCCAAGGTCTGCCGTGACAACGTGGAGCCGGCGACGCCCAGGCATCCCACTACTCGCATTCCCATCCGCAGCGGCATAAACGCTAACTGGTTCGCAGCCTCGATGCGTGGCTCGCCACGCAGGCAGATCAATTGCAGAGCATTTGCTTCCAGCCCGTCGATATTGGGACCGGAACGATAAACGTCGGTGCGGCTCGAAAGAGATATCGCCGCCGAACGAACGCCGAATGACTCCACAATATAGCGGGGGATCAGATTCAGTAGCTCAGGCGGGCTGTCGCTCGATAGCAGCAATTGACTGAAGGCATAAAGGCGTTCCAGTTCCTGTCGCCGCTCGATGGCCGAACGAGCTCCGCGACGGGCGCGCTCCGAGAGTTCGCTGGCGGTGACTGCGGTTGCAAGGAAAGCGAAGAGCGCGATCCAGTTCTGCGGATCGGTGATCGTGAAGGTCCCAACCGGAGGGAGAAAAAAATAATTGAATGCCAGAGTCGCGATTACCGACATGAAAACCGACTGCTGCAGACCCCAGGTGGCAGAGATCCCGAGAACCCCAAGCAGGAATACCAGTGCCATCGTGGTCGGGTTGAGATGCAGCGAGCGATAGCCGACGAAGGTTGTTACGGCGACGCATAACGCGGCAGTCACGTATCCATAAGCGGATCTGGCGGAGGCCGTCACGAGCCGATTGTAGCAAGGCGATCTCAATTTCCACGTTGAGTTCAGTTCTTAACCTTGCACCCTTTCTTTTTCTCCATGACAATAATCGCCATGCCCAAGACTCCCGACCAATGGCTGGAGGAGTGCTCGCCCGAGAAGAAGGGCGGCAAGTTCAAGCTCTTCCTCGGATACGCTCCGGGCGTCGGCAAGACATACACGATGTTGAATGAAGCGATTCGGCGGCACACTCGCGGAGAAGACGTCGTGATCGGAGTTGTCGAAACACACGGACGAAAAGGCGTTGGCGAACTCGTTGGGAATCTGGAAGTCGTACCGCGCAAGGAAATCGAGTACAAGGGAGCGGGTTTCGAGGAGATGGACGTGGATGCGATCCTCACGCGAAAGCCTTGCGTCGCGCTGATCGACGAACTGGCGCACACCAATATCGAAGGCAGCAAACATCGCAAGCGCTACGAAGACGTGCTTGAGTTGCTCGATGCTGGGATCGACGTTCTCTCCACGATGAACATCCAGCATCTGGAGAGCGTGACGCCAACCGTGCAGGGAGTCACTGGAATTCATGTGCGGGAAACCGTCCCGGACTGGGTGCTGCAAAAAGTCAATGAAGTGGTGATGATCGATTTGACTCCCGAGGCTTTGCAGAATCGCATGCGCCGCGGCGACGTGTATCCGCAGGAGCGAGTCGGGCGGGCCCTGGATAATTTTTTTCGCGAGACCAACCTGATCGCGCTGCGCGAACTGGCTTTGCGGCAGGTGGCGCAGCAAGTCGATCAAAGTCTTGAGCAACATCGTGGCGACGGCAGCCAAGAGCGCGGAGCGGTTACGATCCGCGAACGCATCGCGGTCTGCATCAGCTCGAACCCGGCAGCACAATACCTGATCGCGCGCGGTGCGCGTATGAGCCAAGCGATGAACGCCGAGCTCTTTGTGGTTTACACCGATCTTGGACAAGACGCCAGCGAGGCGAATCAACGAACCTTAGCGGCAAACATCCGCTTCGCGGAAAACGTCGGCGCCATAATTGTGCGGTTAAAAGGGAAGAGTGTGGCTGAAGCGGTCGCGGAATTCGTCAACGAAAAACACATCACACAAGTCGTATTCGGACGCTCGGCGACGCGAGGTTGGAAGCGATATTTTTATCTTTCAGCCATCCATCAGTTCCTGCGCGATGCCCCAGCCGTTGATGTCCACATCGTAACGCAGGAACCGGGATGACAAAGGCTCGGACGGACAACTGAGAGCTGAGAACCAAACTTGGAACATAAACACATTCTTGTCGTCGACGACGAATCCCAGATCACGCGGGTGCTGCGGACGACTCTATCCAGTCACGGCTACGACATTCGCGTGGCCAATGACGGCGAGACTGCGCTCGAAATCATGAAAGACTGGACACCCGATCTGGTCATTACCGACCTGTCGATGCCCAATATGGATGGACTCGAATTGTGCCGCCGGCTTCGGGTGAAGACACAAATCCCGATCATCGTGCTTTCGGTGCGCGGCGAGGAGCGGACCAAGGTGCAGGCGCTTGACGCCGGTGCGGACGACTACATCACCAAGCCTTTTGGCATGGAAGAACTCCTGGCACGCGTCCGTGCCAACCTGCGTCGCGCTCCCGTGGAAGCGTCGGAATTACTGCCAATCGAGGCCGGCGATTTCAAGATTGATCCTGGGGCACGCAGCGTTGCGGTAAAGAACCGGACTGTCCACCTCACCCCAAAAGAATTCGATCTGCTAGTGTATTTTGCGCGCCACGCGGGAAAAGTTGTGACACATCGCGCCTTGCTCGGAGCCGTCTGGGGCGGTGACAGTACAGAGCAGGTTGAATACCTGCGAGTGTTCGTGGCTCAACTCCGCAAAAAGATCGAGCCCTCGCCGAATTCGCCTCGCTACATTGTCACCGATCCCTGGGTAGGCTACCGCTTCGAACCCGGCAAGTGATTCCATTCGACTCCGCTGAAAAATCCCACACATTTACGTTTTCCTTATTTCGAATTTACGCGCAGTTTACGCCGTTTCGAATCCAATGAAATGAAGGCCGTGAGTCGCCGGCCGGACAGAAAGGGAATGGGGTATGACGATTCAAGAAGTATCACCGGAAAGATTTGCTCAACTGTTTCACCACTATCATCAGGCGCTGGCCGATAGCAACGGGAACGCACGATTGCGCACCTGCGACGCGTGGGCTGACCTTCCGCCTTCGGAAAAGAACCGATTAGTCGCGGCCGCGCGTCTAGCGCTGCTCGAAGTGGAGGTGGTTCCCGGGGAGCGCCAACCCAGAAAATACTTCGCGAAGGCCGGCGAAGCAGAGTGGGGATGCTGAAGAAATCGCAGGCGACCGGCGATCTGGCGTAATCCTTATGACTTTTTTACGAACCGCTTAGCGCCCCTTTACGGCTACCCCTGTCTAATTGGATCTTGCAGAAACCTTAGGCGCCAAAATGCTTGCTCCGGTCCTAGCGTTGCTTGTGCTGTCGGAGGCTTTCCTCCTGCGGTTCTTGTTGACATTGTTGAAGGAGAGTCTATTCGCGCGCCGTGAGACAAAACTACGGCGCGAGGCTCGGTCGCGAACCGATAAAAGGGCGGAGCGTTTTCAGTCTGCTGCGTAAGGAGTTCATGTGCTCGATGTGATTTTCGTCGTAGTGGCGATCGCATTTTTCGTGCTGTCGCTTGGTTATGTCAAATTCTGTGATCGAATCCGCTGAGGAGTAAGTCATGAATGTTGAGTCGATCCTCATGCTGATCGTGAGCGCAGGGTTAATGGTCTACCTGCTCTACGCTCTGCTGAAACCGGAGAATTTCTGAAATGACAAGCAATGGCTGGCTACAGATCGCGGCGTTTCTCGCCCTGATTCTCGGGATCACCAAGCCGCTTGGCGTGTTCATGGCCAAAGTGTTCAGCGGCGAGCGCACGCTTCTCGACCCCGTTGCCCGGCCAGTTGAGCGCCTGCTTTATCGTGTGACCGGCGTCGACGAAAAACACGAAATGCGCTGGACCGAATATGCCGTGTCGATGTTGCTGTTCAGCGGCATTTCGATGCTGGTGCTTTATCTGATCGAACGCCTGCAGCACCTTCTGCCTCTGAATCCGCAGAAATTTGCTGGTGTCGGGCAGACCCTGGCTTTCAATACGGCCGCTTCGTTCACCACTAACACCAATTGGCAGAATTATTCGGGTGAGTCCACGATGAGCTACCTCACCCAAATGGCGGGCCTCGCCTATCACAACTTTGCCTCTGCCGCTGTCGGCATCGCGCTCGCGGTGGCATTCATTCGCGGCATTGCGCGTACTGAAAAAGATACCGTCGGGAACTTCTGGGTTGATATGACCCGTTCCACCGTCTGGGTGCTGCTGCCAGCGTGCGTCGTTTATGCGTTGGTGCTGGTATCGCAAGGAGTGGTGCAAAACTTTAGACCCTACGACACTGCAAGGCTGGTCGAACCACAACAGGTCCAGAAGATTGGCTCTGACGGCAAACCCATGGTGGGCGCGGACGGCAAAGCCGTTATGGATAGCATCTCTACCCAGACCATCGCGCAGGGTCCGGTGGCTTCCCAGGAAGCGATCAAGATGCTGGGTACAAATGGAGGCGGATTCTTTAACGGCAACAGTTCGCATCCGTTCGAGAATCCAACACCGCTCAGCAACTTTCTACAGATGTTGTCAATTTTCGCGATTCCCGCCGGGCTTACTTACACGCTTGGACGAATGACAAAGTCCCCTCGTCACGGCTGGGCGGTGTGGGCAGCGATGGCCGTTCTGTTTTTGTGCGGAGTCACCGCAGCCTACTGGGCCGAGGCGAAAGGAAATCCTTTGCTGCATGGGGTCGACCAGAGCGCCAGCGCACTCCAACCGGGCGGCAATATGGAAGGTAAGGAAGTGCGCTTTGGGATCGCCAATTCCGCGCTCTTTGCCACCGTCACAACCGATGCGAGCTGCGGTGCCATCAACGGCGTGCACGATTCGTTCACTCCACTCGGCGGATTGGTCCCGCTGGTCAACATCATGCTCAGCGAGACTGTCTTCGGCGGCGTGGGCGCCGGCCTGTACGGCATCTTGATTTATGTGGTGCTGGCGGTTTTCATCGCAGGGCTGATGGTCGGTCGGACACCGGAGTATCTCGGCAAGAAGATCGAAGCCTACGACGTGAAAATGGCTATGCTGGTCACGCTGGTTTTCCCGCTGATCATTCTCGCGCTGACGGGCATTTCATCTGTCGAAGGCTTTGGGACTTCGAGCATCAGCAACGCCGGCCCGCACGGCCTGACGCAGATTCTATACGCCTTCACATCGATGGCTGGCAACAACGGTTCCGCCTTCGCCGGATTAAATGGCAATACGCTCTGGTACAACACTGCGGGTGCGATCACTATGCTGGTCGGGCGGTTCTTCATGATCATCCCGATGCTCGCGATTGCGGGCAACCTGGCAAGGAAGAAGATCGTGCCCGAGTCGGCCGGAACCTTCCCCGTCACGACTCCGTTGTTTTCGATTCTGCTGGTATCGGTAATTGTGATCGTCGGCGCACTGACCTTCTTCCCGGCGCTTAGCCTGGGACCGATACTCGAACATCTGCAAATGATGGCAGGGAAAACTTTCTAAAGGCGGGATTTTCAGAGGCCGATTCCAGGGGCAAAATAATGTCGGACAGCATGTCAGGCAAGAAGAGTAAGAGTTTGTGGGACCTCAAGATCATCCAGCGCGCACTGGTCGACGCCATCGTCAAGCTCGATCCGCGAACGATGATGAAGAACCCCGTGATGTTCGTCGTCGAGGTAGGCAGCGTCGTCACCACGGCTCTGTTGTTACGCGACAAAACGAATTTCGGTTTCAATCTTCAGATCACGCTCTGGCTTTGGTTCACCGTCCTGTTCGCGAATTTCGCGGAGGCCATGGCCGAGGGACGCGGCAAGGCGCAAGCCGACACCTTGCGAAAAGCTCGCTCTGAAACTGAGGCCAAACGCCTTCTGCCCAATGGCACAACGGAAACGGTACCCAGTTCGAAGCTACGTTCTGGCGACATCGTGATGGCCGCGGCCGGCGACCTTGTCCCTGGCGACGGCGAAATCATCGAAGGCGTAGCGTCAGTAGACGAATCGGCTATTACTGGAGAATCGGCGCCAGTGATCCGTGAAGCGGGAGGTGACCGCTCAGCTGTCACCGGTGGCACGCGTGTACTTTCCGATCTCATCAAAATCCGCATCACGTCAAATCCCGGGGAAACTTTTCTTGATCGAATGATCGCCCTGGTCGAAGGTGCTGAACGGCAGAAGACTCCGAACGAAATCGCGCTCAATATTTTGCTCGCGGGTTTGACCATCATCTTTTTGCTCGCGGTCGTCACGCTACAGCCCTTCGCTATTTACTCCGGTTCACCGCAAACCGTATTCGTCCTCGTGTCGTTGCTGGTCTGCCTGATTCCAACTACGATCGGCGGCCTGCTCTCCGCAATCGGCATCGCCGGCATGGATCGCCTAGTTCAGCACAACGTGCTCGCAATGTCGGGACGCGCAGTAGAAGCGGCGGGCGACGTCAACACGCTCCTGCTCGACAAGACTGGAACGATCACGCTTGGCAACCGTCAGGCGGCGGAGTTCATCGCCGCTCCAGGAATCACCGCAGCAGAGATGGCCGATGCCGCGCAACTGTCATCGCTCGCCGACGAAACGCCCGAAGGCCGGTCAATCGTCATTCTGGCAAAGGAAAAGTACAACCTGCGCGGCCGCGAACTTTCTTCCCATGAAGCAGTGTTCGTCCCATTTACCGCGCAGACGCGTATGTCGGGTGTGAATCTCGACGGCCGCGAGATTCGTAAGGGTTCGGTCGACGCGATTATCAAATACCTGAATCAGTTCGGCACATCGCTACCAAAGGAGATTCAGGCGAGCGTCGAACAGATCGCGCGATCGGGCGGCACACCCCTAGTGGTGGCAGAGAATCGGCGAGCGCTCGGAGTGATTTATCTGAAGGACATCGTCAAGGGCGGCATGCGCGAGCGCTTCAACCAACTCCGAGCCATGGGGATCAAGACGGTCATGATCACCGGCGACAATCCGCTGACCGCCGCGGCTATCGCGCGCGAGGCTGGCGTGGACGATTTTTTGGCCGAGGCGACTCCGAAGGACAAAATGGATCTGATTCGCCGTGAACAGGCTGCGGGAAAACTCGTAGCCATGACTGGCGACGGCACAAATGACGCGCCGGCGCTCGCGCAAGCCGACGTGGGCGTGGCCATGAATACCGGCACGCAAGCTGCGAAAGAAGCCGGGAACATGGTGGATCTTGATTCGAATCCCACCAAGCTCATTGAAGTTGTCGCCATCGGCAAACAGTTGTTGATGACGCGCGGCGCTCTGACCACCTTCTCGATCGCAAACGACGTTGCCAAATATTTCGCGATCATCCCCGCCATGTTTGCCGGAACCTTCCCTGTGCTCAATGCACTAAACATCATGCGCCTGCAGACGCCGCAGTCCGCGGTGCTTTCGGCCGTAATTTTTAACGCGCTCATCATCGTCGCCTTGATTCCGCTCGCGCTCCGAGGAGTCGCGTATACGGCGATGAGCGCCGAATCATTGCTGCGGCGCAACTTGTTGCTGTACGGAGTCGGGGGATTGATCGTCCCATTCCTCGGCATCAAGGTGATCGACATGTTGATCACTGGAATCAGGCTCGTCTAGGACGATAGGGACACGGAAGATGAAGAAGAATCTAGTTACGGCTTTACTGATGACGATCGCGACTACGGTCCTGCTGGGACTCGTCTACCCCTTGCTGGTCACGGGCCTCGCTCAAGTGATCTTTCCAAGGAAAGCGAATGGTCAGCTGATCTATGCGAAGGACGGGTCGCTGGTTGGCTCGCATCTGATTGGACAACCGTTTTCCGGGCCCGGCTACTTCCATTCCCGGCCATCGAGCGCAGGAGCGGCAGGTTACGACGCGAGCGCTTCGGGCGGCTCTAACCTTGGCGCAACCAACGCGCAGTTGATCGCCCGCGTGAATGGAGACGTGAGCAAATTGCAAGCCGAGAATCCCGGCACGCCAATCCCTGTCGATCTCGTGACCACGTCCGGATCCGGCCTCGATCCAGATATAACACCTGCGGCAGCTCAATTTCAGATTCGGCGCGTGGCCGCGGAGAGAAAGATTTCAGAAAAAGAAGTCGCACAACTGATCCAGGAAAATTCTACGAACCGGCTATGGGGGCTTCTCGGTGAAGCGCGAGTGAACGTGCTCGAACTGAATCTCGCACTCGATGCGAAGTACGGACCACTTCACTAAGTCTGGGAAGGTAGAACCTGCGAGCAGATCACCTTTAGCGAGCCGGGGGCAATTGAGATCTCGGCCGGGGTTTCACATACAAACTCTCCGTCGGCGTAGATCTCAGTCACCGGGTCAGCCTGGATCATGACCCGCTCTGCCTTCGAGTACGCGATCCTGGGCGAGAGCAAATGCTGGCCGAAATACACTGTCGGAAACATATAAAGCAGTTCGAACGGATTCATCGTCGAGATCCGACAGACATCAAGTTTGCCGTCGGTGAAATCCGCCTGCGGTGCAATGCGCATGCCATCGCCATAGAACTGGGTATTTGCGAATGCGGCCAAGAGAGTGGATCTTTCGGTCGAAATCTGATCTGAAGCATTGGTCTCGGTAAGCCGGATAGATATTGCCGGAAGCTTGAGCAGCAGCGGTAACACAGCCAACACATAGCCGCCATGTCCGCGGAGCCAGCGCGGCATCTGGTTGGCCCGGCGAGCGGCGGCGGAATCCAGACCGCATCCGGCTACTCCGCAGAAATAATGCTGCCGTTCAGGCGAAGCAGACGGGACGATGACTCCGAGATCCACCGCGCGCGGTTGTGTCTTCCCTGCTGCGAAGGCTCGCCACGCACGCAATGAGTTTCGCCATGATCGAAGCTTTAGCGCACGGGCAAAGTCGTTGCCGCTGCCAGCGGGGACGATCAGTACCGGAAGTCCGAGCCGCACCAGCGCGGGCAAATGGCGATGAACCGTGCCATCGCCGCCGAAAATCAGGATGGCATCGGCATCGTTCGAAGACGCGGGCAATCCCTGGAGCCACTCGGTGGAAGAGCCGCCTTGAAATGGTTTCAAGTCCGCTGGCGAGGTTCCCAGCCCGAAGATGACGGCGGCGCGCATGGACGACTTTCACTCACGAACTATTTCGGGAGGCATTTCTCCATGAAGTCGACGAGATTGCTTTTCATCTTGTCGTGCTCGGCGCGATCAAGATATACCATGTGCCCCGAGTTGAAAGTGGCGTACGAAATATTTTTTCGAAACGACGCCTCTAAGTTGAGATGATCCATCGTCCAGTTGGCGGCGGCGAATGGTGTGGCCAGATCGTAGTGACCCTCCATCACCAGAACCTTCATATACGGATTCTTGATCATCGCCGAACGCAAGCCGCCTACGGTGCTGGGAAATCCGCGCTCGGCGTCTTCCCACTCCCACTTCTGAAAGACTGGCTCGTCATAGGCAAACACGCGGTAGGGCGTGTCAACCCTGTAATTGAGTTCGGTACGCAAATAATTGTTGAAGGCCGAGGTGTAGGGCGGAAGGATCGCGGACTCCGTCGGATCGTAGTCGCGATTTTCGTCTGGGTTTGGGCCACTGAAACGGCCATCGAGTCGCCCAACGAAATTCTTCTGGTCAAGCAGCAACTCGTAGACGAAAGTCGGAACGTCAATACGCAAGTTGTGCGCTTCGATCACTTCCGGACGCAACCCTGTATAACGCGACAGTTGCTCGACAATTTTCCGGTGTTCCTCGGGAGCCAGGGAATCGCCCTTGCCGAGAGCGATTGCGTAATCACTCATTGACCAGCGGACAGCTTCTTCGCGAGTCTTCGCCATGTCCTGAGTGAGATCGGCGGATAGTCTGTGATGGTATCCGGCGATCATGTTGTAGGTCGGGACCAGCAGGAAATAGGGCATGTCGTTGGACTGATTCCACACGAGCGTCTGGAAATCCACGGCCATCGACAGCAGAGTCACACCATTGAAGGCGATCCCGTGATCTGCCAGGTATCCGGCGATGCCAGCGGCGCGGGTAGTGCCGTAGCTTTCGCCCAGCAGAAACAGCGGTGAACTCCAGCGTTCGTAGCGCGAAATGTAAAGGCGTATGAACTCGCCGAAAGCCTGCACATCGCCCTTCAATCCCATATATTTCTTGGTCAGCTCGACCGTCGCAGCCCGCGAATATCCTGTCGCCATCGCGTCGACCATGACAATGTCAGTGTGGTCCAGCGGAGTGTCGGGATTGTCCTCAAGATGATATGGAGCGGCCGGCATGAAGCCGTTCGGCTGCATCACGACTCGCTTCGGCCCGAGCGCCCCCATATGCAGCCATACCGACGATGAGCCCGGGCCCCCGTTGAAGGCGAACGTCAGCGGGCGTTTCGAGGCTTCCTGCCCGTCGAGCGTGTAGGCAACGAAAAACATCGCTCCTTCGATCTTGCCGTCGGGGCGTTTTAAGGGAAGGCGGCCGGTCGTTGCGGTATAGCTGAGCGTCTTGCCATTCAGGGTGATCTGGTGGTGCGTGACGACGGGCGGCACTTCGGCGACGTCGTAATGCTCGTCTTTATCTTTTTCTCTATCTTTATCGGCAGCTTCGCTGTCGGCTCTTGGGGACTCAGTTGGCTTCGCGCTGTCGGTTGTTTTGTCTGAGCTCGAGCGGCTTGACGAGTCTGGCTCTTTCTTAGACTTATCTTTCTTAGGAGCGGTGGCCTTGGGAGCAGCGGCGTTTGATCCGGACGAAGCGTTTTCCGGCACTGTGGCCGGAGTTTGATCTTGCTGCGCCGCTCCAAACAAACTTGTGAGAATGGCAAAAAGAAGAGTCGCCAGAAGTTTCATCGTGTCTCCAATGTGTAAACAGACGGACCAGCATTATAAGAGCAGGCTCGTAATTGCGCTTGGAAAAGACTGATCCAGCGGCTACAATTCCGCTGGCCCGGAACAATCGTCTTAACCTTTCCGGGTATTCGTGCGTGCATAACACTCGAAGGAGATTTCAAAAATGAAGAAAGTGCTTGCGTTGATGTTCGCCCTTGCCCTCTCGGTCTCGATGTCGTCGTTTGCCTTCAGTCAGGACAAGCCGGCATGCAAACCGATGGACAAGATGGACAAGCCCATGGATAAGAAGGACGCCAAGGCGAAACCGGCCAAGAAAGCGGCCAAGCCGGCCAAGAAAGCCGACCCGAAGAAGGACGAAATGAAGAAAGACGACGCCGCGAAATAAATTCGCTGCTGTTTTCGCATTTCCGCCCCGGCTTTGGTCGGGGTTTTTCTTTGCACGCTCTCGATAACCCGCGCACCGGGCCTCACTGCAAGACGTGCTAGAATTTGTTGCGCCTGAAATACTTCCTCCGACGCGGTGGCGCACCAGACTTTCTCCACCAGGCAGTGACGGACTGAAAAACGTGGCCCAAAACCCCAACCCCAGGAGCGAGTCGATTACCTATGCCGATGCCGGCGTAAACATCGATCGTGGCAATCGCACCAAACAGCGCATCAAGTATCTCGCTCACAAGACCTTCACCAAGGGAGTCTTGAGCGAAATTGGCGGCTTTGGCGGTTTGTTTTCGGTCGACAAGAAATATCTGGATCCCGTTCTGGTTTCGAGTGTCGACGGTGTGGGCACGAAGCTAAAAGTGGCCTTCGACATGAAAATGCATCACACGGTCGGCGGTGACCTGGTAAATCATTGTGTGAACGATATCGCGGTACAGGGCGCTGCCCCGCTGTTTTTCATGGACTACCTGGCTTCAGGCAAACTGGAGCCGGAGATTGCCGAAAAAGTTGTCGGAGGACTCGCCGAGGCATGCAAGCACAACGGCTGCGCGTTGATCGGCGGCGAGACGGCTGAGATGCCGGGGTTCTATCCCGATGGCGAATACGATCTTGCCGGATTCATCGTTGGTGTCGTGGAACGCGACAAGGTCATCACCGGCAAAGACGTGCAGATCGGCGACTGCGTTCTTGGTCTGCCTTCGAATGGCCTGCATACGAACGGCTACTCTCTGGCACGCAAGCTGCTGTTCGATGTCGCGGGCTACTCGCTCGAAACCTTTGTGAGCGAGATGAAAAATAAAGTCGGCAACGAGCTCATGCGCACCCATCGCAGCTACTGGTCAATCATTCGAAAATTGATCGCGGGAGAGTGCGTCGCTGCGCTGGCGCACATCACGGGAGGCGGTATCACGGAAAATCTACCGCGAGTGCTGCCAAAAGGCACGTCCGCCGTCATCGAACTCGGCACCTGGCCGGTTCAGCCGATCTTTGAGCATTTGCAGACTCTCGGCAACGTCGACGAAGAAGAAATGCTTCGCACCTTCAATATGGGACTCGGTATGTTGATCGTGGTTCCCGCCAAGAAATTCAAGAAGGCGCAGACGCTGCTCGAGCGCGCCGGGGAGAAGTTCTACAGTGTCGGGCGCATCGTTAAAGGCGATCGCAAGGTAGTCTTCAGCTAGGGCCCACGATTTTCTAAGCGCTCCTCCGGTCTGCCTGGTGAATAATGTTGTTCTGATGAAAAACCTCGGCATCCTCCTCTCTGGACGCGGGTCTAACTTTGTGGCGATTGCCGATAGCATCGCGGCGGGGAGGATACCTGGCGCGCGAATTGCTGTCGTGATTTCAAATCGTGCCGATGCCCCGGGCGTCGACACCGCTCGCCAGCGCGGACTCAACGCCCTGGTCATCCCGTCGAAAGGCAGGCCACGCGAGGAGCACGACCGCGATGTTGTGACCTCGTTGATCGAGCACAAAGTTGATCTGGTCTGCCTCGCTGGCTACATGCGCCTTCTCTCGCCCTGGTTCGTACAGCAGTTCCCGCATCGCATTCTGAATATTCATCCATCGCTGTTGCCGAGTTTCCCCGGATTGGAAGCGCAAGAACAAGCCTTCGCCTATGGCGTGAAGGTTACCGGTTGTACGGTCCATTTTGTCGATCAGGAACTCGATCACGGCGCCATCATTGTGCAGAAGACCGTTACCGTGCTCGACTCCGACGACGAGCATTCGCTGGCCGAGCGCATTCTAGAGCAGGAGCACCAAGCCTATTCGGAGGCAATCAGGATCGTGCTGGAGGGGAGATTCGAGCTTGTCGGGAGAAGGTTCGTGGGAGGGCAGAGGTCAGAGGTCAGATTGCAGAAATAGAAGCGTGGGCCTTCGAATCTCGGGTCATACATCTGCGTGCGAAGCACTGACGATCTGACCACTGCAATCGCTACATGATCAGTTCGTTGCTCATCCGCGCAATCGGATGCTGCATCACTTCGAGTTCGTTTTTGACCAGATTCAGTCCATACACACACTGCTCAAAGCTTCGCGAGAGTTGCGCGAACAGCGGCGCAACCTTGGCATATTCGAAGTGTTCAAATTTCGAGACGATGTAGTAGCTCTCTTTCCCAGCTTTGACCCAATCGACAAAATTCTCCACGCGCTGGCGACGCAATCGATAGTGATTAATACTCTCCGGAAACATCCCCGCGTAGAACAGCGTAAAGTCGCCGATGTGCTTACGAACCTGCCGTTCGCGGTCAAACGAGGGCGCGGGCCCATAGATCGGATCCGACTCGATCAGCATCTCACCCACATCGTTCAATGGTTTTCCTACCCCGTTCCTGATCTTCAGCAACTGCTCGGCATCGCAAAACTCGGACAGCAAGTGTGCGACATAGCTCACAATTTGCGGGTCGCGAATTCCGATTTCTTCGGCATAGTGACGCCCGACCAGTTCCACGAACAATTGCTGTAGCGGATGTGTCTCCGAGATTTCCATTGGCCCCACTTCCTTCCCAAAGCGTGCCTCTTATTCCTATCGGAATAAGACCTCTTGCGAGTTAGATACCCCGAATCGTGTACTCCCCACAAGTCACCTTCGTGCCACCCTCTTAGTTAGACGCCCGTGCTGGGTGCGGCGTTTGGGGCTAACTGTTGGCAGCCAAAGGAAACGGCTGCCAATTTCCTCATGGTGTGGATCAAAACTTTGGTTAAGGGAATCTATGTAGATAGCTGTAAGGAAATCTGGAGGCAGAGTGGAGCGAAACAACATTTCCAGCGGAACACCCTGGGAGCCGATCGTTGGTTACTCTCGTGCGGTTCGTGTTGGCCCTTACATTCATGTTGCGGGCACAACCGCCACTGACGCCGAGGGCAAGATCGTCGGCCGGGGAGATGCATACGCACAGGCGATTCAGGCGCTCAACAATATCCAAAGTGCGCTGCAGCGGGCTGGCGGTTCGATGAAGGATGTCGTTCGCACCCGCATATTTCTAACGAACATCGCGGATTGGGAAGAGGTAGGAAGAGCCCACGGGCAGTTTTTCAGTGACGTCCGGCCGGCAAGTACGATGATGGCGATCACGGCTCTGGTGTCTCCAGACATGCTGCTGGAAATCGAAGCCGACGCCATACTGAACGAAGCCAAGTAAAAAGCAATGGCGGGAGCCGGCAAACCGGACTTCCGCCACGCTTCGTTACAGTCTGATCATCACGGTCTGATCACCGTTGGAACTCTGCAGCCTTAGCGACGGCCTTTCTTAGCTTTCTTTTTTGCTTTCTTTTTCGCCGGCGCTTTCTTGGCTTTGTTTTTCGGAGCTTTTTTCGCTGCTTTTTTCTTGGCGGCTTTCTTGGCCTTCTTCGCCGCTTTTTTCTTTGCCGGCGCTTTCTTTTTCGCCGGAGCTTTCTTGGCCGGCGCCTTCTTTTTTGGAGGTGCGCTCGGTGCGCCGCCTGACGGGGCTGCAGGAGCTGGTGGCGTCCTTACCGGCGGCACCGCAATCTCGTCGTCTTCTTCTACGAGAACAGGTTCTTCTTCTTCCTCTTCCTCTTCTTCCAAATCCTCTTCCAGCGATTCGCCGTAGGCGCCGCTGTCGCTGTATTCATCCGTCTCGTCGTCCCGACCATAAAGAGTCGGATCATTGAAGCGCATATCTCCTCCTGCGTATTTGCGGTCCCCGCACGCGTTCGCGCACCGGGCCTGGGGAATTAAGACAACTAGCTACGAAACTGCGCCGCTTTAGCGCAATGGCGCGTGATTATAGCACGGCAGTTTCAGGGGCAGTATCCAGCATTCTTAGCGGTTTTGCGAGGGAAATTATTGCGGATGAAAAACGGGAATTTTCTCGGCGAATTAAAAGCGAAATCCGACGCATTTCCGACGAAAAGTGACGGCCCTCCGCTACTCGTAGGCGAGAGCGTCGATGGGATCCTTCTGCGCCGCCTTCACAGCCGGATACAGCGCGCCGGCAATGGCACCAGCAATCGCGATCAGGGTTGCCCGGACGATCCAACCACCGTCCACCACGACCGGCACCAGGGGAAATCTTTGAGCCAAACCAGCTCGGGCAGCCATACTGACCACAATGCCGAGCACGATGCCGCCAACCGCCAGCAGCGCCGTCTCCCGCAGCACCACGTTCACGATGTAGACCTTGGAAGCTCCCATCGACTTCAAAATACCGATTTCGCGAGTTCGCTCCATCACCGCCGTGTACATGGCCTGGAAAATCACAATGAACCCGATGATCACGGAAATGCCGACCACCACTTTGATAAAGGTCGCTAGGCCCGGATAGTTGTTGGTCGTCATCATGGCCAGATAGGAGGCCATGGAGTAGGCACCGTAACGCTCCATGCCCTCGACGTTTCTGATTTCGTCGATCACGGCTTCGGTGTTCGCCGGGTCGTCAAGCTTGAGGTAAAAGACCGACGCCTTATCCTTCGCCCCCACCAGGTCCTGCATCGTACTGAGTGGAATGAATTTACGGCCGCCCTTGCCGCGCTCGACGATGCCGGAAATTCGAAATTTATTGTTGATGATATCGATGGAGTCGCCGACGTTTACGTGTTTCGACTGGGCGAAGAGATCGTCTACCAGAACATCCTTCGGGCCCTGAAACGGACCACCTTGCAAATAGCGGAAGCCGGACGACATGCTCTCATAGCTAGGCAAGTCGATTCCCGTGATGATCTCAAGCGACCCCGCCGAGGAGAATTGCTGGATCACCGGAGCCACACGTCTGACATGGGGCAATTTCTCGAGCACGCCTCCGATTTTTACCGGGATCGGCGCGCCCGACAGCCCGGCAATGAACGAAGAGCCGGGTGGCAGCAGCAATATGTCCGCGCCAATGCCTGCGGTTCGTGTGCGGCCATCCTGCAACATGCCGAGGCAAAGCCCGACGATCAGCAGGATCAGCGTAACCTCAAGCGCAACCGCCACCACGCTGATCAGCGAGCGCAGCGGCCGATGCACCAGATTCCCAACGATCATGCGATTCATCATCTGTTTAATATCCCGAAATTACTTGCCCCGCGGGTCTGGAACCTTGGCAACGTTGGAATTGTTGTGATCGAGGTGAACCACCTCGGCGCCCGCAGGCTGGTCAAGAACGAACTGATCGTCGGTTAGCGTCTTGTTGATCTCGACTTTGAGCATGTGCAATGCGATGTCGTAATCCTCACGGGGGCGTTCGATTTCAATCGTATTCGGAAAGGTGGTGCCAGTGAAGTCTTTGTAGTCCAGGTATTGTGCGTCGGTCGCAACGTTGCCCGCCTGGTCGTAAATCCGTTGCCGGTAAGGCAGCAGGTTGGTCCGGCTGAAATAGATTCTCCTCGCCAAAAACCAGCCTTGTGGGCCCTGGCGGATGATCGCCAGCTCGTAGTTTGGCTGCTCGACCCGGTGCTTTCTCGAATCCAGTACCGTTTCGTAGCCGTTTTCCAGCACCGCAATCTCGTCCTTGCCGACACTCGGGATCAAGAGCGCGTCGTAGACATATTGCGGCCGCAGATTCTCGAGCCTTTTATCGGGCTGATAGCTTTCGCTGGCAGATGTGCTCGGTCCCACAACAAATTTGTTTGTTGTCGGAATCCAGAGCTTGAATTCCTGTCCATCGCTCACCATGTCGAAGGCCGTGTTGCGGACCAGCGGCAGAAGGCCCTTCATTCGTAGCATCGACGGTTGGCGCACCAGCACATAACCGCGAATCTCTTTGTAGTCAGTGACGCGTCCGTTTTTCGCATCCCCGGCCGAGGCGTCGATGTCCACCGTCGCCTGCATCGACGAGATCTTGCTGGCCTGGGTGTTGACGTAGTCGATCAGAGCTTCCTGAGTCGCCGTCTTCAACGGCCGGTCGGAGAGCTGGCGGTCAACCGTGCGGGTACGAAACAAACAGCCACTGAGCGGGAAAATGGCTAGTGACAGAAGTAGGAAAAGAAAAGGGCGCAAATGGGGGCGATCCATTCTTATGTGATGATCCAGTGACTCTTTTGCGTCATGGTTATCTGATTAGTATAAGGCAGTGAGGGGTTCAAATGGTTAGCGGAGGTGGAGCGCGTGACGATAGGCCGTCACATTCTGGTTGTGCTCTTCGAGGCTCCGGGCGAAGCGGTGGTGTCCGTTGCCATCACTAACAAAATAAAGGTAGTTTGTATTGTCAGGATGCATGGCCGCTTCGAGCGCACTCTTCCCAGGATTGCTAATGGGCCCCGGCGGAAGCCCCAGAATACGATACGTGTTGTAAGGGGAATTCACCGAGAGATCGGCATGATGGAGCGCACCGGCGTATGTTCCCGTCAGCAGTTCGGCGTAGATGACGCTAGGATCGGCGTCGAGCGCGATCCGTCGTGCCAGTCGGTTGTAGTAGACGCTGGCGACACGCGGGCGTTCCTCCGGAGCAGCCGTCTCTTTTTCAACAATGGATGCCATGGTGACGGTATTGTGGAGATCGGAGCTAAGTCCAATCTGTTGTGCCACTTGCCGGAACTGGCGCACCATGGTCGCCGCCATCTCCTCCAGGCTTTGGGTGCGCGTGAACTGGTAGGTGTTGGGGAAAAGATACCCCTCTAGCGACTTGGCCTCAGGCGCGAGATCGGAAATCAGCTGGGTCTGGGTCTCGGCAACGTGCAGAAAATCTGCCGCCGAACAGAGGCCCGCGTCCTCCATCGCTTTCGCGATGTCGAACATCGTATATCCCTCGGGGATGGTGACCTCGTGGAAATAAATGTCGCCCCGCGCAATGCGGTCATATACCTGAGGCAGGCTGGCCTCGCGCTCAAAAAGATATTCGCCTGCTTTGAGAGAAGGCTTGGGATGCGTGACATGCCACAGCCGGAAGGCCAGTTCGCTGTGAATGATGCCTGCCTTTCTCAACTCGGCGGCAATGCGTCGAGTCGAATAGCCGGAATGCAAAAGGACAAACGTCTGGCCCGAGGGCGCGACGGGCCGATACACCATCCAGGCGGCGAAGCCCGCAGCCGCCAGAACCGCAACCAGAAACAATGTAATCAGAGCACGCACGCGTTTAGTGTAGACGCTAGCCACAGATTGCAACAGAACGGGCCCACAAGGAAACTGCCCAGGGTAACCACAGCCGGGGACCTAAACTCGCCTTATCATGCCCCATCGAATCCGGTATCATATAAGGACATTCTTCGTGGAGGGGTAATGGCAGTTCCCGTGTCCCAGATGTGGACCGTAGCGTCGTACGTCCTGCGCCAGAAAATGGCCGGACGTAAGCGCTACCCGCTCGTGCTCATGCTTGAGCCTTTGTTCCGCTGTAACCTGGCTTGTGCCGGATGCGGCAAGATCCAGTACCCGGCCCACATCCTGAAAACCGACCTCACACCGGAACAATGCTTCAACGCGGTCGACGAGTGCGGAGCGCCGATGGTGTCGATCCCTGGCGGCGAACCGCTGATGCATCCCGAGATCGACAAAATTGTCGAAGGCCTGGTGGCGCGCAAGAAATATATCTACCTCTGCACTAACGCGTTGTTGCTCAAGGAAAAGTTGCATCTCTTTAGGCCGAGCAAATACCTGAGTTTCTCGGTACACGTGGATGGACAAAAAGAGCACCACGATTTCTCCGTGTGCCGCGAAGGCGGATTCGACCTGGCACTCGAAGGGATTCGTGCTGCCATCGACGCGGGTTTCCGCGTGACCACGAATACGACTCTGTTCGATGGCGCCGATCCCAACAGCGTGCGCACGTTCTTCGACGAGATGATGGAAGTCGGCGTCGAGAGCATGATGGTCTCGCCCGGCTATTCCTACGACAAAGCTCCCGACCAGAAGCACTTCATGGGACGCGCCCGCACACGCCGCCTGTTCCGCACGATGCTTTCGAACCGCAAGCGGTCCTGGCGCTTCAACCAGTCTCCACTCTTTCTCGAATATCTGATGGGTAAGCGTAATTACCAGTGCACGCCCTGGGGCATGCCGACGTACAACATTTTTGGATGGCAGAAGCCCTGCTACCTGCTCCAGGATGGTTACGCCGAATCCTACAAGGAGTTGATGGAAACGACGGAGTGGTCGAGTTACGGCACCGAGTCGGGGAATCCGCAATGCGCGAATTGCATGGTGCACTGCGGTTACGAACCAAGCTCGGTGAACGATACGTTTGGATCCCTACGCGGCTTCGCCGACACGGTCAAGGCCACTTTCTCGCTCTATCCCGACAAGGGCGCGCTGGCCGATCTCGACCGCGAAGTGCGGCCGGTGCACTCGTATAATCCGCTGGTGCAAATTGAGGGTCCGATGGGCACAGCAGCGGCTCAGCCGTCCGAAGAAGCGCACGTATGAGCGGCCGAGAGCACGGACACGATCAAACCATGCCCCATAGCGGGCAGGCCATCGCTACAACGCCAAGGCCCAGCGACGAACTGGAGGTAGTCCCCGGCTTCGAACGCGAAAATCTTCAAGGATGGATTCCGCAACTCGCCACCGAAGTCGATATCCGAGCCGTAATCGAAAAAGCCTTCGACTATCGTGGCGATGTGACGATTACTCAAAAAAACGGCGCGGAAATCACCGGCTATCTCTTCGACCGCCGCATCGGCCCGAAGTTAGAGGATTCGGTGGTTCGTCTGATCCTGGCCACAAGTACTGAGCGTCCCGCGATTCCCTACTCCGAAATCGCGGCCATAGCCTTCAGCGGCCGCGACACCGCCGCTGGGAAGAGCTACGAAGCCTGGGTCAAGAAATACTGGGAAAAACGCGCCGCGGGTGAAAAGAATATTTCGATTGAGCCTGAAGCGCTGGAATAAAACTTCGTGAGTGACTCCGCCTTCCCGATCATAGCGGTTGCGGCACTCGTCGCCGTCGTGGCATCGGCGGCTCTCTTCCTCACATTGCGAGATCACTTCGCCAGAGCCCACGGCAAGACCAATGCGCAAATTCGCGCTCGCTTTTCTGCTTGGCTGCAGCTCAGGAGAACGCTCTATCTTTGCGCTCCGGGCATCCTGATAATGACTTTCGGTATTTTCTTCGCCATCGATCGCGGTCGCGATCATGATTCCGATTGGTGGCACGGATTGCTGTTCATCCCCGTCGGTTGGTTTTTGGTGCCTCTCTTGGCGCGCAGGAGCTGGAAACGATACCTCGATCTGCGACAATTCGCGGATAGAGACGCCGATCTCGCTTTCGATCAGCATTCTCAATCCGTCGAGTTCGATTCGCAGCCTCGAACCGATCAGCCCTTCGGCCGATGACCGCCTTCAATTGCCCCGTCCTGGTCCTCGCCTCCGCATCGCCGCGCCGCCAGGAGCTTCTTCGTAGTGCCGGCATCGCTTTTGAAGTCCAGCCTGCGCATATCGCCGAGAAGCCGCTGCCGGAAGAGGGAGCGAAGGAATGTGCTGACCGGCTGGCTCGTGAGAAGGCACTGGCTGTGGCACGGCAGCGGCCTCAGGATGTCGTACTTGGGGCCGACACCATCGTGGTTGTGGATGGTCAGATTCTCGGCAAGCCCTCCGATGCGAATGACGCCGCGCGCATGTTGCGGCTGCTCTCCGGACGCAAGCATGAAGTGATTACGGGAGTGTGCTTCGTGGTTGGTGGTCAGACGTTGGTGTCGAGCGAAACAACGCTGGTAACGATGTCCGAGATCTCAGCTCAGGAAATAACCGATTACATCGCCACTGGCGAGCCCATGGACAAGGCGGGAGCCTACGCGATTCAAGGCATCGCGTCCCGATGGATTCCTCGTATCGAAGGGGATTACAGCAATGTGGTGGGATTGCCGGTGGCGCTGGTGTACCGGATGCTGCTTGGAATCAGTTCCCAGTTCTCGGTTCTCAGTTCCCAGTAACCCCCTGGTTCATGAGGTCTTCTCGTGAAGTTTTGCTGAGAACGCGAACTGAGAACTATATCGAAAAACTTCTACGCCGATGGCTTCGGCGGCTCTTTGCTTTTATCTTCCGGCTCTTTCATTGAACTCTTGAAATTGCGGATGCCTTCGCCGAGGCCCTTGCCCAAGTCGGCAAACTTGCTCGGCCCAAAAAGCAGCAGCGCGATGCCGATGATCAACAGAATGTGCAGCGGCTGAAACAGTCCTTCACCCATGGAAACCTCCAATGACCAACAAAACGACGACTGCCCTCGAATACGGCCGGGCAGGCCTGTCCGTAAATTGAATTCTAGGTCAGTCTGGACCCTCCGGTCAAAGCTGCCTGTGCCGCGCGTCACAGCAACCTGTGAATACCGTCACCGAGCAGCACTAAACCATGTCTTTTCAGCCTTTTCAGCCCTTTCAAACAGATTCGATCAGTCCGGCCAAGAGCGCCGCGCGCCTGGGCAACTCCGACACGAGGATGTGCTCGTGAGTGGCGTGCGCCCCGTCACCGACGCCACCCAGACCGTCAAGCGTCGGAATCCCGAGGCCCGCAGTAAAATTCCCGTCCGACCCGCCGCCCACAGACGCTTCTCCAAGTTTCCATCCGAGTTCGCGCGCGATCACTGCCGCCTGCGAGTACAGGCCCGCCACTCCAGCGCTCCGCTCCATCGGCGGACGGTTAATGCCTCCACTGACCTCGATCTTGCATTTGCGATTGAACGGGCGCAAGCTCCGCATTTTTTTATCGATCCCCGCGGCGTCTTTTATGCGCGCGATGCGAACATCGATCTGCGCCGTAGCTTCCGCCGGAACCACATTCGTTCGCGAACCGCCGCTGACGATTCCAACGTTGACCGTGAGCCCTTTTTTCAAATCGGTGAATCCCGCGACCTTCTCGATCTGCCGCGCCAATTCGCAAATCGCGTTCACTCCTTTTTCAAAATCCAGCCCCGCGTGAGAAGCCTTGCCTGTCACCTTGACGAGATATTCGCCAACGCCTTTGCGCGCAGTCTTCACCGCGCCGTGCCGTCCATAAGACGGCTCAAGCACGAGCACCGCCGCAGCCCGCTTCGCCAGCGCCTCCGTGATGGCGCGGGACGAGTTGCTGCCAATCTCTTCGTCGGAAACAAGCAAGACGGTGACCGGCCGCGGCAGCGCATCTTGCGTGTTACTAGCCGACGAGCTGCGCCACTCCTGCAAACCGGCAACCGCATGCAGCATGAGCGCGATCCCCGATTTCATATCCAGCACGCCCGGCCCGGTGAGTTTGTCGCGAACCACGGCGCACGGCATCGACGCCAGCGTCCCGAGTGGATAAACCGTATCGTAATGCCCCAGGAGCAGTACGGGCTTGGCCGCGCGGCCTCCGAAGTTTACTTGCAGGTGGTTGCCGAAGTCTTTCGTGCGATGGAATCGTATTTCCCCACCGAGGCGTGAAAATTTCTCCGCCACCGCTTCAGCCACGCGATCCACAGCCTGCTTGTTGTCGCTCGGAGATTCGATCTCCACCAGCTCGCGGATGGTCGAGACGATTGCCTCGCGGCGCTCGGTGAAATATGCGAGGCGGCGTTGCGCCTCAGCTTCACCATTCGAGTGACCGATTGTTTTTGTGGAGGTTGAACTCACGACCAACTTGTCCCCTCAGAACAAAAGCTATCCTAAACTACTCGTTCGCGGCCGGGTCACATAGCCGCCACAACAAAAAAGGGCGCGATCACTCGCGCCCCACTTCTGCAATCTGACCTCTTACCTCTGACTTAGTCCCTCACTCCGTCCATAAACGCGCGCAGTTTCCGCGAACGCGATGGATGCCGCAGTTTTCTCAGCGCCTTGGCCTCAATTTGCCGGATGCGTTCGCGCGTGACCGCGAACGACTGGCCGACTTCTTCAAGCGTGTGCTCCGAGCCGTCTTCGAGGCCGAAGCGCATCTTGATAACTTTTTCTTCGCGCGGTGTCAGCGTGCGCAGCACCTGCGAAGTCTGGTCCTTGAGGTTGACGTTGATTACCGCTTCGGCCGGCGAAACCACCGCGCGATCTTCGATGAAGTCGCCCAGATGCGAATCTTCCTCTTCGCCAATCGGCGTTTCGAGGGAGATCGGCTCCTGCGCAATCTTCAGGACCTTGCGGACTTTCGCCACCGGAATATCCATTCTCTTGGCAATTTCTTCCGATGTTGGTTCGCGCCCGAGTTCCTGCACCAGCTGCCGCGAAGTGCGGATCAGCTTGTTGATCGTTTCGATCATGTGGACCGGGATACGAATCGTACGCGCCTGATCAGCAATTGCACGAGTAATTGCCTGCCGAATCCACCACGTCGCATAAGTTGAAAACTTATACCCGCGGCGATATTCGAATTTGTCGACTGCCTTCATCAGGCCGATGTTGCCTTCCTGAATCAGGTCGAGGAACTGCAAGCCACGATTGGTGTATTTCTTCGCAATCGAGACCACGAGACGCAAGTTCGCTTCGATGAGCTCGCGCTTGGCGTGCTCGGCGTCCATGTCGCCCTGGATGATCTCGCGCTGTGTGCGCTTGAGTTCCTGGAACAACAGGCCCGCTTCCACTTCGAGCTTTTCGAGCTCTCCGCGGACGGTGCGCGACTGCTTTTTATATTCTTTCTTTTGTTCTTCGCTACGTGTCGCCTCGGCCCGCTTCTCCAGATTCTGGATCTGCCGGTCGAGCGAGCGCATGCCATCGACCGTGCGGTTCACGCGGTCGATCAGACGTTTGCGTTCGTTGTTGGTGAAGCCGAGCTTGCGAACTGCGATCGAAGTGCGAACGATCGCGTGCGCCAGCTGAAAGCGATATCGCCGATGATCGCGCGGACGCTTCTTCTGATTGACCGCCAACAGCTTTTCCTGCAGCGGAGCGACTTTCTTGTACAACTTGTCGAGCGCGTGGATCTTGTCGAGAAATGCTTTCAGACGCTTCTCGACAATCTCTTCCGTGATTTCCTCTTCGTCGAAGGTGACCAGCTCTTTGATGGAGCGGACGCCTTTCTCGAGGTCCTCGCCGAGGGCGAGCAGTTCACGAATGACGATCGGGGAGCGCGAAAGCGCTTTCAGAACGCGGTTTTGGCCGCGCTCGATTCTCTTAGCGATTTCGACTTCGCCTTCGCGGGTCAGCAAAGGCACTGTGCCCATCTCGCGCAGGTACATGCGGACGGGATCGTTGGTTTTTTCCAGAGCTCCTGGGGTCAGATCGAGTTCAACGTCGTCGGAGCCTTCTTCTACTTCCTCGAATTTTTTTTCCAGATCGGTCGTCGGCCCTTTCGAGCTTTCGAGTACATCGATTCCTTGGGTTCCGATCGTGGTTAGCAGATCTTCCAGGTCTTCAGGAGAGTGCACATCGTGCGGGATAAGGTCGTTGACCTGATCATAGGTCAGATATCCCTTCTCTTTGCCTGCGTCGATCAGCTTTTTTATGTCGTCGTACTTGTCATCAAGTGCCAAACCAGATTATCCTCGAGACGTTCGCCAAGTCGCGCGAACGCCAACCTTCTCAGCGGTGGGAGTTATTACGGAGTTGTGCGCGATGCGCACAGACTTCAGAAGTATAGCACGCCTGAATCGCCCTAGCCGAGTTAACTCTTTTTCCGCTAATTCTTTAGATGGCGCGAGACGGTATTTCGTTCCAAGCTTTCGCCCTCAAATCCGGGGAGATCAGCTGGCTTTCTCACCCAGCCCGGGGTCCATCAAAGCCCGCTTTAACCGCACTTTTTCCTGCAAAAGCGCATGTTTTTCCTCAGTCGAGATGCCGGGACGCTGAAATGCCTGCTGCACCTCTTCCTGCCGCCGGCGCAAATAGATCCTCCGCAAGGCCCTGACCGCGCCCTCAACCGTCTCGGGCGTGAGGTCTTCCTCCTCGTGCATCAGGATTGACGCCAGCAGCCGCCGGTCTTCTTCGTTCTTTGGGAGCAGCATTACGTCGGTAGTTTCAGCCCCACCCTGAAGCAGAGACTCCATCAGTGACCGCGCGGCCAGCCCCTCATACAAGTGTTCAGATTGCAGCGCAAAGTGCGCCTGCCGCGCCGGATCGAATTCCTCGTCTGTTCCTTCGCGCGCTGTAGTTCGGGTCTGGCCGGGCTGCATTTGTGTGATCGATGCCAGCGCCCGAATCAGGACGCGTTCCGCCCCCGTGATTTGTGCTTCCGCCGAGGCTTTCACTTCGGTCGCCGAACGGTTGGTCGCCGCGTGCTTCAATTCCTGCCGCAGGACTGCGGAATCGATCCCAAGCTTCTGTGATATTTCGAGCGCCAGCTCGTCGCGGACGATCCGGTTGGGCACGCGCTGAATGTGCGGCAGGAGATGATTGACGGCTTTGACCTTGTTCTCCGGGTTCTTTACCGGAAACTGCGCCCGAGCCCGGTCGATCAGATAGTCAAAATATTTCTGCGAATGATTGAGCGCCGCGCCATAAGCGGCTTTGCCATTGCGACGGATAAAAAGGTCGGGATCGAACCCACTGGGCAGGGTCAACACCTTGATGACGAATTCTTCTTCGACCAGCAACCCCAGCGTTCGTTCGGTAGCGCGGGCTCCTGCGGTATCGGGATCGAAATTGACGACGACCTGCTTTGAGAAACGCCCGAGCAACTTCGCCTGGAGCTCGGTAAACGCCGTGCCTGAGCTGGCAATCACGTTGTGAAACCCGGCGGCGTAGACGGAAATGCAATCCATCTGACCTTCGACAAGGATGGAGTACTCGAGCTTGCGAATCGCTTCTTTCGCGTTGTCGAGGTTGAAGAGCACGCGGGACTTCGAATAAATCGGGGTCTCCGGAGAATTCAAATACTTGGGGCCGGCCTTGTCATCGGTCGACAATGTGCGACCAGTGAAGGCGATTACCTTGCCTTGGTCGTTTGCGATGGGGAACATCACGCGGTTGCGGAACTTGGAGTAGATGGCGGAAGTGGCTTCTAGCTTCTGGCTGTTAGCGTCTGGCTGAGAGCCTCCCTTCCACGAAAACAGGCCGCTCTCGCGCAGCAAGTCCTCATCGAACTCGCGCCGCAGGGCGTCTCGTAAAAGAAATCCTGAGTCGGGTGCAAAGCCGATCCGGAAGCGGGCAATGGTTTCGTCGTCGAGGCCGCGAGTCTTCAAATACTCGCGGGCATTCGCGCCTTCTGGCCGTCGCAGGCATTCTTGAAAAAACGTCGTCGCGCGCACGTGGACGTCGAGCAGTGCCATTCGAACCTGAGCGTCGCGCGCCTCCGCAGGGCTGGAGAAACTGACCTTCGGCATCGGCACACCCTGCTTTTGCGCGATCAACCGAACGGCCTCCGGGAAAGTGATGTTCTCGACCTTCTGCACGAAGGTAAAGACATCTCCCGACTGCCCGCAGCCAAAACAGTGAAAAAACTGGCGCGAAGCATGCACTGAGAACGACGGCGTCTTCTCGGCATGAAACGGGCATAGCCCCGAAAAATTCTGCGCCCCGGCCTTCTTCAGCTTGACGTAGTCGCCGACCACGCGGACGATGTCCACCTGCTGCTTGAGCGTCTCTTTGAAGTTATCGGATGAGGGCGAAGTCATTGGCCGTTAACTACCCTCCCAGGGAGCGTCTGGATCGACCGCACGGCGAATCATCTGCACAACTTCCCTCATGCGCGTTGATGACAACATACGCCGTTGGCGCTCGATCAACGAACTCTTCTCCAGTACCTGGATGAAATGAGCCTTGAGGTAGGAGACATCCGGCAGTCCGGTCTCGCCAGGTGGCAACTCCGCTACCGTAGGTCCGGTCCTGCCATAGCTACCGAACGGAATGATCAGTACCGAGGACGCGCGGTCGCTCAGATTTCGGCTATCGAGAGAGGCAACCACCACCCAATGTTTCTTTGGGGCGTCGCCCAGGTGGGCCGTCCAGATCTCGCCGCGTCGCGGGCTAAGGTTCACGGTCAAAATCCAAACCTCTGGAGCTAGCAGCGAGGGCTGAGCCAAGGCGTCGTTCTTCGGCCAATTCTTCGTCTGACATCTGGTCGAAGTAGATCGCCGTGTCGCGTTCCAAGCGCTGGCGGTTCTCTGCTGCCCGCAACCTCTGGACAGCCACATCGATAGCCTCTGCCAGACTGGCCGCCTTCCTGGCACTAATCAAACGCTCCAAGTAAGCGAGCGTCTCTGGAGCGATTGTGGTCGAGATCTTTTGGCGGTTAAGACGGGATGGCGTCGCCATGTTGTCTCCTGACTGTCTTGCAGTATATCACCCGTGATATAGGATTCGCAGGGGATATATTGTCGGACACGTGGCAGACAAAAACAAATGCGGCCCGGGCCAGCCACCCAAGCCGCATTGTTATCGCGAATGTTCTTACTGTCGCCCTCGCCTGGCGCTTTCGCGCACGAACGAGAAGCCATCGCGCAACTGCGCTCCGAAGAGCACTTTGCATTCGACGCTGCCTCTGGGGCTTGCGCCTCAGGGTTGCGATTCCGCGCTTACCGTCCTTCTCGAAAGAAAGACGGCTTAGGAGGCCGCTAGGCCCGGGCACCGGCACACTGGACATGCACCGAATTCCCCCCGATGACTCACTCTCGAGAAATCACCGGCAACGCGGAACCTCTGTCAGAACAGATCCAGAACATCTCACGCTTTGACTGCAAGCACTGTGCGGTAATCAAAACGCGAACGCAACGGCAATCTGCTCCACCACTGTGTAAAAACTGTGGAGCAGGAAAACTTCCTGTGGAAAGGGAAGGAAAAATGTATTTTTATTCGGCTGCCGTACAATACTCCCAAAATGATTGCGCATCTTCGCGGAACTCTGTTGGTGAAACGGCCGAACCAGGCGATCGTTGAAACACACGGCGTCGGCTACGACGTGGCCATCAGCATACCCACGTTCTCGGAGTTGCCGCCGGCCGGCGCCGAAGTTGCGCTCCACATCCACACCCACGTCCGCGAAGACGCGCTGAACCTTTACGGATTCCTGCGTCCCGCAGAGAAGAACCTTTTCGAGAAACTGCTGACCGTAAGCGGGATCGGTCCGAAGCTGGCCATCACTATTTTGAGTGGCATGCCTGTCGATGAGATGACGGGAGCGATTCGCAGCGGCGATCTCGTCAAGCTCACTCGCATTCCAGGAATCGGCAAGAAGACCGCGGAACGTATGGTGCTGGAATTGCGCGATAAGCTCCCACCAGCGGCAGGGGCTACTGAAATGGCCGCCACTACGGTGAGCCCCGTGGAAGAAGACGTTATTTCCGCTCTGGTAAACCTTGGCTATCAGCGCGCCGCCGCGGACAAGGCTCTGTTGGCCGCGCGCGGCGGCAACAGTGTTCCGAGTTTCGACACTCTATTTCGTCAGGCGCTCAGCGCCTTATCAAAGTAAGTTGAGGATTTTTTCATGCTTCGACGTTTGGCCCAGATCGCTTTTCTCATCTTCATTGTGGCCGCGTGTTTCATGGAAATCCCGCGGATCGTAGAGCAAGACCAGAACAAACTGGTGAAGCGGCCGCCCTACACTGCGTCTGCCGCCGCGTGGGCTCTCCACAAACAACTCACCGTCGCAGATCTACACGCCGATTCGCTCCTCTGGGGCCGCGATCTGCTGGATCGCGGAAGCTATGGCCAAGTGGACATCCCGCGGCTCGCCGACGGCAACGTTGCCTTGCAGGTGTTTTCGCTGCCGACCAAGAGTCCGCACGGGTTAAACATCGAGAGCAACGAAGACAAAAGCGACGACATTTTCTGGCTGGCTCTGGTCGGTCGCTGGCCACCCGCCACATGGAACAGTCTGACCGAGCGGGCGCTTTATCAGGCGCGGCGTTTGCATCAGTTCGCCAAAGGATCGGCTGGCGGATTTGTGGTCATCGAGAGTGCCAGCGATCTTTCCGCGTATCTGGAACGTCGCCGGCGCAACGGTCAGCTCACCGCTGGCCTGCTTTCGATCGAAGGCGCGCACGCGCTCGACGGCAAGCTCGAAAATCTCGATGTCCTCTATCGCGCCGGGTACCGGATGATGTCGCCCAGCCATTTCTTCGATAACGATATTGGTGGGTCGGCGGCTGGTGTCCACAAGGCAGGCCTAACCGACAAAGGCCGCGAGTGGGTGCGGCAAATGGAAGCGCGGCACATGATTATTGATCTAGCACACGCGTCTCGAGCGACGATCGAAGATGTGCTGTCGATCGCTGCGCGTCCGGTGGTCGTGTCGCACACTGGAGTGAAAGGCACCTGCGACAACAACCGCAACCTCAGCGACGATCAGATCAAAGCAATCGCGGCCAAAGGCGGCCTGATTGGCATCGGTTATTGGGACACGGCGACTTGCGGCACCGACGCCGGGGCGATCGTGAGGGCGATGCGCTATGCTTCCAACCGAGTGGGGGTCGATCACGTGGCTCTCGGCTCAGACTTTGACGGAGCCATCATGGCCCCGTTTGACACGACGGGTCTGGTCAAGATCACCGAAGCGATGCAGGCGGCAGGTTATTCCGACCAGGAGATCCGCAAGATTATGGGTGAGAACGTGATCGGATTTCTGCTGGCGAATTTACCGGAACACTGACTAGTTGCCCACGAAGCGCAGATATAAATCGCGGTCCGAGCGGCAGGTTTCTGCCATTTCCTTTACCTTTTGCCACGCCGCTTTTTGAGAGTCATCGCGGACGCGATCCTTCGCGCGGTCCCATTCCTTCAGAAAAGACTCCATCTGCAGGTGGTTGAAAACGGTCTTGCCGAAAGGATCGATGCCGCTCAGCAGGAGGAAGTCCTCTTCACCGTTCGTGGGGATCACGCCGTGCAGCATTACCCACTCGCTGCGCTCGCCGAGATCATCTTCCAATTTCACGACCAGGGACATCAACACCCTCGCTGAACCGACGCAAGCCCACTGGCCGCAATGTAACAGTCGGCGAAGGCGTTGTCCAAGGTTGTTACCGGTACCGAAGGTAACCCACGGGAGATAACGACCGCGCGAGCAAGGCGGGTCGTCCGTCCGCTCTTACTCTTACTTTTACGCTTCGCCCACGTGAGCGCCGTGCTGGAAGTGGTATTGCAGAATCTTCGCCGCCAGCGCCGGATGGACGTCCTGGCTCGATGCCTCGACCGAACGAACAACTTCGCCCCTGCAGATCACCTCTGTGGCCGGGAGACCCGCAATCTCGGGCGGCAAGACCAGACTGATCTCCACCTGCGCATTCAGATGTAGCAACTCTTCCGCTTGGAACAACAACCCGGAGCGGCTGATGTTCTCAGTCGTTCCCGGACGCCAGCTTTTCTCCCCAAGCGGGCGATAGCGCAAAGGGAGCTGCAAATTGAACCGGCGCGCTCGAAATGGCGGAACTTTCTTTTCTCCCAGACTTGTGCCGGTGCGGTATGACATAGCGACCTCCATGGGAACAGGCTCGGAATCCAGCACCTCGCGGACCCGGTCCTTCAGGACCGGAAGGCTGAACGGTTTTTGCAGCAGGTTGATGCCGGCATCAAGGGTGCCGTCATGACCAACGGCATTCTCGGTATAGCCCGACATATAAAGTACCCGGAGGTCCGGGATCAGCTTGGCGATTTGCGCAGCCAGTTCGCGGCCGTTCATTCCGGGCATGATGACGTCGGTGAGCAATAGATCGATGGTACCGGTGTAGCCATCCACGATCTGCAAGGCCGCGGCGCCGTCGGCGGCTTCGAGAATTTTGTACCCTTGCGTTTCCAGGTACTGCCTCGCCAGGCGAAGAAGATTGACCTCGTCCTCGACCAGCAAGATGGTTTCTTGTCCGCGACTGGCCCGAGGCAAACTGAGAGCATCCAGCACGGTAGCGGTGTCTTCGCGACCATCGACGCGCGGGAAGTAGGCGCGGAACGCCGTCCCGCGCTGCGGCTGACTGTCGACGAAAATGAATCCACCGCTCTGTTTCACAATTCCGTATACCGTGGAGAGTCCTAAGCCTGTCCCCTTGGCACCTTTCGTGGTGAAGAAAGGCTCGAAGATGCGCGACTGCGTCTCGCCATCCATTCCCACACCGGTGTCGCTGATCGCCAGCATGATGTATTCGCCCGCGGTCAGCGGCGCATGGGTACGGGCAAAGGCCTCGTCCAGCACGATGTTCGACGTCTCGATGGTGAGCTTGCCGCCTTGCGGCATGGCATCGCGAGCGTTGACCGCCAGATTCATGATCACCTGGTCGATTTGACCCGGATCGGCGCGTAGCGCGCCCAAACTGGAGCCCGGGACCATGACGAGATCGATATCCTCCCCGATCATGCGAGTCAGCATCTTTAGGTTCTCGGCGACGACCTCATTCAGGTCGAGAACTTTTGGCGCAAGCATCTGCTTGCGGCTGAAGGCCAGCAACTGCCGCGTGAGTGAAGTCGCGCGCTGCGTGGCGTTGGAGATTTCCTGCGCCGGCCCGCGCAACCGTGGATCCGGGCCCAGGCGCTCCAGCAGAAATTCGGAATAACCGGAGATCACCATCAACAGGTTGTTGAAGTCGTGCGCAATTCCGCCGGCGAGGCGCCCAATCGCTTCCATTTTCTGCGCCTGCCTCAGCTGCATCTCCAGTGTCCGCGTTTCGGTCACATCTTCGATGAATATCTCAAACGTGCCGCCCGACTTGCCGTTCGGGATTGACCGTCCAGAAATGCGGGCCACGATGGTGGAGCCATCCCGGCGGACACATTCCGTGGTCAAGTCGTTGAATTCTTTCCGCGCATGAAAATAGTCGGCAGTTTGAAACCACTGCTGGGCATCGGCGTAGAGACTTCCAAGGTGCCGCCCGGTAAGCTCGTCGGGACTCGAATAGCCGAACATGGTCACCAGTGCCGGATTTGCGTCTTGAAGAATCCCGAGCGCGTCGCACCGGCAAATGCCGTAGGGGGCATTCATCACCAACGAGCGGAAGTTACTCTCTGACCTCCGCAGACTTTCCTGGGTCGCCCGAAGGGCCGCGTTGAACCAGCAGATGAGCAAGGCCACGGCAAAGAACAACGCCAGATGGGCAATCGCTCTGCGATACTCGCCTGGCGTGAGCTCGCCGGCAAACGAATAGTAAGCGCTAACAGTGAGCGCGAACGTTGTCGCCGCCAGTCCCGGCTTCCATCCGCCATACCATGCACTGACCATGACCGCGACCGCGAACACGACCAATCGGCTCTCCGCGATGTCAGAGAAGAACAAAGTGGGGATCAGAGCGAGGACGGTGCTAAGCAGTGCCACTCCGTAGCGCAGGATGGGCGCGCGCGCCGGAGCGATGGCCAAGCTGCGGATGAGGGGGAGTTTCATTCGCATAAATTGACGCTATGCGTCTAGAGCGCGCATGGCGAGTTACGGCAGTCCACCGCGGTTTTCCCGCGGAACAATGGCCAGAGGTACACCTACCAGGACAACCTGGGGAGGTACTTCGAAAAGAAGCAAACGCCGTGACCACAGCCTAATCTCATAGGATGGTTTACGCAAAACGCGCATGGGCAAAATTGCGGGAGGGGAACATAGTCATGCAACAGACGGTCGTGCAACGGACCGCGCAACGAATCAGAGCTGATTCGACAATGCCGCCCCACTCGCCCGCAACATCTCGCCTCGCATCAGAATAACTTGCAACATCGGGCGGCAACGACGAAACTAGCGAGTCACTACGCACTTCAGCGACACGAAAATTCCGGGGGAACTCTGGGAATGAATATCGGCCTTTTCGGCGGCAGCTTCGACCCCATCCATCGCGGACATCTGGCGCTCGCCCAAGCCGCCGCGGATCGTTTCGCGCTGCGCCAGGTATTATTCGTTCCCGCCAATCTCCCGCCGCATAAACAGAAACGGCCGCTCACGCCCTTTATCCATCGCTATGCGATGGTCGCGCTCGAGACGCAGGACGAAAAATCATTCTTGCCATCGCTCATGGAGGCGCCAGAATTTGCCACAAGTCGCGTGCAGCCTGCAGCCAACTACTCTATCGATACAGTTCGGCGCCTGAAACAGACTGTGAAGAAAGCGGATCGTATTTTCTTCCTCATCGGGATCGATGCCTTTCGCGATATTGCGAAATGGCACGAGGCACGCGCTCTTCTGGCGGAGTGCGACTTCGTCGTCGCCAGCCGCCCCGGATATTCATTGCGTGACGTCGCCGAATCTTTGCCCGAGGATTTGCGACCTCCCGCAGCTGTAACTCGTCCCTTTCACAAACAGCCCGCCACAGGAGATCTCGTACTCCCGGGTGTCACACTGCATCTACTTGAAGGCGTCCATCAGAACGTCGCCGCGACCACGATTCGCGAAGCCGCGGCCAAAGGCAAGCCTTTGGCCCGCTGGCTCGATCCGCGAGTGGCTGATTACATACGCAAGCATGGTCTATATCGAGGCGCGGGTCGGGTTACAATCAAATAGCCCGTATGACGAAAAAGAATGACCTCCAACTCCAGGTAAACGAAGCCATCCGCGCCTGCCAGGATAAACAAGCTGAAGATGTAACCGTTCTCGAACTGGAAAAAGACTCTGGAGCCTTCACCGATTATTTTGTGATGTGCAGCGGCACCAATCCCCGGCAGATCCAGGCTATTGCCGACGCCGTCGACGAGCGTCTCGAAGCTCTTGGCCTCCGCGTGACGCACTCCGAGGGCTACAAGCAGGCGGAGTGGGTGCTGCTCGACTACGTGGAGTTCGTGGTCCATATCTTCTCTGAAAAGGCGCGTCAGTTCTACGATTTGGAACGTCTGTGGAAGTCGGCCAAGCGCATGGAGCCGGCGGAACTGATCGCAAAACCCAAAGCTCGGCAAGAGGCGACAAAATCCGCCGTTGCCAAGACATCGTCGACCGCGCCGAAGAAGGCACGCAAGAAAAGCGCATGAAGTGTTCCGCGCAAATAACCAGTGAAGATTAAAGTGGCATGGGTCGGGAAGACGAAAGAGCAGGCGATTCAGTCGCTGACCGACGAGTATTTGAAGCGCATCTCACACTATGCCGAGATCGCGGGCCTGGCGCTGAAAGACGAGGCAGCCATTTTGTCGCTCGCGAGTGGCGACCGCCAAACCCCCAAAAAAGAACGCCACAAACTGGTGCTGCTCGATTCTCGAGGCAAGCAACTTTCGTCCGAAGAGCTGGCCGAATTTCTGGAGCGCGAACAGTTGAACGCGACGCAATTGTTGTTTGCGATCGGCGGCAGCGATGGCTTCAGTGAAGAGGCGCGCCGCCAGGCTGCGCTCACGCTGTCTCTTGGAAAAATGACCCTGCCGCATGAACTTGCGCGTGTCGTTCTGGTCGAGCAACTGTATCGCGCCTTCACCATTCTCAAACGCCATCCCTATCATCTGGGACATTAACTCTCTAGTAACTGGTCAGCGGCCAGTTAGCCTCTGTCAGCACGTGGTTCACTCCCGTCCTCGATGTACTTCTTGCATCTTCCAAGCTTCGGCGGGCTCGTCTACTGTGGTTCTTGACAGACGAGTCAAATCTGATCGCGAGGCCCTTCCCCAATGAAAAACCCGTACGACGTATTGCGAGCGAAAGAGCAAGAGCTGATGAAGATCCGTAAAGAGATGGATGCGTTGCGGATTGCCGCTCGCTTACTGGGGCGCGGAAGACCCGGGCGTAGCGAAACTTGAAGGTCAGCCCAGGCTGCAACGGGTCGTAGAAATGTCGTGATATGGGCCGCCGTCCCCGGCGGCTTCGCGGCGAGTGTCTCCGACCCGCCGCGCTTAGCGTCAAAGGGATGTCTAATCCGTGGAACGTTTAATCCGTTCCCCAGATTTCGCCAATCACCCGTTGAAAGTTGGCACCCAGAACTTTTTCGATCACCGCGACGGGCTGGCCACGTCTGGCAAGTTCCGCGGCGATCACTTCCATGTGATCAGGCCCGTTGAGATCGGGCACGTAAGGATAGCGATCCTCACCCGGCGCACCGATTCCCAGCTTTTTTCGACGCGCGATGTCTTGATCGAAATTTGCCTTCTGTTCGGCCGTCAACACCGTCTTCTGGATGTTTCCATCCGACCCGATGCCGACATGATCGGCGCCACATACGTTGATCGCATGCACGACGTGATCAAGTACATGCTCGCGGGTAGGGATTGTGGGCGATGCGACAAGATAAGGCATGAGATAGACGCCAAAATAACCGCCGCGATCGGCGAGCGCCTTCAGAATTTCGTCCGGCTTATTTCGAGGATGGGCGTAGACGGCAGCGCATCCCGAATGTGAGATCAGCACCGGCTTCTTCGATTCAGCGATGGCCTCGGAGGTCGTGCGATATCCGCTGTGACTCAGGTCGACAGCAACGCCAAGCTCGTTCATCTTCTTGATGGCGGCGACGCCCGCCTTGCTCAATCCGGCATTGCCAGGTTCGAGGCAGCCATCGCCGAAGATGCTGCGATTGTTGTACGTGAGCTGCATTATGCGCACGCCCAACTGGCGGAATGTTTCGATGCGATCCGGGTTTTCTTCCAGGAACGCCGTGTACTGAAACCCGGGCATGATCCCAATTTTATTTTCGCGCTTCGCGCGGGCTATATCGGATTGTTTCCGGACAATCAAAAAGAAATCTGGATGTTGCTCCACCAGCATCTCTACAACGCCGACGTTGTTGATCGTGCCTTCGAAGGTCGGCTCAGAGATGGTGAAGTTGATGGCGGTGATCCCTGATTCCCGCACCGAGCGGAACATCTCGGCCGTGGCCTGAGTATCCATGTCCACGAACGGGCCACAAAGAGAGTCGATGACGATGGCGTTCTTGTAAAGGGCACTGATGGCAGGTGTTTCGTCGCCGGCCATGCTCGCTGCGCGCGCCGAGACGTGCGGAGCCACAAGAACGGACGCACATATTCTAAGAATACCGAGACTGAAATCGCGACGATGGAGAGGCACGTTCATGCAGGGATTCTAACCCGCGGGAGAAACGTATTGTGCCACGCCATTGCCAAACGACCAGTTTTCCTTCGCGACCTCGACCAGATTGATGAAGACATCTTCGCGGCGCAGCTTGAGCGCGTCGTGCAATCCGTCGGCGATGGCTTTGTAGAAACGCTGTTTCGCCTCAACCGTACGGCCACTGCTTAGCGTGATCTGCACGAAAATACAGTCGTCGGTGCGATGGATGCCTAGATATTCGCGGTCAAACAGAAGACCGGATTTGGCATGTTCCACGATGATCTGAAAACGGTCGTTCTGGGGAACACCGATGATATCCACCATGGCTTGATACACGATCTGCCCGACCTGAGCGCGATATTCGGGTGTCTTGCCTTCAAGAAGATCGATTCTGACGAGCGGCATAGAGTCTCCTGCCATCTATCTTGATGATGATGGGACGTCCTCAGCTTCAGTTGGCGTCCCAGTTTGGCGGAACGTTTACATACGACCGATCAAGTTGGTCCACGGACGGGCAGCCGACCAACCTCAGCGTCCGGTCAAGGTCGGTGCGCAGGATTTCGATCGCACGGTTGACTCCGGCTTCTCCGGCAGCGGCGAGACCATACGCATAGGCGCGTCCGCAGAGGACCGCCCGCGCGCCGAGACAAAGCGCCTTGACGATATCGGTGCCGCGGCGAATCCCACCGTCCATCAGAACCTCGGTCCTGGTGCCCACGGCCTTCACCACTTCGGGCAACGCTCGCAACGAGGATTGGACGCAGTCGAGCTGCCGCCCTCCATGATTCGAAACCGAAATCGCCGCCGCGCCTTCGTCAACTGCGCGACGTCCGTCGTCTCCCGTGAGGACACCCTTCACCACGATTGGCCCTCGCCACAATTCGCGAATCCATGTCAGATCGCTCCACGTCACCGTTGAAGCAGCCAGCGCGGCAGCCACATCCAGCAGAACCATGGGCCCCTTGCCGGGCACGACTACGTTGGGAAGGGCGGGCAATCCCCCATCCATTAAGAAACTTGCAAGCCACCCCGGCCGCGAAAGGACCTGCGGAAGATACGGAAGCTTTTCAAAAGGGCCGCCGCTCACCAGTTCTTTCATCCCGTTGCGGAAATCGCGTTCACGAATCCCCGAGACCGCCGTGTCGATTGTGACCACTAGCGCGGAAAATCCGGCGACGCGTGCGCGTTCAATCGACGCCTCAGCCGCTCCCCGACCACCCATTAAATACAACTGGTAGAAAACGGGTCCGGTCGATGCGGCCTTGACGTTTTCCAGTTTGTGTCCCGAGATGGTCGAGAGAATGTAGCCCGTGCCCGCATTTCCGGCAGCCCTCGCGGCGCCTACTTCACCGACCGGATGCATGAGCCGGCTGTAACCCACTGGCGCCAGCAAAAAAGGAAGCGCCAGTTCAAAGCCGAGAACTCTCGTGCGCAACGGGCACTCGGCAAATGCGACCGCATGGCGCGGACGAAAAGTGATGTCTTCGTACACCCGACAATTCTCGCGCAGCGTAACTTCACCCTCGGCGCCTCCGTCCAGATAATCAAAGACGGCACTGGGCACGCGGCGCTTGGCGATGGTGCGCAGGTCTCCAATGCTGACGACACGGGGCGAGGCGACGGACCGGGACGATCGAGTCATAGCCGTGATGTTAACTCGCAAATTCGCTGAAGCAGGTAGATGGTACCACCGCTGAAAACCACTTCTTAAGAATAACCAGACATTTCGCATCGCTTCGCAGGTGAGGCCTCATCTACTACACTGAATATCCATCTGTTTTCGACGAGGGGTCAGTCAAATTGCACAAATTCGGGTCGTGTTTGCGCCGCCGTGTCTACATGTCGTTTCTTCTATTGCTCTCCGCCGCAGGCCTGGCGCAGACGGTTCCCGCCGAAATGATCAACGGGCTCAAGTGGCGCTTGATCGGCCCATTCCGCGGCGGACGCGCCGTGGCGGTGACCGGTGTGCCTGGCGACCCGTCGACATTTTATTTTGGCGCGGTCAATGGAGGCATTTGGAAAACGATTGACGCCGGCGTGACCTGGACCCCGATCTTCGACAGCCAGAACGTCGGCTCGATTGGCGCCCTCGCCGCAGCGCCTTCTGACCCCAGGATCATCTATGCCGGAACAGGCGAGTCCGACATTCGCGAAGACCTTTCCTCCGGTAGCGGCGTTTATAAATCCACCGACGCAGGCGCAACCTGGTCCCATGTCGGCCTCGACGACACTCGGCAGATCAGCAAAATCGTGATCGACTCGAAGTATCCGAACATCGTTTTCGTCGGCGCCCTCGGCCATGTCTACGCTCCGAATCCCGAGCGCGGTGTTTATAAATCGACCGATGGAGGCGCCCACTGGACACGAGTGCTCGACCTCGGCCCCGAGATTGGCATTTCCGACCTCACAATGTCATCCGCCGAACCGCAGCTTCTATTTGCCGCCGCGTGGCATGTGCGCCGCATGCCGTGGAGTTCCTACGAGCCAAGCGATCGGCCCGGAAGTGGAATCTACCGCTCACAGGATTCGGGCAAAACCTGGGCGCACCTCGCCGGAAACGGCCTGCCCCAGGCCGACTGGGGACGGGTTGGTGTCGCTGTATCTACAGACGGCCGGCGGGCCTATGCATTGATCGAAGTGAAGGATCCCGGGACCGGGAAGCCGCAACCCAAGGCTTCCGGTCTCTATCGCTCTGACGACGGAGGCAACACCTGGTCTCTGGCGAACTCCGATCCGCGTCTCACCAGTCGCGCCTGGTACTTCAATCGGCTCACCGTCGATGCGAACAATCCCGACGTCATTTACATGCCCAACGTGGCTCTCTATCGATCCGAAGATGGCGGGAAAACAATTTCCGTTCTGCGGGGCGCTCCCGGAGGAGACGACTATCACGAACTGTGGATTGATCCGAAAAACTCCGCCAGCATGGTGCTCGGCACTGACCAGGGAACGACAATAAGCCTAAACCGCGGCAAGACTTGGAGCAGTTGGTACAACCAGCCGACGGCCCAGTTCTACCACGTCACCACCGACCACCAGTTTCCCTACGCAGTGTATGGCGCACAGCAGGATAGCGGCGCGGCCGCCGTTTTCAGCCGCACAGATCACGATCAGATCGCGCCGCGAGATTGGTTCACTGCTGGACCGAGCGAAAGTGGCTACTTAGTCGTTGATCCGAAAAATCCAGACATCATCTATTTGAGCGGAACCTACGGCCTTATTGTGCGTTTCGATAAACGCACCAGCCTGAGCCAGGACATTACTCCGTGGCCTGCAATTTCGTTTGAAGGTGCGATCAACCAGCGTAAATATCGCGCCCCGTGGACGCCCGTGCTGGCGCTCTCTCCGGCGGACCCGGCGACGCTTTACCTCGGCACCCAGTTCGTCATGAAGACGGTTGACGGCGGTCTGCATTGGGAGAAAATCAGCCCCGACCTTACGGGCGCAACACAAGATTCACAGAATTCAGACCACAATCCGCCCACACTTGAAACCGCGAAACGCGCTGGATATGGCGTCGTATTCGCTCTCGCGCCGTCTCCGCTCAATCGAGATCTGATCTGGGCTGGAAGTGACACAGGATTAGTCCACATGACTGTCGATGGCGGCAAGAATTGGGTCAACGCAACCCCGCCCAACGTGAGCGAATGGAGCAAAATCTCGATGATCGAGGCGTCCCACTTCGATCCCGGCGTCGCCTATGTCGCCGTTGATCGCGCACGCCTCGACGATCAGACGCCCTATCTCTACCGCACGCGCGACTATGGAGCGACCTGGCAATTGATCACAGCCGGCCTCGCCGCGCCGGCATTCCTGCGCTCGGTTCGCGAAGATCCGAACACCAAAGGTCTCCTTTTCGCAGGAACGGAATTTGGGGTTTATGTTTCCTTCGATAATGGTGATCACTGGCAGTCGCTCCAGTTGAACCTGCCTGCAAGTTCCGTTCGCGATCTCGCCATCCATGGCGACGACCTTGTGGCCGCGACCTTCGGCAGGTCGTTCTGGATCCTCGACAACATCGCCCCGCTTCGCCAATCGGTCGAAGCAAAGAAGGCGGGCGGACCGTGGCTTTACCGTCCATCGACCGCAGTCCGTGTCGACAACGACTCCTTTTCGGGCACTCCGATCCCGCCCGAAGAACCAACAGCGGAGAATCCGCCAAACGGCGCGATGATCGATTATTTCCTGCCTTCAGCGGCGAACACCGTTCGACTAGAAATCTTCGACGCTCAGCAAAAACTCGTCCGGAAGTTTTCCAGTGCCGATCCCATCGTCACAAAACATCCGCCTCTTCCCGTCGCGGAACGTTGGTTCCCGAAGCCTGAGGCCGTCCAGAAAACCGCCGGAATGCATCGCTTCGTATGGAACTTGATCTGGGGTAGTTCAGGCGGCCCAAGCGAGGATGAAGATTCGGACTACCGCAGTCCGAGCGGCCCGAAAACCGTGCCGGGCACCTACTTAATCCGGCTGACAGTCGACGGGAAGACGCAAGAGCAGCCGCTGAAAGTAATTATCGATCCACGCTCGCCTGCCTCCACCGATGTGCTTAGCGGACAGTTCCAACTGGGCCAAAAGATGTTCAGCGAGACCGTCGAGGCACGGCGCGCGGTGGCCGAGATAACGTCGGTTCAGAAACAACTCTCAGATCTTCAACAAAAAACGGGCGCACAGGACCCAAAATTGAGGTCGGCGCTGGCCGAGACCCAGGCTGCGATCGGCAATATCCTCACGAATAAAAATCACGGCAGCGACCAAAGTCCTGGGTTGGAGGATGCCTATGCCGCTCTCGCGTCAGCATTACGAGTCGTCGAAGGCGGAGACCGTCCGGCCCCTTCCCAGGCGATCGCTGTCTATCGCGAGTCAAGCCAGCAAATAAAAGGACGCATTGAAGAATGGACGCGATTTAAACAGACCCGGGTGGAAGAACTCAACCGGCAACTTCGCGAGGCGAAAATCGCGCCAATCGCAATCGCTGAAATCGAGCATCAGGTAGAGACGGCGATATCGCAATACTGGTAATAGCCGCAGAAACTTGCCGAAGCGGCAAAAGCAGAAGAATTTTTCTGATGGTGTGAGGGGAATTCGTCCGCTATTACGCATGTAGATATAGAGGCATAGTGGTCCGACGCGGTGGCCCACGGGGAAAGGGCCGCCGCGCCGCGGCCGCGTTAGACCTACTTTCCAGATCGTTTAACAACTGGGAGGACACCGGAGCGTCGGGCCTCTATCGTGGCTGTTCGGGTTTGGCGGCTTTGGCGCGGACTTGATCTGTTGGCACGTGGTCAGTCGGCAAACGGTGCGTCGACAAGTGAGCGTCGCATTTTGCCAATTGCTGGCTGATGACGGCAGGTTGGTTGTGGCCGAGCGCATCTAGCCCTCCCTGCGTCGTTTGATCGCTCCAGACATCCATTGCCTTCTGATACCAGGACCGCGCCTCCCGCCAATGTCGCGTTCTTTCATCGGGGCGGGGGGCGTGTTCGGCCAACGCCACGTGCGCCATTCCGAGATACGAATAAGTCGTACTGAACAAAGTTGCATCCCACAGGCTCTTGGGCTTCCCGACACGTTGAATGGTCGTCAGTGCAGCCTGAAAATTCTGCAGTCCTTCTTTGAGTTTGCCCTGACGCACCAAAACCTCTCCGACACTAAGATCGCTGAAGGCGAGGTTCTCGGCGGCGAGTTGATTGCTGCCGTCCGCCTTACTCAGTTCGGTGAAGATCTCTCGCCCTCGCCGATGAAACTCGAGTGCCTGATCCAGGTTCCCTTTATTCAGTTGCACGTCGCCCGAAATGACGTAGCCTTCCCCCAGCCACTCGTGAAAGGTCGCGTTCTCGGGATTGGCTTCAGACACGGCCTTCATAATGCTGAGCGCTTTGGCCGCGCTTGCGACGGCGTCGTCAGCATGGCCGGTCGCCGCCTCCATCTTCGCAATACCGTTGTAGTCCGCAACCAGGTGGGCCCGCACCCTCGGCTTAGCGTTCGGATCGTTTGCAATCGGCTCTCGGATCGACGCTCCCGTGCGGTAACTTTGCAGGGCATCGTCGAAGCGACCGCTTTTTTCGAGGGCCGTGCCCGTAAAATAGTAGAGGCCGGCAACCCTATCCTGCAGTTTTGGATCGCTGTCCCCGGCACTGATTTTTTGCATAAATGGCGCCGCGCGCTGCAACATTTTCAGCGCGCCGTCGAAATCACCAGTACTCTGCAAAACGCCAGCCACTCGAAAGTAGTCGTCTGCCAATTCCGTCAAAATCTCAATATCACTCGGATTCGCGCTCGCCAGTGACTCTCGAATAGCCAGCGCCTTGGCATAGCTTTGCGAGGCACCCGCAAAATCTCCGAGGTTCGCCGCGCCAGTGTCCCCAAGAACATCGCCCACTCGATCGTAGGCGGCGGCCAACTCCCTTTGCAGCGAAGGGTCGCCATTGGCTTCGCGCGACAAACTGTCCAGATACTCGAGTGCTCTGGTCACCAGGAGTTTTCGCACCTCCGTCGTCCCCGGCAAACTTTTGATTGAATCATGCACCTCGAACATCAGGGAATTCGCGAGTTTGCGGACGTCGTTAAAGCGCCGCTCCGCGCGCGCACGTTGCTCGCGAGCAATCTCGGCTTGCTGCCGCGCGATCCGTGCCTCGCGTATGGTGACCAGCAACGCCGCCAGCAACAGAACTGCGAACACAAATGTCGCCGCGACCGCGGTCTTGTTGCGAGCAATAAACTTGGAAGCGCGATAGGTCGCCGTATCTTGACGGGCCGCGACCGGAAGGTTGTCCATGTGTCGCCGGAGGTCCTGCGCCAATTGGTCGACTGAGCCATAGCGTCGCTCCGGTTCTTTGCGCAGCGCCATGAGTACAATGTTGTCGAGATCTCCCTTCAGCCGCCGGCTGAGCCGGTTTGGGTCCGCGCCTCCAGGTGACAGCTGACTTCCTTTGGCGGTGGCCCGCACGCTGTCTGACGTTTTGCGAATTGCCGTGCTCGGCTTCTCCGGCTCCAGTTCACATGCGGCTTGCGCCATCTGGTGCGGCGTCCGTGTTGCACTGCCGTAAGGACTGCGTCCGGTCAACAGTTCGTAGAGCACTACACCAAGGGAATAAACGTCGCTCGCCGTCGTGATCGTCTCGCCCTTGATCTGCTCAGGGCTGGCGTATCCGGGAGTGAACGCTCGAAACTGCGTCAGGGTCAGCGTTGGATCGGCTGCCTCCGGCCCGCTGCCGGGATCAAGAAGTTTCGCGATCCCAAAGTCGAGCAATCTAGGCACGCCGTCGGCTGTGACCAGAATGTTCCCGGGCTTCAGGTCCCGGTGCACGATCAGCCGTTGGTGCGCTAGCTGAACCGCGGAACACACTTGCAAGAACAGCGTCAGCCGCTCCGCCGTTCCCAGTTCCCGATCGTTACAGTAGCGGTCGATCGTTTTGCCTTCGATCAACTCCATTACAAAATAGGGGACGCCCTCATCTGTCGTTCCTCCATCAAGCAACCGGGCAATGTTCGGATGGTCGAGGCTAGCCAGGATCTGCCGCTCGTTCTTGAACCGGTTGATGACAAAAGACGAGTCCTGGCCGCCCCGAACAAGTTTCAGGGCAACTTGCTTCTGATATTGATCGTCAGCGCGCACTGCCCGGTACACTTCGCCCATGCCGCCGACGCCAATCAGCTCGACGATCTGGTAAGGCCCGAGGCGACGACCGACCTTCGTCTTTCGGCGGGTCGTTTCGGAGGGGAATGAGCTCGTTTCGTCCGGAGTTCCTAGAAATCGGCTGCCGGCCTGTTCGTTCGACTCCAGCAGCGAGATCACTTCGCGATGCAGCTCGGGGTCGCTGACCGCGATCTTAGAAAGATAGGCGGAGCGGCCTTCCGCGGGCATGCGCAGAGCGGCATCCAGAATGTCACTAACACGCTCCCAGCGCTCAGGATCCATCGCAGGCTGTCCCGCTCATCGCCCGATATAACCACGCTCGGGCGACCGACCAGTCCCGCTCCACGGTGGCGCGGGAGACATTGACAACTTGCCCGATTTCTTCAACAGATAGCCCGCCAAAGAACTTCAACTCCACGATGCGGCTCTGTCGCGGACTCAGCTTAGCCAACTCGTTGAGCGCATCGTCTAGCGCCAGCAGGTCTACACCTTTCTCTAAACCCTTGAGCTCCGTCAGCTCCGATGCTTCGTCAAGGGTCAGCTTTTCGCCGCCGTCACGCTTGGCCGCACCGCGGTTGCGAGCGTAGTCCACGAGAATTTCGCGCATAAGCCGCGAGGCGACGGCAAAAAAATGCCGCCGGCTTTCGATCTGCACCGACCCCGCTCCGGGCTTCACCAGACGCAAATACGCCTCATGCACCAGCGCCGTGCTTTGCAGGGTATGGTCGGAACGCTCGCCCCCAAGGTGATATCGCGCAAGCCGGCGCAGTTCGCCATACACGAGTGGCAATAGCACCTGCGGCGCGTCTTTGTCGCCACGCGTCCATTGCGCGAGCAGTTCGGTGACTTGGCTGGGAGATACTTCCGACACGGGAACCCCTTCAGAGGACAGGCATCTCCTCAGTCCGACCAGATGGTCGGCCCTATTTAACTACTAGATAGGAATTGCAGCAAGGAGTTATCCGCTTGGCGGGCCCTAGACAGGCGTCAAGGATTGTGTCGTCTGTTTTGACGCGAAGCCATCTGTACAGACAAGGACGTTGACGCTGGGCAAGTGGCGACAACGGCCATTTCGAGTTCCTTCAACAACGAGGTGAGACGTTGCTGAATGAGGCGCAGAGACCGGATCTTATCGTTAACGGCGTCCAGTCGCTCATGGCCAAGAGCGATGATCCCTTGTAGTTCGCTGGGTTTACGGCGGATCGGAAGCGGCATCGCCGCGACCACCCGGTGCAGCTCGAGAAGTTGCGCGATCTCTACAAGCGTGAACCCCAATTCCTGGTTCCGTTTGATGAATGTGACGCGTTCGAGGTCAACGGACCCGTAGCATCGATATCCCGACTGATTGCGCGACGGGACCGGCAATAATCCCTCACGCTCGTAAAACCGAATCGTCTGTACGTTCACCGACGCCTTGGCCGCCAGCTCTCCGATATGCATGAGCCATTGTGAACCCTATACCTGGGTATAAGGCAAGCGCGATTGGCTGATCGTGATGTCCGCAGATCTTGTTCTCTACCAGTCGTGCATCGTCCCGTCGAGCTTGCGATTGACGGGTAGATAGGCACGTTTGTAGGGATGCCGGGCTGCCTCGGTCTCGTCGATATCCACGCCGAGCCCTGGCGCATCTCCCGGATGCATCATTCCATCTTTAAAGGAATAAACATGAGGGAAAACTCTGTCGGTTTCAGCTGTGTGTGGCATGTATTCCTGAATGCCGAAGTTGTGAACACTCAGATCGAAGTGAAGAGCCGCCGCCATGCAAACCGGACTCAGGTCGGTTGCACCGTGAGAACCGGTCCGCACTTGATAGATCTCCGCTAAATTCGCGATCTTTCGCAAATGCGTGATGCCCCCAGCATGGACTACGGTCGTGCGGATGTAATCGATCAATTGCTCCCGCATGAGTAACTCGCAGTCGTAGATGCTGTTGAAAACCTCGCCGACGGCCAGAGGCGTCGTCGTATGGCGACGAATGATTCGGAATCTCTCCTGTAACTCAGCGGGAGTCGGATCCTCGAGCCAGAAGAGGTGAGACGGCTCGAGTTCCTTGCCAAGTCGAGCGGCTTCAATCGGCGTTAAACGATGATGAGCATCATGAAGCAGATGAATATCTGGACCGAATTCCTTTCGCAGAGCCGCGAATAGTCGCGGCACGAAATTCAGATAAGACTCGGAGGACCACCGGTTCTCAGGCGGCAGGCCCGGTTCCGCCGGCTCGTACGTCCCTGCACTGCGGCCCACGCCGTACGTGCCTTCCAAGCCTGGAATTCCCGATTGCGCCCGAATTGCTTTGAACCCAAGTTTCAAATAGTGGGCGACGGCCTCGATCGTCTTGTCGGTGTCAGCGCCGCTGGCGTGTCCATACACCATCACTGCCTCACGCGAGGCTCCGCCCAGCAACTGGTAGAGCGGGACGTTAAGGCTCTTCGCTTTCAAGTCCCACAAAGCAGTGTCGACGGCACTGATGGCAGTCATTGTGACTGGACCGCGACGCCAATATGCGCCTTTATACAGGTACTGCCAGGTGTCTTCGATTCGTCGCGCGTCACGGCCAATCAGCAACGGCACAACGTGGTCGGAAAGATACGAGGCCACGGCGAGTTCACGTCCGTTTAAGGTGGCGTCGCCCAGCCCATAACTTCCATCATCGGCGATGATTTTCAGCGTGACGAAGTTTCTTCCAGGCGAACAGACGATCACTTTTGCGTCCACGATTTTCATTTACGCAAACCTCTGGCTTCCTCTTAAGGCTGCAACTACACCGGAAGTATAAACACAGAGGGATTTGCGCTCGCAGTTTGCCGTCGGAAACATCGGTTGCGCCCTGCTAATATCGTGTGACGTAAAAATCGGTCAACGGAGCATTGACGCCGTTCATGCCACATCCAGCACTCGATCTCGCAACAAAGACCGCCGTCGTTATCGGAGGAACATCTGGAATCGGTCTCGCCCTGGCCATGGGATTGGCTGAGGCCGGAGCCAACGTCGTGCCTTCCGGCCGCAGGCAAGATCTGGTTGAGAGTGCGGCTGCTGCGATTCGAAAGATGGGACGGCGCACGCTTGCTGTTCCCTGTGACGTATCCGACCGCAAGAGTTTGGAAGGGCTACGCGCCGCCGTTAGCGCGGAATTTGAGGCCACTGACATCCTCGTCAATTGCGCAGGCATCACCAAGCGCGGCCCGGTTCTCGACGTCAGCGACGAAGACTGGAACCGTGTGATCGACACGAACCTCAACGGGACCCTCCGCGCCTGCCAGGTCTTTGGACGCCACATGATCGAACGCAAAAGCGGGCGCATCATCAACGTCGCATCGTTGTCGACGTTCGCCGCCTGGACAGGAGTATCCGCCTATGGAGCAAGTAAAGCCGCAGTGGCTTCTCTTACGAAATCATTGGCGATCGAGTGGGCCCAACACGGTGTTTGCGTCAATGCGATCGTCCCGGGAGTCTTCCGAACCCAGCTCAACCAGGCGCTATTAGATGGCACTGCCCGCGGACAAGAGATCTTGATGCGGACTCCCATGGGCCGCTTTGGAAAGATTGAAGAATTAGTCGGAGCTGCCATCTTTCTGGCATCGGACGCGGCCAGCTTCGTCACCGGCCACCTGCTGGTCGTCGATGGCGGTTACTTAGCTAGTGGAGTCAATCAATAAAACGACGAAACAGGAGGCCTTTGTCTCTACTCTCATCACAAGTTCGTCGCCGCAGCAGATCGCCGGCAGCATCGGCCGTCGCCGCTGGGTTATCTGCGCGCTTCTGTTTTTCGCTACCACGATTAACTACACCGATCGCCAAGTGCTCGGACTATTGGCTCCGATGCTGCAAAGCAGGTATGGCTGGAGCGAGTCGCAGTATGCTTCCATCGGCACCGCGTTCCTGATCGCGTACGCCCTCGGTCTGCTGATCATGGGCAGCCTGATCGATCGAATCGGCACGCGCCTGGGATATGCATTATCCCTGGCAATTTGGAGCGTAGCGGCGGTTTCCCATGCCTTGGTGCGCAGCGCCTTCGGCTTCGGTGTTGTGCGCTTTGCGCTCGGGTTCGGTGAGTCCGGAAATTTCCCCGCTGCGATAAAAACCGTGGCCGAGTGGTTCCCTAAGAAAGAGCGCGCGCTCGCCACGGGAATTTTCAATTCCGGCACGAACGCTGGGGCAACGATCGCTCCTCTGGTTGTTCCCTGGATTGCGCTTCACCTCGGTTGGCCCTTCGCATTCCTTTTCACGGGAATATTCAGCGCGATCTGGATCGTCGCCTGGCTCACGACCTACCGCCCGCCACAGGAAGACCCACACCTCTCATCCAAGGAATTGGAGTATATCGCCAGCGACCCTCCAGAGCCCGCCGCAAAAGTCTCGTGGCCGCGTTTGCTGGCTCATCGCCAGACCTGGACGTTTGTCCTGGGCAAGTTCATGACCGACCCCATCTGGTGGTTCTTTTTGTTCTGGCTGCCGAAATATCTGTACTCCGTTCACGGTGTGTCGTTGGCCAAGCTCGGCCTGCCACTGATTGTCATCTACAATTCGGCGACCGTGGGGAGCATCTTCGGTGGATGGCTCGCGGCCCGCCTAATGAAAGCGGGGTTCAATGCAAACCGCGCGCGCAAAACCGCGATGCTGGTGTGTGCTGTCGCCGTAACTCCGGTCGTGTTGCTGGCGCGGATTCAAAGCCTGTGGGGCGCTGTAGCCGTGATCAGTCTCGCAGTCGCTGCGCACCAGGGCTGGTCGGCGAATCTGTTGACCCTCCCATCCGATATGTTCCCGAGAAACACCGTTGCCTCGGTCGTCGGCCTCGGCACTTTCGGCGGCGCCATCGGCGGAAGTCTGATTGCAACTTTCACCGGATTCCTGCTCCAGAAGACTCACAGCTACGTCCCGATCTTCATTTTCGCTGGCTTCATTTACCTCGTCGCGCTGACAGTGATTCAAACTTTGAGCCCACGCTTGGAGCCAGTCTCAGCCGTCTAGTAGTCTTGGTTCTACCCTATGGAGATGACGATCAAGCCGAAGGAAAAATGCCGCTGGGATATGGTCGCTCTCGGCGAGGTGATGCTCCGTTTCGATCCCGGCGACCGGCGTATCTGGACGACCCGCCAATTCGAGGTTTCTGAAGGCGGCGGCGAGTACAACGTTGCTCGCGGATTGAAGCGCTGCTTTGGTCTCGACACGGCGATCGTAACGGCCGTCGCCGACAATCCGACCGGACGTCTTCTACAGGACCTCATCTATCAGGGTGGCGTCGACCAGTCGTTGATCCGCTGGGTTGATTACGATGGCGTCGGCCGCAACGCACGGAATGGCTTGAACTTTACTGAGCGCGGATTTGGCATCCGCCCGGCGCTAGGCTGTTCCGATCGCGGCCACACCGCCGTCTCACAACTCAAGCCGGGGCAGATCGACTGGAATGAAGTCTTCGGTCGTCAGGGCGTACGCTGGTTTCATAGCGGAGGCATTTTTGCCGCGCTGTCCGACAGTACTCCCGACGTCGCGCTCGAAGCGATGGAGGTTGCCCGCAAGAACGGCACGATCATTTCCTATGATTTGAATTATCGCGAATCGCTCTGGAGGGGGATTGGCGGAAAGAAGCGCGCACAGGAAGTGAACCGCCGACTAGCTCCGCTTGTTGATGTGATGATCGGCAACGAAGAGGACTTCACAGCCGCCCTCGGCTTCGAAGTCGCCGGCCTTGATGAAAATATTTCAAACGTAGAGACGCAGGCATTCCAGCGAGTGATCGAGGCAGTGACCAAAGAGTTTTCTTTTTCCGTAATTGCCACTACTCTCCGCAAAGCAAAAACCGCCACCATCAACGACTGGGGAGCGATCTGCTGGCATCAAGGATCGTTCTATCAGGCCCGTCAGCGTGAGAATCTTGAGATTTTTGATCGAGTCGGCGGAGGTGATTCCTTTGCGTCTGGGCTGATCTACGGCTTCCTCAGTGGACATGGTGCGCAATGGGCGGTTGAGTGCGGCGCTGCTCATGGAGCATTGGCGATGACCACTCCGGGCGACACGACCATGGTGACTCTGAAAGAGGTGGAACAAGCGATGCGCGGCGCCGGCGCGCGGATCGAACGTTGACCATCGAACACTGACTATCGAGCGTTAGAGTGTTTGAGCCAGGGATTCGAAATGACCAAAGAAGAAGTTCGTAGGCGGATCGTTGACATCGGAATCATTCCAGTCATTCGCGCCTCGACCGCCGAACACGCATTGATGGCTGTCGAATCTGTTGCGGCTGGTGGAATTCCTGTCGTCGAGGTAACGATGACCGTGCCCAAGGCCCTCGATGTGATTGCCGAACTAGCAAAGCGATCAGGCAATGAGCTTTTGATCGGTGCGGGTACTGTCCTCGACGCGAAGGCCGCGCAACGTTGTCTCGATGCGGGAGCCCAGTTTCTGGTGAGTCCAGGTTTTGATCTGCCAACAGTGAAATTCTCTACGAGTAAGAAAATTCTGATGATTGCCGGAGCGCTCACGCCAACCGAAGTGATTGCCGCCTGGAACGCAGGCAGCGACATGGTCAAAATCTTCCCCTGCGGAAACGTAGGTGGCGCGAAATACATCAGGGCTCTTAAAGGACCGTTGCCGCAAATCCCAATGATCCCGACCGGTGGCGTGAACTTAGATACTGCGGCGGAGTTCATCCGCGCCGGAGCTGAGGCCTTGGGCATTGGAGGGGAATTGATATCCGCCTCCTTGCTGGAGTCCCGCAAAACGCTGGAAATTACGAATCTCGCTCGAAGATTCGTCTCGATAGTGCAGGAAGCGCGTCTGAAATAGACCATGCCTCGACATCGTGCGTGTACATTGAAACGGCGTACTTCTAAACTCGCTCTCGTCGCTCCGTTCGCTCTCTTGGGCATCGCCTGTTTCTCGACGACTCTGGCAGGCGCGATCGAGCCGCCGCAGATAAGAATGCAAAACGGGTCCGGACAGCTCATCGTCAATGGCAAACCCTTTCTGATACTCGGCGGCGAAGTTGGGAACTCTTCGGCCGGAACCGCCGCCGAGGCCGATCTCATCCTTCCGAAACTGGCGCGGATGCATGTCAATACGGTTCTTGTGCCCGTCGCCTGGGAGCAGATCGAGCCGAAAGAGGGCAGTTATGACTTCAGCATCCTCGATCACTGGATCGATACCGCGCACCGGAACAACACCCATCTCGTACCGCTATGGTTCGGCAGTTGGAAGAATGCCCTGTCGGAATACGCGCCCGCGTGGGTAAAGTCTGATGCGAAGCGTTTTCCGCGTGCGCTGGCGGTTGACGGAACTCCGCTGCAGATTCTATCAACCCTGGCACCGGAAGTCCGCCGATGCGACAGTCGGGCTTTTGCGGCATTGATGCGCCACATCCGCGAAAAAGACGCAGACCATCAAACCGTGCTCATGGTGCAGGTTGAGAATGAAGTCGGCCTTTTAGGATGGGGTCGAGATCGCTCCCCCGAAGCGAACCGGCAGTTTAATTCTCCCGTCCCAGAGATGCTGATGCGCACTTTGCGCGAAAAGCGGCTTCAGCTTTCGCCAGAGTTGGCTTCGCATTTCAACGGGCAGGGCGACACGTGGAGCGCGGTCTTCGGTGATGCAGCCAACGAAGTATTTATGGCCTGGAACTATGCAACTTACATCGAAGCCGTGGCGCGCGCCGGGAAGCAAGGGTATGCGCTCCCGATGTATGTCAACGCTCAGTTACCGGCGCCTCTTGAGAACGCTGGTGAATATCCAAGTGGCGGTCCCCATCCTTTCTATCTTGATATCTATCGCAGCGCCGCGCCCAGCATCGACTTCTATTCGCCTGACATCTACTGGCCCAACTTCGAATACTGGATCGCGCGGTACGAGGTCGGGGGCAATCCTATTTTCGTGCCGGAAGCAAGGATTGACAGCGCTCCTTACAACGCGCTCTATGCCTATGGCCAGGCGCGCGCATTTGGCTTCAGCCCCTTCGCTATCGAGAGCCTCTCGCCTCCGGTGAGGGACGAACCTGAACCAGCGCTGATGCAGGTCTACGCGCTCCTCGACACCATCGCCGATCTCTTGCCGGCGGCCCAAGCCGCAGGCCAGACGCGTGGCTTAGTGCTGCACTTGGCAAGCCCGCGCCCGACGCAGACAGTCGCTCTCGGCGGATATCTGTTCGAGGCCACACTCTCACGCTCCTGGCCGGACAGAAAAGTAGCAACCGATGACGGCGCGATGCTCATTATGCAATCCGGTCCTGGCGAGTTCTACATTGTTGGCAGCGGTTTGGGCGTTTCCTTCACTCGCGATCCCGACGTCGATTCAGGAATCGCAGGCATTCAGAGCGTGGAGCAGGTCTCCCGCGCCTCCGGAAAATGGAGAACGGAGAAGTGGCTGAACGGAGATCAAACCAACCAGGGGCGAGGACTGTTGATGGACCCGCATCAGCAACATATCTATCGAGTACAGCTATACACGATTCCGCACTCGTCAGAGTAAGTATCAGAGTAAGCAGAGGAGATACGCAAGTGGGTGATTCCAGGCGTCCGTCCGGCGATGCGGCTCTCGGCATGAACAGCTCCATCACGCGTCGCGATTTCGTCGGGTCGATGATGCTCGCTTCTGGCGCTGCGTTGCTCGGATCCTCCACTCCCGCCGAACTGCTCGCGCAGAAGACCGGCGACAAGGACCCGAACAAGGACCGGGCCAACGACGACTTCACCGGATACGGAGGAGTCGGCGAATACAGTCAGTCGAACGGCAACACGCTTGCGGTCCTGCAGGCAGGACACACGATTCGCGATGCGATTTACGACCCGCTTCCAAAGGATGTGATCGACACCGGCGAAACCTACGATTGCGTCGTCATCGGCGGAGGCATCAGCGGACTCGCGGCCGCTCTTTTCTTCCAACGACAAACTCAGCGCGACGGTCGTTCCTCAAAGTCTTTGGTCTTGGAGAATCATCCCATCTTCGGAGGCGAAGCGAAGCAGAACGAGTTCCTAGTCGATGGCAAACGCCTGATCGGTCACCAAGGTTCGGCAATCTATCAGATCCAGTATCCGAACAGTTTTCTCGCCCGCTTTTACGAATCGATCGGTCTAACTGCGCCCAAACTTGAATATCAGAAGTGGTCGGGTCCAGAATCTGAACTTCCTCTTTCGCGCACTCCCTACGAGGCCGCCGGCCTCCAGCCTGGCAAATACGGTTTCTGGTTCTCGCGGAAGTTCGCCCACCGGGAGGGCATGTGGGTAATCGATCCGCTGGGGAAAAATCTGGGATCCGCTCCGATTTCCGATCAACAGAGGACCGAGTGGCTGCGCTGGCTCAAGGGGACACCGCTTGCGGGCGACAAATTCGTTCGTCCCAAAGTCGAGGGTGACTCGGCTTCGCGTTACCTCGATTCCATCACCCTGGAACAGCATTACATCGAGCGCTTCGGACTGAGCCGCGAGACCGTCCGCACGTTTCTTTCTCCAGTTGAAGGCGGAGGCGCCGGTCTCGGTCCCGACGCCTTGTCAGCATACTCGGATTACGCTTTCGAAATGCTGCATCCTCTACCCGAAGATGCCGGTGGTGGAGACCAGATGTTTCCCGGCGGCAATACAACGATTGCGCGCCTGCTGCTGAAAAGTCTTATCCCGGGCGCGATTGGTGGCTCCGGCACAGTCGAAGATGTCACAAGAAATACGGTCGACTTCTCGGCGCTCGACAGCCCGAACTCAAAAGCCGGCGCACGCATTCGCCTGTCGTCAACAGCAATTTCTGTCCAACACGACGGCGATCCGAGCAAGACAGAATCTGTAAATGTTGTCTATCTCAAAGATGGACGGTTATACAAAATCAGAGCCCGCTCGGCCGTCATGGCCGGAGGGAGTTGGACCACAAAGCACATCGTCAGAGACCTTCCCGATACTCATCGGCAGGCGTTTGCCCAGTTTTATCGTTCTCCCTGCATGATGGCTAACATCGCCGTAAGAAACTGGCGTTTCATGTACCAGATGAAAATGAGTGGTTGTCGCTGGTTCGAAGGTTTCGGCAACTACATGGAAGTTTGCAAACAGGCCCTCACCGGCATCGGGGATTCTGTCATCAATCCCGACTCACCTATCGTTCTTTCCGTGAAGGTACTCTACCCCTATCCCGGCCGTCCCACCGAAGAACAGGGCAATCTCGGCCGCGCCGAAATGTTAAGCATCCCGTTCCGCGATTACGAACGACAAATCCGCGAGCAATTCACAGAGATGTTTCCCGGCTTCGACGCCCAGCGCGACATTGCGGGAATCATTCTGAACCGCTGGGGGCACGCTTATCTGAGTCCCCAACCCGGATTTTTCTTCGGACGCGATGGCCGCCCGGCGCCACGCGAAGTTCTGCGCGCCGCCCCCTTCGGCCGGATTGCCTTCGCCAACACCGATCTGGCCGGAGCGATGGACCATCGCTATTCCATCCTCGAAGCCCAGCGAGCGGTGGGGCAGTTACTCGATCAAGTGTTAACGGGTTAAAATCGGGATACTTTCGAGGAACTCATGGCCGCCCTGATCGACGCAATTAACATAAAGCGCAAAATGTTCTTCGAGTTTGAAAACACTCCGTTCCATTGCCTAGAGGCGGAGGTATCCACCCCCACAGCCAGGGGCGCCCAGACTTTGGTGCGCCTGAAGATGCGTAATCTCCTCACGCGTGCAGTCTTTGATAAGACGTTCAAGGCCAGCGATAAGTTTAAGGAGCCGGATCTGGATATGGTCCCCGCATCCTTCCTTTACAGTGATGGAGATGGTTTCTACTTTATGGACCAAGAGAGCTTCGAAACCCTCACCCTTTCGACGGAGATGATTGGAGACGCTCGCGATTTTCTGGCGGAAGGGCTGATCATCCAGGTCCACAAGTACAACGGCAACCCGATCGGGTTGCAGATGCCAACTCACGTGGAACTAGTTGTTGCTCAAACGGAGCCGGGCGCTCGCGGGGACTCTTCAGGCGGCAGCGTGACCAAGACGGCCACGCTGGAGACTGGCGTAGAAATTCGCGTTCCGCTTTTTATCAAAGAAGGCGAGAAAGTTAAGGTCTCGACCGAAACGCGAGAGTTCGCGGGTCGCGCCTGAAATATTGAGGTGCTGGTGTGACCCGCTCCGAGCGAGGTATCGCTGGCTCAAAAGCAGTATTTATTCGGCGGAACTTCCTACAAACCGACTTCCAGCCCGGAATGTTCAAGAATAGCAATGATTCCTAACAGCCTTTGCGGATCAATCTTTGGTCCCAACGCATTTTGTATCGCATCAATAGTTTCCATGGGAGCACCTTGCGATGAAGCCGTACTCCGATCAGTCAGTTGCGAACTCCGGTATGGAGAAAGAACCGGACCACGTCGGCCGGTTAAGGGTTTGCTTCGAACATTCATCAGTTGATCGTCGCCCTAATCTCAACACTTATCGGGCCAGTTATAATCACGCCGATGGCCAGCGATGCCTTCCTCTCGTGGGCGAACCGGACCGTGCTTCGCCCGGGCCGCGACGAGCCCTACCTGTCAATCCAGGACATCGTCGTTTTCGTCCGCGATCTGGAGGTGAGTAAGCCGTTCTACCTGCAACAGCTGGGCTTCGAGCTCCTCACGGAACAGCGCCTTCCCACCGGCGAACGCTGGATCGAGGTCGCGCCTCCCGACGGCAGTGCGAATCTCGCGCTGGTTGAACCAAAGCCCGACTCGCCGGAATACAAACTGATCGGCGGCTACCGCTGGGTCCTATTCATGACCGAGGATGTCGACGCCAAGTACAAAGAATGGAGCGAACGCGGTGTTCGTTTCACAACGGCTCCGGAGACGCCGGGGTGGGGCGGTACCTATGCGCGTTTCGAGGATCCGGACGGGAATGCCTTTGGCCTGGAAGGCTTCGATGAGGTGAGGCAAAGCCTGCAGGCGCGCCGGCAGGCGCACGCCGAGAAGCTCGAATCCGAACGCCGCACCGCCCAGGAGCTGGAAATAGCGCGGCAGGTGCAGGCGCGGTTGTTTCCGCAGATTCAGCCGGAGTTGAAAACGGTCGAGTATGCGGGAATCTGCGTGCAGGCGCGCCAGGTGGGGGGAGATTATTTCGATTTCCTGAATCTCGGGCCGCAGCGGCTAGGGTTGATCATCGGCGATGTTTCCGGCAAAGGGATCGCCGCGGCTTTGCTGATGGCGAATTTACAGGCCAGCCTGCGGAGCCAGTCGTCGCTGGCCATCGATGCGCCCGAGACGTTGCTCCGGTCTGTGAATCGTCTGTTCTATGACAACACCGGCGAAAGTGCCTACGCCTCGCTTTTGTTTGCCGATTACGACGAGGCGGCGGGGCGGCTGCGCTACGTCAATTGCGGCCATTTGTCGGGCCTTCTCATGAGAAGCAACGGCACGGTGGATCGGCTCGAGTCCACCAGCACGCTCCTCGGACTGTTCAAAGAGTGGAATTGCTCGATGCGGGAGCAGGACCTTTTCCCCGGGGATGTGCTTGCGCTTTACACTGATGGGATCACCGAAGCCAGTAACGAGAGAGGCGAGGAATTTGGCGAGCGGTACCTGGTTGAATCGCTTCAACAACATCGGGACCTGCCGTGCCAGGCTTTGTTAACCGCGATCGTGGATGGTGTTCGGCGATTCAGTTTTCAAGAACAGCACGATGACATCACGGCGATCGTCGCGAAGTTCAGGGCTGCTAGCTAACGTGTCGTCGGGTGGACTGAATATCCTTGAACTCTCTCTTTGGCTCTCTCCGCGATAATGCCTGATAGCGCAGCGCCGCTGGAGTGGGTGAGCGTCCGCAACACGAAAGCGGTCAAGAAACGGGCTCCGGAGAGGCTGGCCGGATAAGTAATGGAGACTCGGCTTCTCGAGACTAACTCTGGGTTACCGTCCTGCCATGCCCTTACTGCCGCTCGATTGGCCGGGCTCTCGCCGTCTAGGGGATCGCGATCTGCCAAATACGCGAAAAACGGGACCTCCCCCATCTTGCGAATCGGCATCTCGGTTCGATTTTGTCCAAAAGCGGTAACGGATTGGCTCCCGGCTCTGAACGTGCGAAAGTCGAGATCCTGCGGCTAGTTTCGCTGCACCGCAGCACCTGTGGAACGGGATCGGGAGACGTTGGGGGAGCAATGGAGACGACTTCTAACCTTCGGCTTAGGTCGGCGTGGTTAGGCCGCGCTAATTCGGATGCCCCTCGGGGGCGGATGAGGTTCGATCCCGTTTGGTCTATATCTCAATATTGTTCGAATATGTCAAATGACAACCTGAGCGTGGCTCCAGATTAGAACATGAGACGCCAACAGAGCTAACCCACATTTTGAGCGGTATCGATCAGTAGCGAAAGTCCTAACCTTCGCGGCTAAATAGTAGTACTTGGCGCAGGGAGCCTCTTGCGCTAGTCTTACTGCGACTTTTGCACTAACGAGGAGGATACCCAATGAGTTCTGAAGTCCCGGTCCAAACAGTTTTTGCGTGTTCCCAATGCGGACGGACGCTCGCGCAGTCTGAGTTGGTGCATATCGCCGGGAACTGGGTGTGTGCGGATTGCAAGCCGGCGTTTCTGAGTCGGGTGATGGCGAGCGGCGCCGCTGGCGCATCGCCACTGGCCTGGCACTATGGCGGATTCTGGATCCGTTTTGGCGCGCGCTTCATCGATGGCCTTATTTTTACGGTGCCCATGCTGATCTTCTTCGCTATCGAGATGCCAAGCCTCATCCGGGCGAAGGGTCAGGCGCCGATAAATCCCAACGCCATGTTTGCAGGCTTCGCCTTTATCACTTTCTTTCTGGTTTTTTTCCTCGTGGGAGGCTGCTACGAGGTTCTGATGCTCAAGTATCGCAGTGGAACTGTCGGAAAGATGGCCTGCGGGCTAAGAGTCATCCGAGCCGACGGCAGCAGCTTGAGCTGGGGTGTCTGCTTTGGGCGCTTCTTCATGTGGAATGTTGTTACCAGCGGCATTCCTTACTTAAATTCCGTTCTCATGCTGGTTACTTCGATCATGTTGGGCGTGGACCGCGAGAAGCGAGCCTTGCATGACCGGGTGTGCGACACGAGGGTGATCTATAAACAGAGCGTAGCGTGAACCTCAGTATCAATCCCTTCACTGCCGGCCGAGACGGGACGGGCCCTTCAGCAAGCGACTCAACCTCGTCGCCGGTTGGACCCGTGGCGTTCACCTGCCCCAGTTGTGGAGGGGATTTCGAACCAATCGAGATGGAATGGCAGAACTGCCCTTACTGCCAGAAGCAGCTCGCAATCTGGTCGTGGCCAGTGGTTTGCCAGATTAGCAATGCAACAGTCGCGCTTTCGGATCAAGCGACATGTTTTTTCCATCCGGACAAGGCGTACCAGGCTTGCTGCAAGCGGTGCGGCCGATTCGTGTGCGCACTGTGCGACTTACAGCTGGGAGAAGAGCACGTTTGCCCGACATGCTTCGAGCGCGGGCGCGCCGATTCCGGTGCAGAGGCCAGCAAAGCGGAATGGCGGCATCGCGATGTGCTCTATGACTCCATTGCGTTGACAGTCGGGTGGGGTTGGATTCTCTTTTGGCCCGTATTTGTGGCTGCCCTTCCTAGCGCTGTTTTCTTGCATGTGAAGTATCGCAAGGCGCCTCGGTCGTATTTGATTGCTCGATCGGGGTGGCGTTTCTGGGCGGCTTACCCGGGGCTCATCTGGCTTCCCTTGGTATTCGGGGCGGCATTCTTCGCACGTTGGATGGCGGGGAGGCATTGATTGAAGAGTGCTTTCCAGAAAATATCGAGTGTTCGGAGCTTGACCGGTGGGACCAGCTGGTATTTGAGCAAGGACTGTTTGCTGGCGGCGAAACGCATGATGTACGTGGTCGAGTACCGCAGGTTTTATTTGCGCGACCTGGAATGCATTGTCGTCTGGCCCAGTCGTTCGTGGCGGCTCCGCATGATTATTCCGGGAGTGTTATTTATGGCTCTCGGCGCTGGCCTCTGGCAGTGGGCGAATTCCATCGCCGGCGAGATTTTCACTGGCATCGGTGTCGCATGGTTATTGCTGGAACTGGCGCTCGGGCCAACGGCGGGGTCCCGTGTTCGCGCCACTGGGGTGAGCATTGACATGCCGTTGGTGAGTCGAACACGTCGCGCTCCCAAGGTTCTCAACAAAATCGACGCGGCGCTTCGCGCCTCTCGCGGCGTCGCGATGCAACCGGCGGTGGTTTCCACCCAAATGAACTCCGAAGCAACAGCTGCAGCCCCTTCCGTCGCGGATAGCTCAGAGACGAATGGCCTCTGATATGCGAGCCGCGCCACCCTACATCGCGTCGACGGCGAGTCTGCGCCATGCCCGCTGTTTGTTTCATCCGCTACGTGAAGCGGCAGCGCGGTGTCCCCAATGCGGAGGAACATTCTGTCGGGAATGCGTAACGGACGAAGAGGGCACACTCGCGTGTCCGCCATGTCTGCGCCGGATGGCACGTCCACCCGCGCCAAAGATGTCACCAATGCGCCGCTTCCGGCAGATACTCGCTGGACTTATCGCGCTGGCCTCGCTCATGGTGCTTTTCTTCGGGATCCTGCAGTGGCGAGTAAATACGCCGGAGGACCACCTGAGTTTCGGCAGAGTAGCCGCTGGAACAACCGCGCGAGCTGAACAATGAGTGAAGCCGCACTGGCCCAGTCACCTTCGCTACACGCACCGAGGATAGCCGCGCGCGGCCGATGGAACCAACTGACTTCGCTCGAAGCGCTGGAACGTGGATTCGCGCTTTTTCGTTCAACTTTTGTCGAGGAGGGGTGGCGTTATTACCTGGGAAGCGCGCCTCTCGTCTTTTGTTTTATTCCGATGTGGGTGGTGAATGGCCAGATACGGCTATCTGGCGGAAATGTACTGATGGAGGCGGCGTTACTTGCCGCTGCATATCTTCTGCGCGTGTGGATGATCGCGACTTACATGCAACGTGTCCGCGAGCGTGCGTTTGGCGTGCCTGCGCCGAAACCGGCAGGAGCTTCTGCGCAAGCAGCGGCCGTAGGGCGTTTGCTTGCATGGAAGATCACCCTGAGTGCCGGAGCGTTAGTTGCGCTGGTAACCTTCGCCGGGGCGTCATGGTTTTACAGCGCTTGCCAATTCGCCAGTCTTGAGGCACGAGAGGATGGCTCCGAAAGACACTCGATGCGCGGTTGCCTGGTACTTGCGGGTCAGTGGTTCGGCGACACTGTGCTCCTATTTTTAATGCTTTTTCCTTTCTGGATTGTCGTCTGGCTGAATAGTCTGATCATCGCGATGGTAGTCCCGCAGCTCCTGCATTCGATTCTTGGCGTTAATACACTTCTGTCTACGCCGGTAGGGATATTTGCATTGATCCACAGTTCCGCGTTCTGGCTTTCCTTGTTCGCGGGCGCATGGCTGGCACTTGATCCCATCGTCAAGTGTACGTTTGTCATTGTTTATCAGCATTTGCGATCGAGGCGCGAAGGGGATGACCTGCGCGGTTTGCTGGCGAGCTTGCCACGCGAGCAACAGAAAAAGGCTCAGATGATTGCATCCGCCACTACTGTCAGCAAGGTGATCAGCGCATTGGTAGTCCTGGCTGCGATTCTCTGTGGTATCTCCCAGACCGCGCGCGCGCAACAAACGTCTCCAGCGGCAGACAGGGCAGAAACTCTCACCGATTCGGCGCGCCAGGCGCGGGTTCAACGAATGCGGCAGGCTTTGGATACAGAGTCACAGCGAGCAATTTATCGCTGGCATGACGCCGAACACCCGAGCCCGCCCAACTGGTTTGACAAACTGCTGGCGAAGATTGGGGACGAGATAGAACGTGCCTGGAATGCGTTCAAGGATTTTCTCCGCAAACTGTGGCCCAGGGGGCTGAATTTGGGAAGTGAGAACGGCCTCCACTGGCAGTTGAAGGACCTTCGACTGTGGCTGTGGTTAATCGCAATTTTGACTCTTGTAGTTGGAGGGGTGCTCTTTTGGTTGCGTCGACGAAAAGAGACGGCCTCGCTTTCCATCCCGCAGGCCATCGAACCGCTTCCCGACTTGAGCGATGGTGCGTTAGCGAGCGTACGTTCGGAGGACGAATGGTTCGCCTTGGCGAGGCGACTGGAAGTGGAGGGAGAATTGCGCTTGGCCCTGCGCGCGGCGTATTTCGGTCTGCTTGCAGGATTGGCTCAACGCGAATGGCTGACGATCCGCCGCGATCGCACGAATCGCGAATATCTCGATGAGTTCACGCGACGATGGCGAAGGCGCCCCCAGGCTGCCGTTGAGTCGCGGGCAGAAATTCCCGAGAAACTACGTGGCAGCCTGCGGCAGTTCGATCGCGTTTGGTACGGGTCGTATATGCTGACGCCAAATGCTGTAGCTGCTTACCGCCAAGATCAGCGGGAGTTACTCAGCCATGTCTGACAGTATGTCTGATGGTGGGGCAGACAGAGGTATGGTGCTCAATTGGCGAGGTCCGTTGCTGGCTGCCGGCATCTTTGCGACGGTGTTCGCGATTCTGTTGCTTATGGCGCACCAGAATGAGTCGAAAACGAGCGACATGGGATCCAGCTTACGCGAGGATCCTTACGGCGCCAGCCTATTGTTCGATTCCTATCGGCGTGCTGGATACGAGGTGAAGCGCGGCCAGGATAAGGATTCCCTATCCGATCAGAATGCGTCGAGAACCACTGCGTTCTTCATAGGAGGCTACTCCTCTGACGATTTGCTAATGAGGAATGAAAAACTCCTGGGCGGAGCAAAGTTTCGTGAGCGGCTCGAATATTTCCTTACACGCGGCGGTCGCGTTGTCCTGGTCGAGCCCCGTGGGGAACTAAAGTCCAAGTCTCAAGGCTGGGAAGTCGGTAGGGAGTGGGGAACTCCACAAGAGCACACTCCACCCTGGATCTCGCCTGATCCTCATACCATGCCGGCGGACAGCGAGATGATTTATCTCGACGCCGATGCCTCGTGGCTCAAAACGGATGCGCATTGGACCGTGCTGTACAGCGCGACTGCGGGAGCCAATGACAAGCCTGACACCACTCCACATGTCTATATGGCAATGCGGCAGGCCGGAAATGGTGAACTCATTGCCGCCAGTGAAGAATCCTTCTTACTGAACGAAACGATCAAGACACATCCCAACCCGGTACTGTTAGATTTTCTTGCGGGGGGACGGCCGGTCATCTGGGTCGACGAAACATTGCACGGCCTGCGCCAGGATGAGGGTGTGCTTTGGCTGGTGCAGCGATACCGGCTGCAAACTGCTCTGCTGCTTTTCTGGGCGACTTTGCTCATCTTGCTTTGGAATATGAGTGGCGATCTAGTGCGACGCCCGGCGCAGAATTCAAGTGCGCCGATCGTACGTCATGGTGAAGGCGCCGGGGTCGCAGCGCGACGCCTACTTCAACGGAGCATCGCGAACGAACGCGTAGTGGCAGAGTGCTGGGAACAGTTCCGCCGCTACTGGCCGCAAGATGCAGAGGCCATTTCTGCAGATCCACGTTGGGGCGCGCGGCTGCGCACCGCGGTCGCGCAACCTCCTCTAGCGGGATACAAGGAATTGAGCCAGTTGATAGCCGAGCGACGCGCATCCGCAAGGGGGCTGGGTCATATCAACCGCAATGTGTCTGATAACTCGACGGCTAGCCGTTGATGATTTCTTTGGAGGCACGGATCGCATGAACGATGGCATGAACGAGACGCCAGTCCCGAGCTCGGACGGGCAAGCGCAATCTGGAGGAGCGGCGATGCAATCGTCAGCGTCGTTGGCAACGATCATCAGCGGAGCGCGGCGTGTTCGGGAAGCCTTGAGCCGCGTAATCGTCGGTCAAAACGAAGCCATCGACCTCGCGCTGGTAACGCTACTCGCTGGCGGACACGCGCTCATCGAAGGTGTGCCCGGCGTGGGGAAAACCCTGCTGGTGAAAGCGCTGGCACGCGCGGTCGCCGGCGACTTCCAGCGCATTCAATTCACGCCTGACCTGATGCCGGCAGACGTCACGGGAACAAGTATTTTCGATTTAAGGACTCAGGCATTCCGTCTCGTGCGGGGGCCCGTCTTCACAAATTTCCTGCTGGCTGACGAAATCAATCGCGCTCCCGCAAAAACGCAATCGGCGCTGCTGGAGGCGATGCAAGAGCGCCAGGTGACGATCGATCGCGAGACCTGCGCGCTATCTGAGGTCTTCGTCGTCTTTGCGACGCAAAATCCAATCGAGCATCAGGGCACGTATCCGCTCCCGGAGGCACAGAAAGATCGCTTCCTCGTCAAAATCAGCATGGACTACCCGGCGGCGGAAGACGAACACGAACTGGCGAGACTCGTGGCAGCAGGCGATTCGCCGGAGCGCCGCTTGGCCGAGGACTTGCGCGTGCCGGTTTTGCAATCCGGTGAACTCGAACTGTTGCGAGCCGCTACCGCGCAAGTTCGCGTCAGTGACGCCATCAGCGGTTACATCGTCAACCTGGCGCGACAGACGCGGAAGCACGCCGCAGTCTGGGTTGGCGCGGGGCCGCGGGCCACACTCGCGTGGTTATCGGCGTCGCGGGCGCTCGCCGCTCTCGAGGAGCGCGATTTCGTGACGCCCGAGGACGTAAAGACACTCGCCATGCCTGTTCTCGGCCACCGCGTGCTGCTGCGTCCGGATTTCGAGATGGAAGGCGTAGAGATTCGCGAGGTCATCAACGCGGTGCTGGAGGCGGTCGAAGTGCCGCGCTAGACCGCAGGCGTGGTGGAGATCGAGCGACAACATCGTAGCAAGTGAGATTCATGACGGATGGGGACAAGAGCTTCGCGAGCATTAGTCGGCCGGACGTGATTGTCACAGCCACGGGCGAAACCACTGCCGAACCTGCACGCCCCAATCCGCTTTTGCAAAGCAAGATTTCACAACCAATCGCGCTGCGCCCGGCTGGATCAGTCTTTAGTCCGCAGGAATCGTTTGTGTGGATCATGGGACTGCTCGGCGTTTGGGCGTGTATCGTGCCATGGCTTCCTCATGGATGGTTATGGTTCGGGTTGATCGCCACGCCTGTCGCGTTGCTGGCGAGTTATGACGCTTTGGCCCTCTGGCTCAACCGCGAAGACTATTCACCCGTTCTGCTGCCGCAGGAGAAAGGCCTTCGGGGGAGCGAAGGGCAAACGATCCAGATTCCATTTGCGCTTAATGGCTCTGTCCGTCGGTGGCTGCGCCACGAAATCCGCGCTGCGATCATGCCGGCAACGCAAGAAAGCGAAACCGCATTCGTCGTAAAAAGCAAGCCTCAGCACCTGAAGCTTCAGCAGCCGGAGCAGTCGGTCGCAGGAGGATCAACCTCCACCAGTGCCGCAAATATCCAACTCTGGCCGTGGACGGCGGAGATCACTTTGCTTCGACGCGGGCTGTGGCCGGGACTGCGGGTTGGCATCGAGCGGCAGTCGCGCTTCCGAATCTGGCGTTTGCGACGATGGTTTGATTTGCCCGAGCCTTTGCGGATCGACGCGAATTTACGGCCCGGGCGACAGCAAATTTTACGCAGCCCGATTTACCGCTTGCTCGTTGCATCTCAGCAGACACCGTGGACCGGGCACGGGCGCGAGTTCGAGCGCTTGCGGGAATACCAGCCCGGCGATACCTACTCGGAGATTGCCTGGAAATCCACGGCACGTCGGGGCGCTCCGGTCACACGGCTCTTCCAATGGGAGCAAAAGCAGGAAGTGTATTTTGTCGTGGATCAATCAAGAGCATCTGCGCTTGCCCTCCATCCCGCCTTCCATACGACGACGGATTCCGAAAGCGCCGCCCTGCCAGCGCGTGCACCGCGACGGATGCTGGATCTCGCCGTGGAAACGGCGCTGGTGGGCGCGACCGTCGCGCTGGAACTGGGTGACGACTTTGGATTGGTCACTTACGCGAATGGAGCGACGTCTTGGCTACGTGCGGGAAGCGGTCAATCGCACTTTCACCGATTTCGTGATTGTCTGCTGAATCTTGAGCCTTCGCCAACAAATGCGGATTACGAAGCGACGTTCAGCGACATTCGAATCCGGCTGCGGCGACGTGCCTATCTTGTACTGCTGGCTGATCTGACAGAGCGCTCGATTTCCGACTCTTTGCGGCGCGGAGTGGGCCTCGTCGGCTCCTCCCATGCTCTCTTGATGACAAGCATTTTGCCGGCTCATGCGCGGCCGGCATTCTCATCAAAGGAGGATCTGAACACCGATCAAGATGTATATGCGGCGCTGGCGGGTGATCGAGAAAACCAGCGGCTGGTTGCATTGGCACGGCAACTACGTCAATTGGATGTGCAGCTCAGGTACGCTCCTGCGGAGAGGTTCCTGCGAACCGCCGTTGAAGGATATCTGGAAAACAAGCGGGAGCAACGGTTGTGATCCTTGATCTCGAACGATTTCAGGCGCAGGCTCGCCGGCGCTGGCGTGACCTCGAATCGCTGCTCGCCGCGTTAGAAAGCCGGCCGGACCGCCGACTGAATCCAGCGGAGGCGGAACAACTACAAGACCTTTACGCTCAAACTGCCGCGGATTTGAATCGCGTCACACACGGTTCGTTGGCGCACGAACTAAGACGGTATCTGGAGCGGCTCGTGGCACGAGCCTACGCGGAACTCTACTACGCTCCACCGATGCGCTCTGAAATCTGGCATCCTCGCCGCTGGCTTAGGATTTTCACTGCGTTCCCTGAAACATTCCGGCGGCATTTCCGCTATTTCGCGCTGGCGGTGCTGATCACGGTGTTAGGCTGCGCCTTCGGAGGACTAGCGGCGCGCTACGATCCTGCCTCTATAGATGTCTTGCTTCCAGCCGATTATCTACGCAATCCAGGGCAGCGCGTGCATGAAGAGGAGCAAGGAACGGGACGTCACCTCGATTCCACGCAGATCGAAGCCGCATTCTCCGCGCAACTGATCAAGCACAACATCGAGGTAGCATTGCTTGCAGCAGCGCTCGGCGTAACGTTCGGCATCGGAACTGCGCTCCTCCTCTTCGAAAATGGAGTGTTGCTCGGGGCCGTTGCGGTTCATTACACGCGACAGGGCTTCGGACTATTCATGACGGCTTGGTTGTTGCCACACGGCGTGTTTGAGATTCCCTCGATCTTAATCGCCGGACAGGCGGGGTTTTACTTGGCGCGCCTGCTTTTGCGCCGGCGTGAGGACCGCAACGTTCGGCAATCGATGCGGGAGTGGCTGGTACTGGTCGCCGGGCTAGCAATGATGTTGGTGTGGGCCGGACTCATGGAAGCATTTTTTTCTCAGCATCACGAGCCCGTTCTGCCCTATGGGTTCAAGGTTGCCGTAGCCGCAGCGGAACTCGTGCTGCTGACGATCTATCTACTGATGACGGGGCGAAGAGAGATTGGCGCCGACGTGCGCCCGAGCGTTCCGTCGGAGAACCGATGAGCGATCCCCAGTTAACGCGTGCGTCGATGTCGGCCGAACTGACCATTGCGACGCCAGAAGGCGTGTTGTTCCGCTTACCTTTGGCGGGACCGGCCTCTCGGCTTTACGCAATGTTGCTCGATACCGTTATTGTGTTGGGCACAGTCAACGGAATAGGGCTGCTCGTCTACTGGATTTTCTCCAAAGCACCGGGTTTTGGATTCATGGTGATTACGCTCGCGGAGTTCGCAATCGGGTTCGCCTATAGCGCATTGTTTGAGGGCTTCTGGAACGGGCAGACGATTGGAAAACGCCTCTTCCATTTGCGGGTGATTGACCAGGATGGGCTTCCGCTACGAATAGAACAGGCGTGGGTGCGGAATCTGATGCGCGTTGTTGATGCGCTGCCATTCGCCTATCTGGTTGGAGGTCTCTCGGTACTGAGCAGTCCCCTGATGCAGCGCTTCGGCGACCGCGTGGCTGGGACGCTCGTCGTACGCCAGACGCCCTTGGCTGCACCCGTGGAAGAATTCTGGATGCGGCAAAAGTACAACTCCTTTATGGACTACCCCGCAATCGCGATGAAGCTTCGTCGGGCCGCGACGCCCGAACTCGCAACTCTAATTCAGGATGCGCTGCGCCGCCGCAACGAACTGGCGACCTATGCGCGGCGAGAAATCTATCGCGAACTGACCACATATTTGCAGAGCGAAATCTCTCCATTTCCCGATGAATTGCTTGAGAGGCTTAGCGATGAACAATATTTGATTAATGCCTCTGGCATCCTGTTCGGAGAACAACGCCAATCGAGCGCTAAGGGTTAACGACTTGCGTGAAGTGTCCAATGGTCGTGGTGGGAGTCAGTCGCGACGTGCAAGGACGACTTGCTGTGGCGGGCAGAGAACTAGAAATGCAACAGCGACCAAGCTATGAACGGTGCATTTTCGCGCGAACCCTTCGCTGGAATGGGTGGCCTAGAGTCTGGAGAATTTTGCTGGTGTGGATCTTTCGAACTTGCCCCGCGTTCCTGGCATCGTGTTGGGGAACGCGGTTGCAAGACCCAGCGAAGCCCTACGAATCGCCTAGCTATCTGGAAAACCTCAAGCAACGGGATTTTGAAAGCAAACCGTTCGAGGTAACTAGCGGTCCTGATTATCGGCTTCATATCGTTCCGTCTTCGCTCGGCGCGGCACAGCTAACTAGCAACCACTTCAAAGGAAACAAGGACGGCCAAGATTCGTTGGCTGATGAGGCTATCCGTGCCCACAAAGACATGACGGTGCGCAAGCTGCAAGAGCACCTAGCGTCCATCGGCATCCGGCGCGGCACAACCTGGGTATCAAAACGCCGGGCTGCCCTAGGAATCAGCGGCGTCGTACGCGGTGAGGCCGCCGGCACAATTACAGACTGTAGTGAGGAGAGCTTTAGCTCCCTCACACTGTATGTGAATGTCGTACGTTTTGTACTTCTGTATAGGCGTGAACGTACAAAATCCGAGGCGGTTGCGTGCTCACGGGGCTTGTACGCAGTGTTGTACGCGCACAGACTAATTGGCACGCGGGTGAAGCGGGGGCTGTTGAAAATGTCGGGCAGTGTTTGTCTGGAGCCCTCCGCCGATCAAAACTTTACACAAACACATTATTTTCGAAATTGGGGTTTTACGACATGTCCAATTACCCGGATAGCGGTGGAATTGTTCCTTGTTTGAAGCCGGGGCGGGTATGGGGGTCAAATCCCAAAACCCTTTTGTTATCAGAGGGCGGACCCCGGTTTTTTGCACGCGAAGACAGTAAAGATCTCAAAGTGAGACGACGCCGAAATAGCGAAGAAGTGAAGAAAGAAAAGGACTTATATGAAATCCCTAGCGCAATACTTCTCCAAACGCAGCGCGACCCGACGCTTGGCCCGCAAAGGTATACGAAAGCAGATTAAGGCGGTCACCTACCTTCAAGGGACGAACGCCGTGAGCTGCTTCGGCGCATCTTCCGCAAGATGGGGGCGCAGTGAAGCGGCCCAAGCACATCACATAACGAGGATGCGGCTGTCGGTAAGCGAGAAGAAGGCCAGGGGAACCAATCGCGCCGACCGCGAAACGGTACGCAGCCTTGAGGAAGTCAGACAGGAAATCGCGGACGCTCTTGAAGGCGTCCAGATGATGCCGGCTAATCTCACGATGGCCGCCCAGGGCATTCGGGCCAAGGGCATGTACCTCTTGAGTCGTGCCACGAACAACAAGGGCGAAGTAGTGACGACGGAACGGCTCAATCCGGCCTTCAAAGTCCAGCGCGAAGCCATGGCGGCTCTTAAAGGCTTGAGGCGGGCCTTGGTCCTTCTCCGCGAAGAAGAGCAAACGGCGCTAGCCGCAGAGCAACCCGAAGTCGACGAATTCGAGGGACCGTAACCGAAATTCAATGAATCTCGAACTCAAATTCGGAGAAAGGAGGATGTCAGACAAAACAGCGTGCCAACCGCTTGCACTGGCGGATCGCATCGAAAGCTTTGGGCGCGCCCTGACTACGACACAGCTGGCCGCACTCCTTGCCGTTTCGAAAATCGCGATTTACAAATATGCGAGGGCTGGCCGGCTCCCCTGTTTCCGAATCGGAACCTCGGTTCGATTTTGTCCAAAAGCCGTGGCAGACTGGCTCCGAGCACAGTGAGGAAGTCGGACGAACGGTCTGTGCAAGTCTCGTCACGCATTTCCCCATAAGCCAGTTTCTCGCCAATTAATCTGTCCATTCAGTGGCCTTATTTGTCGACAGTTGTGCGTTGCCCCAAATCACAAAACCAGCGTTTGACCGTCTGAGCCTTTCCTGGCACGGACGTCGGGGTTCTGACCACCGCTAGTCTTGAAAGAGGCAAAGAACGGACTACAACGGGACGATATGATTTAATGGGCGGGCGTGGACATTCCGCCTCCCAATATCAATCAAACAGAACCTTCCGTGGCGGAAGACAGCACGCCACCGGTGGCGAATCGGATCGCGCTCGAGGTGGAGATTGGGCCAGAGACCCGACTTTTGCCCGAGGTGCTCGGCGAAGAGCTTTGGCGCGTGGCCGGTGCGTCGCGGGTCGAGGTAAGCAAGGCGGAGTTTGCCGAGGCCCTTGAAGCGATAGCAGCCCGAGACAACTTCGGGCTTGACCCTGGAAAGCAGGCCAACGAGCGGCAGCAAGAAATTTTCTGGCGGGCTCTTCACCTCGAAGAGCTTGCAATCGCGCGCGGATGCGCACTGGGGCGCGAGTCCGCATGGCGTCGCTTTCTAGCCGAATATCGGGAACAGCTGACAAGAACCGCTGTGGAGATGACTGGGTCGGCGGCGTTGGGCGAAGAATTGGCGAGCGCGCTTTACTCTGAGCTATTCGGGCTGACGGAACGCGAAGGCAGGCGCTGGTCCCCGCTACTTCGATACTCGGGGCGAGGATCGCTCATGGGATGGCTGCGTGCGATTCTGGCGCAGCGCCGCGTGAACCAGTACAGGAAGATCGGCCGGGAAACCGGACTGGGTGAGATCGAACCAGCGGCGCGAGTTTCCGAACATCTTGAACTCAAACAATTAGAGGATATGCGTGGGGCGATCAAGATGACCCTGAGCGCGGCTTCCGCAGAAGAGCGTTTCCTGCTCTCTGCCTACTACCTGGACCAGCACACCCTGCACGAGATAAGCCGCGTTCTCCGGGTTCACGAAGCGACGGTCAGTCGAAAACTGAAGCGCGCCACTGAGCATCTACGAAAAGAGCTGCTGCGGACTCTTAGAACGAGGGGCCTGAGTCGGCGCGCGGCAGAGGAGGCGCTCGGGACCGATCCCAGGGATGTGGATATCAATCTGCGTAATTTGCTGCAAAAATCGGAGGACGATCCGAACTCTAATAAGGAACGACAAGAGTGAACTGGAATTTCCAACTCGGGCTACATCCTGACGCTGACCAGCTCAGTGTGTTCGTGGAGGGTGCCGCTACGTCGCGGGAGCACGAGCAGATGCTGGCGCATCTGGCCGAATGCGGGGAGTGTCGCAAGGCAGTCTTTTTCATGCAACCGCATGAGGAGATGCAGCCGGCTACGCGAACGCCGGTGAAAGGATGGATATGGGGGCGGCTTTTGCCGGTCGGGCTGCCCGCGGCGGCGCTGGCGTGTGGAGTGGCTGCGGTGCTGGTCCATATTTGGAACCGTGACAGCGTTGTGCGGAACCCGCAACAGATTGCTAGTTTGCGAAAAACCGAAGTTCATCTTCCGCCAACGACGGTTGCGCCTAGCACCGACTCGGAGAAGGATCGGAGATCTGAAGCAGCCAGAGTCGCCGCGCCGGCGAGCAATCATTCGGGGCAGGCGAACTTGAGTTTGCCTAAATCCTTCAATATGCCTCAGTCGAGCGGGCAACCGGCGGCAAAAATTGCTGCTCCAGAGACGACTGTCGCTGACCCTTCTGCTGGTGCTCTGTTTGGGCATGCGGGGGGATCCGCGGGCGGTGTGATTGGCGGGCTTTCGCCCCAAGTGCCATTGACTGGCCGGAGTGTCTTGGATCTCCAGCAACTCTCGACGGCCCAACACGCGCAGGGCGCGGCATCACAAAATAGCTTAGCCGACAAGAAGGACCTGCCTGCATTAGAGATAGAGCGCGCCAGCGGACAAGGCAACACGCTCGCCGAACTCTCCGGCCGCATCACGGATCGAACTGGCGCCATTATTTCGGGGGCGAGTGTATCTCTGCGCGATGCGGCCGGCAAGACGCGAGAGACAACGACGGGCGTGGATGGCAGCTTCCATCTGACAGAACTACCGGCTGGCCAGTACGAGTTGACAGCGACGGCAAGCGGCTTCAGGACAAACAAACAATCGATCCAGTTGAATCCGAGCCAACTTGCCATGCTGCAGCCCGTGCTCGACATAGGGACGGCGTCGGAAGCAGTGACAGTGCAGGCAGCAAGTGCTGCAGTAGAGGTCCAAACTGAATCGGCCAACGCGGGCGAGGTGATTTCGGGGAAGGTCATCACAGAAATGCACAGTATGAGGGCCATCGTGGTGCCGTCCGGGCTGCCGGTTGTGGCAAGTGTGTCGCACGGCAAGCGCTTTCTATCTCTCGATAGCACGGGCAATCTCTTCCTGAGCCGCAATGGGGGCAAGAAGTGGAAAAAGATCAATCCGCAATGGACCGGCAAGGCGGTCCGCATTGAGATAACACCGGCATACAGGAGTGACGCTCCACCGAAGCCTAAGAACGAGACCTTGGGGAAGGCTGACGAGGCCGCAGTATTCCTCCTAACCACGGATTCCGGCACGGTTTGGGCCAGCAAAGACGGGGCGCACTGGCGCCAGCAGTAACTCGTAAACTCTCCTCAGATAAGACTCCGCAAAAAATATTCTGCAAAACTCCCGATCAGGCGCGAACTCCGATTGTACGAACGAAGCGCGGCGCGCCGCCCGGCCCTTGACGCGAAGGGGGACGCGTGATGCCTCGGCTATTTCAGGCTCTCGCAATGTTGGCACTCTAGAAGTGTCTCGGAGGACTCCATGGTTCAGGGCAAATGGCACCAGACGGCGATCAGATTCACGCTCCTGCTAGTCGCTGCATTTTTCACAATGTTCGGATTCGTTTGCCAGCAGCCGTTTCAGGCCGCGCCTCATGTGTCCTCCCCGATCGCAATTTATTCGCAAGGAATGTTGCGGCTAACCATTCCTTACCAGGATCTCCATGCAGGAGCAGGACGATTCACCGTGGAGGTTCTGAATCCGGAAGATCAGGCCATTGGGCACACCGAACAGCTAGTAAGAATCACCGCTCGAAACGGACACTTACAGAGTGAGGTAGGACTGGAAAAGCCTCTGGCCATTGACGATCTGGTGTGGCATCGAGTTCGGTACCGTTTCGAATATGACGACGCGTCAAAGCCTGATCTCGAAGGAACGGAATCGATCTCCCAGATCTTGAGCCGGCCGGTAATTCATATTTTGGGCCAGCAGTCTTATATCGCCGGAGGTCAGGCGGCCGTGCGCGTGATTGTTACGGACACCAAGGATCAGGCGATTTCCGGCCGCGGTTCGGTTCAGATCGAATTGCTGGACGCGGACGATAAATCGGTTGATGGCAAATCAGCGGATGACAAGCCGCGCGTCCTTTTCTCAGGTCATTTGAATCGGCGCGGAACGACGGAAGCGCAATTTCGCTTTCCTGCCGCTGCGATTGGGAGTTACCGGCTGAGCTATGTTGCCGATACCACGATCGGGTCGACCGAATTTACGCAGAACGTGCGCCTCGAGGATAAGGTTTCCATTCTGCTTACTACGGAGAAGCCACTGTACCAACCGGGGCAGATGATTCATGTGCGGGCGCTTGCACTTGACCGCTCGGATCATCAGGCAGCGGCGAAGCGCGCTCTCACGTTCGAAGTGGAAGATTCTCGCGGCAACAAAGTCTTCAAAAAAGCGACCGCGACCGACGAGTTCGGAGTTGCGTCGGCTGAATTTGGCTTGGCCGACGAGGTCAATCTGGGGACGTATCATCTACGTGCGTTGATAGGGGATGCCGATGCGCCCACGAATACGGCTGAAATCGCGCTTAATGTGGAGCGATATGTCCTGCCGAAATTCAAGGTGGCCGTTGAATTTGCGGATGAGAAAAATGGCAAGAAGCAGAAGCGCGGTTATCAACCTGGCGATCATGTTACCGGCACAGTACGCGCCAACTACTTTTTTGGAAAGCCGGTGGACCACGCCGAACTCAGCATGAAAGCTTCGGCGATGGATGTGTCGGTCTCTGAAGTCGCTTCGTCCAAAGGAAAAACGGACTCAGACGGTTCCTATCATTTCGATCTGACATTGCCGAAATACTTTGCCGGGCGGCCGCTTAATCACGGCGCGGCTCGAATGTTGATTGAGGCGACGGTCAAAGATTCCGCTGGGCATTCGGAGACTCGTGGCCAGCCGATCACGGTGAGCGATTCGCCGCTGATGATTACTGCGATTCCCGAAGGCGGCACGCTAGTACCTAGTCTGGAGAACGAAGTTTTTATTCTCACTTCTTATCCGGATGGAACGCCGGCGAAGGCGGACGTCACGGTTCGATCTTCAACGAATGGGGATCAGCATGCAGCGACCGATGACGGAGGCATCGCCGTAGTTCACCTCAAGGTGAAGGCGGGCAAGGATAAGCTCGAGATCGAAGCTCACGATCAGGAAGGAAACCATGCGTCGAACAAGGTTGAACTAGAAGCCCGCGACGGCGAAGACGAGATTCTGCTGCGCGCGGAACGAGCTGTTTATCGCGCGGGCGAGCGCATTCAACTCAAGGTATTCTCCACCAAGCTACGCGGGTCGGCATACATCGACATCGTAAAAGAGGGCCAGACGGTGCTGACACGCGATCTCGATCTTGAAAATGGCCACGCGGAACTTTCGCTCACAGCCACGCCTGAGATGGCGGGGACGGTCGATATCAGCGCGTATCTTTTCGGTCGGGACGCTGAGCCGGTTGGCGATCACCGGCTGATCTTTGTGCAGCCCGCGAACGAACTAAAAATTGAGACGGTTGCTGATGCCGGAGTCTACAAGCCCGGCGGCGACGCACGCATCAAGTTTCACCTGACCAACTCACATGGCGAGGGCGTCCATGCTGCGCTTGGATTGCAGGTGGTGGACGAAGCTGTGTTTGCCTTGGCGGAGAAGCAGCCGGGCTTTGCCAAGGTCTTCTTTTATCTGGAGCAGGAGGTAATGAAGCCGCGGTATGAGATCCACTCGATCGGTATCCCGGAGATTGTCGAACCGGTTGAGAAATCGCAGGCTGAACAACGTGACCGGGCGGCGCGGGCCTTGTTCTCGGCGACAGAAATCGTGACTCCGAATAAGTTTGAGACCAAGTTCGGCAACGACTTGCCGATGACGAAGTACGCGGATTACTGGCAACGATACGAGCAACAGTTTCAAATGCAGGCCAACCGGTTAGCGAAAGAGCTGAGCGCGGCTTACGAGAAGAATCCAAAGGCCGGCGATCCGACGGACGTTTACGGGAAGCTGGCACGGTCGGGCGACGCGGAGTTTCGCGATCCGTGGGGCCACGAACTTACATTTGAACGGGCTCGCTGGGATGCGTCGAAGAATTATTACCTGGTGCGAAGCGCGGGCCCAGACGGCCAACCGAACACGGCCGACGATCTGCAGGCTGTTTTGCTTCTTCATCGCAAATGGATTGCGGGGCCGCCCGATCCGGGGTCAGACAGGATTAACGTCAACATTGAACATGACCGAGGCCCACTTAATGGACGGGCAGAGATCGTCGGAACTGTGACCGACCAGACCGGCGCCGTTATACCTGGAGCCGATGTCGGGTTACGCAGGGTTGCCGGTGGGAACATTCGTTCGACGACGACAGATGTATCCGGCCGATTCAGTTTCTCTGGGTTGCCCAAGGGTGATTACGTTATCCAAGTGACGCAACCGGGATTCAAAACGGCGGCGCAGACACTTACGCTTGAGGTGCGCGACCGGGCAGTGCTCTCCGCAGTATTGTCGGTCGGTCAAGCCTCAGAGGTGGTTCAAGTAGCTGGGGCGAGCGTACAGGTTCAGACTGAATCCGCGCAGATTGCTGCGCCTGTGCCCGGCGGCGTAGCTTGGGGCGCAGCCGGAGCGATGGGCGGGATGGTCGTCGACCGGGAACGTATTCAGGACCTGCCCCTCAATGGTCGCAATGTTTTTGATCTCAAGGCCGTCAATAATGGAGTGCTCGCAAAAGAAAGTTCCGCGCCCGCCGCGCATGTGCGCTCCTATTTTCCCGAGGCGCTCTACATCAACCCGGAGATCATTACCGATAAGGATGGACGCGCCAGCATCGTGATTCCGATGGCCGACTCCATTACAACGTGGCGCATGGCGATGATCGCCTCTACCCAGCAGGGAGCGCTCGGCACGTCGACCTCGAGCCTGAAGGTCTTTCAGGATTTCTTTGTCGATCTCGATCTGCCAGTAACGCTGACCCAGGGCGACCGCGTTTCGATTCCGGTGGCTATCTACAACTATTCGGATTCGCGCGGAGATGTGAATTTGAAACTTCAATCCGACGACTGGTTTTCGCTGGTCGACGACTCGGGTGAGAAATCTGTCGCGGTAGATTCGGCTCACGTCGGCAGTTCGCAGTTCACGCTCGAAGCCCGGCGCATCGGGAAGTTCAAGCTCACGCTCGCAGCGCGCATGCCAGGCGGCTCGAATCGTGCCGACAACGATCGTGCCGACATCGTCGTGCGAGAAATCGAAGTCATTCCCAATGGCCGGGAGCAAAGTCTCGTCTTTAACGGCCGCCTGGAAAATACGGTGCAGCACGAACTCGCGTTTCCGGCGAATTCAATTCCCGAAGCCAGCAAGATTTTTGTGCGGCTCTATCCTGGCCCCATGAGCCAGGTTGTGGAAGGGATGGATGCCATTCTGCGCATGCCGAATGGCTGTTTTGAGCAAACCTCGTCGAGTACGTATCCAAATGTGCTGGCGCTGGATTACATGAAGCGCAGCAAAAAGCTGACGCCGGAGGTGCATGCCAAGGCCGAAGGATTTATCGCAAATGGTTATCAGCGCTTGCTCACCTTCGAAGTGCCGGGAGGCGGATTTTCTTGGTTCGGGAATGCGCCAGCTAACAAGATCCTGACTGCCTACGGCTTGATGGAGTTCTACGATATGTCGAAGGTTCACGACGTTGACCCGAGGCTCATCTCGCGAACTCAGCAGTGGCTGGCGAGCCAGCAACAGGAAGACGGAAGTTGGAAGCCGGACACGCAATTCATCAATGAAGGCGCAACCAATCGCTACAACTCGGACGTGCTGCGGATTACTGCGTACCTCGCCTGGGCGCTCAAAGACACCGGATATCAGGGGCCCCCGGTTGAAAAGGCAAAACAGTTTGTCGAAAAACACATGACCGCCAAGGTGGATACCTACACGCTGGCCGTGGTCGCCAACTTTGCTGCCGACTACAAAGAAGACCGCGAGTTTACGCAGCAGGCGATTCAAATGCTACTCGATGCGCGCACCGAGAGAGACGAGCAGGTCTGGTGGAGTGCGGAGGAGACGAGCGTCTATGCCACCGGGCCGAGCGCCGCCGTGGAGACGACTGGCCTCGCCGTGCAGGCGCTGCTTCAATCGGGCGAGTCATCGGGAACCGCGCGCAAGGCCCTCGCTTACATCGCGTCGAAAAAAGATGCTAATGGAACCTGGGGCACCACGCAGGCCACGATCATGGCGCTGCGCGCGCTGCTGACGGCCACGGAAAAAGGTGCGGCTGACGTACGCGGAACGGTGCTAGTGCTGCTGGATGGTAAGCCCGCAGAAAAGTTTGAACTGACGCCAGAGAACAACGACTTATTCCATCAATTCGTTTTCAAGAACGTCAACGCAGAAGGAGTATCGACGATCGGGCTCCAGTTTGAGGGGAAGGGCGCTCTTGCCTACCAGATCGTGGGAAGCTATTACCTGCCGTGGGATGAAAAAGTTGCGGGCGAGCCACTTTCGATCGATATTGCCTATGACCGCACCCGCCTCGCGCAAGACGATATTGCGACGGCAAGCGCAACGGTCAGAAACAACTTGCCGAAGGCGGCCAACATGGTAATGGTCGATCTCGGCATTCCCCCCGGTTTTGACCTGCTCAGCGAGGATCTGCAGGATTATCAGGAGAAGAGCGCCGGCCATAAAAGCGGCCATCTATCGAAGTTCAGCCTTACGGCGACGCAAGCGCTGCTCTACTTCGACTCGTTTGCTCCGGGAGAGGTCGTCACATTGAAATATCGCCTGCGCGCCAAGTACCCCATTCGAGTTCGAACTTTTAAGTCGCAGGTTTACGAATACTACGATCCCGAAATCGCTTCAGTGGCGCGGCCGGTTCAGTTGGAGGTACACAAGCGGCAGCCCAGAAACGGGGCCCGGGACGAACCTTCAGCGGTGATGGCCAGAAGAAGTTGGCCCTCGTCCTGGCCACTCTTTTTGTCGAGTCGATCTTTTTTCGGTCATACTGGCGGCATGTGCGGACGCTACTGCCTGTCTCGGCGAAAGCAAATCATCGAGGATCATTTCGCAACTGATCCGGATGAAGTGGGGTGGGCTCCGCGCTACAACATCGCTCCGACGCAGTTTGTGCCAGTAATCCGACAGACTCCCGACAACGACCGATGCCAATTGTCCGTCAATGCTTGGACGACCCTTGGGGAATCCGAGGATCCTTCACGGTTTACTCCAGTGCTTGCCAGGCTCACGTTGAAGGACGTCGAACTTGTCTGGCGCATTCGATATCGCACTCCTCCGTTGTCTTAACATCGCATCCGACGGCGGACCGAGCGTCGCGGGATTTCGCAATGCCGCGTCATCGATTGGGTAAGCGAGGAAAAGAGCGGCGGGCGACAGTACAGCTCGTTCGAATTCTGCGGGAACTGATTGTCGAGCTGAACCTCCGAACCGTGCACCGCGAAATATAGGTTATCCCGTGGGATAATCGCCGCAACAGTTTCGAGAATTCCACTCGCAACATTGATTGCCATCAGTCTGGAGACAGCGGGAACAGTCGTGTCGAAGGCAAGTGCGACCCCCAACAACTACGCAACCATCTCGCTGCCAACCCAAAATGGCGATATGAGGACGCTTGCCAGAGACAATCGCCACCTACCCACGTAAGCGAGAATCCGCGCGATCTGCACTGTTACCGAGACAAGCAGAAACAAGTCCGCAAGTCTCGTAGTCGTATAGTACGAGCCCAACCGGAATGGTGGGTGCAGTCAGCAATCATTTCCCGGCGTCACTCGGATCGATTTGTCGTTGAGTAGATCCTTATCCAATGACTTCGAACTTGCGGCCGAACCTTCTTGCCATTCCAGTCAAAAACAATGAGATTCGTCTCTTGCCGCGGCATATGGCAATCAATGCAATTGCTCACGGCTTGATGCCCCTGCCTTTGGAAAGTGGCAGTTCCAGGTTTGTGGCAACTCAAACAACGCTGGGAGAATTCCCACGCATCATGTTGGACAGCGTGAACGTCATGGCAGGTTAGACATGTCATGGCGGATGACTGAAAGCAGCGACTCTTTTCCAGCAATTCGACCTGGCTGCCGTGCACGTCAAATTCGACGCTCGGATCTGGCGGTGGGAATTCCAGGTACTTGTCAAGAGGTTCGCCTGGCAGAAATGAGAACGATTTGGCAAGCGTCCGCCCCTGTCCCGCGTGGCACCAGGCACAAAGATCCATTTGTCTTTCGCGAGAGAATCTGGAGGGATTGAGCACGGCTGAGTCAGACGATCCAGCGTTTTTCGAACTCTCACGACCTAGATGTTCGCGTCCTGGCCCGTGACACTTTTCACATGTGATGCCTAACAGAAAACCGGCTTTGCCATATCGATTCGCTGGGGGTGGAACCGATTCGAAGTAGGTCGCGTGACACTCCAGACAACGCGGGATTATGGGCCGATCAAAATTTGCTACGCCGTCGCGGTACCCCGGACTGTTCACCCACCCAAGCTCTGCCCAGTAGGAAACGGGCATTTGAAAAAGCTCATCTCCCTTCCAAAACAAATATGTCTGTCCCTTGCCTCCGGACCCTATGACGACACCAATTTTTTCGGTGCGGGCTGTCTGGTAGGGGGGGATTCCCTGCACCGCGGTCTGGAAGAAACCGTCTTCTTTTTTTTCCATCCGGAAAGTTAACTCCGGGTTGGACGTGACGACCACATTTGAACCGGCCGTGAAGTTGCCGAGGATTCTGTCCTTGTCAGGCAGACTGGATGTGAAGTGATGAGCGGAGTGGCGAAAGTCATCAACCTTTGCTCGATGGCACGCGCCGCACGCCTCATCTCCGACATAGTTGTCGCGTGAGGCCCGAAGCTGGCCGCCACGGAGCGAGGCCTCTGGCGGGACTGGGCCAAGCTGTTCGTGCGGCGGCTGATCGGTATCTTGGCAAAATATGCAGGGTGCCGCCAGCAATGCACAAAGCACGCCGACGATGGAGATAGCCTTCATGGTGATTCTTTTGAAGAATAGTTATTCCCCGGTTAAGACCTTGCCGTCACTTCCACTTGCCCGTACCTTCCACGATGGTGATGTAACGATCGATGGGAAGATCGGTAAAGCGTTCGAGCGTGTTGCTCGGCAGTGGCCATTTCACTTCGAGCATATCGATCTTCGTTCTTTGGCCAAGCCCGAGGACGAACCGGGGATCGTGCGACGATAAATAGCTGCCGCCCCCGGTTTTCAACCTGCTTCTCCTTAGGTCACCGGCTTGGTATGAGATGCGAGCGCCGACAGCATCTCGATTTGATTTTGTTCCTACCAATGTTAAGCCGAGCCAATGATTCAGCTTCCCAACGTTGTTTCGCAAGAGAAGTGGTGCACCGCCATTCACGGAAATAAGCACGTCGACGGACCCGTCATTATCGAAGTCTCCGACTGCGAGCCCTCGAGCGGAGAGTTCCTTTGCAAAAACTGGACCACTCTTCTCGCTGACATTTTCAAAACCCTTGCCGGTGCTTCGAAACAGGAGGAGCGGTTCCTGGTAGTCCACATCTTTGTGGTAAACCTGAATCAGATCGTCGGGATTGCCGTTCGATAGAAACAGGTCAAGATCTCCATCGTTGTCGTAGTCGAAGAACTTCAACCCCCAGCCGCTCATCAAGCGCGTGGCAGACGCAATGCCCGTGGCGCCGGCCTGGTCGTCAAAGGTTTGATCGCGGTTGTTCTGGTAGAGGGAATACATTTCGTGATCGATGTTGGCGACGAAAAGATCCATCCATCCATCCTCATTGAAATCCGCGGAATCCACTCCCATTCCTGACCGCGGACGACCGGCCTCACTGTAGGCCACGCCCGCTGGTGCTCCTATTTCTTCGAAACGGCCACCGCCGCGATTCACGAACAAGAAATTTGCCGTGGTGTCATTGGCCACGAAGAGATCCATCCAACCGTCGTTATTAATGTCGGTCGCCACCGCCCCCCAGGCTTTACCGAGGTAGTTGCCGATCCCCGAGATCTTGCTGACATCGGTAAAAGTGCCGTCGCCGTTGTTGTGAAACAGCCAACTAGCCATGGGCTTGTAGAGCCTTGGAACGCAATAACCCGGTTTGTTATCCGCCTCGCAAGGCAAGTGTTTGGACTTATCGAAATCCACGAAGCGGCACACAAACAGGTCGAGCCGCCCGTCATTGTTGTAATCGAACCAGACAGCGCTCGATGACCATCCAGGCGCAGCAACTCCGGCCTTTTCGGTTACATCCGTGAAAGTGCCGTCGCCGTTGTTGTGATATAGGATGCTTCGTCCATATTGTGTGACATATAGATCAGGAAAGCCGTCTGCGTCGTAGTCGCCAACGGCGACGCCTTGGCCGTAACCGCCGGCAGCCACACCTGCCTTGTCCGTAACATCGGTGAAGGTGCCGTCGCGATTGTTCCGATACAAAGCGTTGCGCAACGGTGGGCTGGGATTAAAGAAATCACATTTCCCGCTATTCACCAGATAAATATCCATCCAACCATCACCGTCATAATCCAGGAAGGCACACCCGGCCCCCGTGGTCTCCGGCAAATATTTCTCGGGGGACTTCCCGTTTGAGTGGGTCCACGTGATGCCACTGGTTGCAGATAGTATCTCGGTAAACGGGTAAACAGGCGCTGGCGCCGCAAACGATAAGCGCGGCAGGCTGGCCAGCACGAAACCGCCGCCGATTCCCTGCAGAAAGCGCCGGCGAGAGCTTTGCCGAACTTCCCGAGTTGGTCGCAGAGGGGGGGGCTTCACGTCGATAATTCTTGGATCAGCGGTTGAGATCGGAAACGCATATCGGCGCGCTCCCACGGGCGTGGTTCAATTCTGGGTTTGCTGGGACTCAGATGGCGGTTCGCCAGCGGCGCCCTTTTGTGTCAACTTCTGTTGGATCGCAAACTCCCGGTCGCCATCCTCTTTACGCCCCGACCGGGCATAGGCGATCGCTAGAAGGTAATGCGCAGCGGGATTTCCTGACTGTAGTTTGACGGCGATTTCGAGTGGCGCGATCGCCTCGGAGAACTTCTTCTCGGAAACCAGCGCCCCTCCCCACCCAACAAAAGCGTCCCCAAATCCCGCGTCGAGTTTCGCGGCGCGAGAGAAATGCTGGATCGCCTCGTCCCACTGCTGTTGCTGTTTAGCCATCTCTGCCAGCACGTATTCCGCCCCCGCGTTCGAAGGGTCGATCTGCAATTCCTTCTCGAACTCCTTCTCGGCCTCCGCGGCCGCCTCCGGACCAAACCCAGGTTTAGATACGAGAACGCGCCCCAGCCGGTAATGGATTCCGGTGACGCTCGGATTTTCTTTCAGGATCTGCCGATATATGCTTGCCGCCTCTTCCCATTTACCTTGAATCTCCAGCGCTTCCGCATTGAGTTCTTGCGCCTGACGGGAATTCGGTGCCTCGTTCGCCAGCTCCGACGAAGCGCGGGTCGACAGATCTGAATAGGTGTGGACCGCCAAGTAGAGAACGTCGGGATTGCGCGGGAATTCGTGGATCAGCGTGCGCAGGAAGTCGATAGCGGCGTCGGGTTGGTCCGCAAACATCGCGCATCGCACCCCAGCAAATCCCACGTCGCGCTTGAGATCCCGGTTCGCGGTGCCGCCCGCCCCTTTCTTGAGAAGGGGAAGGGCTTCCTTACAATGGCCCGTTTTGGCCACCTCCACCGCGTGTTTCGCGTTGGCGGTGGGATCCGACGCTGGAATTTGTTTGCTCTGAGCGAAGGAGAATGCCGTCAGCATACACCAAAGCAGATTGCCAACAAGCGACGAGTAGGTAGTTCTCGGCATAAAAAAAGGGCAAGCGTCGGCGACGCCTGCCCCATGATACATCTCTCAAAAGTAGAACTTAAGCGCGAACTGGATCTGGCGTTCGCCCTGGGATGCGCTTATCTGGCCAAAATTACTGCTACCCAGCTGGAAGGCTGAGATACCACCCGCGAAGTCCAAGACCGGATGGTTGAACAGGTTGAGGAACTCTGTCCGGAACTCCAATCTCTTCGTCTCGGTGATGAGGAAGTCTTTATGAACGCTCATGTCAGTCACCGAATAGCGTGGGCCACGAAGATCGCCCGCGCTACACGTGCCGAATGTGTTCGCGGCCGGCAGACTGAAGGTATTGGGGTTCCACCACTGAATGTAAGCGGAACCTGGAACGCCAGCAACCGTGTGAACTCCCTTGTCGTAGGTTGGTACGCCGCTGCAGTCCGGCCGCTCACTAGCGAACAACGGCCCCGGGCCACTGGTTCCAGAAGGATCCTGGAAACCGATTGTGGTCGTGATCGCGTTGCCGGAGTGCCAGGTAACGATTCCACCGACTTCCCAGTTGCCGACTACCGCGTTGACAACCGGGTTCATGCTGCTACCGAATCTCTTGCCCCGACCAAAAGGAAGCTGGTAGCTCGCGTAGCTGCTCAGGATGTGAGTTTCATCGTAGTAGCAAGGTCCCCAATCGGAGCGCGGGTCATAGATATTCTGCCAGCCCGGCAATCCCATCGAGGTCTGAGACCCGTTTCCACCCCATGTACCAGTGCCGAAGAAGCCCGGTGAGTTGGTCAGACATTTCGAATACGTGTATGCCACCTGTCCCTCTAAACCGTGGTTCATGCTGCGTTTCAGCACTGCCTGCAACGAATTATAGGAACTGTCGGAATTAGAAAGGGTTCCGCCAATATAGCCGCTGCCCACGACATTGTTATCGAGGTAGGCACTGTTGCCCACGACGCCAACTTCTCCCGGTTTCGCGATACCGCCACCTGCCAACAGGAGTTCTTTCTGCTGCAGAGCCTCAAAGTTGTAGAGATTTGTTCCATGCTGCCCAACGTACCCTAACTGCATAGTCGTCGAGTTGTCGATTTGATACTGGAAGGTAAAGTTCCATTGCTGCGTGTTGGCCGGTCGCAGGTGCTGATCGAAAACCTTGATTCGCGCTCCCGTGAAGCACGTGATGGTCAGCGGCAGGGGACATACCGGCGGCGCCGGAGCGAATCCCTGATCCAGGGTTGACAGGACCCCGGAGCTCGCCTGCGTGAACGGCCAGTCTCCCGTCAATCTCTGGTTGGCACCGCCCCCCTCCATGTAGGACGAGGTGGCGTAGCCACCGCGGAAAACGGCTTTGCCTCCAAATTTTGCGGGAGACCATGCAAAGCCAAACCGGGGCTGCCAGTCTCCTTTACCCAGATAGTTGTCGTAGAGCGCATTTTGGCCTTGCGCCACCTCAAGCGTTCCCGTGTAAAGTCCGAAATTGACCTCGCGATTATGAATTTCATACATCGGCGTGTGATCCTCAAAACGCAACCCGATGTTCAAAGTGAGTGTGTTCGATACACGCCAATCGTCTTGGACGAAGGCTCCGAAGACGTTACCACGGGTTCCAAACTCCGCCGCTCCCGCATCGCGGCCGCCACCGCCCACCAGGCCAAGCCAAAGGTCGGCTTGAGTCGAGCCGGTCAAATCGCTGATATTAAACGTGCCTAGAACTCCGTTGTTCCCGGGGTAGCTGTAGTTTTGGCGCTCGCGCCAGTACTGAAATCCAGTTTTAAAAGTGTGCCGACCGTGCGAAATGATCAAGTTGTCTTCGACCTGGCCGGTTCCCGTTCCGAACTGTTGCAGTAGGTTGTTGGTGCCGAACGCGATACCACCCGCATTGATCGCCGGCAATCCTGGGGAGAACTCGTTGCCGCCTGCAATGCCGATCTGCTGCCCCAGATTCCCTAACCCCGAGACATTCGAAGTCTGGTTGTATTTGACGCGGCTGATGCCTATACGCGCTTCGTTTAACAGATTCGGATTGAAAGTGTGCACCCAGTTAGCCACAATATTTGTAATCGGCTCGTCGATCGCGGTTCCGGGGTTTCCCAATGTAAAGACGTTGGCACTGGGATTCGTAATGTGCGCCTGAGTGTAGCGAAAGAAAATGCGATCGGCGTTGGAAGCGTTGTAGTCGATCTTCAAATCGCCCTGGTTGTTGTTAAGAGTGCTGTTGCCCGGAGCGAAATAATTCGAGCCCTGGGTGGTATTTTGGGTATGGGCTAACGCCGCGGTGTACGCAGGTAAAGCAAACAGGCCTTGAGCGGCGGGATTAATGGTAAGACCGGCGGCCGCCAAATCGTTGTTCGGAATTGGTTGGCCCTGATTTGCGCCGCTCGGGAATACAAGCTGTGTTCCTCCTGTACACACACCTCCAGTGAAGCTGCCGCCTGGATCTGTACACAGCTGCCCAAAATTACCCGCGATCTCGTTGGGCGTCAGCAACTGGTAGGCCTGCGCGGAGGACGGAATGTCGAAACGGCCGCCTTCGTAGTCTGCAAAGAAGAACAGTTTGTCTTTGATGATCGGGCCACCGAAGGTTGCCCCGAACTCATTCCAGCGTAGTTTCGGCTTGTCCAGTACGCCGTTTGCTTGCGTTTGACCGGCAATCGGTGCCGCACCGTTCCGAAGTCCTGCCGACCAAGTATTTGCGTTAAACACGTCGTTGCGGAGAAACTCGTACGCCGACCCGTGAAACTTGTTGGTTCCTGACTTGATGCTGGCGCTAATCACACCGCCCTGATAATTGCCGAATTCGGCTGACGCATTCTGGGTGATTACGTTGAATTCCTGGATCGCATCAGGAGCCGGTTGATACCCGACTTCGTTGTTGGTGTCTTCGGTGTTCACCAGACCATCGAGAAGCACCTCATTCGACTGTTCGCGGTTACCGTTGATCTGGGGGCGTCCGGAACTCGTCATGTTCTGATTTAATCGAATGGTTTGCGGGTTGGGATTCGTGGCACCAGGTGTGAGTAGAGTCAACTGAAGGTAATTCCGCGAGGCCAGCGGCAGCGAAACAGTCGTGTTCGCATCAATCAACGTGCTGACCTCGCTGCTCTGCGTTTGAAGTAAGGGAGTTTGGCCGATCACTTCGACAGATTCCGAAATCTTACCAACCTTCATCTGGAAGCCAATTCGCGCAGTCTGATTAAGCACGAGCACGAAGGGGGGATACGCCACCTTTTGAAAACCGCTGGCCGTGGCTTCGACTGAATAGGTCCCCACTGCGATCCGCAGGATATGGAAAGCTCCGTCATCACCGGTTTCCGCAGTCCAAACGGTTCCGCGATCGACGTCCCTTGCCACAACCGTTGCGCCTTTGATCGGCGCTCCGCTCGGATCCGTAACTGTCCCGATAATCGATGCCGTGACTTCCTGGCTCCCCGCTGGCTGTATCGCGACGACCGCGCTGGCCAGCAGCAAAAATCCAATCCCCATCCATTTCAACTTTCGCATCGCAGAACCTCCGGAAGACGCTTTGGTGGAACCAGAACCTTGTCTGACAACTACTGCAATAAGATTAGAACAATGCTATATAGTACCTACAACAGTGTCGTCAAGAAAAAAATGCGGGGCGCCTTTTTTCACTTTATCGATCCTTGACTGTTAAGCTATAGCAGTGTTGTGGGATTGGTCACTCTATCAAAATTTTTGATCCTTACCCCTGTGGAAAAGACCGCGCTGAATTTATACAAAGAATGGAATCGTTCGTTATGAAATGCAGTATTATTGCGGTTGCAGCCGATTCTTGGGCTTTACAACCGAGACGAAGCAGGTTAAAGTCTGAATCTTCGGTGGTGACCTAGCGTGACTCAACGATCCAAAAGCTCTATAGCATAGAGGTTTGCCGCGAAGTTTGCAGTCGAACTCAGCGGTCCGAGCGATAGATTTTACTTGCTCTATAGCACAATAACGGATCGACACAAGGGTTTAATTCTATTGTTTTTCGTTGCGGAGAAATGCAAAGCCTGGATCTTGCATTTATGATCTGAGGATTGGGGAGTTCATGCCAAACATTCGCCCAAACGGAATGCCTGCGTATAAGAAGATCCTGGCTACGATCGTCAAACGCATTGAAAACGGGCAGCTCAAGCCAGGGGACGCGGTCGATTCTGAACGGGAGTTGGCGAAGATTCACCAAGTGAGCCTGATGACGGCGCGTCACGCATTGACCGCGCTCGAACGCGAGGGGATCGTCCTGCGCAGGCGGGGCGCGGGGACCTTCGTTGCGCCACCCAAGATTCATTTCAATAAGTTGACCAGTTTTACCGAACAGATGGCTGGGCGAAGTCTAACTGCCTGCTCCAAAGTGCTTTCGTTCGGCGTAGTCGACAACGAACAAGAAGTTGCCGCCCGCCTGGCGTTAGCGGCCGACAGCCGCTTGCTTAAGCTCGAGCGACTTCGATTGGCGGCAGACGAGCCGTTCGCGGTTGAGACGTGCTACCTGCCAGCCGACGATTTTGCCGGCCTGACGCGCGCATCGGTGGCGCGTGGATCGCTGTTCTCAATTTTGGAAGGTACTTATGGCATACAACTGGCATATGCCGACGAAGAAATGGATGCTACAGCCGCCGCCCCTGCAGCGGCGAGTCTTCTGAAAGTTGGACGCGATGAACCGCTGCTTCGGATTCGCCAGCTCATTTACTCGACAAAAGGCAAAGCCGCGCTCTATGTTCTCGGCCTCTATCGGTCAGATCGACACACTCTGCTAGTTCGGAGGTTTCGATAGGCGTGCGAAGAATACATAGCCACTAACCGCTGCCGTGATCGTGCACCTGTAATCCGCTCCGGACAGTAAGGTCATTCTAGGTAACTTTCATGATCGAAATCCGATCGGGGAGTGGAGACTGAAACTGTGAGGGGGCGGGATTCACGCATACCGATGTGACAGCACATATGTCCGGGATTTGCGTGATAATACCAACTTGCAAGTGATAGATAAATAAAGTTCTGGCGGAGAGGGAGGGATTCGAACCCCCGATACCCTTTCAGGTATGCCGGTTTTCAAGACCGGTGTATTCAACCGCTCTACCACCTCTCCAAGCCCTTGAAAACATTGCCGTAAGTGACCAAAGTACGGCGAACTAACGGTCGGTGTAGTTCTCACTGGGTTCTCAGTATAATCTGAGGATGGCCATTCCAGTGGTTCGCCGCCACCGTCACCAAGCCGGATCCATCAAGGAAAAATCCGGGTCCTTCTACCTCCGTTATTATACGACCAAGCCGAACGGAGAACGAAGCCAAGTCGCCGTCTTCCTGTGCCGGAAGGACCTGAAGCATCATAGCCCAAAGTGCCGTCCCGTTCGAGCCTTGGCAGACGCGATCCTGCTGGCCGAGAACGCGAAGGCGATAGACCATTCCTCTCCTACTCTCGCGGAGTTTTGGAAGTCGACTTACCTTCCGTTCATCGAAGCAGATCGACGGCCTTCTACGGTCGAGTCTTATAAGTGCCTCTGGTCGAAGTGGCTCGAAGACGACCTTGGCCAGGGGGTGATGACTAACTTCAGGCCGAGCGACGGAACGAAGTTTCTATCTGCGATCGCCTCGAAGATAGGACGCAGAACCCTTGCTCACATCAAGAATCTAGCGTCGGGCATTTGGGGACACGCAGTCGCGCTCGGCAGCTGCGAGTCCAATCCTTGGAGAGACGCGAAAACTTTGGTGAAGCCCAAACCCCCGTCGCAAACATCCCACGCAACTTTGCTCGACGTGCAGAACGTCTTGAACGCTCTGCCCGACCGGCAGGACGCGCAGCTCGCGGTTGCGCTCTCGTTCTTCAGCACGCTCCGCTACGGAGAGATTCGCGGGCTCAGGTTCGAAGACTGCGACTTGGAAGGATCCGTCATCAGTGTGCAGCGCTCGGTGGTCCGCAACAAGATCGGACCCACAAAGACCGAATCGTCCACCGCCGAAATCCCGATGGCCGACGTGGTCCGGCTTCTCTTGGCCGAGTGGCACCGCCAGTGTGGCAGCCCGTCTTCCGGCTGGGTGTTCGCCAACAGGAAGGGAAAGCCGCAGGACTTCCGCCGCATGGAACGCCTCCTGATCAGACCCGCGTGCGAGAAGGCCAAAGTGAAGTACAGGGGATTTCAAGCGGGACGACGCGGCGGAGCGACTCTGCTCGCGGAACTAGAAGGCCCCTTGGCAAGCCAAGGGATGCTTCGCCACAAGACCATGGCGACATCGCTCAGCTTCTACGTCAAGAAGTCGAACGACGTTGTCGTCAGAGGGGTGAAACTGCTCGACGCGGCGAACGTCAAAGCATCTGAGTAAATACAAAGGCACCTCAGATCAAGCTTGACTCTGAAGTGCCTTTGGACCAACATACCAACGGAACAAAGGATGACAAGGCCATTTACACGGAAAGCCCCGTGCAAATGGCTTTTTGCTTCCTGGTGGTCCTCGGATATAATAGTCAACGAACCGCTGACGCATTGCGTTGGGTCTCCGCAAGAGATTGGTTCAACCAGCCAGGAATCGGGGTGATGACCCGACCCTGGCTATTTTACTTTTGGCAGCATAAAGGCTCTAGATCAGGAAAGCAAGGGAAATCGTAGTTTCGACATTGAAAAAGTATACTTTGTATACTTGGATCGACCAGTTGACACTAAACTCCGACGCTACTAGGATAACGCCAAGGCATGGAGGATAGGCGAATGGCGAAAATGAGAAGTCCTAACTACCCTGCGGTAGGCTTGAGTGAAGCAGTCAATCGCGTTCGGGCGTTGTGGTCCAAGGAAAAGAGAACCCCTGTCGATGCGGCAGTCGCCGCGGAAGCAATAGGATATAGCGGATTGAGCGGACCTTCACGCACTGCACTAGCCTCAATGAAGAAGTACGGTCTTGTAGACAGTGACGATCGCACTGTTCGAGTTTCCGACAGGGCACTTCAGATCCTTCATCCTGCCAGCGAGGAAGAGGAATTGACTGCCCTGCAAATGGCTGCATTGTCTCCTGAGTTGTTCAGACAGCTTTTCGAATCCCAGCGTGACGCTTCTGATGTTGCTCTGAAGTCATACCTCATCAACAAACTTGGCTTCTCTGAGGTGGGCGCTCGTCAGCTTATCAAGGCTTTCAGGGACACAATGACATTTGCCAAACTAGACAAGCCTAACAGTTATCCTTCCCAGGCAATGCTTGCCGAGGATCACACGCAAGCCCCTGTTTATGATGATGATGATCATATGCTTAAAGATTTTCAGCGGAATGCACGACCTGATGCTAGGAATAATAGGCAATTTACTACTCACCAAACCTATAGCTGGCCGTTATCGCCTGGCGTGACGGGTGAAGTTAGGATCATTGGTGATGCGCCGAAACCCCAGCATTTGAGAGCGATTCGCAGCTATCTAGAGTTGGCAGAGAAGTTGATGAAGACTGAGGAGCCGGCAGAATCAGAGAAGCCGCTCCAACTAGGGGAAGGAGGGAAGATTTAACGGACATCGTACCTACAACTGAAGGTGCGGGGGCTGTCGGAAGGGCTTCCAGAACACGAGAAACTAGGTACCCCACGCGACCCAGGACGCGTCCGATAAGCCGATCGCGGAAGTTGGATCGCGGGACTCCGAGACAGCAGGTTGAGCTGATAGAGAACTGCTGCTTAGTTGGTAATGTGGCCATGAAAACAAAGGAGTTACGGACCTCACTCGTTAGGTTCTCGCAGAAAGCGGCCTAAGCGCCTTTGTTTGCAGCAAGAGTGCTGGTTGCCGTAACCGGAGTTTATGACCCTGGGTCGGAAGTGTATCAAAACGAGAACGTTCACGATGCTTCACGAAACGGCCTCCCGGCTCGAAAAGCGATGATGATGATAGTCCAGGCGCTTTCACCAAGTATATGAAAACAATAAGTTTGACATATATATCGATACCTATCATCATCATCAACCCACACCTCTAAGGACCTGCCGAACGTTAACTACCTGGGCCAAGGGGAACGAAAGGTGAAAGCCAATTACCGAGCTTATTGATACCAAAGGGCTTATAGGAACTAGCAATCGCAACTACCTTTGTTTGCAACGCGTTTTTGCAAGGCGAAGGGGTTTACAGCTTTTGAAGCTTGGGCATATAATTTAAATAGTTCGACTGAATCGCCCTGATTCAAAGTACCGGCTGGCGTCCGAAGACAAACGCCTCAGGCAGGGAACACCACAATGCCTGACTTCTCAAAAATTCCGCAAACGCTGAAGGACTGCGCGTGCTGGCTCGTCGCCAAGCTGGTGCCCCAACCAACGGCGGACAATCCTGGCAAGATCGCCAAACTCCCTTGGGACTTTGCCAAGGATTGCAAGGCTTCTGGCTGGCAGCTCCAGGAAAATCTGCTGCCGTTTCCCGACGCGGTCGCTCTGCTCGAATCGCACGCCGGTCCTTATGTATTGGGCTTCGCGTTCAAGCATTCGCCGTTCTTGGGAATCGACATCGACAAGGCATTCGACGACAGATCTCTGAAGAAAGCTCTCGAGCCCGTGTATCGAGAATTCTGCTCCGGCTTTTATCACGAATGGAGCCCTTCGGGCAGAGGCATCCGCGCGTTTGTGCGTCGGGACGGCGCTCTCCCCGATTGGGTCAACGAGAATCGAGACGCGTTCTCCTTGTACGGCGGATGCCAAGTGGAGGTGTTTGCTGGCGGATTCTGCACCGTGACGGGCAAGGCATTTCCGAACGCTACGGACAAAGTGAAAGTCGCGGCGCCGCTGGACGTCTACGGGTTTTGCAAGTCGAGGGCCGAGGCCGACAGCTTGGCCGACGAGAAAGGCGGCAGGAACAGCGGCGTGATGTCCTGGGCCGGATTGCAGGCCAAGAAGCTCGCCGGCAAGGTGACGTGGGAATCGTTCAAAGATTTGGTGCACGGCTACAACGGCCGCCAAGCGGTGCCGCTGTCTGAAGACGAAATCGAAGGCACGGTGCTGAAATCTCTGAGAAAGGTGTTCGACGGCTCCAAGCCCGAGCGAAAGCTTTTTCTGAAGATCCGCCCGTCGCTCGCCGAATTGCCGGACGAACATTTCACGTGGCTGTGGCACAACATCATCCTCTCCGGGGTGGTGAATCTCTTCGTGGGCAACCCCGACGCGGGCAAGACGCTGGTCGCCATCAAGATCATCTCCCTCCTCACCACTGGCCGGTGCTTTCCGTTTTCGACTCGCAGGGTAAGGCCGCGCAAGGTCGTCATCGTCTGCCGCGAAGATTCCTACTCGCGGATGTGGAAGCCGCGGCTGCTCGCGGCGGGGGCGGATTTGCGGATGGTGATTCCCGTCGAAGGCATGGGCGTCGAGGGAAGCGACGAGACTGTTCCCTGGTACTTGGACGAGCAGGCTCATCTCGACGAGCTGAAAGCCCTGCTTGTTTCTGATACCGAGATCGCCCTGGCCGTAGTCGATCCGCTCGCAGACCTGCTCTCTCACTCCGACTTGAACAAGCAGCAAGACGTGCGATCGGTGACCGGAGCGCTGAACAAGGTTGTGCAGGATACGAACGTCGCGATGATCGCGATCAGCCACACGACCAAGGCGCTGGTGGACTCGGTAATAAAGGTCGCCGCTGGAAGCTTCCAGCTCATGGCGGCGATGCAGATGGCGTATTGGTTCACCGAAGATCCCGACAAGAAAGATGGCAGGCTGATGCTCTGCGCGCGCAACAAGTCTGGAAAGAAGCGCGGCTTCGAGTACGTCATCAAGTCGGTCTCTTGGCCAGATGGTTGTCTTCGCGAGGCGTTGGAAGATGGCGAAGAAGACGACGGGGCGCCGCTGGTTGAGTTCAAGAGCACGACCGACGTATCCGCCACGGAGCTGTTGCAGAAGGCTCAGGAGCAGGGCGAATCGAAGGCCGCACGGTGCCGCAAGTGGCTGAACGAGTGGCTGAAGGATGGCGAAAAAGATTCCAAGCTGTGCAACGAGGTCGCCGAAGCGATGGGGTTCGACAAGCAGACCGTAGACCGCGCTTGCGGCAGCATCGGCGTGGATCGGAAGGCCGTCAGAACTTGGAAGCTGAAGAAAGAGCCGGTCAAGGAGACGCAAGAAGAAGTTCAGTTCTAGATAAGGAGTCGTTATGGAAAACAAAGAAGAAAGATTGGTGCGGCACCTCGGCAGCAGGTGGTCCAAGGTGCCGGACGCTGGGGACGACAACAAGATTCTCCGCAGCCTGTTCCGACGCGGCAAGTCGCCGGAGGGAAAGCTCGCTCAGAACGCGGGGTTCGACGGCTGCACGAAGAATCCGCGCTTCCAAGCGTCGCTGAAGAGGCTGATCGACTTCGGCTGCGTGGAACTGCTGCCCTCGTTGCACGCCGATGCGGTGTTGGTGAGGCTGACGAAGCTCGGATCGGGATTCGCCCTAGACCTGTGCTGCGACGAGCAGGTCGTGCCGCCCGGCAGTCCCGCAGACCACGTAAAGATGGCCGCTGAAAAGCAGTAAGGAGCCTCAATGCAATGTCGGAGATTCTCACCATCGATGAGATAGCGGCGCTGCTGAAGATGCCGCGCGGCTCGGTTTATTCGCAGACTCGCTCGCGTCATCGGCAGAGATACGGCGATCTGGCTATTCCCTTTTTCAAGATCAACGGTTCCATCCGGTTCAGGCGGTCAGACGTCGAAGCGTGGATAGAGAGACTGGCAACTCAGGAGGCGTCATGAAACGAAGGCCTAAGTACGCGGGGACTCGGCTGAAAAACGGGGCGGACCTGCCGAGCTGCTACGAAATCCTGGAGCGGAATCTCAAAGCCGCGAAGAACGCCGTTAAGGCCCTCGCTCCGTTGGTCGCGAATAACCCGCAGGCCGAGAAGGAACTTCCCTGGCTCATGCTGAACTACCGGGTGCAGAACAGCATCGACGTGATCGAAGACTTCAAGCAGCTGCTCGTAGAGATCGGGGAGATGGAGTAACCATATGGCACCGAAGTCTGACAACGCCACCATCGCGGCCCGCCGCGCGAGGCTGCTGGAACTGCTCGCCGAAGGCCGCACTCAAGTTCAGGCCGTGGAGATTCTCCGCTCCGAAGGATTCCCGGCAGACCGCATCACCATTTGGCGAGACGTGAAGTCGTTTGACCTGGAGACCGTCAACTCTGAGAGCCAGGATATGGAAGCGTATCGCTCCATGCAACTAGATCAATTGTCAGAGCTGCGAGAGCAATTGAAGTCGCCGCTTATCAGGAGCGACAAGAAGATCTCCCTCGCCCTGGGCATCATCGACCGGGAGATAACTCTTCTCGGCACGGAAGCCCCGAAGAAAAGCTTCCGCGTGAACGCGAGCGTGGACCCCGAGTCCTCGTCATTGCTCATGAGGTTCAAGTCGGCCTGCGCGGGACTGTCGGACGGGCAGATACAGGAAGTGTTCGACTTCGCGCAGCGGCTCCCGAGGCCGACGGCCTCCGCCCAGCGCGACGAAAGCTGGTTCCCGAAGGACCAGAAGGTAATAGAAGGTGAGCGATGACGCTGCTTGAGTATTGGGAGAAGAATCGGCCGCGGAACTACCAGACGACCTGGGTCCACAAATGGATCTGCTCCCTCGTGGAGCGTGCCTACCTGGAGCGCAAGAACGTGATCATCGAAGTGAGTCCGCGTTCCGGCAAGTCGGAGATCTGCAATGTATACGGGCCAGGGTGGCGGCTGGACTCGGACTTCACCGAGGCGATCGGGCTCGTGTGCAACTCCGACTCCCTGGCGCAGAAGTTCTCGCGGGCCGCGCGGAACATGGTGAAGGTCCCTCTCGACGCCGACCGCAACAACCAGTGGAGGATCGCGGGCACGAACTCGCTCGACTACAGCTACCACGCCAGTGGCATCCGCGGACAGATGACGGGAACGGGATTCTCCGCCCTGCACTTGGACGACACGATCAAGTCGGGCGCGGAAAGCAAGTCCGAGGTGGTGCGCCAAAGCATCTGGGAGAACGTGTGCTCCGCCGCGATCACCCGACTGAGCCCCAGGGGAATCGTCATCTGCCTTCAGGCGAGGTTCCACCTTCAGGACACCGTCGGGATGCTGCTGGAGCAGGAGCACATGAAGTTCCTTCGCCTTCACATCCCGGCGACGAACGACACCGGAGACCAAGCGTACTTCCACGACGGGTACTCGGGCGAGCACATCGACTTCCCGGCCTACGCGAGCTATTGGCCCGAGCGCTGGCCGCGCGAGAGGCTGAACGACATCAAGGACACGTCCGGTCCTTATTACTGGTCCGCGCTCTACCAGCAGGCTCCGTCTCTCGGCGCGATGCAGTATTTCGATCTGGACAAGTGCGCCAGGCATTCCCACCCGACAGCGGACATCTGCTGGGTCGCCGTGGACGCGGCGAACACCGCGACCTCTCACGGGTCGTTCACCGCCTTCGTCGGCATGGGGTTCGACAACGCGACGGGAAGGCTCAAGGTCATCTCCGTGAGGCGCGGGCGTTGGCGGCAGGACCAGATGCACGTCGAGCTGGTCGACTTCTACCTTGAGATGCAGAGGCTCACTGGCCGCAGGCCGGAGTCGGTGATCGTCGAGCAGGCGGCGGCCGGATGGGGGATCATTGACGGCCTCAGCCACAAGCTTCCGATCGAGCCGCTCATACCGAAGGGCAGCAAAGAGGATCGCGCCTCCAGCGTGTGCTACCTCGTGAATCGCGGGTCGGTGTCTCTGCCTGACGGCGCACCCTGGCTCAAGCAGTTCATCGACGAAGTCGGGTCGTTCCCCCTCTGCGCACACAACGACGTGACCGACGCGTTCGGAATGTGCCTCGCCTATCCGGTGAGGCCGAGCGAGTTCAAGCCGAAGGACATGGTGATCCGCGGCAACGCTCCGATGCCGGAGTGGGACAGCAGTCCTAGGTTCGAGCTAGACGAGATCGACGAAGAACTGGACAGACTTGGATACATGGGAGACCCGCTGTGAACGCAACCCAGAAAATAATGCAGAAGGTGATGCTCGGATTCCGCGAGTACAAGCGGCAGTCCGCGATTGTGAAGCGCCGCGCCAGGGCGGACTACCAACACGCCCTCTCCGAATTGGAGCTCATCATCGACGACATAAAAGCCGAGGGGATAGACCCAGAATCGGAGCTTGGCAGGGCCATGATCCTCGAAGTCATCAAGGCCAGGATTCCGTCTGAGGCTCCGGTGTCGTTCTGCGACAAAGACGGATTCCCTAACCGCGGAGGTGAACTGTGAGCAGCAAGCAGAGTTGGAACCAGCGAGTGAAGCAGCGGCGGGAGCAGTTCGTGACCGCCTTCGACGGGAGGATCTGGACCGCCAGGAAAAAAGGCGGGAAAGGGACGGTCTTCGCCGAAAGCGAGGACTTGGCCTTGGCCCGCGCGCAGACATGGGCGTTCGGCCACCGGATAGTCCTCGAAAACAACAAGAGCGGAACCCACAGCTATGACCCTCGCTGAGAGACAAGCCGCGATGAGGTTTCGCCAGTCTCAAAAGCGGCGTCGAGGCCGTCCTATCGGCGGAGGCAAGAACAAGAAGGTCCCACTGGCCGAGGTCAGGCTCAACATCCTCCGCCTCTTGCAGCAGGGACACTCGACGGAAGCCGCCGCCAGGGCGGTCGAGAAGTCCTACGGACTGGGGAACGTCCGCAGGGCGATAGAAGCGTGGCGAAAGACGGCATTCACTGATTCGCAATCCCTTTCGTTGCAGCCAACTGCGAAGTAATTCGTCCAGTATGTGCTTCTATCTCCCCTCTCGATAGCATGATTCCAGGCAAAGGAGCCGACAGATTATGAAGACGTTAGACGAGCAGTTGATTGAGGCGCTGGACCAAATCGCGAAGGACTTCGGCGTCAAGACGGCGGAGACCATCCACAAGTCTTCGGTGACGGCGGAGGAGAAGTTGGCCGTCGCGCAGCAGGTTCTAGACGGCGCTTTCGCCGAAGCGGTCCCGGCCTGGCGACGACCCGCCGGAGAGTCGAAGCTCGCGGAAGAGATTCGCGAGTCGCTCAAGGCTCCCGCGACCGTCGCAAAGCGAAACGGCGCAGCCGACAACTGCCGGGTGTTCACTGGTAGCGAGTCCGCGCAGTCCGCAAAGCAGAAGCTCTACGAGTCTGCGCTCCACATGGGCCTCTCGCCTAAGGAAGCAAAGCTCTTTGCTTCTGACGACAACGACCTTCACTTCCAGGAGCACCAACATTTGTTCGAGGAGTAGGCCAGCCGATCGACGAGAAGCCAACAATAAGGAGCGACACATGCCGCCAGCAATGCTGAGATTCAAGAACGGGGTTTCGTTCGAGGACCCGACCTACGGCCTAGCGGAGAAGATGAAGGCCGCACATGCCAACGACACGCCGAGGCCGCTGGACGTGCCTGCCGCCGAGCGTTGGCTGAGCCAGCGCGCCGATGAGATTCGCGACCACGACAGGACGGCCCAGAACCTGAAGCTCGAACGCGACCAGACATCCCGGAAGCTCGACACCGTCCGCGAGGGATCGAAGCTCAAGTACGGAACCAGGACGGCGCTGGAGGTCGCGGCGGAGAAGGGACAGAGGCTCGTCCAGCACTACGAGGACGAACTGAAGGAGCTCGACCGCCGCATCACACGCTCGGAGAACCTCGCCGCGCAGGTCCGCCGCGCCGTGGCCGAGTTCCACGAATCCACCCCGCAATGGCCGGCGATGCTCCGCGAGTACAACTCCGGCGCCCTCGGCGAGCGTGGAGTGACCGACACCAGGTAACAAAGTTTCGTCCGGTGCCTCCTTGACACTTGGACGGAAGGGGCTCGACTTTCGGTTGTTGGCCAGGGTTCCCGCATGGACCTCTCCGAAGGCGACCAAGGCCGAGCTCCTCATAATTTCAACCCACGCTGCCTGGGCTTTCGAAAGAAGGGAGGCAGCCAGCTGTACCCGACGACGGACTGTTCATTCAATGTCGGGCCGACGGCGGACGGAATTCCGCCCCATAATTTCCTATGACTAACCGAGTTCAAAAGACGATCGACCAGCTTGGCGACGTGAACCCTCAGATCATCGTCGAGGCGTTCTTTGAAGTGCTGATGAGGAGTCCCGAGACCTCTCCCACCGGGGAGGAGCTTGGGTGCTTCGTACAAATAGAAAAGGCTCAGTCCGAAAACTGAGCCTCTTTGGTCCGTTCGCTCGCTTTCCGATTCTACGCCGCAGCCAAGAACTTCTCTATCTCGGCTAGTTCCTTCCTCTGCTCCTTGGTGATCGTCCCGTCTTCCTTCTTCTTGTTGAGCAGCCAGCGGCGGTTGAACGCCGCGACCTTCTTGGCGTTCTTAGCCTTCCACTTCAACGACGCCGCGTTCCGTTCGAGCCTTGCCGCCTCAGATTCGGTCTTGGTCATAAATCCTCCCAAGACTATTAGGTCGAGAAAAAGTCGCCTTGGGAGCCGTCAACCTGAGCAGCGATTCAGGTTCTTGTTAAGGTTCTTGTTACGAGGCTAACGGGGCCAAATCGGGTCCAATCGAGGCGAGTGAGGCTACTCTATCTCATTGAAACCACTCGGGTTCAGCCTTGAATGTAGAATTTCAAGACCGGTGTATTCAACCGCTCTACCACCTCTCCGGTGATTACTGTTTTACTACATTCTCGTTAATTTCTGACACACCGGAGGACAGCGGACGGCCGAGTGCGTCTATGCAAGGCTATTCATTTTGCGGCGGTTCCCGCCTCCGCACCTGCGCTCGCTGGTGGCTCGGTCATCTCCATCGCCCAGATCGCCGCGGGACGCATATACATCGACGCGCGGAAATTGCCGTCAACTTCGTAGGCCTCGGGCGTCCGGAACCAATATCCCTTGGTCTCGTATACGACGTGATACACGCCCCAAGCGGTGTGATAGCCCTCGTCTTTAAGGCCATCGGCCAGCATCAGTGCGGCTACGCTGAAGGTAGTGCCGGTCCAGACTTCCTGCACTTGTTCGTTGGTCGTGATGATGGTGCCGTCGGTGGCCATGCCATTGACCGCGCCCATCTCTCCTTTTCCAAATTTCATGACGTTGAAGTCGAAAATTTTCTTCAGCGCCTTGCGTTGCATGTCCATTGGGACCAGATCGCCCAGGCCGGTGATGTGCGCGTACCACTGTCCGGCAAGTTGGTCGGCTTGGATGTTGTCGCGGTAATCGCTGCCAGTGTCGTAACGGAAATATTCTCCGTTCCACAGTTTCTTGATGTAGCTGGCCTGGCTTCGAACAAAAAGCTCGTGATACTTCGCTTGCGCTGTTGGATCGTTCAAAGCCTTGGCAATTTCTTCAGCAGCACGCAGAGCGGCGAGCCAGAGTCCGCCACAGTAGGCACTTTCGCCGCGGACCACCCAGACGTCATAGGTCTGGTCGGGGTAGCCGTCGTTTTCAGGAATGCCGTCGCCGTTGCGATCATATTTGCGGAGATAGTCGAGCGCGAGCTGCACCGAAGGCCAGGTGTCGCGGAGGAATTGCGTGTCGGTGCGTCCGGTAAAAACATAGTCCCGGTAGATCATCAGGACAAATTTCGTATTGAGGTCTTTCCAGTCGTCGGTGTTCTGCCAGCTGAATTGGTTGACTTTGAAAATCGGGTCTTCTTCTGGCGCGCCGAGATCGTGAGGAACCGCGCCAACACTCTTGCGCGTGCGAAACGTGGGCTTCTTGTCTTGCTCCGATTTCCAGATCCACATCAGTTTTTCGGGCTCATTGCGCAGAACGGTTTCGGCGAAGGTCCGCATCTCTTGTTTATCGAGGTCAGGCCAAAACTTCACCAGCGGCATCGAGCCGTAGAAGCGCACGTCGAGGGTGGAGTAGTAGGGATAGTCATAGCACTCCATAAACGAAAACGCGGGCGCAGATTTAGGGTCGGCGCCGACGGGACGCCCCCAAAACGAGCCGCCGTCTGCCAGCGTGTAGAGCTCATTAAAAAGCTCGGCGCGATACCATGCGGGCTTCGATTCGTCGTTGATGTAAGGAGCCTGCCATGCGTCGATCGCGTCACTCCATTCGGAGGCGTGGGTCAGGCCTTCGGCGGCGATCTTTACCGCGTTCTTTCCAGATGTGCCAAAAAAGTCAGTGTAGCGCCGATGCCATTGGCGTCCGGTGCCGAACTCCATGACAGGAAGATCCCACGACACAACCATGGGGATGACGCGCTTCTCCCCGGGTTGCAGGGTGAAACGAACGGCGATCGCGCCAGCCAGAGTCTCTCCGCTACTGGTCCATTTGAAATCGTCGTTAGAGAGGCGTCCGTCTTTCGAGAACGGAGTCCAGACTCCCGCTCCGCCATCATCGGGGAGGTACGAATTCTGATACGTAATCTCGACGCCTGGTGATTCGATCGACGAGATCGCGAACTGGCCGTCCCAGTCGTCACGGACATCGCCTGGACGAATGCGATCAAACACAATCGATTTCATGGTTCCGGCAGTTCCGAGCGGCGTTGAAACGACGCTGTTGTAGTTACCTGAACTCATCGCCTGTCCTTGAAAGTCGTGTGAGGGATAGCGAAACCATCCCACCATGTTTGCCCACGACAACATCACGGAGACTGTCACCGGTTTGTCAGTCGGATTGTCGGCGTGCCAACGGTAGACGGCGACCGGATAACTGCTCTCGCGGTAGTTGCCAGGAAGGACCGGAGAAAACTGTTCCAGCACAACGTGTGCCGGCAATTTATCCCAGCGGTAGTCATACCACGACTTGGGATATACCGCCGAGTAAGTGCCGGCTCCGACGGGATAGTCCCATTTCCACGAACTGAGCGCGTGATCTTTTGGATGACCGGCGAGAAGAACCTGGGCAATACCTTCGGACGCGCCTTCAGATTTTTCGTAAATCGCGAACTGGTTCGCGTCAACAGTCGCATATTTATGAATGCCAGCCTTGATGTGCCAGCGCGAGAAGTCGCCACGATAGGAGCGCGAAAATGTGCCGGAGCCAAAACCACCGACCGGCGCGCCCTGCCAGAATCCGTCGTCAATCAGGTCGGTGAGGTTCGGCTTGCGCGTTCCGGCATTCGCCAGCGGCACGCCAATACCACGGCTCCAGGCGATTTTGGGAATTGCGTCTCCTGCCCAAACGGAGCAAAGCGCACAGCAGATGATAAGGAAAAGAAGCGCAAACTTGGCAAGGCGGAACTGCATTGGAGCCTCCGGCGTCATGGACGGATGGGTTAAGCAAATCTGGCACGTGTTTAACTAAATCGATATTGTAGAGCAGATCCACACATCTGTGAAGAAGTTTCTGCTGGTATAATTTCGCGGAATCGATTCGCGAGAAAGAAAATGACCGAGGCTATCCTCCTGCAAGGACGCCACGTTCGTCTGGAGCCGCTCAATCATAGCCACGTCGACGGCCTAGTCGCCGCCGCGTGCGCTGACCGCTCCCTTTATCAGTGGAGTCCGGTTCCGGCAAATAAGCTCGAAGCCATGCAATACGTCGACACTGCGCTGCTTTGGCAAAAAGACGGCACCGCAGTGCCCTTTGCAATTGTTCGTCAGGATGACGGCGCTGTCATCGGGTCAACCCGCTATTTCCTGATGGAGCGCTGGGCTTGGCCGAAAAGCCACACCCGGCATGCCCGCTCCGCAGCGGATGCTTGCGAGATAGGCTACACGTGGCTCGGGCGCTCGGCGATCCGCACACCGGCCAACACCGAATCCAAGCTCCTGATGCTTACCCATGCTTTCGAAACCTGGGGTATGCTGCGCGTCTGCTTCCACGCGGATGCGCGCAACCAGCGTTCGCGCGCTGCGCTCGAACGGATCGGCGGAAAATTTGAGGGAATCCTTCGTTCCCACCGCATGGCCGCGGACTTCATCGCACGGGATTCGGCGCGCTATTCCATCGTGGCCGCCGAGTGGCCGGATGTGAAACAAAAACTAACCGGCTATCTGGCCCATACCTGATATGCTTTCTCGGCTGGAATCGTGCCGTGCTCCGGTTGGTGCGATCCCGCGGTAATCGGTGGGGATCTATCGTGGGTGCTAATCGCGACGCAATGGTAAAAAAGAAGGACTTTCCTCTAAGCCAACCCGGAAAAATTACGCTGCGCGAGGTGGCTCTGCACGTCGGCTTGGCGCCGGGCACGGTTTCTGCCGTACTGAACAGCGCGCCTTCGGCACGGGCGATTCCGGAGCACACCCGCCTGCGTATTCACGCGGCAGCGCAGGAACTAAATTACCGCCCCAATTTCCTTGCGCGTTCTCTGCGCAAGAAGCGCACCTATACAGTTGGACTCATCATCGAGGAGATCGGTGATGCCTACGGGTCGATGGTCATCAGCGGAGTTGAGAGTTTTCTCCGAGAGCACAATTATTTCTTCCTGACCGTCATTCATCGGCACGACGCGGCCATGCTGCACAACCACTCCCAACTTCTGCTGGAACGCGGCGTAGAGGGATTCATCACCGTGGACACGAGCCTGCAAGAACCGTTGCCCTTGCCGACTGTTTCCGTGGCCGGACACAGTGTGATGAAGGGCGTCACGAATATCGTCCTCGATCAAGAGCGGGGTGCGCGAGTCGCTTTGGAGCATCTTTTGGCTCTGGGCCATCGCAAGATCGCTTTCATGAAAGGTCAACCCTGGAGTTCCGATTCAGAATATCGCTGGAATGCGGTTTGCAAAGTTGCACAGGAGCTGGGATTGGAAATGGATCCCGATCTCATCGTCAGGCTCGAGGTTGACGATCCGTCTCCTCAGCTCGGATATCCTTACGCAAAAGAATTGTTGGCGGGCAAGAAACCGTTCACAGCGCTTTTCGCGTACAACGATATCTCGGCAATCGGTGCGATTCGCGCCATCCAGGAGACGGGGCTGCGAATTCCACACGACATTTCGGTGGTAGGTTTCGACGATATTCCCTGGGCTGAATTTCATTCGCCCAGCCTGACGACGGTAAAGCAACCGCTCGGTAAAATGGGACAGATGGCTGCCGAAACGTTGGTCCGATTGATAGAAAACGAGGGGTGGCAGTCACCCGAAATCGCTATTGAACCGACGCTGGTAGTGCGTGAGTCAACCGGGAAAGCGTCGCTGCGGTAGCGGGTAATCAAAGTTGGAAAGCTACTTTGGGAAGCCAGTTAAAAGCGACGAGGCACGTTGCAATGGTTCTGCGGCACTCGATTTCTCGTCTGGCGGTGGGGGCTGCATGTTTGTCTTTATCGTTATCTTTCCACCCGCTAGCGCAGGCTCAGCCTGGCTCCGCGCGCTGGATTACGACTTGGACCACATCGAACGCGGCGAGCGATCAGCCGACGACCTTCTCCAATCAAACCATTCGCGAAGTTGTTCACACCTCGATCGGAGGCTCTGCGGTTCGCATCCGGTTATCCAACACGTTTGGACCACGTGCGATTCGCTTTGATGCCGTCGCGGTCGGACTGCAACAGAACGGGGCGTCTTTGGTTCCGCATTCGAATCACGAAGTGACCTTTGGAGGAAGCCGACCGATAGCGATTCCAGAGGGGGCGGAAGTCTTGAGCGATCCGGTCGCGCTCAAGGTGGGACCAGAGCAGAATCTCACGATCAGCCTGTTCACCGCTGGAGACACCGGGCCAGCAACCGGTCACTGGCTTGCACTCCAGACGAATTATGTTTCTCGCGCCGGAGATTTTTCCGCGGATGAAGGCGGGAGTGGATTTTCGGATTCGGCCGGAGCAAAAACCGCAACATCTTGGTATTTCCTAAGCGCGGTCGAGGCGCAGTCAACCGCCGGCGCTAACGGAGCCATCGTCGTCCTCGGAGACTCAATCACCGATGGCGCAGCCTCGCAACTCGACGCGAACGGCCGTTGGACCGACTACCTCGGCCGCCGCTTGCTGGCTTCCCACGCAGACTTTGCTGTGCTCAACGCTGGCATCGCAGGCAATCGTGTGCTGACCACTTCGCCATGCTGGGGACAAAACGCCCTTGCTCGTTTGGGACGCGATGTTTTGGCTCAGTCCGGAGTCGTCGCGGTAATTTTGTTCGAGGGCACCAACGACATTGGCCAGCCCGATACGAAGACGCTGGAACCGAATCCATGTTTGAGCCGAACTCCAGTGACTGCCGAAGAAATCATTGCGGGATACAAACAGATCATCGCTCGCACACATGCGAGGGGCCTCAAAATTTTTGGCGCAACCATACTTCCCTATCAGGGTTTTGGCGCTTGGACGCCACAGGGCGAGACAAAACGCGTCGCCGTTAACCAATGGATTCGAACCTCGGGCGCGTTCGACGGGGTCATCGATTTCGACGCAGCGCTCCGCGATCCTGCGACTCCGGCTCGCATGGCGCCAAAGTATGACAGCGGCGACCATTTGCACCCTGGGCCGGCCGGACACGAAGCGATGGGAAATGCGGTCGACCTGGCGCTGTTCCGCTGAACATCTTCGTGTCTAGAAGCCGTACTTCGCGACGACACTTTTCTCACGCTTCCCGATCACCGCGATCGCGGCATGCTGAGCCGGAAGCAGCAAGTTGAGGGGCGCGCCGGTGAGTTTGTCGCGCAGATCGATCCTGGAATCTTCCGCCGCGTCCGAGACCATCACATACATAACCGAATCGTCCAGGACCGTTGGATAGATCAAGACACCGGGCGAAATCGCGGACCGCAGTTCGAACGCCGATTCAATGCCGACCTGGCCCGCGACGTACGCGTACAAATCCGCGGCAGCCTCACTTCCTTCCGCGAGTTCGACCGGATAGGCAGCCCAGAAAATCCGGCCTTTGCCGTAGGAAATTTCCTTTAGCGTGCTGCCATCGTTGAAGCGTAGCGTATGAAGCCATGTTTGTTTTTGCGCATCAAAGGAGAGCGGCAGTCCACGATTGCCTATCTGCAAATCGGCATTATGGTATGTGAGTGGCTCGATCTGCGCGGCCAGCTTCAGATCGGCAGCACGGCCGCTGCGCTGCCAATGTTCGTCGTATTCGACGGGTCCCGTGATTAACAGATTGCCGCCTTCATTTGTGTATCGCAGCAGCGTGCGCCATGCTTTCTCCGATAAGGCCTGTGCCGACGGCAGAATCGCCAGCTTCGGTGTCCCGAGATTCTCGATCTGATTCTCCGCGATGGCGTACGCAGCGAGGTGGTCGTTGTAGGCGAGAGCGCGCACCGCCTTCTGCTGCGCCTCGATTTGGAATTCTCCAATGACCGAAAATTGCGCCGCTTGCGAAGTGACGATTGCGACCGAGGGCGGCTGAGGGGCACGCAGATGCGGACTGAGTGCTTTGCCGAAATCGGCGTAGGCGCGGAGTAGCGCGGCTTCAGGCTTTTCAGTTTCGTCAGGCGAAATTGCGCCAATCGGCGTCTCATTGCTCTCGGTCATGTAGGAGTTCGTGTTCCACAGCCACTCAATCGCGCCCGAGCCTTGAATGTATGATGTAGCAATTTTGCGTTCGAGGAGCGAAGTTTCGCTCTCGGGCGCGCGGCGAGTGATCTCGTCGAGATTCAATTCACGCTGAAGACCAGTTTCTTGGATGAGCATCGCCTGACCCGGTTGCTTAGCCAGCAGCGAATCCCACACAAGATAATCGTTGAGCCACCACGAATGATTGGTAGTGAAGTCCACGAACTCGCCCCAATACGAGGGCGAGGGCCGATCTTGAATGCCGCCTTCGTCCTGGCCCACAGTGATTAGCTGTTGCGACCCGGTCGCGCGGATCGCATCACGCATCGTGTGCACCCAATTCGAAAAGACATCCTGCGCGAACAGAAAGTAGTCGTAGACTTTCAGTGAATTGTGCCCGACATACATTCCGCGCTGCGCAAACTCGACCTCCTCCGGCAACGCGAACGTACCCTGCACTTCGCTTACCGGAAGGTTCCACGCCGCGGCGAGAGCCGCGCGGTCTGGATAACGCCGATTGAGCCACTCGTTCCATTTCTCGATCTCAATCGGATCGCCGTTGGGCCGCATGGTCCACAGATGCTGAGAAATGCTCGGCTCGTTGATCAAATCCCATGCCAGCCACGGAACATCGTGGAAGCGCTCGACCACCGCAGTAATGAGTGTCTTCTGGCGTCGCACCGCCTCCGGGTCGAGGTACGGATTCGCGCCACCGAGGACGTCGGGCAAAAATGCAAAAAAATTGAATTGCACCGGCAGCCCATTCTTGCGCGCCGTCATCAAGTACGCCTCGAGCGTCCGCAGTGTGCCTTCGTAGGGTTGACCATTCTCGTCGCAAATCTTGTCCCATCCAGTCCACCAGCCCGTGCGAATCATATTCAATCCGGCGGAATGAATCTGCGCGAGATCCTGATCCCACACGTAAACATTCGGGCGCGCGAAATATAGCCGCTGGAATTCACGCGACATGTAAGTGGTGCCGACGACGGCAATGGGCTGGCCGTCGAGTTCGAAGAAATCCTTGTTCACGGTCACGCGCGGGCCCGCGCGCAAGAAGGCTGGATCATGCACCCAGAAGCCGGAGTGATAAATCGCCCGCACCCTGGCGCCCTCCAGGAGTTGGGCTTCGATTGTGTACAGACCCGGTAATTTTGGAGCTGGCAGAAACAAAGCTCGATCTGATGGAACAGCACCCGACACTTCCGAACGAGCGGACGGCTGATCGTGCGCGACGCTCGTGATCTTGACCGTAAGAGGATGACCCGACGGCGTCGTCGAGTACCAGTCGACTTGCAGTTGAATCGGTTCGCCCGGATAGTAGAGCGGGAAGACCGGGTGGACGTTAAATTCCTCGCTGCCACCGAGCGCAAAGTCGGCTAATAACCGCACCAACTCAGTTGACGTCTTGCCATGGTAGAAATCCGGCGCAACTTCAGCATTCAGAAAAACCCAGCGTCCTCCTCCAAAACCATTTCGAAGATGATCGATCGCGACGGCGGCTGCCGACAATTTGTGGCCATCTTTCACCCCCCAAGCCAGCGCATCCAGGCGCGCATCGATAGAACCGGCAGCACCTCCACGATGATAGAGATCGACTGCGCTGAGACGAATGACTGGGCTGAACCCTCGTGTCCAGCTGAATGCAGGTAGCTTCAGCGTCAACTCGGAATTCGTCTGAAACTTGAGCCCATCGGAACCGGGAGTCGTCCGGTACTGATCGATCATCAGGGCTCGTGAAAATCGCACGCTGTAATCACGCAACTTCCATCCCGAGGCATCGTGATAGGCGGAACGAGTGAATGGCCGGCCGCCCAACACCAACAGGTTTCCACCTCGATCCACGAATGCAAAGATGTCTGCCCATGAACCCTCGGGAAACGCCGAACCATAAGGCATTACCAGCAATCTCGTCGCCGGATCGCCGAGCAGAGCCGCGAGCTGCACAGAAGAAGCAAACCGCGCGCCGGGCAGGAGCGACGATAACTGTGATGGGGGACCCGCCGCATCGGCAGAGGGAAATCCAGCTTCACTGAATACTACGGTGGAGGAAAACGGTTCGGCCGCCATCGCAACGCCGCTTAGCGATAGGTTAAGCGCCGCAATCATCACGATGATCGCGACGGTAACAAGGGAAGTTTCTCTCATGGAGATGGCCTATCGCACCGCGGCGTGATTTATGAGAACGATTTGTTGAGAACGGTTGTCGAGAACGATTGTTGAGAACTGAAATACTGTAACGGTTTTCTCGACGGGATGATCGATTTTCTTCGCCAGATAGCCGTACTATTTTAGGGGTCGCGGTGATATCCTTGGCCGGCGATAGACTCGCCAGACGGCTTTTTGACGGAAAGCGTCGAAGATACGGAGGCCAATGCAGCCAGGCGTCAGCACCCCAACTCAAGCCGGAACCGCAACCCAAGCCCCGCCCTCTACTCATCGCGCCGCGTTATCGGTGGTCACAACGCTGTTCTTCATGTGGGGCTTTCTAACTTGCTTGAATGACATTCTGATCCCGCACCTGAAATCGATCTTCGATCTCGGCTACCGGCAGGCAAGTCTGGTACAGTTCGCGTTCTTCGGAGCGTATTTTCTATTCTCGATTCCCTCCGCGAAGATTGTCGACTGGATCGGCTATCAGCGTTCGATGGTCGTCGGCCTGCTCACCATGGGACTGGGCGCGTTTCTTTTTGTGCCCGCAGCCAGTGTGCCGTCTTTTAATCTATTTTTGGGCGCCCTAATTGTTCTGGCGGCCGGAATCACCTGCCTCCAGGTAGCGGCGAATCCATACGTCAGCGTTCTGGGTGCACCCGAGACCGCATCGAGCCGGCTCAACCTGACACAAGCCTTCAATTCTCTCGGAACCTTTCTCGCGCCTTTTTTTGGAGGCCTCCTCATTCTGAGCGCTGATCCGAAGACCATCGATCAGATACGCGCGTTGGCGCCCGACGCTCTTCAGACTTACCGTTTGCATGAGGCAGCGACGGTGAAGACTCCCTACGTGGGCTTGGGTATCGCGCTGGTCATTCTCGCCATCGCAATCGGCAGTTTTAAATTGCCGAAAATTGAGCATGCACAGCACCGTATCGGCGAAAAGTTGGGCGACTCCATCTGGAGACATCCGAATTTGGTTTTCGGTGCGATCGCCATCTTCGCGTACGTTGGCGCCGAAGTATCCATCGGAAGCTTCATGGTGAATTACTTCAACCAACCCGAAATCGGCGGCCTGACTCAAAGAGTTGCGGCAGGCTTTGTCGCGCTGTACTGGGGCAGCGCCATGGTGGGCCGATTTATCGGCTCTGCTCTGTTGCGTGGAGCCAGAACCCTTCCCATGGCTGTGGCCTCAGTCGCCGGCGCTTTGATGGCCGTGGTTTCATATTGGCTCAGGGGAAGGGTTGATCCGGGTAGTCACGCTGGCGTGGGAGCAGTGCTCTGGCAACTTGGTGCGGTTCTAATCTCGGCCGGACCTTTGTTCGCCTTGGTCGCAATACTGGCTGCGTTGTTTGCCATTACAGCCGCTGTTCGTGGAGGAAGTGTCTCCGCGACAACGGGCACACTACTTGGGGTCTGCGCTCTGGCGGCCACCGCTCTCGTTGCGACTTCGAGCCTAAGTCTTGGCCAGCTCGCGATGTGGAGCGTTATTCTCGTCGGCCTTTTTAACTCCATCATGTTCCCCAGCATCTTTACGCTGGGTATTGCCGAACTTGGCCCACTGACGGGCGACGGCTCCGGACTGCTGGTCATGGCCATTGTCGGCGGCGCCATCATTCCGTATATATTCGGCGCGGCCGCCGATCGCATCGGAATTCACCACGCCTTCGTGATTCCGATCGTCTGCTATCTCTACATCGCTTTTTATGCGTTCAAAGGATCGAAGCCGGTTCCAGCGCGGGCAAGTTAGCACGGCAAATTAGCGAGGGGTTGATAGCCAGTTGGCGGTGATGCGACGGGCGAAGAGCTATTTCACTCCGTTTGGATACACCAATATTTTGCTCGCCTCGCCGGTTTTTAGCCGCGCCATCGCTTTGGAAAAATCCTTCATTGGGATGCGGTCTGTTATGACGGGGTGAAGGTCGAGCCTTCCGCTTTTGAGCAGAGCGGTCATCTGGTACCAGGTCTGGTACATGCGGCGTCCGTTGATGCCTTGGATGGTGATGCCCTTGAAAATAATGTCTTCCGAGAAATTGAGCGGGATGGGTTTTGAAGTGAGTCCAAGCAGCGACATGCGTCCGCCGCGGCGAATGATATCGAAAGCGATCCGAATCGCGTCGGGATGGCCGGCCATTTCCAATACCACGTCCACGCCGAGACCGCCAGTTTTCTCAGCGACAAAGGCGCGCACATCCTCCTTGCTCGGATCGAGAACGTAGTCTGCATGCATCTTCGCCGCCAGCTTGCGCCGGTGCTCGTTGACCTCGAGGGCAAAAATTGTGGTCGCGCCCACTGCTCGGGCCACGGCAATCGAGAATAGTCCGATAGGCCCGCACCCGGTCACGGCGACAGTCTTGGCCGCAATTTCTCCCGCCAGCACAGTGTGCACAGCATTGCCCAAGGGATCGAGAATCGATGCATACTCCTGGGGGATAGCTGGATCGAGCTTCCAGATGTTCGACTCGGGGATGACGACGTATTCCGCAAATGCCCCGTCGGAATCGACTCCGATGATCTTCACGTTCTGGCAAATATGCGCTTCGCCCGTCCGGCACTGTAGACACTTGCCGCAGGCAACGTGCATTTCCGCCGATACGAAGTCTCCCTCCTTCACACTCGTTACCTCAGAACCAAATGTGACCACCTCGCCGCAAAATTCGTGTCCGGGTATCAACGGTGGATGGATGCGTCCCTGCGCCCATCGGTCCCACTCGTAAATATGGAGGTCGGTACCGCAGATGGAGGCAACTTTGACCTTGACCAGAACGTCGTTGGGGCCGTAAGCGGGAATCTTGACTTCGCGGACTTCCGCGCCCGGCGCAGCTTCCGCCTTGACCACCGCGAGCATGGTGCTGGGCATGAAAGCCCCCTTTATGATTGCGGAATTAGAAGAGCAAACGGGTTATTCTACACCGCGCTCGGCGCGGCCACCGACCAAATGGTCTACTTGCCAATCATCGAGTTCTGCCCAGCGATCAACCACCACTGCCCCTCGCGCCTCACAAAGACATCGGTCTGCCGGGTGCGCCGGCTTTTGACCTGCCCTGAGTCGCGAACCGTGATCGTGAATTCCGCGTTCGCCACCGCCGTGTCACCATAGACGCGGAACTGAGCGGTCGATGGTTCCATCTCCATCACAATGATCTTGCGTTTTGCGTCGCGCAGACCACCGAGCGCGTCGTCTTTGCTTTCGAGTTGTCCGCTGTCGCGTGTATGCACGTAGTCGGATGCCAGATGCTTCGCGTATTCATCCCAGTTGCTTTGTACGATAAGATCGGCAAGCTTCTGCTCTAGACTCTTGATCTCAGCTTCGGCGGGAGAGTTGGTATCAGCTTGCAGAGCCGCGTGTTGCGCGTTGAGCAAGGAACCGAAGGCCAGCCACAAAGTAATGACAAACGCGATTTTCATGTGCTGCTCCCAACTCGAAATCAATCAGGCGGACCTGGGCGTCTTCGGCGTAGCGACTTTGTACTCTTCGGATTTGCCTCGCGGAATGCTAAGCGTCTGCCATTGCGCCGAGCGCAAATGTTTCGCAAGAAACACGATCTGTCCGGTGTGCTGCGCGTAGTGGGCGACGGCGCGGTTGAGTGCCTGCATCACGGTATGCGGCTCCTGCCGGATCGTCACCGTGCGCTGCACGTCTTCGGGCGTCAGTGAATCGAGCGCCGAGAATACATGCGACCATCCCTCTTCCCACCACCGCATCACGTCTGCGCGCGTTGTGCTGGCCGAAACTTCAAATTCGCGATCGCGAAAACGGTCTGGCTTCTCGCCGTCGCTCGTAAGAAAGTCCGTGAAGCGCGAACGCGCATTGCCGGCAATGTGCTTCACCAGGGCAGCAACGGAATTTGATTCCGGATCGAGCGCGACGAAAAAGTCGGCGTCCGCAAGCTGGGCCATGGCCGCTTCGCCCATACGCTTGTGGCCGCGAAACTGGCGCTTGATTTCTTCGAGGTAGTGGGTTGCAAGATCGGGCATCGGCGTCCTTCAATCGATAGCTTCGTTTGCTATTTTACGACGGACGCGCGCAGGGCCCGCACGACATCATCGATATTGTTCTCCTGAAACAGTCGGATTCCCGCGACCCCAGTCGCGCCGGCGCTCAAGCACGCGGCCGCATTTTTCAGCGTGATGCCGCCGAGAGCAATCACTGGAATTTTCGCCCGACAGGCTTCCTCCAGCGCAGCCAGACCAGTGGGATTCTTTCCTGGAGCACCGCTTTTTCCAAATACCGGAGCGAGGACCGCGAAGTCGACGCCTTCCGACTCCGCGCGTTTCACATCGGTAACCTTGTGGCAGGAAACACCGATCAGAAAATGATCGGGCGACTGGCCTGGACGACCGGAATTCGCTGCCGCTCCCGAGACGCAACGCACGTTATCAGGCGCGACATCTTCCTCGCGCAAATGAACCCCGTCAGCCCCAGCGGCGAGCGCGACGTCGACGCGCGAATTGACCAACAGGCGCGTGCACCCGGAAACTTCGCGGACTTCGCGAACTAGCGCAACTGCTTCCCGCGTCAGTGTCTCCAGCTGTCGCCCGCTCAGGTCCTTTTCACGCAGCTGGATATAGTCAACTCCCGCACGGGCTGCGTCGGCGATCTTGGATAGCAGAGCGCGGCGGCACAGGGCCTCATCCCCGCGAAACTGGGTGCGGTCGGTGATGTAGTACAGCAGGCAGCCGTTGGCCATTCAGCTGTCAGCCTACTACGGGAGCAATCATTTTTTGTCGACGGCCGACGCTGCCTCTGGCGCAACTGCGGCCGAGCCCTCCGTGGTCGAAGCCGGTGGCGTGAACAGCTTCAGGTTTTCCGCTTTCCACCGCATCGCAGCGTAGATGCGATTGTGTCCGCTCGGGTGATCGAAGAATATCCACTCCTCGACCGGCCCAGGGCTCATCTTGCGATACTCGCCGAGATGGATCGCAGCTTGCGCAAATCCGTCGGGCTGCCGGCTCGTGTTCAGACCATACATATCGGCTTCGTATTCCTGCGTGCGCGTAAATGTATTGTCGATGGGAGTAAAGACGAACCCAAAAATCAGAGCCAGCAGAAGCACAAGCGGAATAATTGCAGGGTCAGTCAGACCCCGTATCTGCCACTTCTCACCCCAACGTTTCAGCGTCCACTCGAGTCCCCAGCGCAAGTAAACGAAGAAGATCACGAACTCTATCACTGACCACATGATGAACTTGTAGACATGATTCAGCACGTAGTGCCCCATCTCGTGGCCCATCACCGCCTGAATTTCTTCCAGCGAGCCGCGCCGGAGCAGATTGTCGTTAAGCGTGATGCGCATCGTGGTTCCGAGACCACTGACGTTGGCGCTCATTCGTGTCGACTGTCGCGAGGCGTCGATCTTGTACACATCTTTTGCGGGGATTCCGTTTGCCCGCGCCATGCTCAGGATGGGGATGACTACCTTGGGGTCGTCGAGCCGTGTGATCTTATTGAAGATGGGAAATAGGAAAACCGGCGCGATCATCCCAACGAAGGCGGTGAATAGGGTGGTTACAATTGCGCCCCAGATGTACCAGGTTCGCGGCACAAGACGGACAATGAAAAACAGCAGCACCACCAGCAGGCCGCCCAGCACGGCACTTACGCCCAGCATCTTTGCTTGATCTCCCATCCAGGGACCGAAAGTCTGCGTGGCCAGCCCATACTTGTGTTCTCGGAAATAACCTTCGTAGACCCCGAGGGGGAAAGTCAGGATGGTGGTGAGAACGATGTATTGCAGCCAATATACGAAAGTGTGGACGGGCCAGAAGCGGGTCACCCGTTCCGCCAAATCGCGCATTTTCGCCGACCATCGCAGATTCAGCAGCAAGAGCGCAACCACGACTCCGTAGAGAAAGTCCCAAAGAATCAGCCAGTATCCGCCCTCGAAATAGGCATCGGAACGCGCCGTCTTGTCAGCAGGAATCTGCGCCAGATACGCGTTCGTGGCGGCCGTGGCATCGAAATGCGGCCCGGCCTGCGCTTCCGCCGGCACCTGAATCACGGACGGCATCTCGTTCGCCCCCGGCTGAGCCAACGCGGGAGTCGCCAGAAAAACTGCGCAGAAAAAAATCGAGCAACAGATTGCGATTGCACGGAAAGTTCGTGGGGTCATCGTTGGCTTGTTCTCCGGGAATACTGAACCGTAGCAGTCTATACGGAGTCGGGTCGCCGCGGGTTCCAATTTCCGGGAGCAGTTCGGAAATAGGTATGGACCGGGCTGGTTAGGGGCCACCCTTACTGCACACGAGTTAGGGACGGGTCTTCGCGATTTCTGGGACTGCCGCTTCGCCGGTCCGTTTCGCCTGCTGTGGAGCGAGGTGATACTTCGTCAGCCCTTCTTTCAGGAATTCAAAGCTCTCTTCCGGCGAGTCGAACATCTTGAAGAGATCCAGGTCCGTTGCCGCGATTACGCCGGCATCGACCATCGCTTCGAAATTGACGATCTTCTTCCAGTAATCGCTGCCATAAATGACGATGATCATTTTCTTGGCCAGCTTCTCTGTCTGGGCCAGGGTGACAATTTCAAAAAACTCGTCGAGTGTCCCGAAGCCTCCAGGAAAAATCACCAGCGCTTTCGCGAGATATGCGAACCAGAACTTCCGCATGAAAAAGTAATGGAACTCGAAATTGAGCGACGGCGTGATGTAGGGATTCGGATTCTGCTCGAACGGCAGATTGATATTGAGGCCGATGGTTTTTCCGCCCGCTTCGTGTGCCCCGAGGTTGGCCGCTTCCATGATGCCGGGCCCGCCTCCGGTGGTGACGACAAAACGATGGCGCTTGGCCGGGATCTGGCTCGACCAGTCGGTAAGCAGGTGAGCAAGTCGGCGCGCATCTTCGTAATAGCGAGCCATATTGACTGCGGCTTCAGCGCGCTTAAGATCTTTCGCCTGCTGCGCCGCCGAGCTGGAAGCTGCGTTCGCATGAACTTCCGCAAGCCGGTGCGCGGCGGTGTCGCGGCTCGGAATTCGAGCCGAGCCAAAGAAAACTACCGTGTCCTGAATCTGCTCCCGCCGGAAGCGTGACAGCGGTTCGCTGTATTCCGATAACAGGCGCAGAATTCTGCCATCCGGACTGTTGAGAAATGGCTCGTTCTGATACGCGAGCGGCGCGGATTTGAGTTTGTCGTCAGACATAAAATCGTTATTGGTCGCCAGTCGGTGGTCGGCAGTCGTGGTCCGCGTTCGATGGTTTACCCGCGACTCGCGACCGACGACCAGCGACTGCTTTCAATCCTCTCTATACTGAACCGCTTCCCAAAATCCGATCCACACGTTCAACACTCCGAGTCCGGTTGCGAGACCGCGTGTAAATCCGCTCGCCATCAGCGCGTGCAGCAGCGGGTAGTGGATCAGCAGTGGATTTTCCGACCACTCGGGACGCCAGGGAAGAATCACGAGCATCACGCCGAGCGTCGCGCACAGAAACACGAACAACAGCACTCCGATGCGCCGCAGCCACAAGCGCGCCGCCGAAGGCGGTCGAGAAGTCGCTGGCACAGCTCCGGCTCCGGGCGCCAACGGTACTACGCTCGGAGACTTAGGCTCTCCGGTTCTTTCTCTGACACCAGTAGTATCGTCGGCAAATGGCAGCTTGGGATCGGAGATCATTCAGCGCGTCGTTTGTGCGTGAGGCCTGTGTAACAGGGCTGTGCGGGTAAGAACGTGTTGCGGCAAAGGATCGAGTCGCTTCCCCGAGCAACTTTCAAACCCACCTGTGCATTCTACGACTTCAGGGCCTGAATGCGCTCGGCGACGTCGCGATAATCGATGTTGGCCCCGTAAACGGCGGTGAAATGGCGAAGCGCCGCGGGCTTGTCCTGGGCCGTTTCGCAAGCCGATCCGAGTTCGTAGTTGATCGCCAGCTTCGCTTCGTCGTCAAGCCCCGGAATGCTGAGAGCTTTTTCGTACCACCGGATGGCCGCTTGCGGAACTCCTTTGTCGAGGAAACATTGCGCCAGCCACGTATAGGTTTGGACGGGTTGTGAGAACGGAACACCACGTTCGATCGAGGTGCAAACTTTTTGCAGTTCGGCGATGGCTTCGTCGAGCAGACCCATTTCGCGGAAAGCGACACCGAGGTTGTAGTGCGTTTCCGGATCTTCGTCGCCCGCCTTCACATCCTCTTCAAGTTCCTGCTTCAACTCGCCAAACATTTCCGAAAGGTCGACGCTGTCGGAAGGGCTTGCGGTTTGGGCAGCCGATCCCAGGGGACGCACAGGAGTGGTGCTGTAGGTCATCGCAGGAGCGGCTGCCGCGGCGTGACCTGATGTTGATGCTGCAATCGCAGGTGCTGGCGGCGCAACCGGAGTCTCAACACGTGGCGGAGGCGCGGGAGCTGCCGGCTTCTTTGGCGCAGGCGACGTCGGCCAACCAGCAAGCGGCTTGGCGCTCGGCTGGCTTGCGAGAGGAGGCGCTTCCGGGAACGAATCGCCAAGCGACGCTTCCAGATCGGCCACGAACGAAGTCAGCTCGGTCGGCTCTGCCTGCGCCGATGCGGCGTGGACGGGTTCGGCATGAACTGGTTCCGCGATCTTTGGCTGTTTGGGCTCTTTGGCCTTTGGCTGGGTGACCTGCGGCTGGCTGAATTTTGGCTCAGGACGGGTCGCCTCGCGGCGGGCTGGCTTGGCAGGCGCGGGCGCAACCTCTTCTGCAGGTTCCGCAATGTCAGTGTCAATATTGATTGCGTCTTCGGATTCGTGCGGCGTCGGCTGATGATAGCCGGCCAACAGATCGGCCCCTGCCACATTTCCCGGATCGTTCTGAGCCGCCATCTCGAGCCCATACTCAACGGGCTCATCGGCATCGGCGTTGATTTCAGGAAGATCGGCTTCGGGCTCGGCCAGCGGTGCCCCAGACGCAAGCGCGGCTCGCAAGGGATCGAGAATGCGGGAATCGGTCGTCAGCAACTCGAGCTTCTCAAGCCCGGCGCGAGCCTGGTCGGTCATGAAATGTTCGAGATAGAAGCGAACTTCTTCGACCGTCTCGGCAATTTCGGGATTGCTCGATGCATCGGCGTCGGCGTCGGCGTCGGCGTTAATTTCAATCTCCTCCGAAGCTTCTGCGGCCGGAGCTGATTCATCGACAGAAAGTGAGCTCTCCCATTCGGAGGAAAGGTCGTTGGAATCAGAAGCTTCAGCCGAAATTTCGGAGGATGTCTCCAAAGCCTTTCCGGAGTCGTGTCCGGAGTGATGCGAAGTAAGCTCGGAAGTTAGATCCGAGGCGACCGCAGACGAAGCGATTTCGGGCTCGGACGCTGGCTCGCTCAGATCCACCATGCCGAATTCCATGCCACCGGCAGGCGCGGCTTCGTGAGCAGGAGCCGTGGGAGTTGCAGTTGGCCAAGGCGCGGCGGCAGCAGCCCGGGCTGCAGGTTTCGCTGCAGGTCTCGCCACTACCGTCGAACCAGCGGCCGGCGAAGCGGCGGGAGCTTTGGTCGCTGCCGGCAAAATCGGCTGCGTCGTCGCCGCACTCTGTTCGTAGCGCTCGGCTAGTTCTCCGTAACGCGCCGCCTCATCGGGGAACCCGGCATCGTGGTAGACGCTTTCCAAGGTGCGGCAGCAAACCGCAGCTTCGGTAAAACGTTGATAGCGAGTGTGCAGCGCCGCCAACCGCTGATTCAGGCGCGCATCGCGCGGCGCTTGCGGCAGTGCTCCGAGCAAAGGCACGATCGCCTTGTCGGGCAAATTGTAAGAGAGGAATAAATCCGCATCGGTGACGGCCGATCGCACCGCGATCGCGATCGCGTCCGGATAAGACTGATCGATGACTGGCGCCGTCGCTTCCAATTCCTCGACAATTACTGCGCCTTCTTCCGCCGTAATTCCGGTCGACGGCGACGCTTCGTTGATGCGCTGCACCACCTGCTGATAGTTCTGCATGTGCAGCTGATTTTGCGGCTCGGTGGTCGCGAGCATCTGATACAAGTCGCGCGCGCGCTCGAGGTTCCCGTCTTTAACGGAGGAATGCGCCAACAACTCCGTGACTTCGTTGACGTGGGTGCTTTCGCCGGCCTTGTTCAACAACAGCAACAGGGAATCGAGCCCGCCCGAATCGTCGCGCACCTGCGAGATCATGGAATGCAGGCTCGACAGCAGCTTGGATGAGTCTGTGCCCAGCAGTCGATCGGCGTGCCGGGTATAAATGTCGAGCGCTTCATGATGCTGACCGAGCCGGCTACAGGCCTCCGCCAACAAAAACAAACCGTCAGAATCGTTGTGCACCGACAGCAATTTCTCTGCGATCGGTGCGGCCTTCGTCGTATTCCCGGTTTGCAGGTACGCCTTGAGCAGATCGCGCAGACCGTCCGGATGAGAATCGATGTCGGGGGCTTTCTCCAGATAACCGATGGCGGCCTTCGGGTCGTCGCTTTCGAGAGCGGCCTTGCCGCGTAACAGCAGCACGTAGCCGTTGCCGGGATCGAGTGTCAGCATCCGCTTCAGAATGTCTTCGGCAGCCGCCAGCGAACCGCGCGCCCGCAGAGCTTCCGCGGCGGCGCTGAAAATCTCCCACGCTTCTTTCTTTTTCCCAAGCCGTATGTAAACCTCGGCCAGTTTGACCCGCATCGGCACATTTTCCGGGTCCATCTCGAGGACCTTCTGGAAAAGGCGCACCGCCTGGTCCAAATCGCCATTCTTCATGAAGTCTTCGGCGACTTGCAGATATTGAGCGCGGGCGTCGTTGAACAATCCCTGCTGGGTATAGAGTTCCGCCAGTTTCAGTGACCCGTCGACGCTCGGGCTGAGCTTCGTGATCTTCTTGTACATCGCGATGCCCTTGACAGTGAAACCCTGGGCCGCATAGGCATCGCCCACCACTTTGAAGCATTCGATGGCTTTGGCGTTATCGCCAAGCCGCGCGTAGAGATCGCCAATGGTGTTGTTGACGGTGAGATCGTTGGCGTCGTGCTTTAGGATTTTGTCGTACTCAGCAATGGCGTTCTGCAGCTTGCCCTGCTGGACAAACTTCTCCGCGGCGCTGAGAACCTTCTGTTTGTTAAAGCCGAAACCAAACGCCATAGAGTGCGGACTCCAGCCTTTTTCCCAGGGAACACCTGCGATTTCCGACAGCGTCCCGACGGGTACGATCCTCGCCGGAAGATCTCCCGGCGAAACCCCGCAAACCAATACTGTTCGCGCAACACAGTCCGCGGAGTAAGGTAATTGTAAGGCCGAGTACCTCTCCGACGATGGTTACCAACGATTACCGGGGGTTACCTAAAGGAGGTGTACGTCCGGTTTAGCGCCACGGTTTCGGATCGGGAACCGACAACACCTTCTTCGTTTCCATCCGGCTCCGACCTTCCGCCCCACTGCAACGCAGGATCATTCCCCGACGCCCATGATCCGGCTTTCCTGCGATAAACTTTTTGTGATCGAACCGAGGCTAAGGCTGCCAGGCAAATTGATCGGAGGCAGTAAATGCAAAAAATAACCCCGTTCCTGTGGTTCGACGGCAAAGCCGAAGAAGCCGCGAATTTCTACGTCTCGATTTTCAAGAATTCGAAAATCGATCACATAGCCCGCTACCGAGACGCTGGGCCCGGACCCAAGGGGACAGTCATGGTCGTCGGATTTCAGATTGAGGGACAGAAATTCACCGCGCTGAACGGCGGCCCGATCTATACCTTTTCGCCAGCCATATCGTTTTACGTGAACTGCGAGACTCAGGCCGAGGTTGATGAATTATGGGACAAGCTCTCCGCGGGCGGGAAAGAAATCCAGTGTGGTTGGCTCACGGACAGGTATGGCGTGTCCTGGCAGATCATTCCCAACACGCTCATGGAACTTATGCAAGACAAAGACCCGGTCAAATCGCAGCGGGTCTTCCAAGCCATGTTGAAGATGGTCAAGATCGATATCGAGGGCCTGAAGCGGGCTCATCGTGGAGAATAACGTGGACTGCGGGTATCACTAATCTTAGTAATTTGCGTCTAACAAACTTAAGAACACAGTGGGAGAACGTATGAGCCAGGTTCGAGTTCTTGTCGGCACACGCAAAGGCGCATTCATCCTAACCTCAGACGGCAAGCGCGACCACTGGGACATCAGCGGTCCACACTTCGCGGGCTGGGAGATGTATCACCTGAAAGGCTCGACCGCCGATCCCAATCGGATTTATGCCTCACAGACCAGCGGCTGGTTTGGCCAAATTATCCAGCGCTCCGACGATGGCGGCAAAACCTGGCACCAGCCCGGAACTCCTCCCGGAGAACCGGCCCCGGCCGGTCCGCCGAAAGCGGCCAGCAACAAGTTCGTCTACGACGCCTCTGCTAATCCATTGACTACTCACCAGTGGTACGACGGCACGCAGCATCCCTGGGAATTCAAGCGAGTCTGGCATCTCGAGCCGTCGCTCAGCGACCCCAACACCGTCTATGCAGGCGTCGAAGACGCTGCCATCTTCCGCTCAACTGACGGCGGCGAGAACTGGGCCGAGTTGCCCGGCCTTCGCGGACACGGCACAGGACCCAAGTGGCAGCCGGGTGCTGGCGGCATGTGCCTGCATACCATCATTCTCGATCCGAGTAATCCGCAACGGATGTTCATCGCAATTTCGGCGGCGGGCGCATTTCGCACCGACGACGCTGGCGCGACCTGGAAACCAATCAACAATGGTCTCTATTCGCAATACATTCCGAATCCGCGAGCCGAAGTCGGCCATTGCGTACACCACATCGCCATGAACCCAAAACGCCCCGGCGTCCTTTTTATGCAAAAGCACTGGGACGTCATGCGCTCCGACGATGCGGGCGACAACTGGACAGAAGTCAGCGGCAACCTCCCTACGGATTTTGGATTCGTGATCGACGTGCACGCCCATGAGCCAGAGACGATCTACGTCGTCCCCATCAAGAGTGACGGTGAGCATTTTCCTCCGGATGGCAAGCTGCGCGTGTTCCGCAGCCGCAGCGGCGGAAACGAGTGGGAGCCACTGACCAAAGGCCTGCCGCAGACTAATTGCTACGTAAACGTGTTGCGCGACGCCATGGCCGTCGATTCACTCGACAAATGCGGTGTCTATTTCGGGACGACAGGCGGCCAGGTGTATGCCTCGGCCGATGCGGGAGATAGCTGGAGTCCCATTGTTCGGGACCTCCCCGCGGTGCTTTCCGTCGAGGTGCAGACGCTGGGGTAAATTTTTTCGCCTCTGCGCCTAACCAAGGAGAATATGATCCGCGTCATACTCCCGCAGCACCTCCGCACGCTGGCTCACGTGGGGGGCGAACTGGAACTCGAAGTCGAGGGCCTCGCCACGCAGCGCTCGGTTCTTGACGCGCTCGAAGCTCGTTACCCGATGTTGCGCGGCGCCATCCGAGACCACGTCACTCAACAGCGCCGCCCTTTTTTGCGATTCTTTGCCTGTGAAGAAGATCTCTCCGTGAACCCAGCCGACGCTCCATTGCCGGCGGCCGTCGCGTCCGGAAAGGAGCCGTTTATCGTAATTGGCGCGATCGCCGGCGGCTAGGGCTCCCGCCGACACTCCTATCGCTTTTGCATCGGCACAAACTCCCGCGTGTCATGCCCAATCCAAATCTGCCGCGGCCGCGCGATTTTCTGCTCCGGATCGGTCAGCATCTCCTGCCATTGCGTCAGCCACCCGATCGTCCGCGGAATCGCAAACAGGACTGTAAACATCTCCGGCTTGAACCCCATCGCCTGATACATGATGCCCGAATAAAAATCCACGTTCGGATAGAGCTTGCGCGAGACGAAATAATCATCTTCAAGTGCGATTCGTTCCAACTCCAGAGCGATTTCAAGTTTGGCATTGCGCCCGGTGACTTCAAACACGCTATCGGCGGTCCGCTTGATAATCTTGGCGCGCGGATCGTAGTTCTTATAGACGCGGTGTCCGAAGCCCATCAGCTTGCCCTTGCCTTCTTTGATTTTCTTGATGTAGGCAGGAACGTGGTCTTTCGAGCCAATTTCGTCGAGCATGTGCAGCACTTCTTCGTTCGCTCCGCCATGCAACGGGCCTGAAAGCGCCGCCGCGGCCGAAGCCGTAGCGAGATAGGGATCCGCATGAGAGCTGCCGACAGCGCGCATGGCGTTGGTACTGCAGTTTTGCTCGTGGTCGGCGTGCAGAATAAAAAGAATGTCGAGCGCCCGGGCCAACACAGGATTCGCGACGTACTTCGGCTCGACCATCTTCCACAACATGTTCATGAAATTTTCGGTATAGCTGAGGTCGTTGTCGGGATAAATGTAGGGAAATCCAGAAATGTGACGGTACGACATCGCCGCGATGGAAGGCACCTTGCCGAGCAGACGCTTGATCTGAAGCAGGCGAATGGCAGGGTCGCTGATGTTTTTCGAATCCGGATACACCGTCGACAGCGCCGCCACCGTGCTCACCAGCATCGCCATGGGATGCGAATTATCGCGAAAGCCTTCCATGAATTTCTTGGTCGTTTCATGCAGCATGGTGTGGTGCGTGATGTCAAAAACCCAACTCTTCAGTTGACTTGCATTCGGCAACTCGCCAAACAAAAGCAGGTATGCGACTTCAAGATAAGTGCAGTTCTCGGCGAGCACGTCGATCGGGTAGCCGCGGTAGCGCAGGATGCCTTTATCGCCGTCAATGTATGTGATCGCGCTTTTGCAGGAAGCCGTATTCATGAAGGCGGGATCGTAGGTCATGAGCCCGAAATCGTCCGGGCCGGTCTTGATCTTGCGCAGATCCATCGCGCGAATGGTTCCGTTCTCCACGGGAACGGTGTAGCTCTGCCCGGTTCGGTTGTCAGTAATGGTCAGAGAATCTTTTGCATTGTCCTGCGGCATCCAATGCCCTCCTGCATATTGCTGCGCTCAAACGCAATGCTACCAGCACCCGGTGCAGATATGCAGCGGTAGCGTTTTCACACTATTGGCAACGGCGTTATTTCGCCTGTAGGGTATTGGCACATTAATATCGTGGCGAGCATCGTGGAGGATAGATCGACATGACTTGGATACGAACCATTCCCTTCACCGAAGGTGACGACGAATTAAAACAAGCGATGGAAGGGCAGAAGCCGCTCTATCCCCAGGAGTACGCCGTTCCAGTCCATCCCGCCGAAGGTGGCGGCTCCGATATCGTCGCCTCGCACTCGTTGATTCCGCAAGCACTCTACCACGCCTTCTCGACCTTCGGCGCGTTGATGTCTCCCGACCTGCCGCTTCAGCGGCGACAGCACGAGATGATCGCGACGGTCGTTTCTGTGACGAACCGCTGCGTCTATTGAATCGAGTCCCACGCAGAGTTTCTGCGTCGCGTAACACTGGATAAAGAACTAGTCGAAGCCCTGGAACGCGATTACACGACCGCTCCCATCACTCCGGAGGAGCGTGTGATGGTCGATTACGTTGTGAAATTGACCAAAGACGCAACCAAGATCTGGAAAGATGATCACGAAAAGTTGAGGGCAGCGGGCTTCAACGATCAAGCGATATTGCAGATCACGCTGATAGCGTCCTGGTTCAACTACATCAACCGCGTAGCCGACTCACTCGGGGTGGGCAGGGAACCGAAATAGAGCAGGTGTCAGGTGTTAGGTCTCAGGCTAAGACTTGAATCGCCGTCGTTTTTCCTGAGACCTGACACCTAACACCTGAGACCTGCTTCACTCATTCGCCACGCGCCGGTGCGGTTTCACTGCCAGGCATCGCGCAAAGATCGCCGACACCTGCGGAATCTCTTCTTCATTCAACCGGACCGCGCTGCCTAGCTTTTTCAGCGCCGCATTCAGCGCGGCAGGTTGCGCTCCTGTGATGTCAACGATTTGCTGCCACTGCTGCGCTACCGGAATCCGCTCGTCGGTATCGGCATCTTCGCAAAATTGATCGGCCGCTTCGGGGACCGTTCCATACTCGTCGGCAACATCCTCGTGAAAGTAACCCCGCAGAAAGGTGTGGAGCTCGGGGAAGTTAGCGGTGGTGATCTCGGGTTTCGAGTTCATGGGCGGGTCCTCAGCGGCATTCCGGATACGAGGTCAGAACATAGTAGTTGTTCGGTCCGGCGTATTTCAGCACAACCAGGGCGTGCGCGCAAGGACGCGACTGGTTCTCGCCGCGATTCATGGTGCGCCCAATCGGAGCCTCGCTGTCGTAATCAAGCACCAGGTTGGGATGTCTACCCGAGCGCTCGAGCCAGCGCTGAATGCGGTCCCGCGATTGCGCAATCGCCGCGCCCACCGCGTGTTCTGCCGTGGCGCGATCGGTGTAGGTCGAAGCGCCGGTAATATTCTCTTCACGCGCCAATCGATCGCGCAGCTGCTGCTCGGTCTGCCCGACGTGCTTCCGCAGGATGTGGCCGCCGGCGCGCTCATCCTGGTTGAGGTCACGGGTTGGCCCAGCGAGATTGGCCTTGCGATTTTCGGTTCCATAAGTCGTTGCCGGCGGAGTGTCACCTCCGCTACTCGAAGCGGTGGGCGCCTGACACGCGATTAGCAAGCACGCTGCGAATCCAGCAGCGGCAGTCATCGCAGGCAGGCGGTATTTAGGTAGCTCGATCATGAACTCCGGGAAGCCGCGACCCGTACAGTTTCTGTCCTGTAACAGTTCAGGCCACTCAAGTCCTCGGAATTGTGCTACTAAACAGGGTGTGCGGGCAAGTCTGCTGGATACGCTGGACGATTTCGAGCGCTGGGGCGACGAGTGCGCCTACGTGTTTCCGCGAGGATATCGCCACGAACGTTGGACCTACCGGCGCGTCGCCGCAGTAGCCTATCAGTTCGCCCGCGAACTCCAGGCACGCAACGTCGCGAAAGGCGACGCCGTACTGCTGTGGAGTCCGAACTCCGCCGAATGGGTTGCCGCATTCCTCGGCTGCGCGCTCAGCGGAGTCATTGCCGTCCCCATCGACGACGCCGCGAGCCCAGATTTCGCGCGGCGTATCAGCACGCAAGTGCGGACCAGACTTGTGCTCTGTCCACGCGAGCGTGCCGCGGTATTCGAGGAAATCGTCGGCGGCGAAACCATCGATCCCTCCGATCTATCGACGGCGATCGCGAACCATTCGCCCGAGCGCTTTCGCCCAGTTTCAATCGACCCTTCGGACACGCTCGAAATTGTTTTTACTTCAGGAACGACCGCCGAGCCTAAGGGAGTTGTGCTGACCCACGCGAACGTGGTCGGCAACCTGGCTCCAATCGAAACCGAAATTCGGAAATATCTAAAGTATGAACGCCTTGTGCACCCGATCCGGTTCCTAAATCTCTTGCCACTGAGTCATGTCTTTGGCCAATTTCTGGGAATCTTCCTGCCGCCCTTGCTCGGCGGCACCGTCGTCTTCGAGAACACATTCAACCCCACCGAAATCACGGCGACCATCAAGCGAGAACGCATTTCTGTGCTGGTGGCCGTGCCGCGCATGATCGAATCCCTGAAGCAGAAGATTGAACGCGATCTCGACACGATGCCCGGCGACGGCCATGCAAAGTTTTTGTCGCTTTACGAAAGTGCCAAGAGCCAGCACTTCCTCCGTCGCTGGTGGACCTTCCGCGCCATCCGCCGGCAATTTGGTTGGAAATTCTGGGCGATGATCAGCGGTGGTGCCGCGCTCGACCGCGAGACCGAAGAATTCTGGCACCGCCTCGGATACGCCGTCATCCAGGGATACGGCTTGACCGAAACCACATCGCTGATCAGCTTGAACCATCCTTTCCACACCAGTCGCGGATCGATCGGCAAGGTACTGCCCGGCCGCGAGATCAAACTCTCCGACGATGGCGAGATCCTGGTGCGCGGCACCGGCGTTGCCAGCGGCTACTGGAATGGGCGTGAACTGGAGCCGGTTATCAATTCGGAATACTCCGAAAATGCCGGCTGGTATCGCACCGGCGACCTGGGAGCGCTCGACGCCGAGGGCAATCTTTATTTCAAAGGCAGAAAAAAAGAAGTAATCGTCACCGCCGCCGGCCTGAACATCTATCCCGGGGATCTCGAAGCCGCATTGCGCCAGCAGGAAGAGGTGAAAGATTGCGTCGTGGTCGGACTTGAGCGCGGCGGAAACGCTGAGCCCTGCGCGGTTCTGATTTTGCGAAATCGAGACGTCCAATCAACCGACAACGCGAAAGCCGCCGTCGAGCGCGCCAACGCAACCCTGGCTGAATTTCAGCGAATGCCCGCGTGGTTCGCCTGGCCCGACGAAGATTTTCCACGGAGTTCTACCCAGAAGCCGCGCCGCAATGCCATTCGCGACGCGGTGCAGGCCAATCTTCTCGGACAAATCCCATCCAACTCCGCGAGTCCGCTATTGGAACTACTAACCAGAATTATTGGCCGCCGGTCGACGAATCTCACCGCCGACTCAAATCTCGAGGACGGACTCGGCCTGAGTTCGCTCGATCGCGTGGAACTGCTCAGCGCCCTTGAAGACCGTTACCAGGTCGACCTGAGCGAAACGAGGTTCGCCAATGCCACGACCGTCGGCGATCTGGAGAACCTGCTGAGCAGCTCTCGCGGAGAACGGGGCGGATTTCACTATCCACGCTGGACACTCCACTGGCCCATTACGTGGCTGCGTCTGGCCGCACAGTATCTACTGGCGCGGCCCGCCGTATTTCTGCTGGCCTGGCCTAAGATCCATGGCCGGGAAAATTTGCGCGGCCTTCGCGGACCTGTTCTCGTCATCTCCAACCACATTTCCAACATCGACTTCGGCTTTATCCAAGCAGCGCTGCCGGCCCGCATCCGTCATCGCATAGCGATCGCCACCCGGGGTGAAGCCCTCGAAATATTGCGCTCTCCAAGCCAGAAGCGAGCATGGTTCATGCGGGTCTACGACCGCACGCTTTGGGCACTCGGTGTCGCGCTTCTGAACCTTTTTCCGCTCCCCAGCCAGTCCGGATTCCGCAAGAGCTTTGCCTACGCCGGAGAAGCCGTCGATCGCGGCTACAGCGTGCTCGTGTTTCCCGAAGGCAAGCACTCGACCGATGGCAGTCTGGCTCCGTTCCGCAGCGGCATCGGCCTGCTCGCGAACAATCTGCGCATTCCAATCCTTCCCATGAGGATCGACGGCCTGTATGAAGTCAAGAAATCTGGAAGGAGATTCGCCCCTTCGGGAAAAATTCAAGTGCAGATTGGAAAGCCGATTCAATTCGCTCCCGAAACTGCACCCGAGGATATTGCCCGGGCGCTTCACGAAGCGGTTGAGAATCTGTAGCCCACCATCACTTCATGCCTGCGGACATAGTTCTCGGCCGAGAACTGGTTAGCCGCTGCATCTCGCTTTCCAGCCAATCGACCTCGTGCCGGTTGCTGAGTGAGCGCCCGAGCGTCAGTTTCTTTCCGTCGCGCAACCTGACTTCGATGTCGTAATAAGGGGTGCCAGTGGCCCCTCCCTGTTGCGCGGCAATTCGACTGCTGATGGAGTCAATATCCGAAAGCGCGATCTGGCGTGTCGGGCCAACGCCGAGAAGCCCCGATTGCAGTGTCAGTCCGCTGCCGCCGATCAAAACCCGTGTGGTCCCAAGCCACAACCGGGCGGTGATGCAGAACAACAGCAGCGAGAAGAATCCAAAGGCCAGCGGGAAGATGAACGGCGCACGATGGATCAGGAAGTAGGTAATCGTCCCAAACAGCAGCATAAATGCGGTTGTGGAAGCCGCGAATGACAGATTGCGCGCAGCCGGGAAATAGAACTCGGTGCCTGAGGCATTCTGCCGCACTTCGACCGTGGCCACTTCAGGCCGCAGAGCGGCCGGCGCAGGTGCGGGCGCCGCAAAGCTCGAGACTTCCGCTCGCGCTTGCGTAGGGGTCTGCTGGGTGCGGAACACCGGGACCTCAAAAATATCGTGATAATTCACGCCCGGCACGTCGGCAAGTGCTTCGAGAACCCACGCAAACTCATCACGCGAGTTGACCTTCAGAGTCGGGTGTGCTCCGAGCGGGATATGGAACGAGACTGGGATCGTTGTCCCAAACGGCCCGGGACACATCTGTCCCGGAGAAACTTCGGCCTCGTCGCGATGCAGGATGCTCTCCATGGTCGTCGACGACTTACCCGAGTTGGTCGTGACTCGGTGCACGCAGGTAAGCCGGAGATGAACACCATGATCCGGCGAATGCGGGAAACGAGCCTGAATCTGTCCGGTCAGCTCGCGCCCTATCACGCCCGGCACCGTTGACATTTCGAAATAGGTCTTACCGAATTCAAACAGCGCGATCGTCTGCCGGATCGCGCGCACGATCAGAAAAACACCAATCACGGGGAACAGCAACACGATGTATAAAGCCGGTCCAACCGGCCCCTTTTGCTTCATCGCTCCCGACACGACCAGGGCACCGACCGGCATGGAAACTATGTTCCAAAACACCGCGAACACCCATCCTGCAATCGTGTTGTTGCGCGTTGTACTGTTGGCGCGCCCCTGCGCCCAATCCTCGCGCCACAACCAGGGTTCAGCCGGGTGTTCAGCCTCGAGCCTTTGCTGGCGCTGCACTCGCTTAGAACCAAAGATCGCCAGGGCCATCAAGCCGAAGCCAATTGCACTGAAGACGACGCCGAAGAATACCAGGGGCCACGCCGACGAATCAGGCGGCTCCGCTCCCATCATCCGTATGGCTTGCGAGATGGCGAATATTCCACCGAGCGCAAACGGCAGCGCGAACAGGCACAGAAACACAACGCCGATTTTGGTGGATCGATTCATCGCGGTCCTGGAGTCATTGTCCGCGAGAAATGCGCCCTCGGTAAGAGCCGGATAGTGGAGCGACCAAAGTAATCGTGGATTGAGGCCGCAGCTGAGGCTGGGAAGATCGGCTCCGGCGTCTGAGCCTCTTTTTCGCCCAAAATACAAAAGGCCGGGCGTTTGTGCCCGGCACTTCGTACTGAGAAAACTGTCAATCGCTGAGTTGAGCTAGATCAGTTTCTCGTGAACGTCGTTTTCAAGTATGTATGAAGCACACTCCCAAAAGAAAATTACAAAAAATTACATAACGAGCGCGAGCCCTTCCAATTCACGCTCGAGGACGGGCAGAGAGCAGCCGGCCATTTCCACACGCCCGGCAGCGTCGATGGCATCCGTTTGGGATACGCCGTAGCCGCGACCCGCTAAAAACACTTGCAGCAATTCCGCTGCTTCGCGCGAGTCAACCATGCCGCCCTGAATCAGGTCGTTTCGCAGGGCGCAGAGTTCAGTCACCGTAAATCGCTCTTTCATCGCCATTCTCACATCGACCTCCCTACCGTTGCTCGATTGGATTCATCGGCAACATGCTTTGATACATGCAATCGCATTGCCGTAACTTTGGTACACCGTAAAGTACGCCTTCCCGGCCCCTACGGATGTTAGAACCCGATATTTTGCAAAAGGTTGCGGGGATATCATCGGCAGACTGCCAAAACACGTGACGGTCCGACACGTTGCCGGATTGACACTAATTGTCGTTTCGCCTTGGGAGGAAACCGAACTTTGTCGCGATACTCGGACCGAACTGCTTTGCGCGAAAGTTCGCCCGCTAAAATCAGACTGGGTCGATCGTCGCTGAGTCGACGAGCATGATGGGGATCTCGTCCTGAATCGGATAAACCCGGCGGCAGACACCGCATTTCAGGCTGAGTCCGTTCGGAGCCAGAATCACCGGTTTCAAACAAACCGGGCACACCAGGATATCGAGCAAATCCTGCGGAATCATAGGCGGCTATTGTAACGCAGGGACGTAACGCGGAGACCGAGCGCAGCGATGCGATAGAATCGCCTTTCAAAACTGTCTTCTGATTGACGTCAAAATTGACGACAAAATCGAGCGAGGTGCGATGGCCGCAAGGATTCTGGACGGGACAAAAATAGCTGCGGAAATTCGCTCCGAGGTCGCAGCGCAGGTGAGGGATCTAGCAACATCCGGCGTTCGTCCCGGTCTCGCCGTCGTGCTGGTCGGGCACAATCCCGCGTCGGAAGTCTACGTCCGAGGCAAGGTGAAAAGCTCGCTCGAAGTCGGCCTCTACAGCGAACAACACACGCCTGCCGACACCGCGACCACTGGTGAACTGCTGGCCCTGATTGCCGATCTCAACCGCCGTGACGAAATCGACGGCATTCTTGTGCAGTTGCCCTTGCCGGCGCACGTCGACGCCAAGAAAGTGTTGCTGGCGGTCGATCCCGCAAAAGATGTAGACGGCTTTCATCCCATGAACGTGGGTTACCTCTCTACCCAGCGTCCGGGACTTGTGCCCTGCACTCCGGCTGGAGTCATGGAAATCCTGAAGCGCAGCGCGATTCCGGTTACGGGACAGGAAGCCGTGGTCGTCGGCCGCAGCGATATCGTCGGCAAACCCGTCGCCATGCTTCTGCTCAATCAGAATGCGACAGTCACGGTTTGCCACTCGAAGACGCGCGATCTTCCCGAGGTTTGTCGACGGGCTGACATCCTGGTCGCGGCCATTGGACGCTCTGGCATGGTCACGCGCGACTTCGTGAAGCCCGGAGCGACCGTCATCGATGTCGGCATCAACAAGGTCACGGACCGGGCGGAGTTCGACCGCCTGTTCGCCGGCAACAAGAGGCGCGAAGAGACTTTCGCAGCCAAGGGATCAACCTTGGTAGGCGATGTTCATCCCGAAGTGACTGAGGTTGCAGGCGCGATTACGCCGGTTCCGGGAGGCGTCGGACCGCTGACCATCGCCATGCTGATGGCAAACACGGTGAAGGCTGCAATACTCCGGCGCGGGGAAGAAGTAGATTGAGGTCAGAGGTTAGAGGTGAGATTGCAGAAGTCAAAATCCAATTCGCAGCGGTTTTAACCTCTGCATTCTGACCTCCGACCTCTACAATCCAACCTTGCCATTATGCTCAAGCTCGGACTCACAGGCGGCATTGCGACCGGCAAGTCTTCCGTCGGCGAGATGTTTGTGAAGCTCGGAGCGCACCTCATTCAGGCCGACATAGTCGCCCACGAACTTATGCAGCCCAAGTGTCCAGTCTACGAGGCAGTGGTCCGACACTTCGGACGCGCAATCCTGAATCCTGACGGCACCATCAATCGTCCTCGGCTGGCGGAAGCTGCGTTTGGAGGTGCTTCGCCTCGGGTCAAGGAACTTAACGAGATCGTCCATCCCGCGGTGGTCAAGCATGAGAACCAGTGGATGGAGAAAATCGGCAAGCGCGATCCGAACGCCATTGCCATTGTCGAAGCGGCGCTGATTCTCGAATCTGGGAGCGAAGGCCGCTTCGATCATCTGATCGTCGTGACGTGTCGTCCCGAACAGCGCATTCAGCGCTTCGCCCACCGTTTGGGAATTTCAGAGGATGCCGCGCGCTCCGAAGTGACTCGCCGCATGGCTGCGCAGCTTCCGGACGAGGAGAAGATCAAAGCTGCGGACTTCGTGATCGATAACTCAGGATCGCTGGAATCGACCGAGCGTCAGGTGGAGCAAGTCTTCTCTGGTTTGCGCGAAGATTCTGCACTATGACGGTCGCGCTTTAAGAATTGTCATCCCGAGCAAAGCGAGGGATCTGCAGTTTGCCGCAAGATGCAGATCCCTCGCTTCGCTCGGGATGACAATCCACTTGGAGAATCATTCCAGGGACACTGCACGGTCTTGCTAGTTGGGCTTCTTGCTCGGCATAAAGATCCATTGCAACACCGAACTCACCAGGCTCAACATGACCGCACCAATCAACGCCGGGAGAAAGCCGCTGACGTGGAATCCGGGCACGAGCGCGGCGGCCAGTTCCAGCATGAGCGCGTTGATCACGAACCAGAACAGGCCCAGCGTCACAATCGTCAGCGGGAAGGTAACAATTTTCAAGAACAGTCCGAGGGTCGCATTGATAAGGCCGATGACGAGCGCGGCGATCAGAGCTGCTTTCACACCGCTCACTGAGATGCCCGGCACGAAGTAAGCGACGATCCAAACTGCGATCGCGCTCAGAATCCAATGTAAGAGAAGACGCACGATTAGGTTCCTCGGCAATGAGAATACACCCTTTGAGGACCCCCTCCCGCGGTGTTTTAAAATTCAATTACTTGTGGCGAAATCCCATCCCAAGACAAACGCCGCGCGCCTGCTCGATCAGCTGGGGATCCACTACGAGCTGCGCGAGTATGAGGTCGATCCCAATGATCTCGCCGCGGAAACGGTTGCCGCCAAGATCGGTCTTCCGCCGGAGCAGGTTTTCAAGACGCTGGTCGCGCGGCCGGAAGGAAAAAGCGACCGCGACGCAGTGATGGCCGTGATCCCCGGCGATCAGGAACTAAACTTGAAGGCGCTGGCTGCCGCGGCGGGAGAGCGCAAGATTCAACTCGTCCCGGTAAAAGAGTTGCAAGCCCTCACCGGTTACATCCGCGGAGGCGTAACCGCGCTTGCCGCCAAGCGCGATTTCCCGGTGTACGTGGACGAGACGATTGAGCTCTTCGACACAATTTCAATCTCCGCGGGGATGCGCGGCTTGCAAATTCTGATTGCGCCTGCGGACTATTTGCGGGCGACCAAGGGAACGATCGCGGCGCTCGGGCAGCCGAAGAAATAGCGGAAACAAGCGGAGAGATCCGTTTGCCAGATTCGTCGGGGACGTTCACAATCGTCGTGAATTCCCTGGGGCCGTCTAGACGCGCATTCAGTCTGATTTGGAACAGTGATTCCGAGTTTACGGCTCTCCGCAGACGGTTCTTCACAGAAAGAGAGTTTCGAAAATTCGATGACGACCCTTACCCGCACCAACCCGCTTTCCTTCCTGACCACCCAGCTCGAGGAACTCCGCGCCAAAGGTACGCACTTTAAGCTACGCGTGCTTGACGATGAGCAGGCGCCGCTCTGCACCTTCGACGGCAAGCGCGTCATTAATCTCGCTTCGAACAATTATCTCGGCTTCACGACGCATCCGAAGCTTCGCGAGGCGGCGCTCGAAGCCACGCGAAAATACGGCGTCGGCTCGGGAGCAGTCCGCACCATCGCGGGCACGATGAAGATCCACATGGAACTGGAGGAGAAGATCGCGCGCTTCAAGAATGTCGAGGCCTGTGTTGTCTTCCAATCCGGATTTACGGCAAACGCGGGAACGGTTTCGTCATTTCTCGGCAAGGACGACTTCATCATCTCCGACGAGCTGAACCACGCCTCGATCATCGACGGCTGCCGTCTTTCCCGGGCGAAGATTCTCGTCTTCCGCCACAAGGACATTGCCCACGCCGAGGAGCAGCTCGCCAGTGTCAAGAACCAGCCGGGGAAAAAGCTGCTGATCACCGACGGCGTCTTTTCGATGGATGGCGACATCGGTCCGCTGCCCGGCCTGTGTGAAGCCGCCGAAAAATACGGCGCGATCATGATGGTCGACGACGCGCATTCCTCCGGCGTCCTCGGCCGCCAGGGGCGCGGCACCATCGATCATTTTTCCATGCACGGCCGCGTCGATATTCAGGTCGGCACACTGTCGAAAGCCATCGGCGCTCTCGGTGGATATGTTTGTGGCACGCGCGATCTGATCGACTTTCTTTATCATCGCGCGCGGCCCTTTCTGTTTTCGACTTCGCATCCGCCATCAGTCGCAGCAACCTGCGTCGCGGCTTTCGACGTTCTTGAAACCGAGCCGCAGTGGATGGAGCAGCTCTGGGCCAACACCCGATTCTGGAAAAAAGAACTCGGCCTGCTCGGCTTCAACATCGGAGGCCAAACCACTCCTGCGAGCGAAACCCCCATCACTCCGATCATCATCGGCGATGGCCGCCTGACCATGGATTTCTCCCGCGAATTGTTCAAAGAAGGCGTGCTCGGGACCGGCATTGCGTTCCCAACCGTCCCCGAAGGCAAAGCCCGCGTCCGCACGATCATGACGGCGACGCACACCAAAGATGAATTGCAGCAAGCGCTAGAAGTACTCGGACGGGTCGGGAAGAAGATGGGGATCTTGCAGTAAGCGCCACGCGCATGGCCACGCTCGTTCTAGAATAGCGGCGACATGCGCGCGATCTTTCAGTGGAACCTCGGTCAATCGAACATCGGCCAATCAAACGGCGGCTCTCGCGTCCTCGAGCTCGGCCGGCGCACTCTGATCATGGGCGTCGTGAATGTGACGCCTGACTCGTTTTCAGACGGAGGACTCTACATTAACGCCGAGAAGGCAGTCGCGCGGGCTGAGCAGCTGCTCGACGAGGGCGCGACCATCATTGACGTCGGCGGCGAGTCGACACGGCCTGGGACGACCGAGCCCGTCTCCGAAGAAGAAGAACGACGCCGCGTTTTGCCGGTCATACGTGACTTGAAGCGGCGGCGGCCAACCGCAGCGGTGAGCGTCGATACCTACAAAGCCAGCGTGGCTCGCGCCGCGGTCGAACTCGGCGCCGAGATTGTCAACGACGTAAGCGGATTTCGCTGGGATCCGAAGATGGCGAAGACGCTCGCGGAACTCAAAGTCGGAGCCGTCCTGATGCACACGCGCGGGCGTCCGGAGGAGTGGAAGGAGTTGCCCCCGATTGGCGATCCCGTGCTGATCGTGAAGCGCGACCTGCGGCAGTGGGCGGAAGCGGCAACGCTCGCGGGAATCAAGCGCGACCGGTTGGTGCTCGATCCGGGATTCGGATTCGGCAAGCGTTTTGACGAAAATTATCCGCTCCTGGCGCATTTCGGCGAGTTACAGCAGATGGGATTCCCGTTGCTGGCGGGAGTTTCGCGCAAGTCTTTTATCGGACGGACTCTGGCCCGCGATGGCAACTCCGATGGCAACTCCAAAGACGCCGACGTCACCCAACGACTCGGCGGGACGCTGGCCGCTGAGACCGCTTTGATCCTGAAGGGCGCGCACATCATACGGACTCACGACGTGCGCGCTGCGGTAGAAATGGCGCGGGTGGCCGATGCGATTGTCATAAATGGCGGGTGAGACTGGGCCTATGCGGCCCGCGCAGGCGCGTCCATCTCCGTAGTCCGCTGCCACGTGTAAATCACGCGGTGAATCACGGTCAGGGTAGAGAGCACGGCGATCACCCACAGGACCGGCGCCATGACGTTAAATAGCGCACCGATGATCAGCAGCACCAGGCGTTCGGGGCGTTCCATGAAGCCAACCTTGCATGTCCCAATCAGCGATTCGGCGCGGGCGCGCGCATAGCTCACCATGATGGCGCTGATCATGGCCAGCGCGGCCAGGACAATGTAGAAAAATCGGCTGCCGCGAGCGTAGAAAACCATCAGTCCAAGGAAGAGCGATGCATCGCTGTAGCGGTCGACAATGGAATCGAAGAAGCCTCCGAAGCGGGTCACTTGATTCGAAGCGCGCGCCACGCGGCCATCGACGAGATCGAAGAATCCGGATCCAATAATGACGAGGCCGGCATAGAAGAACATGCGCCGCTGGTTGTCGCCATTCGCATAGCCGAACAAAAACGCGGCGTAGGTGTTGACCACCAGTCCCATCAAAGTCAGGATGTTGGGGTTGATGCGCGACAGGGCGAGCAGGCGGACGATGGCGTCGAGCAAAACTCCGCATGCGCGACCCACGCCGCTGGTCCACGTCCTTGTCATTTGGAGTCGCGCTCCGCATCCACTTTGGCTTCGGCCAGATCGTGCATGGTCGAGAGCTTCAGGATTTCCATCTCGCGGCTGCCGCCCGGCGTCACGACCGTTGCCGTGTCTCCAACTTTCTTATTCAGCAGGGCGCGCCCGATCGGCGATGTCGTCGAGATTTTGCCGTTGGCCACATCGGACTGTTCGCTGGCCACCAACTCATAGTGCATTTCTTCATTCTTGGTGCTATCGAAAATCGTGACCATCGAACCCAAACCCACTTTGTCCTTCGGGATGTTGTTCATGTTGACCAGTGACAGGTCGGCGAGGCGCTGGCCGAGTTGCCGCACCCTCGCCTTCAGGTACTCCTGACGCTGCTTGGCGGTGTGATACTCCGCGTTCTCGCTCAGATCACCCAGGGCGACTGCTTTCTTGAGCTCTCTGGGGATGTCGAAGGCCAACTCGTGCTCGAGCGCATTCAATTCGTCTCGAAGCTTCTTTTTGATTTCTTCCGTCATCGCTCGGCTATTATAGACCTTCACTTGACCCCTAAACAGGCGCTCTGGCAAGAATCCCCGACTAAGCCGGCGGGCAACCTGCTAACCCGAAACGACTTAGGTCGAAGCCCGGGCATATGGCCCCGACGGCACCCTTCTCGATTGCCTTCGGCTCGGCCCTCGGCTAGACTAAGGGGAGTTTCCAGCTCCCTCGGGCGAGGGCCCTCCTGATGAACGGCGACCACGTTTTCCACATCGGCGATAAGGTCGTGTACCCCAACCACGGCGTCGGCATCATTGAACAAATCAGCAGCCGAACGTTGGGAACCACGGTCGAGAAGTTCTTCGTTCTCAAGATTCCAGCCAGCAGTTTGAAGGTGACGGTGCCTTTTGCCAACGTCGGTAGCGTAGGTATGCGTCCCGTCGTCCGGAACGGCGAAGTGCAAAAAATCGTCGATTACCTGTCATCCGGCGAATGCATCAACGCCGCCGACTGGAAAGACCGCTTCAAAGAGAATTCCGACCGCATGCGGACTGGATCGCTCACGGACGTGGCCGCGGTGCTGAAGAGTCTGCTCATCCTGGGACAGGAAAAGTCGCTTTCCTTCCGGGAAAAGAAGATGCTGGAGCGCGCCCGGTATCTGCTGGTCAGCGAAATCGCTATCTCGCGCGACTGTAAAGAGGAACTGATCGAACAGGCGCTCACAAAAGCGCTGACAAAATGTAATCTCCGCTTCCCGGAGATCAGCGACCTGGCCTCGTAGCACAAGGCTAGCGCCCTGGATGGGCCCCCATCCAGGATTGAAGAATCAAAATCGCCGCCATCCGATCCACGGCCTGTCCTCGTTTCTTAATCGATAGATCGGTTTCGCGCAGCAGTCGATTCGCCTCGGTTGAAGTCCAACGTTCGTCCCAGAGATGGACGGTCAATCCAAAATGAGCGCGTAGCTCGTCGGCAAAATGCCGCATCTTTTCCGACTGCGTCCCCTCCGCTCCACTTAAGCGCAGGGGAAGTCCAACCACAATCTCCCGGACGGCGTATTTCTCCAGCACTTGTCCCAGAGCTTCGAAGTCGCGGCGTTTGTTCTGGCGTTGGATCGTGTCCAGCCCCTGCGCGGTGATGCCGAGCGGATCGGTAATGGCGACGCCAATTCTTTTCGAGCCAACGTCGAGGGCGAGAATACGGGCGGGCTGGGTCGAGGCGGACTGTGTCGAGGCACGGCTAGCCGCGTCCTCCGGACCCTCACCGTTATCGTTCTTCTCTTCTGGCTTCACCCATCGATCATCACTGACCACTGCTCCTTCGTCAATCGACATCCGGTGGGGTGCTGTCCCCACGCCGGATAAGGGCAGCGCGGAAAAGTGATCGGGGAATAGTTTCGGGGAATCAGGAACGCTCCGATATATACTGGCGAGCGCCGATCGTCCAATGGAAACCTTAGCAACAACGCGAACGAATCACTGGTCGCTGACACTGCTCGGCATGGCCCTGATCGTTATGTTTGCCTACTACGGCGAATCGGTGTTGGCTGTGCTTTTCTTCGCTATCCTGCTTAGCTTTATGCTCTCTCCCGTGGTGCAGGCGCTGGAATATCTGCACCTGCCGCGGGCGACCGCATCCCTGATCACCATGGTCGCTCTGCTGATCATCCTCTACGGCATCACGGTCGCGTCCTACAACCAGGCGATCATCTTCGCGGACAATGTCCCGAAATATTCGCAGAAGATTCGTTCCATCCTGCAGCCCTTTCAGGCGGACGCGGAGAAATTGGAAAAAACGGGCGAAGTCGTTGGCGAACCTGAAGCTACCAACGTCGTGCCGGTGCGCCAGGTACAGAGTTGGTCCGAGGTGCTTACCCACGGAGCAGGGACGCTGACCGACATCGTTCTGGCGGCGTCGTTCGTCCCGTTCCTGGCCTATTTTCTTCTGACGTGGCAGAGCCATGCCCGTTCGGCGACGGTGATGCTATTTCCACTGCATCACCGGCATACCGCATTCGTGACGCTCGGCTTGATCGGCAAGATGCTGCAGAGTTTCATTGTTGGCAATCTGCTGATCGGACTGATGATTTCGGCGGTGAGCGTCGCAATTTTCGGACTCTTGCACGTCCCGTTTTTTTACTTCGTGGGGTTTCTTAGCGGCTTCCTCAGCCTGGTTCCCTACCTCGGAATCGTGCTCGCGATGTTGCCGCCAATCCTGGTTGGCCTCGGACAACTAGAGGCCGGAGGCCTGGTAGTGGTGGTCTTGTGCGTGATCGGCCTGCACCTGTTTGCGCTGAACGTTTTATATCCCAAGCTTCTCGGTAGCCGCTTGAAGATCAATCCCCTTGCCGTCACGATCGCGTTGCTATTTTGGGGAGCCGTCTGGGGGGCGGTCGGACTGGTGCTGGCCATCCCCATCACAGGTGCAATGAAGATTGTCTTCGATCACGTCGAATCGATGAAACCCTACGCAGATTGGTTGGGAGAGTAATAGCAGCGCCCTGGCCTGGGATAGCGGGAGACACCACCCATTCGCGAGAAATGCGGATGAGTGGTGTCCGCTGAGTCGAGCTTCTCAAAAACGCCTAGAGCTTCTCAAAGAAGTGGGCAGTTTTCTTGCCGGCTTCTTCCGTGTAATAGACCGTAACTTTTGTCGTCTTCTCGGTCCCCTTGGCAATATCCTTGCCGGCATCGTCCGCCGCATGACCTGACAGCTTGAACGTTTCCTCGGTTCCGTCCGCGGTTTTAACAGCTACCGTCTTGGCGCCACGATCGATGTGCGTGATGGTACCGTCGACAGCCTTGATGCCGTCCTTGCCAACATCATCGACCTCGACCGCAGTCTTCTCGGTTCCCTTCACGGTGTAGTGGGCAACCACTTCCGAACCTTCCTTGACTCCGTGGAAGCTGTCTTTGGCCCCCATCGCCGTTGCATCGCCAGCGCCTTTCACGCCGTGGACGGTCGTCTTGTCAACAAACTTGATCGTGTGTTCGGTACCGTCTTTGGTCTTCACAACCGCCGTCTTGGTAGCGGCGTCCACTTTGGTGACAGTTCCGTGCACGGCGCTGACCACATCGTCTGCGGCCCAGCCAAATGCGCTCAACAGAAAAAGTACGACAGAGGCCCGGATAATATTCTTCATTTCCCGTCTCCTTGAAGGTCTTGATAATTTTGCTTTTTAGCAGGGAAACAGCCTAACGCAAGGCGCGATTTCGCGCCAGATCTTCTGGAACTTAGATCTTCTGTAACCTCTGGACGTCATGCACTCCCGGAATCTGCCGTACTCCGTCCATGATCTTCTGGAGGTGTTTGAGGTCGGCAATCTCGAGCACCACGTCGACGCAGGCCTGCCCGTTCTCGCTGCGGGATTCCATGCTTCGGATGTTGGTTTGGGTGTCGCTGATGACCGAGGTGATTTGTTTGAGCATTCCCCAGCGGTCGTCGCAGAGAAGCGTGAGCTTCACGGGATAAGAAACCGGGTGGCCATCTTTGTCTCCAGCCCAGAGGACGTCAATGCGACGGTCGGGCTCGTACAGGAGATTCGTTACGTTCGGACAATTGACCGAGTGCACCGCAACTCCCTTGCCGCGGGTGACATAGCCGACGATGGCCTCGCCGCGGATCGGGTTACAACAGCGTGCGCGATACACAAGCAGATCACCGGAGCCGCGGACTACGATGGCGTTGCTGTCTCCGCCAAAAACGCGTCTTACTACGCTCGTGAATCCGGTCGCAGCGTTTTGTTCCTCGGCGTCCGTCATCGGCTGAGTGCCGGCGGGAGCGAATTTCGCCAGCACCTGCCGGGCGGAATACTTGCCATAGCCGATGCCTGCCATCAGGTCGTCGTAACGGCCGAGTCCGTATTCGCCGGCAACGCGCTGCCAGTCGGCATCTTTAATATCTTTCAGCGAGATTCTGTATTTGCGTCCTTCTTTTTCGACCAGCTTCTTGCCGATTTCAATAGCACGCTCGCGCTGGTGAACATTGAGCCAGTGCTTGATCTTGTTGCGCGCGCGCGACGACTTGACGATGGCCAGCCAGTCGCGGCTGGGCTTGTGTCCCGGCTGCGTGATGACTTCGACGATGTCACCCGAATGGAGTTTGTGACGCAGCGGCACCATGCGTCCGTTGACCTTGGCCCCGGTGCAACTGTGTCCGACCTCGGTGTGGATCGAATAGGCGAAGTCGATCGGCGTCGACTCGCGCGGCAGCACCAGCACCTTGCCTTTGGGGGTAAAGGTGTAAACCTCTTCAGGATAGAGATCGACTTTCAGCGTGGAGAGAAATTCGTTGGGATCGGAAACATCGCGCTGCCACTCGACGACTTGCCGCAGCCAGGCGAGCCGCTGCTCGTCTTCGGCCGAGACCGGGCCGTCCTTATATTTCCAATGAGCCGCGATCCCTTCTTCGCACATCTTGTGCATTTCTTCCGTGCGGATCTGGATCTCAAAAGTCTCGCCCGTCTCGGTGATCACGGAAGTGTGTAGCGACTGATATAAATTCGGCCGCGGCATAGCGATGAAATCTTTAATGCGACCGGGTACGGGACGCCAGAGGTTGTGGATGATGCCGAGAACCGCGTAACAATCCTGTACGGAATTAGTGATCACACGCATGGCATAGAGGTCGTACACCTGATCGACGCTGATGCGCTGGCGAATCAGCTTTTTGTGGATGCTGTAGAGGCGTTTGATGCGGCTCTCGACGCGTCCCGTGATCCCCGCCTCTTTCAGGCCGTCGCGCAACACGCCTTCGACACGATTCATGAAGGCCTCGCCCGCCTTACGTCGCGCCTCCACGGCGACCCGAACCTGTTCATGCGCGATCGGGTCGAGGTACTTAAATCCCAAGTCTTCTAATTCGCCGCGGATTTTGCCCATGCCCAACCGGTGCGCGATGGGAGCATAGATTTCGAGCGTCTCTTTGGCTATCTTCTGCTGACGATCGGGAGCTAAGTGCTCGAGCGTCCGCATATTATGCAGTCGATCGGCCAGTTTGATCAGGACGACCCGGATATCGTCGACCATCGCCAGCATCATCTTCCGCAAGTTTTCGGCTTGCGCTTCTTCTTTGGTGGAGAAGTCGATTTTGCTGATCTTGGTTACGCCTTCGACAATGTGAGCCACTTGTTCGCCGAACTCCTGGCGGATTTCGACCGTGGTCACCGAAGTGTCTTCCACCGAGTCGTGGAGCAGGCCCGCGGCGATGGAAACGGAGTCCATCTTCATGTCCGCCAGGACGTTGCCGACTTCCAGCGGATGCACCAGATAAGGCTCGCCGGAAGCGCGTGATTGTCCGGAGTGATGCTTTTGTGAAAATTCGTAGGCTTTCTTGACCAGGTCAAGGTCGTCGTTCGGACGGTTCTCGCGGAGCTTTTTCATCAGCTCGCGGAAGCGGGTCACCGTGAGCACGTTGGTCGCAATCTGTTGACGCAACGTCGCCATGAACGATTTTAACTCAGGGGGTGGTAATTCACCCGAGACGCCTGGAGGCTACACGCTGCTAGAGCTTACACACTGATAGAGTACGGAGATGGTCGGGGGTGTCGCGTGGCACGAATCTTGATTACCGGTGCTTCCGGGCCCATCGGCTCTGCGCTTTTGGCGTCGTTCGCGACCCAGGGAGACGAAACGGTACGGATGGTGCGCGGAGACTCCAAGAATACCAATGAGATTTCGTGGAGCCCGTTGGCCCCAGTGCCAGCAAAAACCGTGTCGGGGTTCGACGCGGCTGTTCATCTGGCTGGAGAAAGCGTCGTCGGACGCTGGAGTCCAGCAAAGAAAAAGGCGATTCGCGAAAGTCGTGTGTTGGGGACGCGGAACCTGGCGGCGGCTCTGAGCCAGACCGCCGAGAAGCCGCGGGTGTTCATCTGTGCTTCGGCGGTCGGATTCTACGGAGATCGCGGTGATGAGGTTTTGAATGAACAGAGCCTGCCAGGACAAGGATTTCTGGCGGAGGTTTGCCGCGAGTGGGAGGACGCAAGCCGCGTCGCGACCGACGCAGGCATTCGCACAGTGAACATCCGAATCGGTCTTGTGCTGTCCCACAACGGCGGGGCTCTCGAGAAGATGCTGACTCCGTTTCGATTAGGTCTCGGCGGCAGGATCGGGTCGGGCCAGCAGTGGTTAAGTTGGATTCACATCGACGACATCGTTGGAGCCATTCATCATGCGATACGCACCGAATCGCTCTCGGGCCCGGTGAATCTTGTCGGGCCGAACCCCGCGCGAAATGTTGAGTTCACGAAAATATTGGCGTCGGTGCTGGGACGCCCTGCGTTTTTCCCGGTTCCAGAGTTTGCCCTGAAACTAGCTTTTGGAGAGATGGCCGCACGCGAATTGTTGCTCTCCAGCGTCCGAATCGAGCCCGCGAAGCTCGCTGCCAGTGGTTGTGAGTTTCGCTTTCAGGACCTGCGGAATGCCCTGGAAAACCTGATCTGACTTCCCCTAGAACTTCTTCCGCAGAAACTCGACCAGAACATATCCGATGAGCGCGGCGATCATCGCAATTTCGAAATTGCGAACGGTGAAAACGTCTTCGAGTGCCCAGGTCAACCCTTTCTGCTGGCCGATCCCCGAACGCTCATACTCCCCCATCAGAAGATTGGCATAGAACAGGAAGATGATGAACCCAACCTCGATCACCGCTCTCCAGACATTTTTCATGGTTGCGGGTTCATCCTTGCCGGTTCAAGGTTGCTGGGCAGCCCCGGCCGCTTCATCTGCCCTTCGGGCATATGTGCGGGTAATGCGGTCGTGCCAGCATAATCCGTCCTGGTCGACGAAACACCAGAGATAGCCAAGCCCGGCGGAAAATGCGGCGAGAAAAGATGCCAGCACGCGCCAGCGGCGCTGACGACGGTTAGGCGGCGAGCCGTCAAATCGCGCCAATCGCAATTTTGCTGTCCGAAGTCCCGGAGTCGATCCGGTATAGACGACAAACAGAAATTCGTAGGCCATCCAGAGGAAAAGCGCAGCCGATACCAGTACAGCGGCAAGCAACAGTGTGTCGCGCCCAGGGTTCAGCCGATTGAATCGAAAAAGATCGAATCGGAAAAGATTGAATCGGAAATTCAATCCAGGATCAAGGGACGGATTTAAGCGCACGAACATAGCGGCAAAAGCGCCAAGTCCTACCGCTTGGATCAGACCATCGACGAACACCGCTGCAGCGCGGCGCATGATGGATGCCGAAGCCTCAAGAGAGGGAGAGTCAGCGGCGCGGCGATCCACCGGCTCTGGCTTCGAAGGCTCGAGCAGCATCCCGCCCAGCGCCGGCGGGGGTGGCAGAATCTCCGGAGCTTCGACAATGCGTGGACGATCATGATCGAAAACGGGATCAGCTAAATCGCTGGGATGAAAAACCGGGATCGCCGCAGAGCGTGGAAACTCGATGACCTTCGCCGACTGCTCTAGATACTGCTCGGTCGACGACGGGGAGTATCGATTCGCGGGTCGGTCCGAAATTTCTCGTTCTTCGTCAACTCCGGCTACCGGATCGGCAGACGGACGCTCAAGATCTAAGTTCGCCTTCAGCGCTGCCTCGACTGCAGCCGATCCGCCTGGCGGGTTCGAGCGGGACCAGCTCTCGGGCGCATCAAAAGGCAAAAGTAATGACGGATAACGAGGAGTCCGCGGTTTGCGCCGGTTGCGATAACGTTCCAGCTTCGCCGCGACCTCGACCCGCCATGAATCGGTGTCAGTCCCGGAAGTCTGTTCCGGCGCAACCACTTCTACGGGCTCACTCGGCCCCGGCTGAACTCCCGCGCCGGGATAAGGCTGTCCGTCGAAGCCTGAAGCCTCATGGGTCGCGTGATTTGTCGATCCTGTCGTCATCGGTCCAATGGGCGCTGGCCGGATTTTGCAATCCGGCGTATGCGTGAGTCGTCGAATTCGATCAGTCGCGAAGAATGCCAGCAGCCAGAGCCAGCGCTGGGCACAAGTTCGAAGACTACAAATGCGTAGCTTTGCTTCGCCTGCCGCCCGCGTGCTAAGGTCTGTTCATTCTCGTTGGCAGACCGGCTTGCGGAGCGCACGCGCGCTTGCAGATCGACCGCTTAATGATCACCCTAGTTTCATGATCTCTCTAGAATGATCACCCGCTCTCGAATCTTTATCACGGCCGCCCTTGTCTGTCATCTGCTTCTCGCCGCGAGGATAGTAACCAGCCAGACGCTGCCCCCTGCTTCGCCCGCAGGTCCGACCCTGGCGTCTGCCTCCACCAAGGCCGAAGAAGAACCGGTTACTATCCGTGCCGTGCAACAGGAAAAGGACGGATCGATCTATCATCTCCGCGGCGCCATCGAAATCCACTATCGCGACTACATTCTCAATGCCGATCAAGCCACCTACAACGCCGACACCGGAGGCACCGAACTGGAGGGCCACGTTGTGCTCGACGGCGGTCCTTATGACGAACACGTCGAGGCGAGCCACGGCACTTACAACATCCGCACCCAGGTAGGAACCTTCTTCAGCGTCGTCGGAACGGTGGGGCTACAGTTGCGCAAATCGCGTTACGTGCTGACCACATCCAACCCCTTCGCCTTCACCGGAAAGATCGTTGAGAAGCAGGGGCCCGATCGCTATCTCGTCCGGCAGGGAACCGTGACGACCTGCGAGTTGCCGCATCCAAAGTGGTTGTTCAACGCGAAACGTATTTCGGTGGATGTTGACAGCACGGCGAAAATTTACAACAGCGATTTCCAGGTAAAGGGCATACCAGTGTTTTACTTTCCTTTTGTCAGTCTTCCTGTGCAGCGAGAGCGCCAGAGCGGATTCATGATTCCGAGCTTCGGCACTTCGTCCACCAAGGGATACATCGCGGGCGAGTCCGTCTATCTAGCTTTGAACCGCAGCAGCGACCTTATGCTCGGCGCCGAGTATTATTCCAAGCGCGGATTCCTCGAACGCGCTGAATTCCGCGCCCGCCCCAGCGACACTTCTTACATTTTCTTCAACTATGTTGGCATCGCCGACCGCGGCATCGGGTTTCCCCCACAGGATCAAGGCGGCGAGGACGCGCGCTTCCAGGCCGAGCGTCAGTTCGGAACCTTTCGCGGCGTGGCCAACGTCGATTATTTGAGTTCGTTCGTGTTTCGCATCGCCTTCACGGACGTTTACACGCAAGCGATTGATTCGGAAGTACGTTCGCAAATTTTTCTTTCCAACACGACCAACGGTTTTCACTTCAATGCCCTGGCCGAGCGCTATCAGAACTTCGACGTCTGCAACCCGGCGACGGAAACGATCTGTACCACGCTTACGCAGACTGAACTGGTCCGCATACTGCATACGCCGAGCGTGTTCATTTCCGGCGAAGAACGGCAATTGGGAAAGACGCCGTTGTATTGGTCGTTCGAGAGCGCAGCGGAAGGCCTCCAGCGGCGTGAGGCAGCCGACTCTACACAGAACAGCTTCCGGACCGCCGCCCTGGTCGGCAGGTTCGATCTGGCTCCTTCGCTTTCGATGCCGCTGCAGTGGCAGGGATGGTCATTTCGCCCCGAACTGACTTTGCGCGATACGTTCTATACGGAACAGGGCAACCCCTTGGTGTCCCCGGTCGCAATCGACGACGCTCTTAACCGCAAGTCTCTGGAGACATCTGTCGAGATCCGGCCGCCGGCCTTGTCGCGGGTCTTCGACCATCCCTGGCTCGGACGGAAATGGAAGCACGTCATCGAACCGCGCATTCGGTACGACTACGTTACCGGTGTTAATAACTTCGCCGATATTTTGCGTTTCGATGCCACCGATACCCTCACTAATACCAACGAGATCGAGTATTCGATCGTGAACCGTGTTTACGCCAAGCACACCGATCCAAGCGTCACGGATTGCGACATCCCCGGCATGGGCGCGCTCACCATTGGAGGCGTCCCGCAAGTCGGTGCCGTTCCCTGGGAGCTGCCTCCCAACCCGGACGCTCCCGTCTGCGCTTCGGGGCCGCGGGAAATTTTGAGCTGGGAGATTGGCCAGAAATATTTTTTCGATCCTACATTTGGAAATACCCTGAACAGCCTGAACGCCGGACAACGAGAGGTGTTCGCCACCACGGCCGATTTCACAGGCATCGCTTTTCTGAATTCCGAGCGCCGCTTCGCTCCTCTGATTTCCCGTCTGCGCATTGAAACCAGCCCGCACACCAACACGGAATGGGATTTGGATTATGACTTTAAAGCCGGCCGTATTAATTCCAGTATGGCCCTTGTTAACTACCATTACGGCCCGTTTACCATTGGCGGCGGCGACGCATTCCTGCGGGTGATCGACTCCCCAATCGGAACCACGACGACTGTGGCCAACCAAAACGAATTTCATCAATTTCGCCTGCTATTTGGCTACGGCCAGCTGAACAAACGCGGATTGAGTGCCGCCGGCAGCGTGGGGTTTGACGCCAATCTCGGATCGCTTCAGTATGCCTCCGCCCAAACCAGTTACACGTGGGACTGTTGCGGCGTAAGCCTCGAATACCGGCGCTTTGCGCTCGGATCAGTGCGCAACGAAAACCAGTATCGCTTCTCGTTCACGCTCGCAAATATCGGGTCATTCGGTAATTTGCGGCGGCAGGAACGGCTGTATTAGCAAGCAGGCCGAGGCTGGTAGTAGCATGAGTGAGTCCCCAGTTCTCGGGAATGCATCAAAGCCTTTTCTGAGAACTGAGAACTGAGAACTGAGAACTGAGAACTGAGAACTGAGAACTGAGAACTGAGAACTGAGAACTGAGAACTGAGAACTGTGAACTGTGAATACTTCGTCCACCCTCGATCGCAAAACGCAACAGCTCGGCGAAATCCTCGCGAGCCATGGCCGACTGATCGTCGCCTACTCCGGGGGCGTGGACTCCGCGTTTCTCGCCTGGAAGGCGCATCAGGTTCTTGGCGATCAAATGCTCGCAGTCATCGCCGACTCCGCCAGCCTGGCGCGAACCCACCTCGAAGATGCGCTGGTCTTTGCGCGCGAAAATTCGATCCCGGTCGAAGTCGTCGAAACTCAGGAACTGGAAAATCCCGCCTACAAACGCAACGATGCCATGCGCTGCTTCCACTGCAAGGACGAGCTATTTAGCGTCCTCGATCGATATCTGGAAACTCACGCGTTCGACGCCATTGCCTATGGAGTAAACGCCGACGATACAGGAGATTTTCGCCCTGGACAGCAGGCCGCACGCCAGCACCACGTTCTCGCTCCGCTGCTCGACGCTGGCCTGACGAAGGCTCAAGTCCGGGAACTCGCACGGCAGGCGAACTTGCGCGTGTGGGACAAGCCAGCCTCCGCCTGTCTTTCTTCGCGCATGGAATACGGACGTGAAGTGACGCCTGAAGCGCTCCGGGTGATCGAGCGCGGAGAAGACTCGCTACGTGTAATGGGATTTCGGCAATTCCGCGTACGTCACCACGGCGAGATTGTGCGCATTGAGATTGCGCCTGAAGAACTGCCGCGCGCGATGACGGCCGAGATGGCTCGCGAGTTCACCGCGCTGTTCAAGAGCCTGGGATTCAAGTTCGTCACACTCGACCTGGAAGGTTTCCGCTCCGGATCGATGAATCAATTGCTGACTGCCGAACAGTTGCTCCGCGGGCGATAGGAAAGCAATCGCCGGCACGGCAGAAGGCATGCGACCTCCAAAGACCCAGCGGCCCGATAACCCGATCGTTCCTCGTGAGATAATCAGTCGTTTGCCGATGCTCAGGTGGATTCGATTCATGATGGTGCGGCGCGCGTTTCTGGTTCTATTGCTGATTTGCCTGGGCTGCTCAGCCCAACCCCCAAGCTCCGATGTCACGCGCCTCGTCGAACGCCAGGTCCGCGCGCATTATTCGCTGCCGCCCGACGTTAAGGTGATTATCGGTCCGCTCCATGCCAGCGATTTCGCGAACTATGACGGACTGACGATCACCTTTGCCAGTGCGAACAAAAAGCAGGATTTTGACTTCCTTCTTTCGCGCGACCATAAAACGCTTGTACGCATGACGAAACTGGACCTCACCGAAGATCCCTACGCTGCCGTCATGAAGAAAATTGACGTCGTCGGGCGTCCCACGCGTGGCAACAAAGACGCCAGAGTAACTGTCGTCAACTACGACGATTTCGAGTGCCCCTTCTGCTCGCGCATGCACGAGACGCTTTTCCCCGGCCTTTTCAAGGAATACGGCGATCGTGTTCTTTTCATCTATAAGGATTATCCCTTGGAAGAGATTCATCCCTGGGCGGTGCACGCCGCAGTGAACGCCAACTGTTTGTCGGCGCAAAGCGGCGATGCGTACTGGGATTACGCCGACTATCTGCACGGCAACCAGCAGGCGGTGAGTGGCCAAAAAGGACGCGACGCCCAGAACGCGGAGCTCGACAAGCTGGCTACTCTTCAGGCCCAAAAACACAATCTTGACGTTCCAAAGTTGCAGGCCTGCGTCAAAGCTCAGGATGAAAAAGCCGTTCGCGCTTCTATGCACGAAGGCGATGGCCTTGGGGTGGATGCAACTCCCACCATGTTTGTGAACGGCCAGAAACTGGATGGCGCGGTGCCGCCGGAAGACGTGCGGCTCGCACTCGACCACGCATTGAAGGATGCAGGAGTCGCGCCTCCAGAACACAAACCGGACGCAGCCGAAGCAAAGGTGCCTCCGGCTGCATCTTCGAAATAATTGGTATTGATACGGTTTGGCGACTCTTGGCTGAATCGCGATAGGCTCGCCGTTGTGGCGGAGGGGAACACATTGAAGAATCGAGACTGCATTGGACGCGTGGCCCTGGTTGTGGCCGTTGCGTTTCTGCTGATTGCACTTTCGGCTTGCAAAGGAAACAGCAGTGGCGGCGATCTGATGGCCGCGGTCAACGGTCGAAAGATCTATCGCACCGAAGTCGACAAGTATTACGCCAACCAGACGGCCGGCTCCGATCAGCAACCGGCGGGCGAGCAGGCCGTGAGCCTCCGGCTGAGCATTTTGAACGAACTGGTCGAGACCGAAATCCTGATGCAGCGCGCGGAAAAGCTTGGGCTCCTGGCGACCGATGAAGAAGTAGATCGCAAACTGAACGAAATCAAGTCTCCCTATACCGCCGAGGAATTCAACAAGCGGCTACAGGACAAGAAAATATCGCTCGACGATTTTAAACGCGACCTTCGCCGCTCGCTCACACGCGATAAAGTCCTGAACAAAGAAATCACTTCGCGTATCAACATCACCGATCAGGATGTCTCCAGCTATTACAACGAGCACAAAGCCGAGTTCAACCTGATCGAAGCGCAATACCACCTGGCCAAAATCATGGTCTCTGGAATGGCCACCGGCCAAGTCCACAACCTGCAAAACAGCAAGGCGCAAAACGATGCCGAGGCGCGCAAGAAAGTCGAGATGATCATGAACCATCTCGATAGCGGCGACGACTTCGCGACCATGGCGATGAATTATTCCGAAGATCCCGAGACCAGCAACAACGGCGGCGATTTGGGGATGGCTCCCGAGTCCGCGCTCAAAACCGCCGATGCCGCCACGCGCGATGCGGTGCTGAAGCTGAAGCCCGGCCAATACACGCCCGTAATTCCGATGATCAATCCCACCAATCACCAGCCTTACGCCTACATGATCGTGAAATTGATCGCGAAAGAGCCGGCGGGCCAGCGGGATTTGAACGATCCACGAGTGCAGCAGGCCATTCGCCAACAGCTGCGTGATCGTCGAGAACAGTTATTGAAAGCCGCGTATTACGAGACCCTGCGCGACGATTCCAAAGTCACCAACTACTACGCCGAACAGGTGTTGAAGGATTTGGGAGCCGCGAAGTAGCCACCTTCTTCCTGCGGGGAATCAAAGAGAGCTACCCTTCCAGTTTCTTGACCAAAACTTCATTCACCAGCTGCGGATTCGCCTGCCCCTTCGAAGCCTTCATCAATTGTCCAACGAAGAAGCCGACCATCGTCTTCTTCCCGGCGCGATATTGCTCCACCTGCTTCGGATTCGCCGCGATCACTTCATCCGCCAACTTCTCCAAAGCCGAAGTGTCGCGTGACTGCTCCGGACGCCCTTCCGCCTCATACACTGCGGGAAAATCCTGCCCGCGCTCGAAACTTAAATCATAAAGATCTTTAAGCATTTTGCCCGAGATCGCCCCCGACTCGACCAAATCGGCCGACGCCGTCACTCCCGCCATTGAAATCGGCGACTGCTCAAGCTCGAGGCCACGAGCCTTCAATCGTCCCAGCAGTTCGCTCTGCACCAGATTGGCGACGCGCTTCGGATTCTTCGCCGTCCGAGCCGCCGACTCGAACTGATCCGCCATCTCGCGCGTAAGCGTCAGCGTGTGCGCGTCGCCGGTGGAAATTCCATATTCCTTAATCATTCGCGCACGGCGCGCCTCGGGCAGCTCCGGCAATGTCGCGCGGATCGCCGACTGCCACTTCTCATCCACAACCAGCGGAAGCAGGTCAGGCTCCGGAAAATACCGGTAATCGTGCGCCTGCTCTTTCGAGCGCATGCCGTAGGTGCGGCCCTCGTGCGAATCGTAAAGACGTGTCTCCTGCGTGATCTTGCCGCCGTCTTCGAGAATGCCGATGTGGCGGTCGATTTCGTACTCAAGCGCCTGCTTCACAAAACGAAACGAATTGACGTTCTTAACTTCAGTCTTCGTGCCAAATTCTTTTTGACCGCGCGGCCGCACGCTGATATTGGCATCGCAACGCAACGATCCTTCTTCCATGTTGCAATCGCTGACTCCGGTGTAAAGGATGATTTCCTTGAGCCGCGTCAGATATTCATACGCTTCCTCCGGCGAGCGCATGTCCGGCTCGCTGACGATTTCCGCCAGGGGCACGCCGGTTCGGTTGAGATCGATCGCCGTCTTGGTCGCGGCATCTGTAAAGCCCTCATGAAGGCTCTTGCCAGCGTCCTCTTCGAGATGTAGTCGCGTAATCCCGATTTTTTTCTTGCCACCGCTTCCATCGATGTCGATAAACCCAAACTCCGCGAGCGGCTTGTCATACTGCGAGATCTGGTATCCCTTCGGTAGATCGGGATAGAAATAATTCTTCCGCGCGAAGATAGAAACTTCGTTGACGCGGCACTGCAAAGCCATCGCCGCCAGTGCAGCGAATTCCACGGCCTTCCGATTCAGTACGGGCAACGCACCCGGAAGCCCAAGGCAAACCGGGCAGACATTCGTATTCGGAGGATCACCAAAGCGGGTCGAGCACGAGCAGAAGATCTTCGACACAGTCAGCAGCTGTACGTGAACTTCGAGCCCGATGACGGGCTCATATTTCGCGAGAAGACCCTCGGAAATAGCTGCAGGAGTTGCCATAGCAAGAGATTATAGCTGGGGCGAGACGAGCAGCTACGGCCGCTTCACTTCCGGCGCGCTCAGATATTTTTCCATCGGGACTTCAAAGTAGATCAACTCCCCGCCCTTATTGTCGCGCGTGCCCGTCAGGTAGAAAGTAGCGCCAGCCAGTGGATTCGAAATACCCGACACGTCAAAAAATAAAAATCCCGACACCGTCGAGTGCGGCTCCACTGCCTTTGCGCCGAATTGCGCCTGTTCGATTTCGTCCCAGGTCTTGCGCGGCACTCCGCCTTTGGTTTCTTTCTTTGGCAGCGGAATCGGCAACGTCGGCTGCCGATCATTGCGCGATGGATGCGACAGCCGCCGGGCAAGATCGTCCATCGTTCCAGGATAAAGTTTGCTCCGGTCTTTGGTATTCAGTTCCGGCTTCATGTCGACGAGCGATACAGGCTCGTCGCCATCGTTCGTGATGACGAGGAAGACAGGAAGGTATCCGTTGTTGCGGTAGTTGACGCTGAAAATCGAGGCCTTGTCCTCCACGTCATAAGGATCGACCGCGACCGTGACTTTATCCATCGGATGCTCATCGCGAGCTGGATAGCTACGGGCGGGTTGCGCGGTCGGCATGACAAACTCTTTGCCTGCCTGAGCGCAAAAACACGCAACCACCACAAACATAACGACGGCCGAAAGGCGCGTGCCGCGGATTGACCCTACGCGGGCCAGCCGTTCCGATCCTTCTTTCCCCATACGTGAATTATAGGATGCCACCTCGTCCAATCGCGCTGTCCCGTGTTCAGTAGCAAGTCGATTCTGTTCTCCATTTAGAATGGGACTTCCTTCATGTATTTGCTCTACAGCGCGCTGCTCGCTTTCTCTCTGCTGCTGACACTTCCCTACTGGGTGGTGCAAATGATGCGCCATGGCAAGTATCGGGCTGGCCTGCGTCAGAGGTTCGGTGGCGTCCGCCCAGAACTCGCAGGAGGCGCCGATGGCAATCAAAACAACAGACCAACCGTCTGGGTCCACGCCGTTTCCGTAGGCGAGGTCATTGCTTCGAGCGCTGTCATCGCCGCGCTGCGTCAGAAATTTCCGGACCATCGCGTCCTGATTTCCACCACCACCAGCGCCGGTCAGAAACTCGCGGCACAGCGCTTCGGCGCCGAGAGTGTGTTCTACTTTCCCATCGATTTTGCCTTTGCCGTGCGTCCTTACCTCGACGCTCTGCGGCCTGAACTCGTTGTCGTTGCCGAAACCGAATTTTGGCCCAACTTTCTGCGTCTGGCTAAACAAAGTGGCGCTCGCATCGCGGTCATCAACTGCCGCATCTCTGATCGCTCGCTGCCTGGCTACAAAAGGTTCCGTTATTGGCTTCCGAAATTGTTGGAAAATTCTCTCGGCAACGTCGACTGTTTTCTGGCTCAGACCGAAGAGGACCGCAAGCGCCTCGTCGAAATCGGCGCGGCTGAATCAAAAATCGCCGTCGCCGGCAACTTGAAATTTGACGTGCTGCCACCATCGTCGCCCGAGATAGTGACCAGTCTTCGCGACGCCTTTGTTCGCTCGGGCGCGGATCCGATTCTCGTTTGCGGCAGCACTCTTGAAAGCGAAGAGGGATCGTTGCTCTCCACCTTTCGCAACATTCTCGTCGATCGTCCGAAGGCCGTGATGATCCTTGCTCCACGCCATCCCGAGCGCTTTCCTGAAGTCGCGGACTTGATCGAAAAACTCGGCTTCCCCATGTGGCGGCGCTCGCTTTGGATCGGCGAGCCACTCGCCGGCGGCGTCTTTCTGGTCGACAGCATCGGAGAGTTGGCCGCGCTCTATTCGCTCGCCACGGTTGCGTTTGTTGGCGGGAGCCTGGTTCCGCGCGGCGGACACAACATTCTGGAACCGGCTCTCTACGGTGTTCCGATCGTCACCGGCAACCACTACGAAAACTTCCGCGATGTTGTAAATTTCTTCGCAAGTCGCAACGCCGTTCGCATCGTTGGACTGTCGGAGCTGCCGCTGGTTTTCATGGAATTGGTTGGAAACAAGGCAGAACGCAGCAAACTGGGCCGCAACGCGCTGGCTGCCCTCGAATCGCAGCGCGGCGCCACCGACCGAACCGTCGCTGCATTATCGCAATTGATGAGTGGTCGATCCCGAAGCGCCTCGATCACCGGCTCTGATCCCGCATGAACCCGCTCACCGGACTTTACGGAGCCGCGACCGCACTGCGAAATACGATGTTCGATCGCGGTACGCTCTCCGCGCGGCATCTCGATAGGCCCGTGGTCAGCGTGGGGAATTTGTCGGTAGGTGGCGCGGGCAAGACTCCGTTCGTAATCGCGCTCGGCGAACAATTTAAGGCCCAGGGCGTTCCCTTCGACGTGCTCTCCCGCGGATACGGCCGCAGTACGCGCGGTGTTCTGGTGGTCGATCCCGAGGGCCGCGCCGCCGACTTCGGCGACGAGCCACTATTGATCGCGCGGCGGCTGGGCGTTCCGGTGATCGTTGGCGAAAGCCGTTATCGTGCCGGACTGACCGCCGAGCGAAAATTCTCATCGCAGTTGCACATCCTCGACGACGGATTTCAACATCGCTCCCTGGCTCGCGATTTTGACCTCGTCCTGCTCACTGAACGCGATTTTGTGGACAACCTGTTGCCATCAGGGCGTCTGCGCGAGCCACTTTCTTCGCTCGCGCGCGCCGACGCGGTCGTGGTGCCCAGCGGTTTGGTTGTCGATCATCCAGCCCTTCGCCAGAAGACAATTTGGCGGACTGAACGGAATCTCGCTCTCTCGGCCGCGCTCGGCGCGCCGGTGGTTTTCTGTGGCATCGCGCGTTCCGAGCAGTTCTTCGCCCAGGTACGCGCCGCCGGAGTCATGCCCGCCGCGGAGATCGCCTTCCGCGACCACCATGCGTATAACAGCGCAGACATTCGAACTCTTATGGAGGCAGCCCGCAACCTGAAGGGCGATGGCTTTCTCACGACGGAAAAAGATGCGGTTAATCTCGGCCCGCTTCAAGCCGATCTCCGTCCTTTTGTCGTCGCGGCGTTAACCGTGACAATCGCAGACGCTCCTGCCGTTGTGGATGCAATCCTGCTGAGAATTGAGAACCGAATGCCCCGCTCATGAGAAAATCTTTGGTTGCTCTCGATCAATTAGGTTTGAATGACAAAGCACATTAAAGAAAACGACCGCCTGAGGAAGATTGTCGAATCTTTTCCCAAGCTGACCGTGACCGTCCTTGCCGACCTGGTCGCCGACGAATTTGTCTTCGGCGAAATTTCACGCGTCTCTCGCGAAGCTCCCGTACTCATCTTGAAGCATCGCGACCGCAAAGTGGTTCCGGGCGGCGGCGCCAACGCGATCTACAATCTCGCCGATCTTGGCGTCAATGTTCTTCCCGTGGGGGTCGTGGGCGACGATGAAGCGGGCAAGACCCTGCTGCGCGCATTCCGCCACAAGCGTATTCCGGTCAGTGGCGTCTTCAAGGAAAAGAACTACACGACGGTGACGAAGACCCGCATCCTCGCCGGATTTGCGCACACCGCCGGACAGCAAGTTGTCCGCCTCGATCGCGAGCCAGCCGAAGGTCCCAATTCCCATCTGCGCCGCGAGATTGTTCTTGCTGCTCGTGAATATGCGCGCGCATCGGACGCGCTGCTCGTTTCCGACTACGGATACGGCGCGGCCACGCCAAGCTTGCTGAATGTGATTCGAGAGAAGCGCGGAATCGACCGAGTTCCTGTAACGCTTGATTCTCGTCATCGCATGCTCGAATTTTCCGGCGTCACCGCCGCGACGCCCAACGAGTCGGAGGTCGAAGCCGTTCTCGGCATCCGCGTCGGCAATGACTGGGAGCGTCTGGTCGCCGCCGGTGATCAGATTGTCGGCGAGATGAATCTGGAGTCGCTCCTGATTACGCGCGGCAAAGACGGCATGGTGGTTTTCCCGCGCCGCCACAAGCCGGTGGATATCCCCGTCTACGGCGGCGATGAAGTCACCGACGTGACCGGCGCCGGCGACACTGTGATCGCAACCTTTACTGCCGCGCTGGCCGCGGGCGCAACTTCCGAAGAGGCTGCGTATCTCGCCAACTACGCGGGCGGAATCGTCGTTATGAAACGCGGCACCGCGACTGTGAGTCAACAGGAATTGCTCGAGGCATTGGACAAAGCAGCGCCCGTGGCGCGCGACCACTAACGGTACTGATCGCGCTGTACTTATCGAGGATCGGTTCGTATCGGGGGTTCGTATCAGGCGCGCGATGAAGAATTGCCTTAGGCGTTGAGATCAATTTGAGCCCATCCACTCCATCGAAACTCATCTCGCGCGACCTCCTGCCGCAACTTGTCGCCGACTGGCGGCGTGGGGGCAATCGCGTGACCCTCGCCAACGGCTGCTTCGACATTCTGCACGTGGGCCATGTCCGCTATTTGCATGCCGCGCACGATCTGGGCGGCAAACTCATTGTCGCGATCAACGCCGATGATTCCGTTCGGGCCTTAAAGGGCGAAGGCCGTCCCGTAATGCCGGCCGGGGAGCGCGCTGAGATTCTGGCGTCGCTCGCCGACGTGGACGCAGTCGTAGTCTTTCCAGAAAAAGATGTGCGCGCGCTCATTCGCGAGATTCGCCCCGATTTTCACGCCAAGGGCACGGACTATACGACCGAGAGCGTCCCCGAGCGCGATGAGGTCGAATCCTGCGGAGGCCGCGTCGTCATCGTCGGCGATCCCAAGGATCACTCTGCCACCGAAATCATTTCTCGAACGCGCGCGACCAAGAGCGAGTGAGGCGTCGCGCATAGCGTCGCGTAAAACCATGACGACCTTCCCCGCCACTCCGCGACCCGCCAGCGTGCTCATCGTCCGCCTCAGCGCTATGGGAGACATCATCCACACCTTGCCCGCTGCGGCCGCGCTGCGCCAGGCTTTTCCCGACGCGACTCTGGGATGGCTGGTCGAAGAGCGCTGGGCGGAACTGCTCTGCGCGCCCGGATATCCGCGATCGGGCCCTGGCTCGACGCAACGCCCCCTGGTCGATCGCATACACACGGTGACCACAAAGGAATGGCGTCGCGCACCGTTTTCGGCGAACACGTGGCGTGGGATCGCGACGAGCCTCCGCGAACTTCGGGGCCTCGACTACGACGCCGTCGTTGACTTTCAGGGAGCGATACGCTCCGCGGTCTTATCCTACTGGTCGGGCGCGCCAGTCATTTTTGGAAGTGCGCATCCACGCGAGAGGGCGGCGAGAATTTTCTACACACACAAAATCCAACCAGAAGGCGCTCATGTCGTCGAACAGGCGATGACGTTGTCCGCGACCGTTGTGGGGAACCCGATACCGATTCCTCACGTCGAGTTTCCCGTGGATCCCGACGCGGAGCGAAAAATCGCCGGCCTTGTCGCCGACGCGGAGGCCTTCGCGATTCTCAATCCCGGCGCGGGCTGGGAAGCCAAGCGATGGCCGGCGGAGCGCTACGGAGAAGTCGCGAGGGAATTAGCAAAAGAGGGAATAAATTCCCTTGTAAACTATGGCCCGGGAGAAGAAAATCTGGCCGCAGCCGTAGAAAATGCCAGCGCCGGCGCGGCTCGAAGAGTTTCGTGCTCGATTTCTGAATTGATCGCCCTGACGCGACGCGCCCGCCTCTTTATCGGAGGAGATACTGGCCCACTGCACATGGCGGCTGCCCTTAATGTTCCGGTGGTCGCGATCTTCGGTCCGACAGACCCGGTGCGCAACGGCCCTTTCGGAACGAGATCGATTGTCCTCAGAAATGCAGCCAGCGTCACCGACCACTCGCGGCATCGCGAGCCAGAGCAGGGCTTGTTAGAAATCACCGCGGAGGAGGTCGTAGCCGCAGCGCGCAAATTACTGCGAAACCAGATCGCAGAATCCCAGATTGCAGAATCAAAGGTCGCAGAACAAAAGACGACAGAATCAAAGTGACCGACCTTCCACAATCCGCCCCACAAACGTCGCCCGCTGCCGCGCTCTCAACCGTCAGCACCTGGTCGCGCGTCGCCCGCCGCATCCGCATCCCGATGGGATTTATTTTCGCGCTCGTCTTCATCTGGCTGGCGCGTCCAACCGGACTCTCGATCATGGTCGGCGCTCTCGTGATGATCCCCGGCCTGGTTTTGCGCGGCCTCGCCTCCGGCCACGTGCAAAAAGACAAACAGCTCACCACGAGCGGCCCTTACGCCTATACGCGCAACCCGTTGTACCTCGGCTCTCTGATCATGGCCGGCGGTTTTGCCATCGCCGCGCGCAGTTGGTGGATCGTCGCCCTCATGCTCCTGATGTTCGCCGTGATTTATATCCCGGTGATCGCTGGAGAAGAACGTTACCTGCGCCAGACCTTCCCCGCCTATGACGAATATGCCCGTGAGGTTCCGCGCATGTTTCCGCGCCTTACTCGCTACGGAGATCAGCAAAGTGCCTACTCTGCAGCGCGCTACTGGAAGCACCATGAATACGAAGCCAGCATCGGATGCACGGTCGTCCTTGCCGTCCTGATCCTCAAGCTCGTGGCCAAGCGGGTGTGGTAGTCTGCCGTTACTTATGGTGACGGGCCCGGCGTCAGGAAACGCGAGTCTCCGCAAAACTGCGGGCCGCCATTCCCCTTCACCCATTTTGTTCCTGCTGATCGCAGCGATGCTGGCGACCGCGCAGCCGCCAACCGCATCCATCGGCGCCGCTCGCGTAGAGATCGCGCCGCCTCGTCCAAATTATCCTTTCCCTGATGGCAAGGGTTATGTCTACTCGGCAGAATGGCACCTGATCACCGCGGGCACCGCCACCGTGAAAATGGAGGTCTCGGGAAACGAGCGCAAAGTTTCCGCCGTCGCCGAATCCACCGGAGCCGTCAACGTCATCTTCCCCGTCCACGACCACTTCGAATCGCATTTCGATCCGCGCACCTTTTGCTCGCTCTCGATCTTCAAGCACAGCGAAGAAGGCGCACACAAACGCGAGACGACAATCCACTTCGACTACGCGAACAAAAAAAGCAAGCTCGACGAACGCAACCTTAAAACTGCCGAGACCAAGCAAGTCGAACAGGATCTACCCAGCTGTTCCACCGATCTCATCGCCGGATTTTATTACTTGCAGTCTCTGCCCCTGTCGCTCAACGCGAGCTACGAGTTCCCAATCAATGACGGCAAGACAACCACCGTCCACGCCACGGTGGAGAAGCGCGAGCAAATCAAAGTCCCCGCCGGAACTTTTCCCACAGTGATGGTGACCATCGAGGCCACATCGGGCTCGCTGCAGTCAAAAGGAAAGGTGTGGGTGTGGTATTCAGAAGACGCAAATCACACGCCAGTCCAAATGCGCGTCAAGCTGGGATGGGGCACCCTGCTGTTCCGCCTGCAGCGCATCGAAAAATAAATGTGCCTTTAGCCCCGGTGCCTACTTGAGCGCCACCACCGCTTGCTTCGCTTTCGCCAGTTCTGGACGCGCCGATGTCGATCCTTCACAAGTTTTGACCAGCACCGCGTAATATTCCGTCGCCTGCGAAGCCTGCCCTGCGATCTCCGCCGCCTGGGCCGCTCCATAAAGCCCATTAAAGCGCTTTGGATTAAACCGCAGATCTCCCTTGTATTCCGCCAACGCCGCATCCGGACGCTTCATCTCGAGCAACATGTCGGCCAGCATTTCGCGCGCCGGCATTGAAGTCTGCTCTTCGCCCACCGCATCCTCATGATCGGCAACTTTGCGCAACGCGGCGGCCGCCTCGTCATCCTTCCCCTCGCCGTGCAGCACCCACGCTGATGCTTCTTCGTAAAGCATCTCCGTCCCCTCGGCAGGATAGGTCCTTTTCTTCGCCACATAATCCTTGTGGATGGCATCGATCTCCGCGAGGTCCTTCTTCGCTCCCGCCAGATCTCCGCTGCGCGCGCTGCCGATCGCCTTGGCCCAATACGTATAGGCGCGATCGCCGCCATCGGCCTTGTCGACCACGGTTAAAGACGCCGCGTCTGACCAGCGGTGCAGTTCCAGCGCATACATCGCCGGAAACTTCGACATCGCGAAGGCCTGCATGTCATATCCCATGCTGCCCATATCCACCGGCGGCATCGCCTTCACTTCTTCAATCACCTTCGCCGCGTCCGCCTCGCGCCCGCTCTGCAAATAGGCGTAAATCAAAAAATCCATGGCGTGAAACTGATGTGCTTCGCCGCCCATATGCATCTCTGTCGCCTTGCGGGTCGCGGCAATCGACGCCAGGTTCGACTGGATCGAATCCGGCCAATCTCCCACGCGCGCAAAAATATGCGACGGCATATGCACCGCATGTGGAGCCGACGGGGCAATCGCCGCATACCGCCGCGCCGCCGGCAACCCAAGCTCCGCCAGCTGCGGCTTGTCATACGTATGGATCAAATAATGCGCAATCCCCGGATGATTCGGCTCTGCCTCAAATAACTTCTGAAGAATCGCTCCCGCTTTCCTGCGATTGTCGAACGTCGTGTCGTTATCCGGTTCCGAAGCCAGCAGCGAGAGCGCATAAAATGCCGCTGCCTCATGATCCTCGGGATACTTCTGATACACCTTCTCCATCGCCGCCGAGTAAGCTCGCGCCCGCGCTTCGTGGTCCATTTTCTTGCTGTTGGAGTAAAACGCTTCGGCCGCCGCGATGTAATCACGCTCGCGTTCCGTCGGAGCCTTCGCCTTATTCGCCTTCTTCAACTCCGCCGAGGCTTGCTTGATCGTGGGCGCATCCGGACGGTTCCAAAGCTGATGCCATAAACTCATCGCCTCGCCCCAGTACGCCATCGCGCATTTCGGATCCTGTTTTGCCGCCTCGTCGAACGCCTTGTCCGACTCTTCGTACCAGAACGAATGCAGCAGCGCGACGCCCTTTTCGAATGTCTTCTGCGCCTCTGGGTTGCAAGACACTGGAAAATGCACGGTTCCCAGCTGGTCTAGACTCATGTCCTCATGATGATGATCGTCATCGGCCAACGCCGCGCCTGAAAATGCCGTGGCAATACACAGAACCCAAATCAATTTGCGCATAGGGATACTCCAGTCGGGAGTTTAGTAGCGCAGTTGAGGAGGGGTCAAGGCGGGGAATTTGCTTTTCGGTGGCACAGCGGTCTCTGAAAAAAGGCGAGGGCATCCGCGAAGTCGGAGGACTCGGCGGATGCCCCACACCTGGACTCACCCATTGTCAAAAGGTGAGGATTACCTGTTTCGGCGTGGTTCCACCGTAACCGCATTGCGGAGTCAACCCACCGGATACGTTGCTTATCTTCCAGTTCGGACTGGCAATCTGCACGAACTTGTCGTTGAACAGTCCCAGCTCGTTGAAAGACATCGCGTTACTTCCGGGATATCCGCCATTGGAAGGATAATCGCTGCATTGCGTGATGTTGTAGACCTCAAGCGCGCCGGCAAAGGCCCAGTTAAAGGTCTGACCGAAATTTGAAGTATTGAGCAGCTCCGAGAACTTTCCATTTTGCAAATCCCAGGTCACGATATCCCACGAAGTGCAGGTCTTGGTTCCCGCAGCGCACGTGTCGAACATATAGCCAAGGATCGTATCTCCAGAACTGACTGGCTCAGGCGTAGCCTCGTAGGTTGTGCCGCTCTCGCAGCAATTCCAGCTGGCAATGCCCCAAGCCGAGGCGTAATCGGAATTCCATCCCAACACAGGCTGAATGATCGTCACCACATCGTTGATGTCTTCCACGCCGGGGAAGAAATAGACGGTCTGGCCGTCGTTCGAGGTCGGCGTGGGAGGGACAGTCCATTCGGCATACAAGTACCCAAAAGAGGTCGTCGTAGTCACGCTGGCATATTCGATCCAGGAATGGCCGATGAAAGGTGGTTTATCAACCTGATTGTCGATCTTCCCGTCCGGGGCTACCTTCGTTCCGTCGGCTTCGAAACGTGCGTAGGCGCACACGTGGACGCTCTCCGTGGTTCCGTTCACGTGCTTGATGAGCTTTTCGTCGTGCAGGATCTCATCCCCTTTCGCCAAGTGCCCTACGCAGCTGGGATGGAAATATCCGAACGGCGTGATCAGATAATTTGCCGGAACTACGGATGGCCGCTTTGCGCCAGCGGGGACCTGAGCTGCGATCATGCCGGTAAGAGATGCTGCTAAGACCGCGAGAAGTGCGATTCTGATGAATGACTTTTCCTGGAATTTCATATGATTCGGTTCTCCTTAGCCAGGAACTCTGTTTCGTTCCTGACAACGCGATATTGCGTCAGGTCCTCGAGAACGTCCATGGAGCCAATCTGAATCGATATGAATCGAACTGAAGAATTCCGCGCAGGAGGACCCGCTCGAAACTTTGCCCGGAAAGGGCGCTTTCATCCACCCCGTCAGATCGCGCAATGGTTTGCGGCTTTTAGCCGCTGAAGGGCCGCTTCACCTTTTCGGGAAATTAGGGTCGGCTTTGATCTCGCGAATCTGCTGAATATGCCGCTCGGCATGCGTGGAGATTTCGAGCATCCATTGCCAACTGTCGATGGGCTCCCTGCTCCCGAAGCTGTGGGCGCGCAAATCGTCGTGCGTGGTTTTGATGTAGTCGATCATGGTTGCACGGAGCGCCTGGAATTTTGCCAGGGCTTCTCCCAGGTCTTTATAGGTATCGACTTTCTCGTGCCCCCCACCAGTTTTTGTGTGCACCACGCGATCGATTCCGTACCACATGATATCGGCGTCGCTATCCGCCGACTCTTTGCCTTTCGTCTCCGCGGTTTTCATGTCAGGCGCGGCCTTGACGGCAGCCATCAACTCGCGCCAGTAGTCGGGCTCGGCAACCGCCAGATGCGAAACGCATTCCCGTATGCTCCAACGATCCGGTGAGGCCTTGTATTCAAGCTGAGCCGGAGAGAGCCCCTGCACCTGCTCAGCCACCATTTGTGTAGTCATTTGGAAGTGCACGAGCAAGTGCTCGCGGTCTTCGTCGGTCATTCCGGCGGTTTTGTGTTCTAAATGAGCATGGGCAACGGCGACGGACGAGATAGAAAGGGCAATTAGAAAGAGTGCCAACCATCGGAGGATTTTCATGAGGCCCGCATCGTAGCATCGAACCTCCAATTCCCCGTCGCCGCGATCTTTGGACTTATCCCTGCGCGGCAAACATTCGTCCCTGCTTTGCGGGGGACGCTGGTCAGGTCGATCCGCAACTCAGAAGCTTTTGTAGGTGCTCGTCACGGTTAGCACTGCGCCAGGAGCGGTCTTTATCTCGCTGTTTTGCCAAATCGCAACGATCGAGCCCAGGCCAACAAACGGCAGGTTGAGGTCCAGATTGTTGAACGGGGAACACGGATCAGGCCCAGACTGAATGTTTTGCACGTATCCTGCTACGTCAAAATCATGCGGAAAAGTGTTGGCGGTGATGATCAGCCCTGCCAGGCCTTCTAACTGTCCGCTCGCGGACCGGGCAGTCGTGTTGTAGATGTTGGTATTGTTGTTACCGAAGGTGACATTCTCAGCGGCGTATCGCACTATCTGGGCGGCGCGGGCGACGCTCGTTAAGTTTTTAAGCTTCATCGTGACCTTCGCCGAACCAGTGGCTCCCGCGGAAGCGGGTACATTCACGATGGTCTGCGTCAGCTGCCAGTTTCCATCTTTAGTCGTTCGCGTCACCGTCACCGTATTACCGGTCTGCTTCAGCGTGGAAGCATTCCATAAGTCGTTGTCGTATGCCGCATAGTCGTAGTAGCGTTGGCCCCCGGTGACGTCACAGAACCCGTAACCTTCTAAATCCCCCGCGTTCCCTGTCGGGGCGAACAATTGGGTACCCCTCACGGAGAACTGCGGAATATTGCCATTCACGGTGACGCAGAACTGCGTTGCTGTCGCGGAGGTTCCACTCGAATACGTGACCTGGCAGCTCTGCGTCGCCTGGGGCGATGGTGCCTCCACTGTTTCGGTTGCAGGGCTGGGGTGGCCTTTTTTTTGCCCCAGCGCCACGGAAGCGATACTTAGAATCAAACTGAAGCAGATAGTTTTGTTAAGCATGGCAGCTCTCTCTTTCTCCCTCTGTCTGTAACAGCGCAAATCCCCGGGGAATCTCGTCATAGGCAATCGATATTTCTGGTTGGTGATGAGCGCTAGCGAGAGGTCAGTCAGGCGCCAGCGGAAGATTGTCGGCCCCTCAGTCAAGAACGCCCTCGACATAAGGCCACAACGACGCGACAATTCTCTAAGGCTGAGGCTAAGTTGCCCGGCGAGTTCCGCTCTTTGACAACTCAGATAACAGCAGAGTCGCAAAGCTAACTCCTTATTCCTGAAGATTTTACCCATAAGTCCTTTGCGATGAAGATTTTGAACGACGTATGGACCCTAAGTCTATGATTCCAATATACCGGGGGAGGGAGGGGGTACCTCTTCCAATGAATCGGCCAGAATCGGTTGGCCGACAGCCGGAGTAGACTTGGAGCCACCAAAATATGCTGAAGCGCGGACTGGCTTTGATCGCAGTGCTCTTGCTCACGATATGGGCGACGGCCGCGTTATATTTCGACTTCTCTTTGGTTCGCTGGCGCATTCCCGCTGCGCTGATTTATGGGGTCTTCGTCGTCGTGGTGCTTTTTGTTTCACGCGGACGACGGTTTTGGCGCGGGCTCGGGGTGGCTGCGATCGCTTTTGCTTGCGTGCTCGGGTGGTGGTTGACGCTACGGCCGTCGAATAATCGCAACTGGCAGCCCGATGTTGCCGAGACGGCTTGGGCTGAGGTTCAGGGCGATCAGGTCACGATCCACAATTTTCGCAACTGCGATTACCGCACCGAGGCCGATTACACGCCCCATTGGGAAACCAAAACCGTCAACCTGTCGCAACTCCGCGGCGTTGATGTTTTTATTACATATTGGGGCTCGCCTTGGATCATGCACCCAATCGTGAGTTTTGATTTTGGCGATCAGGGTCATGTGGCGATGTCGGTCGAGAC
>Ga0070731_10000061_pt1 | contig 212918 bp, 183 predicted proteins | sample Coa_R1_2_FD_66448 | JGI IMG/M metagenome (GOLD analysis project Ga0070731, IMG submission 66448) | Surface soil microbial communities from Centralia Pennsylvania, which are recovering from an underground coalmine fire - Coalmine... | ecosystem: Environmental > Terrestrial > Soil >... | reverse complement strand
GCGGGAGGCGCCACGGTAACTGGTTACTGCGGCTTGTGAGGGAACTGTGACTCGCCGATTAATTTTTTGTAGTGGCCGGATTCGCGTTTGACACTGTTCTGAGGCCGTTGCTATAGTCGAAGAGTCCCTATTGGACGCGGTTTCGAACCAGCTGGAATTGTCCTAGGGTCGTCCGCCAGGTCGGCCTCAACGCAACCTAAGAACCACACCAGCAGTCCGCAACGCCACGTCCCGCACCAGTCACGCGTCGATCACCGTCGCGTCGACAACGAGGCTATGAATTTGTTCGACGAGAGCACAGCCCGCAATCTTGAATCCAGCACCCTTGAATCCAACAGTCTTGAATCCAACAACGTTGCATCCAGTCTTGAAACCATGACACCTTCACACGATTCGCACACCGGCGGTTCGGCCGTAATTGACGCTCCCGAGCACGCGCAACCCTCTCCCGCGGAAACAACAACCGAGACGATGACCTCGGCCCCAGTCGATCATGGTCACGATCAGCATGGCCAGAATGAGGCTCATCAGACGAGCGCTCCCGACCATGGTGTGCAAAGCCATGAGGAAGCGGACGCCTCCGCTCACGAAGATGGATCGGCCTCGAGCGACGATTTCGCCGCTGCCCTGCACAACTTCGAGAACCAGACCGAAGAAGCCGTCAGCGATGATCACGTCATCAAGGGCACCGTCATTAAGTTGACCGCGACCCACGTCGTCGTCGACATCGGCGCGAAGTCCGAAGGCATGGCCCCGCTCGCGGAGATCCTCGATCACGAGGGCAATCCGAAGTTCAAGCCTGGCGACGAAATCGATGTGATGCGCGAAAAGGGCGAAGCTGAAGAAGGCTACGTCAACCTTTCGCACCTCAAGGCGCAGCGCCTGCGCGCGTGGGACGATATCGAGAAGGCATACAACGACAAGAAGCCGATCAAAGGCATCGTCGTCGAGCGCATCAAGGGCGGCCTGACCATCGACATTAATGGAGCGCACGCGTTCCTGCCGGGCTCGCAAGTCGATCTACGTCCCATCCGCAATCTGGACGGCATGAAGGGCCAGACGATGGAAGTTGCCATCATCAAGCTCAACAAGAAACGCGGCAACATCGTCGTCTCGCGCAAGCAACTCCTGGAAGAAGAGCAGAACGAAAAGCGCGGCAAGACCCTCGAGCACCTCGAAGAAGGCAGCATCCTCACGGGCATCGTCAAGAACCTGACCGAGTACGGAGCCTTCGTCGACATGGGCGGTATCGACGGCCTGCTCCACATCACCGACATGTCGTGGGGGCGACTGACGCACCCGCGTGATCTGGTCAACGTCGGCGACCAGATTCAGGTCAAAGTTCTGAAGTACGACAAAGATAAGCAGCGCGTGTCGCTCGGCTTCAAGCAGCTGACGCCCGATCCTTGGCTCGACGCCGAGGCCCGCTATCCCGTGGGCGCTCACGTTCATGGACGCGTCATCAGCGTTACCGACTACGGAGCGTTCGTCGAACTCGAACAGGGCATTGAAGGCCTGGTTCACGTCAGCGAAATGACGTGGTCGAAGCGGATGAAGCATCCGTCGAAGCTGGTCAACGTCGGCGACGAAGTGGACTGCGTTGTCCTGAGCGTGAATCCGACCGAACGTCGCATCTCGCTCGGCATGCGCCAGCTGGCATCGAATCCGTGGGATTCTCTGCACGACAAGTATCCCGTCGGAGCGACTGTCGAAGGCCGCGTCCGCAATCTGACCGAGTTCGGCGCCTTCATCGAAATCGAAGATGGCATCGATGGGCTGGTCCACGTCAGCAACCTAAGCTGGACGACCCGCGTGAAGCATCCTTCGGAAGTCTTGAAAAAGGGCGACAAGGTCAAGGCCGTGATCCTGGCCATCGAACCGGACAAGCGCCGCCTGTCGCTGGGCGTGAAGCAGATGCAACCGGACGTTTGGGATTCGTTCTTCGCCCAACATCGCGTTGGCGATATTGTCCACGGCAAGATTTTGCGCGTGGCAAACTTTGGAGCATTTGTAGAGATCGCCCAGGGCATTGAAGGCCTCTGCCACAACTCCGAAGCGGTCGATGGCAACGGACAACCCATGCACCTCGAACCCGGTGCCGAGTACGACTTCAAGATCATCAAGATGAATCAGGAAGAAAAGAAAGTTGGCCTGAGCATCAAGGCGGTAGGAGAAGAAGCCTCGCGTCAGGAAGTGGAGTCCTATAAACAGCCGTCGTCTTCGTCGTCGAAGAGCACGACGATCGGCGACCTGATTTCGTGGAAGCGCGCGGGCGGGGACAGCAACTAAAACTACTCGGCTCAAGACAGAATGCAGACAGGCCACCGCTCGCGGTGGCCTTTTTTTTGCGCAGGTTTTCGAGCCAGCATGGAACTCACTGCATCTTCTGCAGATTCGCGAAGCTGATTCGCAGACTTTCCATGGCTGGGAGGTCGCCGGAGTCGCGCTCGACGAACATATGTTTGACGCCGTTTTTCCCGGCCGCCGCGAGAATCTCGGGCCAGTGGAGGGTTCCAGCTCCGACCTCAGTGAAGTGTTCCGCTGCCGCGTCTTTTATCTGCGTGACTGGAAATCCGGGCTTGCGGTCCTTCAAGTGAAGCAACTGGATGCGGTCGCCATACTGGCGGAACATCTGCAACGGGTCGAGGCCGGCTTGCGTGATCCAGTAGCAGTCCATCTCGATGCAGACCAGTTTCGGGTCACAGCGTTTCATCAGAGTCTCAAAACCGGTCGTATCCCCGAAGCGGCGAAATTCGTAGTTGTGATTGTGAAATCCAAATTGCATTCCCGCTTGCCGGATTTGTTCTCCCCAGCGGTTGAATTGATCGGCAGCTTGCTTGTAGGCGTCGAGCGTGACCCACATACTCTCGGGCAACATCGGACAGATGACATACTCGACGCCGAGGAGCTTCGCGTACTCGATCTTGGACTCTAATCCCTGGTAGTCAAAGTGACCGCTTGGAACGCTGAGACCATGGTCAGCAATCATGCGCCGCAGGTCCGCGGCGGGATGATTGTAGATATCCCAATACGTCTCGACCTCGGAGTACCCGATCTGGCGAATGGCCGTGAGAACAGCTGGAAGGTCGCGCGCCGCGTCCTGGCGCACAGTGTAGAGTTGCACTCCGACCGGACGGCGTTCGGCAGCCAGCAGCCTCGTAGCGGAGAGGCCGGCGGCTGCGGTCAGGGAGAACTCGAGGAATTCGCGGCGGCTTAACATGCGGCGGCGAGCAGCTATTTCGCAGCGACCTTCAGATCGATATAGACCTGCGGACGATCGTCAAATTGGCTGACCGTCTTCGTCCCACTCTTACGGTTCTCGAACTGAGCATAGACCTCGTAATCGGTCGTGGGCTGAAGCGCGGGGAAACGATAGGTTCCTTCGGGTCCGACGATGTAGGTCTTTACGGAACGGTTGCGCGTGTCGGTAAGGTACACGACTGCGTTGGGTAAAGGATTATCTCCGCCGTCGAGCACCTTGCCGGTGAGCAGGCGGGTTTTATCCTTCTTCGAATCGCGTCCAAACAATTGCGCGGATGCTGGCGTCGAGAACACTGCCGCCGACGAGACCGCCAGTGTGATCGTGACGAGCGTGATGGAGAACAACGAAGCTGCAACTGCGGCGACCGGTTTCTTCATAACGATTGCTCCCCATGCCGCCATTTCGTTGCAGCAGCTTCTACCAGTCTAAATGAAGGCCGATATCGACACGCTCATTCAGGTCGCCTTCGATGTGGACAGGAACTTCCGCAGCCGCCTTCAATTTCTTGCCGGGGGGCAGCTTGAACCCCTTCAGATCGGCCCAAACGATATAGTCGGCTTTCGCCATTGGCACGCGCTGGGCGAACTCTCCGGTGTGATTAGAAAAAGTTTCCCACCGGGTTTTTTTCGCGTCTTTATCGTCCGCCCGCCGGACCTTCACCGTCACGCCGTAAACCGGATGGCCATCGGGATCCCAGACGGTTCCAAAGATCAACGCGTATGGCGGAGGTTCTGCCTTCGGTTTCTCGCCGCCTGCGGCCCTGTATCCCGCAATGCCCAGCGGCATCAGAAGCAGCAGCGGTAAAAGCAGGGCCAACAACCGCCGCGAGAACGGGAGATGAGTGCGGGTCTTCAGTCTTCGTCCTCGGATTCTTCTTTGACGGTTTCTTTTTCGTCGTCTTCGTCTTCGTCGTCCTCGTCTTCGCCGACTTTTTTCAGTTCCACCGGATTGACTGTGATTACCTCGAAGTCAGCGCCGCACTCCGGGCAGGAGACGACCGCGCCTTCATCGACCTCATCCTCGTCGATGTCGAGGTCCGTCTCGCATTCAGGACAGTACACCATGATTTCCTCCACGCTCGGGATACCCTGTTATATTTAGTTTCTTCGCGAGGAAAAGGTCAAGTGGCTAAGCAAAGAAATTCCAGAATTGTCGAGACCCCGAGTGTCGCGGTCGCCTCCAGCCAGCGCCTGGCCGCTGTGATGGTGGCCCTGGTCGTTCTCCTGGTCGTTTTTCTGGTAATCGCGGCCTGCGCGCCTCAGGGCAGAGCGCAGGAAGCGCCACAGGAGCCTCCACGACTGGCTTCCGACCACCACGCGGACCCGCATATCGCAGAAGCGGTCCGTGAAGTGTCGCCCGATCGGATCGAAAAGACAATCGACAAACTGGTCAGCTTCCACAACCGGTCGACGATTTCGGCGCAGGACGAGGAGTCCATCAAGTCAGGCAAAGGCATCGGCGCTGCGCGGGATTGGATTAAGGCGGAACTCGATCGCTACTCCAAAGATTGCGGCGGCTGCCTCGAGGTGAAGACCGATACTTTTACCGAACCGCCGGCGGATCGCATTCCGAGCCCGACAGTAATCACCAATGTTTATGCGGTGTTGAAGGGGTCTGATCCAAAGCAGGCGGACAGAATCGTCCTCGTCACCGGTCACTACGATTCGCGAAACAGCGATACGCTGAACGTGACTGACCCGGCGCCGGGAGCGAACGACGATGCCAGCGGGACAGCCGTGAGCCTGGAGTGTGCCCGCGTACTGAGTCAAGCTTCGACCAAGATCAAATTTCCGGCAACGATCATTTTTCTGGCTGTGGCGGGAGAAGAGCAGGGACTGAACGGGAGCAAGCATTTTGCCCAGATGGCGAAGCAGCAGGGATGGAAAATCGACGCCGTGCTGAACAACGACATTGTCGGAGGGAACCTCGGCGCGGGGCAGGACTCGAGCGTTGTGCGGGTGTTTTCCGAAGGATTGCCGGCGTCAGCGAGCGACGCCGAGGTCAGGCGGATTCGGGCGCTTGGCGGCGAAAGCGATTCAACTTCGCGCGAACTGGCGCGCTACATTGCCGACGTCGGCCGTTCGTACAATGCCGGTGTGAAGCCGCTCCTGATTTTTCGCCTTGACCGTTTCCTGCGCGGAGGCGATCACTCGGCATTCAACCAGCAGGGCTTCGCCGCCGTGCGCTTTACCGAATTCCGCGAAGACTTTAACCGCCAACATCAGACGCCGCGAACGGAAAACGGCGTCGAATATGGCGATCTCGCGAAATATGTGGACTTCGAATATGTATCGCATGTGGCGAGGCTGAATGCCGCGACCCTGGCCTCGTTGGCGTCTGCTCCCACGGCGCCAGGCAACGTGAAAGTACTCACGAAAAACCTCGAAAACGATTCGACGCTGACGTGGGACGCTTCGACTGGCGCGGCATCGTATGAAGTGGTGTGGCGTTCGACGAATGCGGCCGATTGGGAGTACGTCCAATCGGTCAGTGGTGCGACCCGTGCAACACTGAAGGTTTCGAAGGATAATGTCATATTCGGTGTGCGCGCGATGGATGCATCTGGACATCGCAGCCTACCGACGATACCTGAGCCGGAAAGATAGGCCGAAAGAAGATAGGTCGAAAAATAGTGCCTCGCGGACAAACCATCTCGTTTAGCTTCCCGCCGTTTGCAGGTTGGGTGAAGCGCATCATCCTGGCATGTACTGGAATTTACCTGGTTCAGGCAGTGATGAAGATCTTCGCTCCCGACGTGGTTCGCGTGGCGTGGGAATGGCTCGGTCTGATTCCCGTCTCGGTGATGCATGGCGCGTTGTGGCAGTTGGTGACGTATTCGTTTCTGCACGCCAGCTTCGGCCACGTATTTTTCAACATGCTGACGCTCTGGTTTATCGGCGCTTATCTGGAAGGCGACTGGGGTCCGCGACGATTCATCGAATGCTACACATTCTGTGTCGTGGGCGCGGCGCTGGTGACGGTCGCCATCGCGTATACTCACTTCCTCGGCGCGGATCCGGCAAGAGTGACTGTGGGCGCTTCGGGAGGAATCTTCGGGCTGTTGATGGCTTTCGGCATTCTCTATGCCGATCAGGAAATGTTCTTATTTCCCCTGCCGTTCAGGATCAAGGCGAAGTATCTGGTCGGGATCTGGGTGGTGGTTGCGATTGTCGCCGTGTTTGAACCGTCTCAGGGCGGAGTCGCGGTATTCGCGCACCTCGGCGGCCTGCTGTTCGGCTACCTGTTCGTGAAGTTTCTGCCTTCGCGTGGGCTCACTTATGCGGCGTCCGAGCGTTATTTCAGCGTGCGCAATTCTTACTATCGCTGGAAGCGGCGGCGCGCGGCGCGGAAATTCGAGGTCTACATGAAGGATCACGACCGTAAGGTGACGTTTGACGAACACGGAAACTACATCCCTCCGGACGACGACAAACCAAACGGGGGATCGAAATCGGGGTGGGTGAACTAGCAGGGGCTAAAGCCCTCGCTGTGATGCGACTGAACGCGGCCCTGAAGGGCCGCTCTTCCACGGTGGTTCTTGAATTTCGCGGTCGTTCTTGAATCCCGAGGTCTTCCTTGAATTCCGATTTCGTCCTTGAATCCCGATATCGTTTTTGAATTCCAAGAGCCTGCGGGTGGGACCAGATTGAAACCAGGCGGCCCAACTACTTGTGCCTCAGCTACCGGCGCTCCAACTATTTCCAGGCTCGCGTCATGTAGTCTGCCAAGGACAGCGTCAGCAAAAGAGCGAGAAAGAAGAAGCCCGAGAAGACTACGATTCCCGTTAGCTTTTCGCTTGCTCCCTTGACGTGCATGAAGAAGAGAACCACGAGCGTGGCCTTGATTGTGGCGATGAGCAGCGCGACGACCGGGTTAAACATGCCGAGGTTCACAAAGGCGGCTCCGACCGTGATCGCGGTGAGGACCAGGAGTCCGAATCCGATCAGAATGTAGAAGCCCTGCGAGTGTTCTGTGTGCTCTTCGTGTTCCGCCATAGAAATCCTTAAAAAGCAGTTCTCAGTTCTCAGTTCCCAGTTTTCAGCGGCCCTGTCAGGAATGTCTGCTGATCAGGTATAGCAAAGGGAACAGGTAAATCCAGATGATATCCACCAAGTGCCAATACAGGCCCGCGTTTTCTATCGGCGTGTAATAACCGGGGGAGTAGTGTCCCTTCCACGCCAGAATTGCCAGCACGCTGAACAGGCCGCAGCCGATGATCATGTGGAGGGCGTGCATGCCGGTCATGGCGAAATAGAGCGAGAAAAACAGCTCGGCTTCTTTCGAGTTAACCGGAATCTTCTGGCCGTTGTCGTCGAAAGTGTCCGTAAAGTTGAAAGAAGGGCCGGGCACGTGATGCTTCTCGAATTTCTCGTTGTACTCGAACCCTTTGACCACCAGGAAGGTCATGCCCAGCAAAACGGTTACGACCAAGTAGAAAACGAGCAATTTGCGCTTGCCGACCTCAGCCGCTTTTACTCCCAAAACAACCGTCAGCGAACTGACGATCAGGACCGCCGTATTGAACGCGCCGAGCTTGATGCTGAGCTGCTGGCTGCCAGCGGCAAAGGCATTGAAATGGTTGAGGCGATAGATCAAGTAGGCGCAGAACATGCCGCCGAAGAACATGATCTCGGTGACCAGGAACAGCCACATGCCGAGCGAGGCGGCGTTTTTCTGCTGCTGCGCGTCAGCGAAGTGGTGGAGCAAGGCAGGATTGTGCGCTTCGTGTTCCATCGTCGCTGTGCCGGCAGCCGCGCCGGGAGTGGGACTAGTGTGCAACGGGAGCCTCCAGTTCCTTCGGCGCCGGAATCTCGTCGTAGTTATAAGCTTCCCAGGTCACAACCGGGGTCTCATCAAAATTAAATGTTGGTGGCGGCGACGTCGTTTGCCACTCGAGCCCTGCCGCTCCCCACGGATTCGCGCTCGCGATCGGGCCGTATTTCAACGACCAGAGCAGATAAATCATGGGCAGCAGATAGCCGACGGCGAGCACACTGGCTCCGGCGGTCGACAGCACGTTCAACACCTGAAACTCCGGCGGATACTGCCAATAGCGTCGCGGCATGCCGACCTGCCCCAGGATGAATTGCGGGAAGAACGTCAGGTTGAAGCCGACGAACACGAACATCGCGGAGAGCCTCGCCCAGGCTTCGGGATACATGCGGCCAGTGATCTTAGGCCACCAGAAATGCAGGCCACCGAGATACCCCATGAGCACACCTCCGACCATGACGTAGTGGAAGTGGGCGACGACGAAGTAAGTGTCCGTCATGTGGACGTCGATGCCGATCGTTGCCAGCATCAGGCCGGTCAATCCGCCGATGGTGAAGAGGCCGATAAACCCGAACGCATAGAGCATCGGCGTGGCATAGGAGATCGAGCCTTTGTAGAGCGTAGCCGTCCAGTTGAAAACCTTCACGGCGGAGGGTACGCCGACCGAAAAACTCAGGAACGAGAACATCATCGCTGCATAGAGCGAGATGCCGGCCACGAACATGTGATGCGCCCAGACCAGAAATCCGAAAACGGCGATTGCGATGCTTGAGAGGGCAACGAAGTTATAGCCGAAAATCCGCTTGCGGGCGAAACAAGCGATCAGTTCGCTGATCACACCCATCGACGGCAGAATCATGATGTAGACGGCCGGGTGGGAATAGAACCAGAACAGATGCTGGAACAGGAGCGGATCGCCTCCGAGCCGTGGATCGAAAATTCCGAGGTGGAAGAGGCGCTCGACAGCCACGAGCACGATGGTGATGGCGATCACCGGCGTGCCCAGAATCATGATCAGGCTGGTGGCGTAGTTGGCCCAGATAAACAGCGGCAGACGGTCCCATGTCAGCCCGGGAGCACGCATCCGGTGGACGGTGACGATGAAATTCAATCCTGTGAAAATGGAGGAAAAGCCGGCGATGAATACGGCGAGTCCGGCTTCGACGATATTGGTGTTCGTGTATTCGGTGGCGTAAGGGCTGTAGAACGTCCAGCCGGTGTCGACGCCGCCCCTCAACAGGCAATGCAAGAAGAGAAGTCCGGCGGTGACGTAAAGATACCAGCTCAGCAAGTTGATGCGTGGAAACGCCAGATCCTTGGCCCCGATCATGAGCGGGACGAGGAAGTTGCCGAGAATCGCGGGCACGACCGGGATCAGGAAGAAAAACACCATGATCATGCCGTGCTCTGTAAACGCCTTGTTGTAGTTGTCGGCGGAGAGCAGGTCACCTTCCGGCGTGAGCAACTCGAGCCGGATGAGCATGGCAAAGATGCCACCGAGGAAAAAGAAAATGCTGACCGAGATCAGATAAAGCAGGGCGATGCGCTTGTGGTCTGTCGTCAACAGCCACGACTTAAGCGTGTGGCCGTTGTTGAGATAGTTCAGCGTTTTCGGAGCCGCTGGAGCCTGATTCGACGGGATTGCTGTGGTCGCCATGACTATTGCACCTGCGTCTTCTGTGGTTCTGCCGGGGAAGCGGCGGGCTGGTTTTGCAGTCCGGCGGTCCCCGTGGCTGGCTGGGCTGATGATAACGACTTGACGTAGGCCACCAGCGCATTCAATTGCTCGTCGCTGACAATGCCCTGGAACGTAGGCATCACAGGCTTAAATCCGCTTACGATCTTGGCCGTCGGATTGAGGATGGACTCGCGCACATAGTTGTCGTCAGCTGTGACGGTACGCCCATCTTCCAAGAGAACCGGCTTGTTGTAGATGCCGGCCAGATTCGGGCCACGGCCCTGAGTATCGGAACGGTGACAGGTGACGCAGCCCAGCTGAGTGAACAACTGCTTGCCCGTCTCCTGTAAAGGCAACGCCGGACCGCCCGCCATCCATTGCGCGTATTCCTGTGGTTCCATGACCACAATGTCGCCGCCCATGGTGGAGTGATTAGTGCCGCAATATTCCGCGCAGAAGAGATGATAATGACCGGGTCTCGTCGCCTTGAACCAGAGCGTGGTATAGCGGCCCGGCAACACGTCCTGCTTGATTCGAAACGCGGGGATAAAGAAGCTGTGAATCACGTCCTGCGAAGTCATGATCAGCTTCACGTTCTCACCCGTCGGAACGTGAAGTTCGTTGATCTCGCGCTGGCCTTCCATGTGCTCGATCTTCCACATCCATTGCTTGGCAACGACGTAGATTTCGGTCGAGTCCGCGGGCGGAGTACGTTCCTCGAAATAAATGACCGCGCCCCAGACGAAGAAGGTCAGCATCACAAAGAACGGAAGAACCGACCACCCGACCTCGAGGATCATCGAGCCTTCGATGGGATGGGCCTCGCGACCAGGCTGGCGGCGATACTTCACGGCCAGAAACGCGACCGCCAGAAAGATAATCGCAGTCATGACGCCCGAGACCAGCAGAAGATAGATGTAGAGCGCATCCACCTGACCTGCCAAGGTCGAGGCCTGATCGGGCCACAATGGTAAGTATTTCGACATAATTACGTAACTCGCCCCAAATCGCCGCGCGATCCGCGGACGGTAAGCCGGTTATTCCGTCCATCCGCGCGGAACATCACGAACACAAACGTGCCCAGAATGAGCATGGTTCCGAGTGCGCCGAGCTTCAGAATGTTGCTGATCACCGCTCCGTATTTCCCGGTCCTCGGATCGTAGTGATAGCAGTACAAAAGAACCTGATCGCCGATATTGCCAATTCTGTTTTGCGACGCCTGCACAAGTCCGAGGCGCAGATCCTTGGGAGAAAATTCGACGCCATAGAAATATCCGGAAACGTGGTGATCGGGCGTCAGCATCACAATCGCCGCTGCGTGCGCGTATTGCTCGGTCTTTGAATCGAACTGATATTGGTAGCCGACGGCCTTGGTGAGTGCATTAATCTGATCGGCTTTGCCGGTAAGGAAGTGCCAGCCTTGACCGGAGTTCGCCCGGCCGTAGCGCTTCATGATGTCGCGTTTCTTGGCGGCGGCCATTTCCGTGGTCTCGCGTGGATCAAAGCTGACGGTCAGCACGTCAAAATCTTTACCCAAATCAAACGTCAGCGGCTTCATCGAGCCGACCAACCCCTGCAACAGCTCGCCGCAAAGCATGGGGCACTGGTAGTAGCCGAGATTCAGAATGACGGGGCGTCCGTGGTCGAAGTAGTCGGCGAGCTTCACGGAGTTCCCAAGCTCGTCTGTGAATTGCAGGTCGCCCGGAACCTCAGCATTCAGATGCTGTTCGATGTTTACGAATTCGAGTCCAGGCGGACGCTGACTGGCAGAGGGACCCATGATGCCGCCGCCCATCATTGGACCTGAACCACGGCCCTGGGCAAGCAGCGAGGTCGCGGCCAGCAATAGGGTCGACATCGCGAATGCCGCTGCAACCATCGAATTCGTCAAACTGCTCCTACTTCGCACTGCTTCTTCCTTTTGGCGCAGCTTTCTCGGCCGTCCCGCCCGCCGGCGAATACACCGGCACCTTGTCAACCATCAAATCCATGGCGCGATCAATCGGAATGTGCGCCACACCAGCCTTCTCGTCGACCCAGCCGTAGCTATTGAGTTGGTTCTCCTGATTCATCAGGAAGTCGCGGAACTGGCCACGCTCGTTAGTTTCGAGCATGGGAGCGCCGTTCTCCTTGAAAGCTTTATCCATGTCAGCCTGCGTGACCACGCGCGACTCCATGTCCGTCGACGTGACCAGCGGGCTCGCGGTCGTCATCTGCGAATGCTCGTATTTGTCCAGGAACGAGTACATGACGACGATGATGAAATAAATCGCAATCCCACTGAACACGAGGGCCGCCAGGAACACGAAGACGCCTTTGGAGGCGAGATCTTCATGTTCGTATTCGGTCTCGTGACCGTTGTGCCCGTGATTTACGATTTCGTCACTCATATTGCGTTACCTGCGTTCTCAGTCGTGCGATGACCCCAGAAATCGCAAAGTCTGCGGCGCGTTCACCGGCAGCAGCGGGCGCGATCTCAAATTGTGGAAGAAGTACGCCATCCAAAGACCGCCCATGCCGGCAATGACGGCGAAATAAACCCAGCTCAGATGAAACCAGGGATGCGACGCGGGTTCGATGTGCCAGAAGATATCGACCATGCGCATCAGCAGTATCCATGAGGCGATGCGAACCAGGGTGCGGGTCTTTTTCTTCAACTGTTGCCCCAACAGAAGCGCGAACGGAATGGCAAACTGAAAGACGGCCAGGAACAGCCCGACTTCTCCCCACCCGCCCTTCATGCGGGTCACGTACCACGGAATTTCTTCAGGCAGGTTGCCGGCCCAGATGATCAGCCACTGCGAGAAGTTGAAATAGGTCCAGACCATGACAAACGCGAGCATGAACTTCCCGTGATCGTGAACCTCGACGCTCGTCAGGTACTCCGACATCGGCTTACGCTTACTGAGGATGGTCTCAATCACTACACAAAAACAGAAAGCCGAGAGCGCTTCGCCGGCAACGAAAATCAGACCGTAGATGGTCGAAATCCACGGCGATTGCAGCGACATCACCCAATCGATCACAGCGAAGGAGATCGTCAGCGAGTAGATGACGAGCCCAATCGAACTGACCGCGCGGAAACGCAGCGTGCTCTGGCCAGCGATCGTGTCCTGTTCGGTGGACCAGCGATTCAGGAAATAAGCCATCGCGATCCAAATGACAAAATAGAGGATGTAGCGCAGAAAAATACCGTTAAAAGTGAGGTAGCTGTGGGTTAAGTGGGCGATCTTTGGATTGGCCATTCCCTCGGGCCGCGCCCAGGGATATAGCCTCGGCAGGTGAAGCAAAATTGGGACGAAAAGAACAAACATCATGGGCAGCGTCATCATGCCCGATTCCAGGATGCGACGAATGACGATGCTCCACGAGCCACCGACGAGGTGATGAAGCATGAGGATGGCCATGCATCCGAGCGAAAGGCCCAGCCAGAACATGTAGCCTTCGAGGTAAGCGGAATAAAAATTCTCCGGAGCAAGAAATGCTCCGAAGGCGGCGGCGATCGCACCGACAATGCCGATAAAGATTGACCGCGTCTGGATCACTTCAGCCACGGGCGGCGCCATCAGATCCGATTTATTCATGGTGGCCGTGGTCATTCCGGTTTCCCTTCTGTGGCGGGCGGCGCAGTCTCGGGCTCGGGCAAGGTGGCGCCATTGCCAATATCACCGAAGTGCGGTGGGGGCGATGGAATCTTCTGTCCCGCAGGAACATCGCCGGCTGACGCGTTCTGACTCAGCTGCAACGCTCGTATGTAAGCAGCGATGCACCAGCGGTCGCGCGGCGCAATCTGTGCGGAATAATCGGGCATCACGCCAAAGCCGTTGGTATCAACATCGAAGAAATAGCCGATCGGGATCTTTCGCAGGCGGTCGATGTGGAAAGACGGCGGACGCTTATATCCGCGCGACGGGATGAAGCCGTCGCCATCGCCCACGCGTCCGTGACAGGGCGCGCAGTAGATGTCGAAACGTTCGCGTCCGCGCTCAAGAACTTCCTTGGTCACGGGAAAGGGCATGAAGTCGCCCGGATTGCTGCCGATTTTCCCGGTGTAGAAATACGTGTCTTCGTGGAGATCGCCACGCGCCACGGTTCCATCGACCGGCAAGCGTGCTGAGCGATTGTCGGCAAAAAAGTCACTCTTCGCCATCGTCCGGTAATAGGGCTGCAAGTGCATATCAAGGCGGCATCCGGCGGTAAGCGCAATCAGCGCCACAACGCCGGGTAGAACTTTGCGAAGGTTGCGTGAGCGGACGCTATTCATGCTAGCTCGGCACCTCCGCGACCATACGTGGTGAAAGGCTCGCGAGAAACGCCTTGGTGCGAGCAGCGTCATAGTTCGGATCGCTCGAAAATACCACCAGGAAAAACTTGTTCTCCGTGGCCTTGGCAAACGCGGGAACGTTGAAGACCGGGTGATACGGCATGGGCAGGCCGTTCAGGCCCAACATGCCAATCACGGCCGAAAGCCCCCCGAACAGAATCGTCAACTCAAACGTGATGATGATGAATGAAGGCCATGAAAAATATGGGCGCCCGCCGACGTTGGTGGGATAGGTGATAACGGCGACCCAGTACTGCAACGCCAAAGCCGAAATCCCGCCAATCATTCCACCGATCAGAACGACCAAAGAAACGCGATTCTTGTGGAAGCCAATCGCCTCCGCCAGGCCTTCAATCGGAAACGGGCTGTAGGCGTCGAGTTTCTGATAACCGGCATCATGTGTCTTGTGAGCGGCAGCCATCAGCTCTTCGGCAGAATCGAATTCGGCCATCATTCCGTAGCTCGGCGAGCCCTCAATCGGCGATTCATAGACTGTGACGTCCCGGCTGGTTGTCATGCTCACGGCTTCACCTCCTCCGCCGCATTCTCATGCACATGCGCCTCAGGCAGCAGCATGCGCAATTCGAAGACGGAGATCATGGGAAGGACGCGCACAAACAACCACATAAACGTCAGGAACATGCCGATGGTGCCGGCGAAGGTCATCCAATCCCACTTGGTTGGGTAATACATGCCGAACGAAGAGTTCACGAAGTCGCGCGACAGGCTGACGATGACGATGATGAAACGCTCCAGCCACATGCCGACGAGCACAACGAACGAAATGAGCCAGAGCCAACCGGTCGAGACACGGAATTTTTTGAGCCACAGAACCTGTGGAATCAGAATATTCGAAGCCAGGAGGCCGAGATAACACCACTTATACGGCCCGTGGAAACGGTTCCAGAGCAGGAAGGAATCGAACTGGCTTCCGCTATACCACCCCATGAAGCCTTCCATGAAATAGCCGTAGGCGACGATCAGGCCGGTCGCGAGCATCACTTTGGCGGAGGTTTCAAGGTGCCGTTCGGTGATGAAATCTTTGAGCCCGTAAATTGAGCGGATCGGAATCGCCAGACACAGCACCATGGCGAATCCGGAATAGATCGCGCCCGCGACAAAATATGGCGGGAAGATAGTCGTGTGCCATCCCGGAACAATGCCGACCGCGAAATCGAAACTCACGACCGTGTGGACGGAGAGTACGAGCGGCGTGGCCAGGCCGGCGAGCAAAAGATAGGCCGACTCGTAACGGTGCCAGTGCCGCGCGGAGCCGCGCCAGCCCATGGCGAACAATCCGTAAATCTTTTGCAGCAGGGGGTTCTCGGCGCGATCGCGCAAGGTGGCGAGATCGGGAATCAATCCGATGAACCAGAACACGAGCGAAATCGTGAGGTAGGTCGAAACCGCGAACACGTCCCAGACCAGCGGGCTGCGGAAATTCGGCCAGTAGTTCATCGTGTTCGGATACGGAAACAGCCAGTACGCAAGCCACGGACGACCGGTGTGAACGAGCGGGAAAATGCCGGCGCAAGCCACGGCAAACAGCGTCATCGCTTCTGCGAAGCGGTTGATCGAATTGCGCCACGTTTGCCGCAAGAGCGCGAGGATCGCGGAAATCAAGGTTCCGGCGTGGCCGATACCGATCCACCATACAAAGTTGACAATGGCAAAGCCCCAGCCGATCGGGATGTTGATGCCCCAGATCCCAGTGCCTTTGACGAATAGATATCCCAGGCACATCATCAGCACGTTCATCATCGAAAACACGATCAAGAAACCGAAAATCCAACCGAGCGATATCGGCCGCTTGAGGACGATGTTCGAGATCTTGTCGGTAATCGTCGAGAAGGTATGGCCCGGCGCAATGACCGGTACTCGCCTGTCGGGAGCGGGGATTTGAGTTTGAGTCGCCATGCCTTACGTACGCTCCGCTTGTAACTCAGCTTCTGGTACAAGAGCCTCTGTCTTTGATTGCAACCCAGACTGCAACTCAGGATTCGGATTGCGGATTTCCGCGAGATACGTGGTGCGCGGCCGCGTATTCAATTCCGCCAGCATCGAGTAATTCCGGGGCAGCGCCTTCCACTTGTTGACCTGGCTGTTCGGATCGTTGAGGTTGCCAAAGACAATGGCGTTCGCCGGGCACGACTGCTGGCAAGCGGTCTGCAATTCCTCGCCGATGCGAATCTCTTTGCCTTCGCGCACCGAAGCCGTCTCTGTGTCAATGCGATGCTCGCTGATGCGCTGCACGCAGTAGGTGCACTTCTCCATGACGCCGCGGCTGCGGATCGTAACGTCAGGATTGCGCATGAGCTTGAACTGGGGTGTCTCCCAATCCTGGAAGAGCAGGAAGTTGAAGCGCCGCACCTTATAGGGACAGTTATTCGAGCAGTAGCGTGTGCCGACGCAACGGTTATAGACCATGTCGTTCAGGCCTTCGCTCGAGTGAATGGTCGCCTGCACCGGACAAACCAGCTCGCACGGCGCGTTTTCGCACTGCATGCACGGGACCGGCTGGAAGAAGCCCTTGGGATTATCACGCGGCCCGTTGTAATAAGCGTCGACGCGTAGCCAGTGCATGTGGCGGCCCTTGAGCGTCTGCTCTTTGCCGACGACCGCAATATTGTTTTCCGACTGGCAGGCGACGATGCAGTTGTTGCATCCAACGCAGGAATTCAAGTCGATCGCCATGCCCCACGAGTATGCTTCCTTCTCGTAGGGGAATTCCTGGGGCTTATAGAGCGTGAGATCTTTCGCCGGCTCTTCTTCCTTCGCGAAGTTCGGCTCTTTCTTGTATTCCTCGAGGCTGCGCTCCATTACGAGCGGGCGTTCGCCGACCGGAGTCTCCATCGTCTGATAGCCCTGCGTGCTGGCGAGCTGATAGATGCCGCCGACGGCAGTGAGTTTGGCTCCGTCGCCGAACCACGGCGCTTGGCTGGTACGGAGCGGATAGACGTCGAACCCGGTATCGGTGCCGATGCGACCGGCGCGGGTGCGTCCGTAGCCGAGAAACACGGTGATCGAATTATCGGGATGGCCGGCTTGAATCCAGATCGCGCCTTTCACTTTCTTGCCGTTGAATTCTAGTTCCGCGACATCTTTGAAATTCAGTTTCAGCCGCTCGGCCATCGCCGGGCCGATCATGATTGGGTTGTCCCAGGTGAGCTTCGTTAGAGGCTTTGGAAGTTCCTGGAGCCAGCCGTTGTTTGCGAAACGGCCATCGTAGATCGAGGGGTCGCGGCGGAAGTTGAGCTCGAACCCGGAAGCCGGCATTGACTGCGTCGCCGAGAAACTGGCGGACTTTAGCGCGACTGTCTTCGGCGCATGTTGCGTGCCTTCGATCCAGCCATCGTGCAGCGACTTACGCCAGAAAGCGTCAAAGTCGGCGCCCGTGTGCTGTTTCTGCCAGTATTGCTGAACCAGATCGTGTCCAGTGAGACCAGGTTGGCCGGCGAGAATCGTGACGATTTCGTGCGCGGTCTTGCCGCCATAGAGCGGCTCGATCAGCGGTTGAATGATGGTCGCGGTGCCGTCGTAAGCGCGCGCATCGCTCCAGGACTCAAGATAGTGCGCTTCGGGAACGTGCCACTGGCAAAGCTCGGCAGTCTCGTTGCGATGCGTTCCGAGATAAACCTTGGTCTCGACTGCGTTCGATTTCAGCGCGGAAGCAAAGTCGAGTTCGGCTGGCGCATCGTAAGCAGGATTGCCGCCAAGAATTAGCAGCAGATCGACTTTGCCCGAGCGCATGTCATCGACGAGCGCATTGAGCGACTCGCCGCGCTTGACGGGATTGGCATCGACCGGTTCGGAATAGAAAACCGTCTGACCAACATTGCCGAGAGCCTGATTCATCGCGTGCGCGATCGCATGGACACTTGGCGGTTGATGATCGCCAGCAATCACAATGCTGGACCCGCGATGCCCAGACAGATCAGTAGCAACGGTCTTATCAAATTTAGTCGCGCCGCCCGCCGGATTGTTGAACCCAGCTGTCCCGGCTGCAAAGCCTGTCCCGATCCCTGCCGCCAGCGTGCGAGCATAACCTTCAATCTCCCCCGCTCGCATAGGCCACCGATGGTCCGCCTTCATCCCCGTCGAACTCGGCGTGCTCTCGATCACATACAGCCGGTTCATGTTGCCATCGGGATTGCGACGCGCCGCAAAATCGCGGGTGTAGCGTGTCGAGCCGGGGAATCCGGCGTAGAGGAAGTCGGCGTCCAGCGAAACGATGACATCGGCTTTCGAGAAGTCGTAGCGCGTTTCGACCGCTTCGCCGAATGCGAGCTTCGCGCCTTCATAAACGTTATCGCGATTGACCGGCTCCCAGACGTGCCACTTCGCCTGCGGATTGGCGTCGAGGTAACTCTTGATCTGACTGGCCAACGTCGGCGAAGTAACCCCCTGCGTCAGGATGCGAACGCCGGAACCCGCCATGCGCGTTTCCACGCTCATGGGGCCCTTCACGGCCTCCATGAAAGCGGGCCACGAGCGAACGTCTCCCAGGTAAGTTATGTCCTTCGCGCGGTCGGGGTCATATAAATCGAGAATCGACGCCTGCGCGTAAATGTCTGTGCCGCCAAGACTTGCGGGGTGCTCGGGATTGCCTTCGACCTTGGTCGGGCGGAACATGTGGCTCTCGACCAGAATCGGTGAGGCGTAGCCGCCCAACGTAAATGCCGTTGCGTAAAATTTTGGACGCCCGGGAATCACATTCTCCGGTTGCTTTACGTAGGGGACGATCTCGGTGTCCGGCATCCGCGTACAGCCGGTGAGGCCTGCCAGCGCAAGTGACGCGCCCATGGTCTTGAGAAAGCCGCGGCGCGAGAAATCGTCGAGCCATTCGGAAGCGCCTTTCGGAAACTCCCGATGCATCATCTCCTGAAATTCTTCGGTGCCGGCCAGCTCTTCGAGGCTGCGCCAGTACTCGGGACCAGTCGTGTCGGCGATCTGCTCCTTCACCGTCGCAAGATCAAGCTGGTTGCGCTTGGTCGGGCAGACGTCGGGACCCTTGGCGCTGGCCGCTTTCGTTTTGTTCTCGTCGATGCTCATCTTTTAAATTTCGCCGAATTCGCCGTCACCTACCTGTGGCAGGTGTTGCAACTGGTAATGTCTTTTACCGAACGCACGTTGTATTGCTCGTGCAGGGCCTTACCCAGAGATTCCTGATCGGAGTATGTTTTGCCATTGAATGCGACTTCATGAACGCCCATCAGGTCGTTTGAAGGTGGCTGATAGCGCATGTTGAACACCTGTTCGCGCGGGCGGATATATTTTTCGGTGTTGCGATGGCAGTCGAGGCAGAACTCCATCTGCAGCGACGCGTATTGATAGACCAGAGGCATCTGATCGATGGGGCCGTGGCAGGTGTTGCAGCCGACTCCCTTATTAATGTGAATGCTGTGATTGAAATAGACGAAGTTCGGGAGCTGGTTAACGCGCGTCCATTCGAGCGAACGGCCGCTGCGGAAACTCTCGCGCACCGGCTCGAGATAGGCCGCATTGGTCCAGATCTGCGCGTGGCAGTTCATGCACGTCTTCGTCGGAGGAATGCCGGCAAAGCTCGACGTCTCGACCGAGGTATGACAGTAACGGCAGTCGATCCCAAGACCGGTGACGTGGTGCTGGTGGCTGAAAGGAACCGGTTGCGCCTTGCGGATTCCGGCGTTGGTAATGTACGGAGTGCGCTCCAACAGCATCAAACCCGAGAGTAGTCCGCCCACGACGACAACAGTCAGGACCAGAGAGGCCCGGGCGATGGCGTTGGCGCTGCGCGGAAAGATCTGCATCGTCTATGAAATCTTCTGAATGAATGCGGAATCAGCTCACGCCGTTTCCGGCTGACCGGGTTGCAATGATTTAGATCACAGGTTGCTGTGACGTTCGTTCCTGAAACACGAGAGTATATCAGTTGAGAGATGAAATGGAACAGGGCGCGCAGCTTTTCTTTAGTGATGAATCGGTTTCAATTTGGGATTCGCGTCGCAAAAATTAAATAGGGTGGGCAGAGATTTACTTTCCACGCAAATGAACGCACCGTAAATTGCATTACGCGAAAATATCAGCGCAAATTCATCACAAGCAATTTCGGTTCCGTCATTTCCTGAATGGCATCGCGGAGTCCCTCGCGTCCGAGACCGGAATCCTTGATTCCGCCATAGGGCATGTGATCGATACGGAAGGTGGAAACATCGCCGGCAATCACGCCTCCGACTTCGAGTTCGTCATAAGCCTGAAAGATGAGTTTGGCGTCGCGCGTGAAAATGCCTGCCTGAAGACCGAAAGGGGAGCTATTGATCTGCTTTAGCGCCGATGCGAAATCGTTGTAGGGCTCAACGGTCACCACGGGAGCGAAGATTTCCTGGCAATTCACTTTCATGTTGGGCTTGGTGCCGGTGAGAACCGTAGGCTCGAAGATTGAACCCTTGCGGTTGCCGCCGCAAAGCAACCGCGCACCACCCCGCACTGCTTCCTGCACCCACTCCACCGCGCGGATCGCGTCGCTCTCGCGGATCAGCGGACCAAGATCGCTCGACTCGTCCATCGGATCGCCGACTTTTAGTTTCGCAACCGCCGCTAGCAGCAACTCGGTGAACTTGCCGTAAACAGTGTGCTCGACCAGGATGCGCTGCACCGAAATGCAGGACTGCCCAGCATAGGAAAAACCTCCGGCAACGCAGCGCTCGGCGGCGTAAGCGAGGTCGGAATCATTGTGAACGATGACGGCGGAATTGCCACCGAGTTCAAGAACGACCTTTTTCTTCCCCGCATTGTTTTTGATCGCCCAGCCGACGGCGGCGCTGCCAGTAAAGCTGATGAGCTTGATCCGCTCGTCGCTGACCAGCAGACCGGAATCCTCGTTCGAAAGCAGCAGCGCGTTAAATCCGCCGTCCGGCCATCCCGCCTGCTGAATCACCTCGGCCAAAAGGAGCGCAGAAAGCGGCGTCTGAGGCGCGGGCTTGAGCACCATGGAACACCCGGCGGCAATCGCGGGCGCAACTTTATGAGCGACCAGATTCAAGGGAAAATTGAACGGCGTGATCCCGGCAATCGGCCCTAGAGGGAAACGTTTGACGATCCCCCAACGCCCGGCGGTCGACTGCAACCAGTCCAGCGGCAAGTATTCTCCGTAGCCGCGTACCGTCTCCTCGGCAGCGATGTTGAAGGTGAATATCGCGCGGTCCACTTCCATGCGGGCGCTCTTCAGAGGTTTGCCCGCTTCAAGAGCGAGTGTGCGGCAAAATTCTTCTTTGCGGTCGTGAATTCCGGTTGCGATCTGGCGCAGAACGCGCTGGCGCTCGAAGGCAGGAAGGCGCCGGGTCGTTCCAAAAGCCTTAACCGCGGCTGCGATGGCGGCGTCGGCGTGCTGCCGGCGTCCCTGATAGACGTGGGCAATCAGCGCTCCGTCGTAAGGGGCGCGGACATCGACGATGTCACCTTCTTCCAGCCACTTCCCATCCAGAAAAAAACCGTGGGTCGCAACCGGAGTCACCGTCATTTCAGCCATTGCCGTTACCTCTTTCGAGCGCACCGGTAATTCATCGACAGTCTATTGACAGTCCATCGACCGATTCGCCTTCGAAGATTATAGAACGCACAAAGCGGAGCAGCGCATGGGCTTCACTTGCCGGTCGCTTGCCCGGTCTGCGGTTTGTAGCGCTCGTCGATTTCCACCTGATATCCGGCTACAAGCCGGTTGGTTTCGTTCGCCATCCCGACCACAGACATCAATTCCTTGAACTGCGCGTCGGTCATCCCCTTATTTCTTGCTGATGCCGTGTGCGAAGCGATGCAGTAGTCGCACTGGTTCGTGACCGACACGGCAACATAGATCATTTCTTTCGTCAGGGGATCGAGCGCTCCAGGCCCCATGATCTGCTTGATGTCTTCCCACGTGCGTTTGAGCATCACGGGATCGTGCGCAATCGACTTCCAGAAATTATTGATCCAGTCAGTTTTGCGCGTCGCCATGATGTCGTCGTATACCGCGCGGACTTCGGGACCGGCGTCAGCATATTCAATGAGGCCAAAGACAGACATGTAAAGTTCTCCGGGTTTAAATGAGTCAACGAGTCAACGAGTCAATGACTAAATGATTCAATGATCTTTTACGAGATCCAATCCAGCACCTTGTAGTACGCGCCCGCGAACGGCAAGAACCAGGGCTTGCCGTTGTACATGCCAAAGGGCGCTCCCGGAAACGGTATCTCGGCGAACGGGTTGTCAGTTTTTCCCTCCGCGATCCACTCCGCCATCTTCTGACCCTGGTAGGTGGCCATGGCCACGCCGTGTCCTGCATAGCCGAGAGCAAAGTAAATTCCGTCCATCTGACCGGCGTGCGGCATGATGTCGAAACAGAAATCGAGCGTACCACCCCACACGTATTCGACTTTGGTATTTCGGAGTTGAGGGTAGACCTCGATCATCCCGAGGCGAAGAATTTCGGCGCTCTTGCGGACGGTTTCGCCGGTTTCCGGGAAAAATGCCGCGCGGCCTCCAAACAACATGCGGTTGTCGGGCGTCAGCCGGTAGTAATAAAGATAGTTCTTGGAATCGTAAATCTGCCGATTTCGCGGGCTCAACTCCAGTGCCAGCGCTTCGGGCAAAACTTCAGTCGTAATGATGTACGAGCCGATCGGAATGATTTTTCTCCGCAGCGCCGGCGTCGCCGAGCCAGTGTAACCGCTGGTGCCGACGAGAACGTTCCGCGCCCAAAACGAGCCGCGAGAGGTATTGAGCCGGAGACCGGGCGCGCCGTCCCGCGTTTCACGCTGGATGTTTTGCAATCGCGTGCGCTCGGCAATCTGCGCCCCGGCGCGCATGGCAGCCGCGCCAAGCCCGGCTACGTAGCGTGCTGGATTCAACCCGGCGGAAATTTCATCAACCATGCCGCCGTAATAAATGTCAGACCCGATTTCGCCGCGGAGTTGATCGCGCGGTATTACACGCAACTGGTGATTGAACGCTTGCGCGATCACCTCCACCTGACGAGCATAGTCGTCGAAATGCGACTGCTTGCATGCGACCTCCAGATGTCCGCAGCGGGCGAAGTCGCAGGCGATGTTCTCCGCTTTCACGAGGCGCTCGACGGTGTCGATCGACTCTAGCGACGCGGCATACATGCGCTGCGTCAGCTCGCGTCCATACCTGGAGATCAGTTGGTTGACGCCGAGCTTCAGCCCGGTCAGCACCATGCCGCCATTGCGCGAACTCGCACCCCAGCCAACGGTTTCCGATTCCAGTACGACGACCTTTGCGCCGCGCTTAGCGAGCGCCAGAGCCGCCGAGAGGCCGGTGAATCCCGCGCCAACAATGGCCACATCAGCGCTACCCGGCAGTGGCTGCTCAGGAGCAGCCGGCATCTGCACTGTGGTCAGCCAGTAGTTGAGTTCCTGGGGCATGGGAGCGAGAACTAAAGCACGGCAGTCTCGTGGATTGTACGACCTTCGGCAAAGCGCGAGAAGTTCAGCAGCGACGCATCGATCAAGTCTGCCTTCCCCGTCAAAATCAAATCGCTGAGAATTTTCCCGGTCGCCGGCGAATGCATCACGCCGTGCCCGCTGAACCCATTCGCGAAGAAGAAGCCGGGCACCTCGGAAGACTCGCCGAGAATTGGGTGATGGTCGGGCGTCATTTCGTAAAGCCCCCCCCAAGCCCGCTTGGGATTGACGGCAACACTGTCGAACGCGGGTACACGGTCGGCCGCGCGAGTGAGAATTTTCTCGATAAAGTTCGGCTCAAAATCGGTTTTATAGCCCGGCGTTTCCTCTGGATCATTCCAGGCTAGCAAAAATCCTCGTCCCTCAGGTCGAAAATGAAAACCGTTGGACATGTCGATAATCATGGGAGCGCTGTGTGGAAATTGGTCGAACGGTTCCGTCGGCACCAACATGCGGCGCAAAGGCTCGACCGGCAGATCAACACCGACCATCTTCGCAATCGGAGCCGCCCAGGCCCCCGCGCAATTCACGACGGTTCGCGTCGATACGGTGTCGCGCGTGGTCTCGATCTCGAAGCTTTGATTTCTCTGCGTGATTCCGGTGACGCTGGCGTTCTTCCAAAGCCTCGCGCCACGATCGCTCGCCCAAGTCATAAACCCGATCATCACACTGTAAGGATCGACGAAGCCGTCAGTAGCACAAAAGCTTCCACCGACGATATCGTCGCCACGAAGCTGCGGAAACATGGCGCGGATGTCGTCACCGCCAATGAGGCGGACGTTTTTCAGTCCCAAGCCGACCTGCTTCTCGTAATTCGAACGCAGGTAGGCGAGGTGTCTTTCATTTGTCGCGCAAAAAAGATATCCCTGCGGACGATAGTCGCAGGGATGACCAAGGCGTTCCTCAAAACTCGCATAAAACGGAATCGAGTAAAGCGACATTTGGATATTGACGGGCGTAGAAAACTGCGCCCGCACGCCGCCCATGCTCTTGCCGGTTGAACCTTTTCCCTGCGTGGTCTCGCGCTCGATCACCAGAACATTCTTACAACCCGCGGAGACGAGGTGATAAGCGATGCTGGAGCCAACAATCCCTCCGCCGATTAGAACGACGTCTGCTGTATGCATGAAAGCGAGAGCTTGCTGCTGGATTCTTTCTAGCGAACGCGCCGCCGGTTAGGAAAATATTGCCGTCGCGCCCACTCCAATCACAATCAGGACCGCGAACCAGCCGAATACCACCGCGAACGCAGCGCCCGTTTTGACCTTGCTGATACAGGTGATCCCGATCGCCACCAGAATCATGCTCCAGATAGCAAACACGTCAAAGGACGACAACAAGGCGTGCAGCACGGGATTCGAGGCCGCGTCGATGAAATATCCGGGATTGGTGGCAACCGGATTCTGAAAGTTGAATGAGTCGCCGGCAACTCCGGCCAATAGCGACACGATCCCCAAAATCGCTTTTAGAGTGCCGGGCAGCCCGGCATAAATAACGAGAGCAAATAGCGTCTTAAACTTCACATCCGCACTCAAGCCAAATTTGAGCGTCGCCAGTAGAACCGCGGCCACAACGACAAACCAGATCATTATGAAAACGAAGTACCCGTAGGAGATGTACTTGGTGGCCGTCGTCCGCGCCTGCATATTTTTTTCGCGCTGATCGGGTGCCATGCGGTCGAGCTGATCGGCCTGCTTGGGCTGAGCCTGGAGTTGATTTTCCGTGATCTTACGAAAGCCCACCTTCTTATCTGCCGTAAAAACAAAGCAGAGAGACACGATCACAATAATCAGCAGAGGCGCCCAGAAGCTGGCATTCAGCAGCAGGTCTTTGAAGGTCTTGCTGGGCGCAAAGAAAACGTCAATCAGGCGTTCCCCTTCAGATAGCGGCGCTGCTCCGGGCATGGGCTGCGACGACGGTTGTTCTGGGATCGGTATGGAAGGATTCGTGGCCATTTCGTCTCCTTAAACAGGACAAGATTGTAGTGTCCCCTCGGCGGAAGGACAACAGGAGAACGGCAGCCAGTGTGGTGTTACGGTGCGGCCATCTCCGGTGTAGCCGCCAGCAACTTTCGCGTGTATTCGTGCTGCGGCGCCGTGGTGATCTGGTCGGCGCTTCCGAGTTCGACGATCTTGCCTCGATACATCACGGCGATGCGAGTCGAGAGGTAGCGCACGATTGGCATAGAGTGGGAGATGAAGAGATAGGTCAACCCAAATTCGCGTTGCAGTTGGTGGAGCAGATTCACGATCTGCGCGCCAACGCTGACGTCGAGAGCGGAGACCGGCTCGTCGGCCACGATGAACTTCGGCCGCAAAGCGAGCGCCCGTGCAATGCCGATCCGTTGCCGCTGGCCTCCCGAGAATTCATGTGGATAGCGTCGCATGGCGGATTCATCCATCCCCACTGCGCGCAAGAGTTCTTTGATTCGTTGCCTACGAAAATCATGGCCACCACCCTGGCGCGTTTGCCTTGGACCCTCGCCGATGATTTCCCGGTGGACAATCAGCGGCTCGGCAATCACGTCTTCGACGCGATAACGCGGATCAAGCGATCCGAACGGATCCTGAAAAATAATCTGCATGTCGCGGCGCAGACCCCGCAATTCGGAGCCGCCTGCTTTCATCAGATCGACGCCGTCAAAAAGAATAGTGCCTGAAGTGGGCTCGATCAGCCGTAAGACGAGTCGTCCTAGCGTGCTCTTGCCGGAGCCCGATTCCCCCACCAACCCCAGCGTCTCTCCCGACTGGATGTCGAACGAAACATCGTCGACGGCCCGCACTTCACCGGTTCGGCGGCCGCCAAACGCCGATTCGCCGAGTCCGAAGACTTTCGTGAGATTGCGGATTTCAACCAGAGCCACAACAGCACCTCATCGACGCGACGTCATCCTGCGATCATCATCCTGCAGTCATCATCCAGCAATCATCATCCTGCAGTCATCATCCAGCAATCGTCATCCCGCGATCATCATCCAGCAATCATGGGCACAGCCGCCAGCGCCGCCACCATGCCAATCGTTCGCCCCCGGCTGAAGTGTTCGTGCAAGAAGAAGCGGGCGAGCAACACCGTAACCGTCGGATAGAGGGAGCTGATTACGACGGCATCATCCAGGCGCCCGAGCTGGTTGGCGCGAACGAAGAAAGCACTGCCAGACACATCCAGTATCCCAGCGATCACCGCGATCGCCAACACAGGCGCCGCTACGGAACGAATGTGCCGGCCAAAAATAACGAAGCCGGCCGTGACCACCAGCGAAGCGAACCGCGAACAAGCAGCCGTCCACATCGCCGACGCGTCACCAGCCTGGTGAATGCAGAGATAGAAGCCAGCAAATCCTACTCCGGCCAGAATGGCCGTGCCCAGGCCTTCGGGGCGTCCGCTGGCGCCCTCTGTTCTCGAAATCAGCCACACGCCAATGCCCGCGAGCAGGAATCCCAACAAGTGCCGGTATCCCGGAAATCCAGTCGAAAATGCGGTCACGACGGTCGGAATTGCCGCGCTCAAGACGGCCGCTACGGGAGCCACTAGTCCCATGTTCCCGCGAGACAGCGCGCGATAGAAAAATGCCAGTGCAAGACCGCCGAGCGCACCGGCCGCAAGCGACCATCCAACACTCGCTACGCCGGGGAACAGCGCGTGAGTCATCACGGCAAGAGTCCCCATCATCACCATGCCGCTGATGTGAACAATGGCCGTGAAGAGAAAGGCGTTCGCGCGCCGGGCACCCATCCCGCCGAGAAAATCGCTCGTGCCCCACACTCCAACTGCGGTCAGGCTATACGCAGCTGGAAGATATTGAGCCGGCAGCGACATGGGGACTTGAGATTAGCACGGAGCCTTCGCAACGCTTTGGCCGGCTACACAGTAACCGTTTCTGGCTGCGGCTTTCCTGCCAGCAATTGCCGCAGCACATACTGGAGGATGCCGCCGTTAGCGTAGTAGAGCGCTTCTTGAGGAGTGTCGATACGAACAATTGCCTGGAATTCCGGCGTCTTTCCGCCCTTCACTCGTACGGTGATCTTGCGCCCTGAAGAAAATTTCTCGACCACGTCGCGGATCCCTGCGATCTCGAACACTTCTTCGCCGGTCAACTTCAGGGTCTCGGCATTTTCTCCAGGCAAGAACTGCAGCGGCAGAATGCCCATGCCGACGAGGTTCGAGCGGTGGATACGTTCGTAGCTCTCCGCAATCACCGCGCGGACGCCGAGCAATCGCGGCCCCTTCGCTGCCCAGTCGCGCGACGATCCCGAACCGTATTCCTTTCCCGCAAGAATCACGAGCGGCACCTTTTCCGAGTGGTATTTTTCCGATGCGTCGAATATCGACATCTCCGCGCCATCGGGCAGGTGCCGTGTGAATCCACCTTCGGTGTTCACCATCTTGTTGCGCAGGCGGACGTTGGCAAAAGTCCCGCGCACCATCACTTCGTGGTTACCGCGCCGCGAGCCATAAGAATTGAAGTCGGCCGGCTGCACGCCATGGGAAATTAAATATTTTCCAGCAGGCCCATCTTTCTTGATCGATCCTGCCGGCGAAATGTGGTCGGTGGTAACGCTGTCGCCGAGAACCGCGAGCACCCGCGCGCCACTGATGTCTTCCACGGCGGACGGTTTGACCGTCATGCCATCGAAGTAGGGCGCCTGGCGAATGTAAGTTGAGTCTTTCTCCCAAACGTAGGTCTCGCCCTTTGGAACCGGAAGCCCGCGCCAGCGTTCATCTCCGGCATAGACTTCGCCATAACTCTTGCGGAACATGTGCGAGGTAATCGAAGTGGAGACGGCCTGTTCGATTTCCTGCTGTGACGGCCAGATTTCGCGGAGATAAATGTGCTGGCCATTCTTGCCTTTGCCGATCGGATCTTTGCTCAAATCGATATCGATGCGGCCGGCGAGCGCGAACGCGACCACCAGTGGAGGCGACATCAGGTAGTTGGCGCGCACTTCGGAGTTGATGCGTCCTTCGAAGTTGCGATTGCCCGAGAGCACGGAGGCGACGACGAGGTTCTTATCTTCGATGGCGGCGGAAACCTCGGTCGGCAGCGGACCAGAGTTTCCGATGCACGTCGTGCAGCCGTAGCCGACGAGATTAAATTTGAGTTTCTCGAGATAAGGCAGCAATTCGGCTGCTTCAAGGTAGTCGGTTACCACTTTGGAGCCAGGCGCGAGCGACGTCTTGACCCACGGCGGTGTGGAGAGGCCTTTTTCGATGGCCTTTTTTGCGAGCAAGCCGGCCGCAATCATCACCGACGGATTTGATGTATTCGTGCATGACGTGATGGCGGCAATCACAACACTGCCATGCTTCAGCGACTGCGCCGCATTTGCGCTGACGTGCTCTTCGACGTTTGGATCTTCCACGCCAACTGCTGCCGGGTTACCGCCTTCCTGCACCCATCGCGCTTCGTTCGTGGTCGGTCCGGCCTCGGCCGCGGCTGAACCGGGCTTCGGGGGCTTGATCAGCGAGGGCAACGCTTTTTCAAACGATGCGCCAGCTTGGGAGAGCACGACGCGATCCTGGGGACGCTTTGGGCCGGCCAGGCTCGACTCGACGGTAGAAAGATCGAGACTGAGAAGCTCGGAGTATTCCGCTGATGGCGTATTTGCGTCGTGAAAAAGTCCTTGCTCGCGCGCATAAGCCTCGACCAGAGCGATTTGCTCGTCGCTGCGGCCCGTGAGTTTCAAATAGCGCAGGCTCTCTTTGTCGATCGGGAAGATGCCGCAAGTCGCTCCGTACTCGGGAGCCATATTCGCGATCGTTGCGCGATCGGCCAGCGGCAAGTCTTGCAATCCCGGACCGAAGTATTCGACAAACTTGCCCACAACCCCGTGTTTGCGGAGCATTTCGGTGATGGTAAGAACGAGATCGGTCGCGGTCGACCCTTCGCGGAGCCGTCCGGTAAGTTTCACTCCGACGACCAACGGGATCAGCATCGACACAGGCTGGCCGAGCATCGCCGCCTCGGCTTCGATGCCACCCACGCCCCACCCCAGCACGCCCAGTCCGTTGACCATCGTGGTGTGCGAGTCGGTGCCGACGAGCGTGTCTGGATAGGCGGTCCGCTTGCCGCCCTCTTCCTGTACAAAAACGACGCGGGCCAGAAATTCGAGATTTACCTGATGCACAATGCCAGTATCCGGCGGCACTATCGCCAGATTGCGAAAGCCCGTCTGCCCCCAACGCAGGAATGCGTAGCGCTCTTTGTTGCGTTGGAATTCCAGCAGCGCATTCATATCGAACGCGCCCGCCGATCCAAATTCATCGACCTGCACCGAGTGGTCAATCACCAGTTCCGCGGGCTGCAGAGGATTGATCAGTGTCGGATCGCCGCCCAGTCGCCGCATGGCATCGCGCATCGCAGCGAGGTCCACCACCGCAGGTACGCCGGTGAAATCCTGCAGTAATACGCGGCTCGGCGTGAACGCAATTTCTTTTTCCGGCTTCGAATGCTTGTTCCAGGCTGCAAGCGCGCGAATTTCATCCTTGGTCACATTGCGCCCGTCTTCGGTGCGTAGCAGATTCTCTAGAAGGATGCGTAACGAAAATGGCAAGTGTCGCGTCGAAATGCCCTGTTTGTCGAGAGCGTCGATGCGGTAAAGTTCGTATTCTTTATTGCCGACTTTGAAAGTAGCGCGAGCGCCAAAACTATTCGATGACATGATGATCTTCCTTCAGCTGGGTTCTCTTTTGCCGAATTTCTCAACAATAGTGTAATTCTTTTCGGCACCCGGCTGGGAGGTTGGATCCGAGTTGAGCTAGTTGAGCGAAAGGTTGCGCTAAAGTAACAAAAGACCATGCAGACCCTGGGCCACATTGCGCTGGTAGTCCGCGACTACGACGAAGCGATCGCATTTTTCACGCGCACGCTCAACTTCACGCTGATCGAGGACACTCGTTTAAGCGCCGACAAGCGCTGGGTACTGATCGCGCCGCCCGGATCGAAAGGAACAAACTTGCTGCTGGCGCGGGCAGCGACTCCCGAGCAGGAAACTCGCGTCGGCAACCAGACTGGCGGACGAGTGTTTCTATTTCTCCACACGGACGATTTTTGGCGTGACTACAACGAGATGATGGCGCGAAAGATAAAGTTCGTGCGTCCCCCGAGCGAAGAGCCCTACGGCACGGTCGCCGTCTTCGAGGACTTATACGGCAATCTTTGGGACCTGATTCAGCGGAAATGAGCTGGGTCGATTGCGTCAGCGTCATTGTCCTTTGGACGTCCTTTGGACGCGCCCCTCGCATCCGCGGCGTTGACCCACACTTTCTCTGCCGCCGATACGCCGAGTGAAACCCGCCCAGCGCCTGTGGTCAGAGTAAGCGTGTTGTCGTAATTGCGATGCTCTACGTGGATCTTCGCTCCGGGCCGTATGCCGCGGTGCTCCAGAAACTCGAGCAAATGGCGGTCGCGTTCGTAAATGCCACTGACCTGAAAATTTCCGCCCGGTTCGGCCTGCGCCAGCAACAGCAGTCCGCGGCGGCGACGACTGGTGGGACTTTCCAGTTCTGTCAGGTTGCCATGCGGACAGGCGACTCCACGCCCAAGTTTCGCGAGTAGCCGCGCCTCAAAGTCGGGAGAGACCGCGTGCTCCAACCGCTCCGCCTCGTCGTGCACCTTGTACCATTCCATCCCAAAAATCTCGGCAAGCATCCGTTCGATGAGGTGATGACGCACCGTCAGCTTGCGGGCGATCTTCTTTCCAGCAGCCGTCAGGCGGACGCGTCCACCGTCATTCACCCGCACCAGTCCATCTTTTTTTAGGCGGCGCACCGCCATCGTGACCGCCGGGGGCGAAACCTTGAGCCAGTGCGCGAGCGTCGCGGAGATAACGTTCTCGCCTTCGCTCTCAGCCTCAAGAATCGCCTTGAGGTAGTCTTCTTTGGAAACCGTAATCACGGGGACAGTATACGGCGGAGGTCAGAGGTTAGAGGTCAGATTGCAGAGCTAAAAGCATTCAGACGAAGGTTCTTACTTCTGCAATCTGACCTCTGCCCTCTAACCTCTCACGCTGCCGTCGCTCCCGCCTCGATTGACATGATTCTCTCCCGCCCCTAACCTTGATTGTTCAATTATGAAGATCCTCGTTATCGGCAGCGGTGGACGCGAGCATGCGCTGGTGTGGAAGCTGCGCCAGTCTCCGCGCGTGACGAAAATTTACTGCGCGCCGGGCAACGGAGGCATTGCCGCCGATGCCGAGTGTGTCGCGGTGGACGTAAAGAGCCTCGATTCCATGGTCGCGCTCGCGAACAAGATTCAGCCCGACTTGACCATCGTGGGTCCGGAGCTGCCTCTCATGCTTGGCGTGGTCGATGAATTCACGCGTCGAGGATGGCGCACTTTCGGCCCGACAAAAGCTGCCGCACAGCTGGAATCGAGCAAGAGCTTTGCCAAGGAATTTCTGAATCGTCACCATATTCCGACGGCTCACTATGCGATCTGCGATTCGCCGCAACAGGTGCGCGATGCGCTGCCGCACTTCCACGCTCCCATCGTAGTGAAGGCCGATGGCCTGGCAGCGGGCAAAGGCGTGGTCATCGCCAAGAGTAAAGATGAGGCCGCAACCGTCGCCAACGAAATGCTCAGTGGACGAATGCTGGGCGAAGCGGGTGCGCGCGTGGTGCTGGAAGAGTTTCTGCAAGGCGATGAACTTTCATTTCTGGTTGTCAGCGATGGCGAACGCGTGGCGCCGCTGGTCGCGGCCCAGGATCACAAACGCGTCGGCGACGGCGACACAGGCCCGAACACCGGCGGCATGGGCGCTTACACCACGCCAACAATCATCGACGACAAGATGCGCGACTGGCTCGTAACCCACATCGCTCGTCCCGTCGTGGCTGGAATGAAGGCCGAGGGCGCGGAATATAAGGGCGTCCTCTATTGTGGCCTGATGATGACAGCGCGTGGACCGATGGTGCTCGAATTCAACTGCCGCTTTGGCGATCCCGAGACGCAGCCGATTCTAATGCGCCTCGAAAGCGACTTGGTCGAAGCCATGGAAGCGTCTATCGATGGCCGCACGAGCGACGGCGACTTCAAATGGTCGAACGATGCAGCGGTCTGCGTCGTGATGACTTCGGGCGGTTATCCCGGCGCATACGAAGCGGGGAAGAAAATCAGCGGGCTGGAAAATGCCACGAACGCACCGGGCGTCGAAGTGTTTCATGCCGGGACATCTGCGCGGGAAGAATCCTTTTACACGGCTGGCGGGCGCGTGCTTGGAGTGACGGCGCGAGCCCGGGAGTTGCAAGCGGCGGTTGATCTCGCCTATGAGGCATGTGCGAAGATAGAATTTGACGGCGCACACTATCGCAAAGATATTGCGGCGCGCGCATTGAAAAAAGTTTAAGGGCCTGATTCAGCAATTTTTCATCTATTCATCTTTACTAATCGAGGAAGGCAACGCAATCATGACTAAGCCACAAGTTTCCATCGTTATGGGTAGCGACTCTGATCTGGAGATCATGCGCGAGGCCGGCAAGGCGCTCGACGAATTCGGCATCACCTTCGAGATCGATGTAACTTCTGCCCACCGCTCCCCCGACCGCACCGCCGATTATGCGCGCAAGGCCGCCGGCCGCGGCATTCGAGTGATCATCGCGGGGGCTGGCGGCGCCGCGCATCTTGCCGGTGTGATTGCCGCGCACACGACATTGCCGGTCATCGGTGTTCCCATTCCTTCGACTTCTCTACAAGGTATGGACTCGCTGCTGGCTACCGTGCAGATGCCGGCCGGAATTCCAGTTGCCACCGTCGCGATCGGAAAACCCGGAGCGACCAATGCCGGAATTCTTGCCGCGCAAATCATCGGCGTGGCCGACGCGGCCATCTCAAAGAAGCTCGATGCTCATAAAGAGAAGCTCGCCCGCGGCGTGGAAGAAAAATCGAAGAAGCTGCAAGCGTCATTGAAGGAATAGCTAGACGAAGGAATAGAGTTCGATCGGGAACGAAGGCGGCGCGAGACTTACAGCTTCAAACTCTTCAGATATTCCAGAAACTCCCCGCCGAGATCCTCGCGTTTCAAGGCGAACTCAACCGTCGCCTTGAGGAATCCGAGTTTGTCGCCCGTGTCGTGCCGGCGTCCTTCGTAGACATAGGCATATAACTTTTCGCGCTGCAGCAACCCGCGCAGTCCGTCGGTGAGTTGCAATTCTCCGCCGGCGCCGGGCTTGATGTCTGAGAGCGTCTCGAAAACCGTCGGCGTCAAAATGTAACGTCCGATCACAGCCAGATTCGAAGGCGCATCGGCGAATTTTGGCTTCTCCACGAGATCGAGTACTTCGTATAACTTGCCGCCAGTGCCGGGAACCTCTTTCGCCTTCAACGCGCCATACGAAGAAATCGCCGGCCCCTCGACCACCTGTGTCGCAATGACCGAGCACTGCTTTTCATTGAACACGTCCATGAGCTGCTTAAGGCAGGGCACCTTGGCATCGATCACGTCGTCGGCCAGCAGCGTTGCGAACGGTTCGTCGCCAACAAGCTCGCGTGCGGTCAAAACCGCGTGCCCCAATCCGAGCGCCTCTTTCTGGCGGACGTAGGCTACATAAATCATGTCCGAAATCTGACGCACGATCTTGAGCAGGTCGTGCTTGCCCTTCTCTTCGAGCATTTTTTCGAGTTCGTAGCTGACGTCGAAGTGGTCTTCGATCGCGCTCTTACCGCGTCCGGTAATGATGATGATCTGATCGCATCCCGCAGCCAGCGCCTCTTCCACGCCATACTGAATGATTGGTTTATCGACCAGCGGCAGCATCTCTTTTGGCTGGGCTTTGGTGGCGGGGAGAAAACGTGTTCCTAACCCCGCCGCGGGAAAAATCGCTTTGCGGACTTTCCGGACTTTGCGGCGATCGCCTTGGGTTCGTCGTTCTTGCATCAGAGGCCTTCGTTTTTCCGGATAATACTAACTGCTCGCTCTAAACTTCGTGCGCCTAACTTCCTGCGCTTAAACCTGGCGCGCCACTTCCTGCGGCGCTTCCAGCTCTTCCAGCAGATCGCGCAGCGTCTGCAGAATTCCGCCGGCGCTATCGATCTTGATCGAAAACTTCAAAGTTCCATCGGGAGAAAATTGCGTCCCCCGCTGCGACGCGACGAACCGCGCAAGCTTTCCCGGATCGATCGCCGCATTCGCGCTGAACTTGATACTCACAAATTCGCGCTTGCGTTCGATGGCGGTAGCGCCGACCCGCATCGCCTGCAGTTTCAGCGCGGCATAATCAAGCAAGTTGCGGACCGCGCTCGGCGTTTCGCCATAGCGATCGATCAGCTCAGAACGCACGTCCTTCAACTGCGATTCGGTCTCCACGCCCGCGACCCGTTTATACATACGGAGCCGCTGGTTTTCCTCTTGGATGTAATCGGACGGAATACGGATGTTTAGTCCGAGATTAAGTTGTATTTCTGTGACCTCGACTCCTGCCTCGCCCTTCATTTCGCGAACAGCGCGCTCCAGCATCTGGGTGTAGAGCTCAAACCCGACTGCCTCGATGTGGCCGCTCTGTTCGCCTCCCAGAAGATTGCCTGCGCCACGCAACTCAAGATCGAGCGCGGCAATTTTGAACCCGGCACCGAGATCAGAGAATTCCTTCAAAGCCGCAAGCCTGCGACGAGCGATCGGCGTCAGCTCGACCTCAGCCGGCAGAAGCAGGTAGGCATACGCGCGCCGGTTCGAGCGCCCAACTCGCCCGCGCAGCTGATACAGCTCCGACAAGCCCATCCGGTCGGCGCGATTGATCAGAATCGTGTTGCACAACGGAATGTCGAGGCCGTTTTCGATAATCGTCGTCGAAACCAGGATGTCGGCTTCGTGATGCATGAATTTCAGCATCACCTTTTCCAGTTCGCCTTCGCCCATCTGTCCATGCCCCACGGCGATGCGTGCGTTTGGAACCAGCGATTGCAACTTGGCCGCAATCTCCCAAATCGTGTCGACGCGATTGTGGACAAAATATACCTGGCCGCCGCGCTCCAGTTCCTGTTCAATCGCCGACTGGATCAGCTTTTCGTCCCAATTTGTGACCACGGTCTGGATTGCCATCCGATCCTTCGGAGGAGTTTCGATCACGCTCATATCGCGCAACCCAACCAGCGACATGTGGAGCGTGCGCGGAATCGGAGTGGCCGACATCGTAAGGACGTCGACGGAAGTGCGCATCTGCTTGATGCGCTCTTTGTGACGAACTCCAAAGCGCTGCTCTTCATCTACCACGAGCAACCCGAGATCGGCGAACTTCACATCTTTTGAAAGCAGCCGGTGCGTGCCGATCAGGACGTCGACCTTGCCCGCTTCCACGCGCTGCAAAACTTCTTTGACTTGTTTGGGCGTACGAAACCGGCTGATCATTTCAACGGTCAGAGGAAACGGCGCGAACCGCTGCTTGAAAGTTTCGTAGTGCTGAAACGCAAGCACCGTCGTCGGAGCCAGCACCGCAACCTGCTTGTTATCGCTGAGCGCCTTGAATGCCGCGCGCATCGCGACTTCCGTCTTGCCGTATCCCACGTCACCGCACAGCAGGCGGTCCATCGGGAGCTGCGACTCCATGTCGCGCTTCACATCCGCGATCGCCTGCGCCTGATCGTCGGTCTCGTTGTATTCGAACGTGTCTTCGAACTCTTTCATCCACTCCGTATCCGGAGGAAACACATGCCCACGCGCCGCCTGCCGCTGCGCGTAGAGCTTGATGAGTTCGTCGGTCATGTCTTTCATCGCCTTGCGCACACGCGCTTTGGTTTTGCCCCATGCCTGCGTGCCGAGATGATTCAGAACCGGCTTTGCACCCTCAGACGAACGATATTTCTGCACCAGATCGAGGCGCGTCAGCGGGACGTAAAGCCGCGCTGCATCCGCGTACTCAAGCAGCATGAATTCTGCGGTGCCGTCACCCTGATTGATTTCCTTCAATCCCTGATACTGCCCAATCCCGTGCTCCACGTGGACAACATAATCACCGACTTGCAGATCGCGAAAGTCGGAGAGAAATGCCGAGACCTTCGATTTTTGCCGCTGTGGACGCGACGGGACCAGGTCTGATTCGTCAAATAAATCGCGCGCGCCAAAGATCGCGAGATGCGCGTCGGGCAAGATAAATCCGTCGGGGAGGTATGCCTTGAGGAGTGTCGTTGTCAGCACTTCGCCGGCAAAATAAGAAGTCTCGTCAGCATAGCTTTCGCCGCCGCGAGTGCGACTCCCGAGACGATACGAAGCGTTGTACTCCGTAAACATGTCGGCCAGTCGTTCGACTTCTCCCGTGTTTGGAACTGCGAGCACGACCTGCGTTCCGCCAGCGACCAACTTCTGTACCTGCTCGATCATCGTAGGAACAGCGCCATGGAAGCGCGTTACCGGCTGTGAAAGAAACGCGGCTTCGATTTTGCCTTCGCGCGCCAGCGACAGATATTCGAAATCAGCTCCGGCGAGGGCCGCGGTTTTCTCTCGCCAACTTTCCGGCGTTATGTACAAATCAACCGGACGAACCAGGTTCCCCACGCCGCTGCGTTCGTGCGCTTCTTCGATTCGCGTCCAGACTTTGTCGAGTTCCTGCGCCAGTGCCTCGGGCTCGTCAAGAATCACACGCGCATCCGGAAGCAAATCGAAAATGCTGCGGTCCGCTCCGGCAACCGGGGCATAGAACTCCCAACCCGGAAACACGCCCGCTCCGGAGTCGCGCATCGCCTGCTCCACCACTTCCGCGGAGCCAGCAATTCGCTTACCCGAAAGCCGCGCGTTGATCGAGCCGAGCAGCTCCTCGCTCACCGGCGTCTCGGTCAACGGCAAAAGCAGCGCTTCATCCACCGGATTCGAAGACCGCTGGCTAGCCGGATCGAATTTCCGCATCGACTCGACTTCATCCCCAAAAAACTCAACCCGCACCGGACGATCGGCTTCCGGAGAATACACGTCGAGAATTCCCCCGCGAGCCGCATACTGCCCCGGCATCTCGACGACGTCAGTCGCGTTGTAGCCAACCGTATTCAGGTGTTCAAGCAATTTATCGAGATCAAATGTTTCCCCGCGCCGCAGAACTCGCGCGAGGTCGGCATAGTAATCGGCAGGCCGCAGTAGGATCGTTGTCGCAGCAACCGGCGCAATCACAATGGCCGCGCGTCCGGTCGCAATCTTCCACAGTGCGGTGGCGCGTTCTTCCTGAATTTCCGGATGCGGCGACAGATTCTGAAAGGGCAGCACATCGCGCGCCGGCAGAGTGACCACCGATTCGGGATCGGCCGCTCCCGTCAGTTCGCAGAACGCTGTGAGGATCGGAAGCAAATCCTCGGCCGCGCGATTGTCGGAGACGACGAGAACAAAGGGCCGTTCAATCGTCCGCCGCAGCAAAACAACAATAAGTGCTTTGGCAGCGGGAGAAAGACCAGTCACACTGATCCGCCCCGCGCCCTCCCGAAGGTGGGAGGCGGCACGCGTGAAGGCAGGAAGTTGTTCAACCTCCGCAAAGAGTTCGCGGACGAACGGCAAAAGCATTGCCTTTTGATTCTACCAAGGCGGGGAGGTGAGAGCGGCTATGGCTTCAGTGCATCGCCGCTGCATTCACCTGATTCGTATTCTGATACCGGCTCATCGCGTGCTCAATGATCGACCCGATCAATTCCGTATAAGAAAGCCCCGAAGCCTTCGCGGCCATGGCAAATTCCTGCCGGCTCGCGAGCCACGGGTTCGGATTCGCTTCGATCACATAGACGTCGCCATTCGGAGCCAGGCGCATGTCGATCCGTCCATAGTCGCGAAGCTTCAACGCGCGATAAGCGGCCAGTGCTGTATCTTCGAGCCGCTTACGAGTTTCGTCGTCCAGATTTTCGGCAATGGCGGATTTCGTTAGCTTGTAGGCTTCGGTGTTTTTTTCAAACTTCACGTCGTAGCTGGCAATCTTCGGAGTGCCTTCCGGGAGCTTTGACAGGTCGAGCTCGACCAGCGGCAAAACCTGCGCCCGGTCATAACTGCCGAGAACTCCCGCGTAGATTTCGCGGCCCTCGATGTATTCCTCGATCAGCGCCGGCGAGTCGAATTCATCCTGGATGTACTGAATCCTCTCCATCATTTCCTTGATGTTTCTGACCACGGCACCGGCGTCGATCCCGATCGATCCATCCTCCCATGACGGCTTGACGATAAGCGGGAAAGAAATGTCGTGCGCATGGTCGATGCGCCCGCGATACGAAGTTGCAAAGAACGGAGTCTTGATCCCGTGAAAGGCGAAGATTTTCTTGGCGATCGCTTTGTCCTGCGACATGAAAATGGCATGCGGACCGGCGCCGGTGTAGCGCAGACCCAGCAGGTCGACGTAGGCGACTACGTTCATTTCAAGTGTGTCGTCGCCGCCAAAAGATTCGGTCAGGTTGAAGATAAGATCGGCATCGCATCGTGAGAGCGTGTGCAAAGACTGCGGACGCCCATCGATCTCGAAATACGAAGGCTCGTGGCCCAGCTTCTGCAACGCCTCGAAGATTTCCTCGCGGTCCGTCTTTTCTTTGCGGACCTTCTTCACTTTGACTTTCTTGCGAGCCTTAGGCGCGGGAGTAGCTTCCTCTTCTTGCGCCGCCGCCGCGACCGGATCTTCATTCCACAGGTCGTAGAGCAGCGCGATTTTGAGTTTTGCTCCAGTCATTGTTTCTCCAAGTTTCTCGAAAGCCTAGGCTAAAATCTAGAAGCTAGCAGCCAGAAGCTTTTTTTCACGGCTGTATAAACTTTCCTTTCGTCACATACGTCATCACGAGCGCCGTCGCATAGGCGGTGATTTCGGCCAGATGCTCCGCGCTGCGCGTTTTGTCGGCACGCAAGTCGAGTTCGCCTGCGCGCTTTTCAATCGCGTCAATCAGCGTTTTGATCAGCGGACGCTGCGCCCCGGTCCATTGCGCCACTTTGTCGATCACCGCTTTGCGATGCTCATGCAGAAACTCCTGGGCTGCGATCCCGGTTTTCCGCCGCTTCGACACCGCGAACATGTCACGCAAATCCGTATCCGGCGTCAGTTCGGCGACCGCAACCTTCTCGCGCGCCGTCTGCTGCACGTGGTAAAAATCAGCGACCGTGCCTTCCATTTCGTCGACCGTAATATCGGCCTGCCCGCGCCGCCGCGGAGGATCGCTCTTGCCCAACTTCCGCGCCAGCCGATTCAGGTATTGCAACTTGCCGATCGCGCCCCAGCCGCGATAACGCTTGCGCCAGTTCGAGCGCGGCGTCAACCACACCGCAAACGTCTCGGCAAAATCCTCATCCGGATGCTTCTGCGCATACCATCCCGGCAAATGCCGCACATAGTCGCGCGAAAACGGCGCCGGCCGGTAATTGTCGCGATACGGCCGCCGGAACGGCCCAAAAATCTCTTTCCACTCCGGCTTGTTATGCAGCTTGTACGCATAGGTGAACGCGTGCCCCGCCTCGTGTCGCAGGTACATCATGATTTCCCGTGCATCTTCGAGGTCGTGCGTTTCCTTTTCCAGTTGCGACAACGCCGCATGCGCCAGATAAAACGGAATCCCAATAATCGGCTCGCCCGACGGACATCCCCACTCATCGGTCAAATAAACCTGCGGCCGGAACTTCGTCAGTCCCTTCGCCTCAAGCTCGCGATAAAGCTGCTCGACAAATCGCTCAACCGGAGACCCCGCTAGCTTTAGCTCCAGCTCGCGAATCGGCCGACTCAGCACTTCGTCGTACGCTGCAGCGCGGGACGCGGGTTCAGGCTTTGCGTTTGCGATGTCCATCTTTTACGCACATGTTTGATGCACAAACGCTCGCTGACAACCGTCTACAACCGCGCAGGTACGCACGGGGAGGAGTATCACTACAGTTAACGGTAATTGAAAGCGAGGTTAGTTTGAAGTTACTGCGGTAATGCTTTTGAAGCCAATTCAGGAATTGGTGGGAAATCGTAAGCTGACTTTTCCGTTCTTGCTGATGCTCGCGATAAATGGCGGATCGTAGCGGCGACAGAACCTTGCCATCTCCCGCAAGGCGTTCACCAGCGTCGCGGCCATCTCTGAGCCGCTGTAGTTCCCGGACGCGAAATAGAACTCCCGCACCCGATATCTTTGCACCGCAGATTTTTCCAGTTCGTTGAAACGGATTCTCTTGTCCTTCGTGAGCAGTAGCCAGCCGTTTTTGCCGACCGCTGGCAGCCAGACGGTGTCTTCTGTTCCTGGCAAAAAATGATTGCCGTGGCGCTCGTGTCTGATTCCGTGTTGTACGAGAGCGTCAAGGATGGGTTTGCAGTTGTGAAGATTTTCGTCGAGATACAGAACAAAATCTTCAGGCAGCGACGGCCGCTGTCCGCTGCTCCCACCGGATCGCTTCTTCGATCTGTTTCGGCGTGACGCCATATTCGGAAGCCAGGTCGGGCACGGATTCCCGAGCATTGAACCTGGAGGAGACGACTGCGGTTGAAATACCGGTTCCAGAAATCACCGGCTTGCCAAAACCCACTGCCGGATTGATCAGGATTAGCCGGGGTTCGTTCGGGGTGCGCTCCATGACGAAAGGATAGAGTTTGAAGAGGCCTTTGGGATCGCGCTCAATGCGTTCCAGATAAAGTTCCATCACTCCGGGAATCAGGATCTGCTGGTCTTTTGACAGATTCACAACCTTGCCAACGTGCTCGATGAACAAGTCGCGGCGATCGGTCTGGAAAGCCTGTTCCACGAGGGGGTGTTTGTGCTGGACGTACTTCGCCAATGTGGCTAGCGATTTGCGCACCTTGGGAATGCGCACATCGTAAATCGCGCGCATGCTGCTTAGCATGTAGCACTCCAGCAGGTTCATGAACGACAACCGAGAGGGATCGCTGCCGGCCAGGCGGATCAACGGAGAAACAGAACCACCTCCGTGAACCCAATAGCGGAGTGTGGCAAGCGGCACCCTGAGGTACTGGGCAGCTTCCGTGAGGCCGTAGATAGGAACTTCCATCACGTCCGCGGTTTTCATTGAACGCCTCCGCTGGTTTCAGAATAGAGGAAATGCTCAAACATGTCATCGGCCTCATTGGCGGGAGAGACCACTAGGAGAAAAGGATGCTAAGTAGATATCCCCGACGGTGAGGCTCCTTATTCCAACCCGCGAGACCCTCGATTTGCGTGTCCCCTCTACTGAATCAGCGTCCCGTTCCCGTTCGGCTCGTCTGGCGGAATCACGACTGCCGCGGCTACCCGGTCCCCCGGCTCGACGTTCAACAGTCGGACGCCTTGTGCCGAGCGTCCTGACTCGCGGATGAACTTCGACTCGATGCGGATGATCTTTCCGTACTGGCTGATCAGCATCACTTCTGATTTTTCCGTCACTTGCGAGATGCCGACGACTTTGCCGTTGCGCTCTGTAGTCTTGACGTTGATCACGCCTTTGCCGCCACGGTTGGTGAGGCGGTATTCGTCTGCCGGGGTGCGCTTGCCGTAGCCGTTTTCGGTCACGGAGAGAATCAGCGAACCTTTCTCTGGAATGAGATCAGCGACTTCGGGGGCGACTTCGTCTTTTTCACTCTTTTCAACGATCGCTTTTGCTTCCGGTTTGATCGTTGTTGCCATGCCGACGATGTAATCCTTATCGTCGAGATTCATGCCGCGCACTCCTGTGGCGTTGCGTCCCATCGGACGGACGTCATTCTCGTCGAAGCGGATCGCCTGCCCATCATGCGAAGCGAGGAACACGATCTGGTTGCCGTCGGTGAGTGAGGCTGCGACCAGTTCGTCTCCCTTTTCGATGTTGATGGCGATAATGCCGCGCGACATCACGTGGCAGAAGTCTTTGACTTCCGTCTTTTTCACCGTCCCATTGTGCGTGGCAAAAAAGACGTAGCGGTTTTCTTCTTCCAGGTCGCGGACGGCGAGCATGGTGCGCACGGTTTCTCCCGGTTGCAGTGCCACCAGGTTTCCAACGTGCTTGCCCTTGCCAGCTGCACTGACGTCTGGGATCTCATACACCTTGAGCCAGTACACGCGCCCGGTATTGGTAAAGATCAGAATGTAAGCGTGCGTCGAGGCGATGAAGAGATGCTCGACGAAATCCTCGTCGCGCGTCTTCATGCCGGTGCGTCCGGTGCCGCCGCGGCGCTGCATCCGGTAGGTTGAAATCGGAGTGCGCTTCATGTAGCCGGAGTGGCTGACCGTAACTGCAACCTGCTCGTCGGCGATCAGGTCTTCGAGCAGGATTTCTGCGGCTTCGTCTTCGATGACTGTGCGCCGCGCGTCGCCGTAAAGTTTCTTAACCTCTTCCAGTTCCTTGATGATGACCTTGCGCAGCTTTGTCTCCGAAGCAAGAATCGATTCGAATTCGGCAATCGCCTCGTGCACGGACTTCAACTCGTTCGAAATTTCGTCGATCGAAAGCTTGGTTAAACGATGCAATTGCAGTTCGAGGATCGCGTCGGCCTGTTTCGACGTAAATGGCTTATCCGCATCGAGCTTCGGAGCGCGTCCTGCGGTGTTGATGTCGATTTTCTTGCCGGCGAAGTACGCGACCAAGTTTTCGCGAGCGTCACCTCGGTTGGCACTGCCTCGAATGATGACGATCACGTTGTCGAGGTGGTCGAGCGCGGTCAGGTAGCCTTCGAGAATGTGTTCACGATCTTTTGCTTTATTAAGTAAGAACGAAGTTCGCCGACGCACGACATCGACGCGATGGTCGATGAAGTGCTTAATCGCCTGGATCAGCCCCATTTCTTTCGGCTGCTGATTGACGACCGCCAGCAGGATCATGCTGAAGCCTTCCTGCATCGACGTGTGCTTGTAGAGCTGGTTCAGAACGATCTGCGGTTCGGCGCCGCGCTTGAGTTCGATCACGATGCGCATTCCGTCGCGGTCGCTTTCGTCGCGCAAATCGGAAATGCTCTCGATGGTCTTATCGTTCACAAGGCTGGCGATGCGCTCGATCAGATACCGCTTGTTGACCTGATAAGGAATCTCGGTGACGATGATTGCCTGCCGGTCTTTGTTGATGTTCTCGATGGCGGCGCGCGCACGCATCATGAAGCGCCCACGGCCCGTCCTGTAAGCCTCGAAAATTCCTGCGCGGCCGTGAATGATGCCCGCGGTCGGGAAATCCGGCCCCTGCACAAACTTCAGAATCTCCGGCAACTGCGCGTTGGGATTATTCACCAGCGTAATGGTCGCGTCGACGATTTCAGTCAAGTTGTGCGGCGGAATCTTCGTGGCCATGCCGACCGCGATTCCGTCGGAACCGTTCACGAGCAGATTGGGATAACGCGCGGGAAGCACGGCAGGCTGCGTTTCGGTGCCGTCGTAGTTGGGATAGAAATCGACTGCCTCTTTATCGAGATCTTCGAGCAACGCGGAAGAAACGCGTGCGAGGCGAGCCTCAGTGTATCGATCTGCTGCGGGCGGATCGCCATCGACCGAGCCGAAGTTGCCTTGTCCATCCACTAGTGGCGCGCGCATCGCAAACGGCTGCGCCAAGCGCACCAACGCGTCATACACCGCGAGGTTGCCGTGCGGATGGTACTTGCCCATCACGTCTCCGACGATACGGGCGCACTTGCGGGTGGGGCCTCCGGGCCGGAGACCCATCTGCTGCATGGTGTAAAGAATGCGGCGATGTACCGGCTTCAATCCATCGCGGACGTCAGGGAGCGCGCGGCCGATGATCACCGACAGGGAATAGTCGAGGTACGACCGCTTCATCTCCTCTTCAATGTTGACGGGTTGCATGTTGGCGGCGCCCGGACCGGTCGGTCCGTCGCCTCCGGGAGGAGGAGTTAATGGAAGTTCAGGATTCTGATCGTCAGCCATGAAAGTCAGTTCTCGGTTCTCAGTTGCCAGTTCTCAGTAAGGGCCTGCGTGGTGACGGGGCTATGCCCCGTCTAATCGGGCGGAGTTCCACGCTACTCGCTACCCCGCCGAACCTCGCTAAGTCCATGCATCTACAGGCATTATCTGGCCTGATTCAATCCGTAATTATACCACGTCCGATGCTGCCGGAAGGGCCCGAGCGACGTTGGCTTTTCAGGTCCTGACAAAGGTGATTTTGGATGGACGGTGTGGTGGCGTGGTTTCGCCCGCCGGGACGGGGCAGAGCCCCGTCACCACACGAGCTGCTATGCCCTACGCAGTGTCAGCAGTGTTATCTCCGGCGGCACGCCAATCCTCACCGGAAAGCCAAACGTTCCGAGCCCGCGATTTACATAGAGCGCAGCCTTCTGCCCATTCGCCGCCAGCGGAAGCCGATACAGTCCCGCTACAAACGGGGTAATCAAACGCGCGGGGCTCACGCTGTGATCGACGATCTCGAATTTCACCTGGCCGCCGTGAGTGTGTCCGGCAAGACTCAACTCGATGCCCAATTCGGCGGCGCGGCGAAACGAATTCGGATTGTGCGAGAGCAACACATTCGGCATATCGCGGCGAACGAGGCGCTCGACCTCGGCCAACATCGGTCCCGTCGCTTCACCGCTCGTCATGTGGTCGCGCTGGTAATCAACTCCCAGCAGATTGAAGCGCCCACCATTGTGCTCGACCACGGCGTTTTCGGCGCGCAACAGCCGCATTCCTTTTTCGTGAAAAAGGCGCGCGGCTTCGTCTTCGACTCCGGCATAAATTTCGTGATTGCCGTTGCACCCCCAGACACCGAGCGGAGCGCGCAACCGGCTCAACTCCGCGATACAGGTGTCCAGCGGATCGCCCACGCTTGAGACGAAGTCGCCCGTGACAAACGAAATATCGGGCCGCAACTCGTTCGCCATATCGACGGCCCGCGCAATCTCATGCGGCGGCATGTAGTCGCCGATATGGATGTCACTGAGCTGCGCGATACGCAACCCGTCTAACTCAGGCGGAAGATTAGCGACTGGCACATCGACGCGCTCGATCTTGTAGCGCAGACGTCCGGCAGCGAATCCGTAGGTCGCGGCGAGGAAGGGAAAGCCGCCTGCAAGAACCGCGGCGTATTGAAAGAAGGTCCGGCGCGAAGGGCTAAATCCTCCGGCGAATGCTCCGGGACGCAAGCGGGCTGCGGCGGTCGTGACAAGGTTTGTGATCCACTCGATCGCTCCCACCGATTCGACCGCCAAAAATCCGAAGAACGACGCGACCAGCCACAGACGCGCGAACGTGGCCAACGATTTTCCTATATTCACGCCGCCAACCCCGATGCGCGAAACGCCGACGCTGAGCAACGGGCCGAGCATCGTGGCGAGAAGAGTGGCTGCGATCGCGATCAATCCGGCATGAAGCCCAAGACGCCAGCTCGAATTCGAGAGCGAAGAAATCCATGTCCACGCCCGGACAAACCAGAAGCGTTGGACGGCATACATGGCGAGGAGAAACAGTGCGAAGAAAAGTACGCGGCTAAGAATCGGAGTACTCCGTATGAGAAAGCTACGTTAAGTTGGATGCCAACCGGGCCGAGGAAGGCTCACTTAGCAATTGCAGCTCAGAAGCGTCATCGCTGATTACTGCCGGCTAATTGCTACGCCAAACCCCTACCCTCATCAGATCAAAATGGTGGTCGTAAGTCCAAACGTCAACGCCTAAGCGCAGCGCCAAAGCGGCTACGGTGGCGTCGAATAACGATATGGGCTGATCCTGCAACGACTGCACTCGGCTCGCACCTTGGCGGTAATCTTCGGCGCTCGGATTGACCAAGCCGGCACTGGCCATCTCGCTCAACCAGTTTTGAGCCGCGGTTTTGCCTAGACGAAACATGACCAGGCTGTAGGCTTCGAGCAAGGTTGGATAAGAAACCAGAACCTCATAGCGTTCGCGAGTCAAGCGCTGTAATTCCTGACGGGCCCGCTTGTGGTGAGAGTCATCCGGGTCGGCGGCAGCATAGAGAGGCCCGGTGTCGGCGAGGACGGCGCGCAGTTTCATTTCTTCCGCTTCATTCGGTTGAGCGATTTTTCACTGACCGCGCGGCCTCCGCGAAATAGCGATCATGCTGCTGGCTTACGTCGCCCCGGCCGCTACCTTTAAGTGCCGGTGTGATCTGAAGAGGCCGCCTGGTGCGCAAGAACCCGCGCTCAGCCAGGTATTGACGCAGGGCCGCTTGTACGACCGTCGTTAGCGAAGGCGGAGCTTCCTGCGCGTTCTGATAGCTCTCCATCGCCTCCGCCAAGTCGTCGGGGAGGGTCATTGTGGCGCGTTTCATAATACCGATTATAGCACCACTTGGTGAAAATGGTGAAGTTGGTGTAATTGGTGCTATATACCATTCAAGCGACGAGGATGACCTCTCTTTGTGCCGATTTTGGTGCAATGGTGGGATATCGCGATTGGTGATTTCTTGCGGAAAGTGGGTGGAACTCAAACCTGCGAGCGTGCTCTAGCGCACCGCAGCCTGTTCCGGAGTTCGGAGTCCGCCAGCCCGTTCCCGCGCTTTCTGAAGCGCGCGCTTCACGTGGCGGGGCGCGGTGCCTCCGGGGACGTCATGCAGCGCGAGCACTTCCGTGAGCCCGAGGCACGAATGGAAGCCCGCGTCGAAGCTCGGATGGATCGCCTGCAAATCGGCGAGAGGAAGTTTTTGTAAATCGCATCCGCGATCAACAGCGAGTGCGACGGCCTTGCCGATCGCTTCGTGCGCCAGGCGCGAAGGCACGCCGCGCTCGACCAAATATGCGGCGCCCGCCCAGGCGTTCATAAAACCCGTACTCGCGGAGTGAGTCATTTCCGCTTCGTCGAATTCGACGGTGTTCATGAATCCCGTCGCGAGCGGCAGCAGTCCGATCAGCGTGTCGGAGGCGTCGAACAGCGCCTCTTGCGTTTCCTGAAGGTCTTTGTTGTAAGCCAGAGGCAATCCCTTTACCAAAGTCCGCAACGTCGTGGAGCATCCCATGACGCGGGCCGCTTTGCCGCGGACCAGCTCGAGCAAATCGGGATTCTTCTTTTGCGGCATGGCGCTTGATCCAGTGGAGTAGGGCTCCGGCAACTCGACGAATCCGTAGGCCGGAGTCGAAAACAGGATCATTTCTTCTGCCCAGCGGCTCAGATGCAGCGCTATCAGCGAAAGCGCGTCGACGAACTCGAGTGCGAAATCGCGATCACTGGTCGCGTCGATGCTGTTCGCGGTCGGGGCGTCGAACCCCAGCTCAGTGGCCATCACCTGACGATTGAGCGTAACCGTCGCTCCGGCCACTGCGCCCGATCCCAGGGGGCAAAGGTTTGCGCGCTTGCGGCAGTCGGCCAGGCGCTCGGCATCGCGCAGGAACATTTCCACGTAAGCTAACAGCCAATGTGCCACCAGCACCGGTTCTGCCGGCTGCAGGTGCGTGTAGGCGGGCATTGCGGCATTGCCCGCCGCTTCGGCGCGCGTTAGAAACGCGTCAATCCAATCGGCGATCAGGTTTTGCAGGGTGTCGATGCTTTGCCGCACGAACAGGCGCAGATCGGTTGCAATCTGCTCGTTGCGGCTTCGTCCGGTGTGGAGCTTGTAGCCGGTTGCGCCGATCAGCGCCGCCAGTTGTTTTTCAACGAAGTGATGAACGTCTTCCGCTTCCGGATCGTTGAGAAAATCCGCATCCGAGATGGCGCGACCAGCAATTTCTGCGAGGGCCTTGAGTATTTCAGAAAGCTCTTCCGACGACAGCACTCCCGCGTGTTCCAGAGCATTGGCGTGGGCGCGGCTGGCGGCGAGTTCAAATGGCAGCAGCCGTTGGTCATAGGGAAACGACCGCTGCCACTTTTCGAATTCCGGGTCGAGCGGCTGCCGGAAGCGGCCGGACCACATTTTCACTGCGGAACCTCAACCTTATTGTGCACCTGCGCCCGGCAGCGCGATGGCAAGCCGAGAATGCGGATGAAGCCCTCGGCGTCTTTCTGATCGTAGCTTGCGTCCATGGTGAACGACGAGAGATCGGTGCGATAGAGGGAGTACTCCGACTTGCGGCTGACGATGCTGACATTTCCTTTGTAAAGCGACAGCGTGACCGAGCCAGTCAGATTCTGCTGCGTGTTATCGACGAAAGCGTCGAGCGCTTCGCGCAGCGGCGTGAACCACAGTCCGAAATAAACCAGTTCGGCGTACTTGAGGCCAACGTGCTGCTTGAAGTGCACGAGGTCGCGATCAAGGCACAGAGCTTCGAGCTCATTGTGGGCCGCCAGAAGCATTGTGCCTCCGGGAGTCTCGTAGCACCCGCGCGACTTGATGCCGACGAACCGATTCTCGACGAGATCGATGCGCCCGATGGCGTTGCGTCCGCCGATTTCGTTTAGCAATTCGACGAGTGAGACCGGGCCAAGACTCTGGCCGCCGACAGAAACGGGAACGCCCTTTTCGAATCCAATTTCAACCTGCTCCTCTTTGTCGGGAGCTTCCTGCGGAGACTTGGTGATCTGCCACGTGCTCGCAAAGGGAGCGTTGCCGGCGTCTTCGAGCTCTCCGCCTTCGTGGCTGATGTGCCAGAGATTGCGATCACGGCTGTGGATCTTCTCGCGGCTCGCCGTCACGGCGATGCCGCGCTTCTCGGCATAATCGAGACAGTCTTCGCGCGATTTCAGGTCCCACTCACGCCACGGCGCGATGACCTTCAGCTCTGGAGCGAGCGCCTGGTACGCCATCTCGAAGCGGACCTGGTCGTTGCCTTTGCCGGTGCATCCGTGACTGACTGCCGATGCGCCTTCGCGCAAAGCTACTTCCACTTGATGTTTGGCGATCACAGGACGGGCTAGCGATGTGCCCAGCAGATACTTGTTTTCGTACACGGCCCCGGCTTTGAGTGCGGGCCACACGTAGTCCGTCAGGAATTCCTCGCGCAGATCTTCAACGACAACTTTGCTGGCACCAGTCTTGTACGCTTTGTCGACGACGGCTTCGACGTCGTCACCCTGGCCCACGTCGGCCACCATGGCGATGACTTCGTAGGCGTAGTTCTCCTTGAGCCACGGAATGATGATCGAGGTATCGAGACCTCCGGAATAGGCGAGAACAATTTTTTCGGACTTCGAAGTATTAGGCATGGGCGTGCGCACTCCTTGCCGAGAAGCGGCCAGCTGCGCCGCCCAACAGCCATACAAGTATAGCTTTCTGAATGTGCAGACGGTTTTCCGCCTGATCGAAAACGACCGAGTTCACCGAGTCGATGACCTGGTCGGTAACTTCCTGTCCGCGATGCGCGGGGAGGCAATGCATGAAACGTGCATGAGGCTTCGCCAACTGCATAAGGGCGGCGTTTACTTGATAGGGCGCGAAGATGGCGGCGCGTTCTTCGGCTTCACTTTCCTCTCCCATGCTCGCCCAGGCATCGGTGTAAACGGCATCGGCCCCGGCAACCGCTTTGCGCGGATCGGTGCCAATCCGTAGCGTCGCCTTCGTTTGTTCGGCGATGGCTTTGGCCATGGTGACGATGACAGGATTCAGTGCGTAACGCTCCGGAGTCGCGATCGAAACCTTTGCGCCCACCGACGCGCCCGTCAGGAGCAGAGAGTGTGCCATGTTGTTGCCGTCGCCGACGTAGGCGAAATGAAGCTTTTTCAAGTCGCCGAAATGTTCCTGCAGCGTAAAGAAATCGGCGAGTGCCTGGCAGGGATGCTCGAGTTCGCTCAGCGCGTTAATCACGGGTACGCCCGCGTAGGTGGCCATCTCTTCGACGACCGCGTGGCTGAAAGTCCGCAGGACGATGAGGTCGATCCAGCGTTCAAGGTTGTGGGCGATGTCGTAAAGCGACTCGCGAGCATTGAGGCGGCTCGCGGTCTGGTCGACGAAAAACGTGCTGCCGCCGAGGCTATCCATGCCGGCTTCGAAAGTAAGGCGCGTTCGCAGCGAGGGCTTCTCAAAGAACATCACCATCTGCTTGCCGGCGAGCACGCCGTGGAAGTCCGCCGGCCGCTGCTTGAGCATAGATGTGAGGTTGAACAGCTGTAGAACCTCAGCGGGCGCGAGGTCGTGGACGGAGACGAGATCGCGGGGAGCGAGCGCTTCCGGCAGCAGGTTCGGCGGCGGAGTTTTCGTCTTCACTGTTGTCGCAACTCTCGTCGTCGTCGACATTGTCGGAGTCATTGTTGGATCGTCAATCAGTGCCATGTTTCCATCTCATTTCTGCTTCGTAATTTTCGTGTTCAGCAATCGCGCTTACCCCAAGTCGCGAATGCGTCGAGCGAGCGCTTGCGCTTTCTTGTTGTCGGTGGCGATGACAAGCACGGTATCGTCCCCGGCAATCGTGCCGACGACTTCGGGCCAATGCGAAGCGTCGAGCGCCGCGGCAACTGGCTGCGCGCTGCCGACCGTTGTCTTCACCACCAGCAGGTTCTGCGCTTGCCTGATTTCGACCACAAACTGGCGGGCCAGATGCATGACGGAAGGCAGCACACTTTCCGCGCCGACTCTCTCGCCGGCGCGACGGTAGCCGTCTGGTCCCTTGACCAGCTTCAGTTCGTGAATATCGCGGGACAGCGTCGCCTGGCCCACCTCGAAGCCCTTGCGCTCCAGGCGCTGCTGCAGCGTGTCCTGGCTTTCGACAGGACCGTCGTCGAGCAGGTCGAGGATGGCTTTATGGCGGGCTGTTTTGGACATGAATAAAAATGCACTCCAATGCATAAGTATCCATGTCAGAGGACGGACATGTCAAGAGGGAATTCGCCCTGGATGAAGCCGAAGATGCCGGCGAAGCAGGGTCTGTCCGCGCGCGAATCGATGGCTCTCCGCGCTGCTTTCTAGCGCTGTTTGTTCTAGCGTGGTTTAACGAGGGCTGGCACCTGGAAATCCACGCCCCGGTCGTCGTTGACTTTGTGAGTGGCGGCGAGATTCAGGTCGGCGAGGAGGATCTTGTGAGTGAGGCCGCCGGAGAAGTCAAAGAGCGTGTCCCCGACGATGGCATAGTTTTCGATGTCGGATTTGTGGCCGTCCTTGAAAACCAGGGTCGTCATAGGCTGCGCGACGACTGGATCTGGGGGCGTGTCGGCGGCTTGCTGGTCTCCGTATGCAAGATCTCCGTCCCCGGCGTCGGCGTTCGCGCTCGATACCAGATCGCGGCCTGGCGCGCGCTTGGCGGAAGCACCGGATCTTCGCGGGCCATTCCCTTGAAAGTACTCGGCGCGGGGATCGGGGGTGTTGTCATCATCAGAATCGTCAGCGTAGGGAACATCGTTCGAAACAGCGTACGGAACATACACGGGCTCGTAGACGCCGATGACGGATCTGTCGCGATCAGTTTGACGGCGGCGGCGATGCTCTGGCGATAGATGGTTTCGCGAAGTGCCGTTCGGAAATAGTGACAGGTTTGGGTTAGCGGGCATGAAAAAATTAGCGCAGCAGCCGCCCCAGAATGCCTGGTTGTTGCCGAAGCCGTTGGGTCCGAGTGATGTGACGCTGGCTCGGACGCCTGGAGTGGGATTGGCTTTGCCGCCGAAACCAAAGGAAGTGACCGACGCAGGGACGCCGTTTACCTGTGCTGCCGAGACGGCAGCCAGAGCAAAGGCTAACAGGACAAAGAGCTGCAAACAGGAGCGCACATGGGCCAGCATGAGGAGCCTCCCTCGCATCGGTGACAAGACCGCACCTTACCTATTAGAACTTGCCACTACCCCTAAAGTTGCGTGAAAAATTCGCGGGGACGGCTTCGAAATTGTCCAGGTCAGGCTGCCGTGAGGGACTTGCGGGAAGTCAACCGGCGGATCTCAAGCATCCGATGGCGGACGTATCCATCCTCGGTTAAATGGGCTGAAGCAGTGGCTTTACGGGCGGTGGCGACCATCTGGTCGAGGGGACGGCGTTGTCGGAACTGCGGGTCTAATTCCAGACAAAATTCGCAAGGCCGGCTGGAGCGTGTGTCAAAGCGATGATTGACTGCGCGGTCAATGTGTTCCACTGGGTCTCCTGAAAATGGCGGATAGTTTCGCCTGTGCTGGCAGATCGTTCGTAGTCTGCCTCGATTGTCTGGTGTCTAGCCGTCGCCTTTTTACTATAAGGGCGGTGCTTGCACAAGCCCTTCATCAGTGTGAAAAATGGGGACTTTCGCGTTTGTGGAAATCTCGGCTGTCACAATTCCACCCCTTTTGCGCTCGCATGAATTGCGACGCTGGGTCATATTCCTGACATGATAAAGTCACACCTCTAGTCTACTGGAATCGGAGATCCTGTGAGTTCCATTGACGCCGGCCCCAGCACAGTGTTTTTTTTCGATGTCGACAATACGTTGCTCGACAATGACCGTGTCTCCCAAGACTTGAAGAACCATCTGACAAGCAGAGTTGGCGAATCGAGCGCTCAGCGCTATTGGGAGATTTTCGAGCAACTGCGCACGGAGCTGGGGTACGCGGACTATCTTGGGGCGCTGCAGCGGTACCGCGTCGAGCGGCCTCGTGATCCGAAGTTGTTGGCGGTTTCGCATTTCATGATCAATTATCCCTTTGCCAATCGGCTCTTTCCCGAATCGCTGGATGCGGTCGAGTACGCGCGGTCGCTGGGCCGAGCGGCGATATTGAGCGACGGCGACGTGGTGTTTCAACCGCGCAAAGTGGACCGTTCGGGCCTTTACGAGGTTTTCGAGGGCCACGTTCTGATTTACATCCATAAAGAGTTGGAACTGGACGACGTGGAGGCGAAGTATCCGGCTGCGCACTATGTGATGGTGGATGACAAAGTCAGGATATTGGCGGCGATCAAGAAGCATTGGGGAAGCCGCGTCACCACAGTCTTTCCGCGCCAGGGACATTACGCGCTAGACACTGCTCAGGTGGCGAAATTTCCGAAGCCTGACATCACGATTGAGCGGATCGGCGAATTGCAGAAGTATTCGCTGGAACAGATATTGAAGGCGGCGACCTGACCCCGGCTGACAGCCACTTCGCTATTGTTGCTCGGGTTCTTCCTCTTCCTGAGTGGCGCCTGCACTGACCAGGCTTCCTAGTTCCCGACTCAGGCTGGCCCTGTCGCTTTCCGGCAGCTCCAGGAACCGAAACGGTTGGAGACATCCCTGTGTAGCCCACATGGGGAATAGCATTTGTCCACGGCAGCGGATGCTGGTGTTGCCAATGTGGAATAGGACTGTGATCCGGATACCTTCGTCGAGCGGGTTCTCAAGCGAGAGCAGACCGCCGTTGACTGAGAGTTGACTCATGCGGCCGCGTATCTGGCGACCGTTTTCGAGCACGGAAAGCGCAAGGACCGACCCACCCAGTCTTACCCGGGTGCCTCGTTGTCCTTTTTGGGCGGCGGTGGAGGACATTTCTCCCCTCATATTGCCTTAGCCGAGGGCACCAAGGGCAGATTACGAAAGTTCGGCCAGGAGTTCCGCGACGGGAATAGGCCAGCGGAAACCCTCAGCGGTAGCCTTTCCAGAAAAAGTACACGGTCATCGAAATTCCCACGACAATGACGAAGCGGCGGATCCAGGCTGCCGGAAGCTTCTGAGCATAGTGTGCGCCAAGGTAACCGCCGAGCAGTGCGCCCGCGATCATGACGCTCCCTTGTTTCCAGAGCACGGCACCGGCGATGATGAAGGTCACGACGGCGATGCCGTTGATGATCCCTCCGAGGACCGTCTTCAACGCGTTCATGGCGTGAATGTCTGTCATGCCGAGAGCAGCCAGCATTGCCAGGTTCACAATTCCGACGCCTCCGCCGAAGTAGCCGCCATAAACCGCGACGAACAGTTCAAAGATAGCCGCGACCGTCAATGCCGAGGTCGAAGCATCCGCCGCAATCGAGCCGCCGGAGCGCCGCGACAGGCGCTGGCCGAACATGAAGAGCAGTGTCGCTCCCAGCATGAGCCAGGGAAGAACGCGCAGGAAAGTCTGCGCCGGCGTGTGCAACAAAAGATAGGCGCCGGCGATGCCTCCGATGATGCTGGTAACTGCCAGCGGAATCATTACGCGCCGCGAAATATCGAGGTGCTTGCGATAGGCTCCCGTACTGGCCGTAACTCCTACCCAGAGAGCCACAGTATTGGTGGCGTTGGCGGCGATGGGAGCGACTCCGGTAAACAGCAGAGCGGGGAAGGCGATAAAACTACCGCCGCCGGCGACAGCATTCAGCGCGCCGCCGAGTGCTCCGGCGAAGAAAAGGAAGATTGCGGTTTCGAGGCCCAAGTACAAGATGTATCACGGGCACGCGCTGGGAGAGAACTGCTCTTGGTGGGCATTTGTTCTTTTTTGATTTGTCATCCCGAACGGAGCGAGGGATCTGCATTTTTTCAGCGGGCGGCGGAACTGCGGATCCCTCACTTCGTTCGGGATGACAATTATTAAGGGTTGTGGGCTTCTGTTGTGGGCTTCTAATGAGCCGTCACAGAGTCTTCTAGGCCTTTGTCGTACATGGCGCCATAGTGTAGATACTGCTGCACTGGATCTTTCCAGTCGTTTATTTCAACTTTGATTTCGACTTTCTCGACTTCGCCCTTCTTGTCGGGGGTCGCGGTCAGGTGGGCGTTGACTCCGGCAAAATACGTCGGCAGGTTCAGCTTCTGGTAACGCGCCAGCACCTCATCGCGCAGAGCCGGGTCGAAGTGGACGCCGTATTTATCCACCAGCGCTTTGATTGCGTCGTAGTCGCCTTCGGCCTTGATGCGCATCAGTTCGGCTAGGAGCAGGCCGACGCCTTGCCGCATCTTCTGATAGTCGGCTACGCGAACGTAGGTTTTGCCGTCGCGCTGGAACTGTTCGATTGAGCCCGGAACTTTGTCGGCGATGTAGTGGGCCACGAGTTGCCGGTCGCGCTCGTGATCTTCTTCGATGGTGTCTCCATGCTGGATGCGGCGGAGCTGGCTGAGCGCAACGACGGCCGCACTGTCATACATCGCCTTAGCCACTTCTTCCTGATTTGAGATCAGGCCCAGTTCCTTGAGCTTCGGATCCCACACGTTCCAGAGCGCCATCAGGTCGGCGCGTCCTTCTTCAAGAGTCGAGAAATATTCTTTGAGATAACTCTGTGCTCCGGCGCTGACGCGGTCGCTCAGTTTGCCTGAACCGTGGCCGATGACTTCATGCATCGCGACCAGAAGATCGCTCGCCTCGGTGCCATATTTGTCGGCGCGTTCGATCTGGGCGGGGTCAGCGCCGAACTCCACGTTGAGCGTCTTGCCGTTGGCTTCTTCGAGAGCACGCTTGCTGCCCATGAAGAGGAAATTCTTCGAGCCATATTTCTCGTGGATTTCATTTTCATTCGGCAGATTGTCGCCAATGGTGGTTACGCTGAAATCGCCGGTCTCGATCAAGGTTTCGACGGCTTTCACGACCGGCAGCTTGAACGTCTTGAGTTTGTATTGGTCGAGCCACGGCGCTGCCTGTTCGAAATAGGCGGCATTCTCCGCCAACTTTTTCATCGCGGTCGTGACCGGCTTGTCGGTGATGGTGACAAAGCTCTGCGAGCTGCCCTTTGCGCCGCGCGCGTCGCGATAAACCTCGATAAAGCCGTTATCAAAATCGACGGTGGCGTCGTTCTGAACCCAGGCCGTGCCAAATGCGACCCACTCCGCGTAGTCGCCGTTCTGGTAGAAGCGGATCAGGTGGCCGATGGCCTCGGCCTGCTCCGGTTCGGCGTAGCCGCGCGCCTTCTCAAAGCAGTCGTTGGCCCGCTTCAAGAACGTCGCGTAAAGTCCGGGAGGAATTTTGCCGTCGGGAGTTCCGGCGCGATAGACCAGTTCGGTCAGCTTCCCGTCCGGGCCTTTGACCACCCTGGAGTTCAGCGGATATTTGTCTTGAAAGCCTTTCAGATCGTCCTGACTCAGGCCGGAATAGAAAGAGTTCGAACTCGCTTGAATCGTGTCTTTGCCTCCCACAGGACTCTTCGCGGTCGTCATGGGCTCAAACGCCGGATCAAAAAGGGAGGCGCGCAACGATTCGATTTCACTGGTCACGTCGGACGGCTTCTTGAGCGGTGGGAGGTCGGCGTACGCGGTTTGAAACGCGCCATTCTGCTGCGCGATGAGTGCCGCTTTTTCGAACTGCTCGAAGGTAAAGGCGGGCAGGAATTTCTGCGAGGTCAGGTCGTTGTGATTGCCACGGCTGGCCCAGAACAGTTTCGCAAACGAGGAAATCTGGTCGAGCGCCGCCGGGTCGATGCCCTTGGGATGGGCCAGAATCTCCTCCAACAGGCGCTTCTGGCGGAGGCCGTAGCCGGATAACTGGTCGTAAATGATGGGGTCAATGGCAATCGAAGCCTGGCTCAGCCAGTAGGCTAGCGCCTGCTGCCGCGGCGTAAGCGACTGGAAACTCGGAGCGTGCAGTTGAATGAAAGCGGTGTCGCCCACGCGCTCGAGGACTACTTTCCTGCTTTTCTCCTGCTGGCACAATGCTGGAGTGGCAATGGCAGACGCGAGCGAAAGAGACAAGAGTGCAAAACTCGGCGACTTCAGCAAATTCAACAATGGGCCTCCATGCGATCCGGTCCGCGCCGGACCAAACTTTGCAGGCTAACATAAACCGATCGACGAGGCTGGGAAGAATGCCGCAGAAGCATCTATTTCCCTTGTTGTTTTTGTCGTTCCCGTTTACGGAGTCACTTCGAACGCTACTCCGTCTCCTTTCGGGCCGCCTGCGTAGGTCGTCCCGTAGAGATTTCCGGAGCCGTCCAAACTCAGGCCGCCCCACGCGGAACCTCCGTCGGTGTCATTGAAACTCCAGAGAACCTTCTCGGTGTAGCTGCCCTTGCCAACTGGGGCCTTTAGCTCGTACACAGTTCCAGCGCCGGTGGTTCCACCCTTGAACGTGGTGCCATAAATGTTCCCGGCTGGATCAAATACAATCCCCGAATATGGCTCGCAGCCGTCTGTGCTATCTTTGACAAAGTTGTAGAGGGTCTTCGCGATCCAGGTTCCGCTCTGGAGGGTTAGCTTGTAAACCTTGCCACAGCCCTTCGCGGCAGCGTCCGTTACTCCAAAAAGGTTTCCGGCACTGTCGAGCGTCAGCGTGCCAACTGCCTCGGGGCGACCCGCGAAGGTGTAGATGACAGCGGGATTCCAGCCTCCCTGGCCGTTCGGAGATAATTCGAATACCGCCGAATCTCCGGTTCCCCCCGAATCCCCGACGCCGAAGAGGTTTCCGGCAGCATCCATCGTCAGCCCAGTGACGGTGCCGTTAGGAGTGTTGTAGATCACCTTCTCAGTCCAGCTGCCGCCGGACGGGCTCACCTCGAAAACGGTTCCCTTGTTGCCTGTGCCACCCTGGTAAGTTGTGCCGTAGAGGTTGCCAGCCGAGTCCATGACTAGAACGCCGTCAGGATCGGCGCCATCCGTGCCACCGGCAAAGCTGTGCAACACAGTTTCCGTCCAACTGGTTCCTTGAGGAGTAAGTTCGTAGACCACGCCGAAGCCATCGGTGCCGCCCTGGTCCGTTGTTCCGTAGAGATTTCCGGCGCCATCGAATATGACTGGAGACATTGGAAATACGCCGTTTTTCAGTTTGCTGAAGCTGTAAATCAGGGTCTCATTCCAGCCTCCACTGCCATTCGGCGAAAGCTCGAATACGGTGCCATCTCCCGAACGCGCACCGTAGGCGGTCGTGCCATAAAAATTGCCATTACCGTCGGAGGTCAGGCCGTACATAGGACCAGAGCCATCCGTGCCGGCGGTGAAGTTATGGAGCACGGTCTCGGTTTGGGCGTGGGATGGACGAGCGGCAATCATTAGAAATGCGGAAAGCAGGGTTAGGGTCAGAACGTTGCGGATTGCTGCTCCGGAGTACATATTGTTTCTCCTACAAGGGGTTGCTTCGCGTCCGGCAACTGTCCTGTGTGGCGGCCGGATTGAACAGGCGGTTGAACTCGTCCAGTTTAATCATCGGCTTCGGTAGAAGGGGTGTCAAGACTTCGGGGGCGGGGGACATTGCGGTGTAGATAGGGGCCGCTGACGGCTCTCAGGCGTCGCCGCTCACGTGTTAGAATCGTTGTGTGATGCCCCCAACCGATGCTTCCTGATATCGAAAAACTGCTGGAGCTGCAGGTAGCGGACAAGGAAATCCGCAAGCTGCAGGATGAGGTGGCCGCGCTGCCCAAGCGCGTCGCCGTGATCGAACAAAAACTGGCTGGAACCAAGGCGCAATTGGAAAAAGCGCAAGCTGCCGCCAAAGGTGACGAAGCCAATCGCAAGAAGTTCGAAGGCGCAATCAAGGATCTGCAAACCAAAATCTCCAAGTATCGCGACCAATCGCTCGACGTAAAAACCAACGAACAATACAAGGCCCTGCAGCACGAGATCCAGTTTGCCGAGCAGGAAATCCGCCTCAACGAGGATCGCATCCTCGAAGTGATGGTCAATGTCGACGCTCGCGATAAAGAAGTGAAGGCCGCCGAGGCCGAACTGAAGGCTGAAACGGCCGAGATCGAAAAAGAAAAAGAAGAAGCGCGAAAAGTTACCGCCGAAGATCAGAAGAAGCTCGCCGAGTGGAACGCCAAGCGTAGCGCGCTGCGGACGGGGATTTCTGAAGATGTGCTGCGTCAATACGAACGCGTGGCAAAGTTCCGCGGCAGCGGCCTCGCCGAAGTTCGCGACCAGAAGTGCATGGGATGCCAGGTGATGTTGCGGCCGCAGACTTATAACGAAGTGCGGAATGGCCAGAAGGTCATGATTTGCGAGTCGTGCTCCCGGGTCTATTACTTCAATCCGGCGAATGAAGTGAAGCCGGAGCAGGAAGTGGTCACGGTGACGGGGCGAAAACGCGCGCGACCAAAGGCGGACGCTCCGCAGGCGTGGTTCTACCGGCCCGACTACGGCGAAGAGGGTGAAGTTCTACTCGCATTCACCAATAGCGGCGGCAATTCGACGCGCCGCATCTACGAAATGCATACCGGGCGCCAGATTGGCGGCGTACTGCTGCGTGAAGGTGCCTACCGCCTCGCATTCCCAGAGGAGCTGACCGATGCGGCTCTCCGGCTCAACGGACACTGGGACGAAAAAGAAATTGATGAATGGGGTTCGGAGATCCCCTCGAACGCACTCGATCTTCTGCACAAAGATATTCTCGCCATCAGGCGCGAGCACCGGGCGACACATAAGGATCACGCTGACGCTACGGCGCCACAGCCCGCCGCGAGCTGAGTCCAATGGCATCGACCGTCGTGCCGAACTCGGAGCCGCAGCCCGAACGGCTCGCACCGGAGTCGGGTGTCTTTCAGTCTGGCGTCTTTCAGTCCCCGGCAAAGCTCCGGTTCATCTTCTGCCTGTTGCTGGTGGCGGCGACGCTGGCGTTGTACAACCCGCTCACACACGCTCCATTTCTCAATTACGACGACGCGGTTTACGTCACCGATAATCCCCAGGTTCGCGCGGGCCTACACTGGAGCAGCATTGTCTGGGCGTTTCACACTCCAGCCGCCCTGGATTGGCACCCGCTCACCTACATTTCATACGAGATCGACAGCACGATTTTTGGCCTGAATCCCGCTGGTTACCATCTTGTAAACATCCTTCTCCATGCCACCAATGCCGTGCTCCTGTTCCTGATTCTTGAAAGTGCGACGGGGTTCGCGTGGCGAAGTCTGGCAGTCGCGGCGCTCTTTGCATTGCATCCGATCAATGTCGAATCGGTGGCGTGGATCGCGGAGCGCAAGAATCTCCTCAGCATGTTCTTTTTCCTGCTGGCGCTTGGAGCCTACGGATGGTACTCGCGGCGTCCGGGCGTTGGACGGTACCTTGCGGTGACCCTGCTTTACGCGTGTTCGCTGATGAGCAAGGCGCAGGCGATCACGTTCCCCGCGATTGCTCTTCTTTTGGACTACTGGCCACTCGAACGTTTGGGGCCTGCGGAATCGAGCGGAGATGGACTGGCGGCAGCCACCTCTGCCTCACGTGCTAGTTCGCGGATAGAGCTGTGGAAGCTGATCGCGGAGAAAATTCCATGGGTTGGGCTGTCGTTTGCCTCGGCTTTTATCGCCATGCGGACGGGTGGGGATGCGTTCAACTACATGATCGTGCCGGCGACGGCTACGGGCCTTCCCTTCTGGGTGCGACTTGGAAATGCTGCGATCTCGTATGTCAAATATGTTGAAAAGGCTTTCTGGCCGGCGAATCTGGCGGTCATCTATCCGCATCCGGGTCCGTCGATCAGCATTCCTGCGATCGTGTTCTCGACCCTGGTGCTTGCTGCCATCACTACTTTGGTGGTGATGTCGTACCGTCGGCGTCCGTATTTTGTGGGATGGTTCTGGTATCTGGGAACCCTGGTGCCGATGATCGGCCTCGTGCAGATCGGTATTCACTCGATGGCTGACCGCTATGCGTACATCCCGTTGCTGGGAATTTTTGTAATTGTTTGCTGGGGCGCTGCGGACCTGATCAAACGTTGGCGCATACCGTCAGCGGCAGTGGCGTCTTCCGCTGCGGTGATCTTGCTGACATTGGGATTTGCCCTCCATCGGCAGGTGAGTTTCTGGAATGACAACGTCACGCTCTGGACGCACACCCGCGAGATTACGGCGTTGAACTACACGACGGAAGACAATCTGGCTGCGGCGCTGATCGCGCAAGGCAGGATCGAAGAATCAGTTCCTCACCTGCTGCAGGCGCGATCGCTGCGGCCGGACGATCCACAGTGCAGGCTCAATCTTGCTACCTACGAGCAGATGCACGGCCGTTACCCGGAAGCCATCGACGGCTACGCGGCAGTCGTTCAGTTGACGAAGAATCCTACTTTGCTTGCGAATGCACGCACCAATAGCGGATATGCCTACTACTCTTTGAAGCAATACGACAACGCAAAGCGGGAGTTCGAAGCCGCCCTGCAGCAGCAGCCTGAGAATTCGTCGGCCTATCGCGGGATGGGACTGGTGGCGCAGAGGGCCGGCGACATCAAACAGGCGACGATCGACTACTTGCGCTCGGTAGAACTCCAGCCATCTCCGGTGGGATATCTGTTTCTTGCGCAAGCCCTCGAGATCGGTGGACAGGCCGAAGCCGCCGCTGCTGCTCGATCCCAAGCCGAACGCATGAGCCGCGACCCGAACGACGATCTCGCGACCGTCAGGCAGTTCCTGGCCGACTAGTCGCGGCTGAACGATGTGGGGAATCATGTTCACGAAGCGTCACGCCGCTCTTGGATTTATCTTCGTCACCGTGTTGATCGACATGCTGTCGTTCAGCATTATTGTGCCTTTGCTGCCAAAGTTGATTTCAGATTTTCTGAATGGGAATACGGCGCGCGCTTCCGTCTATATTGGACTTTTCACGACGACGTGGGCGCTGATGCAGTTTGTGTTTGCGCCCGTGCTCGGAGTGCTCTCCGATCGCTTCGGACGGCGTCCAGTCATCCTCGTTTCAAACTTTGGGCTCGCCCTCGACTTCTTTGTTATGGCGCTGGCGCCGTCGATTGGCTGGTTATTTCTTGGACGCGTCCTCTCCGGCATCACCTCCGCCAGCATCCCGACTGCAACCGCCTACATCGCCGACATCACCGTACCGGAAAAGCGCTCCAAGGCATTTGGACTGCTGGGCGCGGCTTTTGGCATCGGCTTCATTCTTGGACCGGCGATCGGCGGGTGGCTGGGAAATCACAATCCGCGTCTGCCGTTTTGGGTGGCTGGCGTGGGATGTCTGGTGAACTTTTGCTACGGACTATTTATTCTGCCCGAATCGCTTGCTCCCGAGCACCGCCAGACAGCGGTGCAATGGAAGAGTGCGAATCCCGTGGGCGCGCTGCGCTTGCTCCGTTCTCATGCGGAATTGCTGGGGCTCGCGGCAGTCAATTTCCTTGGATATGTAGTCCACGAAATCTACGTGACTGTGTTCGTGCTCTACGTGATCTACCTTTTCGCCTGGACGCCGCGCATGATCGGAATTTGCCTCGCGATCGTTGGGATTTGCTCCATGATTGCCTATTCACTGGTCGGCCCCATCGTGGCGCGACTGGGCGAACGGCGCACATTGCTGACGGGACTATTCTCCGCGTCGGTCGGTTTCGCCATGTTCGGCTGGCCTTCCCAGATAATTTTTCTGGCGGCAATTCCCGCGAACGCACTGTGGGGGCTCGCCGGCTCCACGTCACAATCACTGATGACGCAATATGTCTTGCCGTCAGAACAAGGAGAGTTGCAAGGGGCACTGGCTTCGTTGCGAGGCGTGGCTATGCTTTTTGGGCCAGGAATGTTTTCCCTGACGTTCGCTTACTTCATCGCCCCAGAGCACCGCCTACCGGGTGCACCCTGGTATCTGGCGTCGATACTCATGCTGATTTCGCTTGGGCTGGCCTGGGTGGTGGCGAAAGAAAAAGAGAAGATCACCGTGGCGGACACGCCGTTGCCGGCTGAGGCTGACTAAGCGAGAAGCGATCCGGCTACACGTCGCAGCAGTACTTCTCATACTGCTGATAGATAAACGGATCGGTCATTCCTGCGAGGTAGTCGCAAATCACTCGCGCCAGCGGCTCTTGTGCGGTCTTGTTCTTGTCGCGGTAATTACGGGGGAGATCGTCGGGCTCCTCCATCCAGTGGGCGAAGAGTTCTCCCGTGATGCGCTCGGCATCGTCTTTTTCAGCGGCGAGCGAGGGACTGTAATAAAGGTTTTCGTATAAGAACGCCTTCAGCGCGCGGCGCTGCTCTTCGACTGCGGGACTGAACGCGACCAGCCGGTCACCGTGTTGCCGAACATCGGCGACGGAATGCACGCCCGCCGTGCCCACACGTTCTTTCGTATTCGTAATCAGGTCTCCGACGAACCGGTCCAGAATGCTTTTGAGCGCCTCGTTGAAAACCAACTTCTCCGCGACATTCGGAAAACGGCTTCTTGCGTCGCGATAGTGTTGCGCGAATAGAGGGACGCCGTCCGCAATCTGCTCGACGGTGAGCAGCCGTGCTTCGTAGCCATCGTCGAGATCGGCGGTGTTGTAGGCGATCTCGTCGGTCAGGTCGATCAGTTGGGCTTCGAGCGGCGGACGCTGATCAAGCAGATACTCGGCCAGCTCTGGATGGCTTTTGGCATCGTAGTCGTGCGAATGCTTGATGATGCCCTCGCGGACTTCGAAAGTCAGATTCAGTCCGCGAAAAGCCGCGTAGCGCAGTTCAAAATCCTCGACGATGCGTAGGGCATGCAGGTTGTGATCGAACGAGAGCCCGTGCAGCTGCATGGCGGCATCGAGCGCTTTTTCACCGGAGTGCCCGAAAGGCGGATGCCCCAGGTCGTGGACTAGGGCGAGTGTCTCTGCGAGATCGGTATTGAGCCCGAGTTGTGCGGCGATCGTGCGCGAGATCTGCGCGACTTCGATGGTATGCGTCAGGCGATTGCGGAAGTGGTCGGAATAGCGCCGCGTAAAGACCTGAGTTTTCGCTTCCAAACGCCGAAACGCGCGCGCGTGGACGACGCGGTCGCGATCACGCTGAAAGTCATTGCGGTAAGGATGCGGCGGCTCAGGATGGCGGCGTCCGCGCGAGTCTTCCACGCGCACCGCATAGTCGGCGAGCATGGAGTAAGTTTAGCAGCGATCGAATTTCGTATCGATCGAGTTTCGGCCGCGGCCAGCTCTACTACTTCGCGCCTTCTTCTTTGGCCAGTTTCATCTTCGCGGAGTCGAGTTTCTTCTGCACCCGCGCCTGATCGGCGGGATCGACTTCCGCTGCAATCGTGCGATTCCATTCGGTCAGCGCGCGTTCCCAATTACTCGCTGCCAGTTTCAGGCGGCCGGTCTTTTGATAGAGATCGCCGAGATGGTCATGAACGGTCGGGTCGGTGTTGATCTTCTGCGAAGCCTTGACCAGATTCTCTTCGGCCAATTCGTATTTTCCGAGGCGGAAGTAAGCCCAGCCGATGGAATCCAGATACGCGCCGTTGGTCGGATCGAGGTCGACAGCGCGCTTGATGTAGCTGAGGGCTTCTTCGAGCTTCGTGTTCTGGTCGGCGAGCATGTAGCCGAGATAATTCAGCGCCGATGCGTGCTCGGGATCGCTGGCCAATACTTTCTTGAACTGTTCTTCAGCCTCGGGATAGCGCTTCTCGCGCTCAAACGTTGAGCCCCGCAGAAACCAGACATACTCTTTGTCGTCTTGCTTGGTCGATAGCGACTCAGCCTTGTCGAGGGCCTGCTCGGCATCGCTGAAGCGGCGCAGGCGCGTGTTCATCTGCGCCAGCGTGACGTAGACCTGACGGTCGTCGTTGGCGGAATTGGCATCGCCCTTCAACATCCCGTGAACTTCTTTGAGTGCCTTGTCCGCATCGCCCATATCGGCTTGTTGCGCGGCGAGGACCATCCTGAGGTCGCGGCTGCTCGGCAACTTTTGCACCGCTTCGTTGGCGGCGTCGGTCGCCTTCTGCCATTCTTTGGCTTCGCGCCAGGTGTCGATGATCTGCTGGTATCCGCGCTCGATGTTCTCGTCGCCACCCAGCGCGATGATTTCGCGGAATACTTCGTTCGCTGCCTGATTGTTCCCCTGGTCGCGGTAGATTGTGCCCAACCGCTCCAGGAACACCGCGCGATTGCTCTTTTCGCCGTTCGAGTATTTGCCGTCAGCCTTCTCCGATTTCTTCAGCAGGTCGCGCATTATCGGAATGGCTTCGTCAAAACGCCCCTGCGCCTGGTAGATGGCCGCGATGTTGTAGGGAACTTCCACCGAATCCTGCACCATGGATTCAGCTTTTTTCAAATTGTCGAGCGCCAGATCGTATTTGCCCTGCTTGCGATAAATCTCCGCAATGCGAACATACGTCTGCGCATCCTCGGGATTCGCGTCCGCGATCACTTTGTACTGTTCGAGCGCGGCGTCGCCCTGGCCATCGTTCAGCAGGTTTTGCGCGAGGCCGCGAATGGCGTCGAGATTGTCGCGGTCGAGTTCAATGGCGTGGCGATAGGCGTCGATCGCGTTCTTGTATTCCTTCTGCTGCTCGTAGGTGTAACCGAGCGCCGAATAGAGCTTTGCAGACCGCGCCGTGTTGGGCACCGAACTGAGCACCTGCGTGGCGCGCGCCGTGTCTCCGAGTTCGTTGTAGAGATAGGCCAGCGTGGTGACTGCTTCTTCTGAATCGGGCTGGAGTTTGACTGCGATCTTGAACTCGCTCTCAGCCTTCTGCAAATCGTTGTTCAAACGGTAAAGACGGCCGAGGAGAAGGTGGTCATCCATGCTATCAGGCTGCAGGCGGACGATCTGTTCGTACTGTTCGATCGCCAGCTTCAGTACGCTCTCTGACCCACTGCCGGCCTGCATGTCGCCGAGCGAGCGCAGATAAATTCGGCCGAGCAGACGCCGGGCTTCGAGATTGTTGGGAGAGCGCTTGATGATGTCCTGCGCCTCGACGACAGCGTCGCGAATGCGCCCAGTTTTGGCGTAGAGTTCCGCGAGTCCTGAGGTCAAGTAAGCGGAGGTGGGATCGGCCTCGATCGCGGCACGGTATTCCTCGATCGCCTTATTTGCCAACTCGCTGCGACCGTAAGTCGCGACTTGCTCCTCGTACATGTGCGCAAGGGCGAAATGATAATAAGCCGCCGCTCGGTCGGGAGTCTTGGCCTTGCTGGCGGCCGCGGAGTCCGCGGGCTGGCTCTGAGCGGACAAGCTCTGGGTAAGCAAGAATGATGCCGTAAGAACGAAACTAGCGATCAAAAACTGTTTTTTCATGAAAAATCCCGCGCTCGACTGGAACCGACAAAAGCAGCCCGCACATCCGTCCTGCACATCCATTTTGATGCTAATTCCCGGACATTGGTATTTTCTTATTCTACCCTCGGACAGCCCTTAGGCGGGGAGAAACCACAAGCCGCGCTAAAAGCCAGAAGTACAGGGGCTTTGGACGGGAATGTCGAGATTTGTAATCTGCCGCGTAAACGATTTAGTGGCGGAAATGCCTGACCCCGGTGAAGATCATCGCCATCCCGAGCCGATCCGCGGCTTCGATCACTTCCTGATCACGCACCGACCCTCCCGGCTGGATAATTGCAGTGGAGCCGGCCTTGGCGATCTCTTCGACGCCGTCTGGGAACGGGAAGAAAGCGTCGGACGCAGCGACCGTCCCCTTGAGCGGCAACTGCGCTTTCATCGCTCCCAGCTTGCAGGAGTCGACTCGGCTCATCTGTCCAGCGCCGACGCCGACGGTTTGACCGTCACGGGCGTAGAGGATTGCATTCGACTTCAGGTGCTTGCAAACCTTCCAGGCAAAAAGCAGCGCGCGTCTTTCTTCCGGCGTTGGCGGGCGCTTGGTGACCACCTTGAGATCAGCTTCAGCCAGCTTATGCAGGTCCGCATCCTGCACCAGCATGCCTCCGGAAATATTCTTCAGCACCCAGTTCTGCTGTCCTGCAGGAACCTCGACCAAGCGCAAATTTTTCTTCGAGGCAAACGCGGCTTTCGCGCCTTCGTCAAACGCCGGTGCGGCGATGACTTCTAAAAAGAGCTTCGCCATCTCGGTGGCCGCGGCCGCGTCGACGGTGCGATTGACGCCAATCACGCCGCCGAACGCCGAAACCGGATCGCACTCCAGTGCCCGCACGTAAGCCTCGGCCAGCGTCTTGCCAGTCGCCGCACCGCAGGGATTGGTGTGTTTGATGATGGCGCAGACGGGTTCGTCGAATTCCTGTGCCACATCCCACGCCGCCTGGAGGTCGACGATGTTGTTATAGGAAAGCTCTTTGCCCTGCACCTGGCGGGCATTTGCGACTCCAGCGCCGGAGCCATCCGCATACATCGCCGCCCGCTGGTGCGGATTTTCTCCATAGCGCAGGTCGGCCACTTTTTGAAACGACAACCGCAGAATTTTCGGGAAGCCTTCCGCCGCGTGTAACGCGAAGTCGTTGCCGACCCGCTCGAGCGTCGAGGCAATTGCCGAATCGTAAGCTGCGGTGGTCGCGAACGCCTTCTGCGCCAGCCGCCACTTCGTCTCGCGCGAGAGCGCGCCGTGCGAGTATCCCATCTCTTCGGTGATGGCCGCGTAGTCGGACGGCGAGGTGACGACGGCGACGTCCTGGAAATTCTTTGCCGCCGACCGGATCATCGACGGCCCACCAATATCGATGTTTTCAATCAACTCGTCGAAAGGCACGCCGGGCTTGGCCGCCGTCTTCTCAAAGGCATAGAGGTTCACGACGACCATGTCGATCGGCAGGATGCCGTGCTCCGCAACCGCAGCCAGATGGTCGGCATCTTCGCGCCGGTGCAGAATGCCGCCGTGAACTTTCGGATGTAGCGTCTTGACGCGCCCGTCAAGCATCTCGGGGAAGCCGGTCAGCTCGGAGATATCTTTCACGGGAATGCCGGAATCGCCAAGCAGCTTGGCCGTGCCTCCGGTCGAAACCAGTTCGACTCCGAAAGCGACAAGCTTGCGAGCAAAGTCGACGAGGCCGGTTTTATCGGTGACGCTGAGGATGGCACGCTGGATCTTGGACATGAGGGCCTTAATTCGAACGAATGGATTGAGAACAGAAATTCTAGCAGGTCAGAGTTGGCTATCATCTATCGGCGGGTCCATCGTTACGGTTCTCTGCCCTTCAATACCCGACAGGTTGCCGGGCCGTTTTTTCTATGCTGTTTTTCGGATGGATTGGATGATGAGATTTAGCTCGGGTTGGGTGAGGCTGGGTCCTTTGTAGTTCTTCAAGGAAAACACAAATTCGATGCCGCCCTCGTCCGAGTAGAGACTCAGAATGATGCCGTCATGCTCCGTGTTCGGGTTCCCCTGCTGGAAGCCTTTGTAACTTGCGTTCTGCGCGTTGAAGATTCCGGACTCAGCGGGCTTCGAGGGAAGGATCGATTTCAACATAAGCAGGACCATGTCGCGCGACGAATGCGACGATGACGGGGGCCAGTGACGGATCTTGTCCGGCGAGAACTCATAGACCGTTTTTACGAAACTATAATCGGACTTCCCGAACAGCGTTTCGAATACCTGCGGGGACGTGTGGATGTCATTCGCAATTTGAGTTTCGAATGTCCGCGGAGGACCAACGCTGACGGATAATCGCAGTCCCGAGTGAAAATGAAGGTCCGCTCTCACTTTTTGAGGCTTGTCGCTCGGGTACAGCTTCGTTTGAGTTTCGTCGAGATCACTCCAGGGAACCTGGAATTCATAGCCTAGGTACGATAGCTTCGTGCTCGGAGCATCCGAAACGGATCGGTCTTGCAATTCGGTCGGCACAATCTTGGTGATCGGAAGAGCTTTTCGCGCTTCGTAATACGAAAGCGCCACTGGCGCAACGCCATATATGGCCACGAACAAGACTGTAAGAGTGATCGCGACCGTTATAAAAATCCGACGAAGAATTCTCACGGAACCCTCCTAGGTTCGCCAACCCCTGAAAGACTAGGTTGGGGACTGATCACTAGCGAACCCGCTAGCTCTTTCTGGTTATTCTGTAGCCAATTTGCGTGCCTGCGGGCCGAGATTCGATGCCAGCTTTATTTTTGCGCAATACGGGGCGGACTTGTTTCTCTGGCGAGAATTGGATGCAGAGACTGGACGATGCGATTAATTTCAGGCTGTGTCACTCCCTCAACGCTATCCGAACCTCCCTGTTGCACCTTCATCAGCACGCGGTACTTGTCGTCGTAGAGGTGCAACTCAATCACATCCGGCCGAACTCGAGGATTGCCAAATTGAAATCCTCTGAACCGTTCGCTCTGCAAGTCAAAAATCCCGCTCTCCGCGGGATTCGTTCCGGTCCGGTCATCTAATTCTCCCAGGGAAATTGACTTCAGTGCGAGATGTACAGTTTGCAGGTAATCGCTGCTCGTTGGAAGCAATTTGAAATAGCGTATTTTGGCAGGAGTCGCCTCGTAGGTACGCCTCAAAAATTCGTAGTCAGGGCCGTCATGAGACAGCGTTACCACGACCAAGAGTTTCAAGCCGGACCGAAATGAAACACACGCTATTCGCGCGTCTGTCTTGTCTTCTACTATCTCGCTTCTGGATAGATCGACGTCGTTCCATGGAACTTCAAATTCGTAGCCAAAATAAGCGAGTTTCGTAGCCGGCGCACTCGAAATAGATTGTTCCTTCAATTCAGTTGGAACGACGCTGGCTGCCGCTGGAGCTTTCTTTACCACGTAGAACGAAACAGCCGCAGGAAGAATCCAACACCCGCCGACGATCAAGAATGCGAGCGTGATCGACAGGGCGATCAGAATTCGGCGAAGAATTTTCAAGAACAATCCCCGAGTGCTTATAGACCGGTACTGGCAACCAACGACTGACTATTCACTACTGCTTCGCCTTGGCCTTCAGCTTCACCTGTCCATCCTGCATCTCGATGGAATAGACAACGGCGTCGCAGCGTTGCTGTTTGCGAATTTCGCTGGTCTTTTTGGCGACGAATGCCGCGAAAGAATCGAGGTTGCCGGAGACTTTTTCTCCTGCCTTTTTCTTGGCCTCGGTTAGGGCCTTGTAGAGAGACTCGACTTTCTCGCGTTCGGCGCTCGCATCCGAACACTGGACGGCGAAGGGCTGATCGCTCTCTTCGTGGTGGCCAACCCCGTAAGCGTGATGATGCTTCGATTCATGCTCGGCGGCGACGCGCACCCCTTGTACCGAAAGGATGGCATCGGCGGGGCGCCGGTAGCCTTCTTCGCGGATTCGAGTCTTCTTGCGCCAGAGGTCGCTTTGGACGGCATAGCGCTGGGCCATCTCGTTGTAGCGAAAGCGCTGGGCAAAACTCAGCCGTCCGCTGTCGCTGAACTTGCGAATCAGCGAGGTGACCTTCCACTCGATGTCAGCCGGAGGCCGCTTGGCCGGATTATTGAAGAAAACCTCGTACTCGATCTTCAGCCGCCGCAGTTGATGGTCGAGGAGATTCAGTTCCTCATCAGTGGTCACAAGGATTCTCCAGTCAATAGCTTAGCGTCGGATCGCGCCATTGACGAGGTTCCCGTCGGTCACGAGAGAGATGGTACGAAAGTACCGTGGAGCAGCTGTCAGCTCTCAGCTGTCAGCTTTCAGTAAACCACTGACTCGTGACTGGCCGCGGCCCATTTACCCGCGTGAATTGTCATCCCGAGCGACGCGAGGGATCTGCAGTTTCGCGGCAAACCGCAGATCCCTCGCTGCGCTCGGGATGACAAAGTGAATAGGTGTTACTGAAAGCTGACAGCTGAAAGCTATTTCGAGCTGTTGGCCATCTTCTTGACCATCGCCAGGACCAGCTTCCGGTCGCTATCGTTGAGATTGACGGCATAGCGCCGCATTTGGCTGAGGAAGCGGACCTCATCGTCCGAAAGCTGGGGTAAGCCCTTATGGCCGTTGCTGTTGCCTTCGGAAAAGAACTGCGACAGAGCCAGATCCATGGCTCCGGCAATCTTGGCGAGCGTGTCGAGGGATGGGACGGTGTGGCCGTTCTCCACCCGCGACAGGTAGCACCGCAGCAGGCCAGTGCGTTTCTCAATGTCGCCCTGGGACATGCTGCGTTGGAGCCGGAAATTACGGATGGTCTCGCCGATATTCATAGACACGCGACTAACTCAGCCCTGACATGAATTGCCAGATAAAGATGTTGTGCATAGTAACCAGAGTAGTACCGTCTGGCAAGTGGAAATTGGCGAGGCTGAAACGGACAGTCTTTGTGCATTCCGCGACACGAGGTTCAAACAGCCGGGAAGCGCTGCCGATAGAAGCTGAGCGCCGCATCGCCCTGCTTGAGCGTCCGATATCGCAGTAGACTCCCGAAGGCTTCTCCGGGATCGAATCGTTTCTCATGCTCAGCGATCACGACGCTGCCATGGAGCAACAATTTCGACTCTGCCAGGGCGGCCAGCGTTTTCGTGTACTCCGCCTGCAACGAGTAGGGCGGATCGAGAAACACATAATCAACGGTTTTCCCGACAGCGACTACGGTTGGTTCTAGTTGACGCAGGGCTTTTACTGCATCAGCCTTCACGACCTTGAACCCGTGTGCGATCCCAAGCGACTTCAAGTTGGCGGCGATCACATCTGCCGCGTCCTTGGAAGACTCGACGAAATATGCCATCCCCGCGCCGCGACTGAGCGCCTCGATGCCGACGGCACCGGTCCCGGCATAAAGATCGATCCATGTGGAATCGGCCAGTGCCTCAGGATTGCCAGCGCACAGCACATTAAACAGTGTCTCGCGCAGCCGGTCGGCTGTGGGGCGAATTTCAAGTCCTGGCAATGACCGTAGAGTTCGTCGTCGATAGTGTCCCGCTATTACGCGCATGTCTTGAATCGTCGATGGTCGTTGGTCGCTAGTCGTTGGCCAACATCGTTCGCAAACGACTTCGGCAATCGACTGCCGACTACCGACTATCGACCATATATCCTTCCGATTTCGCCTTTCCGCATCGCCTCAGCGTCAATCGGTGTCTAAGTAGATAGAATACTGGTAGGCATGTCCATGCGCAGTTGGTCCATCCCGGTTGGTCGACTCTTCGAAGTCGAAATCCGTGTTCACGTGACTTTTGTGTTGTTGCTACTCTTTGTGTGTGGCACCGCTGACTCCATGCAGGGTGCATGGCGCGGACTTGCCCTATCCGGGATCATTTTTGGCAGTGTCGTTCTGCACGAATTGGGTCATGCGCTGGTCTCCCGCCGTTCGGGCATTCCAGCGAAGGGAATCGTCTTGTTGCCAATAGGCGGGATCACCATCCTTGACGAGGCCCATGCAGTTTCCGATCCGGTCAATGCCTGGAAGCGCGATATCCGCATCGCCGCTGCCGGACCGCTGGTCAACCTCGTGATTGCGTTCGTTTCGGCATTCGTTTTGTTCGCCGCCGTCCCTGGTTTTTCTCTGACCGCCCGCCCCTTTCTTCACGCGAGTGCGCTTTTGCGCAGTATTGTTTGGGCGAATCTTTATCTCGGATTGTTCAATTTACTGCCGGCCTATCCCATGGACGGCGGCCGTGTCTTGCGCGCTTTGTTTTCGCGTCAGGGCGACATCGTGAGGGCCACCCGGCGCGCGGTCGGCATCGGCCACGCATTTGCGTTCTTGATGATTACGCTTGGAATGGTTCTAACTGCTCACAATGAAACGCGATGGGACGGCTATTGGCTCATGATGATTGGCTTCTTCCTTTTCGCTGGCGCGCAGCTTGAGGAGCGCTCGGCATTGTTTCAATCGGTATTGCAAAGCGTTCGCCTGGAAGAAGTGATGCTTACCGACTTTGCGACGCTCTCGCCCGCCGACACGCTGGAAGACGCGCTCGAAAAAGCGGTGCATACGTTGCAAGACGACTTTCCAGTGGTTCGTGGCAGCGATATGGTGGGCGTCGTGTCGAGGCAAAAGATTCTCGACGCTTTGCGTGCCGAGGGGAATGGCTATGTTCAGTCGGTGATGAACCGCATCTTCGATGTCGCTGCGAAGCAGGAGTCGCTCGCCTCCGCCTTTCGCAAACTCTCCGCTCGCAACCTCAGCATTATCCCGGTTGTCGACGAACAGCGCCTGGTCGGAATCGTCACCCTGCAGAACTTGATGCACTCCATGGCGCTCCTGGCCGAGAGCCGCAAGTTACGACGCGAAGCACTCGACTCCTAAAGTAGAACTTTGATTTCTTACGGATGCCTCGTGTGTTGGTACCAGGCGACCACGCCGTCGGTTTGAAATTGACTCGCCTGAAGCTTGCGCAGCAGCACGTACTCGTTGACCGGATGGTCATCCCGCATGGCCGGTGTATTGGGATCGGAGGCCATCAGCTGAGTCATGGACGTCTCTTTTCCCAGCACGTAGTCAAATTCCTCTTTCCCGGTTGGCTGGAATGGCCATTCCACGAGGTCTTTGGCCGCGGATGCAGGCATTCGCTGTACCAACTCCGCGCCTGTCCGGTTGGGGATGGGCTGCTTGCTGGCTAAGAATTGAAACCCGAAGGTCGGGAAATACTGAAAGACCCGGACGTAGGGAAAAGATTCCGACAAGGCCTTGGCCACCGCGCTGCGCACGACAGGGTCGCCTTCCGGCAGCCATTGCTGCAGGATGCCGTCTGGGCGCAACCGCTGATTGATGACCGCGTAGAACTCTTTCGAATAAAGCATGCTCGATCCCGCGGCCTCGATCGGAGGAGGAGGGTCGAGGGTAACGACGTCGAACTGCTCCGATGTACGTTCGAGGTAACGGCGTCCATCGTCGATCACCACATGCGCCAAGGGTGACTGGAGCAACTGGTCGGCGTCTGGATGGTAGTACGGGAACATCCGCGGGACGCTCGGCGCCAACTCAACGGCCGTCGTCGGAACTCCCCAGGAAAGCAGAGAGCGGAATGTTGTCCCCATGCCGAAACAAATCGTCAAAGCATTTTTCGGCGGATGGTTCAGATGTGCCATCGGCATATGGGCCATCATCTTTGTAATTGGTGTCAAAGAGGTGATCCCAACGCCGTTGATCAACAGTTGTTTCAATCCGTTGATGGTGTAGGCGACAACCGTTGCGGTATTGTCGCGAAGTACGATGGGGTGCGGAAATTGAGTTTCATAGTCTTCGCTGACAAACGCCAACTGCAAAGCCAGTAATACCAAGGCATAGGCCACCCAACTCTGCGCGCGTTTGATCGAAAGGGTGAGCGGCCACAGCTGGCTCAATCCGAACACCAGCCACGGAAAAGCAAAAATACACACGACCCAGTGTTCACTGCTAAAAGGCAGCAAGAGGAAACCGGCGACCAGTGGGCCAAGGATGCATCCAACGACGTTGGTCGCGTAGGCCGTGCCCGCGCGATCTGGATTTCCCCCCGACCATCGATCAACCAGCATGGGCGTGACGAAGCCCAGAATGATCGAAAATGGTGCAATCCCGATGACGGGGCGCAGAAAGCTGAAGAAGCGAAACTGAGGGTCGGCTGCCGCGAGCGAGAAAAATGCAGAGACTCCGAGTCCAAGCCATATTAGAGCGGGCTCGTCAGAAAGCTTCTTGCTCCACACACGATAAATCTTCGATCCGATCAGCGTCGAGATCAGGTAGAGAGCGAGGATCGACGCGAATGCGTACACCATCGTACCCAGATACGCGGTGAATTGTCTGATCCACACGACTTCCAGGCCCATGCTGGTCAGACCGGTCGCGAACAACAGAACCAGAGGCCGCAAGTCTTTTCTGGTCGGGCCGGCCTGGCCGGTCTGGTCTGAGGAAAAGGGAATGGAGGAAATGTTGGCAGGCGCCTTCGGTTGCGACGACTCGCTCTTGAGGGCGTTCGGAAGCCGCAAGGAAAGCGCAAACGCCGAGAGGGCAAGCACTCCATTGAGTGCGGCGCCGACTTTGAGTGTGCCGCGGAAGCCGAGCAGTTCGATGAGAAAGAGTGGGACGATTGCGCCGGTCGCAGCTCCGACAACGTTAGCGAGATACAGATAGCTGAACGAATTCGGCGATTCTTTCCGGAAGTTGTTCTTAATCGACTCCATCGCCAAAGGAATGGTTGCGCCCATGCAAGCACACCACGGAACTAACGTGAGCGCTATCCAGATGCCTGATCCCAGGTAATAGGCTCCAGAAGAGGGAAGCCCTGTGCGCTCGAGTAGCGCACGTCCCCATTTCAGCTGTAGTGGCACGAGCAGCGCCGAGATCCCGATGAGCAATTCAGCCAGGGCGTAGAGCCGCAAACCCATTGCTCCAGCCTGTTCCCCGTGTCGGCGCACCAATCGTCCGCTTCCCCATGACCCCAGGCCCAGTCCAGCCATGAACATGGAAAGGACGATCGAAACCAAGGCAGTCGTGACGCCGAATTGGGCCATCGACAGGCGCAGCCAGACGATTTCGTAGAGGATGCTGCAAAATCCGGAGACGAGGAAGAAAAGAAAATACCAACTCATGCCAAAGACCTCAGGGTGGTGTCAAAACGATCGGCTCACACGTCGACACACGCAGATCGACAAACAAGATGCCTCGCCGAAGATTTAATGACACCACAGGCCTAAAGCTGCCACAAGACGACATCCGAGGGGACAATAACCTTGGTAACTTAAGAAAGGTCACTTCGTAAACAAACGTTATGCAGGTGAGGCCACGGAGGCTGGCGTAGCAGAATCGGCGCGTCGCCTTAATTTCAACAGACTCTGGAAAACGGCCGCACCCAGCATTGCCGCCATAACCGGCAACAGGTGCTGGCCAACCGCCGACGCGACACCGCGTACAGAGTGGATCCACACCCCGTGCCGGTCGAACCACAAAACGATAAACATGTTTGGGATTTGCGAAATCGCGGCGGTCAGGACCGCGCGATGCGTCTGAAGCAGGCCGACAAATATGCCACCTGCAGCTCCTCCCAAGGGTGCGAGGACAAAGACCGAGATCAAGTTAGCGTGATGCCATTGGCGCCAGATTTCGGCCCATTGGCTGTTCTGTGGCGGGGTTGTGTGCATCCGCACGAGCAACGGGCCAAAATTCGGGATGAGGTAGTGCTGCAATATCGCATCGGTCGCGAATGATACGACGATGGCTCCCAATAAAACAGCTAGGGTTCGCATCTCAACCTCCGCCACACATTACAGCCCTTAGTGCGCCATTTTCGCATAAACCTCCTGTGCGGCGCGCACGGCGATCCCAAACTCAACGTTCTTCTTTGCAGAATCCGCCGTTCCCGCAGTTTCGGCGATGACCTGCTCGAGTGCCGCCAGGATCCCGACCGTGTCGAGATAATCGTAGTATCCAATGTGGGCGATGCGAAAAAGCTGGCCTTTCATCTCTGCCTGACCATTGGCCACGACTGCGCCAAACTGGTCGCGGAAGCGTTTGCAGATGACGTTGGAATCTGCGCCAGCCTGCGCGGCAACGGCGGTTAGCGCAGCCGCTGGAGAACCGGGCGCGAATAATTTCAAACCGAGCGCCTGCACTCCGGCGCGAGTCATCGCGGCGCACAATTCGGCGTTTGCAATCAACGCAGCGCGGCCCGCCGCGAGATTGCCGTCGCCCATCTGGCGCACGTAATCGAATGCCGCTGCCAACCCGGCAAACAGAGAAGTCGCTGGCGTATAGGCTGTTTCGGCCTTGGCCGCGGACTTCCGTTCCTTCCGCAGGTCGAAGTAATAGCGCGGAGATTTTGTCGTCTCCATGCGCTGCCAGGCGCGCTCGCTGACGGCCCCGTACGCGAGTCCCGGTGGAATCATCAGCGCTTTCTGCGATCCGCCGATGATGACGTCGATTCCCCAGGCATCGACGTCGAGATGCGTAGTGCCGAGTCCGGTAATCGCATCGACTACAAACAAAGTGTCGGGCAGGGCGCCAACGAGCTTCGCAATGGCCCCAACGTCGTGACGCGCTCCAGTGGAGCTCTCGGTGGCTTGCACATAAACGCAGCGGAACTCCGGACTTAATTTGCGCCGAATCTCGTCCAGCGAAAACGTCTCGCCATAAGGAACGCTGACGGTCTCGACGGAGCAGCCAAATGCCTTCGCGAGAGACGCCCAGCGTTCACCAAACTTTCCGGCTGTCAGCACCAGCACGCGGTCGCCGGGAGAAGTCAGGTTCGAGACCGATGCCTCCATGAAACCCGTCCCCGAGGACGACAGCACCAGCACATCGTTTTTTGTCCCGATGAATTCTTTGACGTCGGCCAGAACGCGCGTAAACAACGCCCGAAAATCGGCGGTGCGATGATGCGCTCCATAGGAGGCCATCGCCGTCTGCGCGGCGGGAAGAAGAGGAGTGGGTCCGGGAGTGAAGAGCCGGTTTTTCTTGAGCATAAGAATATTGTAGAGGTCAAAGGTCAGATTGCAGAGGTGCCCGCCGTTCTATAATCGGCCCATGCCACTCATCGACCAGATCCAGAAAGACATCGTCACCGCCATGAAGGCTCGTGACGAGCAGCGGCTCTCTTGCTTGCGTATGGTCAAGACCGCGCTCAAGAACAAAGAAATCGACAAGATGGCTCCGCTCGATGACAAAGAGTCGCAGCAGGTGCTTTCGACGCTGATCAAGCAGCGCAAAGATTCCGTCGAGCAATTCACCAAGGGCGGGCGCCAGGAAATGGCCGACAAGGAAGCGGCGGAGATCACGCTGATCGAAGCCTATCTGCCGAAGGAAGTTGGCGAAGCGGAGATTGTGGCCGAGGTGCGCGCCGCCATCGCCGATATGACAGGTCCACTGACCATGAAAGACATGGGCTCCGTTATGAAAGCCGCAATGGCTCGCTTCGCTGCCGCAGGGATGCGCGTGGATGGGAAGGTGGTTAGCGAGGCGGTGAAGAAAGAGTTGGCGGGAAAATAAGCGCGCCGCATTCACGGAACTACTTGCCGCGCTGCCACTCCCGATACGCTTCGCTCTTTCCGATCCCGCGTTCTTTAGCGACCTTCTTCAGCGCGGCCTTTTCGTCGGCAGACTCAGACGCCATGATTTCGCGGACGCGCTGGGCAACGCCTGCGACTGAGGTTTCGGGTTTCACATCCTGGTCATCAGCTTTAGCGATCAGCAGCGTGATTTCGCCCTTCACACCTCCTCGGGCTTTGAATTGCTCCAGAATCTCCGCCGCGCGGCCTCGCAGAAATTCTTCATGCAGCTTGGTGACCTCGCGAGCCACGACGATGTGCCGGTCGCTGCCGAGCACGTCAATCATATCGGCAAGCGTCTCCAGAAGACGGTGCGGAGCCTCATAAAATACCTGCGTGCGCGGAGAATCTTTCACGCTCTCTAGCATCTTGCGGCGCTGCCCTGATTTTGACGGCAGAAATCCACTGAAACGAAATGAATCGGTCGGCAGTCCGCTGGCCACGAGTGCCGCCAGAAATGCCGATGCACCGGGAATCGGCACGACCGGCACATGATGCCGGATCGCCAAGGCAATCAACCGGAATCCTGGGTCGGAAATGCCCGGCATACCCGCGTCGGTAACAAGTGCGATTTTCGCGCCGCCTTCGAGGTCGACGACCAGCTCCGCGGCTTTGGTCATCTCGTTATGCTCGTGATAGCTGACGAGGCGTGTCTGGATTCCATAGTGACTCAGCAGCTTTAGCGTTTGCCGCGTGTCTTCGCAGGCAATCAGGTCAACTTCTTTCAGGATGCGCAGCGCCCGCAGCGTGATGTCTTCGAGATTGCCGATCGGCGTCGCGACTAGATACAGCGACGGGCCACCAATCGCTACAGATCGTTCAGAGCTGCTGCCATTCTCGGCTTCATCATCATCCAGCATGAGGGGAGTCTAGCAAGAAAAGAGGAAGGTCAGAGGTCAAAGGTCAGATTGCAGAGGTGTTTCCCCGCTCTCACTTCTGCAATCTGACCTCTAACCTCCGACCTCGCACGAATCATCACCGCCAACACGATCCAGCTCCGCCTTTCATTTTCGAGCTTCGCCTTTCATTCGCTTCATGCTAAACTGACCAAAAGTGATGTGATGGCCAACACTTTATGCTCCAGTCCGCGGGTGTAGGCTACCGGATGTGACGCTACAAGAATTCGTATCCCAGATTATAAACAGGAGCAGCCTTCATGGCCGAAGACCGAAACGAGCGCAGCAAATTAGAAGAACGCAACAACGAACGGGTCAAGGCGATCGATCTTGCCCTCTCACAGATTGAAAAGCAGTTTGGCAAAGGTTCAATCATGCGCCTGGGATCGAAAGAAGCCATCGTCCCGATCGCGGTGATTTCAACCGGCGCAATTTCGTTCGATGCTGCGCTCGGTGTGGGCGGCGTTCCCCGCGGGCGCGTCATAGAAATCTTTGGCCCGGAATCATCGGGTAAGACCACCATCGCTCTGCAAGTAATCGCTGAAGCGCAAAAGGCTGGAGGCATGGCTGCCTTCGTCGATGCTGAGCATGCGCTCGATCCCGGCTATGCCAAGAAACTAGGCGTGGATGTCGACAACCTGCTGGTCTCGCAGCCCGACTACGGCGAGCAGGCGCTCGAAATCACCGAGGCGCTGGTGCGGTCGAACTCGATCGATGTGTTGGTGGTCGATTCCGTCGCCGCGCTCGTGCCCAAGGCCGAACTCGATGGCGAGATGGGTGACAGCCACATGGGCCTGCAAGCGCGCCTGATGTCGCAAGCCCTCCGCAAGTTGACCGGGACAGTAGCGAAGTCACGCACTTGTCTGATCTTCATCAACCAGATCCGTGAAAAAATCGGCGTCATGTTCGGCAACCCCGAAACCACAACCGGAGGCCGCGCGCTGAAGTTCTATTCGTCGGTGCGCATCGACATCCGCCGCATCGCCGCGATTAAAGAAGGAGACGTTGTCACCGGCTCCCGCACACGGGTCAAGGTTGTGAAGAATAAAGTCGCCGCGCCCTTCCGTGAGGCCGAGTTCGACATTCTTTACGGCGAAGGCATCTCTCGCGAAGGCGATCTGCTTGATCTGGCGGTGGCCCAAAATATCCTGGAGAAGTCAGGTTCGTGGTTCAGCTACAAAGGCGAACGCATCGGTCAGGGACGCGAAAATGCGCGCGCCTTCCTCAAGGAAAATAAGGACACGCTGGCAAAGCTCGATACCGAAGTCCGCAAAGCGCTGGGACTGATCCCAACGCCCGCAACTCCGGCTCCGACGCCTGTTCCGGCGCAGGCAACCGGCACCCAGGGACGGGTCACGACGATGCCAAGCGCTCCAGAAGCGGCGAAAGCTCCGGCGGCGCGGCGGTAGATTCTTTCTTTCGCTCGTTTTTGCACTCGCCCTTATTTGTTGGGATCGACTGGTACAAAGTCGAAATAAGCCAGATTGTTCCCGTGTTTGTAATGCAGTGTCAGGAGTGCCAGGCCCGGTTGCGGAAAATAAATCTCTCCGCAATCGGCCTTGTTCCAAAAGTGCCAAACCTGCCAATCCGGATAATCTTTCATCGAAAACTTCGTTGTCGGATCAAGCGGAAGCTTGCAATCAGCCGCGGGCTGGTTATTCAGTGAAAAACTAATCGTCTGCGCGGTGTAGGAATACAGAGCCACGATTCTGAACTTCCCGGCCTTCTTCACATCCACTGTGTAGTTCGTCCACTCGCCATCTTCCGTCCATCCGAGATACAACTGTTGCCATTCCGGCGTGACCACGTTCGGATGATTCAAATCGGCCAGCTTCTTTACGTACGAAATATCCGCGCCCTCATCTTCGCGAAAGCGGCAAATCGAGAGCGGCACGCCCTCTTCGCAATGCTCCGGCTTGTGGTTCAACTCTCCGCTGCCGTGGTTGATCGCGTCGGTGTCGTGGTAAGCAACTCCTTCGCCGCCCGAGTCATACAATGCCGCTTGCACCCGGCCCGGAATGGTCTGCGGTCCCGCGGTGTGAGTGGCATCCTGAAAAGGTTTGCCCCTGTAGGCGGCCGGAAATCCCTGGCCGGCGCTCGACAGAATCGTAGACACAAACAGCGGAAATAAAAGGATGAGTAATCGCATAGCTCTGCATTAGATCATGGCAGTGGTACTAATCAAATCGTCAATCCAAACCGCCGAAGCACGTTGCCATTCCAATCACCCCCGCATACAATCCTCCTTTCTTTTATAGGAAGTATCGACTCTGTCGTCGAGCGAGGGGCCCCTGTGAAGCGCATCAAAGCCATCTATCCCGGATCGTTCGATCCTCCCACGAACGGCCATCTTGACCTGATCGACCGTGGCAGCAAGATTTTCGATGAACTGGTCGTCGCCATCCTGCGCAATCCGGAGAAGAATCCGCTCTTCAGCCTCGCCGACCGCCGCAAGATGCTTGAGGCGATGACCGCCGATTTCGATAACGTCTCGGTCGACACCTTCGACGGCCTCACCGTCGATTACGCCTTGAAAGTCGAAGCGCGGGCCATTTTGCGCGGCATTCGCGCCATCAGCGACTACGAATACGAACTCCAGATGGCGTTGATGAATCGCAAGCTGCAGCCCGGCCTCGAAACTGTATTTATGATGCCCGCCGAAAAATATTCGTATCTAAGCTCGCGTCTGGTGCGGGAAGTCGCCCAGCTCGGCGGATCCATCGAATGCCTCGTTCCAACCATTGTGAGAGAGAAACTTCGTGAGAAAATGGATGTAGCTCACAAGTTCGCAAACGGCGAGCGGCCCGCGGCCAGCAAACATTCCCCGGGCAAGAGCAAGTCTAAAAAGAAGAAGGCCTCGCAGTCATGAGCACAGTGATCGCACCCGTCACCCATCCCGTCCGTCTGACCGAACGCATCAATCGCATCGAGCCATCCGCGACCATGGCCGCCGTCGCCGAAGCGGAGAAACTGCGCCAACAGGGAATCGACGTGGTCGACATGACCGCAGGCGAGCCACATTTTTCAACGCCGCAACACGTGAAAGACGCGGCAATTGCGGCGATCCAGAACAATTTTTCGAAATATACCGCCGTGGGTGGAACGCTCGAACTGAAAGACGCGATCATCCGCCGCCACGCCGAGGATTTTGGTTCGTCTTACAAACGCGAAGAAACCTGCGCGTCGGTTGGCGGAAAGCACGCTCTCTTTAACGTGATTTCTGTGTTGGTCGATCATGGCGACGAAGTGATTCTGCCCGTGCCCTACTGGGTTTCGTTCAAAGACATGGTCCGCTACGTCGGCGGCAACTGCGTGCTGCTCGAAGCCGACGAATCGCAGGGTTTCCGCGTCACCGCGCAGATGGTCGAGCGCCTGATTACGCCGAGGACGAAGCTCATCATCTTGAATTCTCCGTCGAATCCTTCGGGCGCAGTGATGAGCCCGGAAGACATGACCGCCGTGGTCCGGTTGGCGCACGAGCGCGGCATCTGGGTCATTTCTGACGAGTGCTACGTCTACCTCAACTACACTGACAAGAATTTCTCCGTTGGATCGCTGACCGAATATCGCGACCGCTTTCTGGTCGTGGGGTCGCTCTCGAAAACGTATGCGATGACCGGCTGGCGTCTCGGCTTCACGCTGGGCCCGGCAGCGGTGGTCGGTGCGGTGCAGAAACTGCAAAGCCAGTCCACTTCGAATCCAACGTCGATCGTGCAAAAAGCCGCCGTCGCTGCTCTCAACGGTTCGCAGCAATGCGTGGCGGAAATGCGCGCGGAGTACATCAAGCTGCGCGACCATATCGTCGGAGGCCTGCGTGCCATCCCCGGCGTGAAATGCACGATGCCTGAAGGCGCGTTCTATGTTTATCCCAACGTCTCCGCATTTTTGGGCAAGAGCGGAATCAACTCAGGTGCCGACGTGGCTCACGGCCTGCTGCACAAAGCGCACGTAGCGACGGTCGCGGGAGAAGGCTTCGGAACCACGGAACACGTTCGCATCTCGTATGCTACGACGATGGAAAACATCGACAAGGCGCTGGAGCGGATGCGGGAGTTCTTTGGGTCTCTCTAGCAGCGGTCGCCGTCAAAGTCGGCAACTTGTCGAATGACCCAACTCTACCCACTCCTGATGTCCCCCGCGTTCGACCCGCGCCCATGGGGGACACTCGATCTTTCTGCGATCTATCCGAATGCGAAATTCAGCGAACGCATCGGAGAAGCGTGGCTGACCGGCGACAACTGCGTCGTCACAAATGGTCCGCTCGCGAAACGCACGCTGGCCGACCTCAGCAAAACATTCGGCGCCGAATTCGTTGGGACGGCCGCGCGGGAGCCGCAACGATTCCCGTTGCTCCTGAAATTTCTCTTTCCTGAGGAAAAACTTTCTGTGCAGGTGCATCCCGATGATGAAGCGGCGCAGCGCTTTGGCGAACCGTGGGGCAAGACCGAATGCTGGTACGTGGCCCACGCCAAGCCGGGATCGCAGATCGCGCTCGGCCTGAAACCCGGCGTCACCAAGGCACAATTCGAGCAATCGATTCAGGAAAATCGCGCGGAAGAATTGCTCAACTGGATCAACGTGTATCAAGGCGAAATGATTTATGTCGCGGGTGGCACGGTGCATACGCTTGGACCGGGGGCGGTGATCGTCGAGACGCAGCAGCAATCGGACACGACGTACCGTCTCTACGACTATGGACGAGGACGCTCGCTGCATCTGGAACACGGCCTCGCATCCGTCAAAGAGCGGAACGCCTCGGGCAAAGTGATTCGCCCCGCGCCCGTCGCGATTCACAGTGGCCGAAGCCGCCACTCTTCAATGATTGCCGCGCCGTACTTCGCCGTGGATATGTTCGAACTGAAGGAGCCTCACGTATTTTCGACGGCCGCTGGGGGGGCAAATAGCACGAAAAAAGGGGCGAAGACTTCCGTTCAAATACTGGTCGCCGTCGAAGGCTGCGGAGTCGTAGAAGTGCAGGGCCGCGACCCGGTGACGCTGACCAAGGGCGACGCGGTCGTGATTCCAGCCGTGGTGCAGAGTTTCATGGTGCGGCCGCAGTGGACAGTCGAGTTTCTCAAAGCCAGCGTGCCCGGCGCGGAAAGTCCCGAGCCAGCGGTTCGCGTCTAAAGACTTGCCAAGGTGTTTTCCGTGATCCTCGGTGCCTTGGCGTGCCTGCGAGGCGAGCCTCTTCGCCGCTAGCGACCTAAATGTTAGGCTTGAAGCCTTGAAAGCGATTCCCCATTTCTACCCGGTAATCCTCGCCGGAGGCCGAGGCACTCGCTTCTGGCCGCTGAGCCGCAAACGCCGCGCCAAGCAACTGCTGGCGCTCGACGGCAAGCACACGATGATCCAGCAAACCGTCGCTCGCCTGAAGCCGATCGCCGCGCCGAGCCGATTCTGGATCATCACCAACGACGACCTTCGCCAGGCGATTCAACGTCAGCTTCCAAAGCTTCCGGCGAAGCAGATCATCGCCGAACCTGCGGCGCGCAACACCGCTCCCGCGATTGGCCTGGCGGCATTTCTCCTGCTGCGGCACGATCCCGAGGCTGTGCTCGGTTTGTTTCCCTCCGACCACGTGATCGCCGAGCCAGACGAATATCGCGCCACGCTAGCCAAAGGAATCGAGATCGCCGCTGCCGGAGACAACATCGTTGTGCTCGGCGTCCGGCCGACGCGCGCGGAAACCGGTTACGGCTATATCGAGGCCGGAGGCCCAAACGCCGCGCCCAGTACCGCGTCGCGCGATGTGAAGGCAATTCCCGTGCGCCGTTTCACGGAGAAGCCTGACCTCGCGAAAGCCCGCGAGTTTGTCGCTGCTGGCAACTATTTCTGGAACAGCGGCATGTTTCTGTGGCGCGCCGACACTCTGGCGAACGCGCTTCGCGAGTATCTTCCCAAGACCGCGGCGCTTCTCGAGAAGATTGCCGCCGCCTACGGGACGAAAAAATTCGCCGCTACGTTTCGCAAGCTCTATCCGAAATGCGAAAACATCAGCATCGACTACGCCGTGCTCGAACCGCGTTCCGGAAAGGGTGAGGCTCAATCCCGCATCTTCTGTCTCCCGGCCGACTTCGGATGGAACGACTTGGGCTCATGGACCGCACTTCACGAACACCACACAGCGAAGTCGAAACCGGCCGACGGAAGCCCGATCTCAGCCTCCGGAAGTTTTACGATGAACGCGAAGAACAATTATGTCCACGCCCCGGGTAAGTTCGTCGCTCTCGTCGGAGTGAGCGATCTTGTAATCGTCGAAACCGAAGACGCGTTATTGATTACGAGGCTCGATCAATCGCAGGATGTCGGCAAGGTAGTTAAGTACCTCGATGAGATGAAGCTGCACAAGCTGGTGTAGAGCGGTCGTTGGCCGTTAGTCGCTGGTCGTTTGCGATGAGTGGTGGCAACGCGTGTTTGCTAATACCTGATGACGCACTGACAAAGCATCGACGACGAACGAACAACGACTAACGACTAACGACTGGCGACCAACGACCAAACCCATGACCCAAATCAAATTCGGCACCGACGGCTGGCGCGGCCTGATCGCAGACGACTTCACTTTTGACAACGTGCGCAGCGTCGCCGGCGCGATCGCCAGCTACATTCTCAAGCATGAAGATCCCGCCCACGGCGTCATCATTGGATACGACACGCGCTTTCTTTCTGGCCGCGTCGCGCGCACCATCGCAGAAATAATTGCCGGCGCCGGGATTCCCGTACTCCTGGCGAACGACTACGTTCCAACGCCAGCCGTTTCTTACAACGTCAAGAAACTCGGCGCGGCCGGCGGAGTCATGGTCACCGCGAGCCACAATCCGTGGAACTGGAATGGCGTGAAATTCAAAGCCAAGTTCGGAGGTTCCGCCACCCCCGCAATCATGAAGTCGATCGAAGAGGAGTTGGCCGCTGGAGTGACGCCGAGCGGCCGCCCCGCGAAGATCGAAGAAGTCGACATGAAGCCCGCCTACGTGGCTGCCGTTTCCGCGTTTGCCGATCTCGGACTCATTCGCAAAGCCAACTTCAAATTTGCTATCGACTCCATGTATGGCTCCGGCCGCGGCATCCTCCCCGGAATATTCGACGCGAACGGCATTCACTACGTGGCGATCCGTCAGGAAGTGAATCCGCTATTTCCCGGAATCAATCCCGAGCCGATCATCCCTCATGTGGCGATGCTGCAGGAAACGGTGGTGAAAGAAAAATGTCACGCCGGCCTCGTCACCGATGGGGATGCCGATCGCATCGGCGCCGTCGCCGAAGACGGCAGCTTCGTCGATTCGCACAAGTGCATGTGCGTTCTGCTCAACTGGCTATTGCAATACAAGAAGTGGCCGGGAGATGTGGTGCGCGCTTTCAACACGACGGGCATGATGGACCGCATCGCCGCCAAATACGGACGCAAGCTCCACGAAACTTCCATCGGCTTCAAGTACATTGCCGATCTCATGATGGATCACGACATTCTGATTGGTGGCGAAGAATCGGGCGGCATCGGTTACGGACGCTTTTTGCCCGAGCGTGACGGCATTCTCAACGCGCTCCTACTCGCGAATGTCATGGCCGAAGAAGGGAAGCCGCTTGGCCAGCTGGTCGCCGACCTGCAACGGGAGTTCGGCCCTCATTACTATGGCCGCCGCGATCTGCACATTTCCGACGAAACGAAAAACGGAGCCATCCGCCGCGCCGGCGATCCCGCGATCACGAAACTCGGCGCCTATTCCATTTTGCGAAAAGAAAATAAAGATGGCGTGAAGTTCTACCTCGACGCTCCGAAGCCCAACAACGGCGCCGATCCGTGGGTTTTGTTCCGAGCCTCAGGCACCGAACGCATGCTCCGTTGCTACGTTGAGGCCGCAACTCCCGAACTGGTTCAGGAAATCCTCGAAGCTGGCGAGCGTTTTGTTCGCCAGAACTGACGCCTTATCGTTGCTGTTGAGAACAAGCGCCGTGGCTCTCAGCCCGGTAGTTCCACGTACTTTTGCGTTCTAGCCAGCCCCGGAACACGATAGGATAATAAGAACCGTCAGCATAATGGCCACTTTGGAAACCACACCGGTCCTCGCCGATTCGGCGGACTCGCGCCGCTACAACCGCATCAAGCGGTGGCTCGGCATCGCGGATTTCGCGGTCGGATTCGGCCTGCTCATCTTATTGCTCGCATCGGGTTGGAGCGGAACACTCCGCGACATTGCGGAACGCGGTGCTTCGCAGAATTACACCTATGCCGTTTTTCTCTACGTGCTGATGCTGATGCTGATCGCGAAAGTGATTGGAACTCCGCTCGAGTTTTACGGCTTTCGCCTCGAACACCGCTACAACCTCTCCAATCAGAAATTCGGTTCCTGGCTGTGGGACGAGCTTAAAGGTTTTCTTCTCGGCCTGGTCATGGCCACGGTGGTGGTTGAGATTCTTTACTGGCTGATGCGCCAGACGCCGCAGCACTGGTGGATCATCGCGTGGGCGGTTTTTCTTGGATTGATGGTGCTGCTGGCGCAAATCGCGCCCGTCGTCCTGTTTCCGATTTTTTATAAATTTGAGCCGCTTGAAAATGAAGAACTCAAACGCCGCCTCATCGTGCTGAGCGAGCGCGCCGGCACCCGGGTCCGTGGTGTTTACAAGTGGCATCTGTCGGAGAAGAGCAAAAAGGCCAACGCCGCCCTCACCGGGCTCGGCGCAACTAGGCGCATCATTCTCGCCGACACGCTGCTCGACAATTATTCCGACGATGAAATCGAGGCGGTTCTCGCCCATGAACTCGGCCACCACGTGCACCGGCATATTCTGAAAAGTATTTTCGTGCAGGCGGGGATCACACTTTTTGGCTTCTGGCTGGCCAACGAAGTTCTACGTTTCGCCGTCGAGCGCCGCAACATGTTCGAGACCATGCACGATTTCGCCAATCTTCCTCTGCTGATTCTGGTTTCGACCGTGCTTTCGTTTCTGCTGATGCCCGCTCTCAACGCCTACTCGCGCTTCAACGAGCGCCAAGCCGACCGTTATTGTTTCCAGTCGGTCCCGAGCGTCGAACCTTTTATTTCGTCGATGAATAAGCTGGCCGAGCAGAATCTATCGGAGAAAACACCGTCGCGCTGGGTAGAGTGGCTGCTGCACTCGCATCCCGCAATTGTAAGAAGAGTAGCCGCCGCCGAAGCCTGGGCAAAGTCACACTGAAGTGTGTGTGGAGAAGTACGTGTGGCGCGGGCGCCCTCGCCCGCGTGCCGCCGCCAGTTGGACCGGTGAGTCTATCTCCGTTGTCGCAGCAGAATTTCTTCCACCCGCTTCAAGTCTTCTTCCGTATCCACACCCACGCTGTCGAAAGCTGTCTCCGCGACGTAAATCGGCACCCCATTCTCAAGCAGTCGGAGTTGCTCCAGCCGCTCGCTACGCTCCAGAGATGATTCGGGCCAATGGACAAACCGATCCAAAGCATTCTTCCGATAGCCGTAGAAGCCAAGGTGCTTGAAGTAGGCCGGCCGCACTCCATCACGGTCATGCGGAATCGTGGCCCGCGAAAAATAAAGCGCGCGCCCCTCCAGGTCGCACACGACCTTCACCGCGCTCGGACTGTTGATATCAATTTCCGCCGCAGGAGTCTTCAAGGTACCGACCTCGACGCCGGGGCGGTGCATGAGGGCAATGAGACTCTCGATCTGTTCAGGGCGAGTCAACGGCTCATCGCCCTGAACATTCAAATAAACGTCGGCCGCGATCGTTGTAGAAATCTCATGCACCCGTTCGGTGCCCGACCGGTGCGCCCCGGAAGTCATGCGCACGTTAAACCCTTGCTGCTCGCAGAAGCGCATGATCTCGTCCGAATCCGTGGCGACGATCACCTGATCGAGAGACGAACATAGTTGCGAACAACGTTGCACTCCGCGATACACCCACGCCAGCAGCGGCACGCCGGCAATCTCACGCAACATTTTCCGCGGTAGCCGCGTCGAAGCCAACCGCGCCGGAATCACAGCAATGACCTTCATGCGCTCAGTTTCGCATGGATCGCGGACGGGGGCTATGTGGTTTGACGAGTTCCTTCGCCAAGCAAATCCTTGGGACGCTGACTCGGGAGAGACTAAGATTGACCACAGGAACCAACTATGAAGGCATACGTCACTTCGATGGGTAAGTTTCTACCGGGGAAGCCCGTTGACAATGATGCGATGGAAGAGTTTATCGGTAGAATCGGCGGCAAGGAATCTCGTGCGCGAAAGAAGGTTTTGGAACAAAACGGGATACGCACGCGCTATTACGCAATTGACCGAGAGCAGAACACTCTTTACTCGAATGCCGCAATGGCGGCGCAAGCGGTGCGGAATGCGATCGAACGTGTGGGCGCCGATTTGGCGGAAATCGACTTTCTGGCGGCAGCTACTTCCCAAGGAGATTTCCCCCTGCCTGGTTTCGCCAGTATGGTGCATGGTGAGCTGAAGGTTCCTCCTTGCGAAATCGCGACCCTCCACGGAGTTTGTGCGAGTGGTGTCATGGCATTGAAGTCGGCCATGCTGCAGGTCTTGAGTGGCGGCAAGCAAAATGCCGTCGCGTGTGCCAGTGAATTTGCGAGTCGGCTATTCAAATCTTCGCGCTTTGAGGCTCAGAAGCGAGTCCGGAACGACGGACTAGGTTTCGATGCTGAGTTTCTTCGATGGATGCTCTCGGACGGCGCAGGTGCGGCTGTTTTGGGGAGCTCCCCGGGCCCGGAACCACTTAGTTTTGAAGTGCAATGGATAGAACTCACGTCCTACGCCAACAAGTTCGAGCCTTGCATGTATGTCGGCCCGAAAAAGAATGGATCGCGACTACGATCTTGGCTTGACTACCCAAGCTATCAAGCGGCTGCAGACGACGGCGCCATTAATCTGCGACAGGACATCCGGATGCTGCCGGAGGTGTTAACACACGCAGTCCAAGGACTTTTGAATCTTGCGGAGAATGGAAAGCTGAACCCCGCGAAGATCGACTGGCTGGTCGTACATTACTCGTCGCATTTGTTTCGGGATCAAGCGTACGAGTTGGCGCTGAAGGCTGGGTTTGATGTTCCGCGCGAGCGCTGGTTTACGAATTTGTACACCACGGGTAACGTCGGATCGGCCTCGATCTTTCTACTGCTGGAGGGGTTGCTCACCTCAGGGGAAACTCGAACCCGGACAAAACGTGCTTTGCCTGGTGCCGGAAAGTGGGAGGTTCCTTTTCGGATACATGCTGCTTAAGGTTGTGGAGGGCGGCACGGGTCGTCATACGGCGGATCGTAATCGAGTTAACAAAACTGAAGTAGTTGTACCTCGCACAGAGCCTCCCAGTCTTCATGCGAGCAGCGATCCCCTGGCGCAGGAATTAATACGGAGGCTGGCGCGAGTCTGGTTCGATTTTGAGGAAAGGCTACAGCGTGTACCGATCGTGGCTAAACTCTACGATGGGCGATTCACAGTTGAGGATTATCGCGCGCTTCTTTTCAATTTGAGACAGCAGGTGATTGACGGGTCGCGATGGATTGCCCGCGCTGCGTCCAGCATAACGCCGGAGTATTTTCCGATTCGCAGTATTTTTATCGCGCACACGAGCGATGAGCATCGGGATTTCGAGATGTTGGAGCGTAACTATGTCGCCGCTGGAGGGAGCCTCGCTGAGATTCGGAGCGGGCAAAAGAACATCGGAACGGAAGCCCTATCCTCCTACGTATTGCAGAAAGCGAGCCAGGAAAACCCCTTTGAGTTGATTGGCGTCATGTTTATCGTAGAGGGACTAGGGCAGCGACTGGCGCGGCAGTGGGGGGAGCGAATTCAAGAACAACTAGGACTTGAAAATGACGCGGTGTCCTTCTTCCTGTATCACTCGGAGAGCGACGTAAAGCATTTTCAAAAGTTGGATATGGCAATCGCCGCCGGAATTCTGACGCAAAAACTCCTGGCAGACATCGTTAAATGCGCCAAGGTAACCGCGCGGCTTTATGCGCTGCAGTTGGAAGAGATGGGGAATTTCTGATGCCAAAGGCGTCATTCGCGGGGTTCGCCCTCACTTACTACTTACTGGCCGGGCTGGGCGTGAATCTTGGGTATCACCGTGTCTTATCACACCGTTCGCTGACGCTACCCAAGTGGCTTGAACGAGCGTTGGTGACGATCGGACTGCCCGCGGGCACGCCTGTGCAGTGGGCAGGCAATCACCGATATCATCACATGCATACCGACACCGCGCTGGATCCGCACTCGCCTCGGCATAGAGGGTTCTGGTACGCCCACGTAGGTTGGTATCTTGGCTCTGGGAACACGGCTCTCTGCATCTTATATTCGCTAGCTGGACCGGTGAGAATGCTGCTGGACGCTTGGATGCGGCCGCGCACCAACCAGGAGTACAACGGATTGGCAAGAGATGTAGCCGCGGATTCGTACTATGCTTGGGTGAGCCACCCGGAGTCTTATGCGGTTCTGATGCATCTGCACCTAGGGATTGCGGTGATCGTTGCTGTTTGGGGCTGGGGCCTTTCTGGCGTCGTTGGACTCTGGCTGATCCAAGTAGTTTTGTATAACCTCGGAGATGCCATCGATAGCATCGCCCACCTGTACGGCAATACGCTTCCCGGACAACGAGACACCTCGCGCAACAGCCTCTTAATGGGACTCCTGATTCTCGGTGAGGGCTGGCATGCAAACCATCATCGTTTTCCTTGGAGCGCAAAACACGGTCTCGGACCGGGAGAGTTCGATTGGACGTGGCAGGTGATCCAAGCTCTTCGCGCTGCGGGTTTAGCACGAGAGATACGGGTGCCGCACACCCGGGATTTGTTACAACTGGGAATTGTTGAGGAATCACAATTATGCAAGTGACCGAACTGTACGAAAAAGCCCCGTACAATCCGACGGATCCAAATCCATGGCTAGCGCTATATCTCGACATGAGCTTGCCGCTCAGCGATGAAGTCAAGGCCGCGCTCCTGGCGAATTCTGGCTCCAAGTCCCGCCAGTTCTTACTACCGCTGATAAGACCGTGCGCCAAACTCTCGATGGTTGTCTTTCAGGTTTTGAAGATTTTCATTCCGAACCGGTTCACGTCGTCGCGATTCCTACATCGGCTGATCTATTGGGGACTCCGCACATTCGTACGTCCAGACGCCAATTATTTAATATTGCGGCATTTTCACATTGGATCGGAGATCTTACAGTTTGTGGCAACGAATGTGCCCGGGGTCGAGATTCCGCTCGATCCACTACGACCTCGAAACCTCGCAGACCTCGTCGACAACGTATTTCTGAAGCACGACCTGAATATTTACAACTTCCTCATTCGCATCAATCGTGAGATGAAAGCTAAGGGTATCCAACTAACGAAACAGGATGACTTGAACTTAGCTTGCATCACCATTGGGCCGTTCCCGATTGACGAAAATCTCCTCCCCGCCGGTCGTTTGAATTTTCTGGATTTGGAATCCGCGGTCGACATTTACACTCCGCTTTATCAACTGTTCCTCACGGACAGCGATTTCTGGCGTGCCTGCAACTCTTTGCAGTTAGATGAGACCGTCGCCATCTACACATCAAAGCTGATTGGGGATGCCTCCTACGTCAGCCTTGTGAACAACAGGCATCCACTTATTCCGTTGTCTACGCTCCAGGCGGGCTACAGATTGCTTTTGCATGGTTTAGCGGCTGAATGCCTACACGCGACCTTGGTGCAGTTCAAACTGCACCGACAAATGGCGTTGACCGTTGCGCCATAGGCAATAGTTAAGGGGTCGAAACTCAGAACCGGGACAGCGAGGCGGTATCGACAATTTTCCTCACGTATATTTCCCTATGCAGTTTGACACCCCATTCTCGCACTTCTAGAATGAGTTTATGGCGCCTTGACCTGCGTCTGCGGGATTGAGTGGCCATTTCCGGGCGTCCCCGTTTCCCTTCCGCGTTGTTCCAGATTGGCGGCGTAGCTCAGGTGGCTAGAGCGACGGTCTCATAATCCGTAGGTCGTAGGTTCGAGTCCTACCGCCGCCACCAGTTCTCACGCCAGACATTCTCGGGCCAGATGAAGATCGCGCCGAGGTTCGAGACTCAATTTCTCGTCTGGGTTCCGACGATGATGGACACAACTTCGCAGGTTTCGGAGACAACTTCATCCAGTTCGAACGTGAAGCGCACGAGATCGATGCCCTCGAGGTCGATGCCCTCGAAATCATGGCGGGCCTCATCAGAATGCTCGATGCGGAGTCCGCGACCATGTCGATTCTTTGTCGCTCGTAATATCCTCAAATTCCCCTGAGGATTTTATAGACATCTCTCGTTCCGCTACATTTTGAGTTTGTAACTGGAATCGCCCGCGGTCAGGCCGTCGACTTTGACGGCTTTGATAGCGCCTTCACTGCCATCGCCGTGAAAGTCGCCCGCCTTCACAAAGCCAATGGCTCCAGGTGAACTTCCCACCACGCTCTTCACGCCTTGCGAGCTTGGGACCTCCCTGGGAGGAGTCGCAGACTTGCCGGTGAACGCTGCCTGCAGGAAGTACTTGCTGAAGTCGGCGTCGTTCATGCCGCAGACTATCTTCAGAAAAGCTGTCCGCTCCGCGGGTCCGGCCACGACGATAACGGGAGCGACAGCCTTGCCCGTATCCCATTTGCTGCGATCGGACATAAAGAGCTTCTTGAGTTCACCCATGCTTAAGTCGTCGACTGGATTCGCGCCGTTGACGATGACCACGATCGGATCGCCAGTCGCCGCCTCAACCGGTTCGGTCGCAAACTCGATGGCCCCACCGAATACGAGGATCCCGAGCATCAAGAGCAGAATTGTCTGGATCGTTTTCATGGCATCTCCGTTAGAAGGTGAAGGCAAATTGTCCACTGCCGCCATTGATGCTTTTTGTGTCGGTTGTCCCTTCCCGGTCATACTGCAACTTGAAGGCGGCGTGGTCATTGAAGTCGTAACGCATTCCGACGGTTGGTCCATTGACGCGTCCTACTTCCTGAATCTCAGTCGGATCGCCATAGATGGGATCGTTCTCGGGAGCATTTACGTACGAGTATCGGAAGTAGGGCCGATAAGCCCCGAACCTTCGCGAAAATTGTGTATAAAAGGCGGTGGTGTGATAGACAGGTCCAACCGGCCGGGCATGTCTCACCACCATCGCTTCGTTGAGCCACTCGTACTTCGCGCTGTTATAGACCGCGTAGAAGACAGGGATGGTTTCCGAAACCCTCAGATTGTTCACGTCGCTGAGATAGTCGTGGCGTACGCTGAATCCGACGGCCAGTCCCGGAACCCATTCAGGTTTCGCTGACATGTTGAGGTTGACTGCCTTGCTGTTGTTCCCGTCGGTGCTGTTTTGCGCCGGCTCCGCGTTAATTCCGTAGGCTCGCCCATTGGTCACTTCGAACACATAGTTCAGGCCCAGTTTGCCGGAAGGCACTTTGCCTTCGAGGACGACGCCGAGGTCCTGCAGCGGTAGAAATCCCCCTTGATCGTCAAACTCATACATCACCGGCCGCCCAATCGTTGTTTGGAAATAGTCCCCGCGATGAAAGGCCGTGTTGTAGTAGCCGATATCGGTATGAATACGCCCGATGGAGGCGGCGAAATAATCGTCTGCCCGGTACTTAAGAAGGAGCCTCTCGACATCGACCCCCACGCTATTGTCCGTGCTGGAAGTGAACAAAATTTCCCCGAGGGCCGACACGTGCTCCGAGAGGCGGGCGGTAGCGAACATGTCGAACTCGCCAAATTCAAAAGTGTTGGCCGGTCCGTAAAAATGCCCGATCTGATAGCCGGTGTCGCCGAAGAAATTCAGCTTGAGTCGATCGGCAACCACGTTGGCCTGGGTGATCTCGACGATCGCAACCGGTTCCGGCAGTGGGGCCGGCGCGGGAGCCGGCGGAGTCGGAGTTTGAATTGACGACTGATTCGTCGCCTGCCGGAGTTGTTTCACCTCTTTTTCCAGTTCGGCGATACGATCCAGGAGTTGCTGGTTGATCTCGCCCTGGCTCGCCGTTGCCGGCGCCGGCTGTTGGGCGAATGCCGTCCAGGAAAGCGCTATCAAGATGGCGAAGCCAACGATCTGGACAGGGAGGAATTTTCTGAAAATGTTTTTCATGGTTTCTCTCATGAGCGCCCGCGGCTCTCCAAAGGCGTGAATGGAATTGATCACTCACTCAACTTCGGCTTGCCGGTGCAGCACTTTAGGGGTGGTGGCACTGAAGATGGCGCACGAGAGGACAGAGCATATGCGAAGACTGGCGGACGTTTCCCGAGAATATTTCTTGCTTGCCTCTTGACGCGAGTTACAAAATCATGGCATAGTCTTACATCTTCTACGAAAGGACGCTCCTAAATGGCGAAATGCACAACCAATAACGTGCTGCATCTGCCAGGACGACTCGAACCGGGTCGGATTTGGCTTAGGGCGTCGTTCGGCTTCGTCAGTTATTAAGTAACTGACGGTCCCAAGACGAACCTTAAAGCAGACCTAACCAAACAATTTTGCTGGGTGGCGCAGGCCGCGGTTTCATCGCTGTCAACGACTTACCGCTGCCGTCGATTCCCCCAGCGCATCCATTAACGCTGGCCCGAAGGCTGTGCTTCGCTCGATCCCTATCGAGCGGCCGCAGTTGTTTCTTCCAGCCTCAACTTCACAGGGTCGGTGGCGAAGGTCACGGATACTTCGGTGCAGGCGTCCTTGGGATGCCGGGGTTCGAATCCCCCTCGTGCAGCAGCGCCTCCGTGTCCGCATGTACCCCGACCAGATTGACAAGTGGATATCGAAGGCGTGTGCCGGAAGATCCCAGTAGAGACGCGGCTAGCCGCGTCTCACACAACGAGCAGGACAGACATATTGTCTCGCCGGTGGTGAAAGAGAAGAGTTACTTCGCTCGAAACGAAGACGCGCAGGGTCTGCGAGCCCTGCCGAGGTGCAGTGCTCACGGGATAGGGGCGTAGCCCCGGACGACAAAGTACCGCGAGCAAACGACCTCGAGTCTATTCTCTTCTCGCACGTTCCCCGGCGAATAACTTTGCCAGTTAGGGATGATTAGGAAACGACTTATGCAAACCATCGTCATGAAGAAAGCCGCGCTGCGCGACGAAGACTCGCTATGCCGTGCCTGCTACTGGTCACACATTCAGAGAGGGTTCCGCGAAAGCGAAGAGGCGGTCTACTGCTGCTTCAGCCGGTTCCGCGCCGTCCCGTTCAAAGTCGCGGACTGCACCGACTTCAGCAACAAGAATGTGCCGACCCGCGAGCAGATGGAGAAAATCGCCCTGATCATCCCGACCTGGCCGGCGCGCAAGCGTATGGGTTTCAAGAGCGATGGTTGCGAACGCGAGACCGACCAGGAAGACATGATCGGCGAGACGGAAATCGACGAGACAGAAGAAGAGGAATTGGTCGGTGTGACTGAATAGCGTGCATGAACATGATCGAGACTCTAAAAAACATCCTGACCGGCCACAACCAATTCGCCTCTGGCGGATTGCTGCTCATGATCGTGGGTGGTGTCGGGGTCTATCTGCGGGCGATTCCCGAAAGGTTGTGGGAGTGGCTTGTCGGACAGACAACCATGATGATCACCGTCACCGACGATGACGCTTCGTTTTCGTGGGTGAAAGAGTGGCTGCTGGAACAGAACTTCTTGAAGCGAATTCGAAGGGTCGACCTGGATACAACGACGCGCAACCAGCATCTGGCGTTGATTCCGGCTCCAGGCCGGCACTGGTTCTGGCGTGCGGGCCGTCCGTTCCTGGTTTATTTCTACCGCAACGAGGATCCGAAAGGAACGTCTCGCCGCAGAACCGAGTCTTTGACGTTTCGCACCATTGGGAGACAGCAGGCGTTTCTCAAGCAGTTCGTGAAAGAGATCGTCGAGTGTCATGAGAGAAACGCTGTCATCAAGTCATCGTTGTTCGTCTATGACGACGGTTGGACAAGAGTCGATGGCTACACGCCAAGGCTGCTGGAATCAGTGATTCTGAAGCCAGGAGAAAGGGATCGGCTAGTCTCGGATATCACGAAGTTCAGGAATTCGAGGCAGCGATATCGTCAGCTCGGCGTCCCCTACCATCGCGGCTATTTGTTGTACGGTCCGCCCGGCACGGGGAAGACCTCTTTGGTGTCAGCGTTGGCAGGGAAGTTTCAGGTGCATATTTATGCCATCAATCTTTCCGCGTTCAACGATCACTCCCTGAGAAGAGCGGTCAACGACGTTTCACCGAACGCGATCATTCTCTTCGAAGACATTGACTGCATGAAGAGTGGAAAAGCGAGAGTCAGTCAAGGTGAAATGCAAGGAAAGCAAGGAGGTCACAATCTTGACGATAAGAAGGAGGACGTCACGGCTCTGAGCGTCACTTTGTCAGGATTGCTGAATGCGCTCGACGGCTTCAGCGCTCCCGAGAATGTGATCTTTGTGATGACAAGCAACGTAATCGAGAATCTCGATCCAGCTCTGCTGCGCCCGGGACGCATCGACTACAGGCTCTACATGGGCCAAGCGGATGACGCACAGAAAGTCGAACTCTATAAGCGCTTCTTCCCTGAGGCTGAGGAAATCGAAGCGGAGTTATTCGTCGAGACCCATCGCTCGGCAGAGACGATGAACTGGTGGCGAAGGTCTAAGTAGCTGAGGTGTTTTTCAACGCGCCTTAGCAGAAGCTTTCGTCGAGTCCGCAGGAAGCGCGAACCCGATGCGCCGACCCTTTGCGGGGAGAGGTTCCATCAGTTCGCGAATGGCTTCGATCAGTTCCTGGATGTTTGCGTCATGGCTGTCGACACGCTGCTCAAGTTCCGACAGCTTAGACATGATTTTCTGATTGTTGGCCAGAGCTTCGCGCATTCGTATGAACGCGCGAACGACGAATATGCTCATCTTGACCGCTTGTTCCGAGTTGAGGACCGACGCGGCCATGATCGCACCGTGTTCGGTGAAAGCGTAAGGGTGGGATCGACGCCCTCCGTGGCCGGAACTTGAGATCACAATTTGTGATCTCAAGTTGGCCGCTTCGTCAGCGGAGAGTTGCATCACAAAATCGTCGGGAAAGCGCCGGCCATTACGCTTGACCTGCTGATTCAGACTGCGCACTTCGACCCCGTAGAGTTCGGCGAGGTCCGAGTCGAGAATCACCCGAAGGCCGCGCACGAGCAGAATCTTCGATTCGACGCGTTTCGCGAGAACTGCGACTTGCTTGCTCATAAGTGTTCGACAAGTATATCGCGGCAGTTTGAGGGCATTGAAATAGATGGTGCAGGCCATCTTGCTGCCGACCACTTAGCAGGAAACAACAAAGTTCGCCGGTGGCGAAGACAACGGTTACTTCGACGCGGATGATGCAGGTTCGATGCCTGTCTGACCCTCGGGGTCAGTCGTCTAATGAAGACCTCCGCAGAACCATACCGTAGTCGCTCATTTCCCCGGCGATGAATCGACCGCTAGAAGCTAGCGGGTAGGAGCAATAACATGGCTCGTCTCAACCTACTCAATCTCGGCATCGGTCCGCGGACGCACCAGGGCGCGCCGGCCCGCAACATTTCGCCGGAGCTTCAGCTCCGCCGCTCGGTTCTCGCCTGCCTGCTCTGGGAAGAGCAGTTCTACGAAGACGGTGTCGAGATCGCCGGCCGTATCGCGGAACTCGTCCCCAAGGTCGAGGCCGAAAAAGTAGCGGCGCTCGCCATCGAGGCGCGCGAGCAGTCGAAGCTTCGTCACTCTCCGCTGCTCCTGGTCCGCGAGATGGCGCGTCATGTCACTCATCGCCGCCTGGTTGCGGAAACGCTCGAGCGCGTCATCCAGCGTGCCGATGAACTCGCCGAGTTCGTCGCCATCTACTGGAAGGACGGGCGTGTGCCGCTTTCCGCGCAGGTGAAAAAGGGACTGGCGGCTGCGTTCCCGAAGTTCGACGAGTATCAGCTCGCGAAGTACGATCGCGGTGGACCGATCAAACTGCGCGACGTTCTCTTCCTCTCGCACGCCAAGCCGCGCGATGCGGCTCAGGCCAGCGTGTGGAAGAAGCTCGTCTGGGGACGTCTCGCGACGCCCGACACTTGGGAAGTTGCTCTCTCCGCCGGCGCCGATAAGCGCGAGGCGTGGGAGCGATTGCTCCGCGAGCAGAAACTCGGTGCGCTCGCCCTGCTCCGCAACCTCCGCAACATGCGCGAGGCCGGAGTGGACGAGTCGCTCGTGCTCAACGTGCTCAGCACGATGAGTACGGCGCGGGTTCTGCCGTTCCGCTTTCTCGCCGCGGCTCGCTACGCGCCGCAGTGGGAGGAGCCGATCGAGCTGGCGATGCTCAAGTCGGTGGCGGAGCAGCCGAAGATCGCCGGCAGAACCATCGTGCTGGTGGACGTTTCGGGCTCCATGACCGCACCGCTCTCGAAGCGGTCGGAAATGCAGCGCACCGATGCAGCGTACGGTCTCGCGGTGCTCGTTCGTGAGATCGCCGAGAAGGTTGCGGTGTATTCGTTCTCGGATCGCGTGGTCGAAGTCCCGGCTCGCCGTGGCTTCGCGCTGCGTGACGCGATCGATGCCTCGCAGCCGCACGGCGGTGCCTTGCTCGGCAACGCCGTTGAGTGGCTCAACAAGAGCGAGCGCTACGACCGCCTGATCGTCATCACCGACGAGCAGGCGCATGATCAGGTTCCCTCGCCGAAGGGCAAGGGATACGTGATCAACGTGGCCTCGTTCAAGAACGGCGTCGGCTACGGCAAATGGACGCACATCGATGGCTGGTCCGAGTCGGTTGTCGAGTACATCCGCGCGATGGAGTCGGAGTCGAATGGCTGGATCAACTAACCGCAGCAAGAAAAGAAGGCAACAAAACGGACGGCCCAGGTGAAAACCTGGGCCGAACCGTTCATCAGATTTTCGTATTCGAGTTTCGCCGCCGATTAAAAGCCGACGCTTAGTCCGCTGGCACAGCCGCAGGTCGAGCGACCAACCCCGTCGCATTCATCGGAGACTCCGCCGGAACCTCCAACCACTTACGCACTTCGGGTAACGCCCGCCGCATCGCCACTTCGCCTACATGAATCAACTCATCGGCGCGTTTGAAGTCGTCATAATCGAAACCAGCAACGTCGGGTTCGATCACGAGATCGGCCGCGCTTCTCCATACTGAACTCATCATGTCTTGCGCGATCGCGAAGGACTGTCCGATCACATCGAACAGATGCCGTGGCGCGGTGGTCTTCGACCATTGTCCTTTCAAGTGCACGGCCAGCACCCGATCCGCTCCCATTTCACGCACCGGCCGCGTCGGCACGGGATGCGACAACATTCCATCCACCAACCAGCGCCCGCGCATCTCGACCGGCAAGAACATCCCCGGATAAGCGCAACTGGCGCGGACCGGATCGACGATCGGCCCTGATTTGAAGACAACTCCCTCGCCGGTATTGAAATCCGTTGCGGTCACACCGAGCGGAATCCGCAGCTCTTCGAACGTCTGCACTTTCAAATGTTGGCGCAGAAAAGAAACCATACGGTCGTTGGTTGCGAAGCCGTATCGCGAGAGCGTCCAACGTGCAAAGGTGGTGAAGCGTACCGAGCGCGCCAGTTTTTCCAGTTCCTCGATCGTCAGTCCGCTGCAATACGCCGCGCCCATGATCGCGCCGACGCTGGTGCCGGCAACCATGCGCACCGGAATTCCTTCGTCTTCGAGAACCTTGAGCACTCCGATGTGAGCGATGCCGCGCGCGAATCCTCCGCCGAGGGCGACGCCGATCGCCGGCGCGCGCTTGGCTCCAGAAGTATCAGAAATGTTTGATAGGCGCGAAAGCTCACGGCCAAAAGCCTGCACCGAGCGGATGACTTTTCCAAGATGCTTCATCGGAACCCCACGTTCCTTGTTTGCCGAGCCTTTTTTGCTGGGCCGGTTTGCCGGGTTCGCAAACCCTACCTCTATATGTGTAAGATGCCACGAATGCGTTTCAAGCTACATTCCACGTAGGTGCTATCTGGGGTTACAAACGAGTCTGCAACTTGTTACACAAGTCATGCAACCGCACTGCCGAAGCGGCAGCCCAGACGGCAAATAGTGCCGTGGTTACAATCGCTTAGCGAGGAAGGTACAATCCCGGGAATGGCCAGTTATATCGGCGCGATTGATCAGGGAACGACTAGTTCGCGTTTCATCGTCTTCGATCGCTCCGGACGCATCGTCAGTACAGCCCAGAAAGAACATGAACAGATTTATCCGCAGCCGGGCTGGGTCGAGCATGATCCCGAGGAAATCTGGCGCCGCACTCATAGCGTTATTCATGAAGCGATGGAGGCGCGCGGACTGCGGCCCCATGATCTCGCCGCAATCGGAATTACAAATCAGCGCGAAACCACCGTCGTCTGGCACAAAAAAAGCGGCAAGCCCATTTGCAACGCCATCGTCTGGCAAGATACGCGCGTGGCCTCTGCCGTGGCGGAGTTCACAGCCCAGGGCGGACAAGATCACTACCGCACCAGGACGGGCCTTCCGCTAGCCACGTATTTCAGCGGCCTAAAAATACGTTGGATTCTCAACGAAGTTGCCGGAGCGCGCGAACAAGCCGAAGCCGGCGATCTGCTCTTCGGCAATGTCGATACTTTTTTGATCTGGCATCTGACCGGAGGAATCGAAGGCGGCGTCCACGTGACCGATGTGACCAACGCCAGCCGCACCCAGTTGATGAACCTCAACACCCTGCAATGGGATCCGGAAATATTGCAGGACTTCGGCATCCCGATTCAGATGCTTCCGAAAATTGTTTCCAGCAGCGAGGTGTATGGCGTCGCCAGGCTGCCGTCAATTGCGGGCGTTGCCATCGCCGGCGATCTCGGAGATCAGCAAGCCGCGCTCGTCGGCCAGGCTTGCTTCAAACCCGGCGAAGCCAAGAACACCTATGGCACAGGCTGCTTCATGCTCATGAATACGGGCGAAAAAGCAGTGCCTTCGAATTTCGGACTGCTGACTACCGTGGCCTATAAGCTCGGAGCGAGGCCCGCATGCTATGCGCTCGAGGGCGGAGTCGCCATTGCGGGAGCGATCGTGCAATGGCTCCGCGACAATCTGGGACTCATCGCACACAGCAAGGACATCGAAGCTCTCGCTCGAAGCGTGGACGATAACGGCGGAGTCTACTTCGTCCCCGCATTTTCGGGTTTATACGCTCCTTATTGGAAAGACGACGCTCGCGGCTTGATTGCCGGCCTGACTCGCTACGTAAACAAAGCTCACATCGCGCGTGCAGCGCTCGAAGCCACAGCGTTCCAGGTTTGCGAAGTTGTCGATGCTATGGCGAAGGACTCCGGAATCGACCTCGATGTACTGCGTGTCGATGGTGGAATGGTGATGAACGAACTGCTGATGCAGTTCCAGTCTGACATGCTGGCGAAGCCAGTGGTGCGCCCGATGGTAAAGGAGACAACGGCTCTCGGCGCTGCGTATGCGGCTGGCCTGGCTGTCGGCTTCTTCAAAGATACCGACGAACTCGTCGCCAACTGGGCCGCCGATCATCGCTGGGAACCAAAGATGGATGAACCATCCCGCGAGCGTCTCTATCACTTCTGGAAAAAAGCGGTAACGCGGTCGTTCGACTGGGTGGAATCAGATTGAGAATTGCGGTTTGCACTAACTACTCCAGAATCACACAAAGAAAGTGGAGGTCCACCCACGATGCATGGACCGGCGATGTATGGAACGATGCAGGGACCGTTCCTCGGCGAATTCATGGGCACGCTGGTTCTGATCCTGCTCGGCGACGGAGTCGTCGCCAGTGTTCTCCTGAAGAAATCGAAAGGCGAAAACTCCGGCTGGATTGTGATCACCACCGGTTGGGGACTGGCTGTTGTCGCGGCCATTTTTACAGCCATTGCCTGCGGCAGCCCCGGTGCCCACATTAATCCTGCGATCACCCTGACCGTCGCCCTAGCCTCGGGAGACTGGTCACATGTCGCGGCATTCTGGGCCGCGCAGATTCTCGGCGCATTCAGCGGCGCCGCCCTCGTCTGGATGACTTACCTGCTGCACTGGAAAGAGACACCCGACCCGGGCGCCAAACTGGCAATTTTTTCCACGTCGCCCGCCATCCGCGACCTGCCCGCAAATCTGCTGACAGAAATCATCGCGACGACCTGTCTGATCGTGGTGGGCTTCTCGTTCGGAAGCAAAGCCGTATCGTCCACTGGCCTTCCCGCCGGATTCGGCCCATGGTTGTGGGGAGTGCTGGTGTGGGCGATCGGTCTGAGTCTGGGTGGACCGACTGGCTACGCGATGAATCCCGCTCGCGACTTCGGTCCGCGCATGGCGCATGCGATTCTTCCAATTAGTGGCAAGGGCACTTCAGATTGGGGATACGCGCTCGTCCCAATCGTTGGCCCGCTGATTGGTGCCGCCATCGGCGCTGCCATTATCAAGGTCGTAGGCATCTAGACGGATTCTCAGCGAATATGAATCGATCCGAAATGTGCCGCCGCATCGAGTCCCACCCCCAGGCTTGGGACATGATCGTCGTTGGCGGAGGCGCGACGGGCGTTGGCGTCGCCATCGACGCGGCCTCGCGCGGCTACGATGTGCTTCTGCTCGAGCAAAGTGATTTCGGTAAAGGCACTTCGAGCCGAAGCACCAAGCTCGCGCACGGTGGCGTGCGTTACCTCGAAAAGGGAAATATCGGGTTGGTCATGCAGGCCCTCAAAGAGCGCGGGCTGCTTCTGCGAAATGCGCCTCATCTCGTGCACGATCTTGCCTTCATCGTGCCGAACTACGATTGGTGGGAAGCCCCGTTCTACGGTCTCGGTCTCAAACTCTATCAGTTGCTTGCCGGAAAATATGGTTTCGGCGCCTCGCGCATTCTAGACCGTGAAGAAACTCTCGAACATCTGCCAACCTTGAAGACCGAAGGTCTGCGCGGCGGCGCGGTTTACTACGATGGACAATTCGACGACGCCCGGCTTCTCATCAACATGGTCGCCACCGCTTTCGAGCAGGGTGCAATTTTGCTGAATTATGCCGAAGTCGCCGGACTCACAAAAGACGCTCAGGGATTTGTCGACGGCATCGATGCACGCGATGTAGAGACGGGCAACGAATTTCACGCCAGTGCGCGAGTCGTCATCAACGCCACTGGAGCCTTCACCGACTCGCTTCGACTCAAGGCCGAACCCAATGCCGCTCCGATGATCGCCCCGAGCCAGGGCATCCACCTCGTATTCGACGCGAGCTTTCTCCAGGGCAATAGCGCGATCATGGTTCCGCACACCAGCGACGGCCGCGTGTTATTCGCGATTCCGTGGCACGGCCACACTCTTGTCGGGACCACTGACACACCGGTCCCCTCAGCTACGCTCGAACCCATCGCCATGGAGCAGGAAATTGAATTCATCCTCGCGACCGCCGCGCAGTATCTTTCGAAAGCTCCCACACGTGCGGATGTCTTGAGTGTGTTCGCGGGGATTCGCCCGCTGGTGCGGTCGGCGGCCGAGTCCGACTCGGGAAGAGCAGTCGCGACCGCGTCACTCTCTCGCGACCACGTTGTCCAGATCGACAGCTCAGGCCTCGTCACAATCTGTGGCGGAAAATGGACGACCTATCGCCACATGGCTGAGGACTGCGTCGATCAGGCGGCTACGTTGGCACAACTGCCCGAGCGCCCATGCGCGACGCGCGCATTGCACATCCATGGTTACGTCGATGTCGAAAGGGAGACCATAAAAGACGCTGCGAAAGAATCGGGTTCGTTGGCGGTCTACGGGTCGGATGCGGAAGCCATCCTCAAGCTGATCGAAAATGATGCCCGCCTCGGCGAACCGCTCCACGCGGCGCTACCTTACGTGAAAGCGGAAGTGATCTGGGCGGTGCGGCATGAAATGGCACGCACCGTTGAAGACGTCCTCGCCAGGCGGACGCGCGCGCTCTTCTTGAATGCGCGCGCTGCGCTCGAAATGGCCTCAGCTGTCGCCGATTTAATGGCGTCGGAATTGCACTGGGACGAACCGACCAAAGCGAATCAACTAGCTACCTTTCGCGATATCGCTTCGCACTACGTACTTCGTCCCTGACGCGCTACTGCACCACGTTCTACTGCACCACCTTGCCGTTCGTGTCCATGTTGTGAAACTCGCCAAGATTTAGCTCGCGTACGCCAGCTTCGATCTTCGCGCGATCACCCACGACGACCCAGGTCATGTTGTCGGGACGAACGACTTCTTTCGCCGCGTCGTTCACATCGCTCGTAGTGAGCGCGTGCACTTTCGCGCCGTAGGTGTCGTAGTAATCGTCGGGAAGTCCGAATTGCACCAGATCCACGATCGATTGCCCGAGCGCATCGAGGGTCTCGCGCGATCCCGGCAGTTTTAGCGTTTCGTTCGCCTGGACCTTCGCCAGTTCGGTACCGCTGATTGGGCGATCACCCGTGATCCCGCGCAGTTCCTTGTTTACTTCGATCAGCGATTCTTTGGTCTTGTCGGTCTGCACGGGCGCCTGCACGTAATACGGACGCTGCGACCGCGCATCGCGCAACACGGTGCGCGCGCCGTACGACCAGTGTTTGTCTTCGCGCAGATTCATATTGATGCGCGCGCCAAAAATTCCACCCAGGCTGTCGTTCATCGCCTCAATCGCGATTTCCTGCGGATTCGCGCGCGGTGGCGCCACCACGCCCGCAAAGATCACCGATTGCAGCGCTCCGGGCTTGTCGATCAGGTACACGGTAGATTTCGACGCGACCGAAACCGTCTTCACGTCTTTGGCCGGGGCGTTCCCGCTTTTCCATCCCGCGAAGAGCTTCTCCAGCTTGGGTTTCAATTCCACAAGCGTCGTATCGCCGACCACGATCAGCGTCGAATTATTCGGATGGATCCATGTTTCATGAAACTTGACCAGGTCTTCACGCGTCAGCTTCGCTACGCTTTCCTTTGTCCCCGAGCCAGTCAGCGGATTCCCATACGGATGACCCGCGCCATACAACAACGCCGGGAGCACTCGCAGGCCCAGTGTCGTCGGAGTATTTTGTTCGCGGTCAATCGCCGCCAGCGCCAGCTTTTGCTCGCGCTTCACTTCATTCTCAGGAAACGACGGATGCAAAACCACGTCCGCAAACAAATCGAGCGACGGATCGAGTTTCGAACTCAGCGCCGAAAGAGAAATGAACGACGAGTCGAGATTCGAAGATCCGCGCAACGTCGCGCCGAGGGTTTCAAGTTCATCACTGATTTGCAGTGCGTTCCGCGTGCGCGTCCCGTCGGTAAGCACCTGCATCGCCAGGTTCGCGGTCCCAGGAGAAGTCGACGCATCCGACGCGAATCCCGCATCGGCCGCCAACGTGAAATTCACCAGCGGAACTTCATGCCGTTCCGCCAAAACAACCTTCAGTCCATTGGAAAGCGTGGTGCGCTGCCGCTTCGGCAGCTTCAGTTCGGGAGGAGTGCCCGGCTCCGGCGCTTTGCTGCGATCGGCGCCAGTGGAGGCCGTCTTGTAGTCCGGGAAAGGATCGACCTGAAGAATGTAAACGCCGTCCGAGAGCCAGCGCACAGCCGCCGCTTTCAAATCCTCGGCCGTGGCTTGCTGCACGCGCTTGAGCGAAATTTTGTAGGCGTCGGGACTCCCGCGATACACCTGGCTCATCGCGAGCCGATCCGATTTTCCACCGAACCCTCCGATGCGCTCGATGCCGCGAATAAAATTCGCCTGATACTGCGCCTTGACGCGCGCCAGTTCCGCTGGCGTCGGTCCCTCTTTCAGGAAACGCGCCAGCTCTTCATCCACTTCTTTTTCTACCTGCGCGATGTTCTGCCCTGGCCGCGCCGTCGCTCGCACAATGAATTGCCCGCCAATTTCCTGTAGGTCCGTGTAGCCTATCGCCTCGGTCGCGATCTGGTCCTCATACACAAGCCGCTTGTAGAATCGCGACGACTTGCCGTTGCTCAGGCAATCGCTCACTAGGTCGATGTAGTCGGCGTCGGCGCTGCCAAACTCCGGAACGTTCCATACCTTGTAGATCCGCGCCTGCGGCACGCGATCCTGCACAACTTGCCGCTTCGTCCCCGTCATCTTGGCGATCCACACCTGGTGGTGCGCCACGGGCGGCCCCGCCGGAATGTCGCCGTAATATTTCTCGACCTTCTCGCGTGCGGTCTTCGCGTCAATGTCGCCCGCGATCACGATCACGACGTTCGACGGCCCGTAATACGTCTTGAACCACTCTTGCACGTCTTTCATCGACGCCGCATCAAGGTCCGCCATGTCGCCAATCGTGGTCCACGAATATGGATGCCCCACCGGATACGTATTCTGCGTGAGCAGTTGCCGGGTCACTCCGTAAGGCTGATTTTCCCCCTGGCGTTTTTCGTTCTGCACCACGCCGCGCTGCAAGTCGAGTGTCTTCTGATCAAGCGAGCCGAGCAGATGCCCCATACGATCCGATTCCATCCACAGCGTGAAGTCGACGGCGGAGGTCGGAACATTTTCGAAATAGTTCGTGCGGTCGGGATTCGTCGTGCCGTTCAAATCGGTCGCACCGATCTTTTCCATCCCGTCGATGTAGCGCCCCGGCGCGTGCTCACTGCCGCCAAACATCAGGTGCTCGAACAAGTGGGCGAACCCGGTCTTGCCCGGCTTCTCGTTCTTCGACCCGACGTGGTACCAGGTATTAATGGCGACGATCGGCGCCTTGTGGTCTTCATGTACGATCACCGTCAAGCCGTTGTCGAGCACGAAACGCTCGTACGGAATATCGATCTCTTTTTCCGTCGATTTCGTCTGTCCCGCAGCGCTCGCCAAAAGTGCGAACACAAGTAATGAGCCAGCAAATTCCGGTCGCATCGTGCCTCCCAAACCCGCTTAGACTTTGGAAACGAAAATTAGTCTACACCGTGAGCGCCGAATCCAGCCTGTCGCCTTCGCATGCGGCCCGCCGGTGATATCCTGAATGGGATTTCGCCGCAGGGCTTTAACCTCCTCATGTCCGATTCCGAAGCAGAAGTGAATGTAAAGCCGTCCGATCCAACCACGCTTGATCCCAACTCGCCCGAGCCCGTTTCCGAGCCGACCGAATCCTTCAAAGACATTTTTTCGCAGTACGAGAAGAGTCATTCTCGCAAGAAGGATCCAGCCACCCAGAGCCGCGAAGGCACGGTGATTACCGTCACCGCCGACTCCATCGTCCTCGATATCGGATTCAAGACCGAAGGTGTTCTCCCCCTCAGCGCATTCCCGGCTGACAAACCGCCGAAGCCCGGCGACAAATTGCAAGTCACCGTCAAAGGCCGCGATCCCGAAGGCTATTACGAACTGACTCGTGGCAAGGTCGAGCGCCCCACAGACTGGGCGGCGCTTGAGAAGGCTTTCGCGGAGAAATCGACGATCATCGGCACTGTTACTGGTGTGGTCAAGGGCGGATTGAGCGTAGACGTCGGCGTCCGCGCCTTCATGCCCGCGTCGCGCAGCGGAACTCACGATGCCGCCGAGCTCGCAAAGTTGGTCGAACAGGAAATTCGCTGCCGCATCATCAAACTCGATGTGGAGGACGAAGACGTTGTCGTCGATCGCCGCGTTATCGCCGAAGACGAAGAGCGCGCCGGCAAGCAACGCCGCTACAACGAACTGAAAGAAGGAGACATCGTGCAGGGCGAAGTCCGCAGCCTCACCGACTACGGTGCGTTCGTCGATATCGGTGGCGCTGACGCACTACTGCACGTCGGCGAAATTTCATGGCAGCGCGTCAACAAGCCGTCCGATGTGCTTTCTGCCGCCCAGCAGATCGAAGCGAAGATCATCAAGATCGACTCCGAAAAGAAACGCATCGCGATCAGCATGAAGCAGCTTCAGCCTCATCCCTGGGATGCGGTTGCCGGAAAATATCAGCCGGGCGAGCGCGTGCGCGGCACCATCACACGCCTCATGGACTTCGGCGCCTTTGTTGAGATTGAGCCCGGCATCGAAGGCCTGATCCACATTTCAGAAATGTCATGGGCCAAAAGAGTCAGGACGCCGAGCGACATCGTGAAGGCGGGCGAAACGGTGGAAGCCGTGATCCTCAATGTAAACCCGGCTGAACGCCGCATCTCCCTTGGACTGAAACAGGCGCTGGGCGATCCCTGGGCCGGAGCGGCGGAGAAATTCGCTCCCGGCACGGTCATCGAGGGCCCCGTAACCAGCATGACGAAATTCGGCGCGTTTGTGCAATTGATCGAAGGCGTCGAAGGCATGATTCACATCAGCGAAATCAGTGCCGAGAAGCGTATCAATCATCCGCAGGAGGTCTTGCGCGCCGGGCAAGTCGTCAAGGCGCAAGTGCTGGCTTTCGATCCTGAAAAGCGCAATATCCGCCTGAGCATGAAACAACTCTTGCCGACCGGGCTCGACGAATATCTCGCTGAACACAAAATAGGAGACATCGTCACCGGCCGAATGACGGAAGTTTCCGCAGGAAGCGCGCGCGTAGAACTAGGAGAAGGAGTGATCGCAACCTGCCGCGTTCCAAAAGAAGGCGCTGTCGATATTAAAGAGGAGAGCCGCGCTCCCGAAGCGGGATCGTCGAAACCAGATTTGTCGTCCCTGGGTTCGATGCTACAGGCACGTTGGAAAAGCGGTCCCGCAGTCGACGAGGTGAAACCGGAAACTCTACGCGCGGGACAGGTCCGCAAATTCCGAATTACAAGCCTCGACCCCGCGGCTAAGAAGATTGAGTTGGAGTTGGAATAGAGGAAAGTGGCTGGTGGTTAGTGACTAGTGTTTAGTAATACTAACCACTAACAACTAATCACTAATTCTAGTTTCCAGCGTTTATCATCATCAAGGCAAACAGCGCCGGCAAATAGAAGATCGTAGCCCGCAACAGTCGTCGCGCCGATGGCTTTGACGCGGCTGCGGTGGCCGGCAGTTGCGGATACGCCATCCCCATCGATACCCGAAACAGTGCTACTCCCATCAACAACGCGCCCACCAGATACACACGTCCTGCCATGCCGAGCGCAACCGGCATAATGCTCACCGGGATTAACGCGGCGGAATAGGCTAAAATCCGCCAAACAGTGGATTTTCCGTCCGAATCTACCACTGGCAACATGCGAATGTCGCCTTGCTCATAGTCTTCGCGATAGAGCCACGCGATGGAAAGAAAGTGCGGAAACTGCCAGACAAACATGATGGCAAAAAGAATCAGGGTCTCGACTTCCAGCTTTCCGCGGACAGCGGTCCATCCCAACACGACCGGCATCGCCCCCGGGAACGCCCCGACGAACGTACATATGGGAGATACTTTTTTCAACGGAGTGTAAGCCGCCAGGTACACAAGTGAAGTTAAGAAGACTAACAGCCCAGTTAGTAGGTTGGCGTAGATGGCGAGATATGCCGATCCGCCGAGAGTCAAAACCAATCCGACTGTCGCAGCGTGTGCCTTACTCATGCGCCCGGAAGGCAGAGGCCGTTGCGCCGTTCGCCGCATGCGCGCGTCGACGTTCGATTCGAGCACTTCATTCAGCGCCGCCGTCCCGCTCGAAACGAGCGCGATGCCGAAAAGCGCCTGCAGCAAGCCCAGCGACCATGACGACACACCCGCGCGGTGAGCGCCAAAAAAGTAGCCGCACCACGCCGTAAGCACAATCAATGTCGTGATGCGCGCCTTGGTCAATTCGGCGTAATCGCGGATCAGATTCACTGGACTTTGCAACTTGGACCCCACCTTGCCTGCCTTTTCCTTCCGCCCACCATCCGGCGGTTCAGTTCGAAGACTCACCTTACACATACGAAGACAGCATTCGTATCGCGCTACTGGTTTCAATGTCAAGCCAAAACTAGGGCCACAGAAAAACGGGTGAACATGAAACTTCATCGATCGTGCATTTCTTCGTAATCCCGATGCTCGCACCAAATGTCATGCTTGGCAACTGGCACTGCGTTACTGCCCGCCAGCAGGCGCGGGTACGGTGAAAGTCTCGGGAGGATCAAAGTAACACTGGTGCCAAAGGGCGGCGTCGGTCAACGTACCCGCTTTCCATTGCTGCACCGTGGGCAGGGTGGCGGCGATCATTCCGCCATCGACCGAGTCGAAAATCATCACCACTCCGGCTAATTCCTTTGATCTTGCCGCGAGGTCCGCATAGTTCTTATCGAGCAAGGACTTCACAAATTCCAGTTTGGCCTGCGCACCGCTGTCTTTCTCGTTTTCCTGGACTTTCTGCACTGAAATAATCTTGACGTTCTTCCCGCGAAGCGGCTCCCAGTCCCCCGGAAAAGGAGCCATCTCCTCTCGCGTCACCTGAAACAGATCGGCCGCCACCAGCTTTGCGCTCTCGCCCGCTTTGGGGATGTCGGAAATCCCTTCCGGCATTTCGAGACTCGTCCGCCAAATCCATCCCCGTGACAACCCGGAAACCCGCACATGAACCCAGTCCGCGCTGTAATCCAGCATCTCAAACTCATCGTGCGCGCTCGCCAGAAATAGAGTTTTCCCGGTCAGGCTCGGAGATCCCACCACCGGTGTCCCGGTTTTTTTTACCGCTACGAGGTTTTTCGGATGTCCCTGGTTTTTGAGCACTTCCTCTAAACTCGCCGCCTCTGCCGCCAAGCCTGTGGCCGCTTTGTTATCCGGCTTTTGAAGATTCTTCGTCTCCTCCAGTTGCCGGCTTGATAATCCCGGTTCAGTTGAAATTGAAGACGAGAATGGCCGTCCCGCTCCCTGAGGCATTGGCATTGGTGCCGAAATGGCAGACTCTGCGCTGTTCGTATTCGCGGAATCTCGTGTGGAATTGACGGACGCGCGGACCTTCTGCGTATCGGCAATCGCGGGAAAGCCGTCGCTTGGCCCCGTTGCAGAGCTCCCGAGAGCGTTGGAAAGTTGATCGAGTAGATCGGATTCCAATCGCCCGTTCGAGGTCAGCAGTTGATATCCCGAGCGCGAAGGCACGGAATCCGCATACCACGCGGTCACTTTCGTGTTCACGCGCACTCGCGAACCGCCCGACGCCGTCGTGGTGACCTCGACCGACGATTGGTAAAAAGCACGCTGGTATCCGCTCAACGGATGTTCGCCCTGCAAAGCAAATCCCTCGAGCGCAGGTAGCCGTCCGCCCATCGACGACTGCAGGCCCTTCAACGTCTTCTCCACCACACTCTTCGGCTGGCGAAAAGTGCGCTCGTTCCCGCTACCTTGTGCGCGAGCGTTCTGAGCCGTAACGAGAATCCCAATCCCAAGGAGAATCCCCGCGGTCAGGAAAGCCAGGAGTGCTCGGTGCAGCGATTGTGCGAGAGCGGCTCTCACGGGATCTGCTCCACTTCATCTCGGCGAAGCCATCCATGCTCGCCTTCGTGAGTCTCGATTCCATACCAGTAGGTTGTCGAAATCACGACCAGCACTTCCGTCCCGGGCGCGAGTGACCTCACCGTGCTCGCGGTGTGAAACGGCGCCGATTTCAGCGGAGCCCCCGGCTTTTTGACCAGTCGCTCCACTTGCCGTCGCAGTTCAGCAACATGTTGTTCGAGCGATTCCCCTGAGAGTTCGGGGACCGCCGAAGTTGGCAATGAAGTTTGTGGTACTGACGCTTGCGGCAACGATGACGGGGTCGGCGTCGATAACAGCTCGGGAACAGCGGCGCCCTTCGCGTTACCGTCCTGATCGTCTCGATCATGCTCGGTGACACTCGCGGCGTCGGCCACGGTTGCGATTGCCGGCGGGCCGGACGGCGCAGCTTTAGGCGGGTCATTCTTGGGCGGCTCACTGCTGTTCACGTCACCGCTCTTCATGTCAGCAAGGTCACTGCGGCTGCTGCTACTGCCACTGCCACTGCTACTACTGCTGCTGTCGTTGTTGTTGCCGCTTACACCCGACTTCTTTTTCGCCAGCTGCTCCTGCCGCGCTTGCTCCGCCTCGGCATTTTCTTTTTTCATCAGCTCGATAGCGTCGAGACGGTCATGGATATCCTGATATTCGCTGCTTTCCACCGATCCATTCGATTGGTGGACGGTCCGCCGAAAATCTTCCCCGAACAGCGCATTAATTCGCAGAATGGTGTTTTTGTCTCCCTGCGGCTGCACCACGTAACGCACCGCCAGCGTTCCCACGTCACCACCATCCTTGAAATTCCGCGGATCGATTGCCTCTTTTCGCACTTTGAAAAAAACTTTCCCGCCATCCTTCCACACAGGAAACAATGTCGACGACGAGGCCGCTTCCGCTCCCCCGATATACTCGTCTTTGTTGTATTCCTTGGTTCCGCGGATGATTGAGTTGGCGGCGACATCCTCGACCACCGTTGCCACTTCCGCTTCCGGCAGTGGAACGTTGACGATCAGGCCTTCGCCATACGGCGAGGCATCTTTATCGCGTTTCAGGATGCGGGCCTGACCAGGAATCGCGGCTGTCACCAGAAGGGTGATGAGGAGAAAGAGCAATGCCACGGCTCTAAAATCGGCTCTAAAATCAGGAGTGATTCCAAGAAAGGGAATCCGGACACCCAACCGCTGATCCCGACCGTTATCGTCCCACATCACAACCGGCTCCGTGCTTCTCAAGCAAGAATCTCGTACTCTACACCACTCGCGGTCAAATCGCGCACCGAGCACTGCGCTGGTCATTCCTGAGGGCGAAAACCCTGAAGTCGAAAATCTCTCCGTGGTGCGATCGCAAACAATTCTAAAAAAGTTTATAAACCCTATTGCACTTCGTTTGCAACGGTAGTAGTATCCGTCGGCGAGTGGTGGTTGGACCACTTCACCAAAAGAGTTTTGCTGGTTCAAAGCAGCGATTGGGCGTGGCTTGATCGTTACGCCTTCCTGATTGCTGTTGTTTTGCGTGTAGTTGGCTTTCTAAAATTTAGAACTTCGTCTGAGGAGTGCAGCATGCGTATGTGGGCGCAGTCTCAGCTCAGTCAGAAGCGGCAGCGGGCAAACTCAATCCTCGCAGCTGCCTTCGCGTTGTTTTTCCTCGTCGTGGCCTCGAGCCAGTCGGCTAACGCCATTCCCGCCTTCGCCAGAAAATACGGTCTGCGCTGTTCCGCTTGTCACGAAAGTTGGCCGATGCTCAATTTCTTCGGCCAGAAATTCAAGGACAACGGCTACCAGCTCATGAATGATCGCGACGCTCCAATCTGGCAGAACCCTGGATATTGGCCGGTGACCTTCCGCATGATTCCCCTCTGGCACCGGGTCAGCACCGACAAAACGGCGACGGACCAGTCGGCCTCTGGAGAGCAGAAGATCACCTCAGAGGGCTTTGACCTCAGCGGTCTCGACTTCCACACTGGCGGCACTCTTGAGAAAAACCTTTCTTTCTACCTGTTGCCCTCGTCTGACTCAACCGGCGCCTTCCACTTCGAAACCGTGATGGCGCGCCTCGACAACGTCGGCGGCAGCCCGTGGGTAAACGTAAAGCTCGGCAAGTTCGAACTCGACAACCTGCTCTCTGAAAAGCGCATTCTCACGCTAACTGGCAATGGAGGCATCTACCAGCTCTATCACTTCATTCCGTTGGGCGATGGCAACGTCTTCGGTCAAATGGGAGACAACCAGCTCGGCGTCGAAGTGATGGGACACTCCTATAACGACCGCACTCGCTACTCAGTCGCTCTGTTGAGCTCGAACGACGGCACCACCGGGCTGCCTTACGGTTCTCACTCCTACTCGACGTTTATCACTGCCAGTCAGGCTTTCGATGTGGGCAGGCTCGGAGTGGACCGGGTGGGCTTCTACGTGATGGCGGGCGACGCTCCGACAGCCTGGCTCACCAACGGCGGCGCTCCGATCCCCGGTTCGGGAACGGAAAACAAGGGCTATAGCCGTGAAGGCTTCGTCGGCCAGTTCTATTTTGGGCAGCATGCTGATGTCACGGTAGTGACGCAACACGGCGAAGACAGTGCATGGTTTGGGCAAGGCTACGGCGACTTGATCGATGGCGTTGCGATTCATAACAACACCCCAGGAGGTCCAGGGCTTCCCGCTGGTTCGAGAAGCCCCACCTGGAACGGCGTCCTGATCGAGCCCCACTATGTTGTAAGTCCGCAGATGATTATGTTAGGCCGCTACGAAACCATCCGCATGTCGCAGCAGGCGAATGGCTCAGGATATGCCGGTCCCGGCGGAGCTTCTCCCTCGGACTTCGGCAATATCTCGACCTATACCCTCGGGTTTCGTTACAACCCGATCATGACCAGCCGGGCGGGCTTCGCTTATCACGCGGAATACAACTGGCTGCACTGGGATGGAGCATCTCCGGTCACCCAGACCAACCTCAACAGCAGCGAACTATTGCTTGGATTTGACTTCGACTTTTAACCACCAGAATGGCCCGCCGGCGACTTAACTCGCCGGCGCTGACTTCAGTTGAAGGGTGCTGACTATGAACAGCTTGAAGCCAATGCGATTTATCGGCGCGGTTCTTCTTACTGCAGTTGCGGGTTTGGTCCTGGCGTCGGCGCAGGATGCGCCCGATGTGGGTCCGAAGGCGGCAGTTGTGGTGTCGGCCAAGGAGAGCCACATCGGCAATCTCACCGGCCACTCCGCCGATGCCAAGTCCGACTACCGCCGCTATTGCGCCGGGTGCCACGGTAATTACGGCGACGGTCAAGGCGAGAATGCGCCGTGGCTCGATCCGAAGCCGCGCAATTTCACTCTCGCGCAGTTTAAGTGCCGCTCCACTCTCACAGGAACGCTGCCCACCGACGAAGACCTCTACAACACGATCGCGCGTGGTCTGACGAATTCCAACATGCCGATCTGGAACACCTTTTCGAAACAACAACGGGCGAATCTTGTCGCCTACATCAAGATCTTCTCGCCCCGTTGGGACAGGGAAAAGGCCGGCGAACCGATCAAGATTCCCGCCGAGCCCGCCGTCACGATCGATAGCATCGCGCACGGCAAGCTGCTGTTCACGAAACTCGAATGCTGGAAGTGTCACGGTCCCCACGGCGAGGGCGATGGACCGTCGGCCGCGACTCTTACCGACAGCCAAGACAACCCGATTCGTCCGTATAACTTCTCTTTGGGCAAGGCCGACTCGCGCTTCAAGTGTGGGAGCACCAATGAAGATATCTACAAAATCTTCATGACCGGCGTGGACGGCACGCCCATGCCTTCGTTCGCGGATGTTATCCAGCCGAACGATGCCTGGGATCTGGTCCACTTCCTGCGCACTTTGCAGGTCAACCGTCCCAGCAAGGAAAACGAAGTTCTATCGGCGGCGCACGGAGTTATCCCTCCTTATGTGGATAAGAATCCGGCGCCGGCATCCGCTCCGGCCGACAACAAGGCGCCCGGCGGCGGCCAATAAGCGATTATCATGACCCGAGAAGGAGTTACTCGAATGCGTATGAAACAAATTGTCCCCGTTTGTTTGTTGCTGCTGCTCTGTTCGTCACTGCTGTTCGCTGGCACGGTCAGCGGCAAGGTGACCTACACGGGCACGCCCGCCCATCAAAAACCGATCGACATGGGTAAAGAACCCAGCTGCGCCAAGCAGCACGCGACTCCGATCACAACCGAGACGGTCGTGACCGGTCCCAACAACGCCCTCGACAACGTCGTTGTCTATATTTCTTCAGGAGCTCCTGACGACGGGCAGGTTCCGTCGCAAGCCGTCACCTTTACTCAGAAGGGATGCCAGTACATTCCGCACGTTCTCGTGATGCATACGGACCAGGAGCTGAAGATCGTCAACGACGATCAAACGTCGCACAACATCCACCCGCTGGCCAAGGTCAACACCGAGTGGAATAAATCTCAGCCCCCTGGCACGCCGCCGATCACGGCCAAATACGACAAGCCGGAATTCATCTCGGTGAAGTGCAATGTTCATCCATGGATGCACGGCGAGTTCGCAGTCCTCAAGACCAATCACTATGATGTCAGCAAAGATGGTGGCGACTTCAAGCTGCCGAACCTGCCCCCCGGCAAGTACACCATCACCGCCTGGCACGAAGATTACGGTACTCAAACAGCCGACGTCACCATCACCGGCAGTGAGACCCAGTCCGTAAACTTTACCTTCAAGGCAAAAGCGTATTGAGATCGATAGTGGCGGAGAATACGTCTCCGCCGTTTTATTTTTTCTGTTGACTACTAGTGTTGGTAGTAGAAGCTACGAGGACCAACTGTTATGGGCAAATTCTTTGCCATCACCATCATCGTCATCGCGATCGCGTCCGCGATTCCCATCGTGCTGCACACCTGGGAAGCGCCCGAAGACATCTCGACCCATGGCCACCTGATCGACTCCCAGATGGACGAGACCATGCTCGAGGCTGGGATTGCCTTTCTCGCGGCGCAGCTCATTTTGGCGGTCTTCATTTGGCAGTACTCCAACCCCCGTCCCGACGCTAAAATCAAGCGCTTTCCCGGTGGCGCTAAGGGCTTGGTTATTGGAGCCTTGTTGCTCGTCGGCGCGGAAGTCATGGCTCTCGGTGTTTTCGGAGTCAAAGCGTGGGCTGACGTCTATCTGAACCCGCCCGGTGCCGATGCCATGCCTATCCAGGTGCAGGCAGGCCAGTTCGCTTTCTATTTCCGTTATCCCGGCCCCGATGGGAAGTTTGGCGCTTTGCACGCCGACAGAATCAGCGAGGCGAACCAGAACTACTTCGGCCTCGACCCCGAGCATGACGTGGAGTCCCGCGATGACATCGTGACCGCCGAAATGGCGATCCCGGTGAACAAGGAAGTCCACTTACTTATGCACGCCAAAGACGTAGGCCATTCCTTTTTTGTCCGAGAGTTGCGCGTGCAACAGGACTTCGTACCGGGCCTGGATGTTTCTCTCCACTTCACCGCGACGAAGGTCGGCAAGTACGAAATCGTCTGCACCCAGCTTTGCGGCCTGGGGCACTACAACATGAAGACCTATCTCAATGTTCTATCCCAGCAGGATTTTGACGACTGGATCAAGAAGGAAGCGGCAATGCAATAACTTTGTCCGGTCCGCAATTTGTGTGTGGATCGTTCTAGACGCCGATCGCGCTAGACGCCGATCGCTCAAGAACAAGAGAAACAACGAACTGATCTCGTTGTGAGGTGAGCCCAAAATGCACGACACAGCACACGCAGCGCACCAGGCCCCGACCAGTTTCATTCGCAAGCACGTATTCAGCCTTGACCATAAGGTCATTGGCAAACAGTATTACGCGCTCGCGCTGGTTGCCGCTCTTTGTGGGATGGCCCTTTCCTGGATGATGCGCATCCATCTCGGCTGGACCAATGCCGCCATTCCGGGGTTGCAACTGCTTTCGAAAAACGGCGCTCCGGGCGGTGTGATGACGCCCGAGTTTTATCTCCAGATGATGACCATGCACGGCACCATCATGGTCTTCTTCGTGCTCACCACCGCCCCCTTCGCCGCCTTTGGAAATTTCTTCCTGCCCATCCAGGTAGGCGCCGAGGATATGCCTTTCCCGCGCTTCAACATGATGTCGTTCTGGGTCACCTTCATGGCTTTTCTAGTCCTGATGGCTTCCTTCATCATCGGCGACGGACCAACCCTCGGTGGCTGGACGCAATATGCCCCGCTCAATTCTGTCGGCGAGGTGGCCGGTCCCGGCCAGGGAATTGGTGTTGTTCTCTGGATGCTCTCCATTGCTCTGTTTTGTGTAGGCCAGTTGCTCGGTTCGCTGAACTTCATTACGACTACGCTCGACCTGCGCGTGAAAGGCATGAGCCTCATGCGGTTGCCCCTCACCGCGTGGGCCTGGTTCATTACGTCGTGCATGGGCCTCACTGCATTTGCCGTGCTGATGCCGGCATGCATCCTTGTCATTCTCGATCACGTTGCCGGGACCAGCTTCTTCGTTCCGTCAAACACCGTGATGAATGATCAGATCCTTCCGCATTCCGGCGGATCGACGCTGCTCTGGCAGCACCTGTTCTGGTTTTTCGGACATCCCGAGGTTTACATCGCCATCGTTCCCGGACTTGGCATCGTCTCCCACATCCTTATTACCAACATGCGTCGCCCCATGCTGAGCCACCGAGTGCTCATTTATTCCATGGGTGCCCTGGCTGTTCTTAGTTACATGGTTTACGGCCATCACATGTTCGTTAGCGGGATGAATCCAGTCTCCTCGCTCGCGTTTTCTTTCCCGACGCTGGTCATTACCATTCCGGCTACCATCATCGTCCTGATCCAGATCTTTAGTCTGTATGGCGCCAAGCTACGGATCAATTCGGCATCGCTGTTTGCTCTCGGGTTTATCTCGATGTTCGTCAGCGGCGGCGTCAGCGGATTCTTCCTGGCCCAGCCCTCGATCGACATCATGCTCCACGCGACCTATTTCGTGGTCGGGCATTTCCACATGGTGATGGGTGTCGCCGCGATGTTCGGCATCTTTGCCGGAACCTACTTCTGGTTCCCGAAAATGGCCGGCCGCATGATGAACGAAACTTTGGGCAAGGTGCATTTCTGGCTCAGTTTTGTGGGCGCCTATTGCATCTTCATGCCCTTCCACTACCTCGGAATGGCTGGCAACATCCGTCGCTATTCCTCTTTTCCCGATGACTTCCTGCAGCCACTCATTCCAGTCCACAAGTGGATCACCGTCGCCGCTCTTATGACTGGTTTTGCCCAGCTGATTTTCGTTTACAACCTGATTCACAGCCGCTTCTGGGGCAAGCCGGCGCCGGACAATCCATGGGAAGCCACTTCACTGGAGTGGAGCACGGCCACGCCACCGCCCTTCGACAATTTCGGAGGTAAGCATCCCGTGGTTTACCACGATCCCTATCAGTACGGCGTGCAGAGTTCCGTGGGCGATTATGTCATGCAGACTTCGCCCGAACAGCTAAAAAGCGAAAGTGATGAAAAATAGGACGAAGACGTAGGACGAAGAAGGCGTAGTTATGGCAACGACGATACCTGAACCGCCGAAAATCGATCACGACCGTTTAGCCGACGACGGACACGCGGGCAACGGCGGCTGGAGAAATCTTGTCCCGGCCGGCGGCGGTCCCCGTGTCGCGCAAGAGTATTCGCCGCCGCCGTCTTCTACCGCGATCTGGGTTGTGCTCTTCGCGATCACAATGATGTTCGCTGCCTTCAGCAGCGCCCTCATCGTCCGCAAGGCATCGCAGGACTGGCAAGGCTTTACGCTGCCGGCGATTCTCTATCTCAACACGCTCTTGCTCTTTGCCAGCAGTGCCACTCTCGAAGTCGCCCGTCGCCGCATTGCCAGTTTCATGGGCGGCCTCAGGACTCAGGGTGAACATCCGGCGCGCTGGCTCTATATCACGCTGTTTCTCGGGTTGCTTTTTGTCGCCGGGCAGTACATTGCATGGCGCCAGTTACGCGCCCAGGGACTTTATCTCGCGACCAATCCCAGCAGCTCTTTTTTCTACCTGCTTACCGCCACGCACGCGCTCCACATCTTCGGCGGATTGGTTGGCCTGCTCTACGTGATTCGCAAACTCGGGAACTCGACCTTGCGCCGCAGTACGCTCGTGGCCACGGCGCGCTACTGGCATTTTATGGATGTTCTCTGGGTCTATTTACTGTTGCTGCTTTGGATGAAGATCTAACTACTCAACGCTCTTAGGAGGCACCGTGAGTCAAGCGGACGTAACCATGGGTTCCCATGGGACAGACCTGATGGTGGGTAGGCCATTCGCCGTTCCTACCAAGAAGCTGGCGATGTGGCTCTTCATTATTGCGGACACAATGACCTTCGCCGCCTGCCTCGTGGCCTACGGATTCCTGCGCAACGGTTCTCCCGATTGGCCCCGCCCGTTCCACAGCATCACCAACGTCGCCATCATGACCTTCGTTCTTCTGACCAGCAGCTTGACCATGCTGATCGGATTGCGCTCGGCGAAAGCAGGCGACAAAGCCGCTGCCTTCCGCTGGACCATGATTACCGCCGCCTTAGGCATCGTCTTCGCCTTGCTTCACATCCGCGAATGGATGGGATTGATCGGTGAAGGCATGACCCTGTTCAAGAATCCGTGGGGTACGGGATTGTTCGGAGCGTCGTTCTTCAGCATCACCGGCTTGCATCTCACCCACGTCTCGACTGGAGTGATCGCTCTGGTGGTTGTCGGCGTGCGTTACAAAGGCGGCCGCTACAACGCTGACGACATCGAAGTCCTAAGCCTCTACTGGCATTTCGTCGATGTGGTCTGGATGTTCGTCGTACCGTTGGTCTACCTGTTGAATCTGAGCCACTAGAGCAAAATCTGGGAGCCGAATGCTATGACAGTGACAGCCGAAAGCAACAACGGGATCGGGAAAGACCTCACAATTTACGTGTGCCTGCTCGTTCTTGCAGGCATACAATTTGTGATTGCGTATCAGAATATCGACGCGTCGCAAATGTTCTGGCGCATGCTGATCGTTGCCTGTGTCGAGGCCGGATTGGCCGTCCTGTTCTTTATGCATCTGTGGACGGAAAAACGGTCCCTCATGGTTTTTGTTCTGGTGTTCACGATCGCCGTCCTGCTGGGTATGCAGTATGGATGGACCGACAGCAATCGCATGATCGTAGGCGCACCCTTTTCAAAAACCATGTGAGCCACGAGATGTAAGCTGGAAGATGTGAGGCCGGGAAAGCCGCTGGAAAAAGCGGAAGGACGTGAAGATGTTTGGCAAACTGTTGGCGTTCCCGAGATCATTTCGACACGTTCGAAAAGTCCTGGCCAGCCTCGCCCTGCTTGCTGCTCCGATCCCTGTGTTCGCCCAGAGCTGCGCCCTCTGCTACACCCAGGCTGCATCCTCGGGAGCGCGCGTGATTGAGGCGTTGAAGAGTGGAATCCTGATTCTCATCGTTCCTCCCACGCTGATGTCGATCGGCATGATTTTCATCGTCTACCACAAACGGAATCAGTTCCGATCCGCCCATGATCTAGCCACCGACGATCTAGCCACCGCTGACCAGCACACCTCGAACCGCAGCTGGTAAATCCGGCCACTTTGGCCCGAAACCCTTTCCCAGCACGGCACTTCATCCAAGAACGGGAATCGCTCACCGATTGATTGCAATCCATCCCGCAACTATCTTGATGTCCCATCTACGGACGGCTAGAATTCCAACATGGCGAAAAAATCGGCTAAAACATCTGCGAAATCATCATTAGTACAAGATGTATTCAAACAACTGCAACGAGAGCGAACCTCACTGGAAGATCAACTCCATCGTGTAAGCGCCGCTCTCACCGCTTTTGGGAAGGTCTACCTGCATGGCGGCAAGGCACCTCGCAAAACGCGGACGATCTCGGCCGCCGGACGCAAGCGAATCGCTGCCGCGCAACGGGCTCGTTGGGCTAAAGTCAGGGCTGCCAAGAAATAAGTTAGCCGCGGACGCTTCCAACAATCTCCCCCACAAACCCGGCAAACTCGCGCACGTCCTCCTCCGTCGTGTCGAACGAGCACATCCACCGCACCACCGACTCGTCTTCGTTCCACACGTAGAAGAAGTACCGCTCCTGAATCTTCGCGATGGCTTCCCGCGGAATTTCGGCGAACACGCCGTTCGCCTCCACGGGATACACGATCTTGAGCCGGGGGATATTCGCCAATGCCTGTTCCAGGCGCCGCGCCATGCGGTTCGCATGCTCCGCATTCCGCCGCCAAAGATCGTTCGTCAGCAGAGCTTCCATCTGCGCCGACAAGAAACGCATTTTCGACGCTAGTTGCATCCCCTGCTTGCGCACAAACATGAAGTCCTGCGCCAGTTCCGGACGAAAGAAAACGACCGCCTCCACGCCCATCAGTCCATTCTTGGTCCCGCCGAACGAAAGCACATCGACTCCCAGGTCGCGCGTCGCCTGTCGTAGTGTGAGTCCTTGTGCGGCTGCGGCATTTGAAATCCGGGCCCCATCCATGTGGAGAAACATAGTGTGCTCGTGCGCAAACCGCGCCAGGCTCTCGATCTCAGCCGCCTTGTAAACAGTACCCATCTCGCTCGATTGCGTGATCGAAACGACCCGAGGTTGCGAATGATGCTGGTCGCCGATTCCGTGATAGGCGTGGGCCACTGTCTCCACGGTTAGCTTCCCAGTTGGAGCCTGAAGTGGCACCAGTTTGCATCCAGTAAACCTCTCGGGAGCGCCGCACTCATCCGTATAAATATGAGATAACTCAGCGCACAGGACTGAATGGAACGACCGCGTCAACGCCTGCAAACTGAGCACATTTGCCGCTGTTCCATTGAAAACAAAGAAGACGTTTATATCGGGGCCGAACTGTTCCCTGAACTTCTCCACGGCCGATTCGGTGTATGAATCGTCGCCATAGCCGACGGCATGGCCCTCGTTGGCCCGCCGAATGGCCTCCAGCGCCTCCGGGTGCACCACCGCGTTGTTATCGCTCGCAAAACTTCGGCTTGGCTTCATGACAAAACAATTTAGCAGAACTAAAAATTCTTCGGAGCGTCCCGCCTTTCCCCGAATCTATATGTTTAATCTAGAATGTTAGCCACCTCCGGAACGGACCTTGGGTGGCACGGCGCTTCGGCGCTGGTCAACGTTTTTTCAAGACCTTTAGGGGCTTAACAATTAGGGGTTTAACAATAATGTTTCGATCGTGCATGAAGTCGTCAGTGCTGATTCTGCCAGTGCTTGTTTTGGCTGTGCTCGCAACCACCGCTTGCAGCAACGGTAAGGCTGCCAGTGCGGCCGCACCGCAAGCGATGCCGGTGAAAGTGCGGACGGCCTCCTCTCAAAAAGTCGACGAAACGACGGAATATGTCGCTACTCTGAAGTCCCGCGACTCCGCCGTCGTCAGTCCGCAAGTCGAGGGCATCATTACGAAGATCTTCGTTCGCTCCGGTGACCGTGTAGCGGACGGCGCACCGATGATGCAGATCGATCCCGAAAAGCAGCAGGCCACGCTAAAGAGTCAGGAGAGCGCGACCGCTGCCCAGTTGGCGCAGCTTAAGTTGGCGCAGCAGAGCTATGACCGCACCAGCGGTCTTGCGGCAGCCGGTGTGGTCAGCAAGCAGGAGCTCGATAACGCGCGCGCCAATCTTGACGCAGCGCAAGCGCAACTCCAATCGCTGGGCGCGCAGGTCAACGAGCAGCAGGTCCAGTTGCATTACTACAAGGTCGTCGCTCCCCGCGCCGGTGTCGTCGGCGATGTTCCCGTTCGCGTCGGCGACCGCGTGCTGACCACGACGCAGCTGACGACGGTCGATCGCCCCGGGAGCCTCGAAGCCTACATTTATATCCCTGTCGAAAAATCAGGCGACCTCAAAATGAATCTCCCCGTCCAAATTGTCGACGGTTCCGAGAACGTGCTGGCCTCGAGCCGCGTGACGTTCATTTCTCCGCAGGTTGACAATGCCACGCAAACTGTCTTGGCCAAGGCGACGATTGCCAATTCGAACGCTGCTCTGCGCAACGCTCAGTTCATCCGCGCGCGCGTGATCTGGGGCACGCAGAGTAAGCCGGTCGTCCCGATTCTCGCCGTGTCTCGAATCGGTGGCCAGTATTTTGCCTTCGTCGCCGAGCCTGACCAAAAAGGCGGATTCGTGGTTCACCAGAAGCCGCTACAAGTCGGCCAGATCGTTGGCAACAACTACGTGGTCCTCGAAGGCGTAAAGCCGGGCGACAAAGTGGTCATCTCCGGCACACAGTTCCTGATCGACGGCATCCCCGTAATCCCGCAGGAGAGTAGCACCTAAAATCAGGCAGCTGAGCGGCAAAAGAATACTTTCTCGACAACCAGTTCTGACCTATTTCCAAGTAGAACGGCGAAAGACTGGGAACTGAGAACTGGCAACTGAGAATCGTCTCCTATGGTTGACTTTTTTATTCATCGCCCGGTTTTCTCCACTGTTTGCGCCCTCCTTATTATTCTCGCGGGCGCGGCTTGCATCCCCACGCTGCCCATTGCCCAGTTCCCGAACCTCGCGCCTCCGCAAGTCGGCGTTACCGCCATCTACACCGGCGCCAGTTCCCAGACGGTTGAGTCCGCCGTCACCACACCGCTTGAACAACAGATCAACGGCGCTGAGGGCATGAAATACATCACATCCTCCAGCGGAAACGACGGCGTCAGCACAGTCACCGCCACTTTTGACATCACCCGCGATCCCGACCTCGCGACCGTCGACATCGAAAATCGCGTCAACACCGCTTCTGGACGTCTGCCCGCCGCGGTGAAACAGATCGGCATCACCGTCGCCAAGACCTCGCAGAATTTCGTCTTTGGCGCCGGCGTCTATTCGCCCACCGGTACTCTCTCCACGCTCTTCGTGAGCAATTACCTCGATGTTTACGTTCGCGACAGCCTCAAGCGTGTTCCCGGCGTCGCCGACGTCATCATCTTCGGCGAACGCAAATATTCGATGCGCCTCTGGCTTGATCCTGTGCGCATGGCCGGCCGCGGCCTCACTGCCGACGATGTGACCAGCGCTTTGGCCGAGCAAAACGTCGAAGTCGCCGCCGGACAGGTCGGTTCGCAGCCTGCTCCTCCAGGCCAGCAATTTCAGATCAGTGTCCGCGCCGTCGGCCGCCTGTCTGAACCCGCACAGTTCGACAACATCATCCTCAAGAGCAATGCCGACGGCACCCTCGTTCGCCTCAGGGATGTTGGTCATTCCGAACTTGGCGCGGAAGACTACAGCTCCGACCTCGACTACAACGGACACGATGCGGTTGGCCTCGGCGTGACGCAGCTCTCGACTGCCAACGCCCTCGATGTTCATCGCAAGTGCGTCGCCGAACTGCAACGTCTTTCCAAGCGTTTCCCGCCCGGCATGAAATACGAGATCGCCTTCGACACTACCGATGCTGTCAGCGAATCGATTCGTGACGTGATCGTTACGGTGGGTTCTGCGATCGGACTGGTCATCCTCGTCATCTTCGTTTTTCTCGGCGATTGGCGGACCACGATCATTCACTTTATCGCCACTCCCGTTGCTCTCATCGGGACATTTACTTTCATAAAGCTGCTCGGCTTTTCCATCAATACCCTCACGCTTTTCGGCATCACGTTGGCGACCGGACTGGTCGTCGACGACGTGATTGTCGTCATTGAAAACATCGAACGCCACATGCAAGAGGGCGAGAAGAGCGCGATCAAAGCCGCCTCCGCCGCCATGAAAGAAGTCACCGGCGCTGTCATCGCCACTTCGCTGGTGCTCGTTGCCGTATTCGTGCCGGTTGCATTCTTCCCCGGGACCACGGGAATTCTCTTCCGCCAGTTCGCGCTGACCATCGCCTTCTCCATCGCCATCTCTGCCTTCAACGCTCTTACCCTGTCGCCTGCGCTCGCGGCGCTGCTGCTCGACCGGTTGCACGCTGAAAAGAACCGCTTTTCCAAAGCAGTCGACCGCATTATTGACGCCCTCACCCGCGGCTATGTCCGTGCTCTTCGCGCCTTCCTGCGCTTCGAGGCCGTCGCCCTCATCCTTTTTGCCTGCGGACTCGGACTCGCCTACTTTGTCTTTGGGAAAGTTCCCCAGGGATTCGTTCCCACAGAGGATCAGGGGTATCTCATCGTCGCGATTCAAGCTCCCTCTGGAGCCTCGCTGGAGTACACACGCAGTATCGGGGCGCAAGTAACGGCCATCGCCAAGAATGTCCCCGATATTCTCGGTACCTTCGCCGTTGCCGGTTTCAGCTTCGGGGGCAACTCGCCGAACGCCGGACTCGTCTTCCTGACTCTTCAGCCCTACGAGAAGCGCAAAGGTGAGGAACACACCGCCGCAGCCATTATCAACAAGCTCCGTGGCCCACTATTCGGGATTTCCGGTGCCTTCGTCATTCCATTCGAACCTCCCGCCGTCCAGGGTCTCGGCCAATTTGGCGGATTCCAATACGAACTGATCGATCTTGGCGGGCACACCCTTCAGGATCTCGACAAAACCACCCATGAACTCACGCGCGCTGGCGCTGGCCGCAAAGATCTGACTGGACTCTTCACCACCTTTACCGCCGGCGATCCCCAGTATGTGATCACCATCGATCGCGAGAAGGCCAAGAGCCTGCACATCCCGCTCAGCCAGATCACCGATACTCTCAGCGTTTACATGGGCTCGTCTTACGTCAACGATTTCGATTTCAATAACCGCTCTTATCGCGTGTATGTACAAGCCGACAAGCAATTCCGCGCGCATCCGCGGGATATCGGCCAATACTATGTACGCTCGGATTCCGGTTCCATGGTTCCATTGGCAAACCTGGTCGCGGTCAGCCAGAACGTCGCGCCACAGGTCATCAGTCACTACAATCTTTTCCGTTCTACCGAAATTGACGGCTCCGCCGCCCCGGGCTTCAGCTCTGGCCAGGCCATCGACGCCATGCAGCAGCTCTCCGCCAAGACGTTGCCGCAGAACTACACCTACGAGTGGTCGGGAATTTCACTGGAAGAGTTGGCCGCCGGATCGACCTCGCTGATCCTGTTTGGTCTGGGAACGCTGGTCGTCTATCTCACGCTGGCCGCGCAGTATGAGAGTTTTGTGCTGCCCTTCATCATTCTTCTGGCTGTGCCCATGGCCTTGCTCGGCGCGCTCGGCGCCCAGTGGCTCCGCGGCCAACAGAACGACGTCTACTGCCAGGTTGGATTGGTCATGTTGGTTGGCCTCTCCTCGAAAAACGCTATCCTCATCGTTGAGTTCGCCGAACAATTGCGTGCGCGGGGATTGACCATCGTGGAATCGGCCATCGAAGCAGCCCGCATACGCCTCCGTCCCATCCTCATGACCTCGCTGGCCTTCATTCTTGGCGTCGTTCCGCTGGTCGTCGCCACCGGAGCCGGGGAAAACGGCCGCCACTCCGTGGGCACTACAGTGTTTGGCGGCATGATCATGAGCACCATCCTGAATTTATTTTTCATCCCCGTGCTCTATCTGTTGATCGAAGGATTCCGCGAGCGGAAAAGCAAGCCAAAGACTATTGAGCCGCAGCCAAAAACAGCGTAGGACGGCCACCGCGACGGTCTAGGGGTCATCCAAGGTTCCAAGGGTCAGGAGCAGGTACATCTGTGGACGGGCGCCTCGCCCGTCCACCTGCCAGTCCTCCTCGTCCGTCCAGCCTGCAAAGAAAAAGCAACCGAGGTACAATTCCCGGCGTCTCAGACTGCTGATTAATCCGGGTTTTCACATTCCACAATTCACGCGTGAGGTCAAAAATGAAGAAATCACTGCCAGTTGTTCTAGCTCTCCCACTGATTTTCTCGATGGTGGCTTTATCCACCGCGCAGGACAATCCACCCGCTTCTCAGAAGAGCATGGAGCGCATCTATAAAGAAGTTCGTCACGAACTGGTTATGCTTCCGTACTACGGCGTGTTCGACAACCTCTCTTACAAGGTTGACCCGGACGGCACCGTAACTTTGCTGGGCCAGGTCGCGCGTCCCACGCTGAAATCCGATGCCGAGAACTCCGTCAAACGGATTGAAGGTGTCGAAAAGGTTGTGAACAACATCGAAGTCCTGCCTGTCTCAACAAACGACGATCGTATTCGCCGCGCCACCTACCGCGCCATCTACGGCAACAGCGTGCTGAGCCCATATCAAATGCGCGCCGTCCCACCCATCCATATCATCGTGAACGGCGGCAAGGTCACGCTCGAAGGCGTAGTGGCCCGTCAGATGGATAAACAAATTGCCGGCGTGCAAGCCAACGGTGTTTCCGGAGTCTTCGCCGTAACCAACAACCTGGTCGTAGAAGAGCAGGAAAAGAAGGACGACAAAAAAAAGTAATTTCCGCGCGCTTACCTATGCAATGGAGAGCCACGTTCCCCTCTCAGGCTCTCCGGCGTAGCTTGTTGGTGAATGGTTTTGCATGTAGCTAGAATGAACGGGTGTCTCAGCCGCCAGTCGATCCCGCCCAAATTGCCGAAGCCGCCCGACTCATCCGCGCGGGACGTCTGGTGGCCTTCCCTACCGAGACTGTCTACGGATTAGGAGCGAACGCGCTCGACTCCGAGGCCGTGGCTCGCATTTACGCCGTAAAACGCCGCCCCGCCACCAGCCCGCTGATTGTCCATGTGGCTTCCACGGAGATGGCGAAGTCGCTGGTCGCCGTCTGGCCTGACACAGCCGAACGACTGGCTGGAAAGTTCTGGCCCGGCCCACTGACGCTGATTCTGCCTACAAAGGTTTCACCTACCGATGCAGTTCCACTCATCGTCACTGCCGGCCTTCCCACCGTAGCTCTGCGCGTGCCCGCGCATCTTGTCGCTCTCGCTCTCATTCGCGCGGCTGAAGTTCCCTTGGCCGCGCCCAGTGCCAACCGCTTCACCGAACTCTCTCCCACCACGGCCGAGCACGTCCGCCGTGGTCTCGGCAACGAAGTCGACCTTATTCTTGATGGAGGTCCCTGTACTGTGGGCATCGAATCCACCGTCCTGTCACTCGCCGATCCAACTCCCACCCTCCTGCGCCCGGGCGCGATCTCCCGATTGCAGCTCGAATCCATTATCGGACCCATCGCATCGGTTCACGAAGCGCCCACCGGATCACACCCCTCCCCCGGAATGCACCCCCGCCACTACAGCCCTCGCACATCCTTATTACTGGTCAGCGGCGGCAACCTGCCTGACCATGCGCACGGGCAGGGGCTTTATCTAAAACACCGTCATCCGCCGACCATCCCGGCGAAGACCGTCCAGGTGAACGTCCAAGTAAAGATCATCCAGATGCCATCCACACCCGCCGAGTACGCAGCAGCCCTTTACCACCAACTTCATCAGGCCGACGAGGGCAATTATGCGTGGATCGCGGTCGATCTGCCCCCGCAAGACCCCGAGTGGGAGGCAATCCACGACCGCCTCAGCCGCGCCGCCTCGAAATTGTGAGTTCGGGTCATGCTTTGTTACTTCTGTTACTTGGGTTCCGGAACATAACAGTTTGTAATTCTTAGAGAATGGGGGATTAGTGCGTCTTCGATCAAACTCGAAGATTTGGGCTGGGGTCGTGGTCTGCCTCGTATTGGCGCAGATCCTGGCGTCTCTGCTGCTCCAAAAATCCTATCGGCTCACTGCCATCACTGACTGGATCGCTCTCCTTCTTATGTTGGTCGCTTCGGCTGCGTTTGCGCGCAACGCAGTCGCGAGCGAGCGTCGTCAGCGACTGGTCTGGATCCTTCTCGCCGTCGGCTATGCCGTCGAGGCCGGGAGTCAAATCTTGTGGATGCACTGGGAATTGACGGTCCAGAAGCTTCCCGTCATGAGTCTCGGCGACGCGGAAGTTTTTCTCGCCTGGACATTTCTGATATTGGGCTTCGCCCTGCGTCCTCACGTCGAGCCCACTCCACAACATCAGCGCCTGGGAACGCTCGATCTGCTTCTACTGTTGATGACGGGCATCTATCTTTATCTCTTCCTCGTCATTCCATGGCAGTACTTCGCCCCCGAGCCGCAGTCCTATGGACCCGCTTACAAATTTCTGGCTCTGGCGCAGGACGTGGTCTTGCTTTCGATCGTGGCCCACGGCTGGCGTCACAGTTCAGGTCGATGGCGTCATTTCTATGCTCTGCTGACCGGCATCGTTCTGTTCGACACAATCATGGAATATGTAGTCGACACCCTGGCCGACGCCGGAGTCTACTTCAGCGGCGGATGGTATGACTGCACAACCGCCGTCTGTCTCGCCGGCATGACCGTCGTCGCACTGCTCGCCTATGGTCTCGAACCAGCTTCTGAAAACGGCGACCCGGATAGCGAACGCTATTGGTTGTGGGCCTCGCGCCTGGCCGCTCCCGTCACCCTGGTTTTGCCATTGCTTGCGGCGTGGTCATTCCTTGACCGCAGCCTTCCCCCCTCGGTATGGACTTTCCGAGTGATCCTGTCACTGGCAGCGGTTGTGATCTTCGCTTTTGTGGGAATCGTGAAACAGGCTCGCCTGGAGAGTGCGCTGGCCAACGCCAATCGTGACTTGCTCGACGCTTCGGTGACCGATCAGCTGACTGGCGTGCGCAATCGCCGCTTTTTCGCCAACACCATCGAGTCTGACGCTCAGCAGGTATTGCGTTCGTTCGTCAGCAACCCGTCGTCGGATGTGCGCAACCGTGACCTTGTTTTCTATCTCATCGACATCGATCACTTCAAAAAAGTGAACGATCAGTTCGGCCACAAAATCGGAGATCAGGTCCTGGTCGAAGTCGCACGCCGCATCAACTCCGCCGCCCGGCTTTCGGACGCAGTCATCCGCTGGGGCGGCGAAGAATTCCTGCTCCTGTCGCGCTACACCGACCGTCGTGAAGCCCACATTTTGGCTAGTCGCGTTCTCGACGCGGTAGGAATTAAGCCGTACCGCACCCACGCCAAAGACGCTGATCTGCACATCACCTGCTCGATCGGATGGGCAGCTTTTCCCTGGACCGAAGCGGACCCCAAAGCCCTCTCTCACGATCACGTACTGCTCTTGGCCGACTATGCTCTCTATCAAGCCAAGGGATCAGGAAGAAATCGCGCCATCGGTCTGCTCCCCGAGGGCGAAACCGTCCGTGGCGCAACCGTCGATGCCACCATCTACATCAACGGCACCCCAGCCTCCCCAATCAGCACGATGGGTCCGCAACACGCGCAACAAGAAGGATCAGTGCTCACCCTGGCAGCCAAAACCACCGCGGCGTCAGCCAACAGCTAGTGAAGGGATCGCTTCAGTTACACCCCTCCCCGTCGGCGATGGTCGTCAGCAATCCAGCGCTGGCCGTGATATTCCGGCTGTAGCAGTATCCTGTCGAATTCGACCTGAAAAAGTCCTGTGAACTCGCCTGGTTCTGGTTGCCGGTGATGTTGAAGCTGGGGTCGAAGTCGAGCCCATCCGTCGCGATCACCCGGTTCTTAAGCAGGTTAAAGGACGTCGTCTGCCCCTTATGCTGCGATTGCCCGCTGCGTTCGAAATACTGGTTTGAAGTAGTTGTCTGCGTTCCCGAACCGTCCGCATTGAACGCCAACGTGATCTTGATCTTGAACGGCCATGTGTCGCTGGTCGTGTCCGTGAAAGTGCCGCCGGCATTGTGCGTCGTAACCACCGAATGGATGGTTGTGCCCTGGTCGACGTTCTGCTCGTAGCTCGCGGGCAGAATCTTGAAATACTGGTTGTTGAAGAATTGAATATTCTGCGCCACCGTGGTTGTTACCGGTCCGACGGGAGTATTGATGTAACCGGAGATCTGGAAATTATGTCCGGACTTGGTATCAACCGTGCCCTGAACATTGCCGTTCTGCGCAACTCCGATGTGTTCGGTGATGTCCGGCGCCGGCACAGCCAGTGTATTCTCCGTCACCGCACCGGTGATCTGCGTGGCGTTGGCGTCGGTATACAGCAACAACGACGCAGTCGCCGAGAAATAGTTGTTGGCGTTAAATACGCTAAGCGCAACCGTATGCGGCTGCCCGTCGTCGAGCAGCGAAGCGAACGGGGTAAGGTTGACGCGATAGGGCTGGAAGTTCAGTGTCTGCACTCCTGGGATCGGAATCCACAGGAAAGGATCGATGCCGCCGGTATAAATCCACGGATAGACCGGGGCAACGCCCGCCGGTGTTCCATCGATGGTGACTTCAGATTCACGGAAGGCCGTGCCGCCACAGCTCTCGAGTTCGCCGGCCACATCGTTCGGCACACACACATACCAGAATTCATCGCCCGACTGGCTCTGGGCGAACACGTCGAAATAGGCATCGGTGATATTCGTCGGAAAAGTTAAAGTTTGTTCCAGCAGACTGGAGCCATTGCCCAGGCCCACTGTGCCGCCGGTCGGCCCGCCGGAGAAAGCAATCACCTGGTCGGCCGTCCGCGGAGGAGCCTGATTCGCTGCCAGCGGATAGAAAAGAACTTTGGCGGTGCCATGCAGGATTCCGGTGTACTGTCTGTTCACCGTGTTGCCGAGATCGACGGTACCGACTTGGGCCACCGTGAAAATCGAACTATAGTCGGTGAGATCGCGCTCGACGTGCCAGTGCCGTCCGTCGTTCGGGTCGGGTTCTGAAGTCGTGCCGAAATAAATGTTCGCCGGCCCAATCCAAATATTGGCTGTGCGATCGAACTGGATTCCCTTGGAGACGGAGAAATCGGCTGCGAGAATAACCTTGGCCCACGGCCCCGGGCAACTAGCGGGCGGCGCGTAGTTGAAACTCTGAGGCGTATAGCCGATGAACGACAGCTGCTTATAGAGCGTAACTACGCAAGGAGTGGTTTTCGGACGCGGCACAGTTGGATCGGCAGTCGCGGTATTACTCGACCCGATTTGTAGCTGGGCAGTAGCGATGGCTGTGAGTAAGCAGAGCGACGAGACGAATGTGGCAGCAAACTTTGAGAGGGAAAGCGGCACTGGAGCCTCCAAGTTATGGTGCAAAAAGTTGCAGAGCCAGAAGTGGCCTGCGCGGCTAGAACCCGCAGTGGTAAAGGAGTTTAGTGAGATCGAGGATGGGGTGTCAAGTTGGGCTGTAGGGAGGAATTTTGTTGAAGACCTTTGCTCTTCTATGCGCGTTCTTGTCGGTCTGCGTACACGGCTTGGCGGAGGATCACCGCGCCCCGTCGACGAGCGTCGTAGTGTTGGGCACGGGCAATCCGTCCGCCGATCCCGAACGCTGGGGACCAGCCGTCGCCGTGGTGGTCAACGACCGTGCCTATCTGATTGATTGCGGCCCCGGCGTCGTTCGTCGCGCCGCTGCCGCCGAGAAGAACGGAATCGCCGCCCTCAAAGCAAAAGAACTGAAGATCGTGTTCATCACCCATCTGCATTCCGATCACACTCTCGGATATCCCGACCTGATTTTTTCCCCATGGGTGCTGGGCCGCAAAGACGCGCTTGAAGCCTACGGCCCACACGGACTAAAGAAGATGACAGCGCACATTGAGAAGGCATGGGAGCAAGACGTCGATGTTCGCCAACGCGGACTCGAACAAGCGAACACGACCGGCTACAAAGTCAACGTTCACGAGATTCGACCTGGAGTGGTCTATCGCGACCAGAATGTCACGGTCACTGCGTTTCCAGTGAAGCACGGAATCTGGAAAGAAGCCTATGGATATATTTTTCAAACGGCTGACCGCAAAATCGTGATCTCCGGCGACACCGCGCCCACCGACGAAGTCGTGAAAGCATGCGACGGATGCGACGTCTTGCTCCACGAAGTTTTCAATCCCCACGGGGACGAACTCAAAGAAGAACACTGGCGAGAATATTTCCGAACCTTCCATACCTCCCCGGCCGAGTTGGCCGATATCGCGCGCCGCGCGCATCCTAGATTGTTAGTGGTCTATCACCAGTCGCTCGAGAAATTGCCGGAGGCAGACCTGGTCGAGCAGATCGGCCGCGAGTACAAAGGAAATTGGGTATCGGCTCACGATCTCGGAGTCTATTAAGGCAGGAGTCTATTAATGCAGATGTACCGGACACGCTTCTCACGCGACATCCTGACCGAGTTTCTGCCTCCAGCGAGGCCTGGAAAAAAGAGAACTGGCCGGGTCATCATCCTCTGCGACGGCATGCCTTCGATCCCGCGCAAGCAGCCTCTGGCAGAGTTTCTTGCAGTGAAAGGCTATTGGGTTTTCTATCCGCGTTATCGCGGAGCATGGGAGAGTGGCGGAGAATTCCTCAAGCGATCCCCTCACCTGGACATACTGGATGTGATCGACGGGCTGTCGAAAGATTTTCGAGAGCTGGCTTTCGGCCGCCGATTCCGGCTGTCGCTCGATGAGCTATTTGTGGTCGGCGGAAGCTTTGGCGGCGCCGCAGCCATTCTCTCGTCGCTCGATCCGCGAGTGAAAAAAGTGGTGGCAAATTGCCCGGTAGTGGATTGGTCGATTCTTGCGCGTGAGCAAAGGAAAGAAACGTCGAACCCAAGTTACGCCGCCTATATTCGCGCCGCTTTCGGCCACGCCTATCGGCTCTCGGATAAAAACTGGAAGAAACTCTTCGACGGAAAGTTCTACAACCCTCTGTATCACGCGCGCCAGATCACAGCGTCAAAGGTAATGATGTTCCACGCGCAGGATGATCCGTACGTCCCCTACCGCTCGGTCCAGAAATTCGCCCGGCTTACTGGAGTGCAATTGAAGTTATTGCGGCGGGGCGGGCATTTGAGCACCGACCTGATCATTCGAAAGTATTGGACGGAGATAAAAACCTTCTTCGTCCGCTGAACATCGGAGTTTGAGTGTGGCGCGGGCGCCCTCGCCCGCGTGCCCGCGCCACAAAACTCTCAGCGAATCCCAGATGCCAACAGCTACTTCTTTGTCGCAGCCGCGAACCGCTTATTGATCTCGTCCCAGTTCACGACACTCCACCAAGCTTGCAAATACTCCGGACGCCGGTTGTTGTACTTCAAATAGTAGGCGTGCTCCCAGACATCGTTCCCGAAAATGGGATGAAGCCCCTGCGAAATCGGGTTGTCCTGATTCGGAGTGCTGACGATCTTTACTTCGCCTTTGGAATCGCTCGCCAGCCAGACCCATCCGCTGCCGAATTGTCCAACCCCAGCCGCGTTGAACTTCTCCTGAAAAGTCTTGAAGTCGCCAAACGTCTTCTTGATCACGTCTCCAATGGCACCAGTCGGATCGCCACCGCCGTGCGGCTTCATGATGTTCCAGAACATCGTGTGGTTGACGTGCCCGCCGGCGTTATTGCGGACCGGCCCGCGAATGTCTTCCGGAATCGCATTCAGATCGCGGATCAGATCTTCCGCACTCTTCGCGTGCAGCTCGGGATGCTTGTCGAGCGCCGCATTCAGATTCTTGACGTAGGCAGCGTGATGCATGTCGTGATGCAGATGCATCGTCTTTTCATCGATGGTCGGTTCGAGCGCCGTGTAGTCATACGGCAGGGGGGGTAGTTCATGCGCCATTTTTTTTACTTCCTCCAAAGTCTGTGCCATTTCTCTTCCTCCAAAGCCTTAAAGATGACGGGGTGCGGAGGAAAGATTCACTGCGGCGGCAGCTGGTTGTCTCGCCGGGCCCCTATATTTGTATCACTTGCACCCGCATCTTTTCAGCAGCCCGTCCCCTGACGCGAAGGTCCTCCACAAGCCGGTCTATATAATCCATAAAGTAAGCTTTGAGCTTTTTTCGTGCCTCCGGGGGGATCTTTGAAGGTTCTATTGCTGGAAAACATCAGCGGTGTCGCCGCTTCTCAGTTCACCGAAGCGGGATTCACAGTCGAATCGCTGAAAGGCGCGCTCGAAGAGCGCGAGCTGATCGAAAAAATCCGCGGCACCTCCATCCTGGGCGTCCGCTCCAAGACCCGAATCACCGCCGCCGTTCTCGACGCCGCTCCCGGCCTCGTCTCCGTTGGAGCATTCTGCATCGGAGTCGACAAGATCGATCGCGCCGCATCGAGCGAGCGCGGCATCGCGGTGTTCAACGACCCGCACTCCAACAGCCGCTCCGTTGCCGAGCTGGCGATGGGCGAAATCATCCTCCTCATGCGCCGCACCTTCGAAGCCAGCACCCAGCTTCATGCCGGCGTCTGGAATAAATCCTCCGCCGGATCGCACGAAGTCCGCGGCCTGACTCTCGGAATCGTAGGCTACGGCAAAATCGGCTCTCAAGTGTCAGACCTCGCCGAAGCCATGGGAATGCGCGTCGTGTTTCACGACGTGGCCCATGTGCTGGCGCGCGGCAACGCCCGCCCCGTCAGTTTTCGCGAACTCCTTGCCACCTCTGACGTAATCACGCTGCACGTCGATGGGAAAACGCAGAATCAGGATCTGTTTGGCCAGGAAGAGTTCCTCGGAATGAAAGACGGCGCTTGCCTGATCAACTTGAGCCGCGGCTTTGTTGTCGATCACGAAGCGCTGGCGCGTCATTTAAAAAGCGGAAAGCTCGCGGGAGCGGCGGTCGACGTTTTTCCCTCCGAACCGGAGAGTGGCGCGCCGTTCGTGAGCCCGCTGCGCGGATTGCCCAATGTGATTCTCACCCCGCACGTCGGAGGCAGCACCGAAGAAGCTCAACAAAATATCGGGCAGTTCGTTTCCGCCAAAATGATCGACTACTTCAAAAGCGGAAACTCCCTGCTCAGCGTGAACCTGCCGCAATGCCACCTCGATTATGAGCCCGGCTCGCATCGCTTGATGCATATCCATCACAATGTCCCCGGAATCCTGCGCGCGATCAACGACATTCTCGCCGACCGCGAAATCAACATCGACCGCCAGGTCCTGGATACACGCGGCCCACTCGGCTACGCCATCTATGACATCAATCGCGCCTGCGACGATCAGTTGTTGGAAAAGTTGCGAGCCGTCCCTCACACCGTCCGCGTCCGAGTGCCCGGAGTAGTGAACTAGATAGCCGGATTCCGCCGAAGCACCATCTGAGGAGTTGCCGAAAGTGTGAACTGGGAACTGGGAACTAGATTGTTCCAATCCTGTGCACCGCATGTGCAAATCTTGGCGATCGAACGCGAGACTATCCATAGCAATAGCCTTGCGCTAGCCTCAAACCCTACGCCTCGTATGCCAACTACTACCGTTCTCGACCAAAACATGATCTAAATTCATCGCTTCCCATTCCAGAACGAAAATTCCACGGTTGCACTATTAATGTGTAATTGACCCGCACCATCCGTGCGCGTAGAGTCACTCCACTCGCACCGAGTTCGCCGAGCGCCAACCACACTCGACCAAACCCAGAACCGAATACCGGCCCCGCGAGGGGCGAAAGAAAGCGCTATGAATTTTGCTGAACCGAATCTTGCCAACCGGAACTTATCCGACTCGAACTTAGCCGCCCCGAATTTAGCCGACCAATGGACCGTCTATCGCACCCGCTTCCTAGTGCGCGCTCGTCAACTCACCGAACCCCTGGTTTTCACCGACTCTCTGGGCCGCGAACAATCGGGCCGGCCGGGCGACTACCTTGTAGAAACTGCCGAAGGCGTAAAGCGAATTACCAGTCGGGCCATCTTCGAGGATATCTATGTCCCCCTCGAGTCGGGCTCGGGAATCCTCGACCGGCCGGCCTCGAGAGCGACCGAAAATAGGCTCCGAGCCAGCGCCTGAGCCGGAGTCTTGTCCCTCTCGGTACCTATGTCACTTTCGGGCCACCAGCTGTAGTGTTTATCTCTTGACAGGCACCATATACGGGAGTACGTTAAGCATCCCAGAGCACATTTTTAGACCTTCCGGCTAGCGCTAGACGTAGCGGTTGACCTGGCGATAGACGAGGAGGCAACGACGGCAAAAGCCAGGGCGAGACTCAAAGTTGAGGTGACTTCGTGTCTTTCCCTTTCACGGGACGCCATCCCTCCGAAGTGGATGGCAGATAAAAAGCGGTGGCTTCCCCCGGTCTGGCCCACCAGACATCCCCTCGGGGGGATTCATCCGGAACGTGAAATTAGGGAAAGATTTAGCGTTCGAAGCTGCTCCCCGACAGACCAGCTTCCGGCGCCTTCAGGAGCCCCGATGGAAGATTTGATGGAACTAGTAGCCGCCTCCTTTGCCCGTCACGGCATCGAATGCCCGGCGATCGATACTAGGTTGGTGGAAAGACGGGTGCAGACGCCCGCTCGCAGCGTCCTCGAGCCCACGGCGATCCCAGACCACAACTACCGAAAAAGCCTCCAGGGCGATCCCGCCCCGTAGCTCCCTCTGAAGTTGGTTTGTATGGGGCATCGCTTCAGCGATGCCGAAAGCTCTTCGAAATAATGCCCCTCAGGGGCTGGCCGTCGAGACGTTCCCGCCGCGCCATTGTATGTACCTGAAAGACAGGGTCTTATGCTTGCGACCATCAAGCAGTGAGCCCGGTCCATAAGCCGTTTGCCATCATCTAATATTAGGAGAAGGAAATGCCAGAAGTTCGAACAGAAGTGCAGACCGAAGTTCAGAGCAAAGATCAGATGCAAAACAAAGATCAACTCAAGACCCAGAGCGTCGCCAGTGCGACGAACAAGAAGAAGGCCCCCGGCCTGACCTTCCGCCGCCTCTTCACCAAGCCCGGCGTCTCCCCCTACAACGAGGTCGAGTGGGAGCTTCGCACCGCTCAGATCACCGACTCGCAGGGTGGCATGATCTTCGAGCAGAAAAATGTCGAAGTCCCCAAGGACTGGTCGATGACCGCGACCAACATCGTCGCCTCGAAATATCTTCACGGCCAGATTGGCACCGACGAGCGCGAGACCGGAGTCCGCCAGCTCGTCGCCCGCGTCGCCGAGACCATCCGCGACTGGGGTATGAAAGACGGATACTTCCGCACCAGCGAAGACGCCGCCACTTTCCATGACGAACTCGTGCACCTGCTCATCCGCCAGCACGTGGCCTTCAACTCGCCCGTCTGGTTCAACGTTGGCTGCGAACGCGTCGAGCCGAAATCCGACGCCACCAACTGGCACTGGAATTTCACCACCAACCAGGTCGAATTCGGAGTCACCGGATACACGCGCCCGCAGTGCAGCGCCTGCTTCATCAATTCGGTCAAGGATTCTCTCGACTCGATCCTGACCCTGGCCAAAACCGAAGGCATGCTCTTCAAGTGGGGATCAGGCACCGGCACCAATCTCTCTCCGCTGCGTTCGTCTACCGAAGTGCTCTCTGGCGGAGGCACCGCCAGCGGCCCGCTCAGCTTCATGAAAGGCTTCGACGCCTTCGCCGGCGTCATCAAGTCCGGAGGCAAGACTCGCCGCGCCGCCAAGATGGTCATCCTCAACATCGACCATCCCGACATCGTCGACTTCATCGACTGCAAGAGCAAAGAAGAAGCCAAAGCTCACGCGCTCGTCGCTCAGGGATACGACGGTTCGCATCCCGACAGCGACGCCTACAGCAGCATCTTCTTCCAGAACGCCAACAACTCCGTCCGCGTCACCGACGACTTCATGGTCGCCGTCACGCGTGACAACGATTTCTCGACCCGCTCCATCGTCGACGGCCGCGTGGTCAACACCTACAAAGCCAAAGACCTGATGGGGAAGATTTCCGAAGCCACCTGGCAGTGCGGCGATCCCGGAATGCAATACGATTCGACCGTCAACCGCTGGCATACCAGCAAGAACACGGCGCGCATCAACGCCTCGAATCCGTGCAGCGAATACATGTTCCTCGACGATTCAGCCTGCAACCTCGCGAGCCTGAATCTGCTGAAGTTCGCGCCCAACGGCACCTTCGACGTCGAGGCCTATCGCCACGCCGTCGACGTCACCATCACCGCGCAGGAAATCCTGGTCGACAACGCCGGATATCCCACCGAAATCATCGGCAAAAATTCGCACGACTATCGCCCGCTCGGCCTCGGATACGCCAACCTCGGCGCGCTCCTGATGGCCTCGGGCTTGCCCTACGACTCCGATGCCGGACGCGACTACGCTGCCTGCGTCACCGCCATCATGTGCGGCGAAGCCTATCTCCAGTCCTCAAAGATTGCCGAACTCTGCGAACCGCTGACGCCGATCACCGACACCGTCCAGACTCGTCTCGGAGTCACCACCGCCGAAGCTATGCCCGGATCCGCTTGCCCCGGCTGGTACATCAACCGCGAACCATTCCTCGACGTCATCCGCATGCACCGGGCTTCTGTGAATAACATCAATAAGGCGAATGTCCCGCCATCGCTGCTCGACGCCTCGAAAGATTGCTGGGACCAGGCTCTCTCCCACGGAGAAAAGTACGGCTACCGCAACAGCCAAGTCACCGTTCTCGCTCCGACCGGAACCATCGGCTTCATGATGGATTGCGACACCACCGGCATTGAGCCCGATCTTGCGCTGATCAAATATAAGAAGCTCGTCGGCGGCGGCATGATCAAGATCGTGAACAACACCGTTCCCGGAGCGCTCTTCAAGCTCGGATACACTCACGAACAAACCGATGCCATCGTCAGCTACATCGACGCGACGGGAACCATCGAAGGCGCTCCGCACGTAAAGGACGAGCACCTCGCTGTCTTCGATTGCTCCTTCAAGCCCTCGAAAGGCACGCGCTCGATCCACTACATGGGCCACCTGAAGATGATGGCTGCCGCTCAGCCCTTCATCTCCGGAGCCATTTCCAAAACCGTCAACCTGCCGAACAACGCCACTGTCGACGACATCTCCGAAACCTACATCCAGGCCTGGAAGCTCGGCCTCAAAGCCGTAGCCGTCTATCGCGATGGATGCAAGCAGTCGCAACCGCTCTCCACTGCCGGTAGCAAGACCGCGACCTCGACAAAGGACGACGCTCGCAACAATGCCGCCGCGCAGGCTCGCGTCGAAATCGAAGAAGACAACCTCGAAGCGCCGCCTCGCGCTCTGCGTCACAAACTGAAAGAAGAGCGCATGTCGGTCACGCACAAGTTCAACGTTGGAGGCCACGAAGGCTACATCATCGTCGGCCTCTATCCCAACGGAGACCCGGGCGAGATCTTCGTAAAAATGGCCAAGGAAGGCTCAACCGTTTCGGGGATCATGGACAGCTTCGCGCTGGCCGTCTCGATCGCGTTGCAACACGGCGTGCCTCTGAAACTTTTCTGCGAAAAGTTTGCCCACACCCGCTTCGAGCCCAGCGGATGGTCCAGCAATCCAGAAATCGGCTTTGCCAAATCGATCATGGATTACATATTCCGCTGGCTCCAGATGCGCTTCCTCAGCGGACAGCAGCAAATGCTCTTCGACAACCTGCGTCCCAAATCCTGGGCAGCTCTTCCGGAAGGAACGTCGAGCATGGGCCTCGACCCGACTTCACCCTCTCCCCGAGCCGAGAGCCGCGAGCTGAGAACGGGCTCCATCCACGCAGCCGATGCCTTATCCAACATGATCGACATGGGAGACGCCCCGAGCTGCAGCGTCTGCGGAGCCATCATGACCAGAAACGGCTCCTGCTATCGCTGCGGAGAATGCGGCTCGACTAGCGGCTGCAGCTAGCCAGAGCCAGCGTTTTGAAAGGGCAGGGCTGAGCTTTATAGCCTGCCCTGAGCGAAGTCGAAGGGTGCCGTGACAAGAACAAAACTTGACGGCTTTAGCCGCTGAGGTAAGTGGCACCAAAGTGGTCTATGCAGAGTTAGTTGGGACTAGTAGATAATTGGATCGGTTCGAGGGGGCCGCGGGGACAACCCGTGGCCCTTTCTACTTTCCGCCACCGGGCGTTAGCGGTCGCTCCGGCGATCATGTTGTACCGAAGGATAGAGATGCGTTATCAGAAAGCGGCCAATGATAGGTCGTCCTTAATTGCGGGACGATCAGCCATAAACAGATGGACGGTTGTCGACATGTTCTGTGGCGTGGGCGGTCTTGCGCATGGTTTCGTAAAGGAAGGGTTCCGCGTTGCCGCTGGGATCGACAATGACGAGAGCTGCAGATATCCGTTTGAACACAACAATGGTGCGCGGTTTATTCATCGCGATGTCCAGTCCCTGCCCTCATCCGAGCTGGAATCGTTTTTTGGCAGATCGCGGCAGCGCATTCTCGTAGGGTGTGCCCCTTGCCAACCCTTCTCAAAATACACCTCCGCTCAAACCGAAGATCACAAGTGGCACCTTCTCCGTTCTTTTCTCCGGCTCATTATCCAAGTACTTCCCGAAGTTGTTTCTATGGAAAACGTCGCTGAGCTTCAAAAGCATGTTATCTTCCATGACTTTGTGGAGGAGCTCGAAGAGCATGGATACGAGGTGACTGAATCCGTAGTGGAGACTTGGCGGTACGGAGTACCACAAACACGGAAGAGGTTGGTTTTGCTGGGATCCAGGCTCGGCAGAATTTGTTTGCCCCCGCCGACGCATAGCAGGAGCAAGCAGAAGACGGTTCGTGGCGTGATCGGGAACCTCGAAGGGATCTCCGCCGGTGAAGGCAGCTTGAAAGACCCTCTTCACCAAGCGCGCGCACTCTCAGATCTGAACCTTAGGAGAATCAGAAAAACTCCCGAAGGTGGTGACTGGCGGAGCTGGCCGCCTTCGCTGCGTCTTGAGTGCCACAAAAAGGCGAGCGGCAAACGGTACGAAGCAATCTACGGAAGAATGTCCTGGGATCGACTGGCACCGACGCTGACAACTCATTGCGGCGGGATCGGCAACGGCAGATTCGGTCACCCCGAGCAAGATCGCGGGATCTCGTTGCGCGAAGCTGCACTTCTTCAGACCTTCCCTAAGTATTACCACCTGTATGACCCGGCAACCGAGATTTCTTCCAAGCGCCTCTCTAGGCACATCGGGAATGCGGTCCCAGTCCGACTGGGCAGAATCATTGCTCGCGCAATCAAGCAACACCTTGAGGTAGCAGATTGGGAGCGCTATGAGCGATAAGAAGAGGCTCTTCACATTCGAAATCTCGTTGAGTGTTCTTAATCATTTGGGGAGAAGTCTCTATCGCAGCTTCGCCACGGTGCTGGGTGAAGCCATTTCCAATTCGTGGGATGCCGATGCGAAAAACGTCCGCATCTATCTCGACCGCCACCACAATAGCTTTTTCATAAAAGACGACGGCATCGGCATGACTGCGGATGATTTCCAAAATAAATTTCTGCGGATCGGATACTCGAAGAGAAAAGATGGGACTCGGTCGTCTCCTGCAGGGAGGCCTTTCATAGGCAGAAAAGGAATTGGAAAGCTGGCGCTGTTATCGTGCGCCAAGAAAATCACCGTCATCTCGAAGGTTAAGGGTGGCTCCTACATCGGAGGAGTCATCGACAACCCAACACTCGACGAGGCCATCACGGAAGATCAAACCCCTGAGAAGTATCCGCTGGGAGAATGGACTTCCGGAAGCTTTAGGAGATACACGAAGGAGCACCGGCACGGCACTATTATCCACTTCGAGGGCGTGAAGGAAGGGATACGGGGAAGCTTTTCTTTTCTCACAAAGGTCATCGCCCTATATTTCCGCTTTTCCCTTTTGGACCCGACCTTCAGCATCTTTCTTGACGACGAAAAGGTCACATACAAAGATCTCAGCGATCTTGCCGATAAGACTCAATTCCTGTGGACAATTGGGGACCGCAAAGACCCCTACGTGGACGCACTGATAGAGGCCTTCTCGGACAATCCGGATGATCATGAGACGACGGAGTTGAAAATCAGTGGGATCGAGGGATTTGTCGCATCCGTGGAGAAACCTCGGGACCTGAAAATCATGACTACGGATGAACGCGTGGGAGTCGATCTTTTTGTCAACGGGCGACTGCGCGAACGAGACATTCTAAAACGCATGCCCACCGCTCGCCTTGCTGAGAGTTACCTCTACGGCCAGATTCATTTCGACTCATTGGACGATGCAACAGATAGGTTCACAAGCAGCCGCGAGGGCATTGTCGCTGACGATCCCAAGTATGCCAAGTTCGTAGCGAGATTTCGAAAACAGGTCTTGAAAATCGTTGAAGACTGGGACGAGTGGCGAATAAAGCATCGAGAGGAGGGTGATCCAGACAATCCACGGCTCTCAAAGAAAGAGAGAGCGTCGCGAGGCCTGTACGGTGCCGTTTCCAAGGAATACGAACCCTCGAAAAGCTCCGGGAAAAAAGGCGAAGTTATCGGCTGGGTTGATGAACTATCCGATGACGCCGCCTTTAACTTTGAATCTTACGCCGACTGTTTCGTCTCAGAGAACCTCATTAGAAAGTACATAAAGCGCAAGAGACTTCCACTGTCCAAGGAAGCGGAAGGCGAGGCTCAGAAGTGGAAGGACAGAGAAATCGCCAGCAAGGGTAAAGGCAACATCAGCATTGCCATCCGCAGGGACCCCAAGAGCGCGAGTTATTTGTCCATGGATGACCTCGCCAATTTGGTTGACAAGCGAGACCCGACGAAGGAGGCTTGCTTGGCGAGGGACGCGAACGAGTACAAGCCAATCAGGGATGCAGTGGCGCACACGGCCCTACTTACTACTGAGGCGAAAAACAAGCTGACTACGGTCCGTGAGAACATAAAGGGGAGAATGAAAACGATACTGGGGAAAAAGTAATTCGTTCCAGCGAGATGACCATGCCTGATCATATGACACCCGCCCAGCGCTCCCGCGCAATGCAACGTGTGAAGGTCAAGGGCGGCTCTTTAGAGAAGTCGATACAGCGAGAGCTTCGCAAGATCGGCCTGCGTTTTCTGCGGAACTACAAGAAGTTAAACGGATCTCCCGACATCGTGTTCCCGAGACAGAAGGTCGCAATCTTCATAGACGGTGATTTCTGGCACGGATGGCGATTACCAGTTTGGGAACACAAACTATCGCCGTTTTGGAGATCGAAACTGCACGCTAACCGGAGGCGAGATCAGCGGAACTTTCGGCGCTTGCGCGCAGCCGGTTGGATAGTCATTCGGCTCTGGGAGCACGAAATTCGTGCCGATACTCCCCGATGCATCGACCGAATCCTTTCATCACATCCGTCCTGTGACGGCCATCATAGACACTCCTCTTGCACCGATGGGACAATACGCGTGTGGGAACCAAGTTCCGGCGCTCTCGGGAGCTAAGTCCTTATTCCAGAATACTTTAATATAAGTCCCTTAGAATCAAAGACCAGTCCAAAATTTTCCTCCTAACTCCATGATTCCTATAGGCGAGGGGGGAGGGGGGGTGGGATGGCTAACTGGTTACTTTCCCAAAACGGTGTCCCACAGCAGCGCCATCCCGCCCGTTGGAAGCCCTGGGAACAACCCGCCCTCCACTCGCGTATCACCACCCGACGGAGGTGTGGTTATGTTCAAGGCGGTCGCGCTTTGCATCCTGGTCGGTTGTGGTGTTGCCATTGTCAGTGCCCAGGACCAGCAGGTCATTGTCCTTAACGAAAAAGGGAAGGATCACTTCGAGACCGACTTTGCCGCCGGAGGACGGTTCCAGCTCGAGGTGCAGTCGGGGGACGTCCGGATTTCTGGAACCGACAGCAACAAAATTTCCATTCACTACATGGGCAGAAACGTAAGCGACATCCAGGACGTGAAAGTCCGCTGCAAGAAACGAGGCAGCGCTGCAGCGCTCGAAATCTCGGGCGCGCCTCATAACGACTTTCACATTCTGATTGAGATTCCGCGGGAGAGCGATCTGCGTGTCCGCATGCCGTTCGGTGAGCTGGTCGTTGAAAAGGTTCACGGTGCAAAGGATGTGGAGCTACACGCGGGGCAGTTGACGATGGATATTGGCGATCCCAAGGAGTATGACCTCATCGAGGCTTCGGTGCTCACCGGAGAGCTTGACCTGAGTGCGATTGGAGTCGAAAAAGGCGGACTCTTTCGCTCGTACAAGAAAGCGGGTCCGGGCAGGTACAGGCTGTACGCCCATGTGGGCAGCGGCGAGATTGACTTTCGCTGAGGGACGAGATGAGGGGACGAGATCTTTTTAGGGAGTGGGAGCCTGAGCGCAAGCCGCAGCGCGATCGCGCAGAAGTTTCTGCTCCCGCGAGTTGCGAGTTAGCGCTGCTGCCTGCTCAAAGGCGGTGCGGGCTTCGTCGAATCGGCGAAGCTTGAAGAGGAAATCTCCGCGGACGCTTGGCAGCAGATGATAATTCTTGAGCGCGGGTTCGGATGCGAGAGCGTCGACAAGAGCCAGTCCCGCAGCCGGACCGAACGCCATCGACAGCGCCACGGCGCGATTCAATTCGACAATCGGCGACGGAGCGACGTGAGCTAGCGCATCGTAGAGCGTGACGATCCGCTCCCAGTCGGTTGCGTCCGGAGTCAGTGCGCGAGCGTGACAGGCGGCAATCGAAGCCTGCAGAGTGTAGGTTCCGGGAGTCGAGACGAGTTTTTCAGCGCGGGCAAGTGCGGCAAGTCCGCGGCGGATCAGCAGTTGATCCCAGCGCAAACGATTTTGATCGAGGAGCAGGACCGGCTCTCCCTTGGGCCCGACGCGAGCCGGAGCGCGCGAAGCCTGGATTTCCATCAGCGCAATCAGCCCGTGAACTTCAGCTTCGCGCGGCACAAGTTCGGCAAGAATGCGTCCCAAACGAAGCGCCTCTTCGCAAAGCGCGGGCCGCATCCAGTGATCGCCGGCGGTCGCGGAGTAGCCTTCATTGAAAACGAGATAAATAACCTCGAGCACCGATGAAAGGCGCGTCGCGAGATCGGGCGCTTGCGGAACTTCGAAAGGAATGCGCGCATCAGCCAAAGTTTTTTTCGCGCGGACGATGCGCTGCGCCACCGTCGGTTCAGGGACAAGAAACGCGCGCGCGATTTCTTCGGTTGTCAGGCCACCGATCAAGCGAAGCGTGAGCGCAACACGCGCGTCAGTCGAGAGCACTGGATGACAGGAGATGAACATCAGTCGCAAAACGTCATCGCCGATGTCATCGTCAAGTGCGGAATCGAAATCCGGCACAGTGGTCTCCTTGACCTGGAGCTCGCGTCCCAGCTCTTCGTTCTTGCGCTCGTGCAGCTGGATTCGCCGCCAATGGTCGATGGCGCGATGCTTGGCAGTCGCCATCAGCCAAGCGCCCGGATTATCGGGAATACCGGATTCGGGCCACTGCTCCAAAGCCGCGACCAGAGCCTCTTGTGCGAGTTCTTCGGCCACGCCAACATCGCGCACGATGCGCGTGAGAGCGCCGATGATCTTGGCTGACTCCATCCGGAACACCGCATCGATGGTGCGATGGACGTTGTCGCGCAAATCGTCGTGTGAATCGAAGCGCGAATCACGATGTGGATCGGTAGCCGTCACAGCTACCGATCTCATCATTTTTGCCGAATCCGCGCAAGGCTCGGGATTGCAAGCCGAGATGTCGTGGTTACGACGTGCAAGGGAACTCGTTCGGTCCATACATCTGGCGAACCTCGGTCTCGCCTTCCCAACCAGGCCAATGTTTCTTGTGGAGTTCCATGAACTTAACCGCCGACTCGACCGCTTCTTCTCTGGAGTTAAGTTCAAACTGCGCGTACCCGCCGATGACCTCTTTGGCTTCCGCGAAAGGCCCGTCAATCACGGTGACTTGCCCACCGGAGAGCCGAACGCGCGCTCCAGTCGCGGTGGACTTGAGTCCTCCACTGCCGAGCATCGTGCCGTTTTTGGCATCTTCGGCAAGCTTCCCAATCGCGTTCATCAGTGCCTTTGGCGGATTGCCCTGGTTTTCGGAGTGCTTGACTATCATCATGAATCGCATGGTTGGTCTCCTTGTATAAGTTGGTTGTGAGTCCAGTGTTCCGGCCGTTTCTAACGGCCAACTCTGGGTCTCTATCTATGCGTCGAACGGGAAACGGGAAAATCGACATTGGGAAAGCATATTTTTGTGCCACGAATTAGCGCTTCTTCGGAGTTGCGGACACTTTCGCGCGCAGTTGTTCCTCCTGCTTCTTGAGTTCGGGAGTCAGTTCGGCGCCGAAGTCCTCCGCTTCAAACACCTGGCGAATCTCAATCTCAGATTCTCCTTCGTGCGGATTTGGGCAGCGCTTCACCCACTCAATCGCTTCCTCCATCGACCGAACCTGCCAAAGCCAGAAGCCAGCGATCAGCTCTTTGGTCTCTGTGAAGGGACCATCGATCACAGTGCGCTTGTCTCCTGCGAAGCGAACGCGCTTGCCTTTTGAGGATGCCTGCAATCCCTCACCTGCAAGCATCACTCCCGCTTTAACCAGTTCCTGGTTAAACTTCCCCATTTCTGCCAGAAGCTTCTGAGTTGGCAGGATACCCGCTTCCGAGGCCTTGGTGGCTTTGACGATCACCATAAATCGCATTGTTATGTCTCCTTTAAGGCTGATTCACACTACTTTCCTATTAAGCGTCGAACGAAGGGCACCAGGATCGACAAACGATGCGGTAAGTTCTGCACGAGCCATTTTGGATGCAATCCGTCTGGGTGCAGAATCCGCGAGACAGTCAAGATAGCATCCGGAAAGGCCCAAAGCCCCTTTGCAATAATGGCGCTGACGAGATGGTCGAACAGCGCCAACGTAGGAGTCAGTTTCCCAGACAGAACGAGAATTCCGAGCACAACCAGGATGGCTCCCGCGATGGACTTCCTACGATCAGAAAATGGCTGCTGCATAAGCGGATCCTCACTTTGAAGCCGTTTTCAAGCCTCTACTGACTCGTCGAGTGAGTGGTCGGAAGATCGACACGATCCGGGATTTTTACTGACCTGCAGGGTTGGACGTGGAGAAGTGGAGGCTGGTCCGGGTTCGCTACGATCCGGCGTGGGTCATCGGCGTGGCATCGGTGGCGATGCAGATCCAGGAACCATTCCTGTAGATCCACGTATCGATGAAACGTTCACGGAGAATGACCGGTTTGCCACTTTTGGTTGCTTTGACTGCGATCACTCCGATCGCGATGGCGGTGTTGCCGAACACGCGAACCGTGAGCGATTCGGGAGCGACCTGCTCCTCGTTGCCGGTGGATGCCTTCACGGTTGCGAGGAATTCTGACTTCGTCTTCAGCGAGCCGTCGTCTTCAACCAGTACCAGCGAATTATCGAGGATCGCGCTGAGTGCCTTGGTGTCGCCTGCTTTGTAGGCCTGGTTCCACGCCTTTTCGAGGGCAAGAACTTGAGCGCGAGCGGTTGCGTCCTCATTCTGCGCCCAGACGAATGAACCGGTCCCGCACAGGAGAGCCATCACGGAAAGGGTGGCGATTGAACGAAGGATTCGGTCCATTGTTTGTGGGTCTCCGTCAGCACAGAGTCGACGGACCGCGACCTGCGAGCATAACGCCCGTCGATTGAAACGCAACATAACAGAAAACACTGGGAAAAATTAGTCCCGGGGTTGGTGCGGGAGCGAGGTTTGTTGCTATGCTTCTGGCGGTCAGCAGTCCAAGTATCAGGCTCAGACGTCGGATTGAAACTTCGACCCAAAATTTCGGAGGGTTATGAAATTACGAATCAGCAGCGTGGTGATGGCGATATCGATTCTCAGTACATTGGCCTTGGCCCAAGGCGCAACCAAGAAAGAGGCACCGAAACCGGCGGTCGGGCCTTCGCAGGCATTGCTCGACAACTGGAACGACATCGGACGGAAGTTGATTGCGATGGCGGAAGATTTTCCGGAGGATAAATACGACTTCAAGCCGACTCCGGCGCAGCGCAGCTTTGCCGAAGGACTGTTGCACGCGGCCAATAGCAACTATTTCTTCACGAATGCGGCGCTGGGACTGAAAATGCCGGCCGAAGAAGACCCCAAGCGCGATCAGTTCAAGACCAAAGCAGCCGTGGTTGAGTTTGTGAAGAAAGCCTTTGCCGACGGTGCGGCGGCGATCAAGCAAAAAGGCGATAAGGGATTGAACGATTTGATCGTCGATCCCTTTGCGAACCAGCAAGTGCGCGTGTCGGACATGGCGTGGGGATTGATCGAACACTCCGGCGAGCACTACGGGCAACTGGTGGTCTATTACCGCGTGGCGGGATTGGTGCCACCCGAATCGCGTCCGAAGAAGTAGGCGGCAAATCCTGGATTAACGAATCAGCGGCGACTGATCAGCCATGGGCGCTGTCGGCGGTGCCGTCGCTGTTAACATACCTTTCGTGCGTCCACTGCTTGACGTTTGCGATCTGACGATCAAATTCCCACAGTCGCGCGGCGGCGCGCAACGCAACACGGTTGCGGCCGCGGTGAGCCGGGTTTCTTTTTCCATAGCGTCAGGGGAAGTGCTCGGATTGGTCGGCGAGTCCGGTTCCGGCAAGTCAATCACATCTCTCGCGATCATGGGGCTGCTGCCCGCAGCGGCGGCGGTCTCCGGCGAAATCGCTTTTCAGTGCGACGAATCGAGTGCGACCAATCTGTTGAAGCTGCCATCCGATCGACTGCGCCAACTGAGAGGCGCGCGGATGGCGATGATTTTTCAGGAGCCGATGACCGCGCTGAATCCGGTGATGCGAGTCGGCGACCAGATTGCCGAAGCTGTGCTCGCTCACCATCGCGTTTCGAAAGCCGAAGCCTGGCGTCGGGCGGTCGACGGGATGCGCGAGGTTGCGATCCCCGACCCAGAGCAGCGCGCTCGGAGCTATCCACATCAACTCTCGGGAGGTATGCGGCAGCGAGTCATGATTGCAATGGCCATCGTGAACCGTCCGCAATTACTGATCGCCGATGAACCGACCACGGCGCTCGACGTCACGATTCAGCAACAGATCCTCGACCTGCTCAACGAACTGCGACGCAAATTTGGATTGGCGATGCTCTTCATTTCGCACGATCTCGCCGTGGTCTCGCACGTCGCCGATCGCGTGGCGGTGATGTATGCGGGGAACCTGGTGGAGTTGGGCAGCAAGGCTGATATCTTTAGCGAGCCTGCGCATCCTTATACGCGTGGTTTACTGCACGCGATACCGACTCTTGCGACTGATCGGACGCAGCCACTGGCAGCCATCGATGGGACTGTTCCTCCGATTGCGCAGCTTCCGCCGGGATGTCTGTTCGAGCCGCGGTGTCAATTTCGGGTGGCCACTTGCGCGTCGCAGTTGCCGGAATTAATCGAAGTGAACGCTGGGCACTGGGCGCGGTGCCCAGTCGTGAATCCGCAGCGAAGCTGACTGGCGAAGCCCGATTGCAGGGCCGCGCTTTGTTTTTCCTCCGAAAAAGCTATAATCCTCCCTTTGTGCGCATCCTCCTTCTAAGCGACATACACAGCAACCTCGAAGCGCTCGACTCCTGTCTGGCGGCAGCGCCCGCCCACGACCTCGTCGTCAACCTTGGCGATACGGTCGGGTATGGCGGCAATCCTAATGAAGTGATCGAACGCGCACAGTCGCTCGGACGAGTTTTCGTCCGCGGCAATCATGACAAAGCTGTCGGCGGACTGATGAACCTCGACGATTTCAACCCAGTTGCAGGTCTCGCCACGCTTTGGACGCGCGATCATCTGACGCCGGAAAATCTGGAGTGGCTACGCGCGTTGCCGCAGGGACCCGTTCACGTTGATGAACTACCCGGATTACAGTTTGTTCACGGATCGTCGCTCGATGAAGACGAGTACATGGTCAGCGCCCGGGATGCCATCGAACCGCTGATCACCGATCCGGTTCCCATCACGTTTTTCGGACACACGCACCTGCAAGGAGGATTTGTGCTGCAGGGGGAGATTAGCGAAGCGTATCGTCCGGGATATCGAACAGTGGGCCAGGCTGAATCGTCCGATTGGCCCCTACGCAAGGATCGTCACTACCTCATCAATCCCGGATCGGTCGGGCAGCCGCGCGATGGCGATTGGCGTTCAGCGTTTGCCATGTTTGACTCTGAGGCGTGGATCGTGACCTTTTATCGCGTCCCTTACAACGTGCGGGTAGCACAGGAAAAAATTCTGGCCGCGAATTTGCCGCAGCGGCTGGCAACCCGACTGGCTACGGGACGATAGCGGATCCTCACCACGATTTTCGCAGGCTCGGGGCTGAAGAACAGCAAGGAATACTGGAACTGGCGTTATAGTCTTGGGGACCACCAGTAGGCGCGAGGCAGTCTCGATTCTTGCCGCAGCGTGGACGTTGTAAACTCACTGCATGTCTGCGCGATCTTCTGACTCTGGAAATCTTTTTGCTCAATCGAAGTCCGCAACTGCTACACACACTGCCCATGTCGATGGCGGAGCCCGCGGCAATCCCGGGCCGTCAGGGTATGGAGTCGCAATCAGCGATGCTGCGGGGCGCCCGGTCGCCGAGTTGAGCGAGTACCTGGGGCACCGTACGAACAACTACGCGGAGTATCAGGGGTTGCTCGCCGCTCTGCGCTGGGCCAACGAGAATCAGGTAAAAGCGTTCAAAGTGATTAGCGATTCGGAGTTGATGGTGCGGCAGATGAAAGGGATCTACAAGGTGCGGCATCCCGAGTTGCGCAAGCTCTACGATCAGGCGCAGCAATTGGTTCGAGGACTGGAGCACTTCGAGATCAGGCACGCACTTCGGGAACACAACCAGATTGCCGACCGGCTGGCGAATGACGCGATGGATCGAGGGAGATAGGGCAGGTTTCAGGTGTTAGGTGTCAGGTCTCAGGGAAACCTTTGGTGAGCGAATTTTGCGACAACCTCACACTTTTAGGAGTTTTTGTTTTCCTGACACCTGACACCTAAGACCTGACACCTTGCCTCACTCGGCCGCTGAGTGATCGTGCACGATTTTCCAGCCTTCGGGAAATTTGCGGAAGATCAGAGTGAACAACCCCTGCGGGGTTTTGCCATCGGACATCTTCAAGTGAAATTCTCCGCGAATGAAGGCCGCGTCTGGGCCGAGCATTTCGATCCGCAGGTTCGTGAATTGCAGCTGACCCATTTCGTGGCCGGCGCTTTGGTAGTTTCTCTGGTAACGAGCGAGGGCGGCTTGCCAGCTCTTTGATTCGTGGGCTCCGGAGAAGAAGGTCAGGTCGTCGGATTTCCAGTATCCCGCCATGAACGCTTCAAGATCCTGGCGGTTCCAGGCGGCCTGCTGGTCGTCCATCACTTTTCGAATTGCCGCGCGGGCGGGATCGTCCACGTTTTGGCCCGCGATTTGCGCTACGGCAAATACCGCCGAAGTTGCGATCAGGCTCATCAGCAAAAATAGACTTCGCATCGTTCGCTCCATTATTCCGGTCCGTTCGTCCGCTTTATCGAACCGTTTCGTGTATCGATTCGGTCGTTTCGACCCTGAGCATGTCCTCGGGTTCTCACAACCCTTAAAATACCGCGTAAATTCGTGTTCGGGAGAAACTTTGTGAAATGGGCGGGCGTTGTCCTGATTTTGGTTCTGATGCCACAGGCGATGTCGGCGGAGTCTTTTGGGGGTGCGACTCCTCAGTCTGGGCCCACGCATGACCGCGAATTCTGGCGGGCGATTGCGCATGACGAGTATGCCGTTCCAGAAGGACAGGCGATTGTGCCTTTGCTCGGCGAGTTGAGTGGATACCTCGGATCGAAAGACCCGGAGCTGCGAGACGACCTCGCCTACACGATCATCGACCAGTGGGTCAGACATCAGAAAGACATTCCAACCGAGGCGTTGAATTCACTGGCCGACGAGTGGCGTGCGAATCTGCGGGCGGGGATCGGAGAAGTGGGAACCGATTCGGTGTTCAAGCGTTCATTTTCGGCGCTGTGTCTCGCGTCGCTCGCGAAACGGGATTTGAAGCATCCGTTTCTGGGTGAAGAACGCTACCGCGGCCTGCTCACAGACGCGCTCGCCTATCTAAAAGATGAACGCGACCTTCGCGGATTTGATCCGGTGCTCGGTTGGATCCACGCTACGGCGCACACCGGAGACTTGCTGGCTGCGTTGGCAGCTAATCCTTTGTTGCGAACCGAAGATCAAGGCCGGGTGTTGGATGGAATCGCAGCGCGACTCGCATCCGCGCATGAGATTTTTAGCTATGGAGAGCAAGACCGATTGGCGTTGGCCGTGGCGACGATTGTCGAGCGGAAGGACTTCGATGCGCCTCGGTTCGATCGCTGGCTGGCGGCGCTCGATGCATCCGATCAGAGTGTGTGGAAGGATAGTCCGCCCAAACTCGAATTGCTGCAAAATTTCGAGAACGATACCTATATGCTGCGAGGATTGACTGTGTATTTGTGGGCGAGCCCCGCCAATTCTGGCGCAACGGACGCACGAGATGCGGTGATGAAGGATTTGCAGTGGCGCTAACGACAGCTAGGCGCGACTCTTCTTTGATGCGGCCGCGGCTTTGACTCGAACCGTCTCCCATGGCCGCTTCGGGCGGTCGACTGCTGGCTGGTCGCGATCTTTGATGCGGTCGTATTGGTAAGACTCGCTGACGGTGCCGAGCGATTCGTTGTAGAGGCTCGGGATTTGCAACGCTTCTTTGAGTTCTTCGGTGAACTGTTGCAGTGCTTTGAGGTGGTCGGCGGTGGCCGGCACTTCGGTCTTGGTCGTCTTCATGAACTGCTGGTAGCCGCGGTTGACCAGCTTTGAAATTTCGCTGCCGATCATGTATCCGGGATAGGCGAAAATCTTGGCGCCGCCATCGTCCGTTTTCTGAATCGCGGCGGAACAGTTGTATTTCTTGAGGAACACGCGGGTTTGCGCGCCCGGAGCTTCGATAAGGTCAAAGCCATGATCTTTCAGCCATGCGACTACGTCTTCGTAGGTTCGTTGTTCGACTTTCGCTGCCATTATGAGCTCAATTCTCTTTTTTTTCTTTACTTTCGTATTTCGACTTTCGTCGCCGCAAGTTTAGATGCAGCCCTGAAACTTTCGACGGAACCAAAAACGGGTACTTCGAATCCAATGGCGAATGACGGCGGACTACAGTAACGCTAGTATAGATATACCTTTTTAAGGTTGCTGGCACATTACTCTAGTCATCACACAATGAGATCGGTACAACGCTACTCAGGACAACATAACTCAGGACGACACAGTCGATGACAGCGGCGACTCCCAGTTCCGCGTCTAGAACGCCGTCGAACCTGCGCGGAGAAGCCGTGCTGGCCCAGATCGGCAACACTCCCCTGCTGTCACTGGCGGCGCTTACGCAGGAGCTTAGCAACATTTCACCGGGGCGCGTGGAACTTTTGGGCAAGGCCGAATGGCACAACCCAGGCGGATCGGTGAAAGATCGCGCCGCAGCCGGCATTGTCGCCGAAGCCCGCCGTTCCGGCAAACTCGGCCCCGGCAAAACTTTGCTCGATTCCACCAGCGGCAATACCGGCATCGCCTATGCCATGCTCGGGGCCGCTCTCGGCTTCCCAGTGACACTCTGTGTCCCCGAGAATGTTTCCCCGGAACGAAAACGCATTCTACAGGCATACGGCGCAAATATCATCTATACCGATCCGGCGGAAGGCTCGGACGGCGCGATCAAGATCGCCCGCCAGCAAGTGGAACGCAATCCCGACGTTTATTTTTACGCCGATCAATACTCAAACGATGCGAACTGGCGCGCGCATTACGAAACCACCGCGAACGAAATCTGGCAGCAGACGCAAGGGCGCATCACGCATTTCGTCGCGATGCTCGGGACGACCGGAACCTTCGTGGGTACGACGCGGCGGTTGAAGGAGCTGAATCCAAAGATCCAATGCATCTCGCTGCAACCGGATTCTGCATTTCACGGGATCGAGGGCGCGAAGCACCTGGCCACAGCTATCGTGCCGCGTATCTACGATGGTTCGCTTGCGGACGAAGACATCGAGATAGGAACCGAAGAAGCGCATGCCATGACCCGCCGATTGGCGGCGGAACAAGGGCTGCTGGTGGGCGTGTCCGCAGCGGCCGCGATTGTCGGCAGCCTGCGTATTGCTTCACGGCTCAAGGAAGACCAGCGGGCGACGATCGTCACCGTTTTGTGCGATTCGGGCGAAAAATATTTGAGCGAAAGGTTTTGGAGAGAAGGGTGAGTGCAGAGGTCGATTGCAGAACCTTCCGCCCTAGTATGCTGACGCTCTCTCAATCCGACTACCTCGCTCTTCGGCGTCACGGCGAGGAGACCTATCCTCACGAATGCTGTGGAGTGCTGCTCGGGAAATTTAGCGACGATGGCTCTAAGACTGTCTCTCGCATCGCTCGCTGCGGTAACACCCGGGAGGATTCTCCGCAAAACCGGTACAACATCGATCCTAAAGAGCTCATACGCGTCCAGCGCGAAGGACGTGAGCGCGGCGAGGATATCGTCGGCTTCTATCATTCCCACCCCGATCATCCGGCACAGTGGTCGTCGACCGATCTCGCGGAAGCGCACTGGTTTGGCTGCTCCTACGTGATCACAAGCGTGGAGAAAGGTACCGCCGCGATTACGAATTCGTTTGAGCTTACCGGCGTGGATGAGGCTGACAAGAAATTAGCGGCGGAGAGAACAGAAGTTATCTAGCCACGCGACCCGGCGATCCGTGGATGAAGTAGTCTCGCACTTTCCGTCGCGTCATGTAGAACAGCAATCCGCCCGCGATCACGACGCCGACGGAACCCTTCAGCCACTCTCCCCTTGCACCGTTGATCAGGTCTCCGGCCGCGTTGATGGCGATGATCGAAGTGCCGAGAACCCACCCCCAGTATCGACGGCGAAACCATCCGAGGGCCGCCCCGCACATCAACACCGAGAGCACCGCGAAGCCGACAGCCGCAGGCTTTCCCAGCGCTATGAGTTGGTGGTGGCCTGTTTTGTTCAACGCCCACGGTGCGTCGAGAGCAGAGCCTGGATTGAGGAGAGTAATCGCGGCATAGGCAGCCATCGTCGCTCCGAAGAGGAAAAATCCTCCGATCGGAATGAAGCCTCGCGGACGTGGCATTTTGGCTTGCATCTTTGCCCCGTACCATAGCATCTTTATTGACATGCCTCAGATCCAGATTCCGTCTCCACTGCGCCAGTATTCTGGCAAACAAGCCTCGGTCGACGTCCCGGGAAACACCGTTGGAGAGGCCCTTGCCGGCCTCGTCTCACAGCATCCCGAGCTGAAACGTCATCTTTATACCGACGACGGCAAACTGCGCGCCTTTGTGAACGTTTACGTCAACGATGAAGACATGCGTTATTTGCAGAAAGAGGCCACCGCGCTCAAAGACGGTGATACGATTTCGATTGTGCCGTCGATTGCAGGCGGCTGCTGATTGGATTTTATGGCCACGCTTTCCGAAACCAAACTCCCTGAGACTAAGCCCGAGACGGTCCTGAGCAACGACGAGATCCTGCGCTACTCGCGGCATCTGATCATGCCCGAGGTTGGCATGGAAGGCCAACTGAAGCTGAAGGCGGCGAAGGTGCTCTGCATTGGCGCGGGCGGACTGGGTTCGCCACTGGCTCTTTACCTGACGGCGGCGGGCGTTGGAACTCTGGGCATTGTTGACTTCGACGTTGTGGACTACACCAATCTGCAGCGGCAGATCATTCACTCGACTGCCGATGTCGGGCGCAAGAAACTGGACTCGGCCGCCGACAAATTGAAGGCCATCAATCCCTTCATTAATCTGAGGACCTTCGACACGAAACTCACCAGCGCCAACGCGCTCGATCTGTTCCGTGAGTTCGATATGGTCGCCGACGGCACGGACAATTTCCCGACGCGGTATCTCGTGAACGATGCCTGCGTACTTACAGGCAAACCGAATGTCTACGGATCCATTTTTCGTTTTGAGGGGCAAGCCAGTGTCTTCGCGACGGAGAACGGCCCGTGCTATCGCTGCCTCTATCCTGAGCCGCCACCGCCGGGCCTGGTACCCTCGTGCGCGGAAGGCGGAGTGCTCGGCATATTACCGGGCCTGGTTGGAGTGATTCAGGCCACCGAGGCCATCAAGCTAATTCTCGGGCAGGGCGATCCCTTGATTGGGCGATTGTTGCTGGTCGATGCGTTGGGAATGAAGTTTCGCGAACTGAAACTGCGCAAAAATCCCGAGTGCCCAGCCTGCGGCACGCACCGGACAATCACCAAGCTCATCGATTACGATCAGTTCTGCGGCATCCGCGGAGTGGAGGCGGCGCCGGCGACGGGAGGCGGTTTGTCAGAAATTTCGGTAGAAGAATTGAAGAAGAAACTCGACAACAAAGAAGATATTTTTGTCCTCGACGTGCGCGAGCCGCACGAATATCAGATCTGCAATATCAATGGATATCTCATCCCGCTCGGCGATCTACCGAAGCGCGTCGGCGAACTCGATTCCAGTCGAGAGATCGTGGCCCATTGCAAGATGGGCGGACGCAGCGCCAAAGCCGTAGCCTTTCTGCAACAGGCTGGCTTTACCAAGGTGCATAACTTGACCGGCGGAATTACGGCTTGGGCGGAGCGCGTTGATCCTAAGATGCCGAAGTACTAAGGCAGTTGTTAGTGGCTAGTGGTCGGTGATTAGTTCCGCTCGTGCTGGGAAGCGGGCGAATTGAGTAGAACGCTTCTACGGATTCGCCGTCTTCTCCGGTTCTTTCTCCATCTCCGCATTCAAGTGAATATTGCTGCCGGCGGTCACCTTAATCTTTCGCTCCCAGTCTTTGCAGCCCGCCTTCTTAACGGTCACCGTATGGTCTCCTTCGGCGACCTGTACCTCCGACGGTGTATTGCCGACGAAGTTGCCGTCAAGGAGAATGTCGGCGCCGATAATACTCGAATCCATCTGGAGTTTTGCGAATGCGGCACTTGCCACCTCTGGTGCCGCTGGCGCTGGTGCCGCTGCCGTCGCCACAGGGGTGGCCGCGGGAGCGTTAGGATCAAACTTCGCCAGATCGAGCTTCATGTCGCCATTCACGTAGGCGGTAATCTCGGTGCCCGCCGGAATGGTCATGTCCTTGCCATGCATCAACAGGAAAAAGGGTGCGACGGGCCAGAGCACGACACCCGTGACGACCATTCCTGCAACCATCCCTCCCGTGTGGCCTCCTCCATTCCCTCCTTTGGCCGCCCGAAGCGGACAACTCTCGCCGTCTGTTAGCCGAAGATGGTCAATATTGACATCAAGCTTTCCACCCCTCGCCATTCTCCGTTTGGCCTGAGCTTCTCCGACAATTCCAATCGCTGTTCCGCCTTTTGCAATGACCTGAACCCCGTTCAGATAGATATCGTCGACGACCTCGAACTCCACAGTGTCGCTATGGTGGGCAGTCGCGGAAGAAATTGCGTGTTTGAGCTTCAGGCGAACCGGGACCGAGTCCTCGAGCACAAAACCTAGTTTCGACGTAAAGTGAGTTTCAACATCTGCGCTGGTTGTCGCGTTCGCGGGCGCGGAAGGAGTTTGCTCCGGTGTGCTCGGAGTGGCAGCGGCCGATGGGGCAGTTTGCTGCGCGTTCGATAGAAGCGAGAACACTAACACCGTCGACACAATCCAAGAGCAACGTTCCATAACGAGCCCTCTCCAGTTTGAGAAGTGAGTAAGATACCTAGTTCGAAGACGGCTCTATCTTCCGCGCCTCTCTTCTCCTTTGTCAATGACGGATTAGCGCGAGGTTTCGCTTCCGCTAACACCGCCGGCAAAGATAGATAGGTAAAAGCCTGCTTGGTCGATCGGGTCTCGTCTACGATTGCAGAATTACCGATGCGGGCGTTCTAAGACGAAAATCACTGCCAACCCGGTCTGCCACTGGTGATAGGTGTTGACTTCACGTCGGCGCCGAAGATAATAGGCACCTTGAGGCGACACCAGCGCCCGATGAGCAACGTCAGAGGGTTTCATGCAGAAAATCTGTTCTCTATTGTTAGTCGTGCTTCTCCTGTCTCAGCTATTCGAGGGACAGACTAATGATGCACAGACTGCGGATGAGCCACCTCCTCAAGCGGCCACACAGCCCTTACCGCAATCTCCTTCAGTTGTGCCACAAAGTGTTACGACCGGCAGCGGTTTCATCCTTGAAGACGCGACTCCGATCAGGCTTCGCTTCCGTCGGGCGGTTTCTTCCTCTGACTCGCAAGTAAACGAAACGGTCGACTTCGAGGTGCAGGAAGATGTCAGGGTCAATGGGACGCCGGTCATCCTAAAAGGCAGCCTGGCTTTTGGCACGGTCACCGAGGCTCAGTCAAAGAGAAGGCTGGCACGGGGAGGCAAGCTTGAAATCAATGTCGACTACGTAAGGCTGTTTGATGGCGAGAAGGCGCCGTTGCGTGCAGTAAAAGGTGGCAAAGGTGGAAGCCACGTCGGTTATATGACCGCTGGGATTGTGGCTTCGGGACTGCTCTTTTTCCCGGCGGCCCCATTTTTCCTATTCATGCAGGGCAAAGATATGGCCATACCGAAGGGCGCCGAGGTGACAGCTTATGTCAATGGAGACATGAAACTGGATCCGGCAAAGTTTGAGCCAGGCGCGCCGAATCTTTCTATACGTGCAGATCTCGGTGACGCGCCTGGCGATGCGTCCAATGGTGTGTCCGGCAATGCGCCCAACGAGGGCGACAAATTTGCGACGTTACAGGTCGATTCGACTCCCCCGGGAGCCGAAATCAACATCGACGGGAAGTTTGTAGGGAATACTCCTTCGGGCGTTCGGGTACAAGAGGGCAGTCATATGGTGATTGTCAAAAAGCCGGGATTCAAGCATTGGAGACGAAAGGTGAAGATCAGCGGTGGAAGCGATATTCACCTCAACGCCGAACTGGAAAAACCTGATTATTAGTAACGCGCCCAATAAAGATGGGGAGCACCGAAGTGCTCCCCGTTTTTGTTCCCCTTCCAGGGTTGATGAACTATTTGGCTGAGCTGCTCATCTCGGCTTTTTCGCTGCCGCCGATGGCGAGCGCATATTTCTTCCCGGCGAAGCGGACTTGGGATACTGCCGGAGTGCTAGCGGCGCGATCGACCACGGTGGAATCACTGTCAGAAGCTTTGTCGAGCGAGACGACTTTCGCCCACGTCTTGGCTACTTCTTTCTTGCCTTGCATGATGCTTACTTCGACGTTCGATCCGGTGCCATCCCAGCGCAGCTGGTAAGAGCCCGGAGCTAGCTGTTGGCCGTTGACCTGGACTGCTTCGAATACCTGCAGACTCCCTTTATTACTTGCGAACGCACTCGACGCGAGCAGTAAGGCCAGCCCGAGCACAACCGTCTTTGCCAGAAGATTGAATTTCATATGCTCCTTAGCTTTCTACCCGGCTTTGGACCGGGATGTTCGGGCGGCTGGTGTGGGTCGGAGGACGCTCGACTGAAGGCTTGCCTTTTTCGCCGGAAGTCCTACAATGCGCCTGTCAGGGTGACGCAAAGAAACGTGGGCCTCAAACCTCGATCTTTGCCGGACTGGCCCCGACAGGGCCGCCAAACCATGAGCGAGCCAGTCCTGTTACCCTGCGAATTTTGTTGAGCAATCTGTTACAGCAATCAGCGGATCAGACGTCCAATCCCCATCAGACTTGTCCGTTCATTGCCGGCTCGCTACAGATACGAATCTCGGTTTTAGTAAGTTCCCGATTTCTTTCGCGAACCGCCTTTGTGTGTCATGCGTATTGGACGTGATGGCAACTATAGGGTGAGCGGGAGTGGGACGCGTGGCGGAGGAATAGGGAGGAATTGTTCTGTCTGGCGGGTCAACGAACGAGAGTTACCTACGAGTCGATCTTCAGGTACTTGATCTTTTGTCATTCGATCTTCAGAACGATCTTGCCGTAGTTCTTACCCTGTTGCATCAGTGTGTATGCGTCTTGTGCGTCTTCAAGAGAAAACACCTTGCCGATGACAGGATGCAGACGTCCGGCAGAGATCCACAGCGAGAGTTGCTTCCAGGCGGATTCCATCAGCGGACGATTCCCGCTGAGATAGGAAAGCCACAGGCCGTGGATGCTCGCGCCTTTCGCGTAGAGGATGCGCGTGTCGATTTGCGGAGCTTCGCCGGTGGCGGCGCCGTAGACGATGATGCGTCCGAAGTCGCGGAGGCAGCGCACACCTTTTGCGACGTGCTCGCCTCCAAGCATTTCGAAAACCGCATCGACGCCTTCACCATTGGTCAGTTCTTTGATGGCGTCAACGTAATCGCGCTGTTTGTAGTTGATGCCGTGCTGAAGTCCGAGTTCGCGCACGCGCGCGAGTTTGTCGTCGGAAGAAGACGTTCCATACATCTCGATGCCCAGGATTTTTCCGATCTGAACGGCGGCGGTGCCCACACCTCCGGCTACCGCCTGAATCAGAACGCGTGCGCCCGGCTGATCGAGCAACCCGGCTTTCCAGTAGGCGAAGTACGCGGTGAAAAAATTTACGGGGAACGCGGCCGCTTGTTCGGCAGTCCAATTTTCTGGGACGGGCCAAACCAGGTTTCGATGAGCTGCTGTCTTTTCGGCGAAGGCGGCCCACTGCGTATAGCCCATGACGCGGCGCCCGGCGGAGTTGCCACCGAGTTCGGTGCCGGCGAATTCGCGGCCGGCTGTAAGCGGGGGCTTGGGAGTATTAGCGTAGCCGCCTTCCGCGGTCATTAGATCGGCGAAGTTCAGGCCTCCGGCTTCAACGCTCACCAGAATCTGCTCTGAAGTGGGCTGAGGATCGGGAACTTGCTGCAATTCGAGGACTTCAGGGCCGCCGAAACGGGTGATGACCAGGGCCTTCATGCAGGAAGTTTAGCAGGATGGATTCAGATCGCCGAGTCTGCTGGTGGCATCTATAATTGAAGACTCAGCAGTCAGCACTCAGCATTGCGCGAGTGCGGCGCTATTTTGACGGGATTTGCTGATTACTGAGTGCTGACTGCTGAATGGCAAATCTCACCGACAACTTCGGGCGGTCGATTCACGACCTGCGGATCTCGATTACGGACCGCTGTAACTATAAGTGCGTCTATTGCCGGACTGGGAACAATGGCGCTGCTTATGCCGAACTTCCGTTCGATGACTATTTGCGGATGGCGCGCATATTGGTCGGCCTGGGGATTACGAAAATCCGGCTGACGGGCGGCGAGCCGCTGTTGCGCAAAGGGATCGTGGAGTTCGTCCGCGATCTTTCGAAACTGCGGACCGTTGACGGCAAGAAACCAGAAATTGCGCTGACCACAAACGGACATCTTCTTGCTGAGATCGCACGTCCTCTGAAAGATGCCGGGCTGGACCGGGTCACCGTGAGCATGGACGCGGTGGATGCCGAGCGATTTGCGCGGATCACACGCGTGCCGAACGGATATGAGAGCGTGCTCGCGGGTGTGCGTGCTGCGCGCGAGGCGGGGCTCGATCCGGTGAAGGTTAATTGCGTGCTGCTGCGCGGGTTCAATGAAGATCAGATCGTCAACTTCGGCAAGTTTGCGCGCGAAGAGCGGGTGGTGGTCCGCTTTATCGAATTCATGCCGCTGGAAGAAGACCGGGTCTGGACTCCGGAGATCGTAGTCACGCTGGACGAGATCCTCGCGCGGATGGCGGAATTTATGCCGCTTGAGGAGATAGCCCATGAGCGCAGCGAGACGGCCAGGAGATACCGCTTCTCCGATGGGATCGGCGAGATCGGAATTATCGCGCCGGTGTCGCATCCTTTTTGTGGACATTGCAGCCGGATTCGGGTGACCTCCGATGGGAAGCTGCGAACGTGCTTGTTTTCGGTGTGGGATCACGACCTACACGAACTGATGCGGCGCGGAGCGTCGGACGAAGAGCTGACCAGGTTCATTCTGAAAGTCGTGGAGAAGAAAGAAGAGCGACACCATATTGGAGAGCCGGGATTTGTGCCGGCTTCGCGAACTATGGTGCATATTGGGGGGTAGGCAGTGGTTAGTGGTTGGTGATTAGTGATTAGTAAAAACGAACATTTTCATCGTGACGACAGGGGCCGTACTAGTCACTAATCACCAACCACTGCTCTCAGTAGAAGCTGTCGTACTTCGTGACGGTCCAGGTGTCATCTTTTTTCTCTTCGGTTACGGAGAAAAGATCCTTATAGGTTGAATCCTGTGCGGGCGTGCTGTAGCGCTGGCCTTTGTAGTGAAGGATCACGAGGGGCGGTGCATCTTCCCACTCCACCAGATTCCATGAGATCAGTGGGTGTTGGGTTTCGGAATCGCAGAGGAAATCGGCACGTTTCTTGCGGTAATCCTTTTTCTTTTCCCAATCAGAAAGCGCCGTCCGGCAATTGCCGGCGCGCATTTCAGAGATAAATTTGTTGGCGGTGCGCTCGATGGTGCGGTCGCGAAACGGATTCATGGTGATGCTGATCGGCATCTGGGTCAGCGGGTCGCGCTCTTCGGAGCGTGACAGGACCGGTGGCTGCGTGCTGAGCCAATAGAGATAGCCGGCAAACGCCAGGATGAGCAGGCTGGCGGTGCCAATGGCGATCGCGAGATGAGTGCGTGAAACCTGCATCATATGCAGTTTGGGGGATTGGCTAGGTTCGGGCAAGATTACTTCAGACACCTTAATCGCGGGGGTCATTCGCTCGCCGGCGTTAAGTTTTTTGCCGTTTTGGTCGCGGCGCGGTGGTTTGTGTTTTCCCAGTGTGCGGCGTATATTTAGTGATGAATACTGTTGTGTCGTAGTGCCAGGATTGTCGAAGCACACCAGTGGGCGAAAGCCCACTTTTTCGTTGGGGCCCAGTTGTTGGAGTGCGCTGGCGCGGCGACCAAAGCGCAAATTGCTGAAAACATGGCATTTGATCTAGATAGGGTCCGGCAGATCGCCGAGCGGGTGGCGAGTTCGAGCGGGCTGGAAGTGGTCGAGGTTGAGGTGGCGGGCGGGGGAAAGCACCGCACGCTCCGGGTGTTTATTGATCGTCCGGGAGCGGCTCCGGCAGCGAATCGTCCGGATGGTGTAACGCACGAGGATTGCGCGAACTTCAGCCGTGAATTTGGCACGATCGTTGATGTTGAAGATGCGTTTTCGGGTGGATCGTATGTTCTGGAGGTTTCGTCTCCCGGCCTCGACCGAAAGTTGACGAAGGCGGCGGACTTTGAGCGCTTTCGCGGACAGCGTGTGAAGTTGATGACGCGCGAGCCGGTGATGAATAACCGGCATTTTGAGGGACGGCTGGAAAGCTTCGAAAATGGGAAGCTCCTGCTGGACCTGAGCGCGGCGCGGAAAAAGAAGATGCGTCCGAAAGAAGGCGAATCTTCGAAAGTGGAAATTGAGTTTAAGAACGTAGAGAAAGCGAACCTGGTACCAGAAATCTGAAAGCACGGTCTCAGGTGTTAGGTGTCAGGTCTCAGGCAAAGCCGAAATTCTGAGACCTGACACCTAGGACCTGATACCTGAGACCTGGAACTTTTATGGCAAGTGAGCTTTACAACATCATCGAAGGGGTCAGCCGGGAAAAAGGCATTGATCCGCAGATTGTGGTGAGTGCCGTTGAGGACGCCATTGTGGTGGCCACGCGCAAGCACTACAAGACGCAGGAAAATTTTCGCGCCGTGCTCGACAAAGACAGCGGGAAAATCAACGCCTATGCGGTGAAGTCGATTGTCGAAACTCCCGAGCAGGTGGAAGACCCGAATCTGCAGGTCACGGTGGAGCAGGCGCGCAAGCTCGATCCGAGCGCCGAAGCCGGTGGCGAACTGCTGATCCCGAAGGTGACGGACGGTATTCTGGGCCGGATCGCTGCGCAGCTGGCCAAGCAGGTTATTTTTCAAAAAGTGCGCGAGGCCGAGCGCGACACGGTCTACAACGAGTACATCGGGCACGTAAACGAGATCGTGAATGCGACCGTGAAACGGATCGAAGGTCCGGATGTGATTCTGGATATCGGTAAGGCCGAAGCGAGGATGGGGCGCAAGGAGCAATCGCGGCTGGAGTCGTTTGCCGTCGGCGAGCGCATTCGAGTTGTCATCGTGCGCGTCGAAAAAGCGGTGAAAGGTCCGGGTGTGGTTGCATCGCGCTCGGCGCCGGAACTGGTATCGCATCTTTTCCAGACCGAAGTGCCGGAAATCTATGATGGCACCGTGGTGATTCGCGCGATTGCTCGTGAAGCTGGCGAACGGACGAAGATCGCGGTCATGTCGAAAGATAAAGACGTGGATGCTGTCGGCGCATGTGTCGGCATGAAGGGGATGCGCGTGCAGTCGATCATCCGCGAGTTGCGCGGAGAGAAGATCGACATCATCGAGTATCACGAAGACGCGGTTACCTTTGCCGAGAAGGCATTGCAGCCGGCGAAGGTCAGCCGGGTGACGATTGTGGATGCGGCGGACAAGCACCTTGAAGTCGTGGTGGACGATACGCAGCTCTCGCTTGCCATCGGCAAGAAGGGCCAGAACGTGCGGCTGGCGGCCAAACTGCTCGGCTGGAAGATCGACATCAAGAGCGAAGAGGAGAAGCGGCAGGAAGTGGAACAACAGATGTCGGCGCTGGTCACGCAGACGGTCACTCCGCTGGAACTGGTTACTGGGCTGGGTGATGGTCTCGTTGAAAAGCTGAAGGCTGCCGGCGTCAATACGGTGGAATCGCTGGCGGATATGACGCCCGAGCAATTGGAAGCGATCGAAGGCATTGGCCCGAAAACGGTGGAAAAAATCAGTATTGCGGTCAATAATTACTTCGCCAGTCTGGACGGTGGCGAGGTAGCCACTGCCGATCCGGAAAGCACGGGAGAAGCCGCCACCGAAGCGGCTATCGCTGTTAGTGAGGAATCGGCGACCGAAGGCACCGTGGAAGCGGACCGTTTGGCCGGTGATACCGAGTTGGCTGAAACGGCGTCCGCAGAAGGCGCCGAGGTCGCAGCTGAAGTTGGCCCTGAAGTCGGCGCCGAAGAAGCTGCGACGAGCAATACCGCGACTGAAGAAGCCCCGGAAGACAAGTAGGGCAGACTAGGGCCGCTTGCGGGCGATGCCACCTGCCCGTGCTGCGACAGGTTTCTATGAGGCTAGATATGCGCGCTTAGACATACAAATGTTGGTGGTACAGAAGAGGAACTAGAGCGGATGAGTAAGATTCGAATTAACGATCTGGCCCGCGAATTAGAGGTCAAGAGCAAGGAAATTCTTGACGCTTTGACGACGGTGGGCGTAACGGAGAAGAAGACGCACTCCAGTTCCCTGGAAGACCACGAAGCGGACCTAGTGCGGAAGCACCTGCGCGGCCGCTCCGACGCCACGGCGAGCCCGACTCGATCCTCGCGTGCTCCGCAAGGCGATGATGGCATCAAGACCAAGATCGATCTCTCGAATATTTCGCGACCGGGAGATGTGCTGCGCAAAATCCAGCAGCAGAAAGAAGCTGCCGAGCAGCCCGTCGCGCGCCCCGTGGCTAAGCCACCGTCGACACAGCCCGTAGCGGAGGCGAAAGCGCAGGCCCCGTCCGCTCCCCTGGTACCAAAGGCGGTGCCACCGAAGCCTGCAACTGAAACTCCCACACCAGCACCTAGAATGGTGACGCCAGCCTCGGTTGCGGCAACTTATCGTCCTCCGAGCGTGGTTGTGATTCCGCCGAAGGCTCCTGTAGCACCCGCCGCAAGCGCGCCGCCGGCGATTGCAGTTCCACCGAGAGCAACGATTCCGCCAGCCGGGACTACTCCGTCCGTGGGATCGGGACAAACACAAGTTCCGGCGCAAAGTGTCGCGCCTCCTCCAGTACAAACTCCAGCACCCGACAACGTTGCGCAGATGCAGACTGCTGCACCGGTGCGACCATCGGCACCAGTTGCGCCGCCGCCGCGAATGATCATGCCGCAGACGGGGCCGCGTCCGGTATACAAAGCTCCATTGCCGCCGCCGATTGCGAACAACCCGAACGCGCCTTCTCGGCCCGCGCCGGGACGACCTGTTCCGGGACAACCAATTTTTCAGCGCACGGCCAGACCTGCTGCCCCGGGTGCGCCGCGGCCCGCGCTACGTCCGGGAGAACGACGTCCAATGCATCCGACGCGGGTTGCTCCTGCGGGAGCGCGTCCACTGGGAGTGGGCCCCGGAGCAGGAATGGCGCCGCCGGGACCGGTGCGCCCTGGCGCGCGTCCGGGCGCTCCGTCGCGAAGGCCGGGGCAGAGATATGTGCCGCGAGGTGTGAAGGAAGGCCCGATGAAGGGCTACACTCCGCCGCCGCGCATGACCATCAGCAACGAGCCGGCGCCGATCACGCGCAACATCACGATCACCGAAGGTATTTCGGTGAAGGATCTGGCGGAGAAGCTCGGCATCCGCGCGAAAGACTTGATCGCTCGTCTTGTGGTGCGTGGTGTGTTTGCGACCATCAACCAAACGCTCGACGCGGAACTGGCGAGCGAAATGGCGCGTTTCTTCGGTGCGGACACCGAAGTCATTACCTTTGAAGAGCAGGCTTCGAAAGATACGACCGAAGCGATGGAAAGCAGCGAAGAAGGCGCGGAAGCAATTCCGCGTCCGCCGGTGGTCACGATCATGGGCCACGTCGATCACGGCAAAACGACGCTGCTCGATTCGATCCGCTCAACGAATGTCGCTGGCGGCGAAGCGGGTGGTATCACGCAGCACATCGGAGCCTACAAGGTCGCAATTACCGACAAGGCCTCTCCGGCTTACGGACGCGAGATCGTGTTCCTCGATACGCCGGGTCACGAAGCCTTTACGCGCATGCGTTCGCGGGGAGCGAAGGCCACCGACATCGTGGTGCTGGTGACGGCTGCTGACGACGGCGTCATGCCGCAAACGATTGAAGCAATCGATCACGCGCATGCGGCTGAGGTTCCGATCATTGTTGCGGTAAACAAGATCGACAAACCGGGCGCACTACCCGAGCGAGTCAAAAAGCAACTTGCGGATCGCGGATTGTTGCCGGAAGAATGGGGCGGCAAAACGGTGTTCGTCGATGTGTCGGCGAAGCAGAAAACAAATCTCAATCTGCTGATGGAAATGATTCTGCTCACCGCGGACATTCAGGAATTGAAAGCGACTCCGGGGCGAGCTGCAAGTGGGCTCGTGCTCGAAGCAAAACTGGATCGCGGACGCGGCCCGGTCGGAACCATCCTGGTGCAGAATGGCACGCTTCGAGCTGGCGATAACTTCGTTGTCGGTAATGTCTACGGAAAAGTGCGCGCGATGTTTGACGATCGCGGCAAGGCGCTGAAAGAAGCTCCGCCGTCGACTCCGGTCGAGATCATCGGACTCGAAGGGCTGCCACAGGCGGGCGATCAGTTTGTCGTGGTTACCGATCGCGAAAAGGCGCGCGACATTTCGGAGTATCGCGAACAGAAATTCCGCGAAGCTACGCTGGCCAAGAGTTCGCGCGTTTCGCTCGAAGGACTGGCTGAGCAGCTGAAAACAGCTGGGATGAAGGAACTGAATGTCATCCTGAAAGCCGACGTGCAGGGATCGGTTGAAGTGCTGGGCGATTTGCTCGGACGCCTGTCGAACGACAAGGTTCGACTCAAGCTCTTGCGGTCGGGCATTGGCGCGATTACCGAGACCGATGTGCTCCTGGCATCGGCGTCGAACGCCATCATCATTGGTTTCAACGTGCGTCCGGAGCGTAAAGCGCAAGAGCTGGCGGATCAGGAAAAGGTCGATATCCGTCTGCACTCGATCATTTACGAACTGCAGGACGAGATCAAGCGCGCCATGACCGGCCTCTTGGAACCGACGATCAAAGAAAACTACCAGGGACGTGCCGAGGTGCTGCAAACCTTCCGCATTCCGAAGGTTGGAACCATCGCCGGTTGCCGTGTGACGGATGGCTTGATCAAGCGCGATTCCGAAGTGCGGTTGCTGCGCGACAACGTGATGGTCTTCAAAGGCAAAATCGCATCGCTGCGGCGAGTCAAAGACGACGCGGCGCAGGTCACCAGCGGCATGGAATGCGGTATCTCCATCGCGAACTACGGAGATATCAAGGCTGGCGACATAATCGAAGCCTTTGTCACCGAGAGGATCGCCGCGGAAGCGATCAAGTAGGAGAGTGCGAACCGGGGCGCGCTAGCGCCCCTGCCGCGTCCTTGAATAGACTTGGGATAAACTTGCTCCAATTAAGGAGCAAGTCATGTCCAAAGCAATCGTCCGTTTCCTCGCCATCTTAGGAGCGCTCTCGCTCGCCGGAATGGTCATCATGCTGGTGGCCGTGATCGGAAAGAACGGCAGGGTTCCGTCCAGAACAATTCTCGAAGCGAACTTCGAACAGTCGTTCATCGAGGACGCTCCCGCCACGCCCACCGCGCAATTGACGATGACCGATCGCGTAACCCTGCGCGACGTCATCGACGCCATTGACCGCGGAGCGACTGACGACCGCGTGGTCGGCATGATTGCCAGGATTGGCGCTGCTCCGATGGGGATGGCGCAGACGCAGGAAATTCGCGACGCCGTCCAAAGATTCCGCGCACATAAGAAATTCGCCGTGGCGTACGCGGAAACATTCGGCGAATTCGGTCCGGGCAATGGTGCGTATTATCTCGCGACTGCCTTCGATCATATCTACCTCCAGCCCTCGGGCGATGTCGGGCTCACCGGCATCATTATGGAATCGCCGTTTGTCAAAGGGACGCTATCCAAGTTAGGCGTGACCTTTCATGGCGATCATCGTTACGAATATAAGAATGCACTGAACTTTTACACCGAGAGTAAGTTCACTCCCGCGCATAAAGAAGCGATGACCGCGATCATGACGTCGTGGTTCAACCAGATAAAAGCCGGAATCTGCCAGGCGCGGCGGATTGCGCCAGAGAAATTCGAAGCGGTTGTGGACGCGGGCCCTTATCTGGGCAAGGAAGCAGTCGACGCGAAATTGGTGGACGAAGTCGCGTATCGCGACGAGGTTTACTCCAAGGTGAAGAGTCAGGCAGGCGAAGGGGCCGAGTTACTCTATCTCGAAAAGTATCTGGGCCGGGCCGGGCGTCCGCACGATCGTGGAAAGAAGATTGCGCTGATATTTGGCGTTGGGGGCGTAACTCGCGGCGCTAGCGATTACAACCCGGTGCAAGGCAGCCAGACCATGGGGTCGGACACTGTGGCGGGCGCGATTCGCGCGGCGACGGAAGACAAGGATGTAAAAGCGATTCTATTTCGAGTGGATAGTCCGGGAGGATCGTATGTCGCTTCGGACACGATCTGGCGCGAAGTGGTGCGGGCTCGACAGGCCGGTAAGCCCGTCATTGTTTCGATGGGGGATGTCGCCGGATCCGGCGGCTATTTCGTGGCCATGGCTGCCGACAAAATCGTGGCCGAGCCGGGAACCATCACAGCTTCCATCGGCGTTCTCGGCGGAAAGATGTTGACCAGCGGCCTTTGGGACAAAATCGGGTTGTCGTGGGATGAAGTTCATCAAGGCAACAATGCCACGATGTTCACTGGCACGCACGATTACACGCCAGCTGAGTGGGCGCGATTTCAAGCTTGGCTAGATCGCGTTTACATCGATTTCACCGGCAAAGTCGCGGAAGGACGCAAGCTGCCGAAAGAAAAGGTTCTGGAGATTGCGAAAGGGAGAATCTGGTCAGGACAGGATGCGAAAAACCTCGGCCTCGTCGACGAGTTAGGCGGGTACGACACGGCACTGAAACTGGCAAAAAAAGCCGTTGGAGTTTCGGAAAGCGACGACGTCAAAATCGTAGTCTATCCGCGCCCGAAGACTTTTCTCCAAAGTGTGATCGAGCGCCGCGGCGCTGACAACAGCGACAAAGAGGCCATGGGGCAAACGCTGGCACGGATTCTACAAGAGGTTCAGCCCATGGCACGCCAGCTCAATGCGGCTGGAATCAAGGCGGCTGATCACGATCAGGATGACGTTTTGAAAATGCCGGAGATTGAAGTGGGAAAGTGAGCGGGTCGGGAAGTTAGACTCCCAGCTTCTTTACTTCATCGTTGTAATACTTGCGATAGAGGATCGACCACTCTTCCGATCCTTCGATGATCGTCCGCCGCTGGCTTTCGATTTTCTGGCGGGCGGACTGATCAATGCGCGCTTCCTGCATCAGGAGTTCTTCAAGAATCTTGCGCACTTCGAGACGGATCGTGTTGCGGTCTTCGATGAACTCGACCTCGTCGAGTTCCGCCACGGCATCGGTGACGGTGTGGGCCAGTTTGTTAACTTTGTCGCGGCTCAATCGCACAGCGGAAAAGATCCTCTTAGCGGCGCTTTAGCTTAGGCTCAGGCTAAAGAACGGCCTTATATTTCTTGACTAGCTCGTTTTTTACTTTACGAAACATCTCCTGGTAATTCGCGCCGCTCTTTTGCATCTCGTCGGAATAGGCTTCGAGGATGATTCGCACTTCGTCGTTGATGCGGTCTTCGAGCGCCAGTTCTTCGAGCAGAGCGGCATGCACCTTCTCATTCAGAGCAGGCATTGCCTTGGTCTCGATGAGACCGCTCGCCACCAGTTTTTTGGAAACTTCGCGGGCCAGATAGCCCACATATTCTTTGGAAAAGAGCATGATTCAAACGTCTTTTAGTGAAGTAAAAGTCTAACACAGGAGGAGCGGTCGCTGGTCGCTAGTCGTTCGCTGGCCGCTTCCGTTCGCGGAAAGTGTTTGCGAGCGACTAACGACCAGCGACTTTCCCTCGCAGCAGTGACGTCCGACTGGCCCAAGTCGTACAATAAAGAAACCTCAATGTCCCCACATCCAGACGACCTGACAGGCATGAAAGACGATATGACCGCCTTCATCGAAGGCTTGGGCATGCGCCGTTTCTTTGGCTATGTCGAGTGTGAAGAAGTTCCGAGCGTGCTTTGGGACACAGGACACAATCCCGACGGCTGGAAAGATTTCGTAGAACTTGCGAAATCGACCAACGCACCATTCCTGACCATGCACTCATGGGTTCTCGACCGCGAAGAGCTCGACCGCCTGTCGCAGTTACTGACGGAAGGCGACTACCGCAGCGAAGAGGATCTCGAGGAAAGCCGCTGGCTCAGGACCTACATCGGTAAGACGGGCTTTGTGCAACTCGGATGGGCCTATCAGGGATGCATGTTCGTGTATGAGGCTGGCACCGAGTGGTACGAACATTATCAGCGGTTGCGGGAATTAGCGGACGACGCCGGCGGATTCATGATCGATGAGCCGGATCAGGACGAGGAACGGTAAGGAACTCTGGTTCCCCGGGGCTAAAGCCCAGACAGATTTCAGAGTGACGCGGCCCTGAAGGGCCGCTCTTCCACGGTGGTGCGAAAATTCCCGAGGTAGTGCGAACATTCGCGACGCTCCAAAAGAGAAAATCGCTGGAAGCCGTCTCTGGTGAACCCACTCACGCTGACTCGATAACCCTGATTTCGGTGGCAATTTCGCTGACAAACTCTTGTGCGTCCGCGGGGAAGTGCTTGCGTGCTGCCTTGGGGAAATCTTCGAGCACTTCGGCATAGCCGCGATTGCATCGGTAGGGGACTACGTGAAACCCGAGGCAATCGGCCAGCGCACAGCTGGGCGCTATCAGCGCGGCGGTTCCGGTCTCAGTCTCAGTCGCATCGTGATGGCACGCCGCGATCTCAATCAGCGCTTCAGGAAGACCCCACGTGCCAATCAGTGCCCGTCCGGCCTGGCAGTGATCGATTCCGCAGAGTTCCTGTTCGATCACGAGGATCTCGTGGGCGTGGTCAGCTCCGCGTTCCACCACACGACCATAGGAGCTGGGCATGACGGTTGCGAGTGCCACGCGACCGATGTCGTGAAGAATTCCTGCCGTGTAAGCGAAGTCGGTATCGAGGAAGCTCCACGTGGCGCTACGCTCGGCGATGATCGCCGTCGCGACGCTATGACGCCAGCATGCGGTCATGAGCGGAGTGAAGGAATTGGCGAGATAAGACTTCAGTCCCACCGTGATCACGATGCTCCGCAGACGCCGGAAGCCGAGGAGCATCGATGCTTGCAGCACGCTGGTAACGGATTTGGGAAAAGCGATCAGCGGAGAATTGGCAATCTGTAGAACGGCAATCGAAACGGCCGGGTCGGAGCGGATAAGATCGCAGAGATTCAACAGTGAGGTATCTTTGCCCCCCAGCATGTTCAGGGCTTTCAGTGCGATCGCGGGGAAAGGTGGAATCTTGGTTGGATCCCAGCGAGTTTCCGTTGGTTCCTTTGGTCCCACTCTGGATATGACCGCTGACTGACTCATCGCATTTCTGACCCCCGGACTTCTCTTCCATTACCCAATCGGCAGGGTGCGCCAGTTTCTTGAGCCGTTGTTTTGTTAGCAGTTCTTGTGGAGCTCTTATGGCTGGTAATCTATTTGCTCTCCCAAGAAAAAACATGCGATGGATCGCCAACTCGATCAATTCTCCAAAAGCGGGCGTTCTTGGGGCTGCCCTCCGCGACTCTGGGCTCAAAATCCCGTCTTCCGCATTGCCTGTCATCGCCGATTTGTTGGTCGGGCGCGGGGTTGAACAGCCGGAACTGGCCCACCGTTTTCTTTCACCAGAGCTGACAGATCTCCACGATCCATTGCTGATGGGCGGGATGAAAACTGCGCTTGATCGGCTGGAAGCGTCGTTGGAGCGTAAAGAAAAGATCCTGATTTACGGCGACTACGACGTCGACGGCACCACGGCGATCGTGATTTTGAAGACGGCGATCGAGCTTTGCGGCGGAGCGGCTGATTTTCATGTGCCGCACCGTATCCGCGAAGGCTATGGCATGCGGGATGAGGTGATCGAACGAGCGGCCGCCGATGGCGTCAGGTTGATCATCAGCGTAGACACTGGCATCCGTGCCTTTGCCGCCGCGGAAACGGCCAGGCGCGTCGGTGTCGATCTGATCGTCACCGATCACCACCTGCCCGGCATGGATGGAGTACCCGAGGCGCTGGCGGTGGTGAATCCGAACCAAGCCGGCTGCAACTATCCCTGCAAGTATCTGTGCGGAGCGGGCGTGGTATTCAAGCTCGCACAAGGATTGATGCAGCGCCGGCTGGACGCGAAAGATCAATCGCGACTTCTGATGTCATTCATGAAAGTGGTAGCGATCGCGACGATTGCCGATGCCGTGCCCTTGCTTGGGGAGAATCGTGTGTTCGCGAAGCTGGGGCTGCAAGGGCTGCGTCGTCCGGTGAACGTGGGGCTCAAGGCTCTGCTCGAAGTCGCGAAACTCGGCGACGGCCGGGCGCTGACGGCGACCGAAGTTGCCTTCCGCATCGCGCCTCGCATCAATGCCGCCGGACGGATGGATATCGCCCGCGACGTCGTCGATCTTTTCAACGAGAGGGACATCGAGCGCGCCAGAACGATCGCGGGACGCCTCGATCAACTCAATGCCGAGCGGCAGGAAGAAGAACGCCGCATCATGGATGGCGTCCTGCACCGTCTCGAAGAAGAACCTGCGTTGCGCGAATCCTATTGCGTAGTGCTCGATGGCGACGGCTGGCACCGCGGCGTAATCGGTATCACCGCGTCGCGAGTGGTCGAACGCCACGGACGGCCAACGCTGGTTATCTCACGCGACGGCGACGAAGCGCACGGCTCAGGGCGGTCGATCCCGGCATTTCATCTGTTGCATGCCATCGAGTCGTGTGCCGAACTTTTCTCCCGTTATGGCGGACACGCGCATGCGGTCGGCTTTGCTTTGCCGAGCGCGAACGTCGAAAAACTGCGGCAGCATCTCGACGTCTATGCCCGAGCCCGGTTGACTCTTGCTGATTTCGAGCCGCAGCTTGAGTTCGATCGAGAGCTGCCGCTGGGAGAAGTGACTCCCGAACTTCATCAGGCGTTGCTGCTGCTCGAGCCGTTTGGCATGGGGAATCGCGAACCGGTTTTCGCGGCGAGAGCAGTTCGTTTGATGGCTCCTCCACAAGGAGTGAAAGATAAACACGTCCGGCTGAGGGTCGCGCCTCCGATTAACGGGGCTAGCGGGGCAAGCGCGTCGCAGGACTACACTCCACGTTGCCATCCCGATGCCGCCGCGATCCCGAAACGAGAGGAGGCGGAGTCTACGACGCAGCCTTCATGGCGCGACAACATTTCTTTTAAGGCGATGGGTTGGGGACTGAAAGAATCCTCCGACCGCCTGCAATTACTGGCCGGAGATCGCCTCGATATCGCCTATTCCCTCGGCATGAACGACCACCCCGAATTTGGCGGGCTGGAGTTGACACTGCGCGACGTTGTGCGGACGCCATAGTGCGGACGCCGTAGTCCGGATCAGCGCGTTACACTACGTTTGATGGCCTCCTCCATTACCCGCCTGCGCCGTTGGTTTGCTGTGGGTGCGGTCCTGATGATCGCAGTTGTGGCGGGAATGTATTTCTATGCGCAATGGCGAGTGCGCAAGGTCGTCCACGATATTCCCGCGAAAATTGGATTGGATATTCAACAGACCGCGGAGGGCTTTTCCATCTCCAAATCGGTGGAGGGACGCACGCTGTTTACGGTGAGCGCCTCGAAGGCACTGCAGTTCAAAGAGGGTGGACGGGCTACGCTGCACAACGTGAAGATCGTCATCTACGGACGTGACGCTGGCCGCTTCGACCAGATTACCGGGGACGAATTCGACTACGATCCTGCGTCGGGGAACGTCAGTGCAAAAGGGCGGGTGTTGATCGATCTGGAGGCGAATCCAGAAGGGCTTCAGCATCTGGATCAGTCGGCTCCCGAGCAAAACAAGGATCCGATCCACCTCGAGACCAACGGGCTGATTTTCAACAAGAACACCGGAGACGCTTCCGCCACAGGGAAAGTGACCTTTGAGACGCCTCAGGCGTCCGGCTCAGCCGTGGGCATTCGATATGAGGCGAAGGCTGGAATTTTGAATCTGCTTTCATCGGTGGTGCTCAATGTGAGCAAGCCGCGACCTCTACTGCTGAATGCCTTACAAGGAACGATCGAAAAACAGCCACGGCAGGTTGTGCTGACTGGGGTTCACATAGACCGCGAACAACAAAAATTGCGGGCTGACCGATCCACATTTTTCCTGCGTCCAGACAACACGGTCGATCACATCCTCGCCGAGGGCAATGTCGAGAGCGAATTTCAGCGACGGGCGTCGGCAGGAACGTCAACACGAACGTCAGCCCGGACGTCATCAACGTCGAACTCCGCCGATTCCAAAGGGCAATCACGCTCGGATCGCGCGGAATTGTGGCTCACCGGCACGAAGAATCAATTGACTACGGCCGTCCTCTCCGGCAATGTCCAACTCGTCTCCGAGGGAGCACAGCCCGCGGACGGTTCCGCTGGAAAGGTCACGCTTCATTTTGGCGAAGGCCAGTTGCTAAAGACGGTTCACGCCGAGGATGGAGTGAGACTGGTTCAGAAGAAAAGCGGTACAGCGCCCATCGTGGCAACGGCTTCCGCACCGGTTTCCGCGCCAGTTTCCGCATCGGGAGCCTCGGCGGAGCAGGACGTCGAAATGACCGCTCCTACCATGGACTTCACTGTGAAAGATGGTCGTCTGCTCCAGAGTGCCGAAACCACTGGTCCGCCGCAGATCGCGATCACGCAACCGGGAGCAAATCAGAAGACCGTCGTCAGGGCCGCGAAATTCACCGCGAAGTTCACAGCGACGAATCGCCTGGCGTCCCTTCATGGAGAGCCGGACGCGAAGATTGTCAGCGGCAAAATATCGGGCGCGCCGTCCGATCGAATCTCAACTAGCCAGATGCTTGACGTCATATTTGGCCCCCAAGGTGGCATCGCATCGATAACGCAGTCGGGCAGCCTGGCCTACGTCGATGGCCTGCAGAAGGCATGGGCACAGCGCGGAGAGTACACCACCGCAGACCAGATGCTGGTGCTGAGCGGATCGCCGCGAGTGGTGGACAACGGTGTGACGACCACGGCCCAGACGTTGCGGTTGAACCGGGCTACTGGGGACGCCACGGCCGAAGGCAACGTCAAGAGCACGTACTCCGAACTGAAGGCGCAACCGGATGGCGGCATGCTCGCGTCTGGCGACCCGATCCACGTGACGAGCCACACCATGACGGCGCACCGCTCGACTGCCATTGCGCTTTATTCCGGCGATGCCCAGTTGTGGCAAAACGCGAACGTCGTGGAGGCTCCGAGCCTCGAATTTGATCGCGATAAGCGGTCGCTCGTGGCACAGGGAACCCCCGCCCAGCCGGTTTCGACGGTCCTGGTGCAGGTCGACAAGACCGGAAAGGTCACTCCGGTGGCCATCACCTCGGCGCATCTGACGTATGCCGATGCGGCTCGTAAAGTCCTGCTGGACGGCGGTGTGACTGCCAAAGGATCGGATTCGACGATCACGGCGCAACAAATGACCGTGTACCTGATGGCGCGAAACCAGTCGGCAGCCGGAAAGCCTGCAGGCGGGGTTCCGGCCACCCCAGGGCAGGTCGAGCGGATCGTGGCCGAGAACCACGTTGTGGTCACGCAACCCGCGCGCCATGCGAATGGCGAGCGACTGGTCTACACGGCAGCGGAGGATAGCTTCGTTTTGACCGGGGGCGCGGCCGATCCGCCTAGCATTTTTGATGCCGAACGGGGCAAAATCACGGGCGATTCGTTGACTTTCTACAGACACGATGATAGGGTGCTCGTTGAAGGTAAGGAGACGTCCCCAACCGTCACCAGGACGCAAGTGGCTCGATAAATGCACACGCTGGCCACCGACGAAATTGGCAAGTCTTACCGGGGCCGACGCGTTGTAAACGGAGTGAGTCTCCAGGTTCTGCAGGGTGAAGTGGTTGGCCTTTTAGGACCAAACGGCGCCGGAAAGACCACCTCTTTCTACTCCATCGTAGGTCTGGTTCCTCCCGATACAGGCAGGGTTTTGTACGACGACGAAGATATCACTAGTGTTCCCATGTACTTACGGGCACGCCAGTACGGTATCAGCTACCTGCCGCAGGAGGCGTCGGTCTTTCGCAAGCTGACGGTTGAGGAGAATATCCTGGCTGTGCTTGAGGTTCAGCCCATTTCGTGGCACGAACGGCGCGAAAAGGCGGAAAAGCTAATCGATCAGCTTGGGCTCGAGCATATTCGCCAGAATAAAGGGTACGCGCTGTCGGGTGGCGAGCGGCGTCGAGTGGAGATCGCGCGGTCGCTATGCATCAATCCGACGTTTATTTTGCTGGACGAGCCGTTTTCCGGGATTGACCCGATCGCTGTGTTGGACTTGCAGAAAATCATCTCTGACCTGCGCGCGTCGGGCATAGGGATCCTGATCACGGACCACAATGTTCGCGAAACGCTCTCGGTGACCGACCGGGCCTACATCATCAATGAGGGCCGGATTTTTCGTTCTGGTACACCGGAGGAGTTGGGGAGTGACCCGGAGGTACGGCGGGTTTATTTGGGGGAAAGCTTCTCGTTGGTGTGAGGGTGTGAGTTCTCAGTTTACTGGCAACCGAAAGACTGCATTTTGGTTACTAAGGCGTGGGCACATTGTCCTTTCGTGTCCACACGATCTACCTCATGGCATGAGAAGTTATTAGGGAGGTCAGCGGTTGTACCCTGACCTTTCCAAGAGTTCGAAGTAACGAGATTTGGGAGAGGGTTTGCTTCTTCAGCACAAATTAAACGTCAAGTTGTCCCAGCGGCAGATTCTGACGCCGGGTCTCGTGCAGATGGTGTCGGTGCTTGCGCTCAACAAGCTCGAGCTCAAGGATATGATCAACGCCGAGATGGTCGAGAACCCGGTTTTGGAAGAGCTGGAAGATGCGATCCCTCTGCTCGATGATGTTGGACGGCAGGAGGAAGAGCGCGATCGCATCGCCGCCAAGGCGACGTCGGAAGAGGCTCCGGCGGTCGCAGACGAGAAGAAGGACCCCTTCGAAGAAATAGATTTTGGCTCGTTCTTCCAGGAATATCTCGATCCCGGGTATCGTAGCTCGGGCGAAATGGAGGAGATCGAGAAGCCTTCGTTTGAGAACTTCCTGTCGAAGCCCGGAAATTTATCCGATCACCTGCTGTGGCAGTTAGGAGCAATTTCAGTCCGTCCGCCGGTGCATCAGGCGGCCGAAGTGATCATTGGGAACCTGAACGAAGAGGGTTATCTGATTGCCAGCGATGAAGAGTTGCTAGGCATCGCACCGGTGGCGACGCCTGACGCGGATCTCGAGGCGGCAGCCCGGATCGTCGGTGAGGCAGAGGCGCTAGGGCTTGCGGTCACCGTAGCGGAGAAAGATGGTTCGGGAATCGGCGGTTCGGAAGGTACGGCCTCAGAGTTTGAATCGTCAGACTTTAAAGCGTCGGAGTTGGAGTCTCAGGAGTTCGAGTCTCAGGACTTGGAGGCGGCTGTTCTTGCGGCAAGCGATCTCGGTGCTGCGGACGCCGGCCTTTCCAATCTGACGGTGGAAAATGTCGAAAGCGATTCGTACGCCACCGTGTCCGAGGGTGCCGACGTCGCACTGCTGAAAGCTCCGCCCGACGCTGCTGCCTCGTCAAGGTCAAGCCACGGAACCAACGGAGCGGGCACGGCCGCGGCAATGGCCCCGGACCGGGGTCCCGCTGTGAACTTCACCGTCGCCGATCTCCACGAGGCTCTCGAGGTCGTACGCCAGTTCGATCCGCAAGGCATCGCTTGTCGCGATTTGCGCGAATGCCTGGTGTACCAGTTGCGCTATCACCTGGAGCAGATACATCTTCACCCCAATGGCAGCGCGCAGACCGAGCCAGTCATAAAGGACGCAATTACAGTCGTCGAACAGCATTTGCGCGCCGTCACGCTGAAGCAGTTCAAGGAAATCGCGCGAGCGATGGGGCGGCCGATCGAGGCGGTGCAGGCGGCGCTCGAATACATCCGGACGCTCGATCCGCGCCCAGGGTTGCGCTACAACAAGGTTCCGGCGCGGTTGATTGAGCCCGATGTCGCTTTTGTAAAACATGGCGACGAGTGGCTGGTCATCATGAACGATGAAGACATGCCCCAGTTGCGCCTGAATCCCACCTACAAGCGCCTGTTGACCAGGGACGGCAACGACCGTGATACGCGCAACTACGTCAAAGACCGCTACAAGTCGGCGATTCAGTTGATCAAGAACATCGAGCAGCGAAAACAGACGATCACGAAGGTCTGCTATTCGATTGTCACGCGGCAGCAGGACTTTCTCGAACGCGGAATCGATCAATTAAAGCCGATGATGATCAAGGAAGTTGCGGAAGAAATCGGCGTGCATCCTTCGACCGTCAGCCGCGCGGTTGCCAACAAATATGTGCACACGGCGCAGGGCGTATTTGAATTACGGTATTTCTTCTCTGAGAGCGTGCAAGGGCCTGAGGGCGGAGGAACGTCACTCCTGATACTGAAGCGGCGCGTGAAAAAGTTGATTGAAGAGGAAGATCCGAGCCGCCCGCTGACTGACGAACAGATCACACGCATCCTGCAATCGCAAGGTATCCAGGTCACTCGCCGAACGGTCGCAAAATATCGGGAAGACATGAAGATTCCGAGTACGCACCAGAGAAGAGTAAAAAAGTAATTGCAGAGGTCAGAGGTCAGATTGCAGAGGTAAAGGCAAAAGCCACAGTGCGGGAAGGCTTTCACCTCTGCAATCTCACCTCTAACCTCTGACCTTGTTCTGGAGGCTGGTTGATGAACGTGGAATACACCGCCAGGAAGTACGAAATCACTCCCACCATCCGCAAGGAAGTTGAAACCGGTCTTAATAAAATCCGCAAAATTCTAGGCGACCGCTTCGAGACAAAAGTCACTCTGGCGGTTGAAAAACGCCGTCACAAGGCCGAAATCACGATCGATCCGCCGAACGGACCCATCGTCGGAATCGCGCAGACCACCGATATGGCCTCGGCGGTGAACGAAGCCCTCGATCATCTGCAGAAGCAGGCCCTCAAATACAAGACGAAGTGGTTGAGCAAGAAGCGAAAGGCGGTCAAGAAATTCGACGGCCAGTTGTTAGAAGAAAACATTGAGACCGTGCTCGGACTGGCGGAGAGCGCCACGGTGTCGGTACTGGTTCACAAGTTTCCCTCTGTGGCCCGAACCACCGAAGTGCATTTGGTGCACGCGAAAGACGCGGTGGCGCTGCGTCCGATGACATTGGAAGAGGCGATTAAAGAGGCGCACTTTCGTGACCGCGATGTTTTCGTGTTCCGTGATCCCAAAGGCAAGTTAATGATTTTGCACCGGACGCGGGAAGGCAAGATGGAATTGATTGAAGCGCCGTGACAATGACTGCTTCACCTATATTCCACTCGTTGCTTCCTGCGCCCATTGCATCGCCTGCCACCACACGGACGCAACTTCATCAGTGGGTATTTTCAACTCGGCGGCGAGTTTGGTCGATTGCTCCCACTCGCCTGATTCCTGGGCCAGCATGAGCTGATACAGCGGTCGAAGGCTGCTGTTTTGGCCCAACAGGACCGCCTTGGTTTCGTTGTCGACCGGGAGCTGCCCCAGCAGCACTTCCATGCCAACTTCAAGCAGCGCGTCCATGATCGAAAGCAATCCCATCAGGAAGAGGTCGGTGTTGGTTTGCAGCCGAACGGAGAGTAGTTCACAGAAGCGGGCGCGGGCCAGTCCCATCAAAACCAGTTCGCTGCATTTCTGGTCGGCGGCGCCGACGGCGACGACCAGACGGATCCAGCGCCGCATTTCCCGCTCTCCAAGAACCGCCAGAGCGTGGCGGACAGACTTGATTTCCAGCGAGAATCCGAAGACTGGCGAGTTCAAATAACGAAGCAGCCGGTAGCAGATCGACGCTTCCTGCTTAAGCATTTTTTCCAGTTCGCGCATGTCGATTTCCTGACGCGAAACCATTTCGAGCAGGCGAACGTAGTGCAGCCGGTTGGCGGGAACCTCCCGGCCAACGATGAGTTCGGGCCGGCAAAAGAAATAACCCTGGAAATAAACGAATCCCATGTCGCGGGCCTGGTAGAACTCGTGGGGAGTCTCGAGTTTTTCAGCCAGCATCTTGCACTTCGGCGACGCGAAGCGGCGCATCATGCCAGCGCGCTCCTCGGGCCGGGTGGCGCGAATGTCCACCTTGATGATGTCGGCATACTCAACCAGAGGCAGACGAGGATCGTTGGGAGCGAAATCGTCGAGAGCGATGAGGTACCCAGCGGCCTTGAGCCGTTTGCAGGCAGCGACCACGCGGTCTTCGGGTTCGACCGTCTCGAGAATTTCAGCCACGGCCTGGCTGGGAGGCAGCAACGTGATCAAATCTTTGAACAGGATCTCGCGAGTGCAGTTCACGAAAGCACGGCGATTGTCGCAAAGTGTTCCGATCCCAAGCAGCAGAGAGGTGTCCAACGTGGAACGGGAGGCGACTTCGGGGTCGGAGTTGAAGTAGTCTTCGACTCCGTTGCGAAACAAAAGCTCGTACCCGTACACTTTCTGCCCGCGATCAAGTATGGGCTGGCGAGCGATGAAGCGTTGCCCAGCGAGCGGTGGCGCATTTGGAGCGAGGGTTTTCTTTGTGGCGGCAGCAGGTTTCACTTCCTGTCTATCGGCCCGGCTGCGGCGAGACTTCAGCGGGGGAATGACGGGCTTATTTCTCGCGGAGAGAATCATCGGCAGCAGGATGACTTCCGTGTGGAAAACTGAGGCACTCCCCCCTTGCGCAATCGGCGGTTTCATGAGTAACATCAAGATGTTCCCGATGGCCATGCTTCCAGGCTGGCCGTTCGCGCCCAAACGACTCCAGGCGCCTGGTTTGAACCTGACAAGTTTGAGCCTGATAGTTTGAATCTGAAGTTTGAACAACGAAAAAGTTTGGATGATCGTCTGAAACATCGATCGTTTCAACATCGCTCTCAAAAAGCATCCAGCCGATGTGTGTGGGGTTTGGTCTGCCGGTAGCCGATTTTTGCAAGTGAGCCACGCTTTGTGGGTGACTTGTTTGTTTGCCGTGCGGTCCTCAAAAGCAAGACAAGACAATCTGGCCTGCGATCCAGGCTGGTGGTACTGACATCACGATTAACCAGAGAAAAATATGAATGCAGGACCCGGACGTCCCTCCCCAGGTGGAGGGAGACACAAACGGCGTCGTGGACGTCGCCCGCCAAAACGAGGCGGCGCCGGCGGCCCGATGGGCCGCGACCGCCAGGAACATCAGGGGATCTTTACGGCTCCCATGGATCACAGCTACCGCGCCAACATGGGCGGCGACAACGGCAACGGCAGCCGCGGACCGCGACGGGCGGGCTTTTCCGGGTCTTACCCGGTGCTCGATCCCGAGCCGCTACCGGCTCCGCGCGCTGACGCGGCTTCACGGGTCTTCGCCTTTGTTGAAGATCTGTTTTTCCTGAGCAAAATTCAGGAGACGGGCCGCAAGATGAACGTGAAGGTGGAGTTCGTGAAGAACGAAAAAGAACTCGCCGAACGCATGAAAGCCAGCGGCGTCGAACACCCTTCGTTAATCATCTTCGATCTGAACAACGCCAACGCCAAGCCTTTGACATTGATCCCGCGACTCAAGAGCAAATTGAAGAAGGGCACGTCGATCATAGGATTCCTTTCGCACGTTCAGGGTGACTTGAAGCAGAAAGCGCACGAAGTAGGCTGTGACATGGTGTTGCCGCGCTCAGCCTTCTCGCAGAATCTTCCGCAGTTGCTGCGCCGGCACGGCGCCATCGAAGCGGAATCCGGAGCTGCCGACTAGAGCTCCGCCACCTCCCTATCATGGACGCCCAGCCCTCTTTTCGACTGACATGCGTGTTGACACTGGCGTTGGCGTCGCCCGCTTGCGCCCAGCAAACCCCTGCCCAGCAACCGCCGGTCAAGGTCAACGTTCTCAACGTGTGCACGCCGTCTGTCGATGACCAGAAGGAACTATCCGCATCGCTCGCCAAGGCGCCGGGAAAACCCGCGTTCAGCAAGGATTACGAAGTCTCGCGTGGACACTCCACACTGGACGCGAGCACGCCGATCCCCGGCTTGCCAGCAATGCCGCCCGGGACAACGTCGTCCGCCGATTGGGTTCGCGTGAGGCGCGAGTTTCCTGACGGAACGTTCTTCAGCAATATTCAATATTCCTTTAGCGTCGACGAGAAGAATATGGTGGAGACGCTGGTGCTCCACGTGCGTGACCCGAAGGATCTGATGGAGATTTCGATCGAGGACAGCGCTTCAACCGTGGCTTCGGCGACCGCGATGCTCTCTTCGAACACCCCGGTTTCGCGCGTCAAACTGGAGCGCTTCGGGAAATCGTCAGTCGTCCTCGCGCGCTGTAGTGGAGAAGAGGGAACTCCTACGACAGATCAAACGGCCTATGAACCGATTCTTCACGCCGCCTCTTCGATCATGGAGCGCTATCGCGAGGCCCTGGTCGCGCGGAAGTTGGTTCCGCAGGAGTTGGCGCGGCTTGGCGTGGGAACGAAGCCGGCGCCCTCGACCTCGATCAAGGCTGGCGGCAAAGACAAAGCTAACGACAAGAAGCAGCCCTAGCTGTGTGTTATAAATCCCCTTGCCGATCGGCCCTGAAGCTAAATCTGTTTTCGCGAATCTTATCTAGTAGGAATATGCAGGACTACGCAGCATCGTTTCAAGCTGGTGGCGGTTCTTTGCAGCCGCTCTGACTTTATGGACATACGTAATGTTGTGATCATGGGCTCGGGATGTGCCGGCCACACCGCGGCCCTCTACAGCGCCCGCGCCAATCTGAAGCCGCTGGTCATTGAAGGCCATGAACCGGGCGGGCAGCTGTCGATGACCACGCTCGTGGAGAATTTCCCCGGATTCCCCGAGGGCATCCAGGGTCCGGAGCTGATCGAGAACATGCGCAAGCAGGCCGGGCGTTTCGGTGCCGAGTACCATGTAGGCCACCTGACTAAGGCCGATTTGAGCAAGCGTCCGTTCGAGCTGACGTTCGGCAAGGAGACCATTCAGACGCGGACGCTGATCATTGCCAGCGGAGCTTCGGCACGCTGGCTCGGCCTGCCGAATGAGCATGCGCTGATCGGCCATGGTGTTTCTTCGTGCGCCACGTGTGATGGCTTCTTTTTCTCGGGCAAGGAAATCGCTGTGATCGGTGGCGGCGACTCGGCGATGGAAGAAGCAACTTTTCTGACGCGCTTTGCCAGCAAAGTGACGCTCATACATCGACGCGACCAGTTTCGCGCGTCCAAGATCATGCTCGACCGCGCACGCGCCAATCCCAAAGTCGCGTTCATGACGGATACCGTCGTCGACGATGTTCTTGATGTCGGCAAGAAGGAAGTCACGGCGCTGCGCCTGCGTAATCTGAAGACTGGCGAGAGCTGGGAGTTCCCGACAAGCGCGATGTTTCTAGGGATCGGACACGTTCCGAACGCCAAGATCTTCGCCGGGCAGCTTGATGCGGATGCCGATGGCTACCTGGTCACGCACAAGAATGTGTTCACGAAGATTCCGGGCATATTCGCCTGTGGCGATGTGCAAGACCGCCGCTACCGCCAAGCGATCACGGCCGCGGGCTCGGGTTGCATGGCAGCGCTAGAGGTAGAGAAATATTTGGAAGAGGAAGGTCTGTAAGGGATGTTGGTACAACCGTGGAAGAGCGGCCCTTCAGGGCTGCGTTAGCTTTCACGCATCCCGTTCGCCGCCGCCGCGGCTAAAGCCCTCAAAGAATGGTCGGGCGACGCGGCGCTAAAGCGCCGCTCTTCCACGGCAAGTCAAGGAAAAGAGATTCAGCGCGGGAATAGTACGCGCTTCCGCGTAGCAACTGGCAGCGTCTCGCAAGCGGTTCTCAGCACGAGTCGCGGAGCTTTCTCTCGGATTTTCATCAAATAAGGAACGGTGCGAGCGGCGTCGGCCTTAGCCGTTTCGCGCAGTAGCCAGCCCAGTCCTTTCTGGACCATGTCGTCTTCATCATCGAGCAGGAGATTCGAGAGCCGGACGATCTGAGTGAAGAATTTGTGTTCTCGCGCTCCCCGGATTAGCGCGACACATGCCGCCCGCCGGCGCCAGCGATTTGGCGATTTCGCCCAAAGGAGAACGTCCCGGGAACGGGTGGGCTTCGCTGCAATCATTGGCGCCAAGACGTCGTGCGCCAGCGCATCATGATCCGCCCAGCTCGACACCCGATCAAGCCAGGAAGCGAAGAGCTGGAATTCACTGTCGCTAAAATTCTTGGTTTGTTTTTCGAGCAGGAAAACAGCGAATGCTTTTTCTTCAAGATTCCGCCCGACGAAGAGTTTGTCGGCCACCCGCACCACGAAATCCATTCCCCGCTCGCGGGCGATACTGCGCCGGCATTGAACTGCAGCCTTTCTCAGGGTAGCCGTATACCAGCCGTGCGATTTGATTTCGTCCTTGAAAAACCACTGCACGCCCGCAGCATGCTCGGACGATCCGCCATCTTTCAGAGCGCGGCGGATGTCATCCGCCGCGCGGTTGGGAGTGATTGTGCTCTGCTGCATCTTTCTCTTATTTGGCCGGAATGTCGCTGCCAGTCCGCAGCGTTTTGTCGTAAATCCAAAGCAACGCTGCCGTCGCCACCCCGACGCCCACAACGGACCACCATATCCGCCCCGGTTGATGGGTTACTTCGCCAAAATGGTGAATGAGCATGCCGCCAAACTTGCCGCCGATGAGCGAACCAATTCCGATGGGCAAAAACGCGAAACCCATGTACGTGCCTTGTTGTCCGGGAGGCGCAAGCCGCGAAACGTATTCGTAGTAGCGAGGCGACTGCGTGATCTCGCCGATCGAAACGGTGATCAAGGTGGCGATCGCCATCGGAACCGTCGGATGTACGATTAGCAGAATCCATGCCAGGCCGGAAATTAGCGTGCCCAGGGTGATCGCAGTAAACGCGGGCATTTTCTGCGAGAGCAAGCTGAATATCATTTGCAGCGAGATCACGGTCAGCGGGCCGGTGATCAGCATCAGTTCGGTATCCGTGTTTGGATTAATGTAATCGTGCACGTACAGGGGCAGAATTATGAATTCCTGCCAGTAGACGATCCAGTATCCGGAAAAAATCAGAAGAAACAGCATGAAGCGGGGGTTCGAGAGGACAGTCCCGAAATTCTTCATTGCCTGTCCGAGGCTGACAGTGGGTTCGTCGGCGCGACGTGGTTCCTTGAAAAAGATCAGCACCGCAAAAAACATCGCAAACACGCTGAGGGCGGCGACGCGAAAAACGTTCTCGACGCGCATGTGCCGGTGCACGTAGGAGGCGACATAGGGTCCGGCTGCGCCACCGATATTCACCAGCGTGTAATAAATCGAGTAGCCGATGGAGCGCACATTCTCTTTCGAAGCGCGCGCCGTCGTACCCACAACGCACGGCTTGACCAACGCGACACCAAGCGCCGGCAACATCAGCAGAAAAGTCACGAGCACTACCAACGGCACCGCGGCGCGGACGGGAGAGAACCACGGCGACCCGATCGATCCAATCAAAAAGTAGGAACAGCTCAGGATCAGATAGGCGAGCGATAGGGAGCGACGAAAGCCGAGGCGGTCAGCCAGGGTGCCTCCGAAGGCGGCGAGGAACCAGACCAAGCCTCCAAAGAGGCCAGTCAGGCTGCTCGCCCGCTCCACTCCAAAGTTGAGCGTTTCGTGCAGGTAGCGTGCCAGCGAAGCGAATGCAGCGTAGTAGGAGAGCCGTTCAAAAAGCTCGCTGATGTTCGCGACCCAGAAGGGACGCTCGAAGCCGGTACGGATTTCGTGAAAGCGTTGGGAAAGGGTCAAGCATTTCTCCTGACAGCGTGCTCTTGATGGGCTTCAGATTTTCAAACGCCGCCGGACTTCCTCGGCCGACAGGCCGGCCACGCGGATCACTTTGTTCCGGCTGGTCTCGCCGGCTGCAATAGTAATGGAGGAACGCGGTACTTCCAAAAGTTTTGCGAAGAAGTCGATGCAGGCGTCGTTGGCTTTGCCATCAACGGGAGGGGCGGTCAACGAGAGCTTCAGCGAGTCGCCGACTTCTCCAGTAATGGCGTTCTTCTTCGCGCGCGGGTGGATTTTAACGGCGAAAGTGATTCCGGCGGGCGAGTTGTGGATGGTCACCATCGAAAGCTTGTCCTCCACATACCGTGCGGTTCAAGTTTTCGCTCGGCTGCCAAAAATCGCTGTCCCCACGCGCACGCAGGTCGCTCCCTCTTCGATTGCGACTTCAAAGTCGTGTGACATGCCCATGGAAAGAGACGTCATGTTGATCGAGAGGAGCTTGCGCGCTCGGATGTTGTCGCGAATTTCATGGAGTTGGCGGAAATAGGGTCGCGAGCCCTCGGGATCTTCGGTATACGGCGGCACAGTCATCAGCCCGCTGATTTTCAGACTCGTCCATTGCGGAGCGCCGCCGAGGATCAGGTCGAGTTCGTCGGAGCCGGGCGCGACTCCGTTTTTTGCTGTCTCGCCGCCGACGTTAATCTCGATCAGCACCGGCAGCACCTTGCCGGCGCTCGAGGCCGATGCGTTTAGTTTTTCAGCCATCCGAACCGAGTCGACGGAATCGACGGCATCGAACAAGTCCACCGCTTTCGCGGCTTTATTCGTCTGTAGATGTCCGATGAAGTGCCACTCGGAGTTGGGGAGACCGCGCAAGGCGTCGATTTTGCCGGCAAATTCCTGGACTCGATTTTCGCCGAAGACCCGGAGTCCTGCCGCATAGGCTTCTCGTATGCTGTCTGCAGAAAACGTCTTGCTCACGCCCATCAGCGTAATTTCTCCTGGATCGCGACCCGACCGCCGCGCGGCGGCTGCGATGCGTTCTTGGAGGTGGGCAATGTTTTCTGCGATCGACATGGCGAATACCAGGAGTTGTCCCTACGCGAGCGGGATCCCTCGCTGCGCTCGGGATGACGGCGCACGGCTCCCGCTTCGCTCACGCCGTGCAAGCGCCGTCACATCATGCCGACTGGCGGAGCAGGTTCGTTAGGATCGCCGGCACTGGAGAGTGGGATTCGAATCATCAGAACGGCGAGACCGGCCATAACCATCAATCCCACTAGGTACGAAGGATGCTGGAATATTTGGGGGGTGGTCCAGTTCTTGGCCTTGGAGACGGCGACGACTCCAGCCCAAACCAAGCCCAGCAAAGATTCACCGACGATCAGGCCGGATGCGGTCAGCACTCCAGCATTTTCAGCTCGCGCCATTTGTGCTGAATTGAAGCCCCGCCGTTTGGCGAGCCAATCTCCCAAGGCGCGAAAGACTCCGCCGAGAAAAATTGCGAATGTGGTTTCGAAGGGCAGATACATTCCCACGGCGACCAGCATGGGGCTGCGGACCTGCATCATGATCATGCCGATCCCCATGAAGATGCCCACGACGACAAGAGGCCAAGGCATGTCTCCTCCGACAACGCCTACCGCCAGAGTAGCCATCAGTCCTGCCTGCGGGGCCGCGAGTTCGCGGCTGCCAAAACCGAATGATCGGTTGAGCAGCGCGAGAGGGAAATACATGACCAGACTGGCCACAACCACTGCGATCAGTTCGGCAACCTGAATTTTGCGCGGTGTACCTCCGAGGATGTAACCGACTTTGAAGTCCTGTAACAACTCGCCGGCGACGGCGGAGGAAACACAAACCACCGCAGCCACGCTCAGAACAGCGAGCACTCCTTTTGGTCCTGATACTCCCAGGAAAACCATGAGCAGGGCGGCGATGAGCAGAGTGGAAAGTGTCAAACCTGAAATCGGATTGTTGGAAGAGCCGATAAAGCCGACCAGGTTTCCTGAGACCGTAGCAAAGAAAAAACCCACCAGCAGCATGACCACGGCTGCGAATATCGCCGGCCAGAACATGCCCGTCATATGCACATACAAAGCGCACATGACCAGGAAGGTGAGCGCGATCAACCCAAATACCGTCTTCGATCCCATGTACTGCTCGGTGCGCGAAAGCTGAGCACGCTGATCCGCCGTCTGGCGCAAATCGCTCAGCGCTTTACCGAGGCCCGCCGTCAGGCTCTTACCCATTTTGAAGAGCGTGTAAGCCGCTCCCACTAGCATTCCTCCAACCGCAATGGGACGCACCACGAACTTCCACACTGAGATCGCCATGCCCGTCCAGTCGTCAGGTGATGTGTTCGCCGGAAGATATTGTTTGATTTGCGGTCCGAGAAAATAAATGAGCAGTGGAACCATCAGTCCCCACGCAAGGACGCCACCTGCAAACTGAATCGACGCTAGTCGCAGCCCGATGATGTAGCCGACGCCGAGATAGGCAGGACTCACGCTCGGAGCAGCGAAGGTACTCATTCCGCCGGTTGCCACGATGTTCTTGCTACCCGCGAGACCAAGTCGTACCTGGCTGCGTCCCAGAGTCCCGACGGCGAAGTGGAAATCCTTGCCCGGAGCAAACAGTCCGAAGCTGCCGAGAATATAGACCAGTCCACCGACGCCGATGTTCCAGAAAAGATACTTCGCGGCCTGCGCTCCCCGCTGTCCAGCTTTATGGATCTCCGAGGCCGCGACCGATTCTGGAAAGGGAAGTTCGGGGTCCTCGACCATGACGCGCCGCACTAACGAGATAAAGAGGACGCCAAGAATGCTGCCCACCATGATCAGTGCGGTGGATTTCCAGTAAGAATCGAAAGACCAGAAGTTAGGCCAGGCACCAGCCAGCACGAAAGCCGGCAAAGTGAAGATCGCACCGGCCGCAATGCCCTCTCCAATGGAGCCTGCGGTTCGGGCGATGTTTTCCTCGAGCAGTGATCCCTTCCATGCCCTCAGAACCGCCATCGCAATGACCGCTGCGGGATAGGTTGCTGCAATGGTGATGCCGGCCCTTAAGCCGAGGTATGCATTCGCCGCACCTAATACGACCGTCAGGATCAGACCCAGGAAAATGGCCCGGAAGGTTAACTCCTTCATTTCCATATTTTCCGGGACATAAGGGCGATGCTTCTGAATGCTTCCTTGGTCGTCGCCCGAAGGAATGCTCATAGGGACCTCATCTGTAACGGGGATTTCATTGCTGATTAACAATAGCAGCGACGGCGCACCTTATCATGCCGAAAGGCAGCTTTACAAGTCTGGTGCTCCGTCGGCGGGCAGCTCGACGTAAGAAGTTTCCCTTAGAGATGCAGCGGTTTTTTCGAGGCGGTTAATCGGAAGTTCCATTGCGACTTTTAGTCGCAACTTTGCATCTTAAGCAGGGTTACAATGGCTGTAGCAGGAGATGTTTGTGGACTCCCTAGCTGGTTCCCCTGGAAGCGGTTTTTTCGAGGAGTTTCGTTGCCGGGGCTGTGGCGGACAAGAGGCATATCGCTCTCGACCGCGGAATTTCTTCGAAAAGTATTTGCTTCCGTTATTGCTGTTGCAGAGCGTTCGTTGCGACCATTGCTATCGCCGGACGTATGTCTTGCGCACGGTCGCGGTGCTGGAACGACCGCAGCCTCCCCGTAAACCTCCGCAGAGTCAACCTTCGGTTACCAGCGAGTCAGGCGGCCGCGTTGCATCGGGCGATCACCGCGGCTATACTGACGCTGTATAGACCGGTGGAAGAGCGATGCTCGCCGGGTGCAGGAGGCCGTCTTCAGCAGTAGCAGTACTGGGTTTCGAATACGGGCTGCCCAGAGCCAAGCGGCGGATCATAGGGTCAGACATGGGCTTGCGGCACATGGATTGGCACCTAGAGGCTTCGCCGGTTGGGCTGAGCGCCTTGCTGCGAGTTTATTCTTCACTTTTTTCCCTTCCGATTGCCGTATCTGCAACTCACCACTCCTCAGAGTTTCCCGTCTTCCAGTTTGTGTCGACTGCTTATCCGGTTTGACGCCGCTGACTGGTTCTTATTGCGCTGTCTGTGGCGCGGCGATACACTTGCCGGCCTACCTTGATCCTGATCAGGTTGACTCGGATGCCGCTTCGAACGCAGGTGAGGTGCGGTGTTTGCTTTGCCAGCGCGTGGATCCTCCGTTTGAGCGCGCGGTCGCTTTTGGAAGTTATGAGAGTGGCTTGCGCGATCTGATCCATATCTTGAAGTTCCAGCGGGTTCGCCCGGCTGCGGCGGTTCTTGGACGCGCGCTCGCCGAAACAGTGGCTGAGCTCGAAAAGGCGATGCCAGTCGGGAAGATCGCGGTTGTCCCGGTTCCGCTGTACAAGGGTAAACAAGCAGAGCGGGGATTCAATCAGGCGGAGATGATAGCGCGAGACGCGATGAAACATCTGGCGCGTCCGAAAAGATTTGACTTGTGTGCGTCTGTTCTGGTGCGGCGTCGCGACACGGGAAGCCAGATAGGCTTGACCAGTCATCAGCGCAGGGAGAACCTGCGAGGCGCTTTTGCAGTCACCGACCCAACCCAGATATTGAATCGCGATATCCTGCTGATCGATGATGTCTACACCACGGGAACCACGGCGTCAGAGTGCGCCCGGGTACTACTGCGTGCGGGAGCAGCGCGGGTGTGGGTGGCGACAGTGGCGCGCACGCTGAAGATTTCCGATACGATTTCACTGGCTGTACCGCCAGAGGAAACTTCGCCAGAGGATACTGGAGAAGAAGGGAGCGAGTACCGTGAGCGCATAGCGGCTCACGGATAAGATCATGTCGCTGCGATTGCACAACTTCGGCGGCAGCATGCGGTCGCATCTTCCACCGGCGATGCTCGCCTCTGGGATGCACCAGGATAGCGATGGGCACGCGTTGCATCAGCCGGTTTTGGTGCTGAACGCTTCTTACGAGCCGATCAATGTTTGCGCCGCACGGCGCGCCATTGTACTTGTGCTCAAAGGCGTCGCGATGACGGAAGAGGAAAACGGGCATTTCCTGCACGCAGCGCGCGTGGCGATGCGCGTGCCTTCAGTGATTCGGCTGCTCGAATATCGCAGGATTCCGCATCAGTCGCGCGCTCTCTCGCGTAAGAATATTCTGCTGCGCGATCGCAACACTTGTCAGTATTGCAGCACCGCGCTGCCATCGGGCGAACTCACGCTCGATCACGTCATTCCGCGTTCTCGCGGTGGGCTATCGACCTGGGAGAACCTGGTGGCTTGCTGCCATCCCTGCAACCGCCGCAAAGGCAACCAGCTTCCGCACGAAGCCAATATGAGGCCTTCTCGGGAGCCCCGCTCCTTCAATCTCCACACGAGTCGACACATCATGCGCCTGATGGGGCACTCGGATGACAAGTGGCGGAAGTATCTTTTTTATTAGCAGAGACTCGTCTATTAGCAGAAACCTGCGAGTGCGTGTCGCGCACTGCCACCGCAAGATTAATCAACACTTCGTTAGTCCAAAAATCACTTACTGTGGTTTCTGCGGATCCGGCGGCTTCTGATCGTCGGAGTGCGGTTGGTCGGGCTGCGGAGGGGCTTTTTCTATTTCCTGGCCTTCGAAGGTCACCCGTGATTTGGATCCGAAGCGACGGTAGTTCGTGTACTTGATGATCTCGCGAATTTTTACGTCATTCATCGTGAACTTGAGCGTGTCCTCGGCGCGTGTGTAGGTCGGAAACCAATACTGGCCGTCGATCTGTTCGCGCCATGTGGTGAATTTCGGAAACAGATTTTCTTGGCCTCTCTTTCCCTTGTGAAGGTCGGGCACAGTCTTGCCGAAGGTCTCGACGATCTGGAAATCGTGGTCGTCCACCCAAATGCGCCCCTGGAAATAGCGCTTCTTGCCCTCAATTTGCTTGGGTGCAACGTCAAAGACGTAAGTATTCAACTCGTCTTGTTTCTGCTGCCCAACATAAAGGATGTCGTACTCGCCAATTTCATCTACGGTGAGCACGAATGGGAGGCGGTTCTCGATGTCGTCGAGATCCTCCTGTGTCATCTGGATCCTAGTCAGCGTCTGCTGCGGCGCATAAACTACGTTTTTGACTTTGCGTCCCTTGTCGTCAAAGGTCACATCGAAAACCTGGTGATACTCGCCATCCGGTGTGTCACCGTCGAGCGTCATGACCTTGACGTCCTGCCGGAAGGTGTACTGATCACGCGCGACCTTGAACTCTTTTTCCTTGGCGGAGAAACGCTTGATGATTTCGTCAACCGTGATTCCCTTAGGCTGCGACTTATCAAGGTTGCCTTCCTGCGCGGCGCATACGTTGGACAGGGCAATGGGCAAGACAACGGCAATCAGCAGGACGCTCAGAGCGGCGAACGAACGAAACAGCGCTGGCAGAGGCTGGAATTTCATGACCCTATTCTAACGAAAGGAGTGGAGAAAAGTTAACGGCAGCCTCCACCCCCAGGGCCGCCGTGCAAACGACCCTTCGGTGGAGGTGGAAGACTGCAGTTCTGCCTAAAAGATTGGATGCAACAGGTAGAGAAAAGTTAGACACATTTACTTTTCTTTACTCAGGAAAGCCTGCTTACGAAAGCCCTTCGGGGCTGGACCGCCTATTTCATCATTTTTCCCATGGTCCACTCGACGAGTCCGGGAACGAGCTGATACAGCTTGATGGCGGGAATCATGGTCCAGGGGACAACGACCTCGCGCTTGCCCTGGCGGTATCCGCGATAAGTGGCTTGGGCTACTCGTTCAACGGTGACCCCACGCACGGATTTCGGGCGGACGTTTCCTTGACGGTTGGCAACGACGTGCTCGCCAAAATCAGTGCGTACGTATCCCGGGCAAACTGTCAGCACGTTGATGTTGTCGCGCCTTAATTCAAGCCTCGCGCCCTTGCCCATCGCATTCATGGCGAACTTGCTGGCCGAATAGAGAGCCATAAACGGCACAGGGATGTGTCCCGCAACGCTCGAAATATTGATGATGGAACCACCGCCGGCCTTTTGCATCGTTGGCACCACCGTTTGCAGACAGGTGACCGCGCCGAAGAAGTTTGTTTCGAACAACTCGCGGAGAGCGGATGGCTCGACGTCGGCGACAGTGTCTCGGATGCCGACGCCAGCGTTATTCACCCAGACATCCACGCGCTGGAAATTGTGCAGCGTGAGGGCGAGAGCGCGGTCCACTTCTTCACGATTGCGGACGTCGCAGGCCAGCGCGAGAGTGCGTTCGGCGTGACCGATGCGGGAGCGGGCAGCCTCGGAACGCGCGGCATCGCGGGAGAGCAACACGACACTGGCTCCTTCGTCGGCGAAAACTTTGGCAATTGCTTCCCCAATTCCCATGGAAGCCCCAGTCACGACCACGACTTTCCCGTTCATTTCCATGGTGACCTTGTATCGCGTGCGGGGAGGCAAGTCAAACTGCAGTTCCCAGTTCTCAGTTCCCAGTTCTCAGTTCTCAGAGTGAACCAACTCGTAGTCCGGTTTTTCTGAGAACTGAGAACTAAAAACTGAGAACTTCGCTATAGCGTAAAATCGTCAGCAACTGTGGAGGCGCCTTGAGTTCGCTGCTGCCTATCTTTCCGCTCGAACTGGTGCTGCTACCCGGCGTCCCCCTGCCGCTGCATATTTTCGAGCCGCGCTACAAAGAAATGATCGCCGAATGCCTCGCGCAGAAAAAGCCGTTCGGAGTGGTACGCGCGTCTTCCGATGGAGTTGCCGACATCGGATGCACCGCCGAGATCACGTCCGTGATCAAGAAATATGACGATGGGCGCATGGACATCCTCACGCGTGGCGTGGAGCGATTTGAAGTGATTCAGGTCAACGAAGACCGCGAGTTCTTGCAGGCGGAGATTTCGGTGGTGGAGGACCAACCGGAGAAGCCCGCGGCTGCAATTGTGACCCAGGCGGTCCGGTTGCACGCCGAAATCGCAAAGCTTGCCGGCACGGAACCTTCCGGCCCTGACGAACATGCCGACCATCTTTCGTTTTTGTTAGCCGGCTCGCTGCCGCTCGACCTCGATTTCAAGCAGAGCCTGCTCTCAACGCTGTCGGAGGCGAAACGTCTGGAAGCGGTCGTCGGGTATCTGGAGGCTGTCCTGCCGGGTCTACGGCGGGCATCGAAAGCCCGGTGGAATTAGTTGTCAGCCATCAGCTGTCAGCTCTCAGCTTTCAGTTAAAGCCGGCTTCTCCTAGGGCTGGGTATTTCGTTTCCGCATCGCGATTCTACTGCGCCGATTCAAATTTAGATTTTACTGAGAGCTGACAGCTGAAAGCCGACCGCTTCTTTCAGCGGTATAATCCGCATAAGGTCGTTTCCTGCGGAGGTTTCCCACCATGAGTTCCGCCCGGACTCTCGGCGAATTGCGCCGTAGTCCTTTCACCGAAAAGCGTCTCGGATCGCGGCGTGTGAAGGATGAGCTGCGCGAGAACCTGATGTCGCGGCTCCGTGAAGGCGAGCCGATATTTCCTGGGATCGTTGGGTACGACGATACGGTTGTGCCGCAGATCGTGAACGCAATTTTATCGCGACATAATTTTATTCTTCTCGGATTACGCGGACAGGCGAAGAGTCGAATCCTAAGGGCGCTAACGGCGCTGCTAGATGCGCATATGCCCTACGTGGCGGGGTGCGAAATCCACGACAACCCTTATGCTCCGATCTGCCGACGATGCCGCGAACTGGTCGCCAAAGAAGGAGACGCCACGCCGATCGCCTGGCTCACTCCCGAACATCGCTACGTGGAAAAACTCGCTACGCCCGATGTCACGATTGCCGACCTGATCGGCGATATCGATCCCATCAAGGCGGCGCGTGGCGGGCACGAACTGTCGAGCGAATTTACCGTGCACTACGGATTGCTCCCTCGCGCCAATCGCGGAATTTTTGCCATCAACGAGTTGCCGGATCTGGCGGGCAAAATTCAAGTCGGCCTCTTCAACATCATGCAGGAAGGCGACGTGCAGATTAAGGGGTATCCGATCCGGCTGCCGCTGGATGTCGCGATTGTGTTCAGCGCGAATCCGGAGGACTATACGGCGCGAGGCAAAATCATCACTCCGCTCAAGGACCGCATCGGGTCTGAAATTCGTACGCACTATCCGGCGACGGTCGAAGAGGGCATCGAGATCACGGCGCAAGAGGCGTGGATCGATCGCAAGAACGATCACGAAATTGACGGAGGCAGTCCGCGGCTGCATATTCCAAAGTATGTCAACGAAGTGATTGAGCGCATCGCGTTCGCAGCGCGCGACGACAAGAAAGTCGACAAGCGTTCGGGCGTCAGCCAGCGACTGCCGATTTCGGCGATCGAGAATGTTGTGTCGAATGCGGAGCGGCGAGCGCTGGCGCATCAGGAGAAGCTGGTCGTACCGCGGATCAGCGATATCTACGCGGCGCTGCCGGCGATCACAGGTAAGTTGGAACTCGAGTACGAAGGTGAGATGAAGGGCGCGGATCACGTGAGCCGAGAGTTGATCCGCACAGCAGTCGCGAAGTCGTTCGACAACTACCTGCTCGGCGTGAACTTCAATCAGGTAGTGCAATGGTTCGATCTGGGGGGCGAAATTCAGCTCAGCGACAACGCCGGCGCCGAGGAGGTTCTCGAAGGACTGAATCAGATTCAAGGACTGATGGAAAAACTTGGAAAACTGAATGTCGGCCCGAAAGAGAGCGCCGAGATGCAGGTGTCGGCGGCTGAGTTCGTCCTGGAGGGACTGCACGCGCATAAGAAAATTGGCCGCAACGAAGAGCGTCTCTTCACGGCAGGGGAGAAGCCTCCGAAGAAGCAGGAACGGGTGTATGAGCCGGAGGAACCGGGGTTTGGGCGGAAGAGAGGATTTAACTAGATCAGCTGTCAGGTTCTCAGGTCTTAGGGCTCAGGAAAACCGCGTTTCCTGCGGCCAACGGGTCAGACTTTAAGATTTTCCTGAGACCTGAGACCTAGCACCTGAGACCTGCTTTATGAAACGCATCCGCTACTCCAAATACGTTCCCGACCCTGCTGGTGACATGAGCATGGAAGACTTGCTCAGTGCGCTCTCCGATTATTTTCTACAGAGCGGCTTCAATGACAACTTCTGGTATGAGCTGCCGGAGGGAGAGCAGACTCTCGACGATTTAAAACGTGCTCTTGAACAGGCGTTGCTCAACGGGGAACAGTTCGATGAAGAAATGCGGGACCGCCTTCAGCAAATGCAGATGGAAGGCGAACTCGAAGAGTTGATCGAGAAGCTGATCGAGCGTATGCAGCAGGAAGATTACATCTCCATCGATCAGCCTCACGATCCTTCGAAGCGATCAAGCGTGGGCGGGCAGGTTGGCGACGCGCAGCAGCAGGCGAAGTTCGAGATCACCGACAAGAGCCTTGATTTCTTGGGATTCAAAGCCCTGCGCGATCTGCTCGGGTCGCTAGGCAAGTCCAGCTTCGGACGCCACGACACGCGTGACATGGCAACGGGCATCGAAGCGAGCGGCGCATCGAAGCCTTACGAATTCGGTGACACCTTAAATCTCGATATCACGGCGACGCTTTCGTCGGCCATTCAACGCGAGGGTCTCGGGCTGCCTCTGAGCCTTGAATACCGCGATTTGCAGGTGCATCAGTGCGAGTACCAGTCGTCGTGTGCGACGGTGCTGATGCTCGATTGCTCGCACTCGATGATTCTCTACGGCGAAGACCGTTTCACCCCGGCGAAGAAAGTAGCAATGGCCCTTTCGCAGCTGATACGAACGCAGTACCCGGGAGATTCGTTGTCGCTGGTCCTATTCCACGACTCGGCGGAAGAGGTTCCGCTCTCGCAACTGGCGCGGGTCAAGGTCGGTCCGTATTACACGAACACGCGAGAGGGACTGCGCATGGCGCAAAGAATTCTTCAGCGTCAGCGGAAAGACATGAAACAGATCGTCATGATCACAGATGGCAAGCCGTCAGCGCTCACTCTTGAAGACGGGAGGATCTATAAGAATGCTTTCGGCCTCGATCCGCTCGTCGTCAGCCAGACCCTCGAAGAGGTTTCGAAGTGCAAGCGCGCTGGAGTTTTGATCAATACTTTCATGTTGGCATCGGATTACGGCTTGGTGCAGTTCGTGCAGAAGGTGACGGAGATGTGCCGCGGCAAAGCCTATTTCACGACGCCGTATACGCTGGGGCAGTATCTGCTGATGGACTACATGTCGCGCAAGACGAAGACGATTCACTAGGGATTACAGAAGTAATGGCTGACGGGAAATCGTTGCCGGGTCGGTGTAATATCGCTGGAGATCAACGTTTTCGGAGACCTGTCTTTATGAAGCGAATTGCTGTTCTTATCCTCATGATCGCTTTTGGTGTTGCTGGTGCTGCTCCGGCCAGCGCGCAACGAATTAGTCCTGAGGAAAATGCGCGCCAGTCGCGCAAGGCCGCCAAAAAACAGCAGAAGATGCTGAAGAAGGCGAACAAGAAACAACAAAAAGCTCAGAAGAAGGCATTGAAGAGAGATCGCAAGGAGAACAAGAAAGCGAACAGGGACTTGCAGAAACGGCACTCCACCTCAGGTGTGACTTTCTGATATCCGATCTATTTCGGTGTACCTCTTTCATCACAAATTCACAGTGACCTTCCGCACATCTTCCTGATCCGGCAAGTGCTACGCTGATTCCACTCCCAGGACCTCTCCCGGTCCAGTCCCCTCCAGAAAGAGAACAGCTATGCCTGCGCGAAGATGCGCCGTGGCCCTGATCGTTGCCGGGCTATTGCATTGGTGCCAGCCGAGTCTCGTTGTCTCTCAACAAGTTGCCGCTCAACAAGTTGACGCAAAACAACCGGATCAAGTCGTCGCCGGCCGCATTCTGGGTCAGCAGTGGAAGCAGCTCTCGACGCGGGCCGGAATGATATTCGCCGGGACAGTGATCGGCGCAGCGACGCCAAGTGCCCAATACTCAGCTGCGGTCCCGACGATCGAGTTCCGTTTTCGTGTGGACCGGGCGATCGCCGGCGTTGAGTCCGGACAGATTCTCACGGTTCACGAATGGACGGGAGCGTTGCCGAACCAGCGACCGATGAGTCGCGGCCAGCGTTTCCTCGTCTTCTTGTATCCGCCTAGCCGGTTGGGCCTTACCAGTCCTGTGGGTGGAGCGCACGGCCAGATCGCGCTTGACGCAGGTGGAACGTACGTTGCGACAGAAGCGGAAAGCGTGAGGGTCGCTCAACTGGAGCGCGCCATTCGCAGCGCTCGAGTGCAATAACAATGAACATGCGCAAGAAAATTCTCATCATCGTACTGCTGGCGATTAGCGGCGCTACGGTCTGTCTCGCCGCCGGCCCTGCTTTCGTCGCCGGGTCTGGGTATAACGCCGGAGTCGAGGGGCAGGCGATGGTCTGGGCGAACGGGTCTGTGCAGTACTTCACAGACCAGGGAAACTTGAGTCCGATCCTTGCCGGCGCGCAGGCTGACACGATCGTTGCGTCGGCGTTCACAACGTGGACGAGCATTTCGGGGGTCGCGCTCTCCGCATCGCAGGGCGGACATCTTGCCGAAGATGTGAATGGCAGCAACATCGCAGTCAACGCCAGCGGAACGATCACTTCGCCCGCAGACATTACGCCATCGGCGACCGGAACTCCGGTCGGAATTGTCTACGACTTTGACGGCACGGTGACCGATGCGCTGCTGGGCGAAGGCGCCGGCGGAGTTGCCGACTGCTTCACCAACGCAGTCTATGGCGGACCGGACAACTTCGCGCTCAGCGGGAAAATCGTTCATGCGGTCGTTGTGATTAACGGAGTATGCGCCACTACGAGTTCGCAACTACCGGACGTGCAGTACAGATTGGTGCGGGTGCTCGGTCGAATCCTCGGTATGGGGTGGTCACAGGCGAATCTGAACGTGTTGACCCGTAAGCCGCCTCCGACAAGCGACGACTTTGCTGGATTCCCCGTCATGCACTTTGCCGATCCGATTTCCTGCGTGCCGATCACGGCTTGCTATGCGAACCCATCGACTCCGAAGATGGACGATGCGAACTCGCTCGTCCGCCTCTATCCGGGCGCTGGTTCCGGGCGGCCAACAGGAAGAATTTACGGCGGACTTTATTTCACCGATGCGGCCGGAAACGCGCAACAGCCGATGCAAGGCGTCAACGTGGTCGCGCGATTGCTTGACGGGTCGGGAAATCCCTCGAGACAGTTTGTCGCAACGTCGGTCTCTGGATCTTCGTTTGTAGGGAATGCCGGCAACATCATCGACGGGTATGTGGACGCCAATGGTCTGCGTTTCGATCGCTGGGGGTCAAATGATCCGTTGCTCGAAGGATTTTTCGATCTTGGCCAATTGCCGATTCCGGCAGGACAAAACATCGCGCTCTACCAGCTGAGTGTCGAGGCATTGGACGCAAACTGGTCGCTCGGCGTCGAGCCGTATGCTCCCACGCAGGTTGCTCCATCGGGAGCGTTCTCTCCAGTCGTGGTGACGATCGAGAACGGATCGAACATCGAGCGCGACATTCTGATGTTACAGAGCGAAATTGCTTCCACGCATCCGGGCAGTGGTTCGACGTACGCGGCTCCTGTGGGCCTGCCGCAGGGCGGTGGATGGGGATCGTGGATCTCCGGTTATGGCAGCTCAGATTGGTTCGAGTTCTCTGCGCAAGCGAACCGGACAGCCTCGGTTTCAGTGACGGCCCTCGACGAAACCGGCGCTCCGAGCGAAAGTAAACTCCTTCCTGTGATAGGGATTTGGCAACTGAGTGACACGACCGGCAACCCCGCGCCTTCGTCGACGTTGTCCGCGTTCAACTCGAACACATTTGGGATGACGCGACTCGATTCACAGTTTCTTGTGTCCGATAGCTTCCGCATCGGCGTGGCCGACTACCGTGGTGACGGACGTCCCGATTACTTCTATCGCGCCAGCCTGCTGTATTCAGATACGGTTGCGCCGGCACGCATCAGCCTCGCGGGCGGTCTGACCATGCTCACTGGAATCGGGTTCAGTGCGGGACTGGAGGTCAGCGTTGCCGGCAACGCGGCCAATCCCATCTCTACGTCGGCAAGTCATATCGCAGCGGTCATGCCTCCGGGAGCGCAGGATGGAACGGCGACGATTCTGGTCGCTGACCCGGTCACCGGCGGCTTCTCCCAGATGATTAACGCCCTCACTTACGGTGCGCTCGGAACGGATCTGTTGCTCTTGCTGCAAGGATCGGAACCGGCGACGCCGGTTGGAGCGCCGGCAGCGAATCCGATTCGCGTCCGCGCGGTTGCGGACGACGGAGTCACGGCCGTGAACGGGGCCACGATCGCCTGGAGCGCAACCAACGGATTGCAGTTTTCGATCTGCGGAGGAACTTCTTCCTGTTCGGTGCTGACCGATGAGGCGGGGGAATCTTCCAGTTTGGTGACTCCCACGTCGGTTGGACAAAGCACGATTACGATCGCGCTGGCGCCCGAATCGTATTCTCCACCACAAACGCAGCAAGCCACCGTCGTCGCGACCTCGACGTCGTTGGATCTGGTCGCGCTGACGCCAACACGCTGGGTTGCGCAGGGCTCGACAATCGCGGTTCCATTGACAGTGGAAGCGCTCGACCTGGGAGTGCCGACTGCGAATGTGGCGATCAAATTCAGGGTGACGAACGGCAGTGCCACGCTTTCGTCGGCCTCTGGAACCACGAATGCGTTGGGCCTGGCCACTACGACCGCGCAATTGACGAATCTCAGCGCCGCGGTCCAGGTCAGTGCGTGCGTGTCACCGAACAACGCGCCCTGCCAGACGTTTACGATGTTCTCCACGCCCGCCTCTGTGTGGAAGCTCGAGACCGTGAGCGGGTCGGCGCAGGTTGTTCCGGTTGGCGAGATTTTTGCGCCGCTGGTTATGCGCGTGACCGACGGATCGGCTGCCTCGAATCCGGTGATGGGAGCGAACGTCGCGTTCACGACCACGCTGGGACGCGCGGGTCCTGATCCGGTGATTCTCGGGTCGTCGCAGGCGGTGGCCGTGAGTGACGGGAACGGCCTGGCCGTCATTGTGCCCTCGGTCGGAAGTGTGGGGGCGTGCGATGTGTTTATTACAGTGACTGCCGGCATCGCCAGTGTGCAGATGCAGATGGAGAGCGTGACTGCGGTTGTACCTTCGGGACCTGATCCTAAGACGCCGCCCGGGGCGCGCGGTTCGCGATTCATTCCGATCCCTAATACGGTAGAGACGACGTCATCGCTTGCGCCCGCCGCGGCATTGTTCGCCGTGCCACAAGGTGTTCCGTTGGACAATCCCGCGGCGAACCAGAGTACCTGCTCCGAAGCGGCTCAGGATGTCGTCGCGACCGCAGATTCGACTGGAAATCCACAAAACGGCGGGGTGGTTTCGCGGATATGTGATCCGGCGCCTAAGACGTATTCGCATTCTGACTCGTCGACGTCCGATGCTGGTGTTCCGAAAGCTCCGCCTAAGCCGCCGGAGAAAAAGGCTCCCGACACCGCTAAGCGCATCGGCGTCGATAAAAGCACTGCGCCGAAAGATTCCTCATCCAGCCGTGGTTTGCCAGGAGAGGCCGCTCCTGTCTTGCGAGAGGATCAGAGAGGCTGCCGTGAGTTGGCAGGGAACGGGCTGTTTTTTTAGTCCGAGCCAGGGTTGGATCAATCCCAATCATTTTTTTGTCCACTGATCGACCCAATCGTTGACCGTCTTGTACCAGAGCTGCGAATTCTGCGGCTTCAGGACCCAGTGGCCTTCGTCGGGAAAGTAGAGCATCTTCGATGGAACGCCCATGGTCTGTAGCGTGGTGAAGAGCTGGAGGCCTTCGCTCACATCGAGCCGGTAGTCAAGCTGTCCGTGAATGACCAGCGTCGGCGTCTTGAAATTCTTCGCCGCATTGCGCGGATTCCACTTCTCGTACATCTCGGGGTTCGTGTAGGGCGTCCCTTTGAATTCCCAGTTATTAAACCAGAGTTCTTCGGTCGTTCCCCAGGCAGAATCGGTGTTGAACATGCCGTCGTGCGTGACGATGCACTTAAAACGGTCGGTGTGGCCAAGCACCCAGTTGGCCATGTATCCGCCATAGCTCGCGCCGAGCGCGCACTCGCGGTCTTTGTCAATGAATGGATAAGTTTTCTCGGCATAGTCCAGCCCCTTCATCAGGTCTTCAAACGGAGCGCCGCCCCAGTCGCCGTTGATCGCATCGATGAACTTCTGTCCGTATCCCGGAGAGCCATGGAAGTTGATCATGATGACGACGTATCCTGGGCTTGACGAAGTTGGTGCCGCAAAAAGCTCTGCATTCCAGCGATAGCTCCAGAGGTCGCCCATCGGGACTTCGGGTCCGCCGTGGATGATGAACTTCAGCGGATATTTCTTGGTGGCGTCGAAGTTCGGGGGCTTGACGAGGAAGCCTTGCACCTTGTCGCCGAATGCTCCAGTGAACCAGAAAGGCTCGATCGGGGACATGGCGACTTGGGAGAGGACGGCGTCATTAAGATGTGTGAGTTGCTCCGCCTGTTCCAACACGCAGTCGCCAAACTGAGGGTCACCCTTGTGACGATTATTGCAAGGTATCTTGTTGATCAAAGAAGCGGAGTAGACCTGAATTGGCGCGGTAAGGGACATCCGTGTGAATAGTAGCGTTTTGTCGTCAGGTGTAATACTGAAGTCGTCGTTGTAGCCATCAGGGCCGAATCCCGAAACCGTTCCGCCACCGACGTTTGGCGTGAATTCGGCAAGATTGATCTGAGATCGACCTTCATTTTCGGTCGCAAAGTAGATCCGCCGCGAGTCCGGAGCCCAGACAAACGTTCCTACCCAGGAGTCGAGGGCTTCCGTTAGACCTTCTTTTCGCCCCGTCTTGCGGTCGTATAGCATCAGCCGAAACCGGTCGCTCTCGTATCCCGGACGCTGCTGAGCGCGGTAGGCGATGTACTTGCCATCGGGCGAATAGAGCGGAGTCGAGTCGCTGGCGGGATTGTCGACGGTAATGTTCTTCGCCGCCCCTCCATTCACTGAAACGATCCAGAGATCGTTGTTGGTGGATGTGGCCTCGACTTTGTCGTGATTCGAGGTGTAGCAAATCTCCTGCCCGTCGGGCGAGAAGGCGTAGTTGTCCTGTCCTCCGAGCGAGAAGATGGGTGCGTCGTAGTCGCCGGGTGTGAGGTCAGTCGCGAAAAGTCCGTTGTTCCGCAACATTGTGGAAGGATCAACCACGTCGGGAGCGGGAATAACGAAGATGTGGCTTCGTTTTCCTTCCTTGTAGGCGTTCCAGTGGCGGTAGAGGAGACGCTCGAATAGGAGCGCGTGCACCTTCGACTGCCGAGCCTCGTCGAGCATCCGCACGTTGCAACTCACTTCTACCGCGGGGTTCTGGCTATCGCACTCAGGGTAAACATCCGAGGTGAAGAGAATATTCTTTCCATCCGGCGACCAGAGTTCGCCCCCAGCCTCTAGGGCGTTCAATGTCAGTCTGTGCACGGCAGTGACAGTACCCTGTGTACCCGAGAAATCGGCAATCCAAACTTGCGATCCTTCTTCCTTGTTCGAGATAAACGCAAACCGCTTCCCATCTGGAGCCCAGCGCGGACGGTCGCCATCCTGATTGGCAATGAGCACGCGCTCCGGTCCGCCCGCCAGCGGCACGATCCAGATGTGAGATGTCTTTGTATTCGCCGCCAGGCCAACATCCACTGCCGCGAACAGCACCCACTTGCCGTCCGGCGAAGGCACCGGTTCGCCGACGCGCTTCAGCTTCATCATGTCTTCGAAAGTGAACGGGTGTTTGGATTGCGAGAACGCAGGGAGAGCGAGGAAAAGAACCAGCAGAAAGGTAAGACGGCGCATGAAGTGTCTCCGAGGAACAGGAGAGTTTACACCTAGGGCAGAGGGTAGAGGTCAGATTGCAGAAGTGACAAAACCGTAAGGTCCGTTGCGGACGCTTGAGTTCTGACGGAGGCAGCGGATGTTCCTTCGCTTCGGTCAGGATGATAAATTCTCTACCTCTGCAATCTAACCTCTAACCTCTGCCCTAGCCCGATCCCAGTTCTTCCAGCATGGCGGTCATTTCAGATTGCGCGTGGGCATTGCCGGTGCGGCGTGCGGACGAGACTCCATCCGCCAGCATGCGTTTGGCTTCGTCGATGCGGTCAGCCTTCGCCAGAGCCTGCGCGGCCATGAAATATGCGGGCGTATAGTCGGGATTCTTCTGAATTAGCGTGTTGAATTCTTCGACGGCACGATCGATCTGTCCCGAGTTCGAATATTCCTGGGCGAGTCCGTAACGCGCAAACGAATCCTCAGGATTCGCGGCAAGAATCTCGGTCAGCATTGCAATGCGATCCATAAGAGTACTCAGCACTCGGCACTCAGTGATCGAGTGCTTGATCCTCTATTCATATCATGGCGGAAGTGGCGGTCCGCGCTACAATGGGTTTTCATCCGCTTTTCAGTGAGGAAATTAATTGGCTTGCCCGTTTTTTGTGCCCACGGAAATCGCGCATGACGGTTCCTGGCCGCATCCTTCGCGACTGCCGCTCGGCGCCGGTTGGAACGGGGACTGCCGCGCTTCGGGGAATCTACTCCCTGTCTCCGATTCGGAGACCCGCGAATTCTGCAATCTCGGTTATGCCACGGACTGTCCACGATTGCCTCGAAGTCGCGATTGGGATGCGGTCCGTTTCTCGGTGGCTCACACAAGTCCCGGGCAGGTCACGATTTGCTTTGTCTGCGAGTTAAACCACGCGCCCATCGAACAGGGGAAGCTGACCTACGACTTGGTGCGAGACGCCTGGCTCGTTTTGCCATCGGACTCGCGTGTGCTTACGCTGGCAAATTGCTATCTCCAGACCTATCGCGCGCGACAGCGACATAGTCCTGTTCTTGCCTGATCGTTCGGCGAATCGATCGATTCGACAAAACGTTTCTGAAACGGATTGGCCTTGTGAGCAGCCACAACTTATGAGCGACAACGCAGACCAAGAACGACTGACTCGTCCCCGTCCCGTGGGTGAATCGATCTCCGAGATGACCGAGATCGTTCTGCCGAACGACGCTAATCCGCTGAATGCTCTTCTTGGCGGGCGCCTTATGCATTGGATCGACCTTGCCGGCGCGATGGCTGCCCACCGTCATTCGCGGCAGTACGTAGTGACGGCTTCAATCGACCACATGGATTTTCTCGTACCCGTCCGTGTCGGAGACTTCGTGGTCCTGCGCTCGTCGGTGAATCGCGTCTTCCGTACTTCGATGGAAGTGGGGGTGAAGGCTTGGGTCGAGAACTATCACACTGAAAAGAGCCGGCATGTTAGTTCTGCTTATCTCACTTTCGTTGCCGTGGATAAAAACGGGAATCGGATGTCGGTGGCCCCGGTGGTTCCGGAAACCGACGATGAAAAACGGCGGTACGAAGATGCTATCCATCGGCGCGAAATACGACGAGCGGAATGGGCGCGGCGGAAAAAAGACATCGAAACATCGAATAGCCGTGTATAACGAGCTCATAATCTTTGTGCGTGCAAGTTAGGCGACTGTTAGCCGCACTTAACGGCTGTGCGTGCGTTACTAGTGACTGTTGAGGAGTGCGGTACCGACCTATGGACAGCGCGCTTTTTATCCATCGCCTGCAATTCGCCTTCACCGCAACGTTCCACTATCTCTTTCCGCAACTCACGATGGGTCTGGCGCTGCTGATTGTCGTGCTTAAGACAATTGCTTTGCGGAGGGACGATCCCGTCTATGACCAGGCGGCGCGCTTCTGGGGAAAGATCTTCGGGATCAATTTCATCATGGGAGTTGTGACAGGCATCCCGATGGAGTTTCAGTTCGGCACGAACTGGTCGCGTTTTTCAAGTTTCGCAGGCGGAGTGATTGGACAAACGCTGGCGATGGAAGGCATGTTTGCTTTCTTTCTGGAGTCGGCGTTTCTTGGATTGTTCCTCTATGGGGAAAAACGCCTGAGCCGTAAAGCGCACTGGCTTTCAGCAGTCGCTGTGTTTGTGGGCTCGTGGTTGTCGGGCTACTTCATCATCGCAACCGACGCATTCATGCAACATCCAGTCGGCTATTTCACCGCTGCCGATGGCAGCTTGCAGCTTTCGAGTTTCTGGGCTTTCGTGCTCAATCCCTGGGCGGGATGGCAATACGCACACAATATGGGCGGAGCGGCAATCACCGGCGCGTTCATCATGACGGCCGTCGGCGCGTTCTATCTGCTGTCAGGAAAATGGACAGCGCACGCTCGCATTTTTGTCAAAGCTGGAGTGATCGCCGGGTGTGTGTTCAGCGTATTGCAGATTTTTCCGACCGGAGACCGGCAGGGCAAGATGATCACGGACATGCAACCCGTGACGTTGGCCGCAATGGAGGGGTTATTTCAAAGTCAGACAAGCGCGCCGCTGCTGATTGTCGGACAGCCCAACGAGGAGAAGGGGATGGTCGATAACCCGATTCAGGTTCCAGGAATGTTGAGCATGCTGACTTATCGGCGCTGGAATGCTCATGTCCGCGGGCTCGATGCGTTTCCCAGGGAAGATTGGCCGACGAACGTCCCGCTGCTTTATTTCAGCTATCACGTCATGGTGGGCCTGGGCACGTTGTTCGTCACGATCATGGTCGTCGCGGCATTTCTCCTATGGCGCGGAAAGCTATACGGCGCGCGATGGATGCTTTGGATTCTGATGCTGTCCGCACCGTTTCCTTACATTGCCAACACCGCCGGTTGGCTGACGGCGGAACTTGGCAGACAGCCGTGGCTGGTTTACGGCCTGATGCGAACCGAAAATGGATATTCGAAACTCGTTTCCGCCGGGAATGGAACCTTCACGATTCTGGGATTCATGGGCATGTACACAGTGCTTGGCATTCTGTTTCTGTTTCTGATCAAGCGCGAGATCGATCACGGCCCCGACGGCGCTCAGGGTGCCGCGGCACTACACGCAGCGGCGGAGGTACGGTAATGGCGAGCGTTTGGTTTTGGATTGTCGCTGTGATGGTCACGGCGTATGTGGTGCTTGACGGCTTCGATCTCGGCGCGGGCGCGATCTATCTGATCGCCGCCAAGACCGACGAAGAACGCCGCCGCGTTTTGGCGTCCATCGGCCCGGTTTGGGACGGTAATGAAGTCTGGCTGCTCGCCGCTGGTGGCACGCTGTACTTTGCGTTCCCACAGCTCTACGCATCGAGCTTCAGCGGATTTTATCTCCCACTGACGATTGTGTTGTGGCTGCTCATTTTGCGCGGTATCGGAATCGAACTGCGCATGCATGTCGAACAGCGGATTTGGCGCGAGTTCTTCGATGTAATCTTCAGCCTCTCGAGTATTTTGCTGGCGGTATTTTTTGGAGCGGCGCTCGGCAACGTGGTAAGAGGCGTTCCACTGGACGCGACTGGATATTTCTTCGAGCCGCTGTGGACGAATTTCAGGCTCGGGCCGCAGACGGGCATTTTGGATTGGTACACCGTCCTCACCGGTGTCGTCGCGCTGGTGACGCTAACAGCGCACGGTTCCTATTACGTTGCCCTTAAGACGGACGAAGACCTCGGCCGCCGCGCACGCGGGTTTGCGGCGCTCTGCTGGCCTTTGCAATTCTTCCTGACCTTCACGACGCTGATTGCGACTTACTTCATCCGTCCCGAGATCATGGATAACTATGCGGCGCACAAGGTTGGCCTGCTGGTTCCGATCGTTGTTGTTGCGAGCCTGGCGGTGATGGTCTGGGCAGGACCTAAGGGCAAGGAGAAACTGGCGTTCCTTGCGTCGAGTACATATATCGTCGCGATGCTGGTCGGCGCTGCATTCGCGCAATATCCGGCCGTGCTGCCGGCGCGCGATCATCAATACGATCTCACGATCTACAATACGGCATCGGGAATTCATGGGCTGAGCGTGGGGCTCGCGTGGTGGACAATTGCCGCAGTGCTCGCTGTCGGTTACTTCGTATTCGTCTATCGCATGTTCCGCGGCAAGGTGCAGTTGGGCGAAGGACACTACTGAGTATTCAGCACGCGGCATCAGTCGAAGATTTTCAAACCTGATTGTTGAACGGCGAGTGCTGAGTCCAGCGTGCTTTCTCCTCCCGTATAATCGCAGTATGAGTGCTCATTCCCATCATCCTGGCCAGCAACCGCCTGCGCCGCAACCATTGCCTGGCGTCAACGCCATTATTGCGGTCGGCTCGGGTAAAGGCGGAGTCGGTAAAACGACGCTGTCTGTCAACTTGGCAATTGCCCTCAGCAAAATGGGCCACAAAGTCGGATTGCTAGACGGCGATGTTTACGGACCGAACGTGCCGCTCATGCTCGGCACCAACGAGCAGCCGAAGGTGTTGGGCGAAAATCAGATCGCTCCCATCAACGCGCACGGACTGAAAGTGATCTCGGTCGGCTTCCTGAATCCTGGAGACAAACCCTTGATCTGGCGCGGTCCGATGCTGCATTCGATCATCAAGCAGTTTCTGGGATCGGTGCAATGGGGGCAACTCGACTATCTGGTCATCGACCTTCCTCCGGGAACTGGCGACGTTGCACTCTCGCTGATACAAACGGTTCCGTTAACCGGGGCGATCGTGGTCTCGACACCATCTGATGTTTCGCTACAGGACGCGCGCAAGGCGATCGAGATGTTCCGGCAGATGAAGGTTGACATCGTCGGCATGGTCGAAAACATGAGCTACTTCGTTTGTCCGCATTGTCAGCACGAGATTGACATCTTCTCGCGCGGTGGCGCGGAAAAGACCGCGAAGCAGTTCGACATCGCGTTTCTGGGCAGCGTCGAACTTGATCCCGAAATCCGCAAAGCAGGTGACAGCGGTTCGCCGTCAGTGCTGCTCGGAGAAGACTCGTCGCACGCGAAATCGCTGTTTGCATTCGCGCGCAACGTCGTGGCGCGCGTGGACGAGGTCAAAGCTGCGAGTTCGGAAAGCGTGATTCAGATTCAGTAACCCACAATTCGATCACGATCCGGAATTGAAGCGCGCTAGTCTGTAAACTGCTTCTGCGTTCTCGTCTTTCAATACAAGACGCGAGACCATTTCGCCAAGCGCGGGACCGTGCTTGAAGCCGTGGCCGGAACCGCCGCCGACGATCCACACATTCTCGTTACGCGGATGGCGGTCGATGATGAAGTTCTGGTCGGCGGTATTTTCGTACTGGCAGACTCGAGATTCGAGTAGAGGCGCGTCTTTCATTCCCGGGAAACGGTAAGCAAGATAACGTCGTATCGCAGCGATGTTCGCTTCGCTCACCAGGCGCTCGCCTGACGTGGGATCGAACGCTTCACCTCGAGTGTCGTCGGCGAGTTTGAATCCGCGTCCTTGGTTTCCGGGGATTCCGTACATGAAGTGGTCGCTGTGGTCGCCCCAAACTGGAATGTTACCTTCGTCGAATCGACGATCGCCAGCAGGCGTTCCGAAGAAGAATATTTCTTGCCGGGTCGACACGAAATGCGGACCGACGGTTTCGGGGAACAACTTACCAAGCCACGGACCGCAGGCGAAGATGTAACGGTCGGCGGCGAGTGTTGAGTCATCGGACATCGCGAGCGATTGCCATTGATTGCGGTCGAGATCTGTCGTCGTAACCATCGCGTGACGATATTCTCCGCCTTCGGAGATGAAGTGCTCGACTACGGCTTGGGCTGAAGCGCGCGCTAATAGATATCCGCTTTGCGATTCGTAGATTCCCCATTGGACTTGTTCGAGACTGATCTGCGGCCAGCGATGTGCGAGTTCTTTTACGCTGAGCTGCTCGAACGGAATTCCTGCATCTCGCAGCGATGGAAGCGAACCGCGTTCGTAGGAGTCATCTGCCTCTGCGAGCCAAAGCACTCCGATGGGGAAGAAAAATTTTCGCTTCCATTCAGTTTCGTGATGCTTCCAGAGTTCGAGAGCGCGTGCGGCGAGCTTGGTGTAAGGCTGGTTCGGTCCGTAGGCTCCGCGGATGATTCGGGTTTCGCCGCCTGAGGAGGCGCGCGAATTTCCTGGTCCCCAAGCGTCAACGAGCGTGACTCGTGCTCCGCTGCGAAGAAGGTAGAGAGCGGTCCATCCGCCGAAAGCGCCTGCGCCGATTACCGCTATGTGAGGCTTGTGATTCATGCTCGGGCAGTATATCGCGACATTCTCTTGACTCTCGACTTTGCACACGGTAACATTCGCGACGGTTTCGTGTGGGTCAGGGCGAATCTCCCCCGAATTTCAAGTCCCTTCTCCAGCGTGGTTTTGCAGGACACTTGCTCTAATGAGGGACATCCTGAATAAACAACTCAGATTCGAGCTTGCCTCGATCGTTGTTGGTGTCGCGCTGATGACGTTCGTTGGAGTGTGCTTCGCTTCGTCATCATCGTCGTCATCATCGTCGTCTTCATCGTCGTCAGTGCTGGCCATGGAGCCGATTCCGCGAACGCCGGAACGACTGGCTCGCGGCAAATATCTTGTGGAAGGGCTTCTGCAGTGTCCTTTGTGTCATTCGGAAATGGATTTCACAAAACGGCCGATTGAACCGTTTCCTGGCAAGAAATTGGGAGGCTTTGTTTTTCCGAATGAGGAAGTCGACCTGCCGAAGCCGAACCGGATCGTGGCTCCAAATATTTCTCCGGACATGGAATATGGCGCGGGCAAATGGAAAGACTCCGATTTCGTTCGCGCTCTGCGGCAAGGGATTGGGCACGATGGGCGAACGCTCAATTCGTTGATGCCATATTTTTATTTTCGCAACCTGTCGGATGAAGACCTGGCGGCGGTGATCGTGTACGTGAGATCGGTTGCGCCGGTGCACATCAGGCGTCCGCCAACGCGAATGACGGAGGAGGTTAAGAAAACGATTCAGCCTCTGCCGTCCGTGGCGAATGTTCCGGAACCAGATCGCGCGGACCGGCTGAAGTATGGTCAATACCTGGTGACCGTTGGGCACTGCGATGCTTGCCACACGGCTACGGACGAGAAGGGCGATCCTTTTGCGGGGATGGATTTTGCCGGTGGCGCGGCGCTGATCGGGCCATGGGAAGGCGGGAAAAAAATCTTGACGGTCAACGCGTTGAATCTGACTCCGCATGCGGCGGGGATTTCTTACTTCGACGAGAAAACTTTTGTCGAAGTGATCCGCAATGGAGGCTTCCGGGCGCGTCCGCTTTCGAACATCATGCCGTGGGCATTTTTTCGCAACCTTAATGATGACGACCTGAAAGCGATCTATGGTTATCTGCGGACGGTGAAGCCAGTGTGCCATCACGTGGATAACACCGAGCCTCCGACTTACTGCAAACAGTGCCGAACCAAGCACGGGCTGGGAGCGATCAACTAGTTTTTGTACCCCCCCC